>OGSV01000031.1_pt1 | contig 212947 bp, 190 predicted proteins | sample 1574221 | NCBI WGS metagenome assembly OGSV01 (sample SAMN03295823, study PRJEB24534) | human gut metagenome | isolation source: fecal sample 4 from infant 3 | host: Homo sapiens | place: USA: Pittsburgh, PA | collected 2014-07 | reverse complement strand
GAACCAGTCATGGGTTAAGTGATAAAAAGTGTATGGAAATATAGGGGCCAATCCATATGCCGCCACCAATGTACTGTCATTTATTAGACGTGACCGCCCAGGCGGTCACCGAAATAAAGAAGAAAGTCTCCTATAACCCTCCGCCAGTATCTCGGCGGCATCGCAATTTTTTGATGCCGCAGAGAACGCCAGCCACACAACGTTCTTACCTAGTAGTCTTGTTCAGATAAATGCTACTTCCGCCCAAACAAGTTCACAACGTTGTTTTCCTGCTGCCGTTGATAGTTGTTGACCCGATCCTCCCAAATCTCAAGCGCCCTGCGTTTTTCAGTCACGTAATCATAACGATCATAATGTTTCGAGCTGACGTCGTTCAAAGCGTGATTCTGGATACGGTCGCGGATCTCTTTGCTGATCCCCGCCTCCCCCATCAACGTTTTACAGGTGCGACGTAAATCTCGCGCCGTGAAAACTTTAAACTCAGGATTAAAAGCCCGGAAATACATGATGGAACGCGCCAGACTATCGGTACGCACTGGTCGTTCACCGTTGGTCGAGAGCGGGAAGATATAGGGGCTGTTACTTTCCTTAGTCAGTTCTTTCACTGAGGCTAATTCACTTAATGCTGATTCAGTCAGCGGGATCAGGTGCTCACGCTTGTTTTTCGATACATCGGCTATGACCAGTAATGTCTTTTGCTGCCAGTCAATTGCACTCCATTGGCTGGCAATCATTTCAAATGGACGCTGCCCGCCAGCATAAACACAGAAGCGGATTAGGTGCTGCATCAAAGGCCCAACGTTGGTGGCCTCGGCGAATTGTTCCATGACAACACGCAACTCTTCCAGCGTTAACCATGTATCACCCACTTTTTCCGCCGAAGACTGTTTCGGTATGGCCGATACCGGATTAACTTCAAGCCCGAACGTAATGCCCACGCTGGTATTCATCGGATCGTTATCAGCTTTCAAACCGTAGTTGAATGCCGCCATCAGGTAGGAACGAATTCGATTCGAATGGACCACAGCATCACGCTGGATAATGCCCGAGAGGATGGTTTTGATCTGCAGAGGTGTCACGTCCTTCGCTTTGGTATCACGAGGAATAACGGTATAGCACTCTCGCTCCATGCGCTTCAATACATCAGCCCACGTCCGCTTATTGTCGAGCTTCATCTTGTTAACGTAGCCATGCACCAGCTCTTCAAATGATCCCTGAGAACGATGGATCTGCATAATGCGCTGTTCGGCCAGGCGCTGTTGCTCAAGCTCTTGCTGGGGTTCTTTTCCTTCAACAAGCCAGGCACCATACTTTTTCGCCAGCTCGTTGGCTATCACTAGTTTCATCTCAGGCCAGATGCCCAACTGGATGAACTTCTCTTTCTTCCCTTTCTCAACGTAGTAACGGAAATAAAAAACCTTGCTGCCTGACGGCTGAACCTTAACGCCAAGTCTGCCGGTGCCACGCTGAGCGCTGTTGCTCCACACGTAGTACGACGTACTTTTTGTCTTCAATCCACGTATAGCAGTCTCGGTAAGATTAGCGGCCATGAGGTTACCTTTCTGAGGATAAGCGTTACCTGACCCAATGCCCATTTTGGGTCAGGTAATGGGTCAGGTAACGATAGTACAATGGGGAGATGAGAGAACCAATCAGAAACAAAAACAATACAATAACTGATTGATTATAAACAATTAAAAATACAATAAGCGTCAATGACGAACGATTAGAAACATGCCAATTTTATGACTCATAATCGCTTGGTCGCTGGTTCAAGTCCAGCAGGGGCCACCAAGATTCAAGGACTTGCGAGAAATCGCAGGTCCTTTTTTTTGGGAGTTCTTCCGTAGATGTTGGCACGAGCCAAAAGGATTCCTGCTGGAACAAATCAATATCTGTTCGCACCAGAATGTGAAATAAGAGCCGGGAAGAATACGGCAGGCGGGGCCTGAAGATATATTACGGGATGCCTCTGTCCAGCAACAAGCTGGTCACTGTCCCCCCTCTGGACGTCGCCATCCAGAGATGGAAACGTCCGTTAGAGTTTGATTCGATAGTCAGCTCAAACTAGCTCTTTGAGCTGCTCCTGCATATAGGTTGAAAAATACTCTGGGTTCTTGATAAGGATGCGGTTACCGGAGGCCACTTTTTCTGCCCATCCGGCCACTTTTTTCGTGAACTCGGGATTCCATCCCTCCTGCTCACCCCGTGCCATCACAGCTTCCGGACTTGCTGGCACACCTAAGTCATGCAAATACTTTAAGATTCCCTTAGCGGTACTTTCATCCATTGAATGGGGTACTGACGCCGAAGTGTTCATACCACCAATAAAATCCAATGCTTTCTCAATTGCTGTTGGCATGCTCTTATCCTTAAAATTAACCACGTGAGAGACACATTTATACTATGTACCCAACTCCGCCGGGATATCAAAGAGAACATCACCTTTATTTGATTTACCCCGCAGCTAAACGCTTGCGGCGGCTGTTTTCTGCACGATTAATTCGCTATCCCGGCCAAAACCAGCCCGGTCGCTACCGCATTACGCGGCCCTTCGGTACCACGGATGTTGCCCTGTCCGGCAACCACGCCGTAATGCGCCAGCGCGTCGGTGATCATCTGCGGGATTTCGAAATCCAGCGAGGAGCCGCCCACCAGCACCACAAAAGTCATATCGCGAATAGAGCCGCCGGGTGACACCTGGCGTAAAGCGCGCAGGCAGTTGGTCACAAAAACTTTCTCTTTGGCCTGTCGGCGCACCAACCGAATTTTTTCCAGCGAGGTCTGGTTATCTACTGGGATCAGCTCGCCGTCTTTCAGATAAACGACTTTGGCAAACACTGACGGACTGAGCGGTTCGCGAAAAAACTCCACCGCGCCGTTCTCGTGACGAATGCTGAACAGGCTCTCCACTTTTGCCAGCGGGTATTTTTTAATTTCCTCCGCCAGAAACGGATCGCTTAAGCCCAGCTCGGTTTGAATCAACAGGCTGACCATATTCCCCGCGCCAGCCAGATGGACCGCTTTCACTACGCCATCGCTATTGATAATGGCGGCATCGGTGGAGCCTGCGCCTAAATCGAGGATCGCCAGCGGTGCAGCACATCCGGGCGTTGTTAACGCACCGGCGACAGCCATGTTGGCCTCCACGCCGCCGACTTCAACCGGGATGTTTAACCGGACGCTCAGCTCACTGGCGATGGCCTGCATCTGTAAGCGATCGGATTTCACCATCGCCGCAATGCCAACGGCGTTCTCCATTGAACACTCCCCGGCAATACCGCCCTGCACCTTGCGCGGAATAAACGTATCCACCGCCAACAGATCCTGAATATACACCGCGTGCATGTCGTGACCGGTCAGCGAGGCCATCACCTTACGCACCCGCTCCAGCATGCCACCTGCATGCGTACCTGCTTCACCACGAATATCGCACACGGGCGCACAGGTGCTCATCGCCTGCATAATGGCCTGTGCGCCTTGCGCTACGTCGGCTTCACCGCCACGCTTTTCGCCGCGGATAAAGATCTTACCCGCCGGGATCACCCTTGAGCGCACATCACCCTGCGGGGTTTTCAGCACCACGGCGGAACGGTTGCCAATTAGCGCTCTGGCGATGGGGACGATAGTTTGCGTTTCCTCGGGCGTCAGGGTAAAGAAGGTCGCGATGCCGTAAGGATTCGACAGCACACGCACCACCTGTCCTGGGGCTGCCACTTCCACCGCCGCCAGCACACCTTCCGGCACCTTCTCCAGCAGGGTGACTTCATCTACCACCGGCATTGTTCGACGCAGACGATTGTTCACCAGCACGCCATCATCTTTTTTCAGGATCGCCGCCACCACGTTGACGCCGCGATCCAGCGCCTCATTAATAAACCAAACCGCCTCGAGGAAATCCCTCTCCTCACCGACCAGCGGGATCCAGCCCTGGGTAAACCGATCTTCACTCAACGCCGCCAGCTTCTCCACGGCGATGGTGGTTCCCATTCCCACGCCAACGCCGCCGGGCGTTTGCGGGTTATGCCCAATCATTGTTGATTCGGTAATGATGGTTTCAGTGATGGTTTCCATCGCCACATCGCCAATCACCGGTGCCGCCTCGTTGATGCAGATTTTCGCCACGTCCTGAAGCGACCACGGGGTGTTATTCAGCGCCTGCTGCAGGGAGGCCACCACCCCGGCAATATTGTCCCGTGTGCCTTTCATACCGGTCGTGGCGACAATCCCGCTGGCGATAAACCGGCCATGCTGCGCCAACGCCACTTCGGTGGTGGCGTTGCCGATATCAATCCCTGCAATTAACGGCATACAACCTCCGTCACTGGCTGCCTTTACGCAGCTTATTTCTCTGCAGATACACCTCTGCCGACTCGCGGACAAACCCGGCGTTCACCGTGGCATGCCAAGTATGTTCCAGTTCATCGGCAATGGCCTGAAGCTCGGCGAACGAAGAACGAAACGGCCGCAGCGCGTTGTAAATTTCAAGAATACGGGCATCCGGGATTGCTATAAGCTCTGCCGCACGACGGAAATTACGCGCCACGGCGTGACGCTGCATCTGTTCGGCAATCTGCGCCTGGTACTCCAGCGTTTGCTGAGAAATACGCACATCCTGCGGACCTACGCGGCCCGCCAGCACATTCTCAAGGGTAATCTCGGTTAGCGGTTTGCCGGTAGGAGTCTGGATTTTCTCCGGGCAGCGGGTCGCTAATGGATAATCCTGCGCGGTCATGATGTTGTCGTTCATGGTCATTCCCTTACGAGTGCAATATGCAGCGTGACAGGCGCAGCATCCTGCACTACGTGTTTGGTCTCTTTGATATGAAACAGCGCGGCCTTGGCCATAAATTTGGGGCGTACCATCTGGTCATTAACCACTGGCACTGGCGAAGGCGACTCTTTACGTGCATAGCGCGCGGCGTTTTTACCAATCTGGCGATAGGTTTCCAGCGTCAGCAGCGGAGCCTGAGAGAACAGCTCAAGGTTGCTCAGAGGCAGCAGATCGCGCTGATGAATCACCGTGGTTCCTTTCGACTGGATACCAATCCCGATGCCAGAACCGCTGAGATTTGCCGCATCCCATGCCATAAATGAAACATCCGAGGTGCGCAGAATCCTCACCACCCGAGCATGCAGGCCCTCTTCTTCAATGCCGGCAACCAGTTCTTTCAAAATCGCTTTGTGCGGCATATCAATCAATGTTTTGTGCTGATACTTATCAAAGGCCGGGCCGACGCCTATCACGACTTCATCCACGCGTTCGTCCGCTTTAGCCGCCTCGCCTTCGCTCACCTGCAAGGTGAAAACCGGCTTACGTTCAGTTGTGCATTCCACTGTGTACCGCCTTATTCGATCGAGCCGGGCTGAACCACGCCCGCAATATTTTTAATTTCCGCCCAACGTTCGGCAGAGATGCGATAGCCGGTGCCGGGTCCCTGATAATCGTTGATGTCATTAACGGCGCTGACGACGTCGAACTGACGATCCAGAATGGCCGACGTTTGCAGATAATCACCAGTAACACGCTGCCTCAGCATGTTGAGGATATTGCTGGCGATGTCTTCGAAGCCGCTGGAACTCAACGCGCCGACGATATCCAGCCCGGTGATATTGCGTTTCATCATCTCTTCCACGGCAGCCAAATCTTCCACCACATTGCGCGCGGGCATATCTTTGCTGCCGTGAGCGTAAGTGGCGGCCTCCACCTCTTCATCGCTAATCAGCGGCAGGCCCAGTTCGCGGAACACCGCCTGAATGGCGCGCGCGGCCTTATTGCGGATGGCGATTGTCTCCTCTTCCGTGACCGGACGCAGGCCCCCGTCAACCATCAGATCGCGTTGCAGAATGTTGTAATCATCGAAGTCTTCAGCGTCGAAGTTCGACCCGGCAAACATGTTGTCGTAGTTCGGTACCGCGCTATAGCCGGAGAAGATAAAGTCGGTGCCCGGCAGCATCTGCATCAGGGTGCGGGCAGTACGACGAATATCGGAGTGGGAAAAGGTCTGGTCATTGGCGGAGGCCACTTCAAGGTCGAGCATCGAGGCAATCAGGTTTTCCGCCAGCACCGCGCGAATCCCCGACGGCACAGCGCCGGTCATGCCGATACAGCTGACCGCGCCGTTTTGTAACCCCTGTACGCCCGCGCCTTTGGTGATAAAAATGCAACGCGACTCCAGATAAAGCATCGATTTACTTTCGGAATAGCCCATCAGCGCTTCCGAGCCGGTGCCGGAGGTGTAGCGCATCTTCAGACCACGAGAAGCATACGCCGAGGCAAGAAACGCTTTTGACCACGGCGTATCATCGCCATCGGTAAACACCGACTCCGTGCCATATACCGACACCGTTTCGGCGTAGCTGGTTAACCCGCGCATTCCCAGTTCCAGCTCCGTGGCCTCTTCAACGGAGCATTGCGTCAGCACGCCGGGGCGACCGCATTGGGACCCCACCAGCAGCGCCAGGGCGTTAAACGGCGCATAGCGGGCGATCCCGACCGTTGTTTCCTGTTCGGAAAAGCCACGGATCCCCGCTTCAGCAGCGTCGGCAGCAATCTGTACCGGGTTATCTTTCAGGTTGGTCACGTGGCACTGATTGGAGGGGGTGCGTCTGGCGCGCATTTTTTGCAGCGCCATCATCATCTCCACCACGTTCATTTGCGCCATCACCTCCACCGCTTTCGCCGGGGTGATGGCAGTCGTAATAGCAATGATCTCTTCCCGACTGACGTGGATATCCACCAGCATTCTGGCGATCTCCAGCGCGTCGAGCTGCATGGCGCGCTCGGCCTCGGGCACGTTAATCGCGTAATCGGCAATGAACCGGTCAATCATGTCGAACTCGGCGCGGCTCTTGCCGTCCAGCTCAACAATACGACCATTTGCCACCTTCACCGACGAAGCCGGATCGTAAGGGCTTTCCATTGCGATCAGCCCCTCTTCAGGCCATTCGCCAATTAGCCCATCCTGATTTACAGGCCGCTGGGCAAGCACTTCGAATCGTTTTGATCTTCTCATAGTTTATGGACTCAAAAGATAAAAAATAGGGACGCCGGGCCGTATTGCCGGGGACACAACACCCGGCATTCGCCTTTCATCAGCAATAGCCGAACTCTAAATGAGCAGGACAATAAAAAAATAAAATTAATTTCGTTCCAATTTGGTACGTAATAAAAACCCATCGTTTCATATTGAAACGCGGCTCAGGAATATTCGCCGTGAATTGTGACGAGGTTAAATGATCATTATCAATAAACGCCACAACAGGAAACTGAACGTAATATTTTTGAAACCCCCACCCTATTGACTTAATAACGCGGGGCGAGAAAATAAGATAAAGCCAATGATAAAAATAGCTGTTGCGCGATATTTTCGTGACCTCAGCCCTACAACCTTTTCAGGAGAGACTGTGAATAAGAGCCAACAAATCGCCACCATTACGCTGGCGGCTGCAAAGAAAATGGCGCAGGCCGTCGAGGCTAAAGCGCTTGAAATCAAAGTTCCGGTGGTGTTTTCCGTGGTGGATCACGGCGGGAACACGCTGCTAATGCAACGTATGGACGACGCGTTTGTCACCAGCTGTGATATCTCTCTTAATAAAGCTTATACCGCCTGCTGCCTGCGACAGGGTACCCATGAAATTACCGATGCGGTACAACCAGGTGCCTCTCTATATGGCTTGCAGCTCACCAATCAACAACGAATTGTTATTTTTGGCGGCGGTTTACCTGTCATATTAAACGGCGAATTAATCGGTGCCGTTGGCGTAAGTGGCGGTACCGTCGAACAAGACAGATTATTAGCAGAAACCGCATTGAATTGTTTCTCTGAATTATAATTTAAATCTAAGAAGGTATATTATGAGCTATCGTATGTTTGATTACCTGGTGCCAAATGTGAACTTCTTTGGCCCCAATGCTATTTCCGTGGTCGGCGAACGCTGTAAACTGTTGGGCGGTAAAAAAGCGCTGCTGGTCACTGATAAAGGTCTGCGGGCGATTAAAGACGGCGCGGTAGATAAAACCCTCACACATCTGCGTGAAGCCGGTATTGACGTCGTGGTTTTTGACGGCGTTGAGCCAAACCCCAAAGACACCAACGTGCGCGACGGCCTGGAGGTCTTTCGGAAAGAGCATTGCGACATCATCGTTACCGTTGGCGGCGGTAGCCCGCATGACTGCGGTAAAGGCATCGGTATCGCGGCGACTCACGAAGGGGATCTCTACAGCTATGCCGGGATTGAAACCCTGACCAACCCGCTGCCGCCGATCGTTGCGGTGAATACCACCGCCGGGACCGCCAGCGAAGTCACCCGCCACTGCGTGCTGACCAATACCAAAACCAAAGTGAAGTTTGTGATTGTCAGCTGGCGCAACCTGCCGTCGGTCTCCATTAACGATCCGCTGCTGATGCTCGGCAAGCCAGCCCCACTGACTGCGGCCACCGGGATGGACGCCCTGACCCACGCCGTGGAAGCCTACATTTCCAAAGATGCCAACCCGGTCACCGACGCTGCCGCTATCCAGGCGATCCGCCTGATCGCCCGTAACTTGCGCCAGGCCGTGGCGCTGGGCAGCAACCTGAAAGCTCGCGAGAACATGGCCTACGCCTCCCTGCTGGCGGGTATGGCCTTCAACAACGCCAACCTCGGCTACGTTCACGCGATGGCGCATCAGCTTGGCGGTCTTTACGACATGCCGCACGGCGTGGCGAATGCCGTACTGCTGCCGCACGTAGCGCGCTATAACCTGATCGCTAACCCGGAAAAATTTGCCGACATCGCAGAGTTTATGGGCGAAAACACGGACGGACTCTCCACCATGGATGCCGCCGAGCTGGCCATTCATGCTATTGCCCGCCTCTCCGCCGACATCGGTATTCCGCAGCATCTGCGCGATCTGGGCGTCAAAGAAGCCGATTTCCCGTATATGGCGGAAATGGCGCTGAAGGACGGCAACGCCTTCTCCAACCCGCGCAAAGGGAACGAGAAAGAAATTGCCGAGATCTTCCGTCAGGCATTCTGATAACGCAGGGGGCGCAATGTCACTTTCATCACCGGGCGTACATCTGTTTTATCACTCACGCTGGCAGGGTACTCGCGTGCTTGATGAGCTGTGTTGGGGGCTGGAAGAGCAAGGCGTTCCCTGCCGGGCAATCTGTTGCGACGATCATGACTGCGCGCTGGCGCTCGGCAAACTGGCGGCCAAAAGTTCGACGCTGCGCGTGGGTCTCGGTCTCAACGCCACCGGTGATATTGCCTTAACCCATGCCCAGTTGCCCGAGGATCGGGCGCTGGTCTGCGGGCATACCCGCGCCGGGACAGCACAGATCCGCACGCTCGGCGCCAATGCCGGTCAACTGGTTAAAGTTCTTCCCTTCAGCGAGATAAAATAAATGTACCGCATCTATACCCGAACCGGTGATAACGGCACGACCGCGCTGTTTGGCGGCAGCCGTATCGATAAAGACGACATCCGCGTTGAGGCCTACGGCACGGTGGATGAACTGATTTCCCAGCTTGGCGTCTGCTATGCCAGCACGCGCCAGGCTGAGCTACGCCAGGAATTGCACGCTATGCAGAAGATGCTGTTCGTACTGGGGGCGGAACTCGCCAGCGATCAGAAAGGACTCACACGCTTAAAACAGCGTATTGGCAAAGAGGATATTCAGGCGCTGGAGCAGCTTATTGACCGCAATATGGCACAAAGCGGCCCGCTCAAAGAGTTTGTTATTCCGGGGAAAAATCTGGCATCGGCACAGTTGCACGTTGCGCGCACCCTGACGCGTCGGCTGGAGCGGATCCTCATCGCGATGGGCAGAACGCTGACGTTACGCGATGAGGCCAGGCGCTATATCAACCGGCTGTCGGATGCGCTGTTCTCGATGGCCAGAATCGAAGAAACTACTCCAGATGTTTGCGCTTAAACTGGCTGGCATCAATGTCGTACTGCTTCATCTTACGCCACAAGGTGGTGCGACCAATATTCAGCAGTTGCGACATCTCCTGAACACGCCCACTGGTCACGCGGGCGGCATGGATAATCGCCTCTTTCTCGATGGCGGTAAAGGTCAGGCTGGCGGGCAGCAGTGAAGATGCCGTCTCCAGACCAGGACGCTCGGCAAACAGATAATCCGGCAGATTGCTCAGCCGAATATGGCCGTTATCGCTGCTGATGGCGATGTTTTCAATAATGCTGTTCAGCTCAAAATCATTACCCGGCCACGAATAGGCCACCAGTTGTGCCAATGCGTCGTCGTCGATCTTCAGGCTGGATGAAAAGCGTTTTTTCAGGCTATTCAACCGCGTATAAATCAGCGATGGAATACTGTTACGCCGCGCCCGCAGCGGCGGGATAACGATCTCAAAAGAGTGCAGCGCGTAATACAACTGACGGCTAAAGCGGTTTTGCTCCACCAGATTAGCGAGATCAACCGTGGTGGTGGCGATCACTTTGACATCCACCGGAATCAGCCGCCGGGCATCCAGGCGTGTTAAAACCCCCTGCTTGATCACCTGCAGCAGCGCGGATTGTAACTCCGGCGCCAGATATTCAATTTTTTCCAGAAACAGCGTGCCGCCGTTCGCCAGTTCAAGACGGCTTAGCCGACCGTTTTCATCATCAGTGGGCGCACTGCCCATAAAATCCTGCCCCAGTACGCTGTTGGCATACAGCTGGCAGTTCACGGCGATATACGGCCCGCTGGCGCGTTCGCTTTCATTGTGAATGGCCTGACTCAGTAGCTCTTTACCGACGCCCTCTTCCCCGCACAGCAGGATCGGGAAACTTCCCCTCGCCGCCTGACGACCAAAGTGGATCAAGCGTCGGGTTTCTGGATCGTCTGTCGACATCTGCTCAAAGGTGTGGCTCACCTTGCCGAGCTGGCTGGTCATCAGCTGACGCATTTGCTCCACCGGATGCAGCAGCAGGATAAAGCTGTTGCCCTGCTCTTCAACAATCGGTTTCAGGGTGATGACGGCATCAACAAACTGGTGCTGGCTTTCAAAGGTGACTTCGACATGATTCAGGCCGCGGGCATGTTTGATCGCCCGACGCAGCAGCATGGGGAGATTGAGCAGGTCGTTAATATTCTTCCCCTGGCTGGCCTGCGCGTCGAGATGCAAAAGCAGCGCCGCGCGCGCATTGAGGAACTGCAATACGCCCTGTTCGTTCCAGGCCATCACGCCATCATCCATACTCTCCAGCAGCCCGTACATCTGGTTCAGATGGCGGTTGGATTCAGCCAGCAGGCTGTCAGTCAGCAATGAGTTACCGACTTCTCTGGCAATCGCCAGCGTCAGGGATAAATCAGAAACGCACTCATGCTCTACCAGACAGCACAGCGAGATGGAGCCAAACAGTCGACCATGGTTATCGAATACTGGCGTAGAGCAGAACGACCACGGATGCAACGCCTGTTTAAAGTGCTGATCGCCAGAGGTTTTTGTCGGTTGCCCCGGCATCGTCGCCAGCGACAACGCGCAGCTGCCAATAATGCTTTCCGCACAGTAACTGCCGTCGCGAAAACCGAGCTCCGCCAGTTGCTCCACCGTCTGCGGATCGCCGCAACGGCTGAGAATACAGGCCGATTCATCCAGAATTAACAGCGCGCACGGACGGCCGTCCATAAACTCCCAGGCATCTTCCAGCGCGGCCTGAGCAATCGTCAGCAGCGCTGTTTTGCGACGACAGATCGACTCAAAGGTCAGGCCCTGCGCCTGATGCGGCGCCTGCCAGGTTTCCCGCTGCATAAACTTGCTGCAACGATGCCATGACTGGGCAATGACCGAAGAGACTTCCTTCCCAATGTCCTGAGTGTGCGTCGTCATATCCCTTTCCGCTGTTTTACCATAGACAACCCCTCCGGCAGAGACTGTCAGAGGGGGGAGAAGATGCCGGATAAAAACTTACCGACGACTGATTAACGCGCCAGCCACTGCTGTCCCAGCAGGTCTGCCGTCAGTATCGCGGCATGTACGCTTTCAGGCGTCACCGGGAACGGCATATTGTGGATGGTTTCACCTTCTGCGCAGGTCGCTTTGGCCACGGCCATGATCTTGCCGTCAATGTCGTCTTTCACGCCCATTTCCGCTAACGTTACCGGCAGGCCTACTTTCTGACAGAAATTCAGCACGGTTTCGATCTCTTCCATCGGGCTGTTTTGCAGCACCAGCTGCGCCAGCGTGCCAAAGGCGACTTTTTCACCGTGGTACAAATGGTGACACTCTTCCAGAATCGTAAAACCGTTGTGGATAGCATGCGCCCCTGCAAGACCGCTGCTTTCAAAGCCGATGCCGCTCAGGTAAGTGTTCGCTTCGACAATACGCTCCAGCGCATCAGTCACCACGCCAGCCTGCGCGGCAAAGCGTGCCTTTTCGCCTTCCGCCAGCAGGGTATCATAGCACAGGCGCGCCAGGCTCAGCGCCGCTACGGTGGACTGTCCGCCCGCCATGCTGGTCGCTCTGGCGTCATAACAGGCTTTCGCTTCAAACCAGGTTGAGAGCGCATCGCCCATCCCGGCCACCAGCAGGCGTACCGGCGCTTTGGCAATGATTGCGGTGTCCATCACCACCATATCCGGGTTTTTCGGGTAGATCAGATACTCTTCAAACTCACCGGCTTCGGTATAGATAACCGACAGCGCGCTGGTTGGCGCATCGGTAGAGGCGATAGTCGGGATCACCACCACCGGTAGCTTCTGGTAGTAACCAATCGCTTTGGCGGTATCCAACGTTTTCCCGCCGCCAATCCCAACCACGCCGCGGCAACCGTGCTGTTTCAGAATGGCAATCAGGCGATTAATTTCAATATGGCTGCATTCACCGTTGAAGCGTTCCGCGTGGCAGCTAATGTCGTGGCTGTGCAGGCCATTGAGTACCTTCTCTCCCGCCAGCTTCATCACGAAGTCATCCGCAATCACGAAAAAGCTGTCCGCCAGATTTTTAGCGTATTGACCAAATAAGGTGGAAGCGTCAGGGCCCTGGAGATATTTGGCTGGAGATTGAATAACTTTTAGCATTCCTTTCATCCTCAAATAAGTACATGTTTTTACATGGTGAGCCCTGGCGTTAACCTGTTTGGCCTGTTGCTGTCGACAAAAACAGGAGGTACCGGAGCGATGCAATAACTGTATGGCGAGGCGTGAACAAAAAAATCTTTCGTCATTTTGTTCTGATATGAAACAGATAAAAACGACGCACGTTCCATTCTGGAACGCTTATCCACAAAAATGATAAGGTTTGCGATCCCGATCCGTACATTTACCCCCAAATCTCCGGCAAACACGAAGCTCAGTTCCTCTTTTACTCATGCAGTTGTATTAAAACCGGCAAAAAAAAGGCTGGCTGCGCCGTATGAGCGGCGCTGATCGCAGGAGAAAAAAGTCGAGCGAGCTCGCATTATGATCATTCCCCGCTTTTTTAAGTTTCATTTCGGAACAAAAAACAGCATCAACGTTCCGTAATGAAACTCATTTTAGCGTTGTTTTTTTCCACGCTGACTTCGCCAGAATCTCTTCATTGCCTCCGCACCATGATCCTACATTCGGGGGTTTGTCTTTCACTCAACCTCGAGGAGCCGTTATGTCTCAATTCTTTTTTAACCAACGCACCCATCTTGTGAGCGACGTCATCGACGGGGCGATTATCGCCAGCCCATGGAATAACCTGGCGCGTCTGGAAAGCGATCCGGCCATTCGCATCGTGGTCCGTCGTGACCTTAATAAAAATAACGTAGCGGTCATTTCCGGCGGCGGTTCGGGACACGAACCCGCGCACGTTGGGTTTATCGGTAAAGGCATGCTAACCGCTGCGGTCTGCGGCGACGTTTTCGCCTCCCCGAGCGTGGATGCAGTACTGACCGCCATTCAGGCGGTGACCGGTGAGGCTGGCTGTTTGTTGATTGTGAAAAACTACACCGGTGACCGTCTTAATTTCGGTCTCGCCGCCGAGAAGGCGCGCCGCCTTGGCTATAACGTTGAAATGCTGATTGTCGGCGACGACATCTCCCTGCCGGATAACAAACACCCACGTGGCATTGCGGGAACTATCCTGGTGCATAAAATCGCAGGCTATTTTGCCGAACGCGGCTATAACCTCGCCACCGTCCTGCGTGAAGCGCAATACGCAGCCAGCAACACCTTTAGTCTGGGCGTAGCGCTTTCCAGCTGTCATTTGCCGCAAGAAACCGACGCAGCCCCTCGTCATCATCCGGGTCATGCGGAGCTGGGTATGGGCATTCACGGTGAACCAGGCGCATCGGTTATCGACACCCAAAACAGTGCGCAAGTGGTGAACCTGATGGTGGATAAACTGCTGGCCGCCCTGCCTGAAACCGGTCGTCTGGCGGTGATGATTAATAATCTTGGCGGCGTTTCCGTGGCCGAAATGGCCATCATCACCCGCGAACTCGCCAGCAGCCCGCTGCACTCGCGTATCGACTGGCTAATTGGCCCGGCCTCGCTGGTCACCGCGCTGGATATGAAAGGCTTCTCACTGACGGCCATCGTGCTGGAAGAGAGCATCGAAAAAGCACTGCTCACCGAAGTGGAAACCAGCAACTGGCCGACGCCGGTCCCACCGCGTGAAATCACCTGTGTAGCGTCATCTCAGCGTAGCGCCCGCGTGGAATTCCAGCCTTCGGCAAACGCCCTGGTGGCCGGGATTGTGGAGCTGGTCACCGCAACCCTTTCAGATCTGGAGACTCATCTGAATGCGCTGGACGCCAAAGTCGGCGATGGCGATACCGGTTCGACCTTTGCCGCCGGCGCGCGTGAAATTGCCAGCCTGCTGCATCGCCAGCAGCTGCCGCTGGATAACCTTGCCACGCTGTTCGCGCTGATTGGCGAACGTCTGACCGTGGTGATGGGCGGTTCCAGCGGTGTGCTGATGTCAATCTTCTTTACCGCCGCCGGGCAGAAACTGGAACAGGGCGCTAACGTTGTCGAAGCGCTAAATACGGGGCTGGCGCAGATGAAGTTCTACGGCGGCGCAGACGAAGGCGATCGCACGATGATTGATGCGCTGCAACCGGCCCTGACCTCGCTGCTCGCACAGCCGAAAAATCTGCAGGCCGCATTCGACGCCGCGCAAGCGGGAGCCGAACGAACCTGTTTGTCGAGCAAAGCCAATGCGGGTCGCGCATCGTATCTGAGCAGCGAAAGCCTGCTCGGAAATATGGACCCCGGCGCGCACGCCGTAGCGATGGTGTTTAAAGCGCTGGCAGAGAGTGAGCTGGGCTAAGATGTAACAAGGAGCGCTTCTCAGGTATTTACTGCCTGATGGCGCTTCGCTTATCAGGCAGAACGTTAACGATACACGCGGATCCCGCCCTCTACGCCGCGACTAAACAGTACCTGCCAAAGTTCAATATCTCTGGCGCGGAAAGCCCCGGCGCAGGCGCATAAATAGTAGTTAAACATTCTTCTGAAGGTGGCGGAATAACGTGATGACAGCTCCGGCCACGCTTGATTAAAGCGCTCGTGCCACGCCATCAGCGTTTTATCGTAATCGCTGCCAAAGTTATGCCAGTCTTCCATCACAAACCGTGATTCGCTGGCTTCGGCAATATGGGAGATCGCCGGTAAGCAGCCGTTCGGGAAAATGTATTTATTGATCCACGGATCGACGCTCATCCCTTTTTTATTGCTACCAATGGTGTGTAGCAGGAACAGTCCGTCCGGTTTTAAACAACGGTCGGCGATGCTGAAATAGGTGTCGTAGTTTTTTGGCCCGACGTGTTCAAACATCCCCACGGAGACAATGCGATCGTAGTGTTTATCGAGGTCGCGATAATCCTGCAGCAGAATCTTAACGTCCAGTCCTTCACAGCGCTGCTGCGCCATTTTTTGCTGCTCTTTGGAAATGGTGACGCCTTCCACCGCCACGCCATAATGACGCGCCGCATATTCCGCCAGCCCACCCCAGCCACAACCAATATCGAGTAAACGCATACCCGGTTTCAGTTGTAGCTTCTCACAGATCATTTTTAATTTAGCATTTTGCGCATCGTCTAATGTGGTCGCATCTTTCCAGTAAGCGCAGGAATATTGCATATGCGGATCAAGCATCAGCGCAAAGAGATCGTTACCAATATCATAATGTTCTTTGCCGACAATCCACGCGCGGCTCCGCGACTGCAAATTAAACAGGCGTGCGCTGGCAATACGTAAAATATCTTTCAGGTTACCCGGCATCTGCTGGTCAAGTTTTGCTTTCAGGATTTTGCAGAACAGAATATCGAGCCGCTCGCAGTCCCACCAGCCTTCCATATAGCTTTCGCCAAGCCCTAACGAGCCTTGTTGCAGTACCCGTTTAAAGAAACCGGCATGATGAAGTTGAATGTCCCAGGCACGGGAGCCATTAATCCTGATATCCGCTTGCGAAAGCAGCTCTTTTCCCATTCGGGTCCAGTTATCATTTGTTTCATTGACGATGACAGCATCTGAACAAAGCGAGTTCATGGTATTTACCAAAGGTGGGCTAAAAATTCTTACGCAAGATTATTATGGAAAAAAGAGTGTATGTATTATGATCCGCGGACAAGATCTATCGAGCAGCGGACACACCATCGGGAGCATTGACGATCTATTTATGGAAACTCTCGTGCAAAAACAGTGGAACTCCTTCCCGGATAACTCCATGACGGAACTGCCGCAGGATGTTTACTTTCGCTCTTATGTCCTGGAAGCCAATCATCATGTTCCACAGCATTCACACTCTTTTATGCAGTTTCATTTCGCCCGCAAAGGCAGTATGCGTATTGATGTTGCCGGCAAGTGCTGGATAATCCCGGCGCATTATGGCATCTGGATCCCAAATCATACGGAGCATGCGGTTTGGGCATTGGATGATGTGCATTTAGAGAATCTGGATATTAAACCGAGCTTTCTTGAAGAGAGCATCAATGAATGTAAAGTGGTGGCTATCAGTGATTTCGCCAGAGAGTTTATTCATTACGCCACGAATTTAATTTCGGGCCATTATGATAGCCAGTCAAAAGAGGGCAAGCTGGTTAGCGTCCTGGTCGACATTATTCTGCAGCTTCCGGAAGTCGCTTTTGTATTACCCTGGCCGCAGGATCGCGAATTAACTAAAGTTTGTCGAACAATACAAGAATCCCCGGCGCTGGAGCATTCGGTTGAATACTGGGCGCAGCATCTGGGTATGTCTGCCCGTACCTTTTCACGCCATTTCAAAAAAGAAACCGGATTGCCTTTCAGCGTCTGGAAGCAAAAAATGCGTATTCTGGAATCCGTATTAATGCTGAAGAAAAATAAAAGCGTGACCGCCGTGGCGCTCGACGTAGGGTATTCAAGCACCGCGGCATTTAGCTACGCATTCCGCCAGGCGTTTGGCGTGCCGCCATCTAATTACTGATTAACGGCGCTGATGCCAGTAAGCCGCTGCGCGAACAAGTTGCTGATCGAACGCCTCGGTTTCAAAGCGAGCACTCAGGTTTTTGACCACCTTACCTTCGCCGGTAATCCAGATGTAATAATCATCTGCGGGTACGCTTAGCCGCGATAAGTGTTCATTCACCGCCTGCTCGTCATGGCCGATAAACCACTGAATAGTAAATCCGTCGAGATGAGCAAAATAGTCCTGGTACGCGGCATCCTGCACACTTACCAGCGCCGTGACGTTCGGACGTACCGCTAAACGGCTGAGCGACTCCAGGCGTCGGCGCAGCGCAGGCATTCCCGATTCATCACACACATAAACCTGATACGCATAGTCCTCTGGCACCACCAAAGAACCGCGCGGTCCGCCTACCGTCAGCTTGTCACCCTCGCGGGCATTCATCGCCCACGTACTTGCCACGCCACCGTCATGAATATAGAAATCCAGTGCCAGCTCATGGCGTGCTTCGTCATACAACGGCGTGTAATCACGGGATATCGGACGCACGCCGTCAGCCCAGACAATACCTTCATCGGTGACAACCGGCGGCACAAAGTGGCTGCCCGGTTCAGGGAAAAAGACCTTGGTATGGTCATCAAAGCCGTGTGAGCTAAAACCATCCAGAGCGTCACCGCCCAGTACAATGCGCTGAAAGCCCGCGCTAATACGTTCGACGCGCAGGACGGTAAGTTCCCGAAAACGCAGTTCATTGCGAACGCGCTGCGGGTAGCGTGAGGTGTTTTTTGTCATTTTTTCGCCTTCGGAAGATAATACGATATATCTAATTTAATTTTTAAATGATAATGATTGCTAATCAGAAAGATTGCAAGCACTTTTTTGATATAGTCGCTTTCTGACTAAACGGCTAACACACACCTTTAAAAAAAGATAAAAATCATAAAGTTAAACAAAAAACATTTTATAGCCTTGCACCAAAACAATATTTAGATATAAATTAGATATATCTAAAACACATCAGGAGACGATGATGCAAAACCATCATGAAGGTTGCTGCAAGCATACAGAGCACCAACACGAAGGCTGCTGCAAGGGTGAAGGGCATCACCACGAAGGCCGCCACAACGAACACCATGCAGGTTGCTGCAAAGGTGAAGAACATCGCCATGAAGGCTGCAACAAAGAACATCACCACGAACAGGGGTGTGGACACCGCCACGGTCGCGGCGGCGGTCGTCGCCAGCGCTTCTTCGGTCACGGAGAATTACGCCTGGTCATTCTGGATATCCTGACCCGCGACGCCAGCCACGGCTATGAGCTGATTAAAGCGATTGAAACCCTGACTCAGGGCAACTATACCCCGAGCCCGGGCGTCGTCTATCCGACGCTGGATTTCTTGCAGGATCAAGAGCTGATCACTATCAGCGACGAGGAAGGCGGGCGTAAACAGATTGCGATCACAACCCAGGGCCAGCAGTGGCTGGATGAAAACCGTGAGCATCTGGAACATATCCACGAACGTATTAAAGCCCGCTGCGTGGGTTTTGAATTACGCAAGAACCCGCAGATGAAACGCGCGCTGGAGAACTTCAAAGCCGTGCTGGACCTACGGGTCAATCATGGTGATACCAGCGATGCGCAGATCAAAAAAATCATCGGTATTATCGATCGCGCTGCGCTGGATATTACTCAATTGGATTAATCTACAGAGCAGGCGGAACGCGTTTGCCCTGCGTTCCGCCTTATCGTTAATATTAATGCAGCACCGTAACCGCATCTTCCAGACGACCAGCGCGATGTTTCACCATCGCGGAAATCTGGGCGCTCTCTTCAACCAGTTCGGCGTTTTTCTGCGTAATGTTGCTTAATTCATTCACTGCGCGAGTCAGGCTCGAAAGACCATCTGACTGTTCCAGCGTTGAGTGACTGATTTGGGCGATCAACTGCGTCACGTTTTGCACCTGCGCCACAATATCATCCATCGTGCGCCCTGCGGCGTGAACCTGGTCAGATCCGGACTGCACCTTATCGGCGCTGGCATCAATCAGCTTGCGGATATCATTGGCTGCACTGGCGCTGCGGCTGGCAAGATGTCGCACTTCTCCCGCCACCACGGCGAACCCTTTCCCCTGCTCACCCGCCCGTGCGGCTTCAACAGCGGCGTTCAGGGCCAGAATATTAGTCTGGAAAGCAATATCGTTAATCAGCGTGGTAATGGTGCCGATCCGCTGGGTGCTGTTGGCGATATCATCCATAGTTTTGATGACGGTATCCATCGCCTCGCCGCCGTGCGTCGCCGCGCTGCTGGCTGCAATGGAGAGCTTGTCGGCCGCGGCGGCGGTCTCTGAGTTTTGCTTCACCGATGCCGCCATCTGATTCATGGTGGTCACCGTTTCCTGCACGTTCTCTACGGTCTGCTGCGTATGCTTGTTTAAATCATCGCTGCCTTTCGCCAGCGTTTCGCTGTCACTGCGCACACAGCTCACCTGACTGGAGACATCATGGATGAGCCAACGGCACATTAGCCCCAGTTGCCCAACCGCTCGCAGCATCAGGCCCAGTTCATCACTGCGGTTAAGATGCGACACGCTGTTTCGTTCACCGGTCGCCACTTTTAGCGCCTGACGAGCGACATTCTCAATAGGACGCACAATCTGCCATTCGAAAATAGCCGTTCCCAGCATCATCACCAGCGCGCTTATCAGCAGTAACGGCCATTCGGCGCCCATTTGCTGCAATGCGGCCGCCAGTACGATAAACATAATTGCCATTACGCTGCGCACTCGCCAGCGAATCGGCAGCGCCGGGAGTTTACCCAGCCAGCCTTTGCGTACCACCAGTCCTTTATGGATACGTCGGTTGCAACGCCCTTCATTCAGCGCTTTATATAAAGGCTCTACCGCCGCAATCTCCTCGTCAGTGGCCCGGGTACGAATCGACATATATCCGGTGACACGACCTTCCCGTACCATCGGCACCGCATTGGCCCTTACCCAGTAGTGATCGCCATTCTTACGCCGGTTTTTCACAATCCCGCTCCATGGCTCGCCCTGTTTCAGGGTGTACCACATATCCGCAAACGCCGCTTTTGGCATATCCGGATGACGAACCAGATTGTGCGGCTTATCGAGCAATTCATTCAGTTGATAGCCACTGACCTGGACAAAGGTATCGTTCGCGTGGGTGATATAGCTTTGTAAATCGGTGGTCGACATGAGGGTGATATCATCATCCAGCGGTGTATTTTGCTGACTAACGTAGGGATGAGAAGACATGATTGCGTCCTGTGCAGGTTATCTGGTTGTTAACTCTTTCGGCTTATGTTATTTCGGCGATAATTTTTTTATCTTTAGTTGTTAAATTTGATTTAGATCGCAATTTGCGATTAAACCTCAAAATCTGTACGCATTCTAATCCATTGATTTAAAATACTTTCATCCAGTAACTATTCAACTACACTTCTACCAACGCACCGTCACAGTGCAAATATTGCTCACTTTTAGCGCAGAAAAGTGCTTTTCCGATCTGTTTTCGCGGTCTTAACCTGGGCAAAATGCCAGTAAATGTTAAACATCAGCATTAAATGTTGCGTGAATGAGATGTTTCCTGGTGTTTATCCCGATTTTTGCTAAGCGCGCCGGAATGGCGCAATCACTGCAATACTTAAATCAGTATCATGTGATACGCGAGCTCCGGGAGCATATTTTGAACAGGTTACCTTCCAGCGCATCGGCCCTGGCCTGCAGCGCACACGCACTGAATCTCATCGAAAAGCGCACGCTTGATCATGAGGAAATGAAATCATTAAACCGAGAGGTGATTGAATACTTCAAGGAGCATGTCAATCCGGGGTTCTTAGAGTATCGAAAATCTGTAACTGCAGGCGGGGATTACGGAGCCGTAGAGTGGCAAGCGGGAAGCCTGAATACGCTTGTCGACACCCAGGGGCAGGAGTTCGTCGATTGCCTGGGTGGATTTGGAATTTTCAACGTGGGGCACCGTAATCCAGTCGTGGTTTCCGCCGTACAGAATCAACTCGCGAAACAACCTCTGCACAGCCAGGAGCTACTTGACCCTCTGCGGGCCATGCTGGCAAAAACCCTCGCCGCGCTGGCGCCAGGTAAACTGAAATACAGTTTTTTCTGTAACAGCGGGACCGAGTCGGTTGAAGCCGCTCTGAAGCTGGCGAAAGCGTATCAATCGCCGCGCGGTAAATTTACGTTCATTGCCACCAGCGGCGCATTCCACGGCAAATCATTGGGAGCACTGTCCGCCACGGCTAAATCAACCTTCCGCAAACCCTTTATGCCGCTGCTGCCGGGTTTCCGCCATGTGCCGTTTGGCGATATTAACGCGATGCGCACCATGCTCAGCGAGTGTAAAAAGACCGGTGACGACGTCGCAGCCGTGATCCTCGAACCTATCCAGGGTGAAGGGGGCGTGATCCTGCCACCGCAAGGGTATTTGCCCGCCGTGCGTAAACTTTGCGATGAGTTTGGCGCGCTGATGATCCTTGATGAAGTGCAGACCGGCATGGGTCGTACCGGCAAAATGTTCGCCTGCGAGCACGAAAACGTGCAGCCCGACATTATGTGTCTGGCCAAAGCGCTGGGCGGCGGCGTGATGCCAATTGGCGCAACCATTGCCACCGAAGAAGTGTTTTCCGTCCTGTTCGACAATCCCTTCTTGCATACCACCACGTTTGGCGGCAACCCGCTCGCTTGTGCGGCTGCGCTAGCCACCATTAACGTCCTGCTGGAGCAAAATTTACCGGCTCAGGCGGAGCAGAAAGGCGATATGTTGCTGGATGGTTTCCGCCAGCTTGCGCGGGAGTACCCAGACCTCGTGCATGATGTACGCGGTAAAGGCATGCTGATGGCAATTGAGTTTGTCGATAATGAAATCGGCTACAACTTTGCCAGTGAGATGTTCCGCCAGCGGGTACTGGTTGCCGGCACGCTCAACAATGCAAAGACGATCCGTATCGAACCGCCTTTAACGTTAACGATCGAGCAATGCGATCTGGTATTGCGATCGACGCGCAAAGCCCTGGCAGCATTACGGGTGAGCGTGGAGCAGGTGTAATACAGGTCGGATGGCGCTGCGCATCTCAGGCTTACGGGATCAAATGTAGGTCGGATAAAAGCGTAGCGGCCATCCGGCAATTAGCACAACTTAAACAATCCGCACACCCGCAGGCATAAGGCGTTCTGGCGTCAGCAGCACGCTTTCGCTGCCATCGTCCGTCTCAGCGCACAGCAACATGCATTCTGACGTTTCCCCGCGCATTTTGGCCTTTTGCAGATTACACAGCACCACCACCGTTTTCCCCATCAGCTCCTCTTCGCTGTAATAAGGCACCAGGCTGGTCACGGTTTGCAGCGTACGCTCTCCCACATCCACCTGCACGATATACAGCTTATCAGCATTGTCATGGCGCTTTACCTGTGCGATTTTTCCAACACGTATTTCCATTCGGGCAAAATCAGCAAATGCGACGGTATCCATTGTGTTCTCCTTTGGTAAAACTTTACTAAATAATAGCAAAATATTTTCCGGGGATGGTTCTCAAAAGCGGGAAAATGACGTAGTCATCACACTCTGAAAGCCCAGTTTTACCCCAGGCATGTCAATTAAACGTACTTTTTTTACTGAAAACAGATGAATAGATAAGCACTTCATTTACAATGCGCAGGTAACTCAGGGAAAAGGCAAACATGGCAACACTTAAAGACATCGCAATCGAAGCTGGCGTGTCCCTGGCGACAGTGTCCCGGGTTTTAAACGATGACCCCACGCTGAATGTAAAAGAAGAGACCAAGCATCGCATTCTGGAGATCGCGGAAAAACTGGAGTACAAAACCAGCTGTGCTCGTAAAAACCAGACCAGCGCGCTCGGCCCCCAGCATATTCTGGCGCTCTACAGCTACCAGCAGGATTTGGAAATCAACGATCCTTACTATCTCGCGATCCGTCACGGAATAGAAACCCAGTGTGAGAAGCTGGGGATCGAACTGACCAACTGCTATGAGCACAGTGGGCTACCGGAGAGCAAAAACATTACCGGCATTCTTATTGTCGGCAAGCCTTCTTCGGCTTTGCGTAATGCAGCAGCAGCGCTTACCGACAACATCTGCTTTATCGATTTCCATGAACCCGGCAGCGAATATGACGCCGTCGATATCGATTTGGCCCGCATCAGTAAAGAGAGTATCGACTACTTCATCGCCCAGGGCGTCACTCGCATTGGCTTCATCGGCGGTGAAGACGAACCCGGCAAGGCAGATATCCGTGAAGCCGCGTTTGTCGAATACGGTCGTCTGCAGCAGGTCGTTTCTGAACAGGACATCTATCGCGGCGGTTTCTCCAGTTCATCAGGGTATGAACTGGCAAAAAAAATGCTGGCGAAAGCCGACTATCCCGGTGCCCTGTTTGTGGCTTCAGACTCGATCGCTATTGGCGTTCTGCGCGCCATTCACGAGCGTGGCCTGAACATTCCGCAGGACATTTCGCTGATTAGCGTTAATGATATCCCGACAGCGCGCTTCACCTTTCCTCCGCTTTCCACCGTTCGCATCCATTCAGAAATGATGGGCAGTCAGGGCGTCAACCTGCTGTTTGAGAAAGCCCGCGATGGGCGTGCGCTTCCTCTGCTGGTTTTTGTTCCCAGCAAGCTGAAACTGCGCGGCACCACCCGCTAAAATCCCCAGTAAACACGCCCGGTTTCTTCAGATGCCGGGCGCGCATTATCATGCATTATTTTCTGCGCCCCCATTATTTTCGTGATCCAGTTAAAGTAAATCACCTCACTCGCTATATTTTAGTAAAACTTTTACTAAAATCACCATCAATTACACTTACTCACCATTACAATGAATGGTTCCGATTTTTCTCCACCGGGAGGAGGCCTTATGAATCGCTGGGAAAACATTCAGCTCACCCACGAAAATCGACTGGCGCCACGCGCATATTTTTTCTCTTATGACTCCGTTGCGCAGGCTCGCTCGTTTGCCCGCGAAACCAGCAGCCTCTTTCAGTTGCTAAGCGGTCAGTGGAATTTTCAGTTCTTTGAGCATCCGCTGCAGGTGCCGGAAATCTTTACGTCACAGTTGATGAATGACTGGGGCAGCATCACCGTCCCAGGCATGTGGCAGATGGAAGGACACGGCAAACTGCAGTATACCGACGAAGGTTATCCTTTCCCGATTGATGTCCCCTACGTTCCGACCAATAACCCCACCGGAGCCTACCAGCGCATTTTCTCCCTCAGCGAAGGCTGGCAGGGCAAACAAACGCTGATTAAATTTGATGGCGTAGAAACCTACTTCGAAGTTTACGTGAATGGTCAGTACGTCGGTTTCAGCAAAGGCAGCCGCCTGACGGCTGAATTTGATATCAGCGCGGTGGTGAAGACCGGTGACAACCTGCTGTGCGTTCGCGTAATGCAATGGGCTGATTCCACTTACGTTGAAGACCAGGACATGTGGTGGTCGGCGGGAATTTTCCGCGATGTCTATCTGGTAGGCAAACAGGCGACCCATATTCAGGATATTACCGTTCGCACCGAGTTCGATGATGACTATCGCGACGCCACCCTCACCTGCGACATTGCGCTGGAAAACCTGGCTTCCACGCCAGCGATGGCGTCGCTCGAATACACCTTGTTTGACGGTGAGCAGGCGCTGCATAGCGGCGTGATTAACAATCTGACAGTGGATCAACACACCCGCACCGCTTTTAATTTCAAGGTTAGCGTGCCGCAGCAGTGGTCAGCGGAATCGCCGTATCTTTATCATCTGGTGATGACGCTGAAAGATGCCAACGGCAATCTCCTTGAGGTCGTGCCACAGCGGGTCGGATTCCGCGATATCAAAGTTCGCGACGGTCTGTTTTACATCAATAACCGCTACGTGATGCTGCATGGCGTTAACCGCCACGATAACGATCATCTTAAAGGCCGTGCGGTTGGCATGGATCGCGTTGAAAAAGATCTGCTGTTAATGAAGCAGCACAACATCAACTCCGTGCGTACCGCCCATTACCCGAACGATCCGCGCTTCTATGAATTGTGCGATATCTACGGTCTGTTCGTGATGGCCGAAACCGACGTTGAATCTCACGGCTTCGCCAATATCGGCGATATCAGCCGGATAACCGACGATCCGCTGTGGGAAAACGTCTATGTTGAGCGCATCGTGCGCCACATCCATGCACAAAAAAACCACCCGTCGATCGTCATCTGGTCGCTCGGCAACGAATCCGGATACGGCTGTAACATCCGCGCCATGTATCACGCCGCGAAAGCGCTGGATGACACGCGTCTGATCCATTACGAAGAAGACCGTGACGCCGAAGTGGTGGATATCATCTCCACCATGTACACCCGTGTGCCGCTGATGAATGAGTTTGGCGAATATCCACATCCTAAGCCGCGCATCATCTGCGAATATGCTCACGCCATGGGCAACGGTCCCGGCGGGCTGACGGAATATCAGAACGTCTTTTATCAGCATGACTGCATTCAGGGACACTATGTCTGGGAGTGGTGCGATCACGGGATTCAGGCCAAAGATGACGACGGCAACGTCTGGTACAAATATGGCGGCGACTACGGCGACTATCCGAACAACTACAACTTCTGCCTTGATGGCCTGATTTATTCCGATCAAACCCCGGGGCCGGGTCTGCAAGAGTACAAGCAGGTGATTGCGCCAGTAAAAGTACGCGCACAGGATCTGGCTCGCGGCGAGCTACGGGTAGAAAACAAACTGTGGTTTACCACGCTTGACGACTACACCTTGCATATTGAGGTTCGCGCCGAGGGAGATACGCTTTCTGCTCAGCAGATAAAACTGTGCGACGTCCCTCCTAACAGCGATACCCTGGTGCAATGCACACTGCCGGAGCTGGATGCGCGCGAAGCGTTCCTCAACGTCATCGTGACGAAAGATTCCCGCACGTTATACAGCGAAGCCGGGCACCACATCGCGACTTATCAGTTCCCGCTGAAGGCCAGAACGGCGGCTGCCGTACCGTTTAGCCTGAAAAACGCTACCCCTCTGACGCTGGAAGACAGCCGCCAGAGCTGCACCATACGCGGTTATAACTTCCTTCTGACCTTCTCAAAACTGAACGGTAAGCCCATTAGCTGGACCGTTAACGGTGAGGAGCTGATTACCCGCGAGCCGAAGATTAATTTCTTCAAACCAACCATTGATAACCACAAACAAGAGTTCGAAGGCCTTTGGCAACCAAATCATTTACAGATTATGCAGGAGCATCTGCGCGATTTTGCCATTGAGCAAACCGATGACGCGCTGTTGATAACCAGCCAGACGATTATCGCCCCGCCGGTATTTGATTTCGGTATGCGCTGTACCTACCGCTGGCGGATTGCCGCAGACGGTCAGTTGAACGTGGAGCTTTCCGGCCAGCCTTACGGCGAGTACCGGGACATTATTCCGTGCATCGGCTTCACGATGGGCATCAACGGCGATTTGGGGCAGGTGGCGTATTACGGACGTGGTCCCGGTGAAAACTATGCCGATAGCCAGCAGGCCAACATCATCGATATCTGGCGCAGCAGCGTGGATGAGATGTTCGAAAACTATCCGTTCCCGCAAAACAACGGCAATCGTCAGGACGTGCGCTGGGCAACGCTAACCAACCGCCACGGCAACGGTCTGCTGGTGGTTCCGCAGCGCCCTGTCAACCTGAGCGCCTGGCGCTATACGCCAGAAAATATCTTTGCCGCACAGCACTGTAATGCGCTGCAGCGCAGCGATGACATCACCCTGAATCTGGACCACCAGGTGCTGGGCTTAGGCTCCAACTCGTGGGGAAGCGAGGTGCTTGATTCCTGGCGCGTCTGGTTCCGTTCGTTCAGCTACGGCTTCACGTTGTTGCCGGTTTCCGGTAGCGAATCTAGCGCTCAAACCGCCGCCAGCCGCGTCTTTGGTACCGGGTTCTTTTCCACGAATTTGCACAGCGAGAATACAAAATGAGGAGCATCGACAACTTAGCGCAGTTCCAACAAATTTACGCATCCGGGAAGAAGTGGCAGCGCTGCGTCGAAGCGATTGAAAATATTGATAATATTCAACCAGGCGTCGCCCACTCTATCGGTGATTCCCTGAGCTATCGCGTGGAGACAGACTCCGCAACCGATGCGCTGTTTACCGGTCATCGTCGTTATTTTGAGATCCATTACTACCTGCAAGGACAGCAAAAAATAGAGTATGCCGCCAAAGAGGATCTCCAGGTGGTTGAATATTATCGCGATGAAACCGATCGCGAATATCTGAAAGGCTGTGGAAAAACCGTAGAAGTGCGCGAAGGACAAATGGTTATTTGTGACAACCATGAAGCCTATCGTTTTATTTGTAATAACGCAGTGAAAAAAGTCGTACTCAAAGTCACCATCGAAGATGGTTATTTTCATAATAAATAAAAACACAGGCGGCGCCGACGTTGCGCCGCCAGTACCCTATAATAATCAGGAATCGGAGATGTGCTATGTCTGATACCAAACGTAATACCATCGGCAAGTTCGGCTTACTTTCACTCACCTTTGCCGCGGTTTATAGTTTTAATAACGTTATCAACAATAATATTGAGCTGGGTCTGGCATCCGCACCGATGTTTTTCCTCGCGACGATCTTCTACTTTATTCCGTTCTGCTTAATCATCGCTGAATTTGTTTCGCTGAATAAAAACTCCGAAGCCGGTGTCTATGCATGGGTGAAAAGTTCGCTAGGCGGACGTTGGGCATTTATTACCGCCTATACCTATTGGTTCGTTAACCTGTTCTTTTTTACCTCGCTGTTACCCCGTGTTATCGCCTACGCCTCATATGCTTTTTTAGGCTACGAATACATTCTGACGCCGTTCGCAACCACTGTGTTAAGTATGGTGCTGTTTGCCTTCTCCACCTGGGTTTCGACCAACGGCGCAAAAATGTTAGGACCGATTACTTCGGTCACCTCCACATTGATGCTGCTGCTGACCCTGTCCTACATCTTACTGGCGGGTACTGCGCTGGTTGGCGGCGTACAGCCTGCTGACCCTATCACCGTAGACGCAATGATTCCGAATTTTAACTGGGCCTTCCTCGGTATCACCACCTGGATCTTTATGGCGGCAGGCGGTGCGGAGTCGGTGGCAGTGTACGTCAACGACGTCAAGGGCGGGTCCAAATCGTTCGTGAAGGTTATTATTATTGCCGGGATTTTTATTGGCGTGCTCTATTCCATCTCCTCGGTACTGATCAACGTCTTCGTGAGCAGCAAAGAGCTGAAGTTTACCGGTGGTTCGGTACAGGTATTCCACGGCCTGGCGGCATACTTTGGCCTGCCGGAACTGATCGTTAACCGCTTTGTCGGCCTGGTCTCCTTTACCGCGATGTTCGGCTCTCTGCTGATGTGGACCGCAACGCCGGTGAAAATTTTCTTCTCTGAAATTCCGGCGGGTATTTTCGGTAAAAAAACCGTCGAACTGAATGAAAATGGCGTTCCGGCCCGCGCAGCCTGGATTCAGTTCCTGATTGTTATCCCGCTGATGATTATCCCAACGCTCGGCTCCAATACCGTGCAGGATTTAATGAACACCATCATCAACATGACCGCCGCCGCATCGATGCTGCCGCCGCTGTTTATTATGCTGGCTTACCTGAATCTGCGCGCAAAACTGGACCACTTACCGCGCGACTTCCGTATGGGTTCGCAAAAAACCGGCATTATTGTGGTATCGATGCTGATTGTCCTTTTCACCATCGGGTTTATTGCCTCGACCTTCCCGACCGGTGGTAACATCATGACCATTATTTTCTATAACGTCGGGGGGATTGTTATTTTCCTCGGTTTTGCCTGGTGGAAATACAGTAAATACATCAAAGGGCTAACCAAAGAAGAAAAAGCTATTGAGGCGGCTCCCGCGTCAGATATTAATTAAAATATTAATAACGATTAGAGCGGTCTGTTTTCTTGCGCACCTGAAATACAATGTGACATTAAATATACAGACTTGCAGGGCATTTATTGCCCTGCTCTTCTGTTGTGTACTTTCATTATTTGCAGCAAAGATTCGTCCACCAGCGGCCGCAACGTGTGAATCGCCCCCCCAGCCAGAAGGAGGTTTAGCAACCCAGGACACTCTGCGGCATTTATTTAACCCCCAGGTGCCGCCACAGTTTGTCCAGCGGCATTGTCGCCAGCGCCACACACTCATCGGCGGCGCCATACCAGACGTGCAGCGTCTCATCGCGGATCAGCGCCCCACAGGTGAACACCACGTTGCCGAAGAAGCCTTCGCGCTCGTAGGGCGCATCTGGCTCCAGCAACGGCACCGGTGATTTCGCCAGAATTTGGGTCGGATCGTTGAGATCCAGCAGCAGCGCGCCGAGGCAGTAGCGCTGATCGGCATCCACACCGTGGTAGATCTCCAGCCAGCCGCGATCGGTTTTTAATACCGGCGCGCCGCCGCCTGATTTACGGCAGTCCCAGGCATCGCCGGACCGTCCCAGCAGGTGGCGATGGTTGCCCCAGTGCAGCATATCCGGCGACTCGCAGATCCAGATTTCCGGATGACCGAAGTGACACGGGGCCGGACGGGTCAGGGCGTGATATTTACCGGCGATCTTTTCCGGGAAAAAGCAGACGTCGCGGTTGTCCGGGCAGAGGATCAACCCTTTTTTCTCCATCGTGACAAAATCTTTGGTCACCGCCAGCGCGGTAGAAATCCCCAGCGACGACACCGCCGAGTAGTTGATGTACGCGGTATCATCGATGCGGGTGATCCGCGCATCTTCGCAGCCGAACTCTTCATATTGCGTATCGGCGATGATAAACGGCTGGCTGTCAATCCGGAAGTTCACCCCATCGCGACTGCGCGCCAGACGCAGATGCGACATGGAGGTCAGCCACACCCGCGCCGGATCGCTTTTCAGCACGATCACCCGCGGATCGCTGAAATCATAGCGTTCATCGCGACGATCGAAACTCGCTGTGGCCTGTACCCAGCCCGCATCGGTTTTTTCCAACAGCGGTACGACACGCTGCTGCGGGTCGGAATTGATCACGCTTTCCGCCACCCGCAGCAGCAAAACGATCTCCCCGTCACACTCCGTTACGCCAGCATTGAAAACACAATCGACCTTCCTGCCGGGCAGTGAAGGCGTCACGTCCGCCGGGGTAATCAACGGGTTTTTATTGTGCCTGTCCATGTACTCTCCTTTTGATCAAACATTGATTCTTGCCAATCCATTGCGCGTCCTCCCCGTACAGCACTTCAGCCTCAATCTCCTGCCACGGATTGCGAACGGGCGCACCAAAGTTGATGGCGACCCAGACCTGCTCCGCCGCCGTCGAACGGGTAAACCAGACGCATTCGTCAGTGAGGTCAAGCGAGTCCTGCTGTCCCTGATGCAGCGCCGCAACGCGGCGGCGCAGGGCGATAAGCAGCCGGTACTGATGCCAGAACGATGTTTCATCCTGCTGCTGGCGCTCCGCGTTAATCAGGGCGATATCGCCGCCGACGGGCATCCACGGCGCGACGGAGGAAAATCCGCCAAAGGGGGCGTCGCGCCAGGGCAGCGGCGCGCGCGAACCATCCCGCGAATGTTCAATAGCCAGCGCCAGCGCCTGCTGTGGGCTGCTGCCTGCGGCAAGGGCGGTGCGGTAATGGGTTTTTCCCTGAATATCAAAAAGCTGCTCTGCCGTTTGCGGACGGTAGTCGGTCACCCCCAGCTCTTCTCCCTGGAAGATAAACGGCACGCCGCTCACCGTTAGCTGAAGCGCCAGCACCGCCAGCGCCCGCCCGGTATCGCGCTCGTTTTCGCCAAAGCGGCTGATCATCCGCGACATATCATGGCTGGAGAAAAACAGCGTCGGTAAACCCGACTGCGCAGCCAGCGTGGTTTTTAACTGGCTGAAAAGACGGGAAACATCAAAGGTTTTCTGGCTGCCGATATTAAAATTAAACACCACGTCCATCAGTTGCGGACTTTGATAGCGGCTGAGCACGTCAGGGTCTTCGCTGCCGATTTCGCCAATCAGGAAATAGTCCCCCTGCGCCCGAACATGGGCACACAGCCGTTGCAGCGTTTCAGGGAGTCGCGGCTGATTGATGTCAAATTCATGGCGCTGCTCGCCGTTCTCTTCCGGGTTATCAGGCCCAATGCCGTCGGTAGTAAGAAAGTTGATGACGTCAAAGCGAAAACCGTCCACCCCCTGCGTAACCCAGAAATCCACCACCCGGTAAATTTCCTGTTCCACCGCGGGGTTGGCCCAGTTGAGATCCACCTGGCCGGGCGCGAATTTATGGTAATAAAATTCGCCGGTGTCTGGCTCAGCGGTCCACGCGCTGCCGGAAAAGAAAGAACGCCAGTTATTCGGCTGGCGGCGAAAAAGGAAATAATCACGATAGCGGCTGCCCGGATTATTCCACGCATCGCGAAACCAGGGATGTTCTGAGGAGACGTGATTGACCACCAGATCGATAATCACCCGAATGCCTCTGGCATGGCAGCCGTCAACCACCCGGCGAAAATCGTCGAGAGTGCCGAAACGGGCGTCAACGGCGCAGTAATCGCTGATATCGTAGCCGTTATCCACCAGCGGAGAGGGATAAAACGGCGTGATCCACACCGCACCGATGCCCAGCGCCTGCAAATAATCCAGCCGGGAAATCAGGCCCGGAAAATCGCCCAGCCCGTCGTTATTGCCGTCGCAAAACGAAGGCAGATAAATTTGATAACAGGTACACGCCTGCCACCACGGTTGCTTTTTCACCGTCACGTTCCTTATTTCAGTGATAACGACATGCCTTCGAGGAAGTATTTTCTGAACAGAATAAACAGGACAACGATTGGCAGCATCTGCACCACCGACCCCGCCAGCACCGGTCCCAGGTAGATGCCGTAGGATTTGCTGAAGGTGGCGAGCAGCACCGAAAACGGCATTTTGTCCACTTCGCGCATCACGATCAGCGGCCAGAGGAAGTTGTCCCATGAGCTGGAAAAGGTGAACAGTGCGACAATCGCCAGAATGGATTTATTCAGCGGCATCATCACATGCCGCAAGATCCCCCACAGGCTGGCGTGATCGAGCCTTGCGGCGTACAGGTAATCATTCGGCGTGCCTTTAAAGCTCTGCGAAACCATAAAAATGCCCCAGGTGCTCATCGCATACGGCAGGATCATCGCCCCGTAGCTGTTGATCAGCCCCAGTTCACGCATCAGGACAAACTGTGGAATGATGAACATAAAGACCGGGAAAACCATCTGCACAATCAACAGGTTGCGAAACGCATTTTTGCCGCGAAACTCGGTTTTCGCGACGGCATATCCCACCAGCATTGAGGTCAGCGTGACGCAGACGGTAATGGTGAGCGACACGAACAGCGAGTTAACCAGGGTGCGCAAAAAAGGTTTGTCCGCCCGGTTGCTGTTATCGAACAGAAAAGCGTAATTCTCCAGCGTCAGATGACCGGAAAACAGCCCGGTCGTGTAGATTTGCGCCGTCGGTTTCAACGAGGAGATCACCATCCAGATAAAAGGATAGAGCCAGGTGAGCGCCAGCAAAAACATCACGGCGTGAATGAGCAGCGTTAAGGGAGTCAGTTTCTTCATTCACACAATCTCGATATGTTTTTCGAATACTTTGCGGAAGACCCAGATGGCGAGGAAACTGCATGCCGCAACGATAATCGACATGGTCGCCGCCCAGGTTGGCTTCATTTTCTGGAACGCCACTTCATACATCACCACCATCGGACTGGTGGTGCTGTTGAGCGGTCCGCCGCCGGTGATAAGATACGGCTCGGTAAAGATGCTGAACGCCACGGTAATCGCCAGCACCATCACCATCACGATTTGCGCGTTCATCATCGGCAGGGTAATCGCCCAACTTTGCTTAAACTTCCCGGTCTTATCCAACTGCGCCGCGCTGTAAATATCCGCGGGGATCGCCACCATCCCGGAATAGAGAATCAGCCCGTAATAACCGACGAATTTCCAGGTAACAATTAACGCAATGGATAACATGGCGCAGTCAGGGTTGGTAAACCAGGGCACAGAGATGCCGAAACTGGCCTGTAAAAATTGATTGACCGGCCCGTATTCGCTGAACAGTTTTGCAAAGACGATGGAATAGGCCACCCCCGAAGAGATATTCGCCAGTAAAAAGCTCAGGGCAATAAAACTTTTCCCGTACTTAATTTTTCGTAATCCCGCGGCAAACAGCAGCGAGGCAAGAAAGACAATCGGGATATACCACATTAAAAAACGGCACACGTTCCACATCGACTGCCAGAATAACGCGTCATGAAACACGCCAATGATATTCTGTAATCCGCTAAACGTCGGCGTGCCAATAAATTGCCAGTTCGTCACGCTAAGCACGACCAGCCAGCACAGCGGATAAAACCAGAACAGCAACGAATAACCGATCCACGTGGAGGCCAGCAGGCCTCCGGTGCGGGATTCATATCCAGCCATTTTTTCCCCTTATTTCGCCAGCAACGTGTTAATTTCCTGCGCGGATTTATCGAGGGTGGCTGCCGGATCGGCGTGGTTGAAAATGACCTGCTCCAGCATCTGCGTCATGCTGCGCTGAATCTCCGTGGTTTGCGTAGTGGCCGCTGGCGGCAGCGCGACGTCCACGTAAGAAGCGATCGCCTTCTCCAGCGGGTTTTTCTCAAAGTAATTCACAAACAGCGGATTACTCATTAAATCACTGCGTGCTGGCGGCATACCGGTCAGCTCCAGCCAGCTCCGGTCGTGCTCGGCGTTGTTAAAGACCCACTGAATAAACGCCCACGCCTGCGCTTTGCGCTTGCTGGAACTGAAGATCACCACCCCTTTGCTGTCGCCGAACGTATACGGGTGCGCGTCGCCTTTCTCGGTGAGCATCGGCCCAATTTGCAGCGTTTTGAGGATCTCCGGATACTGCTTGTGATAGCGAGCGATATCCCACGGACCGCGCGCGGATGCCAGCACCTGCCCGGTCGCTAACGGATCGTCGGCGGCGGTGAAGTCGTAGCTGCTCCACTTGCTGTTAAAGACTTTCCCCATAAAGGTCAGTACCGCCTGTCCGGCAGGATCGGCAAACGTCGCCTGATGACCTGCGAGGTAAGGTTTACCGCCGTTTTGCGCATAATAAAGCGGAATAAAATCGAACCAGCGTTCCCACCAGTTTTTCCCGGCGGTCATCTGGATAACATAGCCGTTATTATCCGCCGCCCGGCGCTCTGCCAGCTGATAAAGCTCATCATAACGGGTCGGAACATGGTCAAAACCATACTGCTTGAGTAAATCGCCCCGCCACCACCAGACGATAGGATTAATATAGATTGGCAGAACGTGTTGCTCGCCGTTTAATTGCCAGGCAGGAATAATTTTGCCCATCTGTCGGTTATTAACGAGTTCATTAAAACCACTCATTTTAGACAGGTCTTCAAGCTGACCAATTTCCACCAACTGGCTGGCAAAACCGATAAAGATATTACTGGAAATATCGGGTTCCGTGCCGGAAGCCAGCGCGTTCATTATTGCCTCTTCAGAACTGCTGGCGGCAGGAATGGGCGTAAATTCGACCGGGGTATGCGCCGGGTCTTTATTCCATTCTTTAACCATAGTATTCCAGAAGGCTTCTTCATTTTCGTTTGGTGCCACCCACATTTTAATTGGCGTTTTTGCTGTCTCTGCGGATTTTTTATCATCCGGACCGCAACCAGAAATACAAAATGCGAATAGTACACAGGCTGTTAATTTAGCTAATCTTACAATTCTCACGATAATTCTCCATTTACTTTCAATAAGTATTGATTTACCGCTACCCTGCTATTGAATGGAGCGTAAATTAACACCCCCTTTTTATGTTTAACGTTAAACAAATCACAAAACGATTTTTGTTTAACGTTAAACTTTGCATCAACGTTCAACGCAATGGACGATAGAAATAAATAATTCACGCCAATATATAAACCCAACAAATATATTAAAAATGAAAATAAACGTTAATGATAATAAAGATAAGAAACGTATTACGATAAAATCATTGGCCAAGATTATGGGTATTTCCCATACCACGGTGTCGAACGCATGGAATAATCCGGAAAAATTATCTCCGGAGCTGCGCAAGCGAATTTTGCAATACGCCAGCGAGCTTGGCTTTCAGGGACCGGACAAGCTGGCGCGCGCGCTGCGTACCGGCAAATCTGACACCATCGGCGTGATATTCAACGACTCTATGAGTTACGTGTTTATCGATCCCCACGACATTGCACTGATGCGGGGGATCGCCGTCCAGTGTGAAGAACAAAACGTCAATCTGGTCTTGATCCCTTTGCGTAAGCGGCAACAGACGCCGCTCAACACCCTGGTTGATGGCTATATTCTCAACGCCACGCATAACAATGCGGCCATGATCCAGCACGCGCTGGCTCATGGGCGTCCGGTGGTCACGCTCGATTTTCAGTTTCCCGACCACAGCAGCGTCTCCATCGATAACGCCTGCGCCATGCGCGATATTGCCCGCTATCTGGCCGATAAAGGTCATCGACATTTCGGCATCATCGCCTTTCCGTCACAGCCCTCGGCGCAGGGAATGTGCGATCTGACCGCCCCCGTCACCGGCGACAACCTGCTGATGCTCTCCCGCGTGAATGCCTGCCGGGAGGTTTTCCAGCAGCGCGGCTTCGCCCTTGATACGTGCTGGCTGTATCAAACCCGACACGATGAAGAACACGGCGAACAGGCGGCCAAAGCGTTACTGGAAACCCATCCGGAGATCACTGCGCTTATCTGCCTTTCCGATCGCTTCGCCGTCGGCGCGATCCACTACTGCCAACGGCAGCAACTGGCGGTTCCGCAGCGGGTTGCCGTTACCGGTTTCGATAATCTCGCCGTTGAGGTGGCGGGAATACGCCTGACCACCATCGCGCAAGACGCGGAAAAGAAAGGGGAAATGGCCGTCAAATTGCTGCTCACCAGAGGACCGGTGACCCACTATGAATTGCCTTACCAGCTCATCATTCGGGAGTCAGCCTGACTCATTAATTACAGAAGAGTAGATTATGGATGAACTAACCTGTTTTAAAGCCTACGACATTCGCGGTGAGGTTGGCGTCAACCTGACGCCGGATATCGCCTTTCGCATCGGTCGCGCTTACGCCGCCTGGCGCCATCCGCGCCGGGTAGTGATCGGCGCCGACATTCGCCTTAGCTCGGAATCGTTAAAATCCGCCGTGACCGACGGGCTGATTTCCAGCGGCGTGGATGTTATCGACATTGGTCTGTCAGGCACCGAAGAGATCTACTTTGCCACCCGGGAACTGCGTGCCGACGGTGGCATTCAGATTACCGCCAGCCATAATCCGGCGCAGTACAATGGTATGAAGCTGGTGCGCGAAGAGGCGCGTCCGATCAGTAACGACAACGGCCTGCTGGAGATAAAAGCGCTGGCGGAGCGCAACGACTTTGCACCGATCGTCCATCGTGGCAGCCTCATCCCTTATGATAATCGCCCCGCCTGGATTGCCTGCCTGCTGCGCTTCCTTCAGCATCCGCCGACTCGCCCGCTACGTATTGTGACCAACGCCGGACATGGCACCGTCGGGCCTGCGCTTGACGCGATCGCCGACGGGCTGGCCCGTGCGGGCGTTCAGATTGAGTTTATTCGCCTGCACCATCAGCCGGACGGTCATTTCCCGGCAGGCGTGCCGAATCCGATGCTGACGGAAAACCGCCTCATCACCCAGCAGGCGGTTATCGAAAATCAGGCTGATTTCGGCATCGCCTGGGATGGCGATTTCGATCGCTGCTTCTTCTTTGATGAGTGTGGCCGCTTTATTGAGAGCTACTACCTGGTTGGCCTGTTCGCCGAGCACTTCCTGCAACGCTCCGCAGGCAGTCATATCATTCTGGACCCGCGCCTGACGTGGAATACGCTGGACGTTGTAACTCGCTGCGGCGGAATCCCGGTCATCAGCAAAACCGGGCACGCCTTTATCAAAGCGCGGATGCGCGAAGAGGACGCGGTCTACGGCGGAGAAATGAGCGGCCACCACTACTTCCGCGATTTTGGCTATTGCGACAGCGGGATGATCCCACTGGTATTGCTGCTGCAAATTATCGGCAGCGACAGCCGTCCGCTGTCGGCGTATATCGAACACGCCCAGGTGCGCTTTCCGGTTTCCGGCGAAATCAATCTGACGGTGGCCGATCCGCAATCTGTCATGCAATCCATCGCCGCTCACTATCTGCAAGCCGGCGGCCTGCGTGACGATTGCGACGGGTTGAGCATCGACTTCGTTGACTGGCGCTTCAACTTACGCGCCTCCAACACCGAGCCGCTACTGCGCCTGAACGTGGAAACCCGCGCGGATACGGCACTGCTGGCGCGCAAAACCGATGAACTTTTAACGCTGATTGCAGCCTGGGATTCTGACAAGGAGAGGTTATGACCGCGCTAAGCCTGAGCAATATTCATAAAGCCTGGGGCAAGAACACCATCATTGAAAATCTGTCGCTGGAGATCGCCTCCGGGGAGTTCATTGTGCTGGTTGGCCCTTCCGGATGCGGGAAATCCACGCTGCTGAGGATCATCGCCGGACTGGAAATCCCCGACGGCGGTAAACTGGTGATGGGGGGAAAAGAGGTTACCAGGCTTGCGGCGGGCAAACGCAACCTGTCGATGGTGTTTCAGTCCTACGCCCTCTACCCGCATATGACCGTCAGGGAAAATCTGTCATTCGGTTTACGTAATATCAACACGCCCGCCGCCGAGATTGATAAGCGGGTCGCTCACGCCGCCAGCATGCTGAAGCTGGAAGAGATGCTGGACAGGCTGCCGCAGAATCTGTCCGGCGGGCAGCGCCAACGTGTGGCGATCGGGCGTTCTATTGTCCAGCAACCGGAACTGTTTCTGTTTGATGAACCGCTGTCTAACCTGGATGCCGCGTTGCGGGTCGGGATGCGCCAGGAGATCCAGCAACTGCATAACACCCTGAAAAACACCATGATCTATGTAACGCACGATCAGGTGGAGGCGATGACGCTGGCCGATCGCATCGTGGTGCTTTACAAGGGAAAAATTGAGCAGGTGGGCACGCCGCTGGAGCTGTATAACACCCCGGCAAACCTGTTTGTCGCTGAGTTTATCGGCACGCCAAAAATCAATGTTCTGCCAGCGGTATGGCGCGAAGGCGCGCTGCATATCGCCGATAACCTCGTCTTCCGCCTCACCCGTCAGCCCGCAGGCGTTAGCGACGGGGACAAACTGTTTGTCGCCATCCGCCCGGAGCATATGCAATACCAGCAGACCGGGGATTTCACATTGCAAGGGCGTACCCGGCTGTGTGAATTACAGGGCGACTCCACGCTGGTGTGGTTGGATTTAGCCGGCCACCCCGTGTGCCTGAAGTCTTTTCAACAGCTTAGCTTCATGCCGGATACACCGCTTACGCTCACCGTACAAGAGTCGCACCTGCACCTCTTTGACGGTCTGGGTAAACGACTGGCGTTCTGACCCACTTGCCCTTGCGTCCGCAGGGGCATTTTTTGAATCCCATCACAATCACGGCATTCCCCTTTTCCCTTTTACGCGGCGACGGCTAAATTATTAACTCATCCGACCACATAACAATAATTTTACATACTGGACACCTTTATGAGCTATCCGTCGCTGTTCGCCCCGCTCGATTTAGGCTTCACCACGCTTAAAAACCGCGTGCTGATGGGTTCAATGCATACCGGGCTGGAGGAGTATCCCGACGGTGCAGAACGGCTGGCCGCGTTCTACGCCGAACGCGCCCGTCACGGCGTAGCGTTAATTGTGAGCGGAGGTATTGCGCCTGCGCTTTCCGGCGTGGGGATGGAAGGCGGCGCGATGCTGAACGACGCCAGCCAGCTTGCACATCATCGCGTCATTACCGACGCCGTGCATGATGAGGGCGGCAAAATCGCCCTGCAAATCCTGCATACCGGGCGTTACAGCTACCAGCCGCATCTGGTGGCACCTTCTGCCATTCAGGCGCCAATCAACCGCTTTACGCCGCATGAGCTGACGCACGATGAGGTACTGCAGTTGATTGAAGATTTTGCCCACTGCGCTCAACTGGCGCGGGAAGCGGGCTATGATGGCGTCGAAGTGATGGGCTCGGAAGGCTATCTCATCAACGAATTCCTGACTCTGCGCACCAATCAGCGCAATGACGAATGGGGCGGCGAGTATGCCAACCGCATGCGTTTTGCCGTGGAAGTGGTGCGCGCGGTACGCCAGCGTGCCGGTAATGACTTTATTATTATCTTCCGCCTGTCGATGCTCGATCTGGTGGAAAACGGCGGAACCTTCGACGAAACCGTCCAGCTGGCGCAGGCGATAGAAGCCGCAGGGGCGACCATTATTAACACCGGTATTGGCTGGCATGAGGCGCGTATTCCCACTATCGCCACCCCGGTGCCGCGCGGTGCGTTTAGTTGGGTGACACGTAAGCTGAAAGGGCATGTGACGATCCCACTGGTCACCACCAACCGCATTAACGATCCTCAAGTCGCCGATGACATTCTGGCCCGTGGCGATGCCGATATGGTGTCGATGGCCCGTCCGTTCCTCGCCGATGCCGAACTGCTGTCAAAAGCGCAAACCGGGCGAGCGGATGAGATCAATACCTGTATCGGCTGTAACCAGGCCTGCCTGGATCAGATTTTCGTCGGCAAAGTCACCTCTTGCCTGGTGAATCCGCGCGCCTGCCATGAGACCAAAATGCCGATCGTTGCCGCCACTGCGCCGAAAAATCTGGCGGTTGTCGGAGCAGGTCCTGCAGGCCTTGCCTTCGCCATTAATGCCGCCGCACGCGGTCATCACGTGACGTTGTTTGACGCGCATAGCGAGATTGGCGGGCAGTTTAATATCGCCAAGCAGATCCCCGGCAAAGAAGAATTCTATGAAACCCTGCGCTACTACCGCCGGATGATCGATGTGACTGGCGTGTCGCTGAAGCTGAATCACGTTGTCAGCGCACGCGATCTGTACCCCTTCGATGAAGTGATCCTCGCCAGCGGGATCGAGCCACGTATGCCACCGATCGAGGGGATCGCGCATCCTAAAGTGCTCAGCTATCTCGACGTCCTGCGCGATAAAATGCCGGTGGGCAAACGCGTGGCGATCGTTGGCTGCGGCGGGATCGGTTTTGATACCGCCATGTATTTGAGCCAGCCCGGTGAGCCCACCAGCCAAAACATTGCGGAATTCTGCGTGGAATGGGGGATCGACACCAGCCTGCAACAGCCTGGCGGCTTACGCCTGGAAGGCCCGCACTTATCCCGCAGCCCGCGCCAGATAGTGATGTTGCAGCGCAAAGCCAGCAAACCGGGACAAGGTTTAGGGAAAACGACGGGCTGGATCCATCGCGCCACCCTGCTCTCACGCGGCGTGAAAATGATCCCGGCAGTTAGCTATCAGAAAATTGATGATGATGGGTTGCACGTCGTGTTGAACGGCGAACCGGTGATCTTTAACGTGGATAACGTGGTGATTTGCGCCGGACAAGAGCCGCGCCGTGAACTGGTTGATCCACTCCACGCGGCAGGTAAAACGGTGCATCTGATCGGCGGCTGCGATGTGGCGATGGAGCTGGATGCCCGACGCGCTATTGCCCAAGGGACGATGCTGGCGCTGGAAATTTAACAGTATGTATTTCGTAGGCCGGATAAGGCGGTCACGCCGCCATCCGGCACACACGATTAGCGGCGGCGACCGGTTTTGACCGCTTTTAGCACCACGAATTTATTATTGGTGGCGATGGTCACGCAGTTGCCGAAAATCTTTTTCAGCTTGTGGAAGTAGTCAAGGTGACGGTTAGCCACAATGTACAGCTCACCGTTGATTTTCAGGCAGCGGCGAGCGTGGTGGAACATCTCCCAGGCAATGTTATCCGTCAGCGCGTGCTTCTGGTGGAACGGTGGGTTACACAGCACGGCGTTAAAGCGGAACGGTTCGACGCCCGACAGCGCGTTGTTGATCATAAACTCACAGCGATCCAGCGCTTCAGGCATGTTACTTTCCACGTTCAAGCGGCTTGAAGCCACCGCCATCGGCGATTCATCAACAAATACCACGCTGGCTTCCGGGTTCTTCGCCAACAGCGTCATACCGATGACGCCGTTACCACAGCCGAGGTCAACAATCTCCCCTTCGAGGTTTTCCGGCAGATGCTCGATAAAAAAGCGCGCGCCGATATCCAGTCCGGTACGGGAGAAGACGTTGGCGTGGTTATGGATAGTCCATTCGGTACCTTCCAGCTTCCAGCTTAGCGTTTGCGAGGCAGCGGCCAGCTCAGGTTTGCTGAACGTACAGTTGATTAAACGGGCTTTTTTCCAGGCCAGCGTCGTGGTGGTTGGACCCAATACTTTTTCAAACAGCTCCAGCGTCGAGGTATGCACATCACGCGCTTTTGCCCCGGCGATGATACGCGTTTGCGGCGTTACCACTTCGCGCAGCGCGCGCAGTTGCTGCTCCAGCAGCGCCATGGTTTTTGGCAGCTTAATCAGCACCACGCCCGGCGCCTGCGGGTAGTCAGCCGTACTGTCGAGGAACTTGACGCTCGACTCGGCAATATCGTTATGACGCAGGTTCTCGCGTGTGGCAAGCTCGCTGAGATAGGAGTCGCCAATGCTGTACGGCGAATGTTGCGCCAGCGCACAGCCCAGTGCGCCAAAGGTATCATTCAGGATTAGCACCGGGCCGCTAATCTCGGTATCGTCCAGCTGTTGCAGCAGATATTCATCTGCCGCTTCCCACGCCAGCAGCGGGTTAACGTCATCCGTTTCCGGGAAACGTTTAAGTGACAGCGAACGGAAACCGTTGTCTATGTGGCTCATCGGCCCTCCTGAATGGTAAAATTTCGGCGTATCCCTGAAAAGGGTGCGTGAGTATACACTTTTTATGATTGGCATGGGCAAAGATGAACCAACTAACTTACCTCCAGGGCTACCCGGAACATTTGCTTTCTCAGGTGAGAACGCTGATTGCTGAACAGCGTCTGGGCGCAGTGCTGGAGAAGCGCTATCCGGGGACGCATGATTTCGCGACCGACAAAGCGCTCTGGCAATATACTCAGGATCTGAAAAATCAGTTCCTGCGTAATGCCCCGCCGCTGAATAAAGTCATGTATGACAGCAAGATACATGTTCTGAAGAATGCGCTGGGGCTGCATACCGCCGTATCTCGCGTGCAGGGCGGTAAGCTAAAAGCCAAAGCGGAGATCCGCGTTGCCACCGTGTTTCGCAATGCCCCTGAACCTTTTTTACGCATGATCGTCGTTCATGAACTGGCGCATCTGAAAGAAAAAGAGCACGACAAAGCGTTTTACCAGCTGTGCTGTCATATGGAGCCTCAGTATCATCAACTGGAGTTCGATACCCGCCTGTGGTTAACGCAACAATCGTTAAAGCAAACTGCGTAGTTGCGCACTGGCTTTGTCTTCAGGGCATGCTAAATTGACGAAAGGATCCCTTTTCGCAGCCTGAAGGCCATTATGATACGTTTCGCAGTAATTGGCACAAACTGGATCACCCGCCAGTTTGTCGATGCCGCCCATGAAACCGGCAAATATAAGTTAACCGCGGTCTATTCCCGTAGCCTTGAACAGGCGCAGACCTTCGCCAACGATTACCCCGTCGAGCATCTGTTTACCTCACTGGAAGCGATGGCGCAAAGCGAGGCGATCGACGCCGTCTACATCGCCAGTCCAAACTCCCTGCACTTCCCGCAGACCGAGCTGTTTTTGCGGCACAAAAAGCATGTTATTTGCGAAAAGCCGCTGGCCTCAAACCTGGCGCAAGCCGAAGCCGCTATCGCCTGCGCGCGCGAAAATCAGGTCGTGTTGTTTGAAGCGTTTAAGACCGCCAGCTTGCCTAACTTCCTGCTGTTGCAGCAATCTCTACCCAAAGTCGGAAGAATCAAGAAAGCGTTTATTAATTACTGCCAGTACTCCTCGCGTTACCAGCGCTATCTGGACGGTGAAAATCCGAACACGTTTAATCCGGCGTTCTCAAATGGCTCGATCATGGATATCGGTTTTTACTGCCTGGCCTCAGCGGTTGCGCTGTGGGGTGAGCCGCAAAGCGTTCAGGCCAGCGCCAGTCTGCTGGAAAGCGGCGTAGATGCCCACGGCGTGGTGGTGATGAATTACGGTGATTTCAGCGTCACACTCCAGCACTCAAAAGTAAGCGACTCGGTGTTAGCCAGTGAAATTCAGGGTGAGCAGGGATCGCTGGTGATCGAGCATATCTCCGAGTGTCAGAAAGTGTGCTTCGTTCCTCGCGGGGGGAAAACCCAGGATCTGACGACGCCTCAGCACATCAATACTATGCTGTATGAGGCAGAGGCTTTTGCTCATTTGGTTGAATCCGGCGAAGTGGATCACCCCGCACTGGCCGTCAGCCGTATCACCGCCAAACTGCAAACAGAGATTCGCCGCCAGACCGGCGTGATTTTCCCGGCAGATGAAGCGGTAACATCGCTGACAGCGTAAAGGTATGTAAAACGAATGTTGCAGGTCATTGACTGAATGCATGGCCTGTAATATTTTGTAACCCGCAAAGGGGAGTAACTTCGTTGTCGGTTGATCGTCATTACGATGTGTGAAAAACCACATCCGGTCGCCGGGCGATAACAAAGGAATACGCCATCGTATTCCTTTGTTGTTGTAAGTGAGACCTTGCCGAATGGCAAGGTCTATGCATAAAAAGCAGCGGCTAACGTCATTCGGCGTTGGCCGTTTTTTTTATGCATGGGGAAATACAATGAATACTGTCGGCACACCGTTGTTATGGGGTGGCTTCGCTGTCGTGGTGGTAATTATGCTGGCCATCGACCTGCTGTTGCAGGGTCGTCGTGGCGCGCATACGATGTCGATGAAGCAGGCTGCGGCCTGGTCAATCGTTTGGGTAACGCTGTCGTTACTGTTTAACGCCGTCTTCTGGTGGTACCTGGCACAAACCCAGGGCCGCGCCGTTGCCGACCCACAGGCGCTGGCGTTCCTTACCGGCTATTTGATCGAAAAATCGCTGGCAGTAGATAACGTCTTTGTCTGGTTGATGCTGTTCAGCTACTTCTCCGTACCGCCTGCGTTGCAGCGTCGGGTACTGGTGTATGGCGTGCTGGGAGCCATTGTTCTGCGTACGATCATGATCTTCGCCGGCAGTTGGCTTATCACCCAATTTGAGTGGCTGTTGTACGTGTTCGGTGCATTCCTGCTGTTTACCGGCGTAAAAATGGCGCTGGCGAAAGAAGATGCTTCCGGTATTGGCGACAGGCCGTTAGTACGCTGGCTGCGCGGTCATTTGCGCATGACCGATACCATCGAAGATGAAAAATTCTTCGTGCGTAAAAACGGCCTGCTGTTTGTTACGCCGCTGATGCTGGTGTTGATTCTGGTTGAGCTGAGCGACGTCATTTTCGCCGTCGACAGTATTCCGGCTATCTTTGCCGTCACTACCGACCCGTTCATCGTGCTGACCTCAAACCTGTTTGCTATTTTGGGTCTTCGCGCAATGTACTTCCTGCTGGCGGGCGTGGCGGAGCGTTTCTCCATGCTGAAGTACGGTTTGTCGGTCATTCTGGTGTTTATCGGTATTAAGATGCTGATCGTCGATTTCTACCATATCCCGATCGCTATCTCGTTAGGCGTGGTATTTGGCATTCTGTTTGTGACGCTGATTGTGAACGCCTGGGTCAACCACCAGCACGATAAAAAGCAGCAAATACAGTAAGTTTCATCTGCTAGCTGAAAAGCCCGACAGCACACTGCGTGCGTCGGGCTTTTTGTTTATCATGTCAAAATAATGTTAACTCAAAGTTATAAAATATGATCTCAACGCGAAATCCAGGATATTTCGCTTCCAGAACCCTGTTCTTTCCTTATACTCAGCCATGCAAACATTTGCCTCATCCTGAAAGATGCGTCTACAGAACGCACAAAGGCAGGGCAACAACACAATGAAAGGATTACTACATGACTACGCAACGTTCATCGGGGCTATTCTCGCGCTTGGCGCAAGGGAGCCTGGTTAAACAAATTTTGATCGGTTTGGTTCTGGGGATTTTACTGGCACTGGTGTCAAAACCTGCGGCAGAAGCCGTTGGTTTACTGGGTACTCTGTTCGTCGGCGCGTTAAAAGCCGTCGCGCCAATTCTGGTTCTGATGCTGGTAATGGCTTCTATCGCCAACCACCAGCACGGGCAAAAAACCAATATCCGCCCAATCCTGTTCCTCTACCTGCTCGGAACATTTTCCGCAGCGTTAGCGGCCGTTGTCTTCAGCTTCGCCTTCCCATCGACACTGCATCTTTCCAGCAGCGCCAGCGATATCGTACCGCCGTCCGGCATTATCGAAGTGATGCGTGGCCTGCTAATGAGCATGGTTTCTAACCCAATTGATGCACTGCTTAACGCCAACTACATCGGCATCCTGGTTTGGGCCGTCGGTCTGGGCTTTGCGCTGCGTCACGGTAATGAAACGACCAAAAATCTGGTCAACGATATGTCCAACGCTGTTACCTTTATGGTGAAGCTGGTGATTCGTTTCGCGCCGATCGGTATCTTCGGCCTGGTCTCCTCCACGCTGGCAACCACCGGTTTCGCCACGCTTTGGGGCTACGCACATCTGCTGACCGTGCTGGTAGGCTGTATGCTGCTGGTAGCGTTGGTGGTCAACCCGCTGCTGGTATTCTGGAAAATTCGCCGCAACCCATATCCGTTAGTGCTGGCCTGTCTGCGTGAAAGCGGCGTGTACGCCTTCTTTACCCGCAGCTCCGCGGCAAACATTCCGGTGAATATGGCGCTGTGTGAGAAGCTGAACCTGGATCGTGATACCTATTCGGTGTCTATCCCGCTGGGAGCTACCATCAATATGGCTGGCGCGGCGATCACCATTACCGTGTTGACGCTGGCGGCGGTAAATACGTTGGGTATTCCGGTCGATTTACCGACGGCGCTGTTACTGAGCGTGGTGGCGTCGCTGTGCGCCTGCGGCGCATCGGGCGTGGCGGGCGGTTCTCTGCTGCTGATCCCACTGGCATGTAATATGTTCGGTATCCCGAATGACATCGCCATGCAGGTCGTTGCCGTTGGCTTTATCATCGGCGTATTGCAGGATTCCTGTGAAACGGCGCTGAACTCTTCTACAGACGTCCTGTTTACCGCTGCGGCCTGCCAGGCTGAAGACGAACGTCTGGCAAATAACGCCCTGCGCGGCTAATCTCTGCCCCTCCGTCACCGGACGGAGGGGTTCTCTTCTTGTACGCTTTTTTCAATTTTGAATGGATCAATTCCGCGTTTTTGCATCCGCCGGAAGCGAATAATGTTCAGGCCGTTCATCACCAGAAAACTACCTTCGATCATCGTCCCACCAATCGATCCCAACCAGAAATTATGGATAACCCAACAGGCGGTTGCGCACCACATTACGCAGCGCACGGTCAGCCCCTGGCAGCGAAACAGCGCCCAGGTGCTGGCCAGCGTGCCAATAATCGGTAACAGCTCCATCGCATGCTGTAATTTCGCCAGCCCGAGAACCAGGGTGAGGATAATAAAAACGGTCATTACCCATAGTTTGCGGGTATGCATCGAGACGAGTGTGCGGATGGTGTTTAGCTCTGCACTCATTCCCGCAGGCCAGGCGCCCATCAGAAAAAAATGCACGCCAATGGTGGCGCTGTAGACGGCAAGTTGCAGCCGGAACCGGCGCTCATCTCGATTGAAAAAGGTGGTAATGCCGATCAAAAAGGCGATGACACCTACGCCCTGGGCCAGCCAATACGCGGTCATGGGAGATCCTTGTGAGGAAACGCAAAAACAAACGGCGCTCCATATTATGAAACGCCGTTTTTAAAATCCACTCCATTTCGATTACCCAATAGATTTCGTGCTACCGCAAGGCGGTAAGTTCAGACATCCCCGGAAGCTTACTGGAGTAAGTGACCGGGGTGAATGGACGCAGCCAACGCGGCTGTCACGCGAAAGATGAAGGGTAATTACAATGTTACGCCGCTTTTAAAGATAGCCAGTTCCCGGAAATCGTTGCGCTCGTTGCAAGTTTGCTTGCCATTGGCGAACTCAACGATCGTATCGACAAACTCGCTCAGCAGCTGAGGCATCGCTTTACCGTGGATCAGCTGTCCGGCGTCAAAATCGATCCAGTGTTTTTTCTTGGCCGCCAGCTCGCTGTTGGTCGCAATTTTCACCGTCGGCACAAAACCGCCGTACGGCGTACCGCGGCCGGTGCTGAACAGCACCATATGACAGCCCGCGCCCGCGAGGGCACTGGTAGCAACCGCATCGTTACCCGGCGCGCTCAGTAAGTTCAGGCCGTGTGTCTTCAGGCGTTCGCCGTAGCGCAGTACATCCACCACCTGGCTGGAGCCCGCTTTTTGCGTGCAGCCCAGAGATTTATCTTCCAGCGTGGTGATCCCGCCCGCTTTGTTGCCCGGCGATGGATTCTCGTAAATCGGCTGGTCGTGAGCAATGAAGTACTGCTTAAAGTCATTGACCATGGTCACCAGCTTGCCGAAGGTTTCTTCGTCACGGCAGTGGTCCATCAGCAGCTGCTCGGCACCGAACATTTCCGGTACTTCAGTCAGCACGGTGGTGCCGCCGTTGGCAATCACGTAGTCGGAAAAACGCCCCAGCATCGGGTTGGCGGTAATACCGGACAGGCCGTCAGAGCCGCCGCATTCCAGACCAAACTTCAGCTCGCCCAGCTTACCCGGCTCACGCTTATCGTTACGCATCACGTTGTACAACTGATGGAGATGTTCAATCCCCGCTTCCACTTCGTCTTCCTGATGTTGGCAGACCATAAAGTGAACACGCTCAGGTTCGTACTCGCCTAAAGTTTCGCGGAAGGCATCAACCTGGTTGTTTTCACAGCCCAGGCCGACCACCAGCACCGCACCCGCATTCGGGTGGCGCACCATATTTTGCAGCATGGTACGGGTGTTGATGTGGTCGTCACCCAGTTGCGAACAGCCGTAGGTGTGACTGAAAAGATGCACGCCGTCGATACCCTCGGCGTCGTTGGTCTCTTTCAGAAAGCGGTTCTGCATCTGACGCGCCATAGCGTTGACGCAGCCGACCGTCGGCAGGATCCACAGTTCGTTGCGCACGCCGACCTCGCCGTTGGCGCGACGGTAGATCTGTACATCGCGATCGGCGGGTTGAACAAGCTCTGCCTGAAAATCAGGGTGGTAGCTATACGTGTCCAGGTCGCTCAGATTCGTGCGCGTGTTGTGAGCATGAATATGCTCACCCGCCGCCACGTCCACCAACGTATGACCGATTGGCAAACCGTATTTAATGACGTTTTCGCCTTGCGCAATATCGCATAAAGCGAATTTATGGCCACGAGAAACCGCTTGGCGCAGGATTACCGCTTGCCCATCAACGGTGACTTCGGTTCCTTCAGCCAAATCAGCGAGCGCTACCGCGACGTTATCCAGCGTATGGATCTTGATGTATTGCATACCTTCACCCAGGCCTTAGTTCAGTTCAATGGCGAAATAATCACGCGCATTGTTGAAGCAAATATTTCTGACCATTTCCCCCAACAGCTGGATATCTGCCGGCGCTTCACCTGCAGCAACCCAACGGCCAATCATCTGGCACAGGATGCGACGGAAGTATTCATGGCGCGTGTATGACAGGAAGCTACGGCTATCGGTCAGCATGCCGACGAAACGGCTCAGCAGACCGAGCTGGGCCAGTTGCGTCATCTGACGTTCCATACCGTCTTTCTGATCGTTGAACCACCAGCCGGAACCGAACTGCATCTTGCCCGGCATACCTTCGCCCTGGAAGTTGCCGATCATGGTGCCCAGCACTTCGTTATCGCGCGGGTTCAGGCAGTAGAGAATGGTTTTCGGCAGCAGGTTCTGTTCGTTCTGCTTGCTCAGCAGTTTGGACAGCTCTTCGGCCATCGGGCGATCGTTGATGGAGTCGAAGCCGACATCCGCACCCAACAGTTTGAACTGACGCAGGTTGTTATTACGCAGCGCGCCGATGTGGTACTGCTGTACCCATTCACGACGCGCGTATTCCGCACCGAGGAACACCAGCACCGCGGTTTTAAACTGGGCAACTTCATGCTCGCTCAGCGTTTCACCCGCCAGGCGGCGTGCCAGAATGCTATCCAGTTCAGATTCGTTAGATTCAGCAAACAGCACCACGTCCAGCGCGTGGTCAGAGACTTTACAGCCGTGAGCCGCAAAGTGATCCAGACGTTTGGTCAGCGCAGCTTGCAGGTCGCTGAAGCGGCGGATATCCGTGTCAGACACCTCACCGAGCTTCGCCATATAGTCGTTAAAGGTCGCCTGCTCAATGTTAAAGGCTTTATCCGGACGCCAGCTCGGCAGCACTTTCACATCAAAGCTTGCGTCTTTAGCAACGGCCGCGTGATGCTCCAGAGAGTCGATCGGGTCATCGGTGGTACCGACCATTTTCACGTTCATCTGCTGCATGATGCCGCGTGCGGAGAATTTGTCCTGCGCCAGCAGTTCATTGCACTGGTTCCAGATTTCGTCAGCCGTTGCCGGAGACAGCAGCTTACCTGTAATACCAAACGGGCGACGTAATTCGAGGTGGGTCCAATGGTACAGCGGGTTACCGATTGTGTGCGGAACCGTGGCGGCCCAGGCGTCAAACTTCTCGCGATCGGACGCATCGCCGGTACACAGGCGCTCAGCGACGCCGTTAGTACGCATCGCACGCCACTTGTAGTGGTCACCCTTCAGCCAGATGTCATACAGGTTATTAAAACGGTAGTTTTCCGCGATTTGTTGCGGTGGCAAATGGCAGTGGTAGTCGAAGATTGGCTGGTCTTTGGCGTAATCATGATACAGACGGCGGGCAAATTCGGTGTCCAACAGGAAATCTTCAGTCATAAACGGGGTCATTATCGTCTTCCTCTCAGCGAGTGCGTCAGATTGCTTATGTTTTGATGTTGACAAAGTTATCACACCAATTTCCATACACTGAAGATATTTTCGTGAGTTAGATCAACAAATGGCGACAAAAAAATTACTCTCAAAGAGGTAAACCGCGCGCCAAGCCGCACCAGCACTGGCTTTGCTGAATCGAAATAATGACCACACGAAGATTCACACTTTTGTGATGGCACTCACCTTTTAAAGCTGTATGACAAGTTATCTTTTTGCCGTCGCGATACATAAGCCGACGGAATGCAAATTACCGATGTATCACCATCGGATTAACCGGTACGGAAACCGAATTAGCACAAATATTGACATGGCAGAGTTCGGGGAGTACCGGCTTTTTTTCGGTTACCCCCTCGTAAAAGAACATCCTCCTCCCTGAACTGGAAGATGACCGCTCGTTCGCGGACATAACAAAACGATGAGGTTTTACATGCGTAAAATTAAAGGGTTACGTTGGTACATGATCGCACTGGTGACGCTTGGCACCGTGCTGGGTTACCTGACACGTAACACTGTGGCGGCAGCTGCGCCAACTCTGATGGAAGAGTTACACATCTCCACCCAACAGTATTCCTATATCATCGCAGCGTATTCTGCTGCTTACACCGTAATGCAACCCGTTGCCGGCTATGTGCTCGATGTGCTCGGCACAAAAATTGGTTACGCGATGTTCGCCGTTCTGTGGGCCGTCTTCTGTGGCGCGACCGCACTGGCTGGTAGCTGGGGTGGACTGGCGCTAGCGCGAGGCGCAGTCGGTGCCGCTGAAGCTGCGATGATCCCTGCGGGTCTGAAAGCCAGTTCTGAATGGTTCCCGGCAAAAGAACGTTCAATCGCCGTGGGTTACTTTAACGTCGGTTCCTCTATCGGCGCGATGATTGCTCCGCCGCTGGTCGTCTGGGCTATCGTCATGCACAGCTGGCAGATGGCCTTCATTATTTCTGGTGCCCTGAGCTTCATTTGGGCCATGTGCTGGTTGGTATTTTACAAACACCCACGCGACCAGAAAAAACTGTCTGATGAAGAACGTGATTACATTCTGAATGGTCAGGAATCACAGCATAAAAACAGCACCGCCAAGAAAATGTCTCTCGGTCAGATCCTGCGTAACCGCCAGTTCTGGGGCATCGCGCTGCCGCGTTTCCTGGCAGAGCCGGCCTGGGGTACCTTCAACGCCTGGATCCCGCTGTTCATGTTTAAAGTCTACGGCTTTAACCTGAAAGAGATCGCGATGTTTGCCTGGATGCCGATGCTGTTTGCTGACCTGGGCTGTATCGTAGGGGGTTACTTACCGCCGCTGTTCCAGCGCTGGTTCGGCGTTAACCTGATCGTTTCCCGTAAAATGGTCGTCACCATGGGCGCATTGCTGATGATTGGCCCGGGGATGATCGGTCTGTTCACCAGCCCGTACATTGCTATCGCCCTGCTGTGCGTCGGCGGCTTTGCTCACCAGGCGCTGTCCGGTGCGCTGATCACGCTCTCTTCTGACGTATTTGGTCGTAATGAAGTGGCAACCGCGAACGGTCTGACCGGTATGTCCGCCTGGCTTGCAAGTACGCTGTTTGCGCTGGTCGTTGGCGCGCTGGCTGACACCATCGGCTTCAGCCCGCTGTTCGCCGTACTGGCGGTATTCGACCTGCTCGGCGCGTTAGTCATCTGGACGGTATTGCAGAACAAATCGGCCAGCGAGGTAGAGTCAGCTTCGCAAACTGGCGATCCCGCTGCGCAAAGTTAACCAGACACGATTTAACAAGGTTATGTAATGCTAAGCCGCCAGTCATCTGGCGGCTTTTTTATCGCCGCGAGTGGAGCCGTAATCGCAAAAGTGGTATAACAAATAGAGTCTGCCGTATCATGCCTGGAGCGCATATGGAAATCACCGAACCACGACGTTTGTACCAACAACTTGCCGCTGATCTGAAAGAACGCATTGAGCAGGGTGTCTACCTGGTGGGTGACAAACTCCCCGCCGAGCGCTTTATCGCCGATGAAAAAAATGTCAGCCGCACCGTGGTTCGTGAAGCGATTATCATGCTCGAGGTTGAGGGCTACGTTGAAGTGCGTAAAGGATCGGGGATCCACGTCATTTCAAACCAACCCAAACACTATGTCGCGCCAGATGAAAGTCTGGAGTTCGCCAGCTACGGTCCGTTTGAGCTGCTTCAGGCTCGCCAGCTCATAGAAAGCAATATTGCTGAGTTTGCCGCCACCCAGGTGACCAAACAGGACATCATGAAACTGATGGAAATTCAGGAGAAGTCGCGTAACGAAAAAAGCTTTCGTGACTCCGAGTGGGATCTCCTGTTCCATGTGCAGGTCGCGCTGGCAACACAGAACTCTGCCCTGGCCGCGATTGTTGAAAAAATGTGGACTCAGCGTATTCACAACCCCTACTGGAAGAAGCTGCACGACCACATCGACCTGCGTACGGTAGATAACTGGTGCGACGACCATGACCAGATCCTGCGGGCGCTGATTCGCAAAGATCCACACGCCGCCAAACTGGCGATGTGGCAGCATCTTGAGAACACAAAGCAGATGCTGTTTAACGAAACCAGCGATGATTTTGAATTCAACGCAGACCGTTATCTTTTTACCGATAATCCCGTCATTCATCTCGATACGGCAGCTAACGGCGCAAAATAAACAATCTTAACGATGCAGGCGCGACAAAGCGCCTGTTTCTGACGCTTGGTAAGCATTAGGTATAAAGTGTCAGCCTGTGTAAATCCTCTCGCCTCCCTCCATTGCGATAAGCAAAATCACAGGACAACACCCGTAATTTCTATAACGGACTACGTTGACCTTTGTTACAATTAGTTGTTATTTGAATTTTTGTGTTTGAGAGCTTGCTTACTTCACAACTTTACAGGGAATAGTTCAGGCCGTGAATTTGTGTCAGACCGCGATCCATGTAAAAAACACCAATAAAATTGCGGCGTTACAAACTCCAGAATACCGGCATGACGACAACCGATTCTCCAGGAATATTGAATGGAACTACTGACTCAATTATTGAATGCTTTATGGGCTCAGGATTTTGAAACGCTGGCCAATCCCTCCATGATTGGCATGCTCTATTTCGTACTGTTTACCATTTTGTTTCTGGAAAACGGACTGCTGCCAGCAGCCTTTTTACCTGGCGACAGTCTACTGGTACTGGTCGGCGTACTTATCGCTAAAGGCGCGATGGGTTTTCCGCAAACGGTACTGCTGCTCACCACCGCGGCCAGCCTGGGTTGCTGGCTCAGTTATATCCAGGGGAGATGGCTGGGAAATACCCGCACCGTTCAAAACTGGCTATCTCATCTACCCGCGCACTACCATCAGCGCGCACATCATCTGTTCCATAAGCATGGCTTGTCTGCCCTGCTGGTCGGTCGCTTTATCGCGTTTGTCAGAACATTACTGCCGACCATCGCAGGATTGTCCGGTCTGAACAATGCGCGCTTTCAGTTCTTTAACTGGATGAGCGGACTGCTTTGGGTTCTGATTCTCACAACGCTTGGCTATCTGCTGGGCAAAACGCCAGTGTTTCTCAAATATGAAGATCAACTGATGTCTTGTCTGATGCTGCTTCCCGTGGTGTTACTGGTGTTTGGTCTGGCAGGTTCACTGGTTGTGCTTTGGAAAAAGAAATACGGGAACCGAGGGTAAATTATGCTGAAATCATGCATAACACTCCGACGACTGGCCTGGACGACTACTTTTATGCTGTTTATCGGCGCGCTGCTCCTGACCTGGTCGGTCATCCGCCAGCAGGAGTCAACGCTTGCCATTCGTGCTGTAAACCAGGGAGCCACCATGCCTGATGGCTTCTCTATCTGGCATCACCTGGACGCCAACGGCATTCGCTTTAAAAGCATTACTCCGCAAAATGACGCGCTGCTGATCACCTTTGATTCCAGCGCGCAAAGCGCAGCCGCAAAGGTCGTGCTGGACCGAACGTTACCGCACGGTTTCGTTATTGCTCAGCAGGATGATGATAATCAGGCGGTACAGTGGTTATCCCGCTTACGTGATACCCCGCACCGTTTTGGTTAATCTCCAGGAATCTGAATTAGATCACTCACTTTGGTGATTTCATCATTTAGCGCCTATGATTAATAAACTGGGTTTATGACCCATTGCTTTATTATTCTGGAGCATCGGCCAAAGCCACAAGGTCGAATCACAATGGAAGGTTCAAGAATGAAATACCGCATCGCTTTAGCAATTAGTCTTTTCGCTCTCAGTGCCGGCAGTTACGCCTCCACCCTCTGTCAGGAAAAAGAACAGGATATTCAGCGGGAGATAAGCTATGCCGAAAAGCACAACAATCAAAACCGCATCAATGGTCTGAACAAAGCGCTGAGCGAAGTTCGGGCAAATTGTACTGACAGCAAACTGCGCGCCGACCATCAGAAAAAAATCGCCGAGCAGAAAAATGAGATAGCCGAGCGTCAACGTGATTTGGCCGAGGCGAAGCAAAAAGGCGATGCGGATAAGATAGCCAAGCGCGAACATAAGCTTGCTGAAGCTCAGCAAGAGCTGAAAGAACTCGAGACACGCGATTACTAAGTACGGTAACTAGCCACTCAACTGGAGAAAACTATGTCGAAAGATAATGCTACGGAAAACCTGCGCGCTGAGCTGAAATCTCTTGCGGATACGCTTGAAGAAGTACTTAGCTCCTCTGGCGATAAGTCGAAGGAAGAGATGAGTAAAATTCGCAGCAAAGCCGAACATGCGTTACGCGAGAGCCGCCATCGTCTGAGCGAAACCAGCGATGTGATTGCCAAACAGACCCGTGAGGCCGCGGCAAAAGCCGATAACTACGTACGCGAAAACCCATGGACAGGCGTCGGCATTGGCGCAGCAGTCGGTGTGGTGCTTGGTGTACTGCTGTCGCGCCGTTAATAATGGCAGACTCTCAACACGCACAAGGTCCAGGCAAAGGCGTACTGGGTATTGGACAGCGGATCCTGACGATTCTCGTTGAGATCGTAGAGACGCGGCTGCGGCTGGCCGTCGTTGAGCTGGAAGAGGAAAAAGCCAATCTCATCCAGATCCTGCTGATGCTTGGGCTGACCATGCTGTTCGCGGCGTTTGGTCTGATGAGCCTGATGGTGCTTATCATCTGGGCCATAGACCCGCAGTATCGCCTGAACGCCATGATTGCCACCACCGTTGTGCTGTTGCTTTTAGCGCTTATCGGCGGGCTATGGACGCTGAGTAAAGCGCGTAAAACAACGCTGCTACGCCATACGCGCAATGAACTCGCTAACGACAGGCAGGCCCTGGAGGATGATGCATAATGAGCAGTAAAGTCGAACGTCAACAACGTAAGGCGCAACTGCTTGGACAGATCCAGCAGCAACGGCTGGATCTGTCGGCCACTCGCCGCGACTGGCTGGAAGCCACCGAAGTTTACGATCGTGGCTGGAAGACGCTGCTGAACCTGCGTGGCTGGGTGTTGGTCGGAAGCAGTATTATGGCGGTTCGCACCATTCGTAACCCGAATCTGCTGGTACGCTGGGCTAAACGCGGCTTCAGCGTGTGGAGCATCTGGCGTCTGGTTAAATCGACCATCAGACAACAGCAACTGCGCGGCTAATCACCTCTCCCCCCCTAACCTCAAATTTTTTGAAAATTTCTGACAGTTTTCCTTGCTAACAATTGTCATTAGCCGCGTTTATGATTCTCTCCATCGACAGCAACGACGCACTCTGCGACGTCGTTGCACAAAAAAACACAATAAGCCGCCTGAGTGGTTTCCTGGAGAGTATGATGAAGAAATTAGAAGATGTTGGTGTACTGGTAGCGCGCATTCTGATGCCAATCCTGTTTATTACCGCAGGTTGGGGAAAAATCACCGGATATGCGGGTACCCAACAGTACATGGAAGCCATGGGCGTCCCAGGATTTATGTTACCGCTGGTTATCCTGCTTGAGTTTGGCGGCGGTCTGGCCATCCTGTTTGGTTTCCTGACCCGCACTACCGCGCTGTTCACCGCGGGCTTCACGCTGCTGACGGCGTTCCTCTTCCACAGCAACTTTGCGGAAGGTGTGAACTCTCTGATGTTTATGAAAAACCTGACCATCGCAGGCGGCTTCCTGCTGCTGGCTATCACCGGTCCGGGCGCATTCAGCATCGACCGTGTACTGAATAAAAAATGGTAAGCGAGCTATACTAAACGCATCAAAAAGCGAGGAGACATCTCCTCGCTTTTGCTATCTGAGGAGGCGAAAACATGGGACAACTCATTGACGGCGTATGGCATGACACCTGGTATGACACCAAATCAACCGGGGGAAAATTTCAACGCTCTGCATCAGCTTTCCGTAACTGGCTCACCGCGGATGGCGCACCGGGTCCAACGGGCGAAGGGGGTTTCGCCGCCGAAAAAGACCGCTATCATCTCTACGTTTCTCTGGCCTGTCCGTGGGCGCATCGCACGCTGATCTTGCGTAAACTCAAAGGGCTGGAACCGTTTATTTCCGTTTCCGTTGTGCATCCGCTGATGCTGGAAAACGGCTGGACCTTTGACGATAACTTCCCGGCGGCAACCGGCGATACCCTGTATCAGCACGAATTTCTTTATCAACTCTATTTACACGCCGATCCGCACTACAGCGGTCGGGTGACCGTTCCGGTGCTGTGGGACAAAAAGAACCACACCATTGTCAGCAACGAATCTGCAGATATCATCCGTATGTTTAACACTGCGTTTGATGCGCTGGGCGCGAAAGCCGGGGATTACTATCCACCCGCTCTGCAAACTAAAATCGACGAGCTCAACGGCTGGATTTATGACAACGTCAATAACGGCGTGTATAAAGCCGGATTTGCCACCAGTCAGGAAGCCTACGACGACGCCGTAGAAAAAGTCTTTCAATCTCTGGCGCGGCTGGAGCAGATCCTTGGGCAACATCGCTACCTGACCGGGGACCAGTTAACAGAGGCCGATATTCGCCTGTGGACCACGCTGGTGCGCTTTGATCCTGTGTATGTGACGCACTTCAAGTGCGACAAACACCGGATTAGCGACTATCTGAACCTGTACGGTTTCCTGCGCGATATCTACCAGATGCCAGGCATTGCGGAGACCGTTAATTTCGATCACATCCGCAATCACTACTTCCGTAGCCACAAAACCATTAACCCGACCGGCATTATTTCTGTCGGACCGTGGCAGGACCTCAACGAACCCCACGGGCGTGATGACCGTTTTGCCTGATTTACACGGGTCCCCTTTGGGGGCCAAATAATTAATACAGCAAATATTTACCAGCATTCCATTCACGGCTATTCTTAATTTGATTGCTTTAAAAACAAGTAATTGAATACAGAACGAGGCAAAAATGGATTGGTATTTAAACGTATTAAAGAACTACTTTGGTTTTGGGGGCCGCGCGCGTCGTAAAGAATACTGGATGTTTGTGCTGGTCAACATCATCTTTACGTTCGTGCTGGGCATTCTGGACAGAATGCTTGGCTGGGAACGCGCCGGAGGGGAAGGCATATTAACGACGATTTATGGGGTTCTGGTCTTTATCCCGTGGTGGGCGGTGCAGTTCCGGCGTTTACATGACACCGACCGCTCGGCCTGGTGGCTACTGGTGCTGCTGATCCCGATCGTAGGCTGGTTGGTAATCATCATTTTCAACTGTCAAAATGGGACTCAGGGGAGCAACCGCTTCGGCGCTGACCCTAAACAACTGTCCTGATGTAATACACCATCTTGTCGGCCGGATAAGGTGCATTTGCACCGCATCCGGCGTAACAGCCCTGCTATTTACCCGCAAACAGCTTGGGAATTTCCCGCAAACACCAGGATTTCGCTTCGCCCATGCTGTCTCGACGCCAGGCCATAATAATATCAATTTCGCTTGTCGATTCCGGGCTAACCACACGCAACCGACCCGCCGCAATGTCCTCTTCCACCAGCGGGTATGGCATCGTCGCCACGCCAAGGCCAGCCAACAGAGCCTGGCGTTTATCTTCTATCGAACTCACCGTCAGACGCGGCTGTTTATCCAGCAGTTGAACCGTCAGCACCGGACGTTCGCGGGCCGTGTCCGCCACCGCGATTCCGCGGTACTTCACGCGGGTGACTTCCGATAACGGTTCCGGCTCCTGATGAATTGGATGATCCGGGGCCGCCACATATACGTTCATCAGCGAGTACAGCTTGCGCGAGTTGATTTCCGAAGATGAGCGAAAATGCATATCCGGCGCAATCACGATATCCGCCCGCCCCTGCTCCAGACGCTCCCACGCCCCGGCCAGAACTTCGGTAATAACGGAAAGCTGGGTATTGGCCTTCCCGGCAAGTCTGTCGATCAGCGGGAAAAACGCCGCCGTCGGCACCAGCGCTTCGGTGACGATGGTCAGATGCGTTTCCCAACCGCGAGCCAGCGCTTCGGCATCGGTGGTCAGCTTATCCGCAGCTTCCAGCAGTACACGCCCACGTTCCAGCAGCATACGCCCGACGTTGGTGAATTTTGTGCGATGACCTGAACGGTCGAACAGCACGACGTCCAGCTCTTCCTCCAGCTTCTGCATGGTATAGCTGAGCGCGGAAGGAACGCGCCCCAGTTCGTCCGCTGCGGCGGCAAAGCTGCCACGCCGGTCTATTGCGTCCATGACGCGTAACGCCTCAAGCGTTAAAGCCCTTTCTTTGGCCATCTCGTTCTCATTCAGGAAATTTGAACATACCGGGCAGAATATCTGGCTAACAATGCAGCGTCTAGCCATTTAACATAAAAGGAAGTAAAGAGAGGTCAAGAACTATGATTACTACCCGTACAGCCAAACAATGCGGGCAAGCAGACTACGGCTGGCTGCAGGCCCGTTATACCTTCTCCTTTGGACACTATTTTGATCCTAAACTGCTGGGTTATGCCTCGCTGCGTGTTCTGAACCAGGAAGTTCTGGCACCGGGAGCCTCTTTCCAGCCACGTACCTATCCGAAGGTGGATATCGTCAATCTGATCCTCGAAGGGGAAGCGGAGTATCGCGACAGTGAAGGTAACCATATCCAGGCCAAGGCAGGAGAAGTTTTACTGCTCGCCACACAGCCGGGAATTAGCTACAGCGAACACAATATCAGCAAAGATAAACCGTTAACCCGAATGCAGCTCTGGCTGGATGCCTGCCCGCAGCGCGAAAACGCCTGCGTACAGAAAGCCACGCTGAATGCCGGTAAGCATCAGTTGCTCGCCTCGCCGGATGGAGAACAAGGCAGCCTGCATCTGCGTCAACAGGTATGGGTGCACCACGTTGAACTGCAACAAGGTGAATCGCTGAGTTTTCAGTTACATGGGCCGCGGGCTTACTTACAGTCGATCCACGGCAGATTCCATGCGGTGACATCTGGCGCCGAAAAGGAAGCGCTCACCTGCGGCGATGGCGCATTTATTCGTGACGAAACTAACATAACGTTAGTCGCCGATACCGCGCTGCGCGCTTTGCTGATAGATTTGCCCGTATAGTCAGGGAAAACAATGGAGTACGACTATTGAGCAAGAAATCATCAAAAAAACGCCAGCCGCAGGTTCAGCCGAAAAAACAGGATACTGTGACCTTCGGCTATGAAGAAATGCTGACAGAGCTGGAAGCGATTGTGGCGGATGCCGAGCTACGGCTGGAAGACGAAGAAGCCGCCTGAAAAGGCGGCTTAGAGTTATGCCGGGGGCGATTCCGCCTTACCCGGCCTGCAGATTAATGTGCCTTACTAGCCATAATCTCAATGATCTGCTTGTCGGTTTCCTGCATCGAGCGACACGCCAGCGCACACAGGTTCGTGATAGATTGCTCCACGTTGTGTGCCACAATCCCTTCATTGCCGGTCACAGCAGTATCATCCAGCGCCATCAGCACCGCTTTCCACGCCGCAGATGCGCTGGTTGAAACTTTCATCGCGCAGCTGTTTGAGGCGCCATCGCAAATCATTCCGCTCACGTCGCCAATCATGCTGCTGATTGCCATCGCGATGGTGTTGTAGCGACCATCAACAATCCACGCCATCCCCGCCGCGGCGCCCATCGCCGCCGTGGTTGCCGCACACAGTGCAGACAAACGCGGAAGCTGATGATGGATGTAGATAGCGCTCAGGTGAGACAACATCAGCGCACGCGCCAGTTTCTCTTCATCCGCACCAAAGTGCTCAGCCACCACCATTACCGGAACGGTCGCGGTAATCCCCTGATTACCGGAGCCCGAGTTGCTCATTGCCGGAAGCGTCGCCCCGCCCATTCGCGCATCCGATGCCGCACTGGTGCGGATCAGAATAGAGGTGGAGAGATCGTTCGCCAGCAGGCCACGCGCGCACTGCTTCTCAAGCGTGGTTCCGATGTGCAAGCCCCAGTTACCGCGCAGCCCTTCCTGGGACAGCGCACCGTTCAGTTTCGCCGCATCGAGAATAAAGCGGATTGACTCAAACGGTACCGCGTTCACGAACGCCAGAATCTCTTCCAGCGACGTGTGAGACAATACCGCCAACGGTGACTCTTGCTCCTCTTCCTGAGCGTTCTGTTCTGTCGTGAACACCACGCCCTTATTGGTCTCAATGTGCACAATGTTGGTATGACCACCAACAATCGTCACGCACGCCCATCCCTCAGCGCTATAAACCTTCGCACGGGAGAAGAGAATGTCCTCGCATGGCTCCTGCAGCATCACCGCGACCTTCCCGGCGGTAAGCATCGCTTTCGCATCGGCAATCGCTTGAGGCGAGGCGTCTTTCAGTACCTCTAAACCGGCGTGGGCATTTCCCCCCAGCGCACCCAGTGCCGCCGCGACAGGCAGCCCGACCATTCCGGTACCCGGCACGGTAACGCCCATGCCGTTTTTCATCAGGTTCGGTGAGACCCACGCATCAATGCGTTCAACCGCGCCGTCCAGCTCAGAGGAGGCGACCGCTGCCGCCAGAGCCAGAGAGATAGGTTCCGTGCAGCCCAGCGCAGGCTTAACTTCTTCCTGCACCGCGCGGATAAAACTATCCCATAATGGATTCAATGTAGTCTCAAACATAACAACAACCTTTGCTCAGATATCTCAGGAAAATGCCAGGAACGGAGAAACGCACAGCAGCAGGCCCGTGATAATAATCAGATACAGGGAAGCGCCTTTGTATTTGTGCAGTGCAGGAACTTTGTAGACCAACCAGGCCGGGATCAGACATCCCACCATGCCGAAGATAGGGCTACAAATAGAAGTGAAGCTCAGTACCGGCGCATTGAGCACAATGGCTCCCCACGCCAGCAGGATAGCGAAAACCATAATGCCGCGCTGAACCAGGGTCTCATTGATTTTCTCGGCTGGCATTTTGCGGCGCAGCACGTTCATCACGATCCCTTGAGTGGCTTCACGGAACCCTAAGTAAACGCCGAAGAAAGCGGTCATTACGGCAAAGATGTTCAGAATAACGCTGACGATTTTCACCCAGCCAGCACCCGCGCCGCTGATAAACTGCGCGGCAATCGCCAGAGCGGAAATGTTCTGCTCATAAGCTTTAACCGCTTCGTCATGGCCCATCGCCAGCGTGAAGGAAACGGCGTAGAAAAAGACGGTCACAAACAGAATACCGAACGCAATATTCATGGCTCGCAGGGCTTTATGGCGTGCCACTTCAATGGATTTATTGCGAGAACGATAGGAGATAACCATCGGGCTTAAGGTCTGAATAAACAGAATCGAGGTCAGGGTAAACGGCAGCGTGATAATCGCGTTTTTGATCAACAGTGCCATCGGCGGCAGTGAACCTACGTTATATAAATGCCACATCCCAACCATCGACACGCCAAGCGCCGCCACCACCAGCAGCTTGGTCAGTACCATACCGGTGGAGATTTTAAACAGCAGTTTTTCCCCGCGGGACGAGATAGCCACCAGGATGCAAATCAGCACCAAGCCATAGAACGGGCTGTCGGACAGTAACCCTTCAGTAACACCAAAAGTATGCAGGTAGGAGGCGCTATCGTTGGTGATGGCGGTGGAATAGACGAACATCCAGATAACCAGCATCACAAAATACAACGCACCTAACAGGATGCCCCAGTTCTTACCCAGATAGCCGCTGATTACGCTCGGGTAGTCTTTACACTCTGGGGACTCAGCCAGCGTATTAATAAACAGACGCTGGAACAGATACATGGCTGGGTAGCCGATGATAGAGGAGAGCAAAAACACCCACAGCCCCATCAAACCCACCTGGACGGGAAGAAAAACAATCCCCGCACCAATTGCCATACCGATACTCATAATGACCCAGCCGGTGTCCATGCTGTCGAATTTAATGGCTTCGCGCCATTCACTTTCGGTCATTCCCGCCCGACGTGCCGGAGCAGATGCGTCGAGTATTACGCTGTTATTCGTTGCCGTTTCCATAATTTTCCGCTCAATGTGTAGGTAGAGGTTTTTATATTTTTTTCGTACTGCCTCAATGCGATACGCAGTACTACGGTGCAGGTGAGCTATTGGAGTAATGAGGAAATCATACGCGCAGGATCAGAGAAAAACTTCACAAACAAACCCCTGTAATTTCTAAAAGTTAAGAAATATTTTCTCTTTTATTTCAATATAAAGAATTGAATTTCTATATTTGAAGCGGATCACAACAAAAAAGGCGCACTAACGTGCACCTTTTTTATCATGCCATATTGATTAATTTATTGCTGGATAGCGCTGCGCTGACCAGGCACGTCTTTTCACCTCAGGTACAAACCACTTTAATTGCCAACCCACCGCGTGAGGTTTCACGGTATTTGTCGTTCATATCTTTGCCCGTTTCATACATGGTCTCGATCACTTTATCGAGCGAAACGCGTGGTTCTGACGTTCGACGTAGCGCCATGCGCGCGGCGTTGACGGCTTTTACTGCGTTGATCGCATTACGTTCAATGCACGGTATTTGCACCTGTCCGGCTACCGGATCGCAGGTCAGCCCCAGGTTATGCTCCATGGCGATTTCCGCTGCAATGCAGACCTGCGACGGGCTACCGCCCAGCAGTTCCGTCAGACCGGCAGCCGCCATTGAACAGGCTACGCCAATCTCACCCTGGCAGCCCACCTCAGCACCAGAAATAGAGGCGTTCATCTTATACAGCGCGCCTATCGCCCCCGCGGCCAGCAAATAGCGGGCAATGGAGTTCGCATTCACCGGACGGCGGAACTTGTCGTAATAGGCCAATACGGCGGGAATAATCCCACATGCACCGTTGGTCGGCGCCGTCACAACCCGGCACCCGGCGGCGTTTTCTTCGCTCACGGCCAGCGCGAACATGTTGATCCAGTCAATAACGTTCATCGGATCGCTGGACAGATTATCGCTGGAAACCAGTAACCGGCGTAACGCCACGGCGCGACGCGGAACGTTAAGCGGCCCCGGCAGGACGCCTTCGGTGTTCATGCCGCGCTCAATCCCGGCGTGCATAACGTCCCAAATGGCGGCAAAGCCAGCATCGATTTCCTCTTTGCTGCGCATCGCCAGCTCGTTTTGCATCATCAAGCCGGAAACAGACAGCCCATTGCGCTCGCACAGTTTCAGCAGTTCACTGGCGGAATGAAAATTGTAGGGCACGTGTGCTTCAACATCATGCACCTGCCCAAATTGCTCCTCTTCAATGATAAAACCACCGCCGACGGAGTAATAGGTTTTGCTTAATAGCCTCTCGGTGCCGTTCCACGCGGTGATACGCATGCCATTTTCATGGCGTGGCAGGGTTTCGGTATGAAAGAGAATATTTTCATCTGGAGAGAAATCGACAACATGCGTGCCCTCAGCAACCGGCAAACGTCCGGTACGGGCCACTTCCTGAGTAAAACCAGCGATTGAGTCTATATTAACGTTTTGCGGACTGTTACCGGCCAGCCCCATCATGATCGCGACATCTGTCGCATGACCTTTCCCGGTCAGGGAAAGCGATCCGTAAAGATCGACCACAATATGCGTGGTTCTGGGGAGTTCGCCGCTGCTGACCAACAGATCGATAAAGCTTTTACCTGCGTTCATTGGCCCCACGGTATGGGAGCTGGAAGGCCCAATGCCAATCTTGAAAATATCGAATGCGCTAATCATATCCACACCCTCGGATTGCCGTTCAGTGAAGACCAGGTTTCACACTCATTAAGGATTGGGGCGATCCTGAGATCGCCCCGCAAGGGATTACAGCGTGTCGCCACGTACGGCGATGGCTTCAATCTCCAGCTTCACATCCTTTGGTAAGCGGGCGACCTGTACGCAACTGCGCGTGGGGTAGATAGCCTGATGCTCATCAAAGAACTGCTGGTACACCTGGTTAATGGTGGCGAAGTCGTTCAGGTCGGATACGAAAACGGTAGTCTTCACGATATCGCTCACTTTCAAACCTGCGGACTCGACGATCGCTTTCACGTTTTCCAGGCTTTGACGTGCCTGATCGGCCACGTTTTCTGCCACTTCACCGGTCTGTGGACACACCGGGATTTGACCTGACGTCAACACCATGCTGCCCAGATCCACGCCCTGTACGTAAGGCCCAATCGCCCCTGGCGCACATTCGGTTGCAATAACTTTTCTCATAATCCCTCCGGCGTCAGAGCGCCTGGGTGAAAGTACGTGAAATAACATCCTGCTGCTGTTCACGGGTCAACGCGTTGAAGCGCACCGCATAGCCAGACACGCGGATCGTCAGGTTCGGATAGTTTTCCGGGTGCTCAATGGCATCCATCAACATTTCACGGTTCATAACGTTAACGTTCAGATGCTGCCCACCTTCCACATGCGCTTCATGGTGGAAGTAACCGTCCAGCAGACCAACCAGGTTGGTTTTACGCACCCCATCTTCTTTGCCCAGTGCAGCCGGCACAATGGAGAAGGTGTACGAGATACCGTCTTTGGCATAGGTAAACGGCAGTTTGGCCACCGAGGTTAACGACGCAACCGCGCCTTTACGATCGCGACCGTGCATCGGGTTAGCCCCCGGCGCAAACGGCGTACCTGCGCGACGTCCGTCCGGTGTGTTACCGGTTTTCTGTCCGTACACCACGTTGGAGGTGATGGTCAGGATGGACTGCGTCGGCACTGCGTTACGGTAGGTTGGCAACACCTTAATTTTCTTCATGAAGCGTTCGACCAGGTCGCAGGCAATGCTGTCTACTCGCTCGTCATTGTTGCCGTATTGCGGATAGTCGCCTTCGATTTCGAAATCGACAGCCAGACCGTTTTCATCACGAATCGGTTTCACGCGGGCGTATTTGATAGCCGACAGAGAATCCGCCGCCACGGACAGACCCGCCATACCACAAGCCATCGTGCGATAGACATCACGATCGTGCAGCGCCATCAACGAAGCTTCATAGCTGTACTTGTCGTGCATATAGTGGATGATGTTCAGCGCGCTGATGTACTGCACGGCCAGCCAGTCCATAAAGTGGTCCAGGCTCTCCATCACCGTATCGTAATCCAGCACGTCATCCATCAGCGGTGCCGTTTTCGGCCCAACCTGAATTTTCAGCTTCTCATCCACGCCGCCGTTGATTGCGTACAGCAACGTTTTGGCGAGGTTGGCACGCGCACCGAAGAACTGCATTTGTTTGCCGATAACCATCGGGCTTACGCAGCAGGCAATGGCATAGTCATCGCTGTCAAAGTCGGCACGCATCAAATCGTCGTTTTCATACTGCAAAGACGAGGTGATGATAGACACCTGGGCGGCGTACTTTTTGAAGGCAATCGGCAGAGCTTCAGACCACAGCACCGTCAGGTTCGGCTCAGGCGCCGGTCCCATGGTGTGCAGCGTATGCAGGTAGCGGAACGAGTTTTTCGTCACCAGCGTGCGGCCATCCAGCCCCATGCCGCCGATAACTTCAGTCGCCCAGATAGGGTCGCCTGAGAACAGGGTGTCGAATTCCGGCGTGCGCAGGAAGCGCACCATACGGATCTTCATAATGAAGTGGTCGATCAGCTCCTGCGCCTGCTGCTCGTTTAAAATTCCCGCTTTGAAATCGCGCTCAATGTAGATGTCGAGGAACGATGCGGTACGGCCCAACGACATTGCGCCGCCGTTCTGAGATTTCACCGCAGCCAGGTAAGCAAAGTAAACCCACTGCACCGCTTCCTGCGCATTACGCGCCGGGCGGGAGATATCGCAGCCGTACTTCGCTGCCATTTCCTGCATCTGCAGCAGGGCGCGACGGTGCTCAGACAGCTCTTCGCGCAGGCGAATCGTGGCTTCAAGATTCTGGCCCCACTCCAGGTTCGACTGGAGATCGGCAAACTGCAGTTCACGCTCGCGTACCAGGTAGCGGATACCGTACAACGCGACGCGACGATAGTCGCCGATGATACGACCACGGCCATAGCCGTCCGGCAGACCGGTCAGCACGCCGGATTTACGGCAGCGCAGCATATCCGGAGAGTAGGCGTCGAATACGCCCTGGTTATGGGTTTTACGCAGTTCAGTAAACTGGTATTCAAAATCAGCATCCATCTCACGACCATAAGCATCAAAAGAGCTTTTGATCATGTTGATGCCGCCAAACGGATGCAGAGCGCGCTTGAGCGGCTTATCCGTTTGCAGACCAACGATTTTTTCCAGTTCTTGTTCAATATAACCCGCATCATGTGCGGTTATCGTGGTGGCAATATTGGTATCGAAATCAACCGGCGCGTGCGTCGAGTTTTCAATACGGATGCCAGCCATAACTTTTTCCCACAATGCAGTGGTCGCTGACGTTGCTTCGGCGAGGAAAGATTCATCCCCTTCATAAGGCGTATAGTTGTGCTGAATAAAATCACGGACATTAATTTCTTCTTTCCAGTCCGTACCTTTAAAGCCATTCCAGGCTTCGGCATACAGCATATCGCTGGTATCGATATTTACCTTCATGAAAAATAATCTCTCTGCTGAAAATTAATTATGCAAATTCTACTGGTATATTAATTTTGCCTAACGCAATGGCATCACGCGCAATCATTTTCTCTTCATTTGTGGGAATAACCGCACAAATAACACGAGTATCTTTATTAGAGATAATTCTTTCGCCATGGGAATTTGGCAGGCTATTCATCTCGCTGTCGATATTCACCCCTAAAACGGCGAGATGCTCGATAACCAGACGACGAATTAATACCGAGTTCTCACCTATTCCACCGGTGAAAATAATCCCATCAAGACGATGCAGCGAAGCGGCATGTCCGGCGATATGGCGCGCGATACGATGCACAAACGTTTTAATCGCCAACTGCGCACGCTCATGTCCCTCGTGCCAGGCTTTTTCTAACGTACGTAAGTCAGAGGACAAACCGGAAATACCCAGTAAACCGGACTCTTTATTCACAACGCGCTCAAGGTCGCTCAGCGTCTGGTTGGTTTCGCTGGCAATCCACGCCATGGCGCCGAAATCGACGTCACCGCTGCGTGTGCCCATCATCAGTCCTTCCAACGGCGTCATGCCCATTGAGGTATCAACGCTCTGCCCGTTACGCACCGCGCAGATTGACGCGCCGTTCCCCAGGTGAGCCACAACCAGACCGGAGTCATCACTCTGCAGCTCAAGAAGCTCATGCGCTCGCTGAGATACATAGCGGTGCGACGTGCCGTGGAAGCCATAACGACGAACGCCTAACTCCTCAAAATATTTCCACGGTAGACCGTAAAGATAGGCCTCAGGGGCCATCGTCTGGTGGAAGCTGGTATCAAATACCGCAACCTGCTGCACGCCTGGGAAAAGGTGCTGTGCGGATTCAATCCCACTGAGGTTCGCATAATTATGTAACGGTGCTAAAGGCGATACCCGGCGAATATTATCGATAACGTCGTCAGTAATAATTGCTGATTCGGTAAAGATATTTCCACCGTGGGCAATGCGGTGGCCAATTAAGGCCACGCTGTCCATTAAATTACGTTTTTCCAGTTCAACGGCGATTGCTTTTAATGCGTCTTCGTAGCTGTGGTGAGCCAGCTTAGCTGGCTCTCCTCCATTAATTGCTATGAACGCATTTTCAGAGTTAATACCGTCCGCGATTCCCGCCATTAAAACTTCACAGTTCGCTGCATCCAGCACTGAGAATTTAATGGAAGACGAACCACAGTTAATAACCAGTACTACCGGAAACTCATTCATTTCACTACTCCGCTCATCCTGAGCTTAAGGATTAAAACAGTTTGTAGACAATGTTCAGGATAGTCAGCAGACCAATCACGGTAACAAACACGTTATCCAGACGCCCACGGTATTTCGCCAGTGACGGCGCTTTACGGATGGCATACATCGGCAGCAGGCAGAGCAGAGAGGCAATAATCGGCGCGCCCATTGCTTCAATCAGGTCCAGGATGTTCGGGTTGGCGTAAGCCACAACCCAGGTGGAGCCCATGATGAAGATCATGCTGATGGTATTAAGTTTGCCAGCGGAAACCTTCGTTTTATCGCCTTTGTAACCAAACTTCAGCACCAGACCGTTCAGACCTTCCAGCGTGCCCAGGTAGTGGCCGAAGAAAGATTTGAAGATAGCAACCAGTGCGATGATTGAAGCGCCGTACTCCAGAACGGTCGCGAAGGTGGACTTCGAACCGGACAGTGAAGCGAAGTGGTTCGCCAGGTAAGACAGTACTGGAATGTTCTGCGCTTTCGCATCCGCCATGTTTGCCGGAGAGAGCGTGAACAGGCAGCTAAAGGCAAAGAACATCACCACGGCAACCATCAGCATACTGGCGCGAGAGATGATTTTTGAACATTTCTGCTCAGTAAATTCGCGACCGTAATCTTTCTCATACTCTTCACGTTTAGAGACCACGAAGGAAGAAACGATAGGTGAGAAGTTGAAAGAGAACACCATGATGGAAATACCCAGCCACACGGTAACCAGGATGCCGTCATGGCCAGTCAGAGCGATATTGCTGAGATCAACCTGATCGATAACCGCAGAGTTCCAGTAAGGAATCAGAGACAGAGAGATCAGCACCAGGCTGGCAATAAACGGCCATACCAGGTAGCTCATCACTTTAACCATCAGATCCTTACCAAACCAGATGACGAATGCCATCAGCAGCAGCAGGAACAGTGCCACGAAGCCACGGTTTAACGCTGGCATCTGCAACTGGTTTTCCCAAAAGGTCATAAAGGTGTTGGTAATGGTGACGCCATAAATCCACAGCAGCGGACAAATCGCAAAGAAGTAGAGGAACGTGATAACCACGCCGCCCGTTTTACCAAAGTGCTCTTCAACCGTTTCTGTGATGTTACCGGAAGGGTTAGAACCGGAAAGACACAGGCGTGCCAGCGCACGGTGGCAATAGAAGGCGATGGGGTATGCTAACACCAGCATTATCAGAATGGGGATCAGTCCGCCAAAACCTGCGCGGATAGGGAAGAACAGCACCCCGGCGCCGATGGCTGTACCAAATAAACCCAGTGTCCAGGTGGTGTCCGATTTGCGCCAGGACGACTGTTTTGTCTGGCTGGATACAATGCTATCAGTAGTACTCATATCCTATCCTCAACGAAGTATATTAAGCGTCAACTAAACCAGTAATTTGAGATACACGAGAAAGGTCGATATTACCGCCAGAAATAATGCTGACTGTTTTTCTGTTCTGGATATAGCTATCTAATTTCCCGCTTAATAATGCTGCGCAAGCCAGCGCGCCGGCACCTTCAGTCACAACTTTATTTCGCTGAATTAATGCCACCATGCTGTTGCGAATTTCATCTTCGCTGACCAGGACAATGTCATCCACCAACTCACGAACAATTTCATACGTTAAAGTACCCGGGCGGGAAACGTCACAACCATCCGCCAGGGTGCCGGTCGTTCGGTGCGTGGTTATTTCTCCAGCGTGGAAAGAAGCCGCCATGCCGTGAACATTTTCAGACTGTACGCCAATAATTTTAATAGTCGGGTTAATAGATTTAATTGCCACCGCAATACCAGCAATCAGTCCGCCACCGCCAATTGGCACAATCACGTTATCGACATCGTACAGATCTTCCAGAATTTCCAGACCAATAGTGCCCTGACCAGCAATCACTTTCGGGTCATCATATGGCGGAATAAAGATACGGCCTTCAGTTTCCACAATCTCGCTAACCTTAGCGATGGTGTCGTTGAAGTTGTCGCCGTGCAGCACAACCTCTGCGGAATAATCGCAGGTTGCAGCAACTTTAGACTTCGGCGCGCCTTTCGGCATGACCACTTTGCCGTCGATTCCGAGCATGGCGCAGGAGAGAGAAACCCCTTGCGCATGGTTACCTGCAGAGCAAGCCACCACGCCCTTACATCTTTCAGCTTCGGTTAATGAACTGAGCTTGTTAAACGCACCACGGATTTTAAATGAACCGGTACGCTGCATATTTTCAAACTTGAGGAAAATTTCCCCTTTGCAACGTTCACTAAAATAGTTAGAGCGAGGCATTCCCGTTTTATAAATTTTCCCCGCCAGTCTTTTTTTCGCTTCGAGGATATCTTCAATTGCAACTGGGAGATCGTATGTAATGTGCATTAGAACCTCTTACTAGGGTATTAAAGTAAATAGATAGCCGTGACCATTGTCAGATATAGACAGATGGCGTTGATTTCGTGTTAAAACAAATTCAATCTTTAATCAATTTCAATTAATTGCCTTCGTCTCCGACAATTATATGATGAATACTCTTTGGCTAATTCCACCAAAATAGATGCTGCTTTTTTAATTCGATAATTTTTCGACCATACGGCGGCATAACGCGCGACGGGTAAGGTTTCTTCTACCGGGATAGTAATAAACTGGTTTGAGCCAAATGGTGTGGTCATATCGCAGGGAATTACTGTTAAGAAATCAGCATTGAGAACAAGATTATAAATCGTAACGACGGAGTCTGTTTTAACGATGTTTTCACTGCTGATGCCATTATTTTGTAACGTGGTTAGAAGTTCACTGTAGTACCCCATATTCGTTTGTGGCAACACCCACTGTTCGTTTTTCAACGCGCTCAGCGAGGTGATGCCGGTGCATGTTCGGGACTTGCTGGCAACCAGGATGAAGTCTGACTCAAAGAGCGGTTCAACATGCAGATCGTGCAGTTTCATCTCATCACTCAGCGTACCGATCGCGAAGTCCAGACGCCCGTCACGAATCGCAGGTAAGAACGAGGAGAGCTGAGCTTCATACATGGAAACCTGCGCTTTCGGGAACACTTCTTTGAATTTTTTAATCATGCCGGACATGATGGTGAAGGCAATCAGTGAAGGAAAGCCAAACGACACATCAACGACCGCATTGCTCGTCATGCTGTTCATCTCATCAACCATGTTCTTCATTTCACGGGTAATAGATTCAGACCATGAGAGCATAACCTGACCTGCCTGAGTTAAAGTCACACCAGTATTTTTGCGTACGACTAACTCAATACCGAAATAAGCTTCTACATCATTAATGATTTTGCTGACAGCCGGTTGAGTTAAACCTAATTCTTTTGCAGCTGAGCCGATAGAACCACTTCTAATGACTTCCTGAAAGACCACTAAGTGCTGTGTTTTAGGGAGTGTAATAGTATTCATATCGACCTGCGCTAATTACTTTGTTGACGGCAGGAAGTGTACCAAATTAAGCGAACGAGGATATGTGCTACCACTCACAAATCCCCTTGACTTACATTTTGTAAGACTATTATTTAAATTGAAATCACTTAATAATCATATAGATATGAAATATCGATCTCACTTTATCCTGACTTTAATCAAAAAAAGATGGGGGGATAACGATTTTTTATGGCTATAACAACACCATTTCTCCTGCTATTTCTTAAAACCACGAAAGGCTATATTTCAATCAATTACAGAGTAATTACCAGGCAAAACAGCGCTTAAATTTAATAAGCAACTTATCAAATATAATTATATTTTATCGTTTATAGTGGTCAAATAACGTTACGCATCACGTTTTTTAGCCTTATTTGTTTGTAAAGAAACATTGCATTTATTAATATTTAAACCAAAACATACAAATAATCATCACATGCAACATTGCATTAACAGTAGTTTTGTACAATTTATCAGCCAGTAATTTTGTGATGGCGATCGATTGCGTTCGATTATTCTCGATAAAAACGTATCGCGCAGCGTTTTGTGCTAGTCATCACAAAAAATGAAATATCCCGCAAGACATTCCCTTAGATAAAAGAAGTTCAGTGCGTAAATAAAGGTCAAATAACGATGAGATGAATGGGAAATAAAGGCCAGATTCGTGGTGAACCAACTACAACACGACAGGAAAAACGTCTGCCGGATGGCAGTGTAAACGTCTTATCCAGTCTATAAAGCAAAAAACCTCGCCGAAGCGGGGTTTTTATAAAGAGTGAAGTTGACCGATAAGCCGCGTTCTTTTGAGTATAGCGTCGTGGACAGTCTGCCTACAAAGCAAAAACCCCGCCGAAGCGGGGTTTTATAAAGAGGTGAAGCTGACCGATAAGCCGGGTTCTGTCGTGGACAGTCATTCATCTAGGCCAGCAATCGCTCACTGGCTCAAGCAGCCTACCCGGGTTCAGTACGGGCCGTACCTTGTGAACCCCTATTTGGCCTTGCTCCGGGTGGAGTTTACCGTGCCACGGACTGTTACCAGCCGCGCGGTGCGCTCTTACCGCACCCTTTCACCCTTACCTGATCCCACTTGCGTGGGCCATCGGCGGTTTGCTCTCTGTTGCACTGGTCGTGGGTTTCCCCCCCAGGCGTTACCTGGCACCCTGCCCTATGGAGCCCGGACTTTCCTCCCCTCCGCCCGTCTCCCCCGAAGAGGACGACGACGAAGCGGCGACTGTCTGGTCAGCTTCGGCGCGCAGTATAGAGGGTTTGCGGGGCATTGTCACCCCGCACTGCGCATTCCTATCGCCAACGTGGCGGCGATGTTTCTTGAAGCGCGATAAATATTATCAAATGCCCCACGAAAGGCCTCTTCCAGCGTGCTGATGGTGGTTAATACGCTAAACACCGCATCGATACCATATTGATGCACCACCTCCACATCGCGCGTCAGGCTGCCGCCAATACCAATTACCGGCTTGTGGTACTTCTTCGCGACATTCGCCACACCCACCGGCACTTTGCCGTGAATGCTCTGGCTGTCAATCCGCCCTTCTCCGGTCACCACCAGCGTACAGTCATGAATATGCTCTTCCAGATTGAGCGCCTGGGTCACAATCTCAATACCACTGCGCAGCTCCGCACCTAAAAAAGCCATTAACGCGGCGCCCATTCCGCCTGCCGCACCTGAGCCAGGAACGTTTTTCACATCAACCCGCAGCGATTTTTTAATGATGTCGGCATAGTGAGACAGATTGCGGTCCAGTTCGATAATGCGTTCTTCCGTCGCCCCTTTCTGCGGGCCAAAAATGCGCGAAGCGCCAGTATCGCCGGTAAGTGGATTGGTCACATCGCAGGCCACGCGAATTGAGCAGGTTTTTAAGCGCGGATCCAGGCCCGTTATATCGATGGTGTTCAAACTCTCCAGGCTTCCACCACCGTTGCCAATCTCTGTCCCGTTGGCGTCGCAGAGTTTCGCCCCCAGAGCCTGCACCATACCCGCGCCGCCATCGTTGGTCGCACTGCCGCCAATACCAATAATAATGCTCTGCGCACCGCTATCCAGCGCCTGCAAAATCAACTCCCCGGTGCCGCGCGACGTGGTGACTAACGGGTTACGCTTTTCAGGTGGAACCAACGCCAGACCGCTGGCTGCCGCCATTTCGATAAACGCGGTTTTACCATCTCCAGACATGCCCCAGCAGGCATTCACTTTTTCGCCCAGCGGCCCTGTCACCCACGCTGAATGTTCACTCCCCTGCGTAGCGGCAATCATGGCTTCGACCGTTCCTTCACCGCCATCGGCAACCGGGACAGAAACATATTGCGCATCGGGGAAAATTTCCCGAAATCCTTTTTCTATTGCCTGAGCTACCTCGGTGGCAGAAAGGCTTTCTTTATAAGAGTCTGGGGCAATTACGATTTTCATAGTTATGTAGCCTGACAGTGCCGCGCAAGGCAAGAAATACAGGGCGCGCATCCGCGCCCTTCTTGTTAGCGAGTGACTTCCACTTTCGCCAGTTTTTCGTAGTAGCATGCGAGTGCGCTATGATCGGCGGTGCCCAGCCCATCTGCGCGTAGCGCCTGCATCATCTCCATGACTGCAGCAGTCAGCGGTAACTGAGCGCCAACGCCATGAGAGGTATCCAGCGCGTTCGCCAGATCTTTAATATGCAGGTCGATACGGAAACCCGGCTTAAAGTTTCTGTCCATAACCATCGGCGCTTTCGCATCCAGTACGGTGCTTCCCGCCAGCCCACCACGGATCGCCTGATACACCAGATCCGGGTTTACGCCCGCTTTGGTCGCCAGCGTCAGCGCTTCCGACATTGCCGCAATGTTCAGCGCCACAATCACCTGATTCGCCAGCTTGGTGACGTTACCCGCGCCGATATCACCGGTATGTACCACGGAACCTGCCATCGCTTTCATCAGATCGTAATATTTGTCAAAAACCGCTTTATCACCGCCAACCATCACCGACAGAGTACCGTCGATAGCTTTCGGTTCGCCGCCGCTTACTGGCGCGTCCAGCATATCCACGCCTTTCGCTTTCAGCGCGTCGCTGATTTCACGGCTGGCTAACGGCGCGATGGAGCTCATGTCGATCAGTACTGTCCCCGGTTTCGCCCCTTCAATAATGCCGCCCTCTCCCAGCGCCACTTCTTTCACATGCGGAGAATTCGGCAGCATGGTGATGATCACATCGCACTGCTCGGCAATATCTTTCGCCGTGGCGGCGGTTTCTGCGCCTGCGGCAATCACTTCCGCAATGGATTCCGGGTTACGGTCAGCAACCACCAGCGAGTAACCTGCCTTGAGGAGGTTTTTACTCATTGGTTTACCCATAATACCGAGGCCAATAAAACCAACTTTCATTGTCATGTCTTTATCTCTCTCTACTGTCGAGGGGGTTATTTCTTAAAAGAATCAGCCAATTTTTGCGTGGCTGAACGGAACACGCCAAGATCGCTGCCAACGGCAACAAACGTCGCGCCCCACTCCAGATAACGACGCGCATCCGCCTCTACCGGGGCCAGAATGCCGCTTGGTTTGCCGTGTGCTTTCGCGCGGGCAAAAATGTGCTGGATAGCTTTCTGCACATCAGGGTGTGACGCATTGCCGAGGTGGCCTAACGCCGCAGCCAGATCGCTTGGGCCGACGAAGACCCCGTCGACGCCTTCTGTCGCCGCGATTGCGTCAACGTTATCAACGCCCTGCTGACTTTCGATCTGCACGATGATGGTGATGTTCTTATTCGACTGCGCAAAATAGTCCGGTACGGTGCCAAACATATTGGCGCGATGGGATACGGACACACCGCGAATACCTTCCGGCGGATAGCGGGTCGACGCCACGGCGTTCACCGCCTCTTCCTCCGTCTCCACGAACGGGATCAGGAAGTTGTAAAATCCGATATCCAGCAGGCGTTTGATAATTACCGGCTCGTTGGTCGGTACACGCACTACTGGCGCGCTGGCGCTGCCTTTCAGCGCCATCAATTGCGGGATAAACGTCGATATGTCGTTCGGCGCGTGTTCGCCGTCCAGCACCAGCCAGTCAAAACCCGCCAGGCCTAAAACTTCGGTACTGATTGGGCTGGCTAATGCAGACCAGCAGCCAATCTGAATCTGTTGCGCCGCGAGAGCCGCTTTAAACTTATTCGGAAAAATCGTGTTATTCATCGCTTACACCTTTGTTTATTTCTGCAATTCCATACGTTTAATGTCACCGACAATAAACAGGTAGCAAACCATTGCCATCAGCGCCGAGCACCCTACAAACATCAGCGCAGCATTAAATGAGTGCAGCTCGCTCACCAGATACCCAATCACCAGCGGGGTGACGATGGAAGCCACATTGCCAAATACGTTAAATACCCCACCGCACAGACCGACAATCTCTTTCGGCGCAGTATCGGAAATCACCGGCCACCCCAGCGCTCCGAAGCCTTTACCGAAGAACGCCAGCGCCATCAGCGCCACCACCAGGGTGGTGTTATCGGTGTAGTTACACAGAATAATGGTCGAGGCGAGCAGCATTCCGAGCACAATCGGCAGCTTACGTGCCAGAGTGATGCTGAAGCCACGTTTAATCAGATAATCAGAGAACACGCCGCCGAGTACGCCACCGGCAAATCCGCACAGCGCAGGAATCGAAGCCACCAGGCCCACTTTCAGGATCGACATGCCTTTTTCCTGTACCAGGTAAATCGGGAACCAGGTGAGGAAAAACCAGGTAATTGTGTTGATAAAATACTGTCCGAAGAACACGCCGAGCATCATACGGTTAGTGAGCAACTGCTTGATATAATGCAATTTAGGACCGCCTGACTTCGCATCACCCGGCTTTTTATGGTCCATATCCACGACCGCGCCGTTTTCAGAGATAAACTTCAGCTCTTCTTGCGACATACGCGGGTGATCGGTTGGGTTATGAATAAACTTTACCCACAGCCCGGTGAGCACAAAACCAATCACGCCCATCACGGTAAAGACGTGTTCCCAGCCCCAGGCGAAGGTCAGCCAGCCCAGCAGCGGCGAAAACAGCGCCAGAGAGAAATACTGTGCGGAGTTAAAAATTGCGGACGCCGTACCGCGCTCTTTCGTCGGGAACCAGGCCGCCACAATACGGGCATTCGCCGGGAAGGACGGCGCTTCCGAGAAGCCCAGCATAAAGCGCATGATGAACATTGAAATACCCGCCCAGGCCAGCGGGAACATGTCGACAAAGCCCTGCAGGAAGGTAAACAGCGACCAGAAGAACAGGCTGTAGGTGTAGACTTTCTTAGAACCGAACTTATCCAGCAGCCAGCCGCCGGGGATTTGCATTAACAGGTAAGCCCAGCCGAAAGCGGAGAAAATGTACCCCATTGAGATGGCACTGAGCTGTAACTCTTTCGCCACTTCCGTGCCGGCAATTGACAGCGTTGCACGGTCCGCATAGTTAACGGCTGTAACGATAAATATTATCAGCAATATTAAGTAACGGGTGTGCGTGCCTTTCTTTTTCTCGACAACTGTATCCAGAATCATTCTAATTACCTCGGGTACATTAAATTTTTATTATTATTGGGTAGATATTCCTGGTGATAAATTACTGATAATAAGAACGCATAATAATTTATCAGACGCTATGAAACCGTGATTTAGTATAATCAGCAGCGCCACGTTAATCATTGTGCAAGCGCTCATTAAACATGCGTTATTAAAATAATGTTTTGGGCATATGCACACATACATGGGCGCTAATGCACACATTTACGTATTGCTACCCCTGGTGGGGCGGCCTTGCTGAGTTTAAGTGATCATCATCACATTCTTGGCGATAAACTCCTGACATTCTTATTTCACGATACCGAATCTTTATTACTTATAATTAGATTCAAAATATAAATATCCACACTATTATCACCACCTTGTTGGAGAATACTGGACAATGGCCGACATCGAAATCAGACAAGAATCGCCAACGGCGTTTTATATTAAAGTTCACGAAACAGATAATGTGGCGATAATTGTCAATGACAATGGTCTGAAAGCTGGGACGCGTTTTCCAGACGGACTGGAACTCATTGAACATATTCCCCAGGGACATAAAGTGGCCCTCCTGGATATTCCTGTTCGCGGCGAAATCGTGCGTTATGGCGAAGTGATAGGCTATGCCGTTCGCGATATCCCACGCGGCAGTTGGATTGATGAATCAATGGTTGAGCTACCCAAGGCCCCGCCGCTGGAGACGCTGCCGCTAGCAACCAAAGTGCCAGAGCCGCTGCCGCCTCTTGAGGGTTACACCTTCGAAGGTTATCGCAATGCGGACGGTAGTGTCGGCACCAAGAATCTGCTCGGTATTTCCACCAGCGTGCACTGCGTGGCGGGCGTGGTGGATTATGTAGTGAAAATCATTGAGCGCGATCTGCTGCCCAAATACCCGAACGTTGACGGCGTGGTCGGACTCAATCATCTGTACGGCTGCGGCGTGGCGATTAATGCCCCAGCCGCCATCGTGCCGATTCGTACCATTCACAATATTGCGCTAAACCCGAACTTTGGCGGTGAAGTGATGGTCATTGGACTCGGCTGCGAAAAACTGCAGCCAGAGCGCCTGCTGGAAGGCACGCACGATGTGAAAAGTATTCCGGTCGACAGCGCCAGCATCGTCAGCCTGCAGGATGAAAAACACGTTGGCTTTCAATCGATGGTTGCCGATATTTTGCAGGTGGCCGAACGCCATCTGGCAAAACTCAATCAACGCCAGCGTGAAACCTGCCCGGCGTCAGAACTGGTGGTCGGCATGCAGTGCGGCGGCAGTGATGCGTTTTCAGGCGTGACGGCCAACCCGGCGGTCGGTTATGCCTCCGACCTGTTAGTACGCTGCGGCGCCACTGTAATGTTCTCTGAGGTTACCGAAGTGCGCGATGCCATCCATCTTCTGACCCCACGTGCGATTAACGAAGAAGTAGGTAAACGCCTGCTTGAAGAGATGGCCTGGTACGATAACTACCTTGATATGGGCAAAACGGATCGCAGCGCCAACCCTTCTCCAGGCAACAAGAAAGGCGGTCTGGCAAACGTGGTGGAAAAAGCGCTGGGTTCTATTGCCAAGTCTGGCAAGAGCGCGATTGTCGAAGTCTTGTCGCCGGGTCAACGCCCAACCAAACGCGGCCTGATTTACGCGGCTACACCCGCCAGTGATTTTGTCTGCGGTACGCAGCAGGTCGCTTCCGGGATCACCGTGCAGGTGTTCACCACCGGTCGCGGTACGCCGTACGGCCTGATGGCCGTGCCGGTGATAAAAATGGCGACCCGTACCGAGCTGGCCAACCGTTGGTTTGACCTGATGGACATCAACGCAGGCACCATCGCCACCGGCGAAGAAACCATTGAAGACGTGGGTCTGAAACTGTTCGAGTTTATTCTCGACGTCGCCAGCGGGCGTAAGAAAACCTTCTCGGATCAATGGGGACTGCATAACCAACTGGCGGTGTTTAACCCGGCGCCAGTGACCTGATTATCCACGTTTTTTCTTCATGAGCATGCCTTCTGGCATGCTTTTTTTTCGCCATATACTTTCGCAACCCTCCCTTTTCTTTCGAAACTTTCATTTATCAGATCGAAATCACAAAAAAACGTTACGAAACCCTATACTTTATTTCGAAGAAAGCAATCGAAAGACTTCGGAGGAAGTATGTTTATCATCTCAAGCAAAATGATGCTGAAGAAGGCACAGCGAGAAGGCTATGCCGTACCGGCGTTTAACATTCACAACCTGGAGACCTTACAGGTTGTCGTGGAAACAGCAGCCGAACTACGCTCTCCGTTGATCGTCGCCGGCACGCCTGGCACTTTTAGCTATGCCGGTGTCGGTAATATCGTTGCAATCGCCAGTGAACTGGCAAGATGCTGGAACCATCCTCTCGCCATCCATCTCGATCACCATGAAAGCGCCACCGATATTGAAGAGAAAGTCGCTACTGGTATTCGCTCCGTCATGATCGATGGTTCCCATCTGCCGTTTGTCGACAACATTGCGTTAGTTAAACACGTAACAGATTACTGCCATCGCTATGACGTTAGCGTTGAAGCTGAGCTGGGACGGTTGGGTGGACAAGAAGATGACCTAATCGTGGACGGAAAAGATGCGCTTTATACCCACCCAGAACAGGCTCGGGAGTTCGTGGAAAAAACCGGTATCGACTCACTGGCGGTCGCGATTGGCACGGCTCATGGTCTGTATAGCACTGAACCTAAACTGGATTTTGAACGGCTAACAGAAATTCGTCAGTCCGTTGATATTCCACTGGTTCTACATGGCGCATCCGGCCTGCCAGCACATGATATTAAGCGCGCCATCTCTTTAGGGATCTGCAAAGTCAACGTCGCTACCGAACTCAAAATCGCCTTTTCTGGCGCACTCAAAACCTATCTGAGTACACATACCAATGCGAATGACCCACGGCATTACATGATGCCAGCAAAAGCCGCCATGAAAGAAGTGGTACGTAAAGTCATTGCCGACTGCGGTTGCGAAGGAAAACTATAAGCAACTGATTAATATGAATTGTATGAATTCTGGCAAAGGTCTGTTTTAAAGCTGGATCACGAAAGCTGCTTTTACCCTTTGCCTTCAATCCAAAAATATTATGAAGATAAACAAAAGATATCGGAGATAGAAGTGAAAGAAATAATCTCTCGTCATAAAGCAGGTGAACATTTAGGTATTTGTTCTGTTTGTTCAGCACATCCGTTGGTCATTGAATCCGCATTACGCTTTGATCTCAATACGGACAGTAAAGTTCTGATCGAAGCAACGTCTAATCAGGTTAATCAGTTTGGTGGCTATACCGGGATGAAACCCGCCGATTTCCGTGATTTTGTCTATGGCATCGCACAAGAAATTGGCTTCCCTCGAGAAAGACTGATCCTGGGGGGCGATCACCTCGGCCCTAACTGCTGGCAAAATGAAGTAGCGGCAGAAGCGATGGAGAAATCCGTAGCCTTGATTAAAGCTTACGTCGCCGCAGGATTCAGCAAAATCCATCTTGATGCTTCAATGTCCTGCGCTGACGATCCGACACCGCTAGACCCGATGGTTGTTGCTCAGCGAGCAGCCATACTTTGCCAGGCAGCAGAATCAACAGCAACCGAAGAACAGAAACGCCAACTGACTTACGTGATTGGCACTGAAGTTCCCGTACCTGGTGGAGAAGCCACCACCATCGGTACCGTTCATGTCACACGCGAAGAAGATGCCGCCCGGACACTGGAAACCCATCAGGTTGCCTTCAGTGCATTAGGGCTTGAAGAAGCGTTAACGCGCGTAATCGCCATTGTGGTCCAGCCCGGCGTCGAATTCGATCACACTCAAATTATTCACTATCAGCCACAAGCTGCAAAAGCGCTTTCCGCCTGGATCAAAGAGACCCCAATGGTCTACGAAGCGCATTCTACCGATTATCAAACCCGCCAGGCATACCGTGCGCTGGTACGCGATCACTATGCGATTTTGAAAGTAGGTCCAGCACTCACCTTCGCTCTGCGTGAAGCTATTTTTGCCCTTGCGCAAATGGAAAATGAACTGGTATCTCCGGAGCAAAGAAGCCGGGTATTGGAAGTGATTGACGAAGTTATGTTGAATGAACCGGACTACTGGAAAAAATACTATCGCCCAACCTGGAGTCAGGCGATGGTTGATATTCACTTCAGTCTCTCCGACCGTATTCGTTACTACTGGCCGCATCCCCGCATTCGTCAAAGCGTAGAGAAATTAATAACCAATCTTAATGACGTCGCTTTACCACTGGGGCTAATTAGCCAATTTATGCCCGTGCAATTTGAGCGTCTGTCTGAAGGAACGTTAACCGCGACGCCACACAATCTGATTATCGACAAAATTCAGGACGTTCTGCGCGCCTATCGCTTTGGTTGCGCACCAGCACTTGCCTGAAATCAGGAGAATATATGAGCCAACTTTTTGTCCGAACAGGAATCAACTTTAGCTCGTGTCAGCATGCGCTGACACATATTGGGGAGGAGATGCTGGCCAAAGGGGTCGTGCACGAAAGTTACCCGCAGGCCCTGATTGAGCGTGAAGCAACCTTTCCAACTGGAATAGCGCTGGAACGTCATGCCGTTGCGATTCCACATTGTGAAGCTGTCCATGCTAAATCTCCTGCTATCTATCTGATTCGCCCGGATACACCGGTCAACTTTCAACAAGCGGATGATGATGAAGAGATCGCCGTCTCTTTAATTATCGCCTTAATCGTTGAGAACCCGACGGCACAACTGAAGCTCCTGCGTCGTCTGTTTAGTGAGCTACAAAACCCGAACACCATTGAAGCATTACTGAATGCGCCCGATGCAGAACTGGCAATGCTCTTTCGGGAAAAAATCCTTGAGTCTGAGCTCTGCGCTCAGATTTGATAACAAACTGATAATAAAAGGAATACCCTATGAAACGTAAAGTAATTGTGGCCTGTGGCGGTGCTGTAGCAACTTCAACAATGGCTGCGGAAGAAATTAAAGAACTCTGTGAAGCCAACAATATACAACTCGACCTGGTTCAGTGTCGTGTAACAGAAATCGAAACCTATATGGACGGCGCAGACCTCATTTGTACCACGGCTCGCGTTGACCGTACATTTGGCGATATCCCGGTGGTTCACGGCATGCCTTTTGTCTCAGGCGTGGGTATCGAAGCATTGCAGCAAAAAATCCTGACCATCCTCGTGGGGTAACGCCATGTTTAGCGAAATAATGCGTTATATCCTCGATTTAGGTCCAACGGTTATGCTGCCGTTGGTGATCATCATCTTCTCAAAATTGCTGGGAATGAAGCTCGGGGATTGTTTTAAATCTGGTCTGCATATCGGGATTGGGTTTGTCGGCATCGGCCTGGTAATCGGCCTGATGCTGGACTCTATTGGACCTGCCGCAAAAGCAATGGCAGAACAGTTTCAAATCAACCTGCACGTCATCGATGTCGGCTGGCCTGGTTCATCACCGATGACCTGGGCTTCACAAATTGCGTTAATTGCGATTCCTGTCGCCATTGGGGTGAATATCCTGATGCTGGTTACCCGCATGACCCGCGTGGTGAATGTCGACATCTGGAATATCTGGCATATGACGTTTACCGGCGCCATGTTGCATCTGGCGACCGGTTCATACTGGTTGGGCATCCTCGGTGTGGTTGTTCATGCCGCCTTCGTCTACAAACTGGGCGACTGGTTTGCCAAAGACACGCGCGACTTTTTTGGCCTGGAAGGCATCGCCATTCCACATGGTTCCTCGGCATATCTGGGCCCGATAGCGGTCCTGGTTGATACGATCATTGAAAAAATCCCGGGTCTGAACCGCATTCATTTCAGTGCGGATGATGTACAAAAACGCTTCGGCCCCTTCGGCGAGCCCGTGACCGTCGGTTTTGTGATGGGGTTAGTGATCGGCATGCTGGCAGGGTATGACGTTAAAGCAGTGCTCCAACTGGCGGTGAAAACAGCTGCCGTTATGTTGCTCATGCCGCGCGTAATTAAACCGATTATGGATGGACTCACTCCCATTGCAAAGCATGCTCGCAAGCGCCTGCAGGCAAAATTTGGTGGCCAGGAGTTCTTGATTGGCCTGGATCCTGCGCTACTGCTCGGCCATACGTCAGTGGTTTCCGCCAGTCTTATCTTTATCCCGCTGACCATTCTGATTGCCGTTCTGGTACCAGGAAACCAGGTTCTGCCATTCGGCGATCTCGCGACCATTGGTTTCTTTGTCGCCATGGCGGTAGCCGTTCATCAGGGAAACCTTTTCCGCACGCTGATCTCCGGCGTCATCATCATGGGTATCACCCTTTGGATAGCCACGCAAACCATTGGTTTACATACCCAGCTAGCCGCCAATGCGGGCGCATTGAAAGCTGGTGGCATGGTGGCTTCAATGGACCAGGGCGGTTCCCCAATCACCTGGCTGCTAATCCAGCTCTTCACCTGGCAGAACGTGGTGGGTTTCATCATTATCGGTGCTATTTACCTGTTGGGTGTACTGCTGACCTGGCGTCGGGCGCGTAATTTCGTGGCGGCTGAAAAAGCGGCAGCCATAACAGAAAGCCAGACCGCATCTTAATTTCTGGGGAGCATTTGCTCCCCTTCACTTTTCTGGAGACACTTATGAAATCAGTGGTTATTCACGCTGAGGGCGACGTACGCGTTGAAGAACGTCCCATACCACAACTACAAACTGATGAAGATGTACTGGTCAAGGTGGTCAGTTCAGGGCTTTGCGGCTCAGATATTCCCCGAGTTTTCAATCATGGTGCTCACTATTATCCAATCACACTTGGGCATGAGTTCAGTGGCTATGTTGAGTCTTACGGCGCGGGCGTAACCGATCTACAACCCGGAGATGCCGTTGCCTGCGTACCGCTGCTCCCCTGCTTCCACTGTCCTCAGTGCGAGCGTGGATATTTCTCATTGTGTAAGCAATATCAGTTTGTCGGATCGCGCAGCGAAGGCGGCAATGCAGAATATGTGGTGGTAAAACGCGCCAACCTGTTCCGCCTGCCTTCAGAAATGCCGATTGATGATGGCGCATTCATTGAGCCCATTACCGTTGGCCTGCATGCTTTTCACCTCGCTCAGGGATGCGAAGGCAAAAACGTGATCATCGTTGGTGCAGGTACTATCGGCTTACTGGCAATGCAATGTGCTCGCGAACTCGGCGCAAAAAGCATCACGGCGATTGATATCAACCCGCAGAAGCTGGCGTTAGCAAAAGAACTGGGGGCAACCTATGTGTTTAACAGTCGGGAGATGAGTGCGACCGAGATCCACTCCGGTCTGGAGAACATTCAATTTGACCAACTCATCCTGGAGACTGCGGGAACCCCACAAACTGTTACTCTGTCGATCGAAATTGCCGGACCTCGCGCTCAACTGGCATTAGTCGGTACGCTGCATCACGATCTGGCGCTAGCTTCAGGTGTTTTTGGGCAAATATTGCGTAAAGAGTTAACCATCCTTGGCAGTTGGATGAACTATTCCAGCCCATGGCCTGGAGAAGAGTGGGAAACCGCTGCCCGTTTACTCACGGAGAAACGCTTACAGCTTGAGCCGTTAATTGCCCACAGTGGTGATGCCGACAGCTTTGCCAGCGCAGTCAAGTCACTCAATGGCGCGCCGATGCAGGGGAAAATTCTGCTCAAACTCTCCTGACCCAACGAGCCAGCAACCTGCGCTGGCTCACATTTACTTTCGAAATTTAGCGTTCACCTTTCGCAATCCTTCGATTAAACTAGTGGCAGTCAAATTATCAGGCAAATCAATATGAACTCATTTGAGAGAAGGAATAAAATTGTCGACCTGATTAATACGCAAGGTAGCGTACTGGTAATGGATCTTTCGAATACCTTTGGTATTTCTGAAGTAACCATTCGCGCCGACCTGCGGTTATTAGAAGAGAAGGGTCTGGTCACCCGTTTTCATGGCGGTGCGGCAAAACCAGGAAGCCATCTGGCTGAAGGTGACAATCAGGAAGTATTATTAGAAGATCGGTATCAGCTTGCCAGCGATCCCAAAAAGCGGATCGCTCAGGCTGCAACGGCAATGGTCGAGGAAGGAATGACCGTGATTCTGGATAGCGGAAGCACGACCTTACTGATCGCTGAGGCGCTAAACCGAAAAAGTAATATCACAGTTATTACCAATAGCCTGCCCGCTGCGTTTACGTTATCGGAAAACAAAGACATTACGCTGGTCGTCTGCGGCGGCACGGTGCGTCACAAAACTCATTCAATGCATGGCACTATCGCTGAACGTTCCCTTCAAGGGATAAGCGCAGACCTGATGTTCGTTGGCGCCGACGGGATTGATGCCACTAATGGTATAACGACATTCAACGAAGGCTATTCGATTAGTAGCGTGATGGCTGCTGCGGCACATAAGGTTATTGCCGTACTGGATGCAACAAAATTTAACCGACGAGGTTTTAATCAGGTACTTCCAATGGAGAAGATTAACTGCGTAATAACCGACGACAGTATCAGCAAACAGGATAAATCAGCGCTGGCCAAAACAGGGGTTGAACTGCTGGTCGTTTAAATTACCCTCCATAGCCCCCCTTTCGTCGCGCCAACGCGTTGCAGTTTGCCTTTTAGCTGCAACGCTTTCAGATAGCGTTCTACAGTTCGGGCTGAGATTTCACACTCATCAGCGATACTTTTGGCGGATCTGCCTGGCTGATTCGACAAGATTTGTAGTATGCGTTTTTCAATATCCAGTAAATCAGGCGACATTTCTTCCGACATTTCTTCCGACATTTCTTCCGACATTTCTTCCGACATTTCTTCCGACAGGGCTGATGATTTCCCCAATCCCTCTTGCAAAGCAGAGATGATGTTTTCAAGGATAAATTCTATAAATGGCGTGCAGCTACTTTGCCGATCGCACTGCCCTAACACCTGGTAGTAGCGATCCTGTTGGTAGTGGATCAGTGTCTCTACTGGTAACCACGCCAATTCCGATCGCCACTCACGGAGGATTAATGTCTGCCACAACCGGCCCATCCGTCCATTGCCGTCGGCAAAAGGATGAATGAATTCAAATTCATAATGGAAAATAGCACCAGCAATCAGTGGGTGGAGCTCTGTCGTTTTTAACCAGCCCAGTAGGTCATTCATCAATCGAAGAACTTGTGACGCCGGTGGGGCCATATGGATAAGCTGTTTCTCCCTGTAAACACCGACATTGCCGGATCGCAATTGACCCGGGTTATCGACAAGCCCCATCATCAGGATTTGATGTGCCTGTAAAAGATCGGAGAGTCTTTCACTTTTCCACTCTGACATTTTTTCATAGGCCAGAATCGCATTTCTGACTTCCTGTATATCTTTAGCCGGAGCCAGAATACGTTTCCCCTCCATCAGAGCGGTGACTTGTTCCGTAGTCAACGAATTATGCTCAATCGCTAAAGAGGCCTGAATAGTGCGAATACGATTCTCTTTGCGCAAAAGAGGAGATGCCCTACCAGCCATCGCCGCCCAATTCCCCATCAACTCCCCAATTTCAATGACTTGATTGAGGATCAATGGAGTGATGACGAAAGGTGGTTGGTAGGTGCTCACTGTTACTCCCCCTGCTGTTCCAGCGCGTACTTATACAGCGCATTCTTCTTCACGCCGTGGATCTCAGCGGCCAGTGCGGCGGCCTTTTTCAGCGGCAGCTCTGCCTGCAATAAGGCCAGCGTACGCAGCGCATCGGCCGGAAGGTCGTCTTCTTGCGCTTTGTGTCCTTCGACAATCAGCACCATTTCGCCTTTTCGACGATTTTCATCTTCCTTGACCCACGCCAGCAGTTCGCCGACCGGCGCGCCGTGAATGGTTTCCCAGGTTTTGGTCAACTCACGCGCCAACACCACGTAGCGGGATTCGCCCCAGACGGCAACCATGTCTTCCAGGCTATCCAGCAAACGGTGGGTAGATTCATAAAAAATAAGCGTACGCGGTTCAGCCTCAATGGCTTTCATCGCATCACGACGCCCTTTCGATTTGGCAGGCAGAAAACCTTCATAGCAAAAGCGGTCTGAAGGCAGACCTGCAGCGCTCAGGGCAGCAATCGCCGCGCAAGGGCCTGGCAGGGGAACAACGCGGATCCCTGCTTCGCGACAGGTCCGTACCAGATGGTAACCAGGATCGTTAATCAGCGGCGTTCCGGCATCGGAAACCAGCGCAATGTTTTGCCCTTCTTTAAGCTTCGCCACCAGCGTTTCGGCCTTTTGCTGCTCGTTGTGATCATGTAAAGCGAACAAACGCGCGTTAATCGCGAAGTGTTGTAACAAGAGTCCTGTATGACGAGTGTCTTCAGCGGCAATCAAATCAACGGCTTGTAAAACTTCGAGCGCTCGTTGGGTAATATCAGCCAAATTTCCTATAGGAGTAGGTACAATAAAGAGTTGGCCTTGAGAATTATCCGCCGATTCGTGTTGTTTCATTGTGTCGTCCGTATTGCCGATTTAATATTGAGCATTGAGTAAAAAAATATCACTGGATACAGTATGGTACCCTCAACATTTTCTCGTTTGAAAGCCGCACGCGCGCTACCAGTCATTCTGGCTGCACTGATTTTCGCAGGCTGTGGCACCCAGGCGCCAGACCAGAGTGCAGCCCATATGCAGGGCACTGCGCAGGCTGATTCCGGCTTTTATCTGCAACAAATGCAGCAAAGCTCAGATGATAGCAAGACCAACTGGCAATTACTCGCCATTCGTGCACTGCTGAAAGAAGGCAAGAGCCAACAGGCTTTCGAGCTGTTCAACCAGCTACCACAGAAGCTAAGCGATACCCAGCGTCGTGAGCAGTCACTGCTGGCTGTCGAAATTAAGCTCGCGCAGAAAGATGTCGCTGGCGCACAGGCCCTGCTGGATAAGCTAACCCCCGCCGATTTTGATCAAAACCAGCAGGCGAGATACTGGCAGGCGCAAATCGACGTCAACCAGGGTCGTCCATCGCTGACTTTACTGCGCGCCCTGATCGCCCAGGAACCGCTGCTGGCCGCGAACGCTAAGCAGAAAAACATGGATGCCACCTGGCAGGCGCTGTCATCCATGACCCAGGAGCAAGCGCAGACGCTGGTCATCAATGCGGATGAAAACGTGCTGCAAGGCTGGTTAGATCTCCAGCGCGTCTGGTTCGATAACCGTAACGATCCAGACATGATGAAAGCCGGTATTGCTGACTGGCAGAAACGTTATCCACAAAACCCGGGGGCAAAACTGTTGCCAACGCAGTTGGTTAACGTGCAGAGCTTTAAACCCGCTTCCACCAGCAAAATTGCTCTGCTGCTGCCGCTGAACGGTCAGGCTGCGGTGTTTGGCCGTACTATTCAGCAAGGCTTTGAAGCTGCGAAAAATATGGGTACTCAACCCGTAGCGGACCCTGCTGTTGCCGCGCCTGCTGCGGATACAGCGGCTGCGACGACCACGGAACAGCCGCAAACGACTGACGGTGTTGCCAGCCCGGCTCAGGCGTCAGTAAGCGATCTGACCAACGAGACGCCAGCACAGCCAGAAGCTACAGCTCCACAACCAACAGCGCCTGCGCAGCCAACAACCGCCAGCGCACCAGCGAATCCGTCCGCGGAGCTGAAAATCTACGACACGTCATCACAGCCGCTGAATCAGATCCTGACTCAGGTTCAGCAGGATGGCGCCAGCATCGTGGTTGGCCCACTGTTGAAGAACAATGTTGAAGAGCTGATGAAAAGCAACACGCCATTAAACGTCCTGGCGCTTAATCAGCCGGAGTCGGTGAAAAACCTGCCGAACGTCTGCTACTTCGCTCTGTCGCCAGAAGATGAAGCGCGCGACGCAGCACGCCACATTCGTGATCAAGGAAAACAGACGCCGCTGTTGTTGATCCCGCGGAGTTCGTTAGGCGATCGCGTTGCCAACGCCTTTGCACAGGAGTGGCAAAAACTGGGTGGCGGCGTGGTGCTGCAGCAGAAGTTCGGCTCCACCGCTGAGCTGAAAATGGGCGTCAACGGCGGCTCGGGGATCTCCCTGACGGGCAGCCCAGTGGCCTCTTCTGTACCCGCGCAGCCTGGCGTGACGATTGGCGGTCTGACCATTCCGGCAGCACCTACCGATGCGCAAATCACCGGCGGCAGCGGTCGTGTTGATGCCGTATATATTCTGGCAACGCCGGAAGAAATTGCATTTATAAAGCCGATGATCGCCATGCGCAACGGTAGCCAGAGCGGTGCCACGCTGTACGCCAGCTCCCGTAGCGCGCAGGGAACTGCCGGCCCGGATTTCCGTCTGGAGATGGAAGGCTTGCAGTACAGCGAAATTCCGATGCTGGCAGGCGCTAACGCCCCTCTCATGCAGCAGGCGCTGGGCGCGGTTCGTAACGACTACTCGCTGGCACGTATGTACGCGATGGGCGTCGATGCCTGGTCGCTTGCCAACCACTTCTCGCAGATGCGTCAGGTGCAGGGTTTCGAAATTAACGGCAACACCGGAGCCTTAACCGCAACGCAGGATTGTGTGATTAACAGGAAGTTATCATGGCTCAAATACCAGCAAGGACAAGTCGTCCCCGCCAGTTAACGAGTAAACAGACCGGTGACGCGTGGGAATCCACCGCGCGTGACTGGCTGCAGAGCAAGGGACTGCATTTTATCGCCGCCAACGTGCATGAGCGTGGCGGCGAAATCGACCTGATAATGCGTGAAGGCAACACCACCGTATTTGTTGAGGTTCGCTATCGGCGCTCAGCCCAGTTTGGCGGTGCAGCGGCGAGTGTGACCCGGAGCAAACAACACAAATTATTACAGACTGCCCGCTTGTGGCTTGCGCGCCACAATGGAAGTTTTGATACTGTGGATTGCCGGTTCGATGTGTTAGCCTTCACCGGAAATGATGTTGAGTGGTTTAAGGACGCGTTCAACGACCGCTCATAGTTGAAGATTCAGAGCCTGGTTCTTAAGGATTAGCGTGTTAGATAGAATTAAAGTCTGCTTTACAGAAAGCATTCAAACTCAGATAGCTGCGGCTGAAGCACTTCCGGATGCGATCTCCCGTGCAGCCATGACGCTGGTTCAGTCCCTGCTCAATGGCAACAAAATTCTCTGTTGTGGTAATGGGACGTCCGCTGCCAACGCACAGCATTTTGCTGCCAGCATGATCAATCGTTTTGAAACAGAGCGCCCAAGTTTACCTGCGATTGCACTAAATACTGATAATGTGGTCTTAACTGCGATTGCCAACGATCGCCTGCACGACGAAGTTTATGCAAAACAAGTCCGTGCGCTGGGACATGCAGGTGATGTTCTGCTGGCAATCTCTACGCGTGGTAATAGCCGCGATATCGTAAAAGCCGTTGAAGCCGCCGTGACACGCGACATGACTATTGTCGCACTGACCGGGTATGACGGAGGGGAGCTGGCCGGGTTACTGGGGCCGCAGGATGTTGAAATCCGTATCCCTTCACACCACAGCGCCCGCGTTCAGGAAATGCATATGCTGACGGTCAACTGCCTTTGCGATCTCATCGATAACACGCTTTTCCCTCACCAGGATGATTAAGGAGTACACATGAAGGCATTTTCGCCGCTTGCTGTGATTATCGCTGCCCTGCTGCTGCAAGGCTGTGTCGCTGCCGCCGTTGTCGGAACTGCTGCTGTCGGCACCAAAGCCGCGACGGATCCTCGCAGTGTAGGCACCCAGGTAGATGACGGAACCCTGGAATTACGCGTCAATACCGCGTTGTCGAAAGATGCCCAGATCAAGAAAGAGGCGCGTATCAACGTGAGCGCGTATCAGGGTAAAGTGCTGCTGGTCGGTCAGTCGCCAAATAGCGAACTGTCTGCGCGAGCAAAACAGATTGCGATGGGCGTGGAAGGTACCACTGAGGTCTTTAACGAGATCCGTCAGGGTCAGCCAATCGGCTTGGGCGATGCGTCTAACGATACCTGGATAACCACTAAAGTACGTTCCCAGTTGCTGACCAGCGATCAGGTGAAATCCTCTAACGTAAAAGTCACCACCGAAAACGGGGAAGTGTTCCTGTTGGGTCTGGTAACTGAACGTGAAGCGAAGGCTGCGGCAGACATCGCCAGCCGGGTAAGCGGCGTGAAACGCGTCACGACGGCTTTTACGTTTATTAAGTAAGACTGCTACAAATGCCGGATGGGGACGCCAGAGCGTCCTCTCCGGCATTTTATTTGGCTCTTTCGCGCAGTTCGGAAGAGGTCAGGATCGAAACGCCTTCATGTCCAGGCGCCAGTGCCTCCGCCAGCATAGCCCGGGCTACATCACGCGCCTCAATCGACTTCCAGTTCCCCGGCAGCAGCCGAAATAACGGCGCTAAAAACCTCTCATTCGCCCGCTGTTTATCCCGCTCTCCGAGTAACATTGAAGGCCGAACAATCGTCAGCCGCGGCCAATTTTGCGCGATCAGGGCCTGCTCCATTTCCCCTTTCACCCGGTTATAAAAAAACGGTGAATTGGCATTGGCACCCATCGAACTGACCACCAGCATATGCTGAGCGCCCAATCGACGCCCCGTCAGGGCCGTGTCCACCACCAGCGTATAGTCAGCATGGATAAACGCTTCTTTGCTACCCGCTTCTCGCCGGGTGGTTCCCAGACAACAAAAGACAATATCTACCGGATCGGTGACCTGCGCCAGCGCATCGGTTAGCTGCGGATCATAGGGATTATAGACGCCAGCCGTATCAGCCAGCGGTCGACGCGTCGGCGCCGTGATGGCATTGACCCGGGGTTCATTGAGCAGCATACGCAGCAAATTTCCGCCTACCAGCCCCGTTGCGCCTGTTATTAACACCTGACTCATCGCTAATCTTCCCCTGACTCTTTAATCACTCTATTAACTATAGATCACGTTGCCAGTGCATTTTTTTACCAAAACCCAGCGTGTTGTCCGTGAATTTGACTTCATCCAGTCGAATCTCCCACACGGGCGCAGGCAGCATTCTGGCGACCGCGAAACGGCGGTTGTAGGCGTTACGCGCGGCTTCACTCTCCTGCCCTTCAAGACGCCAGATTTCCCCTTTAAACTGTACGCCACGAATCAGGGCGACCGTTTTGGGCTGACCATTTACCGTTCCGGCTATCGGCGCGCGCGGCCCGGACATCTGCGCATGGCGCGTTTTCTCTTCGGTCAGCACATAGAACACCATCTTCTGCGCATCAAACAGGTAAAACGCATTGGCGCACCATAATTCACCGTCATGATGTACACACCAGGTCACGACGTGCTGCTTTGCCAGCCAGCGGGTCACCGCAGTCAGTGTTTCCATTTCTGTTCTCTTTTATACTGTAGGCCTGAAAATTATCACGTCGATGGTGACAATGACACCCTGGTATCTGTACCTGATCCGTACTGCGGACAACGCCTTATACACCGGAATAACCACCGATGTGCAGCGCCGCTATAAGCAGCATCAAAGTGGGAAAGGCGCGAAGGCGCTGCGCGGAAAGGGGGAACTCACGTTGGCATTTGCGGCTCAGGTCGGCGACCGTTCGCTGGCCCTGCGCTTAGAATATCGCGTCAAACAGCTTACAAAGCGGCAGAAAGAGCGCCTTGTTGAAGGCGAAGGGCTTGAGGCACTACTGAGCAGCCTGCAAACCCCCGGCGCTTAAAAACGATTGAAGTAGTCGTGGTATTCCACAAGGCCCGTCACACCCTCCAGCGCATCGTCCGCCAGGCGATGAACCTGGAACGCGCTTTCGGTACCCGGCCAGCGGCAACGCAGGTCATGATGGGCAGCCAGCTCAAAACCAAAGCGGCTGTACAGCGCCGGATCGCCCAGCGTAACCACCGCGGCGTAACCAAACTCGTTCAGGGAATCGAGTCCTTCATAGACCAGCTGACGCGCCAGGCCCTGCCCACGGTAGTTTTCATCCACCGCGAGCGGTGCCATGCCTACCCATTGCAGGTCTTCGCCCTGGACATCGACAGGGCTGAACGCGACGTAACCCACTACCTGACCTTCGTCATCGGTAGCAACCAGACCCAGCGTTATGAAACCGTCTTCACGCAGGTCGTGCACTAATTTCGCTTCCGCATCGCTCTCAAATGAACGACGCAGCAATGCATCAATACCTGGGGCATCAATGGGAATTTCAACTCGAATCAGCATGGCTCACCTACCGAAGTCTGTTTGGTTTCTGGCGACGTTTTCATTCCCGCCTCAACAAAATCCGCCAACTGCATCAGCATGACGCGCAACGCTTTAGGCATCTGATCCAGTTCGATGGCGTCCATCAGATTTTTAACATACAGCCCTAATTCTGTATCACCTTCAATCACCAGGCGACGCTGGAAGAACAGCGTATCCGGATCCTGCTTACGCGCCGCGATCATCAGGAGATCGCTGGCATCCGCGCTAAAACTCACATCCGCCTCTGCATTCTGGCTGACGATAAGTTTATCGTTCTCAACAGAGGTATACCATTTAAGGCCAATGTCACGCACATGAATGCTCAGCCAGCGACCGTCGAGAAACTCCAGCTCCCCATCGGCCAGCGCCTGACTAAACTGCCAGCTCAGGACCTGCTCCAGAACCTGGCGCTTCAGCGCAAAGGGCGTCAGTTTAACCGGTACACTCATCAGAGAAGGACCAAAATGTACTAAGCGTGAACGCAGTTTATCCAACACGAGCTTTACTCCCTGTTTCAATTATCCTGCTATTTTGCCATATCAAATAAACGACATAGCGGCATAAATCAACAATTCGCTACGAAATTGTTACCTCTTATTGGTATCACCAATACGACTTTAACTGCCTCAAATCAAAAATTGTCTCAGCAAGGTTAACTAAAATCCCTCTTCGTTAACATTTCTGCGCCCTTTACGGCGCAACGTTCAGGATAAATTATGGAGCTGCTCTGCCCTGCCGGAAACCTCCCGGCGCTTAAGGCGGCCATCGAGAACGGCGCTGATGCGGTCTACATCGGGCTGAAAGATGATACCAACGCCCGTCATTTCGCCGGCCTTAATTTTACCGAGAAAAAATTGCAGGAAGCGGTGAGTTTTGTCCATCAGCACCGCCGTAAGCTGCACATCGCGATTAACACCTTTGCGCATCCGGATGGTTACGCGCGCTGGCAACGTGCCGTAGATATGGCGGCGCAACTGGGTGCGGATGCGCTGATCCTCGCCGACCTCGCCATGCTTGAGTATGCCGCAGAGCGCTACCCGCATATTGAGCGTCATGTCTCTGTTCAGGCATCTGCAACCAATGAAGAGGCGATTAATTTCTATCATCGCAACTTTGATGTCGCCCGCGTGGTACTGCCGCGCGTACTGTCTATTCACCAGGTGAAGCAACTCGCTCGCGTCACGCCAGTTCCCCTGGAAGTGTTCGCCTTTGGCAGTCTGTGCATTATGGCGGAAGGCCGCTGCTATCTTTCATCCTATCTGACGGGCGAGTCTCCTAATACGGTTGGCGCCTGCTCTCCTGCCCGTTTTGTTCGCTGGCAGCAGACCCAACAAGGGCTGGAATCCCGTCTTAATGAAGTGCTGATCGACCGTTATCAGGACGGAGAAAACGCCGGTTATCCGACGCTGTGTAAAGGCCGCTATCTGGTTGATGGCGAGCGCTATCATGCGCTGGAAGAACCCACCAGCCTGAATACGCTGGAGCTGCTGCCAGAACTGCTGGCGGCCAATATTGCCTCGGTGAAAATCGAAGGGCGTCAGCGTAGCCCGGCCTACGTCAGCCAGGTGGCGAAAGTGTGGCGCCAGGCGATCGACCGCTGTATGGCCGACCCGCAAAACTACGCCCCACAGGCCGCGTGGATGGAAACGCTCGGTTCAATGTCCGAAGGCACGCAGACCACGCTTGGCGCGTATCACCGTAAATGGCAGTGAGAGAAGCAATGAAATATTCCTTAGGGCCGGTGCTGTGGTACTGGCCGAAAGAAACGCTGGAAGATTTTTATCAGCAGGCCGCCACCAGCCAGGCCGACGTTATCTATCTTGGCGAAGCGGTGTGCAGTAAACGCCGCGCTACCAAAGTAGGCGATTGGATCGATATGGCGAAATCGCTCGCTGGCAGCGGTAAACAGGTGGTGCTGTCAACGCTGGCGCTGGTGCAGGCCTCCTCTGAGCTGGGAGAACTGAAGCGCTATGTCGAAAACGGCGACTTCCTGCTGGAAGCCAGCGATCTCGGCGTGGTAAACATGTGTGCCGAGCGTAAGCTGCCGTTTGTCGCCGGGCATGCGCTCAACTGCTACAACGCGGTAACCCTGCGTTTGCTGCTCAGGCAGGGCATGGTGCGCTGGTGTATGCCGGTAGAACTGTCCCGTGACTGGCTGGTCAATCTGCTTAACCAGTGTGAAGAGCTGGGTATTCGCAATCAGTTTGAAGTAGAGGTACTGAGCTACGGGCATCTGCCGCTGGCGTACTCTGCCCGCTGCTTTACCGCACGCTCTGAAGACCGTCCAAAAGACGAGTGTGAAACCTGCTGCATCAAATACCCGAATGGGCGCGATGTGCTGTCGCAGGAGAATCAGCAGGTCTTTGTCCTCAACGGCATCCAGACTATGAGCGGCTATGTTTACAACCTCGGCAACGAGCTGACATCGATGCAGGGTCTGGTTGATATTGTGCGTCTGTCCCCTTCAGGCAGCGACACGTTCGCCATGCTCGATGCCTTCCGCGCCAATGAAAATGGCACTGCCCCATTACCGCTTGCTGCCCACAGCGACTGCAACGGCTACTGGAAACGGCTGGCAGGTCTTGAACTACAGCCGTGATTAATAGCTCACTTTGTTAACAACATTCGCTAATCTTTAATGCAGTATTAAAAGATTAACCGGTAACAAAGTGAGCCGTTATGACTGACAAAACTATTCCGTTCTCGGTGCTGGATCTGGCGCCGATCCCTGAAGGATCTTCGGCAAAAGAGGCCTTCACACACTCGCTTGATCTCGCTCGACTGGCCGAAAAGCGCGGCTACCACCGTTACTGGCTGGCAGAACATCACAACATGACCGGCATCGCCAGCGCTGCGACCTCTGTGCTGATTGGCTATCTGGCGGCCAATACCACCACGCTGCATCTTGGTTCTGGCGGCGTTATGCTGCCCAACCATTCGCCGCTGGTGATCGCCGAGCAGTTTGGTACCCTGAATACGCTGTATCCGGGACGAATCGATCTCGGGCTTGGCCGCGCGCCGGGTAGCGACCAACCGACCATGCGCGCGTTGCGCCGCCATATGAGTGGTGATATCGATAACTTCCCGCGCGACGTAGCTGAACTGGTGGACTGGTTCGACGCCCGCGATCCAAATCCTCATGTACGCCCGGTTCCCGGCTACGGCGAGCAGATCCCGGTCTGGTTATTAGGCTCCAGCCTGTACAGCGCACAACTGGCAGCCCAGCTCGGCCTGCCATTTGCCTTCGCCTCCCACTTTGCTCCGGATATGTTGCATCAGGCGCTGCATCTGTATCGCACCCAGTTCAAGCCCTCAGCGCGGCTGGCAAAGCCGTATGCGATGGTGTGCATCAACATCATTGCCGCCGACAGCAACCGCGATGCCGAATTTCTTTTCACCTCAATGCAGCAGGCGTTTGTGAAACTGCGTCGTGGCGAAACCGGCCAGCTACCGCCACCGGTAGAGAATATGCATCAGCTGTGGTCCGCTTCCGAGCAGTACGGCGTACAACAGGCTCTGAGCATGTCGCTGGTTGGTGATAAGGCGAAAGTGCGACACGGTCTCGACGCCATTTTGCGTGAAACCCAGGCCGATGAAATTATGGTTAACGGCCAGATTTTTGATCATCAAGCACGTCTACATTCGTTTGACCTGGCGATGCAGGTGAAAGAAGAGTTGGTGGGGTAATCGTTGTTTTGCCCGGTGGCATTTGGCTTACCGGGCCTACGAGATCGTATAGGCCGGATTAGGCGCAACCGCCATCCGGCACTAAAAGGTTACTGGTACACAGGCAACAAATTCACGCTCGACAGAATATGGATAACCGCGTTGCCGATACCGAATACCAGGATCAGCGCAATCATCGGCTTGCCGCCCCAGACACGGAATTTCGGGCTGCCAAAACGCTCGCGGGATTTACGGGCCAGCAGCGCCGGAACAATGGCGGCCCAGATGGTCGCGGCAAGCCCTGCATAGCCAATGGCGTACAGGAAACCGTTCGGCCACAGCAGGCCACCGACAATCGGCGGGACAAACGTCAGCAATGCCGTTTTAAAACGTCCCATTGCCGAGTCATCAAAGCCAAACAGATCCGCCAAATAGTCAAACAGACCGAGCGTGACCCCGAGGAATGAACTCGCCACCGCAAAGTTGGAGAACACCACCAGCAGCAGATCCAGACTGCGGCTGTTCAACACGCCGCTCAGCGCCTGTACCAGCACATCAATGTTACCGCCCTGCTGCGCAATACCGATAAATTCCGGACGCGGGATGTTACCCATCGTCCCCAGCAACCATACGGTATACAGCACCAGCGCCAGCAGCGTGCCGTACACCAGGCACTTCACGATGGTTTTCGGATCTTTGCCGTAGTACTTCATCAGGCTCGGGACGTTGCCGTGATAGCCGAATGAGGCCAGGCAGAACGGTAACGTCATCAGCAAGTACGGCGTATACGAAGCGTTGCTCTGCGCCACGTTAAACAGCGTAGTAGGCGTAACATGCCCCAGCAGACTGCCGAAGGTCAGGAAAAAAGTAATCACCTTCGCGCCCAGCACAATCGCCGTCATGCGGCTAACCGCTTTGGTGCTTAACCACACCACGAACGCCACCAGCAGCGCAAAACCAAGACCTGCCGCACGCGCCGGAACGTTCAGCGACATCTCCGAGAAGGTGTGATGCAGGATCGAACCGCTCGCCGAGATATACGCATAGGTAAGGATATAGAGAACGAAAGCAATCGAGATGCCGTTCACAACGTTCCAGCCTTTGCCCAGCAGATCTTTCGTGATGGTGTCAAAGCTGGAACCAATGCGGTAATTGAGGTTAGCTTCAAGGATCATCAGCCCGGAGTGCAGCATGCAAAACCAGGTGAAGATCAGCGCCGCCATTGACCAGAAGAACCACGCCCCGGACATGACCACTGGCAGAGAAAACATCCCTGCGCCAATAATGGTGCCGCCGATGATCACCACGCCGCCAAGCAGCGAAGGTGACGTTTGGGTGGTGGTTAGTGTTGCCATTTAGCCATCTCTCCAGTCATTTATATTGTGACTACATTTCAATGTGCTGCACTGTACCAGTACACGAGTACAAATGAAATAAAAAAAGCCCCGATTGTTGAGATCGGGGCTGTATATTTTACTTTACGGTATTAAACCGTAATTTCGCATGGATTACGCATCACCGCCGAAACGACGACGACCAGCGGAATCATCACGACGCGGAGCAGAAGAATCGTCACGACGCGGACCGCGGTTGCCTTCACGACGTTCGCCGCTGAAACGACGACCTTCGCTACGACCGCCTTCACGACGCTCACCGCTGAAACCACGACCTTCGCCACGACCGCCTTCACGACGCTCACCGCTGAAACGGCCACCGCCACGACGCTCACCACCGGTGTGCGGAACTGCATCGCCAACCAGCTGCATGTTCATCGGCTTGTTCAGGATGCGAGTACGGGTAAAGTGCTGCAGCACGTCGCCCGGCATACCTTTCGGCAGCTCGATGGTTGAGTGGGAAGCAAACAGCTTGATGTTACCGATGTAACGGCTGCTGATATCGCCTTCGTTAGCAATCGCACCAACGATATGACGGACTTCAACACCGTCATCACGGCCCACTTCAATGCGGTACAGCTGCATATCGCCAACGTCACGACGTTCACGACGCGGACGGTCTTCACCACCACGGTCATTACGGTCACCACGCGGGCCACGATCGTTGCGGTCACGCGGACCACGATCGTCACGGTCGCGGAATTCGCGTTTCGGACGCATCGGCGCATCTGGCGGCAGGATCAGCGGACGTTCGCCCTGAGCCATTTTCAGCAGTGCGGCTGCCAGCGTTTCGATATCCAGTTCTTCTTCCGGCTGCATTTTCGCCAGCAGAGCACGGTACTGATCCAGATCGCTGCTTTCCAGCTGCTGCTGTACTTTAGCGGCGAATTTTTCCAGACGGCGTTTGCCCAGCAGGTCTGCGTTCGGCAGTTCTACTTCCGGAATAGTCAGCTTCATGGTGCGTTCGATGTTACGCAGCAGACGACGCTCACGGTTCTCAACGAACAGCAGCGCACGACCCGCACGGCCCGCACGACCGGTACGGCCGATACGGTGAACGTAAGATTCGGAATCCATCGGGATGTCGTAGTTAACAACCAGGCTGATACGCTCAACGTCCAGGCCACGGGCCGCAACGTCGGTAGCAATCAGAATATCCAGACGGCCATCTTTCAGACGCTCCAGAGTCTGCTCACGCAGGGACTGGTTCATGTCGCCGTTCAGTGCAGCGCTGCTATAACCGCTACGCTCCAGCGCTTCAGCCACTTCCAGGGTCGCATTTTTGGTACGAACGAAGATAATCGCCGCATCAAAGTCTTCTGCTTCCAGGAAACGCACCAGCGCTTCATTTTTACGCATGCCCCAGACGGTCCAATAGCTCTGGCTGATGTCAGGACGGGTAGTTACGCTGGACTGAATGCGTACTTCCTGCGGCTCTTTCATAAAGCGGCGGGTAATACGACGAATCGCTTCCGGCATAGTCGCGGAGAACAGAGCGGTCTGATGACCTTCCGGGATCTGCGCCATGATGGTTTCAACGTCTTCGATGAAGCCCATACGCAGCATTTCATCAGCTTCGTCCAGTACCAGACCGCTCAGTTTGGAGAGGTCCAGAGTACCGCGCTTCAGGTGATCCAGCAGACGGCCCGGCGTACCGACAACGATCTGTGGTCCCTGACGCAGGGCACGTAATTGCACGTCATAACGCTGGCCGCCGTACAGGGCAACCACGTTCACGCCGCGCATGTGTTTAGAAAAATCCGTCATGGCTTCTGCAACCTGAACCGCCAGTTCGCGGGTCGGTGCCAGCACCAGAATCTGAGGTGCCTTCAGCTCAGGATCAAGATTGTTGAGCAGCGGTAAAGAGAACGCTGCAGTTTTGCCGCTACCCGTCTGGGCCATACCCAGAACATCGCGGCCGCCCAGCAGATGCGGAATGCACTCTGCCTGGATTGGAGATGGTTTTTCGTAACCCAGATCGGTAAGGGCTTCAAGGATAGGAGCCTTCAGGCCCAGATCTGCAAAAGTGGTTTCGAATTCAGCCATGTAGTACGTGTGCCTCAAAATTAATGGCGGCCAGTCTACATAACTCATCATGAAATTGATCTGCAATTTTCATTGAAAAGTGTGAACCGGCTCAAAGTAGGTGTATTAACGAACAACAACGCCCTCACCCGTGAAGGTGATGGCAATCAAAAAAGATTACGGGCTGATGTGTACGTCAGCTATTGCTGGTCCGATTCTGCCAGGTCATCTTGGTCCTGGCCCAGGAGCGATAATTCCAACAATGCGTATCGGTGCTCAACAAAGTTATGAACGTTGTTAGCCACCGCCAGTTTGAACAATGCCGTAGCGTTGTCCAAATCCCCCAGACTTAGGTAGTACTTACCTAAATAGAAGTTGGTTTCACTGAGATGCTCAGCGAGCGAGGTGTTATCCGTTGCGTCCGCCTTTAGGCGTTCCATCAGCGTTGCTTCGCTAATGTTGCCCAGGTAGAACTCGACAATGTTCCATCCCCATTGCTCTTTATCCGATTTCTCAAAGCGTTGCTTTAACGCTTCTTTAGCCTGCTTCTCATCGAGCTTCTGCTCGGCGAGATAAAGCCACAGACTACGGAAAGGATCATTGGGATCGTCTTGATAAAACGCTAGCAGATCATCTTGCGCTAACTTGTCGCGACCGCCGTAATACAATGCGATACCGCGATTTAAGTGCGCGTAGTTGTAAGTTGGATCAAGCTCAAGTACAGAATCAAACGCTTCATAGGCAGCATCAAAATTGCCTGCCTGCGTTAAATATATACCTAAGTAATTGAATACTTCAGGCATATCTGGTCGGATTGCCAGCGCTTGTGAAAAATCATTTCGCGCCAGTGCCCTCAGACCGAGACTATCATACAACACTCCGCGCTCATATAAAAGCTGTGCGCGTTCGTCATCGGTTAAAGCCCGACTGGCAAGAATTTGTTCCATACGTGCCAGAATCACTTCCTGCTGCAAAGTCGGTTGCAATGGTACTGCGAGGACTTCACTCTTACGCCAGGCGGAATTACTGCATCCAGCCAGCGTGAGTGCTGTCGCAACGAAACACCAGCGCAAAAAAGGCTTCATTTCCCACTCCCGAAGACAACGATTGAATGAACGTCCAGGTTCCCCGGTTGCTAACAAGGCGTCCTGCCGGGTTAAAAGCCCTCCGCTTTCACGGAGGGCAATGGCAACCTTACTCGCCCTGGCTTGCCGGAGCTTCCGGTTCGCCTGCAGGCTGAGACTGCTCAGTTGCTTCTTTAATGCTCAGACGTACACGGCCCTGGCGATCTACTTCCAGAACTTTGACCGGTACTTCCTGGCCCATCTGCAGGTAATCGGTCACTTTCTCAACGCGTTTGTCAGCGATCTGAGAGATGTGTACCAGACCTTCTTTACCGCCACCAATGGCAACAAATGCGCCAAAGTCAACGATACGGGTCACTTTACCATTGTAGATACGGCCTACTTCGATCTCTGCGGTGATCTCTTCGATACGACGGATAGCATATTTCGCTTTCTCGCCGTCGGTCGCAGCAATCTTCACAGTACCATCATCTTCAATTTCAATGGTGGTGCCGGTTTCTTCGGTCAGAGCACGGATAACAGAACCGCCTTTACCGATAACGTCTTTGATCTTGTCCGGGCTGATCTTGATGGTGTGGATACGCGGAGCGAACTGAGAAATGTCACCACGCGGTGCGTTGATCGCTTGTTCCATCACACCCAGGATGTGCAGACGCGCACCTTTAGCCTGGTTCAGAGCAACCTGCATGATCTCTTTGGTGATACCTTCAATTTTGATATCCATCTGCAGTGCAGAGATACCGTCGCGGGAACCCGCCACTTTGAAGTCCATATCGCCCAGGTGGTCTTCGTCGCCCAGGATGTCAGACAGAACAACAAAGTTGTCGCCTTCTTTCACCAGACCCATCGCGATACCCGCAACGGCGGCTTTGATCGGCACGCCTGCGTCCATCAGCGCCAGAGAAGCACCACATACGGAAGCCATGGAAGAAGAACCGTTAGATTCGGTGATTTCAGAAACCACACGTACGGTGTACGGGAATTTATCCAGTTCCGGCATCACTGCCAGTACGCCACGCTTCGCCAGACGACCGTGACCAATCTCACGACGCTTCGGAGAACCGACCATACCGGTTTCACCTACGCAGTACGGAGGGAAGTTGTAGTGGAACAGGAAGTTGTCAGTACGCTCGCCCATCAGCTCGTCAAGGTTCTGAGCATCACGAGTGGTGCCCAGGGTCGCAGTAACCAGCGCCTGAGTTTCACCACGGGTGAACAGTGCGGAACCGTGGGTACGCGGCAGAACGCCAGTACGCACGTCCAGACCACGGATCATATCTTTTTCACGACCATCGATACGCGGCTCGCCTGCCAGTACGCGGCTACGAACAACATTTTTCTCGATAGCGTGCAGGATTTCACCCAGTTCGTTAGCGTCCAGGGTTTCGTCTTCAGCCACCAGAGTCGCGATGGTTTCAGATTTGATCACGTCAACCTGAGCGTAACGCTCTTGTTTGTCAGTGATACGGTAAGCATCGCTCAGACGAGCTTCTGCCAGTGCGGCAACGCGTGCGTTCAGCGCTTCGTTGACGGCTTCTGGCTGCCAGTCCCAACGCGGTTTGCCAGCTTCTTTCGCCAGCTCGTTGATAGCCTGAATAACAACCTGCTGCTGTTCGTGGCCGAATACTACAGCGCCCAGCATCTGGTCTTCGCTCAGCAGTTCAGCTTCGGATTCAACCATCAGTACAGCAGCTTCAGTACCAGCAACAACCAGGTCCAGCTTGCTTTCTTTCAGTTCGTCCTGAGTCGGGTTCAGTACGTACTGGTCATTGATGTAACCAACACGTGCAGCACCGATCGGGCCGTTGAACGGGATACCAGACAGAGTCAGCGCAGCAGATGCACCAATCATTGCCACGATATCCGGGTTAACCTGCGGGTTAACGGAAACAACGGTCGCGATAACCTGAACTTCGTTAACGAAGCCTTCCGGGAACAGCGGGCGAACCGGGCGGTCAATCAGACGCGCGATCAGAGTTTCGCCTTCACTCGGACGGCCTTCACGACGGAAGAAGCTACCCGGGATACGGCCAGCAGCGTAGGTACGCTCCTGATAGTTAACGGTCAGTGGGAAAAAGTCCTGGCCTGGTTTCGCTTTTTTCTGGCCAACAACGGTAACGAATACCGCAGTGTCATCCATGCTAACCATAACAGCGGCAGTCGCCTGACGCGCCATCATGCCGGTTTCCAGCGTAACGGTATGCTGACCGTACTGGAATTTACGAACGATCGGATTAAGCAAATTAATATCCTTTCTCTATTTTTTGACGGCACATTTTTGCGCCATCGTTAATACCCGATCTTCTGCGCATCCTCGCGACTAATGACAACCCTAACCCATAAGCATGAGTAAAGCCTCTCATTAGCCGCGCGAACCTCTGCAACGGAAGATCATTCATAGCAACAATACATTAGTTTCCAGCGAATTGCTGCCATCTGCTGGAAAAAAGGGGCCATGAAGGCCCCCTCTTTCTGAAACTCGAAAGAATTAGCGACGCAGACCCAGACGCTCGATCAGCGCGGTGTAACGTGCAACATCTTTACGTTTCAGGTAGTCGAGCAGTTTACGACGCTGAGAAACCATGCGCAGCAGACCACGACGGCTGTGGTGATCTTTTTTGTGCTCTGCAAAGTGGCCCTGCAGGTGGTTAATCTGTGCAGTCAACAGAGCAACCTGAACATCGGTAGAACCGGTGTCGTTTGCATCACGACCAAACTCAGAAACGATTTTAGCGGTAGCTTCAGTACTTAGAGACATTTTAAAACTCCAAAGTGTTAAGAATGAAAGGATGCCGATCTCTAATTCAGCTATCCCAGTGTATACACGCCTTCTTCAAACTGACCCTGCGCTGGCTGTGTCCGCTCACCTCGGTCACTTACCTGAGTAAGCTCCTGAGGATCCTCAGACCTGCCGCCTTGATGCAGCTCGAATGATTTTGTGTACACGCCACGCAGATTGTTAAACAATTTACGCGACGTTAAGCGGCAGTATTCTACTCGCAGCGCCCTTTTATCGCAAGACAGAGAGCGCTATGCAGGATACTCAACCACCAGGCGACGAGGGGCGACACGACCTTCATCGTCAATCTCCCCCATGCCGATAAACTTGCCGTCATCGCCTTCCGTCACGCGCACCAACCCTTCCAGCGGCACACCTGACGTCCGTACCGGGTTACCATTTTTAAAGTAAACCGACGATGTTAAAGGCAAATTAACAACAGGGTAGTCCGATGCAGGACTGTCCATTGGCATCAGCAAAGGATCAAGCAGCTGCGCCGCCGGAATGTTCTGCTGTTCGGCCTGTTCAACCAGCTCATGCAGATGTTCCAGCGTAACCATACGATCCACCGGATACTTGCTGACCGTCAGACGACGCAGATACGTTACGTGCGCGCCGCAGCCCAGCTTCTCACCGAGATCGTCAACGATGGTGCGAATATAAGTGCCTTTGGAGCAGTGAACTTCCAGCTCCAGCTCGTTACCTTCGTGGCGAATAAACAGCAGCTCATAGACGGTAATCGGGCGCGCTTCACGCGGCACTTCAATGCCCTGACGCGCATATTCGTACAGCTTTTTACCCTGGTACTTCAGTGCCGAATACATTGACGGAATCTGCTCGATATCGCCGCGGAAAGTCTCCAGCGCGCTCGCAAGCTGCTCTGCGCTGAAGGTTACCGGACGCTCCTGCACGATTTGCCCATCGGCATCGGAGGTGTCGGTACGCTGGCCCAGACGGGCAACCACACGATAGCGTTTGTCAGAATCCAGCAAATACTGGGAAAACTTAGTCGCTTCACCGAGGCAGATAGGCAGCATGCCTGTCGCCAGCGGATCCAGCGCGCCGGTATGTCCCGCGCGGTTGGCATTGTAGATGCGCTTTACTTTTTGCAGTACGTCATTGCTGGACATGCCCTGCGGCTTATCCAGCAGCAGAACACCGTGAATGTCGCGACCACGACGACGAGGACGACTCATCAGTCCTCCTTGCTGTCGTCCGCTGGGTTCACACGACGCTCATCGTCATGTTTCACCACGCTGGTCACCAGGTTGGACATGCGCATCCCTTCAACTAACGAATTGTCGTAGAAGAAGGTCAGCTCAGGCACGATACGCAGACGCATTGCTTTACCCAGCAAAGAGCGGATAAAACCAGAGGCTTCCTGCAGTGCCTTAATGCCGTTTTTCACGGCAGCTTCGTCCTGATCGTTGAGGAAAGTCACGAACACTTTAGCGTATGCCAGGTCTCGGGACATCTCAACACCCGATACGGTGGTCATCATACCAACACGCGGGTCTTTGATTTCGCGTTGCAGGATGAGTGCGATTTCTTTCTGCATCTCCTGCGCGACACGCTGTGGGCGACCAAATTCTTTCGCCATAATAAATTCTCCAGAATAAAGACAAAAAAGGGGCCATAAGCCCCTTTTTAAATTTCTTGCCGGGTGGCGCTTCGCTTCCCCAGCCTACACTTAATCATCTTCTAAGGATTTTGGGTTGCAGCAAGGCGGCAAACTCGTAAATCCCCGGGAGCATAGATAACTATGTGACCGGGGTGATCGAGCGCAGCCAACGCAGTTGCGGCCCAAAAGACGACGAAGATTATGCGATGGTACGTTTGATCTCGATAATCTCGAACACTTCGATCATATCGCCAACGCGAACGTCGTTGTAGTTCTTAACGCCGATACCACATTCCATGCCATTACGGACTTCGTTGACGTCATCTTTGAAGCGGCGCAGGGATTCCAGCTCGCCTTCATAGATAACCACGTTGTCGCGCAGTACGCGGATTGGGTTGTGACGTTTAATCGTGCCTTCGGTAACCATACAGCCTGCGATAGCGCCGAATTTCGGTGATTTGAACACATCACGAACTTCAGCCAGACCAATGATCTGCTGTTTCAGTTCCGGAGACAGCATGCCGCTCATCGCTGCTTTCACTTCGTCGATCAGATGATAGATGACGGAGTAGTAACGCAGATCCAGGCTTTCTGATTCGATAACTTTACGTGCAGAGGCATCAGCACGGACGTTGAAGCCAACCAGAATCGCGTTGGATGCCGCAGCCAGGGTCGCGTCGGTTTCGGTGATACCACCTACGCCAGAACCGATAATCTTCACTTTTACTTCGTCGGTAGACAGTTTCAGTAAAGAGTCGGAAATCGCTTCTACAGAACCCTGAACATCGGCCTTCAGAACGATGTTCACTTCGTGAACTTCGCCTTCGGTCATGTTGGCGAACATGTTCTCCAGTTTAGATTTCTGCTGACGAGCCAGTTTAACTTCACGGAATTTGCCCTGACGGTACAGTGCAACTTCACGGGCTTTCTTCTCGTCACGAACAACGGTAACTTCGTCACCCGCAGCCGGAACACCGGACAGACCCAGGATTTCCACCGGAATGGACGGACCCGCTTCCAGTACTTCCTGACCCAGTTCGTTACGCATCGCACGAACGCGGCCGTATTCGAAACCACACAGTACGATGTCGCCTTTGTTCAGCGTACCTTCACGTACCAGCACGGTAGCAACCGGACCACGACCTTTATCCAGGAAGGATTCGATAACCGCACCGCTCGCCATACCTTTACGCACAGCTTTCAGTTCCAGTACTTCGGCCTGCAACAGGATAGCATCCAGCAGTTCGTCGATACCGGTACCCGCTTTCGCAGAAACGTGGACGAACTGGCTCTCGCCGCCCCAATCTTCCGGCATGATGCCGTACTGGGACAGTTCGTTTTTAACGCGATCTGGATCCGCTTCTGGTTTATCGATTTTGTTGACTGCAACCACTACCGGCACACCTGCCGCTTTCGCGTGCTGGATAGCTTCAATAGTCTGCGGCATCACGCCGTCATCTGCTGCAACAACCAGAACAACGATATCCGTTGCCTGAGCACCACGAGCACGCATGGAGGTAAACGCGGCGTGACCCGGGGTATCCAGGAAGGTGATCATACCGTTGTCAGTTTCAACATGGTACGCACCGATGTGCTGAGTAATGCCACCCGCTTCGCCAGAGGCAACTTTCGTGGAGCGAATGTAGTCCAGCAGAGACGTTTTACCGTGGTCAACGTGACCCATGATGGTCACTACCGGTGCGCGCGGTTCTGCCGCAGCGCCGGTGTCACGGTCGCTCATTACTGCTTCTTCCAGCTCGTTTTCACGACGCAGGATAACTTTGTGGCCCATCTCTTCGGCAACCAGCTGTGCGGTTTCCTGGTCGATGACCTGGTTAATGGTCGCCATTGCGCCCAGCTTCATCATCGCTTTGATGACCTGGGAACCTTTGACTGCCATCTTGTTCGCCAGATCGCCAACGGTGATGGTTTCGCCGATCACAACGTCACGGTTAACGGCCTGAGCCGGCTTCTGGAAGCCCTGCTGCAGAGCGGAACCTTTACGCTGCTTACCGCCTTTACCGCCGCGAACCGCTGCACGCGCTTCTTCACGGTCAGCTTTAGATTCAGCGTGTTTGTTACCTTTCTTCGCCGGACGCGCTGCTTTCGTGCTGCGAGTACGACCACGGCCGCCTTCTACTTCACGATCGTTCTCGTCTTCTGCCTGGCGAGCATGCTGAGAGGTGGTGACGTGATAATCGCTGGTATCTTCAACAGGTTCAGCGTTATTCACACCATTCTTCTCGTTTTCTTCCGCCATACGGCGAGCTTCTTCCGCTACGCGGCGCGCTTCTTCTTCAAGCTTACGACGTGCTTCTTCTTCCGCTTTACGCTTCAGTTCTGCGGCTTCATTTTCACGGCGGGCTTTTTCGGCCTGGGCGGTTTTAGTCATATCGTCGGTCTGTTGATTGCTCACTTTGTCTTTTTCCGCAGCTTCACGTTTCGCTTTATCAGCGGCTTCACGCTTAGCTTGTTCTGCGGCCTCACGTTCGGCTTTTTGTTGCGCCTCGCGTTTGGCAGCTTCTTCTGCCTCACGACGGGCTTGCTCTTCCGCTTCACGCTGCGCCTGCTCTTCCGCGGCAAGGCGTTCAGCCTCTTGCGGATCGCGTTTCACAAAGGTGCGTGTCTTGCGGACTTCGATTTGTACCGATTTGCTTTTTCCACCGGTACCTGGAATATTGAGAGTACTGCGCGTTTTACGCTGCAATGTCAACTTATCGGGCGCTGAGCCGTTTTCACGGTTCAGATGCGCCAGTAAGGTTTGTTTCTCTTGTGCGGACACAGAGTCGTCAGCAGACTTCGGGATACCTGCATCAGCAAATTGCTGTACCAGGCGATCCACGGAGGTCTGTATCTCTGCAGCCAGCGTTTTTACGGTTACATCTGTCATACTGTTCCTTCCTGCTACAGTTTATTACGCTTCGTCGCCGAACCAGCAAATATTACGGGCAGCCATAATCAGCTCACCGGCTTTTTCGTCGGTCAACCCTTCGATATCAGCCAGATCATCAATGCCCTGTTCAGCGAGATCTTCCAGCGTACAAACACCACGGGCAGCCAGTTTGAAAGCCATCTCACGATCCAATCCTTCCAGATTCAGCAGATCGTCAGCCGGTTTGTTATCACCGAGACTTTCTTCCTGGGCCAGTGCCAGAGTGGTCAGTGCGTTTTTAGCACGCTCGCGCAGCGCTTCAACGGTCTGTTCATCCAGGCCGTCAATTTCCAGCAGCTCTTTCATTGGCACGTAGGCCAGTTCTTCCAGCGTCGCAAAACCTTCTTCTACCAGAACCGTCGCGAAATCTTCATCGATATCGAGATATTTGGTGAAGGTATCAATGGCTGCATGTGCTTCAGCCTGATGCTTCGCCTGCAGGTCATCAACGGTCATCACGTTGAGTTCCCAACCGCTCAGTTGTGAAGCCAGGCGGACGTTCTGACCATTACGTCCAATCGCCTGAGCCAGGTTACCGGCTTCAACCGCGATATCCATGGTGTGTTTGTCTTCATCCACCACGATAGAAGCGACGTCTGCTGGCGCCATTGCGTTAATCACGAACTGCGCCGGGTTATCATCCCACAGGACAATATCGATACGCTCACCGCCCAGTTCGGTAGAAACCGCCTGAACGCGCGCACCGCGCATACCCACACAGGCACCGACCGGATCAATACGCTTGTCGTTGGTCTTAACGGCGATTTTCGCACGTGAACCCGGATCGCGAGCAGCCGCTTTAATTTCGATCACTTCTTCGCCAATTTCCGGCACTTCAATGCGGAACAGCTCTATCAGCATTTCCGGTTTGGAACGGGTTACGAACAGCTGCGCACCGCGCGCTTCCGGGCGTACAGAGTAAAGAACGCCACGAATACGGTCACCTGGGCGGAAGTTTTCACGCGGCAGCATGTCTTCACGCAGGATCACGGCTTCAGCATTGCTGCCCAGATCCAGAGAAATGTTGTCGCGGTTAACTTTCTTCACCACACCGGTGACGATTTCGCCTTCGTGTTCGCGGAACTGATCGACAACCATTGCGCGTTCGGCTTCACGAACTTTCTGTACGATAACCTGTTTCGCGGTCTGGGTGGTGATACGGTCAAAGGTGACAGATTCAATCTGATCTTCAACATATTCGCCCACGTTCAGACTTTCGTCTTCGAAGCGTGCCGCTTCCAGCGTAATTTCTTTGGTCGGCTGAGTAACTTCTTCTACGATTACCCAACGACGGAAGGTATCGAAATCACCGCTTTTACGATCGATTTCTACGCGAACGTCGATCTCTTGCTCATATTTTTTCTTTGTTGCTGTAGCCAGCGCACTTTCCAGCGCTTCAAAAATTTTCTCGCGTGGCAGCGCTTTTTCGTTGGATACGGCTTCAACAACAGCCAAAATTTCTTTGTTCATCGCGGGCTTTTCACCTCAATCCAGACTGTTAAAAGTGGGGAACCAGGTTCGCCTTCTGGATATTACTCAGCGCGAACACTTCATCTTTACCTTCGACTGTGACCGTGATCATCTCACCATCCACCGCTTTGATAACGCCCTGCCATTTACGACGGTTTTGTACCGCCATACGAAGAACCAGCGTCACTTCTTCACCCAGGAAACGCACGTAGTGTTCAGCTGTGAACAGAGGACGGTCGAGACCCGGAGAGGAGACTTCCAGGTTGTAGGCAACGGTGATTGGGTCTTCGACATCCATCACGGCGCTTACCTGATGGCTCACATCAGCACAATCATCAACATTGATGCCATCTTCACTATCAATATAGATGCGCAGTGTGGATGTGCGACCACGAATAAATTCGATGCCGACCAACTCGTAGCCCAGGGCTTCAACTGGCGCTGTAATCATCTCTGTTAATTTTTGCTCTAATGTGGACAAGCCCACCCCCAAGACATAAAAAAAGGGCCTAAAGCCCAGTTATTCTGTAGTCAGATAACAAAAAACCCCGATAAATCGGGGCTTTATATAACTGAACCCTATAACCGCACCTGCGGTTCGGAAAACCTTCCGAAAGAATTTTTTTCAAATCCAGCTACGAAGGCCTAAGTCTTCACAGTATATTTGAAAAAGAACTCTAAGGGAAAGTGGTTGCGGGGGCCGGATTTGAACCGACGACCTTCGGGTTATGAGCCCGACGAGCTACCAGGCTGCTCCACCCCGCGCCTGAAACGTGGCAAATTTTACTCGTTTTGGGTAAAAAATGCAAATACTGCTGGGATTTGGTACCGAGGACGGGACGTAAAATCTGCGCACAGTATATTGATTCACTATGTGGTATGTCAACCTTGTTACGACTATGCAAATCAATGAATGCTGCCCAGCGAATATTCGACCAGATAAATGTGTCACCCGCGCCGTTATTTAACGAAATTATCACTAAACTCTTCCTGTCATCCAGAAAAGATGATTAAATGAAAACTCACTTATTTTGCATAAAAATGCAATTAGTATAATAAGCCGACCTCTTCACCAGTCTATCAAGCAGGGTTTTATTTTATGACGACGATTCTCAAGCATCTCCCGGTAGGTCAACGTATTGGTATCGCTTTTTCCGGCGGCCTGGACACCAGTGCAGCACTGCTGTGGATGCGACAAAAAGGGGCTGTCCCATATGCATATACTGCGAATTTGGGCCAGCCGGATGAGGATGACTATGACGCCATTCCTCGCCGTGCAATGGAATATGGTGCTGAGAATGCTCGCCTGGTAGATTGCCGTAAGCAACTGGTTGCCGAAGGGATCGCAGCGATTCAGTGCGGTGCATTCCACAACACCACCGGCGGACTGACCTATTTCAATACCACTCCGCTGGGCCGTGCTGTCACCGGCACCATGCTGGTTGCGGCCATGAAAGAAGATGGCGTAAATATCTGGGGTGACGGTAGCACCTATAAAGGTAACGATATTGAACGTTTCTATCGTTACGGTCTGCTGACCAACGCCGAACTGCAGATTTACAAACCATGGCTGGATACCGATTTTATCGATGAACTCGGCGGTCGCCATGAGATGTCCGAATTTATGATTGCCTGTGGTTTCGACTACAAGATGTCCGTTGAGAAAGCGTACTCCACGGACTCCAATATGCTCGGGGCGACCCACGAAGCAAAAGACCTCGAGTTTCTGAACTCCAGCGTCAAAATCGTCAACCCGATTATGGGCGTGAAATTCTGGGATGAGAGCGTGAAGATCCCGGCAGAAGAAGTCACCGTGCGTTTCGAGCAGGGTCATCCGGTTGCGCTGAACGGTAAAACCTTTAGCGACGACGTTGAGATGATGCTGGAAGCCAACCGCATCGGCGGTCGTCACGGTCTGGGTATGAGCGATCAGATTGAAAACCGTATCATTGAAGCGAAAAGCCGGGGCATCTACGAAGCTCCGGGGATGGCATTGCTGCACATCGCCTATGAGCGTCTGCTGACCGGGATTCACAACGAAGACACCATCGAGCAGTATCACGCGCACGGTCGCCAGCTTGGTCGTCTGTTGTATCAGGGCCGCTGGTTTGACTCTCAGGCGCTGATGCTGCGTGACGGTCTGCAGCGTTGGGTTGCCAGCCAGATTACAGGTGAAGTGACGCTGGAACTGCGTCGCGGTAATGATTACTCAATCCTCAACACCGTGTCTGACAATCTGACTTACAAACCAGAACGTCTGACGATGGAAAAAGGCGACTCGGTATTCTCTCCGGATGATCGTATCGGTCAGTTGACCATGCGTAATCTGGATATCACTGATACCCGCGAGAAGCTGTTCGGTTATGCGCAGTCTGGTCTGCTGACCGCCTCTTCCACAACCGGCCTGCCGCAGGTTGAGAATCTGGAAAACAAGGCGAAGTAAATATTCATCATCTTAAGGCCGCGAAAGCGGCCTTTTTTATGCGCAGAAAATAGGGATGTTCTGTGACCCTGAGGCCTGATAAGCCAGGCATCATCAGGTATTGTAATAGTCGGACGGCGTCCTAAATGTCTTATCCGACCTACAGAACTACCACAAATGACAGACGAAAAAAAAGACGCTTTGCAGCGTCTTTTTTTTGGAATTTGGTACCGAGGATGGGACTCGAACCCACAAGCCCGTTAGGGCACTACCACCTCAAGGTAGCGTGTCTACCAATTCCACCACCTCGGTACAGAATACTTAGCGTGGGATATCGCTGGTCGGCTGAGCCGGAGCAGCTGGCTGAGTTTGCTCGGTTTTCGCCGGTGCACTCAGATTTTCCCACTCACTTCCTTTATTGGTCTTATTGCTGTTCATGTTACCCAGCACCAGACTGATGATGAAGAACAAGGTTCCCAATACAGCTGTCATGCGGGTCATGAAGTTACCAGAACCACTTGAACCAAACAGAGTACCAGAAGCGCCTGCGCCAAAAGAGGCTCCCATATCAGCGCCTTTGCCTTGCTGCAGCATGATCAAGCCTACCAGGCCAATTGCCACAATAAGGAAAACTACTAAAAGAGCTTCGTGCATAATCAACCTGTTCCTTGCGGAGTTGCCGCGTACAATGCTTCGACCATTAAAGCGGGAATGTTTACTGTTTCCCACTGAAGCGGGTGTGAATACTAACCAAAGCGAATAACCTTCGCAAGGGCAATTTGTTGGCATTGTATCAACTGCGGAAAAAATCGCCATATCAATCAAAAACGCAGCAACTTCTCCCAGCATCTCTGCATGACGGCGCGTTGATCGTCAAGATTCGCCCATACCACAACGGGGATTTCACAAATCAGGTCAGCGTTTTCTGGCCAGCAGTGAATAATTTGCTGGTTCACCAACTCTTCCGCCACCATCGATTCGGGTAACCATGCCATTCCCATATGCCGCAGCACCATTTCTCGTATCGTTTCGCTTAAACCACTCTCAAACACTTTTTTCAGACGTGGGCGGACACGTTGTTCAGCTGGCTCAATAATGCGTCTGACAAAGGTGTAGTCGCTATAGCATAACCATGGGATCGGCGCATGCGGATCGTGAAGCGCATTAGCCAACTGCGCAGAAATAACCGGTATAAATCGCTCATACCGCCATAGTGAACGTTTTAACCCTCCGGCAATCTCCAGCCCCGGCTGCGAAGATGGTAAATCGTAGGTCACCAGCAGATCGATTTGCCGATCTATCAAGGCGTTAAAGTGGTTGTCTATCCCCTGAATACTGGCATTAACCGTAAAATTTAACTGCGGTTCGCTCTGTCGCAGATAGTTGATCATATCCGGCAGGATATTCACCGACAGCGTATGCAGGCTAACCATCACCAGCGTATTGTCCGTTGCTGGCGTCATCGCCGATAGCTCGTGGCGCGCCTCTGTTAGTGTACTGAGGACGTGCCGGGCATAGGGTTCAAAGCGTTCACCATAGCGTGTCAGCGTAACGGGGGTCGTGGTCCGGTCAAACAACGGCACCCCTAACACCTCTTCCAGCGCCTTTATACGCCGACTGAGTGCGGGTTGAGTAATATGCCGCTGCGCCGCGGCCTGAGAGTAGTTTCCATGCTGACTCAATGCCAGAAAATCTTCCAGCCACTTACAATCCACGTTGAACTCTCCACCATGCCATAACCGCATCCTCCAATACCAAATCGGTAATAGTCATAGTTATAGTAATGGCTTTATGGTGGGCATCATAACAACAATATTCCTTTTCACCTGCCGACTCTCACCCACGACGTTTGACAGGACCGATATGTTTACTTTATTGACCAATGCCCGTGTTTTTTCTCCCGAGGATTTAGGCCTCTGCTCCCTGCTCATTCATGCCGACCGAATTGTGGCGGTAGAAAAAGATCTTTCCCTGTTTGATGGCGTCGACGAGGTCATTGATTGTCATGGCAAATGGGTTATCCCAGGCATAATCGATCAACATGTCCATCTTACCGGTGGCGGTGGCGAGGCTGGATTTGCCAGCCGAACGCCAGCCGTCAAGCTACGCGATCTGATTCAGGCAGGTATTACCACGGTTGTCGGCGTGTTAGGTACCGATGCCATTTCTCGTTCGCCCAAAGACCTCTACGCCAAAATGCAGTCTCTCAACCTTGAGGGATTACGCGCGTTTATGCATACGGGAGCCTACGCGGTACCCAGCCCAACCATTACGCGCTCCATTCGCGATGACATGACCTTCATCCCGGCGATTCTTGGCGTCAAAATCGCCCTCGCCGATCACCGTGGTTCTTACCCCTCTTTCCAGGAATTGCTGAGAATAGTAAGCGATATCCGCGTGGCTTCCCTGCTGGCAGGCAAAAAAGGGTTACTGCATGTACATCTTGGGAATCTGCCGGAAGGGATGTCACAGCTTATTGAGCTGTGTGATGCAGGCATTCCGATTCACCACATTTCACCGACCCATGTTGCGAGAACAGCGCCCTTGTTCGAACAGGCGATTGCGTTCGCTCATCGTGGCGGCCATATCGACGTTACGTCTGGCGGTAGTCGCTTTATGCCTCAGGAGCAGGCAATCCTCCACGCTCTGGAAGCCCAGGTTCCAGCCGATCGCATCACGATCAGCTCTGATGGTAATGGCAGCGTTCCGCGCTTCAACGCCCAGGGTATTGTGGAAGGCTTAAGCGCGGCACCGGTCGCAGGTAACCTTAATCTTCTTCCTCGCTTGATTGATGTGGGGATCCCGGTGCCACAAGCGATCGCGATGTTGACGGCAAACGTTGCGCGCTCGTTGGGTATTTCCGGCGGCGTGCTCTGCGCCGGGGAACGTGCTGATATCTGTGTACTCAATGATGACCTCTCGCTGGCCCATCTGTTCGCTGCGGGTAAGCCGTTGCTGCGGGATGGCGAGTGCCTGGTTACTGGCAACTTCGAGTAAGGGGGCAAGAATGTCATTATTACTGGCGCTAATTGCCATCATTTTTGCCGGACGTCTGATCCTCAAAAAATATCACCCCCAGTCAGTGTTGCTGTTGACCGGGATTGTGCTGCTGCTTATCGCGCATTTTAGCGGGATGACCACGCTCAGTGACCTGGTGAAAAAAAGCACCGGATTCGGCCCCTTTGATGCCTTCGAGTTTATTCGCGATACCCTGAGCGTGCGCCTCGGCGGCCTTGGGCTGCAAATTATGCTGATTGGTGGTTTCGCTACATATATGTCGGCCATTGGCGCAAGCCAGGTGCTGGTTCGGGTGACGTCTCGCCCTTTGCAACGCCTGAACTCACCGTATCTGCTGTTGGGGCTGGCGCTGTTGCTGGGTCAATTCCTGTCGCTGTTTATCAGCAGCGCCACCGGGCTGGGTCTGCTGTTGATGGCGACGCTCTACCCGCTGCTGACCCGTCTTGGCTGTAGCCGCGCTGCCGTTGCCGCCGTTATCGCCAGTACCTGTGCGGTTGAATTTGGTCCAGGTTCCGGCAACTCGGTTCTCGCCGCCAAAACCGCAGGCATCGAGGTGGTGAACTATTTCGTGCAGGATCAGTTGCCGATCGTCGTCCCCGTTATTCTGTTCATCGCCCTGTTACATATTGTTGTGCAACGCTTTTTCGACCATCGGGAAAGCAGTGATGGTGTGGCTCAGCAGATGCAGACATTAACGTCGACCGATGAAACTGAAGCACCGATCGCCTGGCTTTTTCTGCCCATGCTACCTCTGGTGTTGATGCTGGTGTGCAGTGATTTAGTATTCAGTTCGCTCAAAATTACGCTGGATACCGCCGTACTGATAAGCCTCGCCATTACCCTGGTTTGTGAGTATTGCCGTCATCGTAAGGCGCGCGAGGTGATGGCAGGCGTACAAAAAGTCTTCGACAGCATGGGCAGCGTTTTTGCAACCGTCGTCACGCTGATTATCGCCGGTGAAGTCTTTTCAGCCGGACTGAAAGCCATTGGCGCCGTCGATGCGCTGCTGTCGCTTTCCGGTGAATTTGGCCTCAGCGCCGCCTCTATTATCCTGCTGATGACCCTTATCACCTTTGCAATTTCAGCGCTAATGGGCTCAGGAAATGCCGCGTTTTTCTCCTTCGCCCCGATGGTACCGGACATCAGCCGTCATATCGGTAGCGACATCGCAGTCATGATGTTGCCTATCCAGATATCGGCGGGTATTGGTCGTACGTTATCCCCCATTGCCGGCGTCATCATTGCTATCGCGGGAATTGCAGGCGTCTCACCTGTGGATATTGTTAAGCGCACCGCGATTCCGATGCTGGGCGGTTGGTTACTGATGATTGCGCTGACCTTTGCCCGGTCAGGGCATTTGCTGGCGGTTCTGCCGTGGCTGGCAGTCCTTGTAATATTAATGATCGGTGGTTACTTCTGGCAGCGCCGACATAAACAGTCGCTTCCCGTACAGTAAAAAAAAACCGGAGTCCCAGACTCCGGTTTTCACTGTCTTTAGTGATTACACCGCTTTGACGGCATCGGCAATACGGTGAGCGAATTCAGTCACCTGCGCTTCATCTTCACCTTCAACCATCACGCGAATTAACGGTTCAGTACCTGACTTACGCAGCAGAACACGTCCGCGATTGCCCAGTGCAGCTTCAACTTCAGCCATCACCGCTTTCACGTTTTCATGTTCCAGCGGATCGCCGCTACCTGCGGTGTAACGCACGTTAACCAGCAGTTGCGGGAACATTTTCATGCCGCTGCACAGATCGTGCAAACTCATATGGTTGCGCACCATCGCCGCCAGTACCTGCAGACCTGCAACAATACCGTCACCGGTGGTGGTTTTGTCCAGCAGGATCACATGGCCTGAGTTTTCAGCACCGATACGCCAGCCTTTTTCCTGCATTTTTTCCAGTACGTAGCGGTCGCCGACTTTCGCACGGGCAAACGGAATACCCAACTGTTTCAGCGCCAGCTCGAGGCCCATATTGCTCATCAGCGTACCTACCGCGCCACCACGCAGTTGCCCCTGACGCAGGGCTTCACGGGCAATGATGTACATGATCTGATCGCCATCGACCTTATTGCCTTCGTGGTCAACCATAATGACGCGGTCGCCGTCACCATCCAGCGCAATACCCAGATCAGCTTTTTCCGCCATCACGCGCGCCTGCAGGGCACGGACGTCGGTAGCGCCGACTTCTTCATTGATATTCACACCGTTTGGCTCACAGCCAATAGCAATCACGTTTGCGCCCAGCTCACGCAGTACATTTGGCGCAATGTGGTACGTCGCACCATTAGCGCAATCCACCACAATTTTAAGCTCACTCAGACTCAATTCATTCGGGAAGGTGCCTTTGCAAAACTCGATATAACGACCGGCAGCATCAACGATACGGGTAGCTTTACCCAGGTCAGCCGAGTCCACGCAGGTGATCGCTTTTTCCATTTCGGCTTCGATAGCTTCTTCAACCGCATCCGGCAGTTTGGTCCCATCGATGGAGAAGAATTTAATCCCGTTGTCATAGTACGGGTTGTGCGAAGCGGAGATAACAATCCCAGCTTCAGCACGGAAGGCGCGCGTCAGATACGCAATGGCGGGTGTTGGCATTGGGCCCGTGAAAGAAGCCGACAGTCCGGCGGCAGCCAGACCCGCTTCCAGTGCGGACTCCAGCATATAGCCAGAAATACGCGTATCTTTGCCGATAATAATTTTACGTGAACCATGACGTGCCAGCACTTTTCCTGCAGCCCAACCCAGTTTGAGCACAAAGTCAGGGGTAATTGGGGCGTCGCCTACGCGACCACGGATCCCATCGGTGCCAAAATATTTACGATTACTCATAGCGTTTATTTTCCTTTGCAGACAATGTGGCTTCCACCACACGCATCGCTTCTACGGTTTCTTTGACGTCATGGACACGAACGATATGCGCCCCCTGCATTGCCGCAATGACCGCGCACGCAAGGCTCCCGCTCAAGCGTTCGGATGGCCCCACATTCAACAACTGGCCAACCATTGATTTTCGTGACATTCCAACCAGCAATGGCAGATTAAAATGATGAAACTCAGCCAAACGTGCCAGTAATGTGTAGTTATGAGAGAGATTTTTACCGAATCCGAACCCGGGGTCGAGCAACAATTTATCTTTTGTGATTCCAGCCCGCTCGCAGCGTGCTATTTGTTCAACAAAGTAACGGTTTACATCAGCAAAAACATCCTCGTACTTTGGTGCTTCCTGCATGGTTTTCGGCTGACCCTGCATATGCATCAGACAAACCGGTAATCCCGTTTCTGCTGCGGCTTCCAGCGCCCCAGGCTCCGAGAGTGAGCGAATGTCATTAATGATATGTGCGCCGACTCTGGCGCACTCGCGAATCACTTCTGCTTTTGAAGTATCGACCGAAATCCACACTTCAAAACGTTGAGCAATCGCCTCCACCACCGGGATCACTCGCTGCAACTCTTCTTCCACGCTCACATCGGCCGCGCCTGGACGTGTGGATTCACCACCCACATCAATGATAGTCGCCCCGGCGTTAATCATCAGGTTTGCGTGTTTTACCGCCTCAACCAGAGAGTTGTGCGCACCACCATCGGAAAAGGAATCTGGCGTGACGTTCAAAATCCCCATGACGTGTGGATGGCTGAGATCCAGTGAAGACCCCTGAGCAAAGAGTTTCATAGTTTTATCCCTGATAACATCTTGAATATACAAATAAGAAAAACCCCGGGGCAAGCCCCAGGGTTTTAAATTAAAACACGGTCATCATCGACGATAACTTATTTGTCGCCCAGTTGCTCTGACATGGTGCCAGAGTCCGGCGCACGCGGTTCATCAACCGGACGCGGCGCACTTGGCTTGCCGGTGCTGCCAGAGTTGTTGTTAGAAGAACCCGGTTCTTCCCAACCCGCTGGCGGACGTACCTCGCGGCGAGCCATCAGATCATCAATCTGCGGCGCATCGATGGTCTCATATTTCATGAGCGCATCTTTCATCGAGTGCAGAATGTCCATGTTTTCGTTCAGCAGACGACGCGCACGGTCATAGTTACGCTCAATCAGCAGTTTAACTTCCTGATCGATAATACGAGCCGTTTCATCGGACATATGTTTAGCTTTCGCCACAGAACGTCCCAGGAACACTTCGCCTTCTTCTTCAGCGTACAGCAACGGACCGAGTTTCTCGGAGAAGCCCCACTGAGTAACCATGTTACGCGCCAGGTTAGTCGCGACTTTAATGTCGTTCGACGCACCGGTAGAAACATGTTCAACACCGTAGATGATCTCTTCGGCCAGACGACCGCCGTACAGCGTGGAGATCTGACTTTCCAGTTTCTGACGGCTGGCGCTGATAGCGTCGCCTTCAGGCAGGAAGAAGGTCACACCCAGCGCACGACCGCGCGGGATAATCGTCACTTTGTGCACCGGATCGTGTTCCGGTACCAGGCGACCGATAATCGCGTGGCCTGCTTCGTGATACGCGGTAGATTCTTTCTGCGCTTCCGTCATCACCATGGAGCGACGTTCCGCACCCATCATGATTTTGTCTTTCGCTTTCTCGAATTCAACCATCGATACAACACGCTTGTTGCCACGAGCTGCAAACAGTGCCGCTTCGTTGACCAGGTTCGCGAGATCTGCACCGGAGAAGCCAGGCGTACCACGTGCAATGATTGCCGCATCGATATCCGGAGACAGCGGTACGCGACGCATATGCACTTTCAGGATCTGTTCACGACCGCGGACATCCGGTAGACCAACCACAACCTGACGGTCGAAACGGCCTGGACGCAGCAGCGCAGGGTCAAGAACGTCCGGACGGTTAGTTGCCGCGATAACGATAATGCCTTCGTTACCTTCGAAGCCGTCCATCTCAACCAGCATCTGGTTCAGTGTCTGCTCACGTTCATCGTGACCACCGCCCAGACCTGCACCACGCTGGCGACCTACGGCGTCGATTTCATCGATGAAGATGATGCACGGTGCCGCTTTCTTGGCTTGTTCGAACATGTCACGCACACGAGATGCACCGACACCCACGAACATTTCCACGAAATCAGAACCGGAAATGGTGAAGAAAGGAACCTTCGCTTCACCTGCGATAGCTTTCGCCAGCAGGGTTTTACCCGTACCCGGAGGACCGACCATCAGGACGCCTTTCGGGATTTTACCGCCCAGCTTCTGGAAACGGCTCGGTTCGCGCAGATACTCAACCAGCTCAGCAACTTCTTCTTTTGCTTCGTCGCAACCAGCAACGTCCGCAAAAGTCGTTTTGATCTGATCTTCCGTCAGCATGCGCGCTTTGCTCTTGCCGAACGACATGGCACCTTTGCCACCACCGCCCTGCATTTGACGCATGAAGAAGATCCAGACACCAATCAGCAGCAACATTGGGAACCAGGAAATGAAGATAGAAGCCAGCAGGCTCGGCTCTTCAGGCGGTTCACCAACAACCTTGACGTTTTTGGTCAGCAGGTTATCAAGCAGCTTCGGATCGTTAACCGGAATGTAGGTCGTGTAACGGTTACTATCTTTCTTGGTAACGTTAATCTCACGTCCGTTGATCTTCGCTTCACGAACCTGGTCCTGATTGACCTCTTGCAGGAAGGTAGAGTAATCAACCTTACGGCCATTAGACTCGCTGGGCCCAAAGCTCTGGAATACTGACATCAGCACAACGGCAATGACCAGCCAGAGAATTAGGTTTTTCGCCATGTCACTCAAGGGATTAACCTCATATTACAACTGTGTTAAAAACAGCGTCAGGATACTCTATATCCAGTTTCTTTCAAACTTTCGTTTGAAATCTACCAGTTATGGTTTACGCCCGGTCGCTACAATATACACTTCACGCGAACGGGCGCGAGAAGAGTCCGGCTTACGAACTTTGACCTTCGTAAACAGGGAGCGAATCTCTCTTAGATACTCATCGAAGCCTTCGCCCTGGAACACCTTCACTACAAAACTACCACCTGGCGCTAATACATCACGAGCCATTCCAAGCGCCAGCTCTACCAGATACATGGCCCGGGGAATATCCACCGCCGGTGTTCCACACATATTTGGCGCCATATCAGACATGACAACTTGTACTTTACTGTCACCTACGCGCTCAAGTAACGCTTTCAGGACTAATTCATCACGAAAGTCGCCCTGAAGGAAGTCCACACCAACGATTGGATCCATAGGTAAAAGATCGCAAGCGATAATGCGGCCAGTGTTGCCGATCTGCGTAACCGCATATTGCGACCAGCCACCGGGTGCAGCACCGAGATCAACAATCGTCATCCCCGGTTTAAAAATTTTGTCACTTTGCTGTATTTCATCAAGTTTAAACCAGGCACGGGAACGTAACCCCTTTTTCTGTGCCTGCTGAACATATTTATCGCTAAAGTGTTCCTGAAGCCAGCGACTCGAGCTGGCAGAACGCTTTTTACCTGTCATTTCACATTCCCAAAGGGCAGTTCATCGTAACCAATGGTGTAAATTTCTACACAGCTATTTGGCGATATATGGGAGATGGCGGTAGAATGACCCGTTTTCAATCCCAACGTAAGCAAAAAAATACGATGAATCTGAGTACTAAACAAAAACAGCACCTGAAAGGTCTGGCACATCCGCTCAAGCCTGTAGTTATGCTTGGCAACAATGGTTTGACCGAAGGGGTACTGGCCGAGATTGAACAAGCGTTAGAGCACCATGAACTTATCAAGGTGAAAATCGCCTCGGAAGATCGCGATACTAAAACCTTGATCGTGGAAGCTATCGTACGCGAAACCGGCGCCTGCAATGTACAGGTCATCGGTAAAACGCTGGTACTGTATCGCCCGACTAAAGAACGTAAAATCTCGCTGCCACGCTAAGAATATCCCAAAGTTGCACACGAAGTTTGTGTAAAACGCGGGATTTTCCGCTAGCAGGAGAGCAAAATGCCACGCTCTCTTCGTTGATAAAAGGCCGCTAAGCGGCCTTTTTCCTTTCTTTACAATGTATCAACATCTTAACCAAGATGCGAATTACAGGTATTCTACCTTCGTTACTTCATATTCAACTTCACCGCCCGGCGTTTTAATAACCACCACGTCATCCTGCTCTTTACCGATTAGGCCACGAGCAATAGGCGAGTTCACCGAAATCAGGTTCTGTTTAAAATCGGCTTCATCATCGCCGACAATACGCCAGGTCTGCTCTTCGTCGTTATCGAGATTCAGCACGGTAACCGTCGCGCCGAAAACTACGCGACCATTGTTCGGCATTTTTGTGACGTCGATAACCTGCGCGTTGGACAGTTTAGCTTCGATATCTTTAATGCGCCCTTCGCAGAAACCCTGCTGTTCGCGCGCCGCGTGATACTCTGCATTTTCTTTCAGGTCGCCATGCTCGCGCGCATCTGCGATAGCGGCAATGATTTCAGGACGGCGCACCGATTTCAGAAAATCCAGTTCTTCGCGCAGTTTTTCAGCACCACGTAAGGTCATTGGGATAGCTTGCATTTGTTATACCTCTTGAACATTCCTGTAGGGGGCGGCTGCTCTCACCCCGGCTGCTAAGCCCACTCTGGCATACGCCATGCCAGAGTCAGAAGCAAAAAAATACCGACCCGGGGCTCAGGGTCCCAGGTCAGCTACAATTCTCTATTTGATGATCATTTTACCCTGGAGTTCCCTATGGGTCATCGTTTACTTTTTGGGGCGTTGCGCCGTAGTATGACGGCCTGTTTCCAGGTTGTTAGCGCGAGATTATGCGATTTTCCAGATTTACCATTGGATTGACTGCCAGTATAGCGTTCAGCGTTCAGGCTGCGAACGTCGACGAGTATATCAATCAGCTCCCTGCCGGGGCCAACCTCGCCCTTATGGTACAGAAGGTTGGCGCACCTGCTCCTGCTATTGATTACCATAGCCAGCAGATGGCGCTGCCGGCCAGTACCCAGAAAGTGATCACCGCGCTGGCGGCATTGATTCAGCTCGGGCCTGACTTTCGTTTTACCACCACGCTTGAGACTAAAGGCAACGTGGAAGGCGGCGTTTTGAAAGGTGACTTAGTGGCGCGATTTGGTGCCGATCCGACGCTAAAACGTCAGGATATTCGCAATATGGTGGCAACCCTGAAAAAATCAGGCGTGACGCAAATTGCCGGAAATGTCTTGATCGACACCTCCATTTTCGCCAGCCATGATAAAGCGCCGGGCTGGCCCTGGAACGACATGACGCAGTGTTTTAGCGCACCGCCCGCGGCAGCCATTGTCGATCGTAACTGTTTCTCGGTTTCACTCTATAGCGCGCAAAAACCTAACGATCTCGCCTTTATCCGCGTGGCATCTTACTACCCGGTCACCATGTTCAGTCAGGTGCGTACTCTCGCTCGTGGCTCTGCCGAAGCGCAATATTGTGAACTGGACGTGGTTCCAGGCGATCTCAACCGCTTTACGTTGACCGGATGCCTGCCCCAACGAGCCGATCCGCTGCCGCTGGCATTCGCTATTCAGGACGGCGCCAGCTATGCCGGGGCGATTATCAAAGATGAGCTAAAACAAGCCGGTATCACTTACAGCGGGACTCTGCTGCGCCAGACGCTGGTCAACGAGCCGGGGACCGTGGTAGCCAGTAAGCAGTCGGCGCCGCTGCACGACTTGCTTAAGATTATGCTGAAAAAATCGGACAACATGATTGCCGATACCGTTTTCCGTATGATTGGCCATGCACGATTTAACGTGCCAGGTACCTGGCGAGCAGGTTCTGATGCCGTACGCCAGATTCTGCGTCAGCAAGCGGGTATTGATATCGGCAACACCATTATTGCCGACGGTTCTGGGCTCTCCCGCCATAACCTGATTGCCCCGGCGACCATGATGCAGGTGCTGCAATATATCGCTCAGCACGATAACGAGCTGAACTTTATCACCATGCTACCGCTGGCAGGCCATGACGGCTCTTTGCAATACCGTGCGGGTCTGCATCAGGCTGGCGTAGATGGCAAAGTATCGGCGAAGACAGGCTCACTGCAGGGGGTCTATAACCTGGCAGGCTTCATCACCACGGCAAGCGGTCAGCGCATGGCATTTGTGCAGTATCTGTCTGGTTATGCGGTAGAGCCAGCTGATCAGCGTAATCGCCGTATTCCACTGGTCCGCTTCGAGAGCCGGTTATACAAGGATATTTATCAGAATAACTGAGTATGTTTGCCGGATGGCAGCGCTAACGCACCTAATCCGGCCTTCTGAAACCTGGAAACAAAACCCCGGCAACATGGCCGGGGTTTTTAATGTGATTAACGCTTGTAGATGAACTCAACGCCTTCTTCGTCGTCTTCGTCCCAATCGTCATCCCAGTCATCTTCTGCTTCGTCTTCGACTTCAGCGAGTTGCTGGCGGTGATAATCATCCCACATGAACTCGACTTTCTCTGGCTGTTTCGCTTCTTCAGCCTGAACAATCGGGTTCTCGATGATAAAGGTCATCACATCCCAGCAGAGATCCTTCACGCCCAACTGGCTGGCGGCGGAGATCAGGTAATATTTACCTTCCCAGCCTAACGCTTCGGCGATCGCTTTCGCTTTCTCTTCCGCTTCAGCCTTGTCCAGCAAATCAATTTTGTTGAACACTAACCAACGCGGTTTAGACGCCAGATCCTGGCTGTATTTCTCAAGCTCGCCAATAATGATACGGGCATTTTCAACCGGATCGGAACCGTCAATCGGATCGATATCAATGAGGTGTAGCAGTACGCGGCAGCGTTCCAGGTGTTTCAGGAAGCGGATACCCAAGCCTGCGCCTTCAGCCGCGCCTTCAATCAGACCCGGAATGTCGGCAACCACGAAGCTCTTTTCGTTGTCCATACGTACCACACCCAGGCTCGGAACCAGAGTGGTGAACGGATAGTCAGCGACTTTCGGCTTCGCCGCGGACACCGCACGGATAAACGTCGATTTACCGGCGTTTGGCATGCCCAGCATCCCCACGTCCGCCAGCAGCATCAGCTCCAGCATCAGATCGCGTTTATCGCCCGGTGTACCCATCGTTTTCTGACGCGGAGTACGGTTGACTGAGGATTTGAAACGGGTGTTGCCCAGACCGTGCCAGCCGCCTTTAGCGACCATCAGACGCTGACCGTGTTTGGTCATGTCGCCCATGGTTTCGCCCGTGCCCTGATCGATTACACGCGTACCTACAGGCACTTTAATCGTGACATCTTTACCACGCTTGCCGGTGCAATCACGGCTCGCGCCATTCTGTCCACGTTCCGCGCGGAATGATTTTTCAAAACGGTAATCGATCAGCGTGTTCAGGTTTTCGTCGGCTTCCAGCCAAACGTCACCACCATCACCACCGTCTCCACCGTCCGGACCGCCTTTTGGGATGTACTTTTCGCGGCGGAAGCTGACGCAACCATTACCGCCATCACCTGCAACGACCAGAATCGATGCTTCATCAACAAACTTCATTTTACTCTCCGTAAATCATTCGCCTGAGCGGGGCTGCGAAACCACCGTTTCATGCTTACGTAAACCGCCCCAAATTCGATGACCAATGGCGGAATACATCGCGCCCGCAACCACGATAAACGCACCGAGATAACCTAATAGGTTTAGCATCGGTCTGGCGAAGAAATCGGGCCAGGCCAGTGATAATAAATCTGAAAATAACAACGTAAACAGCGGAGTGAGCGTAATAATGGCGCTCACCTGTGCCGCCTGCCAACGCGCCATCGCTTCCGCGAGAGCACCGTATCCTACCAGCGTATTCAGGCCGCAGAATACAAGGCATGCCAGCTGCCAGTCACTGAGCTGCGTGATGACACCGGGTTTAGCCAACGGCAACAACGCAATCGTACATAAAGTGTACAGTAAAAACAGGATCTGCGGTGATGCCAGGCGGCGCAATAACACCTTTTGCGCGACCCCATAGCTCACCCAGACCATCGCCGCACCAACACCAAAGATAACGCCCCAGGTGTAATCGGTGAGACGGGTAAAAATTTCGATCAGACTGGTATTAAAAAACAGAACCAGGCCGCTCAGAAGCATAATGGCGCCAATCACCTGCGTACCGCGCATCTTTTCTTTCAGGATAAAGACGCTGGCAATCATCATACCAACCGGTGACAGCTGACCGATAACCTGCGAAGCCGTTGGGCTCAAATATTGCAAGGATGAACTAAACAGAATGAAGTTACCGAACAACCCACCGGTAGCGATAGCCAACAGTATCAACCAACGCGCTTTGCGAAAAATACGCAACGGAGGGAGCTTTTTTTTAACCGCAAGAATAGCGCCAAGGCCAATGCTTGCCATTAAAAAACGGTAGAACACCACGGTAGGAGGCTCCATCACCTCCAGCACTTGCTTCATCGCTATTGGCAAAGCGCCCCAACATACTGCCGTTGTGAGTGCTAACAGAATACCAATACCTGCCTGCTGCTTCATGCCGTATTCCCTGCAAGGGCTCGTTTCCGGGTTATCACGGCGCGACGAGCGTATTTACCGGCCGTCGAATGTAAAAAGCCCCGCAACGTGTTGCGGGGCTTTTATCCGTTACCGGGACGCGAAAAACTTATTCAGCAACGATGCTGATGAATTTACGGTTTTTCGGGCCTTTCACTTCAAATTTCACTTTACCGTCTGCTTTAGCAAACAGAGTGTGGTCTTTGCCGCAACCAACGTTGGAACCAGCGTGGAATTTAGTACCACGTTGACGAACGATGATGCTACCAGCCAGAACTGTTTCACCGCCGAAGCGTTTTACGCCCAGACGTTTAGCTTCTGAATCGCGACCGTTACGAGTCGAGCCGCCAGCCTTTTTATGTGCCATTTAATCTGCTCCCCTTAACTTAAGCGCTGATGCCAGTGATTTTTACATCAGTGAACCACTGACGATGGCCCTGCTGCTTACGGTAGTGTTTACGACGACGAAACTTAACAATTTTAACTTTCTCGCCACGACCGTGAGCAACAACTTCAGCTTTGATAACGCCGCCATCAACGAAAGGAACGCCGATTTTGACTTCTTCACCGTTTGCGATCATCAGAACTTCTGCGAATTCAACAGATTCGCCAGTTGCGATGTCCAGCTTTTCCAGGCGAACGGTCTGACCTTCGCTTACTCGGTGTTGTTTACCACCACTTTGGAAAACCGCGTACATAAAAAACTCCGCTTCCGCGCACACCTTTTTGATGATTCAGAGTGCGCTATAAATATTCACAATAGGGCGCGAATATTACGCAAAACGCGAGCCTTTGACAAGTGCTACGTCAATACATGAAGAAAAAAAACACAACATGTACGGTAACGTTTATCTATGGCGTTTTTTCAGTACAATCAGCATATATTTATAACCCTAAACCCGACGTTACCTTCCGATACAGTGAGGTAATCGGGGCGAGAAGCCCGGCTTTTGCGATGAATTTAGAAAAAATCAATGAGTTAACCGCGCAAGATATGGCGGGGGTCAATGCGACAATCCTTGAACAGCTCAATTCCGACGTGCAGCTGATCAATCAACTGGGGTACTACATCGTTAGCGGCGGCGGAAAACGCATTCGCCCAATGATCGCCGTACTCGCCGCGCGTGCAGTTGGCTACCAGGAAAATGCGCACGTTACGATTGCAGCCATCATCGAGTTTATCCACACCGCGACCCTGTTGCACGACGATGTTGTGGATGAGTCCGACATGCGCCGCGGAAAAGCCACGGCGAATGCGGCGTTTGGCAATGCGGCCAGCGTGCTGGTCGGCGATTTTATCTATACCCGCGCTTTTCAGATGATGACCAGCCTCGGTTCGCTGAAAGTGCTGGAAGTCATGTCGAAAGCGGTCAACGTCATCGCCGAAGGTGAAGTCTTGCAGTTGATGAACGTCAACGACCCGGACATCACTGAAGAAAACTATATGCGCGTTATCTACAGTAAGACCGCGCGTTTGTTTGAAGCGGCTGCCCAATGCTCTGGCATTCTGGCTGGTTGCAGCGAAGAACAAGAGAAAGGGTTGCAGGATTATGGCCGTTATCTCGGTACTGCTTTCCAGTTAATTGACGATTTGCTGGATTACAACGCGGATGGTGAGCAACTGGGTAAAAACGTCGGTGATGACCTCAACGAGGGTAAACCAACGCTGCCGCTGCTGCATGCCATGCGCCACGGCACCCCTGAACAAGCACAAATGATCCGCCAGGCTATTGAGCAGGGTAATGGCCGTCACCTTCTGGAGCCTGTTCTGGAAGCGATGAACGCCTGTGGTTCCCTGGAGTGGACTCGCCAACGTGCAGAAGAAGAGGCTGATAAGGCCATCGCTGCGCTGCAGGTACTGCCTGATACGCCGTGGAGAGAAGCGCTGATTGGTCTGGCGCATATCGCCGTACAGCGCGACCGTTAATACCCTGCGGCATCTTTCATCATCCCGTGCCCTGCGCGGGATGCTTTTATAAATTCCAATAAACACTTCCCCCCTCTCCAGCAACCTTCGCATAAATTTGGCATATTCTGAATATACTCACACTTTACATGAACATTTTAGAACATTCGTTCTCCGGGCGTTATAGTGTCTCCACAACCGATCGTGGAACCATAAGTCGATAACCAAAGGAGAGATGAGTTTATGGAAAACAAGCTGATTGACTGGCATCCGGCCGATATCATCGCCGGACTGCGCAAGAAAGGGACCTCAATGGCCGCTGAATCACGTAAAAATGGATTAAGCTCATCAACGCTGGCCAATGCGTTAACACGCCCATGGCCAAAAGGTGAGTTGATTATCGCCCGATCGTTGGGAACCGACCCGTGGGTGATTTGGCCGTCACGCTATCACGATGCAAAAACACATGAGTTTATCGACAGAACGCGGATGATGAGGGGACGCAAAGAGAAACAGAATCCTGAATGAACACTGATGAGTAGTAACCCCCGGTTCACAGAACTGGGGGTTACAAGAGACGTAGACGATTACTCGCCTTTCACGCGCTCAATGTTTGCGCCCAGCGCGCGCAGTTTATCTTCGATGCGCTCATAGCCGCGATCGATGTGATAAATACGATCGACTACCGTCGTACCTTCAGCAATACACCCTGCCAGCACGAGGCTTGCAGATGCGCGCAGATCGGTCGCCATAACCTGTGCGCCGGAGAGCGTTTCCACGCCGTGGCAAATCACGGTATTGCTTTCGATTTCTGCGTGAGCGCCCATACGGCTCAGCTCAGGCACGTGCATAAAGCGGTTCTCAAACACGGTTTCCGTGATGAAACCCGTCCCTTCTGCCACCAGGTTCAGCAACGTGAACTGGGCCTGCATATCGGTCGGGAACGCCGGGTGCGGTGCCGTGCGCACATTGACCGCTTTCGGACGTTTACCGTGCATGTCCAGGCTGATCCAGTCGTCACCGACTTCGATATCCGCTCCCGCATCACGCAGCTTCGCCAGAACGGCATCCAGCGTGTCAGGTTGTGCATTGCGGCAGATAATTTTGCCGCGAGAAATTGCCGCTGCGACCAGGAAAGTACCGGTTTCGATGCGGTCAGGCAGAACGCGATACACACCGCCGCCGAGGCGCTCAACGCCTTCGATGGTAATACGATCGGTACCCTGGCCTGTGATTTTTGCGCCCAGCGCAATCAGGAAGTTCGCGGTATCCACGATCTCCGGTTCACGCGCGGCGTTTTCGATGATGGTAGTGCCTTCGGCAAGCGTTGCTGCGCACATGATAGTGACCGTCGCGCCGACGCTCACTTTGTCCATGACGATATGCGCGCCTTTCAGGCGGCCATCAACGGACGCTTTCACATAGCCTTCTTCAAGCTTAATAGTCGCGCCTAACTGCTCCAGACCAGTAATGTGCAGGTCAACCGGACGCGCGCCGATGGTGCAGCCGCCCGGCAGTGAAACCTGGCCCTGGCCAAAGCGGGCAACCAGTGGCCCAAGCGCCCAGATGGATGCACGCATGGTTTTGACCAGATCGTACGGCGCACAGAAGACGTTCACGTCACGCGCATCAATGTGCACAGAACCATTACGCTCAACTTTCGCCCCCAACTGGCTCAGCAGCTTCATTGAGGTGTCAACATCCTTCAGTTTCGGGACGTTCTGGATCTCTACAGGTTCTTCCGCCAGCAGCGCCGCAAACAGGATCGGCAGCGCGGCGTTTTTAGCGCCTGAAATTGTGACTTCGCCCTGGAGCTTGGTTGGCCCCTGAACACGAAATTTATCCATTATTCTGTTCTCTGTTAAGAATTTATCTTCGCTACCGGCATATCACCCGTAGCTCAAAAACCGTTAAGTTTGCGATCGCGCGCCCATTCCGCTGGAGTAAACGCCTTAATCGACACGGCATGAATGCGGTTGTCCGCAATGTACTCCATCAACGGGCCATAGACCGATTGCTGTTTCTTGACCCGGCTCATGCCTTCAAACATCTCACCCACGGCAATAACCTGAAAGTGACTGCCGTCGCCAGAAACGTGGACTTCCTGGAGGGAGAGTGCATTCATCAGCACGCTCTGAATTTCATTATTTTCCATGGGCTCTTCATTCGTCAGATAGTGAAAACAGCCCAACATCTTAGAGCAAAGTGGCGCTGTCATAAATAAGCAAAAAGCCCCGCTGATAAATCAGACAAGGCTTTAGTGGCAGATCCCCCGCAGAGGAGTTGCCGGATGGCGGCACAAGACCTTATCCGGCTTACAAAAATTAACGCGGAAGAACGTCGTCAGGCAAATTGTAAAGCTGCGCCAGCGTGTACACTTTATCGTTAACGCCAGCGAGCGAAACGCTGTTCCCCTGCTGCTTGCCCTCATTAATCAGGTGCAGCAGTAATGCCAGACCACCGGTATCCACCCGGGAAATCTGGTTCAGGTCGATGCAGGATACCCCTTTCATCGCCTCAACTCGCGCATCCCATAATGGGTTTAACACGTCCTGATCCAGCTCTCCCACCAGCACCAGCTTGTCGCCTTCACGCATCCAGGTGAGTGACTGCGTCATTATTTTTTCTCTTCCAGCGTGATTTTCTGCTGAGAAATAGATTTCAGCTGTGCCGTCAGGCCATCAATACCTTTCGTACGCAGCAGGTCGCTCCACTCATTCTGTTTGGTGGTGATCATACTTACGCCTTCAGCAATCATGTCATACGCCTGCCAGTTACCCGTCTGGGAATTTTTACGCCACTGGAAATCCAGACGTACCGGAGGACGACCGTTTGGATCGATGATGGTTACGCGGATAGGCACGATGGTCGCATCACCCAGCGGCTGCTCAGGGGCAATCTGATAGGTCTGGCCGTGGTACATCGCCAGCGCCTGACCGTAAGCCTGCTTCAGATATTCACGGAATGCGGCGAAATAGGCGTCACGCTGAGCCGGTGTCGCATCTTTGTAGTAGCGGCCCAGTACCAGTGCGCCTGCATACTTAACCTGCACGTAAGGCAGCAGTTCCTGATCGACCACCTGACGCAGGTAATCCGGGTTGGAACGGATTTTAGGTTGCTCGTTCTTCAGACGGTCAAACGTCTTCTGCGCCGCCTCATCCATCAGTTTGTACGGGTTCGTCTGGTCCGCTGCGGTTGCCGCGCTAAGTGGAGCAATCACCAGCATAGCCACCATCATCAATCGTTTAAACATACGTCGATTCTCCTGAGATTATTTCGTTGCGCCCGCAGGCGTAGTGGCTTCATTATTGCCTTCAGTTGCGGCTGGCGCATCGCCAGAATTCTTATTGTCATCACCTTTACTGTTGCTGTTGTAAAGGAACTGACCAATCATATCTTCCAGCACCATCGCAGATTTCGTGTCCTGAATCGTACCGCCATCTTTGAGGATAGACGTTCCCAGCTCAGGATCTTCAAAACCTACGTTCAATGCCAGATACTGTTCGCCCAACAGACCGGAAGTACGGATGCTCAGAGAACTGGTGTCAGGAATATGGTTAAAACGCGATTCAATTTCCAGCGTCACGCGCGGCAGGTACGTTTTCTGATCTAACGAGATGTCCGATACGCGTCCTACCACGACCCCGCCAATCCGCACCGGAGAGCGCTCTCTCAGACCGCCGATATTATCAAAGGTCGCATAAATCGTATAAGTCGGTTCAGTACGCATTGAGGTGACGTTCGCCGCCTTCAGGCAGACAAACAGCGCGGCCAGCAGCGCAACCAGCAGGAATAACCCGACCCAAATTTCATTTTTTTTCGTTTGCATGAACTCAATTCCCAAACATCAGTGCGGTCAGCACAAAATCCAGCCCCAGAACGGCAAGAGAGGCGTGCACTACGGTGCGTGTCGTTGCCCGGCTAATCCCGGCAGAGGTCGGGATAGCATCATAACCATTGAACAATGCAATCCATGTGACCGTAATGGCAAACACCACGCTCTTAATCAGACAGTTGACCAGATCCAGACGCCAGTCGACGGCATTTTGCATAGCCGACCAGAAAAAGCCTGCATCAATACCTTTCCAGCTTACGCCAACCAACGACCCACCCCAGATCCCCACCGCGACAAATATAATCGTCAGCAGCGGCAATGAAATCACACCGGCCCAAAAACGTGGGGAGATCACTCGGCGCAGTGGATCGACGGCCATCATTTCCAGGCTGGAAAGCTGCTCGGTCGCCCGCATCAGGCCAATCTCTGCGGTTAAGGCCGATCCGGCCCGCCCGGCAAACAACAGCGCCGCAACCACCGGCCCCAGCTCACGTAGCAATGACAGCGCCACCAGCATACCGAGGCTGGTTTCCGCACTGTAGGTCGTCAGCACCAGGTATCCCTGCAACCCCAGCACCATGCCGATGAACACGCCAGAAACAATAATGATCAGCATCGATAAGACACCGACATTATAGAGCTGGCGTATCAGCAGCGGCGCATGTTTGCGAAACTCCGGCTTGCCGACAACTGCATTGAACAACATTAATCCGGCTCGCCCGAACGTCCTGAGGGTTTTTATTCCCCGATGTCCGAGTGATGCCAGCGCATTTAACAACATGGGTGGCTTAACTCCCTGTTTTGAGTAAATCGATGTGGTAGTCGCCCGCCGGGTAACGGAACGGAACCGGTCCATCGGCAATGCCATCGAGGAACTGACGCACACGCGGATCGGCATTTTCTTGCAGCGCCTGAGCACTACCGTAGGCCACTATTTTTTTGTCCGCCATAATATAGGCGTAATCCGCAATACTCAGCACTTCTGGCACATCATGGGAAACCACCACGCAGGTGACGCCCAGCGCGCTGTTCAGTTCAGAAATCAGCTTCACCAGCACGCCCATGGTGATGGGATCCTGGCCGACGAACGGCTCATCAAACATAATAAGGTCTGGCTCCAGCGCGATAGCACGTGCTAACGCGGCACGACGCGCCATCCCACCGGATAATTCAGAAGGCATTAATTTTGCCGCGCCCCGCAGGCCAACGGCCTCGAGCTTCATCATTACCGTGCTTTTCAGCAGCGGCGCAGGCAGCGTTGTATGCTCGCGCAACGGGTATGCAACGTTGTCAAACACATTCATATCAGTAAACAGCGCACCAGACTGGAATAGCATGCTCATGCGCTTACGCACGGTAAATAAACGCGAACGGGACATGGCCGGGACATTTTCGCCGTCAAACAGGATCTCGCCCTTATCGGGGGAGATTTGTCCGCCGATCAGACGCAACAGCGTCGTTTTGCCGATGCCTGATGGCCCCATGATCGCCGTCACCTTACCACGCGGCACCGTCAGGGAAATATTATCAAAGATGCAGCGGTCGCCTCGGGAAAAGCTGACATCGCGCATATCGATTAGATTCGCCACAGACTGACCCATTGATTCATCCTTTACTATTGCCTCGTTGATCGAAGAGCTTGGCGCTCAATTTAGCCCTGAACCCAACATATTTACAGATTATTACCTGTCCTGGTTAGCGAAAGCTGGCATTTGTTTTACTTTTTAGCCGCATAAAGTCAAAATTAAGAATTCGTGACGGCTTCCAGAAATCCTTCAAGTGGACCGGCGAGTATACCTGAAGAAAGGACTTTAGATGCTTTTAGCGACGGCGCTGTTAATAATTGGTTTACTTCTGGTGGTCTACGGTGCCGACCGACTGGTATTTGCCGCATCCATTTTATGTCGAAACTTCGGTATTCCCCCCATTATCATCGGGATGACCGTGGTCAGCATTGGTACATCGTTACCCGAGATAATTGTCTCCGTTGCCGCATCGATGAACGGGCAGCTTGATTTAGCCGTCGGTACCGCCATCGGCTCTAACATTACCAACATACTGCTTATTTTAGGCCTGTCGGCGCTGATTCATCCTTTTACCGTGCATTCTGATGTTCTGCGTCGTGAATTACCGCTAATGTTGCTGGTAAGCATCTTAGCCGCATCGGTCCTGTATGACGGGCAATTGAGTCGCAGCGATGGTTTCTTTCTTCTGCTTCTGGCCGTGCTATGGCTGTTATTCATTGTTAAAATCGCCCGTCTGGCTGAGCGACAAGGTAACGACAGCCTGACCCGCGAGCAGATCGCGGAACTGCCGCGCGAAGGCGGGTTACCGGTCGCATTTTTGTGGTTGGGCATTGCGCTAATTATTATGCCAATGGCAACGCGTATGGTGGTAGATAACGCAACCGTACTGGCGAACTACTTCGCCATGAGCGAACTCACCATCGGGCTGACGGTTGTCGCCATTGGTACCAGCCTGCCGGAGCTGGCAACGGCAATTGCGGGTCTGCGTAAAGGTGAAAACGATATTGCCGTCGGCAACATCATCGGCGCGAACATTTTTAATATTGTTATCGTCCTCGGACTGCCGGCGCTGATTACGCCGGGGGAAGTTAATCCGATGGCCTTCACCCGTGACTATAGCGTCATGCTGCTAGTGAGCGTAATTTTTGCACTACTCTGCTGGCGACGTCCGCGCCAGATTGGTCGCGGCGCGGGTGCGCTGCTGACCGGCGGTTTTATCATATGGCTGGCGATGCTGTATTGGTTATCGCCACTTCTCGTTGGATAACTGGAAACGCATTATGTCGCACTTAGAGTTGCAACCGGGTTTTGACTTTCAGCAAGCAGGCAAGGAAGTCCTGGCAATTGAACGTGAAGGCCTGGCGGAGCTTGATCAGTACATCAACCAAAATTTTACTCTCGCCTGCGAGAAAATATTCAGCTGCCCGGGCAAAGTTGTAGTGATGGGGATGGGGAAATCTGGACATATCGGGCGGAAAATGGCGGCCACATTTGCCAGCACCGGCACCCCCTCATTTTTCGTGCATCCAGGTGAAGCCGCACATGGCGATCTGGGCATGGTCTCGCCGCAGGATGTAGTCATCGCCATCTCTAACTCCGGTGAATCCAATGAGATAGCGGCGTTAATCCCGGTGTTAAAACGTCTTCATGTACCGCTTATCTGCATGACCGGTCGTCCGGAAAGCAGCATGGCGCGTGCGGCAGATGTGCATCTGTGTGTTAAAGTGCCCAAGGAAGCTTGCCCGTTAGGCCTGGCGCCGACCAGCAGCACGACCGCAACGCTGGTGATGGGCGATGCGCTAGCCGTGGCATTATTAAAAGCACGTGGCTTTACCGCGGAAGATTTTGCGTTATCTCATCCCGGTGGCGCACTAGGCCGTAAGCTTTTACTGCGCGTTAACGATATTATGCATACGGGCGATGAGATCCCGCATGTGACTAAAAGCGCCAGCCTGCGTGACGCCTTACTTGAGATCACGCGTAAAAATCTCGGCATGACCGTCATTTGCGATGATGACATGAAGATTGACGGTATTTTCACCGATGGCGATTTACGTCGCGTCTTCGATATGGGCGTTGATGTTCGCCAGTTAGGCATTGCCGATGTGATGACCCCTGGCGGCATTCGCGTGCGTCCGGGCATTCTTGCCGTCGATGCCCTGAACTTAATGCAGTCCCGCCATATCACCTCGGTAATGGTTGCTGATGGCGACCGGTTACTTGGTGTGTTACATATGCATGATCTGCTGCGTGCAGGTGTAGTGTAAGAAACTCAAGGATAAAGAAAATGAGTAAAGCAGGTGCGTCGCTTGCGACCTGTTATGGACCCGTCAGCACAGACGTTATCACCCGGGCAGAGAACATCCGTTTGCTGATCCTGGATGTGGATGGCGTACTGTCTGATGGTCTGATTTATATGGGCAACAACGGTGAAGAGCTAAAGGCTTTTAACGTCCGCGATGGTTACGGAATTCGCTGTGCGCTCACTTCCGGTATCGAGGTTGCCATTATTACCGGACGAAAGGCTAAACTTGTAGAAGATCGCTGTGCCACATTGGGGATCACGCATTTGTATCAGGGGCAGTCAGACAAACTGGTCGCCTTTAACGATCTCCTTAGCAAACTGGCGATCGCTCCTGAAAATGTTGCGTACGTTGGCGATGATCTGATCGACTGGCCGGTGATGGCACAAGTGGGATTAAGCGTGGCGGTGGCGGATGCTCATCCTTTGCTGATCCCGCGGGCCGATTATGTCACCCGCATCGATGGGGGACGCGGCGCGGTACGCGAAGTCTGCGATTTATTACTCCTGGCGCAGGGCAAACTGGACGAGGCCAAAGGGCAATCGATATGAGCAAAACCAGACGTTGGGTTATCATTCTACTGTCGCTGGCTGTCCTTGTGATGATTGGTATTAATCTGGCAGACAAAGACGACACCGCTGAGGTCGTCGTAAATAACAACGAGCCAACCTATAAGAGCGAACATACTGATACCGTTGTGTATAGTCCCGAAGGCGCACTGAGCTATCACTTGATCGCGCAAAACGTTGAATATTATTCGGAACAAGCGGTTTCGTGGTTTACTCAACCGGTATTAACCACATTTGATAAGGATAAAGTACCGACCTGGACGATCAAGGCTGATAAAGCCAAATTGACCAACGATCGGATGCTATATCTGTACGGCCATGTTGAGGTCAACGCCCTGGTGCCCGACTCTCAACTACGCAGAATTACGACCGATAACGCACAGATTAACCTGGTGACACAAGACGTCACTTCCGATGATCTCGTCACGTTATATGGCACAACATTTAACTCCAGCGGACTGAAGATGCGCGGCAACTTACGCAGCAAGAACGCCGAGCTGATTGAAAAGGTTAGAACCTCATATGAAATCCAAAACAAACAAACTCAGCCTTAATCTTGTGCTTGCCAGCTCACTTCTGGCCGCCAGCATCCCGGCATTCGCCGTCACCGGCGATACCGAGCAGCCGATTCACATTGAGTCGGACCAGCAGTCTCTTGATATGCAAGGCAACGTGGTGACCTTTACTGGCAATGTGATTGTGACTCAGGGCACCATCAAAATTAACGCCGATAAAGTCGTCGTAACCCGCCCTGGCGGTGAAGACGGTAAAGAAGTCATTGATGGCTACGGTAATCCTGCAACCTTTTACCAGATGCAGGACAACGGTAAACCGGTTAAAGGCCACGCCTCACACATGCATTATGAACTGGCGAAAGACTTCGTCGTTCTCACCGGTAAGGCTTACCTGGAACAGCTCGATAGCAACATCACAGGCGATAAGATCACCTATCTGGTGAAAGAGCAGAAAATGCAGGCCTTCAGCGATAAAGGCAAACGCGTCACCACCGTTCTGGTACCGTCGCAGTTGCAGGACAAAAACAAGGCTCCGGCAGAGAAAAAAGGTAACTGATTCGTTATGGCAACATTAACTGCAAAGAACCTTGCAAAAGCCTATAAGGGCCGCCGTGTGGTGGAAGATGTCAGTCTGACCGTCAACTCCGGGGAGATCGTCGGTCTGCTCGGTCCTAACGGTGCGGGCAAGACAACGACCTTTTACATGGTGGTCGGCATTGTCCCACGTGATGCGGGCAACATTATCATTGATGACGAAGACATCAGCCTGCTGCCTCTGCATGCGCGCGCGCGTCGCGGCATCGGCTACTTGCCGCAGGAAGCGTCTATTTTCCGTCGCCTGAGCGTGTTTGATAACCTGATGGCGGTGCTGCAAATTCGTGACGATCTTACCAGCGAGCAGCGGGAAGATCGCGCCAACGAGCTGATGGAAGAGTTCCACATCGAACACCTGCGTGACAGCATGGGACAGTCGCTCTCCGGTGGTGAACGACGCCGCGTGGAGATCGCCCGCGCACTGGCCGCGAATCCGAAATTTATCCTGCTGGATGAACCGTTTGCCGGTGTTGACCCGATTTCCGTTATTGATATCAAACGGATCATCGAACATCTGCGCGACAGCGGGCTTGGGGTGCTGATTACCGACCATAACGTTCGCGAAACGCTGGCAGTGTGTGAGCGCGCCTACATCGTGAGTCAGGGCCACCTGATCGCGCATGGCACGCCAACAGAAATACTGCAGGATGAGCACGTTAAACGCGTATACCTTGGGGAAGACTTCAGACTCTGATAGGGTAGAAGACTTCACGTCACCGCAGGAGAGAACAACTCTGAACATGAAGCAAGGTTTGCAACTCAGGCTTAGCCAACAACTGGCGATGACGCCTCAGCTACAACAGGCTATCCGTCTGTTGCAGCTGTCCACGCTGGAACTTCAGCAAGAACTTCAGCAAGCGCTGGAAAGTAACCCACTGCTCGAGCAAACCGATCTTCACGACGAAATTGATACCCAGGAAAAACAGGACAGCGAATCCCTCGACACCGCAGATGCTCTCGAACAAAAAGAGATGCCAGAGGAGCTGCCGCTTGACGCCAGTTGGGATGAAATTTACACCGCCGGTACGCCTTCTGGCACCAGCGGGGATTACATCGACGACGAACTGCCTGTGTATCAGGGTGAGACCACGCAATCGCTGCAGGATTACCTGATGTGGCAAGTGGAGCTGACCCCGTTCTCGGATACCGATCGCGCAATTGCGACATCCATTGTTGATGCGGTAGACGAAACCGGTTATCTCACCGTAACCCTGGACGATATTCTCGAAAGCATGGGCGATGACGACGTCGGCATGGACGAAATCGAAGCCGTGCTTAAACGCATTCAGCGTTTTGATCCCGTGGGCGTGGCGGCCAAAGATCTCCGCGACTGCTTATTGATCCAACTTTCACAGTTTGATAAAGCCACGCCGTGGCTGGAAGAAGCGCGCCTGATCATCAGCGATCACCTCGATCTGTTAGCCAACCATGACTTCCGCACGCTGATGCGCGTAACCCGGCTGAAAGAAGATGTGCTGAAAGAAGCCGTCAATCTTATTCAGTCCCTGGACCCCAGACCTGGGCAGTCTATCCAGACCGGGGAGCCAGAATACGTTATTCCGGATGTACTGGTGCGTAAGCATAACGATCGCTGGGTGGTCGAACTCAACGGCGACAGCATTCCACGGTTGCAGATTAACCAGCACTACGCCGCCATGTGCAACAGCGCGCGCAACGACGCTGACAGCCAGTTTATTCGTAGCAATCTGCAGGATGCAAAGTGGCTGATTAAAAGCCTGGAAAGTCGCAATGATACGCTGCTGCGCGTCAGTCGCTGTATCGTTGAACAGCAGCAAGCCTTCTTTGATCAAGGCGAAGAGTTTATGAAACCGATGGTGCTGGCGGATATCGCCCAGGCCGTCGAGATGCACGAATCGACCATTTCCCGAGTGACCACGCAAAAGTATCTGCACAGTCCGCGCGGCATTTTTGAATTGAAGTATTTCTTTTCCAGTCACGTTAACACTGAAGGCGGAGGCGAAGCCTCATCCACAGCTATCCGTGCACTGGTGAAGAAATTAATTGCTGCGGAAAACCCCGCGAAACCGCTGAGTGACAGCAAGTTAACCTCTATGCTGTCAGAACAGGGTATCATGGTGGCACGCCGCACTGTTGCGAAGTACCGAGAGTCTTTATCCATTCCGCCGTCGAACCAGCGCAAACAGCTGGTCTGACCCAACCGATAAGGAAGACACTATGCAGCTCAACATCACTGGAAACAACGTCGAAATCACTGAAGCCTTACGCGATTTTGTTAATACAAAATTCGCCAAGCTAGAACAATATTTCGACCGGATTAATCAGGTCTATATTGTGTTGAAAGTGGAGAAGGTGACACATATCTCGGATGCAACACTGCATGTGAACGGTGGCGAAATTCATGCCAGCGCGGAAGGTCAGGATATGTACGCCGCCATTGACGGTTTAATTGATAAACTGGCTCGGCAGTTAACAAAACATAAAGATAAACTGAAACAGCACTAACTTGTCCGGGCAGTTAGCGGGTGCAGGACGGCCTGTTGTGTAGCACAACGGGCCATTTGTACAGTTAGCGCTTAGGTGAAATTATGACAAATAACGATACGACTCTACAACTGAGCAATGTTCTTAACCAGGAATGTACACGCGCTGGCGTTCACTGCCAAAGCAAGAAACGCGCGCTGGAAATCATCAGCGAACTGGCGGCAAAACAGCTCAGCTTGCCCTCTCAGGTGGTATTTGAAGCCATTCTGACGCGTGAAAAAATGGGCAGTACCGGCATCGGTAATGGAATTGCTATCCCGCACGGAAAGCTGGAAGAAGACACGATGCGCGCAGTTGGCGTGTTTGTGCAACTTGAAACGCCAATTGCTTTCGACGCCATTGATAATCAACCCGTCGATCTGCTTTTCGCCCTGCTGGTTCCGGCAGACCAAACCAAGACGCATTTGCATACGTTGTCGCTGGTCGCCAAACGTCTGGCCGATAAAACCATCTGCCGCCGCCTGCGCGCAGCACAGAGTGACCAGGAGTTGTATCAAATCATCACGGACACCGAAGGTGGACTGGATGAAGCATAACAACCCAATGGCATCCTTTTTTGTCGTTGTGAGGAGAAACAGTACATGGTACTGATGATCGTCAGCGGTCGTTCGGGGTCAGGAAAATCTGTCGCCCTGCGAGCGCTGGAAGATATGGGTTTTTACTGCGTGGATAACCTTCCCGTAGTGCTGTTGCCCGATCTGGCTCGTACTCTGGCCGATCGCCAGATTTCTGCGGCCGTCAGCATTGATGTGCGCAACATGCCTGAGTCCCCAGAGATTTTCGAGCAGGCAATGAACAATCTGCCTGAAGGCTTCTCACCACAGTTGCTGTTCCTTGACGCCGATCGTAACACCCTGATTCGCCGCTACAGCGACACGCGTCGCCTGCATCCTCTTTCCAGCAAGAACTTATCTCTGGAGAGCGCTATCGATAAGGAAAGCGATTTGCTGGAGCCGCTGCGCTCTCGTGCTGACCTGATCGTGGATACCTCCGAAATGTCCGTGCACGAACTGGCGGAAATGTTGCGTACCCGCCTGCTGGGCAAGCGTGAACGCGAATTGACGATGGTATTCGAATCCTTTGGTTTCAAACACGGTATCCCAATTGACGCGGATTACGTCTTTGACGTGCGCTTCCTGCCTAACCCGCACTGGGATCCGAAGCTGCGCCCGATGACCGGTCTTGACCGCCCCGTTGCCGCCTTCCTTGACAGGCACACAGAAGTACACAATTTTATCTACCAGACTCGCAGCTATCTTGAGCTATGGTTACCCATGCTGGAGACCAACAACCGCAGCTACCTCACCGTAGCTATCGGCTGTACCGGCGGGAAACACCGTTCGGTGTATATTGCAGAGCAGCTGGCAGACTACTTCCGCTCACGCGGTAAAAACGTACAGTCACGCCATCGTACGCTGGAAAAACGTAAATCATGACCGTGAAGCAAACCGTTGAAATCACGAATAAGCTGGGTATGCATGCTCGCCCAGCCATGAAACTGTTTGAATTGATGCAGGGTTTTGAAGCAGAAGTTTTGCTGCGTAATGATGAAGGAACGGAAGCCGAGGCAAACAGTGTTATCGCTCTGCTGATGCTGGATTCCGCCAAAGGGCGTCAGATAGAAGTTGAAGCCACGGGTCCACAGGAAGTGGAAGCCCTGGCAGCGGTGATTGCCCTGTTTAATTCAGGGTTTGATGAAGATTAGCCGAGTACCTGAAGCGCTGCGCTCATCAGACCTACACGGCAACGTCACTCTCCCGTAGGCCGGATCCGTATCCGGCAATAAACCCATTAATACAGCTTATTTTCCCGCATAAACGACTCACCGCCTAGCTGGCGCATTTGGCGCATAATCCACGCCTGACGGCTACGTACATAACCAGAAGGCGCATTCGCTTTAAAACGCAAAGGATTGGGTAATACCGCCGCCAGCAAGGCCGCTTCAGACAGACTCAGCCGACTGGCTGGCTTATGGAAATAGCGCTGCGCCGCTGCCTCCACGCCGAAAACCCCATCACCAAACTCAGCAATATTCAGGTAAACGGTCAGAATACGCTTCTTGCTCCAGACGGTTTCCATACCCAGCGTCAGCCCGGCTTCAAGACCTTTACGCACCCAGCTACGTCCATCCCACAGAAAGAGGTTTTTTGCCGTCTGTTGCGATAACGTCGACGCCCCGCGAATACGGTTTTCATTACGTTCGTTGTGCGCCAGCGCTTTCTCTATAGCGGAAACATCGAATCCCCAGTGCTCGGGAAACTTCTGGTCCTCCGCGGCGATCACCGCCAGTCCCATCCACGGTGAGATCTCATCCATGCTCACCCAGTCTGAGTGCGCCACATAACCGAAATCACCGGACAGCCATGCGCTCAGTTGCCGCTCGACCATCACGGCAGAGAAAGGGACTGGCATCACGCTGAAAAGTGCGATGCCCCCGCCCCAGAATACGGCGAGGACAACGACCGCCCGCAGAAAGATACGTCGCAGAAAGGCGGTAATTCCTTTTCTCATTCAGCCAGCACCAGCACACGTGATACCAGTTTATCGATACCACTCGCGGCCTGAGCGATGTCCTGCGCCAGCATATAGGCGGGAGTGGTGACGATTTTGTTGTCTTCATCAACGACAATGTCATCAACCGGACAAGGCACATGTTCTGCGCCCATCTCTTCCAGCACCTCTGCCGTATCAATATCAGTACCGATGGTCAGACGCAGCGGAAAGTCAAAAATTTTAGGTAACATGGCAGGCGCAATGCACATAAATCCCAGCGGCTTACCCGCCTGATGCATAGCCACCGCCAGCGCAGCTAAGTCGCTATCAACCCGGCACTCACTGCCCTGGCTGGCAAAATTGCTCAGATTTTTGGCCGCGCCAAACCCGCCTGGCACGATCAACGCATCCAGTTCCGTTGAGACTGCCTGAGCAAGTGGGCGAATATCACCGCGTGTTATACGGGCGGCTTCAATCAGCACATTACGCGTTTCCTGCATCGGCTCGCCGGTCAGATGATTAATCACATCCGCTTGTTGTTTATCCGGTGCGAAACAGATGGCCTGAGCGCCGTTGCGGGCAATCGCCAGAAGCGTGAGAACAGTTTCATGGATCTCTGCGCCGTCATACACGCCGCATCCGCTGAGCACTACACCCACTTTTTTCATCGTGATACTCCTTTCTCAACTGGCTGAAACATATTAGTTATTATGATTTAAATGCTACGCTTCACACATTTAACTGATTCATGTAACAAATTATTTAAGATTTGCTATCTTAACTGCGTGCGGCCTGAAAATTAGGGCTGCGCCCTTGTAAACAATGATAATAATTTACGGCGCAGCCACGATTTCCCTGGTGTTGGCGCAGTATTCGCGCACCCCGGTCAAGCCGGGGTCATTTTTTTTCCACGCTCGCCACCCAGGCCTTCAATACCGCCACGTCGTGCTGCCACTCCTGCTTCATCTCTTCAATCCATTCAGCAACATTATCTTCCCAGGCTGGAAGGTCTGGCGACTGGATTTGCTGACCTAACTGTTGCAGGTGGCGCAGCCCCACGGAACCTGCCGCGCCTTTAATTTTATGGCCTTCCTCAACAACGCCTTTTTTATCCCGTGCGGTCAGATTGGACTCCAGCACGCTCAAATATCCCGGCATCATCTTCTCAAACACCGCCAGCCCGTCGGTTATTAACTTCGGTCCCACCAGCTCGAGGTATTGTTCCAACATAGGAATATCTAACAGCGCTTGCGATTTACTGCTCTCTTCAGATGTCACAGTGCTCTCCTCTTTGTTTCGGGTATCCCAGTATTTTTTGATCATGGCGGTTAACGCCGGAACCGACAGCGGCTTACTCAGCACATCGTCCATTCCCGCGTCCAGATACTCTTTTTTATCTTTCAGAACGTTGGCGGTAAGCGCAACCAGCGGCGGCAGGTCCTCACGGGCGTATTTTTGCGTCAGCTCGCGCGAGATATCCAGACCGGTCATATCCGGTAGCTGAATATCCAGCAGCACCAGGTCATACTCGCCCGGCGTGAACATTTCCAGCGCGGCTTTCCCGGTCATGGCGACATCCACGCTGTTGCCCAGTTTTTCCAGCACTGAACGCGCGACAATAACGTTCAGTTCGATATCTTCCACCAGCAGCACATTCAGGGCTGGCAGCGGCATGTCGTCGTCTTCAAAGGCGTCTTCAATCTCTTCCGCTACCGCAGGCGCACGCACGGTCAGCGTAAAGATAGAGCCTTTGCCAGCCTGGCTGGAGACCGTAATATCGCCGCCCATGTTTTTCGCCAGACGCTTCGATACGGCCAGTCCAATCCCGGTTCCCGTTGCCGGTTTGCCGCCATTGCTGTCCTTCACCTGATAATACATGGCGAAGATTTTATCTTGCTCATCCTGCGGAATACCGATCCCGGAATCTTCAACTTCGAAATGCAGTATATTCCCCTGGTCATAGCGCGCCCGCACGGTTACCTGCCCCTGCTGGGTAAACTTCACGGCGTTGCTGATCAGATTCCACAGAATCTGGCGCAAACGCGTGCCGTCGGTAATGACCTTATGCGGCAGTGGTAACGTCGGCTCAAGTACAAAACGCAGCCCTTTTTGCTGCGCCTGCAGGCCAGAGAGGTTTTCCAGATCCGCCATAAAGCTGGTGAAATCGATCGGCTGGTTATCGAGCTGAACTTTACGTCGCTCCATTTTATCCATGTCGATAATATCGTTGAAAATATTCCCCAGCGTCACGGCAGAGACGTGGATTGTTTTCAGGTATTTTTCCTGCTCAGCGGTCAGATCCGTATCCAGCAGGATCCGGCTTAAGCCGACAATGCCGTTAAGCGGAGTGCGCAGTTCGTGGCTGATGGTAGAAATGAAGGTGGTCTTATCGCGGCTGGCGCGCTCTAACGCGTCCTGATAACGCTTACGCTCGGTAATATCGCGCCCAAACCCCATCAGACCATGCCGCTTACCTACGCGGTCATAGTAAGGTACTTTGCGAATTTCAAAGCAGGCTTTGCGCCCGTCCGGATAGTCCAGCCACTGTTCGTAGGTGAGCGAGACGTTATGACGGAACACCTTTTCGTCGGTTTCAATGACCTTTTCTGCCGCCTCAGGGGAGTAAACATCAGCCGGTTTTAAATTTACCAACTGCTTTTCGCTCTTGCCGGTCAGCAGTTCCATGGCACGGTTACAGCCGGAAAATTCTTTATCTTCATTACGATAAAAAACCAGATCCGGCGAGGCATCAAGGAAAGAGCGTAAAAAGGAAGACTGCTGCTCAAGCTGAATCTGCGCTTCTTCGCGCTCTTTGATTTCAACCTTCAACTGCTCGAACGTATCCTGGCGCTCCGCTTCGGCTTTTTCGCGCTCAACAATTTCCTGATTAAGCTGGGCAATATTATCTTTCAACTGCACATTGAGCTTGAGATCGCGCTCGCGCATCTCTTCCAGCTTTTGTACCAGTCGTGACAAGCGTTGCCGGGACTCTTCCAGTTGCTCCACCACCACTGACAGAAAATAGACGGCCCAGGGGGTAATTAACAGACCAAAAAAGATAGAGCGGATAACATCAATGCTTTCTACCTGGCCATGCAGCACCATGGTGACAGCCATCTGCACCACAATCGCCAACACGACCAGCGCCAGCGCCAATAACAGCGAAAAGCGCACCAGACCCAATTTCATCATCAGGTCGACGTAATATTGCGCCAGCATACGGATTTGCTTCATAGAGGGTTCCTTCACGACAACTTGGCACAATAATACTCAATTCTCAGCGTGACGTTGAAGATTGTGCAAGAAATGCGGAGGTTATCGGTGAAATGACCGAGGAGAGATTCAACGTGGGCCTGATAAGCGTAGCGTCATCAGGCAAGCAGGCGCAGATTGCCGGATGGTTAGCTCCCAGGCTGAATCCACGGAGTGCCAAGCGCAGAGCCTTGAACACCATGTGCATTGAGATAGCGATCCAGTTCGACCATCCCGGTCCAGCGGTTTTCACACCATAGCGGAGCCAACAGCATTGGGCGACGCGCGCTGGCAGAGATTCGATGATAAATCACCTCTGGCGGCGTATGGCGGATCATCTCACCGGCGGTAACCGTGTAGTCGTCCAGTTCAATTCCGTTCAGCCGTCCGGCTTCCCAGGCCTTTGCCATCGTACTGCCTTTCACAATATGCAGCGGATGCAGCTTAATACCGTCAACGCCCGTCTCCACCACACGTTCCATGGTTTGCAGACAGTCTGCCTGTCCTTCGCCCGGCAGGCCAACAATCAGGTGTGAGCACACTTTCAGCCCGCGCTCGCGCGCCAGCCGCGTAGTGTTCTGATAGCAGGCAAAATCATGGCCGCGGTTAATCCGGTGCAGAGTTTTGTCATGCGCGGTTTGCAGACCGAGCTCCAGCCATACCTCATAGCCGAGGTCTTTATACTCACAAAGCAGATCGAGTACCGCATCCGGCACGCAGTCGGGGCGCGTCCCAACGCATAACCCGACGATGTTGGCCTGGCTGACCGCCTGTTGATACATCGAACGCAGCACCTGTACTTCCGCAAAGGTGCTGGTATAAGCCTGGAAATAGGCCAGATAGCGTCTGGCGCGATTGACCAACTGCGCCTGATGCTCAAGCTGCTCGGCAATTGAATGGTGCTGCTGTGCTTCATCGGCAAACGAGGCGACATTACAGAAAGTACATCCGCCGCGTCCGATGGTGCCATCACGGTTTGGACAGCTAAAGCCGCCGTGCAGCGTGAGTTTATGAACCTTTTGCCCATAACGGCGAGAAAGATCCCCACCAAACATATTGACTAATTTCTGTAACTGCATAATCTGGTAGACCGCGCCTTGAAAAGAGGCCAAAGCCTGCCATTTTTTGCCCCAGTCGGCGATGACCTGGATCAATCGCCCTGGCGAGCCTTTATTTATTGCATAACAAATCAAAATAATCGAAATTCCATTCAATCAAAATATAATTACTTTTCCTTATATCCAGCTGTTTTTTTTATCTTCTTATACTCTCAGCGTAAAAACAGTATCTTTAAGACGCCAAAACTCTAAAAACCAGCATAAAATGCCAAGTATATCGATAAACAAAGGGAGGACGAGAGATATCCGGCCTCTCTTACAGTGAGACAGATCACACTTCCCAGGGCATCCTCCTCAGGTTATATCAATGTATAAAACCCTTTTATTTCAATATTTTCATAAAGTTAATTACCCGATAGCACATTTTTGCATAAATAAGATTGCCATTTGACCTGTGTGTGGATTCCCGATAACTTGGAAATCCGCTGGAAGCTTTCTGGATGAGCAGTCTGCTCATCATATTTATGCAGTAATTGAGATTCCCTCTGAAGCAAGTCCTCAAACTTGTTTGACCTGTGCGAAAAGGATAAAGAGGGCGAATGCGAGGTAAGCGTATGACACGCAAACCCCGTCGCCATGCTCTTGGTGTGCCCGTGCGCAACGGTCCAGATGGGAATCCCGCAGAGCCTGGGGAGGTTCACTGATATGTTGTACGATAAATCCCTTGAGAGGGATAACTGTGGTTTCGGCCTGATCGCCCACATAGAAGGCGAACCTAGCCACAAGGTAGTGCGTACCGCCATACACGCACTGGCCCGCATGCAGCACCGTGGCGCAATTCTTGCCGATGGAAAAACCGGCGATGGTTGCGGCCTGCTGTTACAAAAACCTGACCGCTTTTTCCGCATCGTAGCGCAAGAGCGCGGCTGGCGTTTAGCCAAAAACTACGCCGTCGGCATGATCTTTTTAAATAAAGACGCTGAGCTGGCAGCGGCTTCTCGTCGCATTGTAGAAGAAGAATTACAGCAGGAGACCCTGTCGATTGTCGGCTGGCGCGACGTGCCGACTAACGAAGGTGTTCTCGGTGAAATTGCGCTCTCCTCCCTGCCTCGTATCGAGCAAATTTTTGTTAATGCCCCTGCGGGCTGGCGTCCGCGTGATATGGAGCGTCGCCTGTTCATCGCGCGCCGTCGTATCGAAAAACGCCTCCAGGAAGATAAAGACTTCTACGTCTGTAGCTTGTCGAACCTGGTCAATATCTATAAAGGTCTGTGTATGCCGGCGGATCTGCCGCGCTTTTACCTGGACCTGGCGGACCTGCGTCTGGAATCGGCCATCTGCCTGTTCCACCAGCGCTTCTCCACCAACACCGTACCACGCTGGCCGCTGGCGCAACCGTTTCGCTACCTGGCGCACAATGGTGAAATCAACACCATCACCGGCAACCGCCAGTGGGCGCGCGCCCGTACCTATAAATTCCAGACGCCGCTGATCCCTGATCTGCACGACGCCGCACCGTTCGTTAACGAAACCGGCTCCGACTCCAGCTCAATGGATAACATGCTGGAACTGCTGCTGGCTGGCGGGATGGATATCATCCGCGCCATGCGTTTACTGGTGCCGCCGGCCTGGCAGAACAACCCGGATATGGACCCGGAGCTGCGCGCGTTCTTCGACTTTAACTCCATGCACATGGAGCCGTGGGATGGTCCGGCGGGTATCGTTATGTCCGACGGTCGCTTTGCCGCCTGTAACCTTGACCGCAACGGCCTGCGTCCGGCGCGCTACGTCATCACCAAAGACAAGCTGATTACCTGCGCTTCTGAAGTCGGGATCTGGGATTATCAGCCGGATGAAGTGGTTGAGAAAGGTCGCGTCGGCCCTGGGGAGTTGATGGTTATCGATACCCGCAGCGGGCGCATTCTGCATTCGGCTGAAACCGATGACGATCTGAAAAGCCGCCACCCCTACAAAGAGTGGATGGAGAAGAACGTCCGCCGTCTGGTGCCTTTCGAAGACCTGGCTGACGATCAGGTCGGCAGCCGTGAACTGGACGATGACACCCTCGCCAGCTACCAGAAACAGTTTAACTACAGCGCTGAAGAGCTGGATTCCGTTATCCGCGTGCTCGGTGAAAATGGTCAGGAAGCGGTCGGTTCAATGGGTGATGATACCCCGTTTGCCGTGCTCTCCAGCCAGCCGCGCATCATTTATGACTACTTCCGCCAGCAGTTTGCCCAGGTCACCAACCCGCCGATCGACCCGCTGCGTGAAGCGCACGTCATGTCGCTGGCCACAAGCATCGGTCGTGAGATGAACGTCTTCTGCGAAGCCGAAGGTCAGGCGCACCGTCTGAGCTTTAAGTCGCCGATCCTGCTGTACTCCGATTTCACCCAGCTCACCACCATGAAAGAGGAGCATTATCGCGCTGACCGACTGGATATCACCTTCGACGTGACCGAAACCACGCTCGAAGAGACCGTCAAAGCATTGTGCGATAAGGCTGAACAGATGGTGCGTAACGGCACGGTGCTGTTGGTGCTTTCTGACCGTAATATCGCAAAAAACCGCTTGCCAGTTCCGGCACCGATGGCCGTTGGCGCAGTACAAACACGTCTGGTAGAACAAAGCCTGCGTTGCGATGCCAACATCATCGTTGAAACCGCCAGCGCCCGTGACCCGCACCATTTTGCCGTTCTGCTCGGTTTTGGCGCGACGGCCATTTATCCGTATCTGGCGTATGAAACGCTGGGACGTCTGATCGACACTCAGGCGATTGCCAAAGATTACCGGACCGTGATGCTGAACTACCGTAACGGCATCAACAAGGGTCTGTACAAAATCATGTCCAAAATGGGCATCTCGACCATCGCCTCTTACCGCTGCTCGAAGCTGTTTGAAGCCGTTGGTCTGCACGATGATGTTGTGGCTTTATGCTTCCAGGGCGTGGTCAGTCGCATCAGCGGCGCGGGTTTTACCGACTTCCAGCAGGATCTGCTGAACCTCTCCAAACATGCCTGGCTGGCGCGTAAGCCTATCAGCCAGGGCGGTTTGCTGAAGTACGTTCACGGCGGCGAATACCACGCCTACAACCCGGACGTGGTGCGCACGCTGCAACAGGCAGTACAAAGCGGCGAGTACAGCGACTATCAGGAATATGCAAAGCTGGTCAATGAGCGTCCGGCGGCCACACTGCGCGATCTGCTGGCGATTACACCTGGCGATGAAGCCGTAAGCATTAGCGAAGTAGAACCCGCAACCGAACTGTTTAAACGCTTTGATACCGCAGCGATGTCTATCGGGGCATTAAGCCCGGAAGCACACGAGGCGCTGGCCGAAGCCATGAACAGCATCGGCGGTAACTCGAACTCCGGTGAAGGCGGCGAAGATCCGGCGCGCTACGGCACTAACAAGGTGTCGCGCATTAAGCAGGTGGCTTCCGGTCGCTTTGGCGTAACCCCAGCGTACCTGGTCAATGCTGATGTCATTCAGATTAAAGTCGCTCAAGGCGCGAAGCCGGGCGAAGGCGGTCAGTTACCGGGTGATAAAGTCACCCCGTACATCGCCAAACTGCGTTATTCGGTGCCAGGCGTGACGCTGATCTCCCCACCGCCGCACCACGATATCTACTCTATCGAGGACTTAGCGCAGCTGATTTTCGACCTGAAACAGGTCAACCCGAAAGCGATGATCTCGGTGAAGCTGGTTTCCGAACCGGGCGTCGGCACTATTGCGACCGGCGTGGCGAAAGCCTATGCGGATCTGATTACGATTGCCGGTTACGACGGCGGTACCGGGGCAAGCCCACTCTCCTCGGTAAAATACGCGGGCTGCCCGTGGGAGCTGGGGCTGGTGGAAACTCAGCAGGCGCTGGTGGCTAACGGTCTGCGTCACAAGATCCGTCTGCAGGTCGATGGCGGTCTGAAAACCGGCGTCGATATCATTAAAGCGGCAATTTTGGGTGCAGAAAGCTTCGGTTTCGGCACCGGCCCCATGGTCGCGCTGGGCTGTAAATACCTGCGTATTTGCCATCTAAACAACTGCGCAACCGGCGTGGCAACTCAGGATGACAAACTGCGTAAGAACCACTATCACGGCCTGCCGTTCAAAGTGACTAACTACTTTGAATTTATCGCCCGCGAAACCCGCGAGCTGATGGCGCAACTGGGCGTGAAACGTCTGGTGGATCTGATTGGTCGTACCGACCTGCTCAAAGAGCTGGAAGGATTTACCGCCAAGCAGCAGAAACTGGAGCTGTCTCGTCTGCTGGAAACCGCTGAACCGCATCCAGGTAAAGCGCTGCATTGCACTGAAAACAATCCGCCGTTTGATAACGGCGTGCTGAACGCCCAGCTGTTACAGCAGGCGAAACCGTTTGTTGACGAGCGCCAGAGCAAAACCTTCTGGTTCGATATCCGCAACACCGACCGTTCCGTCGGCGCATCGCTGTCGGGCTATATCGCTCAGACGCATGGCGATCAGGGGCTGGCATCTGACCCGATTAAAGCGCACTTCAGCGGTACCGCAGGCCAGAGCTTCGGCGTGTGGAACGCGGGCGGCGTGGAGCTGTATCTGACCGGCGATGCCAACGACTATGTCGGTAAAGGCATGGCGGGCGGCCTGCTGGCAGTGCGTCCTCCGGTTGGCTCTGCTTTCCGTAGCCATGAGGCGAGCATCATTGGTAACACCTGCCTGTATGGTGCTACCGGTGGCCGCCTGTTTGCTGCGGGTCGTGCGGGTGAGCGTTTTGCGGTGCGTAACTCCGGCGCTATTACCGTGGTTGAAGGTATTGGCGACAACGGCTGTGAATATATGACCGGCGGCATCGTGTGTATTCTCGGCAAAACCGGCGTCAACTTCGGTGCAGGCATGACCGGCGGATTCGCCTACGTGCTCGACGAAGACGATGAATTCCGCAAACGCGTGAACCCGGAACTGGTAGAAGTACTGAGCGTGGACTCGCTGGCTATTCATGAGGAACACCTGCGCGGCCTGATTACCGAGCACGTACAACATACCGGTTCTTCACACGGCGAAGAGATCCTGGCGAACTGGCCAGCATTCTCGGCGAAATTCGCGCTGGTAAAACCGAAATCCAGTGATGTGAAAGCACTGTTGGGTCACCGTAGTCGTAGCGCAGCAGAGCTGCGTGTGCAGGCGCAGTAAGGGGTAGCAGCAATGAGTCAGAACGTATACCAATTTATCGACCTGCAGCGCGTTGATCCACCGAAGAAACCGCTGAAGATCCGTAAGATCGAATTTATCGAGATCTACGAGCCGTTTTCCGAAGGCCAGGCCAAAGCACAGGCAGATCGCTGTCTTTCCTGCGGCAACCCGTACTGCGAGTGGAAGTGCCCGGTACATAACTACATTCCGAACTGGCTTAAGCTGGCGAATGAGGGACGTATTTTTGAAGCGGCAGAACTGTCGCACCAGACTAACACTCTGCCGGAAGTTTGTGGCCGAGTGTGCCCGCAGGATCGTCTTTGTGAAGGATCCTGCACGCTAAACGATGAGTTCGGTGCGGTGACTATCGGCAACATAGAGCGCTATATCAACGATAAAGCGTTCGAGATGGGCTGGCGTCCGGATATGACTGGCGTTCGCCAGACGGACAAGCGCGTGGCGATCATCGGTGCAGGTCCGGCGGGCCTGGCCTGTGCTGATGTGCTGACCCGCAACGGCGTGAAGGCGGTGGTATTTGACCGCCACCCGGAAATCGGCGGTCTGCTGACCTTCGGGATCCCGGCGTTCAAGCTGGAGAAAGAGGTCATGACCCGTCGCCGTGAAATCTTCACCGGTATGGGTATTGAGTTCAAACTAAACGTGGAAGTGGGCCGCGACGTGCAGCTTAACGATCTGCTGAAGGATTACGATGCCGTGTTCCTTGGTGTAGGTACCTATCAGTCGATGCGCGGTGGGCTGGAAAACGAAGACGCTTCCGGCGTATTTGATGCCCTGCCGTTCCTGATCGCCAATACCAAACAGTTGATGGGATTTGGCGAAAGCAGTGACGAGCCGTACATCAGCATGGAAGGCAAACGCGTCGTTGTTCTCGGCGGTGGCGATACCGCGATGGACTGCGTGCGGACCTCGGTTCGCCAGAACGCGGCACACGTAATCTGCGCCTATCGCCGCGACGAAGAGAACATGCCGGGTTCCAAACGCGAGGTGAAAAACGCGCGTGAAGAAGGCGTCGAGTTCCAGTTCAACGTCCAGCCTTTAGGCGTGGAAGTGAATGCCAACGGTAAAGTGTGCGGCGTGAAAATGGCGCGCACCGAAATGGGCGAACCGGATGCGAAGGGGCGTCGCCGCGCGGAGATCGTCGCCGGTTCCGAGCACGTTGTTCCAGCTGATGCGGTGGTACTGGCGTTTGGCTTCCGCCCGCACAGTATGGAGTGGCTGAAAGAGCACAGCGTCGAGCTGGATTCTCAGGGCCGTATTATTGCTCCGGAACGCAGCGATAACGCCTTCCAGACCAGCAACCCAAAAATCTTCGCTGGTGGCGACATCGTGCGTGGTTCGGATCTTGTAGTCACCGCGATTGCCGAAGGTCGTAAAGCGGCAGACGGTATCCTGAACTACCTGGAAGTGTAAGTAAGCGTCCTCTGGCATCTCATCTTCAAACGCTGATGAGATGCCAGATTCCTCGCAATACCCCTGCCCCCTCCCCTCTATCAACACCGTGAAAGAGAACTAAAAAAACACACGGAAACGTTTGCTTTATTCTGAGAACTGTATATTATGCGGCGGATTTTTTGGGCAAAATTCATGGAGGCGTTGTGTCGCAGGACAACAATTATAGCCAGGGCCCCGTCCCTCTGGCGGCGCGGAAGGGCGTGATTCCACTAACGTTTGTCATGTTGGGACTCACATTTTTTTCCGCCAGTATGTGGACCGGTGGCACACTCGGTACCGGTCTTTCCTATAATGATTTCTTCCTGGCAGTTCTCTTCGGTAATCTTCTCCTCGGTATTTACACTGCATTTCTCGGTTTTATCGGCGCAAAAACAGGGCTCTCAACCCACCTTCTGGCACGTTACTCATTTGGTTTGAAAGGTTCATGGCTTCCCTCACTGCTCTTAGGCGGTACACAGGTAGGCTGGTTTGGCGTTGGTGTGGCCATGTTTGCTATCCCGGTTGGCAAAGCGACGGGGATTGACGTCAATATTCTGATTGCGGTTTCCGGTCTGTTGATGACCCTGACTATCTTTTTTGGCATCTCGGCGCTGACCGTTTTATCTATCATCGCCGTACCTGCCATCGTCGTTCTTGGCAGCTACTCCGTCTGGCTGGCGGTGAGCGATGTCGGCGGTTTAGACCATTTAAAAGCGATAGTGCCGCAGACACCGCTGAATTTCTCCACCGCACTGGCGCTGGTGGTCGGCTCATTTATCAGCGCAGGCACGTTAACCGCCGACTTTGTCCGCTTTGGCCGCAACGCCAAAGGTGCGGTACTGATTGCCATGGTGGCATTTTTCCTTGGCAACTCGTTGATGTTTATCTTCGGCGCTGCGGGTGCCGCCGCTGTTGGACAGGCGGACATCTCTGACGTGATGATTGCTCAGGGCCTGCTGCTGCCCGCGATTGTGGTGCTCGGCCTGAATATCTGGACCACCAACGACAATGCGCTCTACGCTTCAGGTTTGGGATTTGCCAATATTACCGGCCTTTCCAGCCGTTCGTTGTCGGTGGCTAACGGTATTATCGGCACACTGTGCGCGCTGTGGCTTTACAATAACTTTGTCGGTTGGCTGACATTTTTGTCGGCAGCGATTCCTCCAATTGGTGGAGTGATTATCGCCGACTATCTGCTGAACCATCGCCGATATGCCGACTTCAGCAAAGCACAATTTATTTCCGTAAACTGGATAGCTATCCTGTCCGTTGCACTGGGCATTGCCGCCGGTCACTATATTCCCGGTATCGTGCCCGTCAACGCCGTACTCGGCGGCGTATTCAGCTATATCCTGCTGAACCCACTTTTCAATCGCAGCCTTGCTAAATCACCAGAGGTCAGCCATGCAGAATAATAACATCACCATTCGTCAGGCGCGTTTACAGGGACGCGAAGGATTGTGGCAGCTCACGGTTGAAAACGGACGCTTCAGCCGAATTGAGGCTCAGGACGCCGCTACGTTGCCACAGGGTGAAGTGCTTGATGCCGAAGGTGGCCTGGCAATCCCACCGTTCGTAGAGCCACATATCCACCTGGATACCACGCAAACCGCGGGGGAGCCGAGCTGGAACCAGTCTGGTACGTTATTTGAAGGCATTGAGCGCTGGGCCGAACGTAAGGCAATGCTCACTCACGATGACGTCAAAGCGCGCGCCATGCAGACTCTTAAGTGGCAGATGGCCAACGGCATCCAGTATGTCCGTACTCACGTTGACGTTTCCGACCCTACGCTGACGGCGCTGAAAGCCATGCTGGAGGTGAAGCAAGAAGTCGCTCCGTGGGTAGAGCTGCAGATTGTCGCGTTCCCGCAAGAGGGCATTCTTTCTTATCCCAACGGTGAAGCGTTATTAGAGGAAGCCGTGCGTTTGGGGGCCGACGTCATTGGCGCTATCCCCCACTTTGAATTTACGCGTGAATATGGCGTGGAGTCGTTGCACAAAATTTTCGCCCTCGCGCAAAAATACGACAGACTTATCGACGTGCACTGTGACGAAATTGACGATGAGCAATCACGCTTTGTTGAAACCGTCGCGGCGCTGGCCCATCGCGACAATATGGGCGAGCGCGTGACCGCCAGCCATACTACGGCAATGCACTCCTATAACGGCGCGTATGCTTCCCGTCTTTTCCGCCTGTTGAAAATGTCCGGCATTAACTTTGTCGCGAATCCACTGGTGAATATTCACCTGCAAGGGCGCTTTGACACGTATCCTAAACGCCGCGGCGTTACACGCGTCAAAGAGATGCTGGAGGCAGAGATCAACGTCTGCTTCGGCCATGATGACGTCTTCGATCCGTGGTATCCGCTGGGCACCGCGAATATGCTGCAGGTACTGCACATGGGGTTACATGTGTGTCAGCTGATGGGATACGGACAAATTAACGATGGCCTGAATCTGATCACCACCCACAGCGCGAAAACCCTGCACCTGCAGGACTACGGTCTGAGCGTAGGGAATTCCGCGAACCTGGTGATTTTACCGGCAGAGAATGGGTTTGACGCGGTTCGTCGCCAGACGCCTGCACGTTATTCCATTCGTCACGGGCGAATCATTGCCGAGACTGTGCCGAGCCAAACGACGCTGCATCTGACGCAGCCGGAAGCGGTGACGTTTAAGCGCTAGGTTGTAATATCCGGTGTCGGATGGCGCAAGCCTTGCCATCCGACACCGTCACTCTCATCGTCAGGTGTGTAATAAACTGGCGCGCACCTTGATCACCACCTTTTTGATGTCCATCGGAGCCTGTACCACGCAGCCCGGCTTATGCGGCTCGCCCGGCATAAAAATCACAAATCTTCCCGGCTTCAGTACCATCGCCTGCTCATCGGCAATCTGGCTACACAGCTGATAATCATCCTCAACGTGCATCTCTTCGCACTGACGAGCAGAATCAGTCATCCCGAACAGAATGCGTTCTTCACCGGATAACAGTACCTGAATATCAATGTACTCCCTGTGCAGTTCCGCTTTCTTTTGTTCCGGGCTCTGCGTTGCAAATTGCATGACATTCATAAAAATATTATCGCCCTGCAACTCGTAGCGCCCTGGCATTTTCTCCTGCGGATTCGCCGCAACAGCCAGCGTTAACGCCTGCTGCAAAACCGGATGTAATCCGGCAGAAGGCAATGAACGCAACTCATCTGACATCATAATCAATCTCCCTGGGCCAACAGCGCGGCCCCCAGTAATCCAGCGTCATGACGGTAATGCGCCGCCCGTAATTCTACGTGGTAAGCCGAAGGCTCTTGTGCCAGATAGTTTTCCACCAGCGCCAGATACCCTTCTGCCAGCCCCACGCTGCCGCCAATCACCACAATCTGGCAATCGATCGTGGCCTTCACATCGGCGACAAGCCTTGCCAAAGTACGTGCCGAACGATGGATCAACCGACTGGCCTGCTCATCACCCTGCCCGGCGCGGCTAAAAATGGTTTTGGCGTCGCATCCAGCAAGCGCGCCTTCGGCAGCCGCCGCGATCCCACGACCGGAAGCGATCGCCTCGACACAACCCACACGCCCGCAACCGCACACCGGCCCATGCGGATCAGCCAGCGTATGTCCCAGGTGCCCGGCCAGACCGCCAATCCCGGTCAGCAGCTTCCCATCACTTGCCACCCCGCCGCCTACACCGGTGGAGACGGTGATAAACACCATATCGCGGTACTCGCCGCCAAGCGCATGATACTCAGCCCACGCCGCTGCCTGCGCGTCATTGACTGCCAGCGTCGGCAAAGCGGTGAGATCTTCTAGCGTTTGCACCAGAGGAAAATGCAGCAGCCCGCCGAGGTTGTGCGGGTTCAGCGCCAGTAGAGAACCGTCGCGGATAATCCCCGTTGAGGCGATCGCCACCCGCGTTGCCTGCCCCTGTAGTGGCGTAACCAGTGCTTGTAACGCGGCACGCAGAGCATCCGGTGTTTTGCTGGCGGGCGTCGGCAATTCATGACGATCTTGAATTTGCAGGCTGCTGTCTACCAGTGCGACAGCCAGTTTGGTGCCGCCAATATCAATCGACAGCGTGGTCATAGCACCGCCTTTTTAAGCGCTGTGTTGTACCACTGGCAAATGTGCTCCAGCCGGGTAATGGCTGAGCCGACTGTCACCGCCCATGCGCCATGACGCATCGCCTCAGCGGCCTGCGCTGGCGTGTTGTAACGTCCTTCAGCAATCACCCGACAACCCGCGTCGCTTAAAGACTTCACCAGAGCCAGATCCGGCTCTTCGGGCGTTTCTGGCGTGGTATAACCAGAAAGGGTAGTGCCAATGATTTCGGCACCGAGTTTCTGGCAGGCCATGCCATCCGCCATGGACGAACAGTCAGCCATCGCAAGGCGTTGGTGATGGTGAATACGCGCCAGTAAGGTTTCTACAGGTACCGGACGTATGCGATCGGTACCGTCGATGGCGATGATGTCAGCGCCTGCCTGCGCCAGCGCATCAACATCCTCCAGATATGCGGTGATGCGGACCGGAGAGTCATCAAGGTCACGTTTGAGAATGCCGATAATCGGCACCGAAACTACCGCCCTGGTCGCTTTCAGGTTTTCCACCCCTTCAATGCGTAACGCCACCGCGCCAGCCTGTTCTGCGGCCAGCGCCATCGCCGCAACAATTTCCGGTTTATCTAACGGGCTGTCAGGAACAGGCTGGCAGGAGACAATCAGCCCGCCGTTCGCGGCAATCTTGATATCCAGTTGTTCAAGTAACGACATGCTTATTCCCTTATGACTATTGCCCGGTGCAGGACCGGGCAAACGGATTAACTTTTGGATTTCACCATGGTGCTTTTGTCGCCGCCGAACGGCACGGCCCCGCTAAACGGTTTGCCATCAATGGCATCATGCGTACGCAATGCTTCAGGCCGCAGCCAGCGCTGTACGCGAGACGGCATATCGAGACCAATCAGCAGGATCACCACAAATGTCAGGCCAAAAGAGAGCGATCCCAACGCGGTGCCCAGATCCAGTCGTTGGGCAATCAGCGCACCGATGATCGGTGCCAACGCCCCGCCCAGTGCACCCACGTTGTAGGTGAAGCCCAGACCCGCCGCACGCTGGTCGGTATCGAAATAGCCGCCAATCAGTTTTGGTAAGATCCCGGAGATCCCCTGACCGAGCATTTGCTGGAAAAACAGCAGTAAACCCAGTACCCAGACGTTTGAGCCGCCAATCGCAAACACTGGAATAATCAGCAACTGCGAAGCCAGCAGACTGCAGACATAGGCCTTACGCGTGCCCAGCCAGTCGCCAAGAAAACCACCGACGCAACAACCGACCGCCGCGCCAAAGCCGCTAAAGAAGAGCACCCTGGCGACAGTGGAAGGGTCATACAGCAATTCGGTTTTCAGATAGGTTGGCAGCAGCGCCTGAATCGGCCACGAGTAAAGGAAGGCAAACAGCACAACCACCATCAGCATGACGCCCGTCGGCCAGCGTTTCCCGCTGCTTTGCACCATAAAACTAATGAAGATAAACGCGCATATCAGGCCAAGGACCGCCACGATAGCCGCATTTTGCAGGTTGCCTGCAAAGCAGAACCACAGCGCGGTTGCGGCGGCGAGAGTCATCACAATATTGATAACCCGATGTTCGCCCCGGTAGAGAATGTCCACCATTGTGCGTACCGGCGCTTTGCCTTCGTGTTTCTCTTTCCAGTCTTCCGCTTCCGGAATATTTTTACGCAGCCAGAGGGCGAAGATAATCGGCAAAATGCCGATGAAGAACAGCGCGCGCCATCCCCAGACCGGGACCACCAGGCTGTAGACCTGGGCGGCGATCACTGCGCCTACAGAGAAGCCGGAAATCAGGAAGCCGCTGGCTTTGTTTCGCAGGTGCCTGGGCCAGCTTTCAATAACATAAGTTGCGCTGGAGCCGTACTCACCAGCCATCCCCATACCGATAACCAGGCGGGCGATAAACATGGTGGTGTAGCCCGGCGCGAAGCCGCAGGCCAGCGTCCCCACAGAGAACAGAATGATACTGGTGACCATCGCCAGGCGGCGTCCATAACGGTCGCCCATCGCGCCCAGCATTAACCCGCCAAACCAGCGGGAGATAAAAGCAGCCGAAATCAGACTGGCCGCTTGTACCGTCGTCAGTCCGAATTCGCCTTGTACTTCCGTCAGCACAAGGGCGATTAATACAAAATCAAAACCATCAAGCAAATATCCCAGCCAGGCGGCAGAAAATGCCCGCCATTGTGCCCGATTGAGATGGCGATACCACGGGATGCTCTGGGTAGAAGTACTCATTTTACTCTCCCGACGATCTTTATTTTCGTTGTGGTGCCGGATGGCGGATTCGCCTTATCCGGCCTACGAGTCTTGTTTTTGCAGGCCGGATAAGCATTGTGCTATCCGGCGTCCGATCAGCCGCGTTCCAGCATTAATTGCTGGGCCAGCGCTTTCAGTTCCGGCAGATATTGTTCATCTACCGGGGCAAATGGTTTACGGCACAGCGGAACAGAAACCACGTCCATATAGTGCAATACCGTCTTCAGGCCGCGGAACACGCCAACCTTAATGAGCAGATCGATAACCTTATTGCACTCGGTTTGCAGCTTTTGCGCCGTCCGGATGTCGCCTTCTTTGAGCGCTTTCACAATTCCCTGATAACGCCATCCCATAATGTTGTAAGTGCTACCGATACCGCCATCTGCGCCCGCCAACAGACCAGAAGCGAAGATCTCGTCATAGCCGTTATAAAGCACCAGATCGGGGTGAGCGCGGCGGATCTGTTCCATCTGATAGAGATCGCCTGAGGTTTGCTTCAGCGCGCCAACGCCCGGCAACGTCACCAGCGTGTTGATCTGATCCAGCGTCAGTTTTACGCCGCTCAGCGCCGGGATGTTATAGACCACCATCGGCAAGCCATCAGCGGAATCAATAATTGCGCGGTAATGATCGCAGTGCTCTTCAAAACTGAACGGATAGTAAAACGGTGTGACGGCTGAAACCGCATCAAAGCCGTAGCGATGCGCGGCACTCGCCAGCTGTTGGCTCTCTTCGGTACTCACTGTGCCAACGTGAGCGATCAGCGTCACCTTGCCTTTCGCTTCTTCGGCAACAATTTCCAGTACCTGCTCTCTCTCAACGCGGTTTTGGACAAATGCCTCCCCCGTAGACCCACCGACATAGAGCCCGTCGATCCCTTGCCCAATGTTGAAACGCACCAGGCGGCGCAGGCTCTCAATGTCCAGTCGCTGTTGGCTATCGAATGGGGTTAACAACGCTGGCATTACGCCTTTTAAATCTCTTGCCATAGCTACCTCTGATGATGATTAGTGTTGTCTGACTGCATACCTTTATACCTGTTATACCAGATCAAATAAGCAGCAATACAATACAGAACGCTTATAGTGCGATCTGCCTCACTAAACGATCGTCAGGATCGCGATTACTTACGCAATTTTTTACTTTTGCTGAAGGCGTGCCAGGTAGCGGAAACGCTGTTGAGATGTTCTTGCAGTGCGCGGTCAGCTTCCTCAGGGTCGCGCTGACGAATCGCGTCGACAATAGCGATATGCTGCTGATAACTCACGTTATTGTGCTCATATAACTCTTGGTCGGCCACGGTCGGACGGGCGGCAATCAGCCAGTCTAACAGCGCAACATGGATAGCCATAAAGATGGGATTGCCCGGGATCTCCGCCAGTATGCGGTGAAAATCAACGTCCGAGCGAATGAACAGCGTATTGTCATCGAGTGACTGGCTGTTGATCTCCAGTGCTTTCGCCAGTCTGTCGATTTGCTCATCCGTCGCATGTTCTGCGGCGTATCGTACCAGGCTGGATTCAAAGAACAGTCGCAGCTGTTCGAAGTGGGCAATGCCGCCGGGATGCGCGAGGAAATCTTTCGCCATACCGGACAGCTCGCTGATAATGGTATCAGCTGAAGGACGCGAAACGCGGGCGCGCTCGCCATTGTTGATTTGCACCAGACCTTTGCGTTTTAACGCTGCCAGCGCTTCTCGTACAGAAGGACGGCCCACGTTAAAGAAGGCCATCAGCTCCCGCTCAGACGGCAACTGTTCGCCCTCGCCAAATTCCCGACGACGAATCATCTGCTCCAGTTCTTCTTCAACCATTTCAGACAGCTTTTTACGCGCTAGCGGGCGGCTGCGTAAGCTACGGCCAATGGTGGATGGAGAGTCTTCAGCTTGCGAATCAAATGCGTTCATAGGGCCCATTCAGCTAAGTCGTGGTGACAAATAACAGCGGGTTTATCCTAACACAGGATCGAAAGCAGGGTGAAATGATGGTCAATCAGACTGTCGGGCTTATTGGCGGTCTAACGCATCCGGATATTTTGTTACGCTAAAACATTCAGCTTATCTTTAATTGAAAACAATCATATTCGCTTCGTGAAATTTATGAATATGAACGTGATAAATTATCATAACCATCTATTTTATAACGATAAATAATTTAAACATCGAATTAAAAATAAGATATTCACTCCATAAAAATCGCCCGAAAAAATATAACATCAGTTTGGACAACAGCGTTATTACCGGATTTATCTTCTTCTCTGGCATGGAGTGAAACAATGTTCGGCATCATTATCTCTGTCATCGTTTTATTAACGATGGGTTACCTGATCCTCAAAAACTACAAACCGCAGGTAGTGCTGGCAGCCGCGGGGATCTTCCTGATGCTCTGCGGCGTCTGGCTAGGCTACGGCGCGCTGGTCGCTAACGACAAGAGCAGCGGCTATCTACTGGTCGATATTTACAACGAAATTCTGCGTATGCTTTCCAATCGGGCGGCCGGACTAGGGTTATCAATCATGGCGGTAGGTGGTTATGCCCGTTATATGGACAGGATGGGGGCCAGCAGAGCGATGGTTAGCCTGTTAAGCCGCCCGCTTAAGCTAATCCGCTCACCCTATGTTGTTCTTGCCGCCACCTATGTGATTGGTCAGATCATGGCGCAGTTCATCACCAGCGCTTCCGGGTTAGGTATGCTGCTGATGGTGACGCTGTTCCCGACGCTGGTCAGTCTTGGCGTGAGCCGTTTATCCGCGGTGGCAGTCATTGCCACTTCAATGTCAATTGAATGGGGCATTCTGGAAACCAACTCTATTTTTGCCGCGCAGGTGGCGGGCATGAAAATCGCTACCTACTTCTTTCACTATCAGTTACCCGTCGCATCGTGCGTTATCGTCGCCGTCGCTATTGCACATTTTTTCGTTCAGCGGCAGTTTGATAAAAAAGCATTCCCGGAAAGCAACGGATTCGCTGAACAAAAGACGCTGGAAAACGTGCCACCTCTCTATTACGCCATTCTACCCGTCATGCCGTTGCTTCTGATGTTGGGCTCGCTTGCCCTGGCACATATGGGGTTAATGAAAACAGAGCTGAATCTGGTGGTGGTCATGCTGATGAGCATGACGCTGACGATGTTTGTCGAGTTCCTGCATAAACATAATCTGCGCGAAACGATGGATGACGTGCAGGCCTTCTTTGATGGCATGGGAACCCAGTTTGCCAACGTTGTCACGCTGGTGGTCGCCGGTGAGATCTTTGCGAAAGGGTTGACGACTATCGGGACTGTCGACGCTGTAATAAAAGGTGCAGAGCATTCCGGCCTTGGCGGTATCGGCGTGATGATCATCATGGCCGTGGTCATTGCCGCCTGTGCGATTGTCATGGGGTCAGGTAACGCGCCGTTTATGTCTTTTGCCAGCCTGATTCCAGATATTGCCGCCGGACTACATATTCCTGCGGTAGTGATGATTATGCCGATGCATTTTGCTACTACGCTGGCCCGGGCGGTATCCCCCATTACAGCGGTCATTGTGGTGACATCAGGTATTGCGGGCGTATCGCCCTTTGAAGTGGTAAAACGTACGGCCATCCCGATGGCGGTGGGATTTGTGGTCAATATGATAGCCACCATCACGCTGTTTTACTGATCCCGAAGGCAGAAAACAGAACAGGCCCCAAAGGGCCTGTTTTTTTATTTCACTACGCGTAGCGCTGGACGCCCACCGCGAGGCGGCGGCGGAGTGTCATCCGGATCGTTGTCGTCGCCATTGTCAGGCTTATCGCCATCAATGACCGACATGACCGTTTCACTTTCAAAACCAGTTGCGTCGTTGTCGTCATCATTTAAGCTAGCGACATCTTCGTCGTAGGCGGCTTCCGGCTCGAACATAGTACCGGCGCCATTTTCACGAGCATAAATTGCCAGAACTGCCGCCAGCGGTACAGAAACCTGACGCGGCACACCACCGAAGCGCGCGTTAAAGCGCACTTCATCGTTAGCCAGTTCCAGGTTACCCACCGCACGCGGTGCGATATTCAGAACAATTTGCCCATCACGCGCATATTCCATAGGAACCTGCACGTCCTGAAGCGTCACATCCACCACCAGGTGCGGCGTAAGCTGGTTGTCTAACAACCACTCATAGAATGCGCGCAGCAGATACGGACGGCGTGGTGTTAGCTGTGGCAAATCCATACAGGTTAACCCCGGCCCAGACGCATTTCACGTTCAGGCTCAGTCAGAGAAGCCAGGAAAGAATCACGTTCAAAGACGCGAGTCATGTACCCTTTCAGTTCTTTCGAACCTGCACCGTTGAATTCAATGCCCAGCTGCGGTAAACGCCACAGCAGCGGCGCCAGGTAGCAGTCTACCAGGCTGAACTCATCGCTCAGGAAGTAAGGTTTCTGGCCAAATACTGGTGCAATTGCCAGCAGTTCTTCGCGCAGACGCTTACGCGCGACTTCGGCTTCAGAAGCAGAACCGTTCACGATGACATTCATCAGCGTGTACCAGTCTTTTTCAATACGCTGCATGTACAGGCGGCTTTCACCACGCGCAACCGGGTAAACCGGCATCAGCGGCGGATGCGGGAAGCGCTCATCCAGGTATTCCATAATGATGCGAGATTCCCACAGGGTCAGCTCACGATCCACCAGTGTCGGTACGCTCTGATTCGGGTTGAGGTCGATCAGATCCTGCGGTGGATTGTCCTTCTCCACATGCTCAATCTCGAAACTAACACCTTTCTCAGCCAGCACAATGCGGACCTGATGGCTATAGATGTCAGTAGGACCAGAAAACAGCGTCATTACCGAACGTTTGTTGGCAGCGACAGCCATGAAAACCTCCAGGTATATTCAGAATTTTTACTGCTACCAGCCACTAAGTGGCCAGCCAGAAGTGATGTCACCCATATTCGGGAAAGCCATTACTGTTCAAAATACAAACAAAAAATGAACGATACCGGACATTTGGGCAGAAAATTGGATGATAGTTTACCAGATTTTGTGACCTTTGTGGTGAGTCGATTCTTGAAATGGGGAAAAAGAGGTGGCAATCAGCGGATTACCGTGGTTATACGGAGAGCAGTAACGATAAAAAAACCCGCCGAAGCGGGTTTTTTCGCAAATTGTTGTCTGCCGAAGCAGAGTACAATTAACGTTTGGAGAACTGAGGACGACGACGTGCTTTACGCAGACCGACTTTCTTACGTTCAACCTGACGAGCATCACGGGTAACGAAGCCAGCTTTACGCAGTTCGCCACGCAGGGATTCGTCGTACTCCATCAGAGCGCGGGTGATACCGTGACGGATCGCACCAGCCTGACCAGAGATACCACCACCTTTAACAGTGATGTACAGATCCAGTTTCTCAACCATGTCGACCAGTTCCAGCGGCTGACGAACTACCATGCGGGCAGTTTCACGACCGAAGTACTGTTCCAGAGAACGTTGGTTGATTACGATTTTACCACTGCCCGGTTTGATGAAAACGCGAGCTGCGGAACTTTTGCGGCGACCAGTGCCGTAGTATTGATTTTCAGCCATTGCCTATAATCCCGATTAGATGTCAAGAACTTGCGGTTGCTGTGCCGCGTGGTTGTGCTCGTTGCCAGCGTAAACTTTCAGTTTACGGAACATAGCACGACCCAGCGGGCCTTTTGGCAGCATGCCTTTAACCGCGATTTCAAGCACACGCTCAGGACGGCGAGCAATCATCTCTTCAAAGGTCGCTTGTTTGATACCGCCGATGTGACCGGTGTGGTGATAGTACACTTTGTCAGTACGCTTGTTGCCAGTTACAGCAACTTTGTCAGCGTTCAGAACGATGATGTAATCACCGGTATCTACGTGCGGAGTATATTCCGCTTTGTGCTTACCGCGCAGGCGCAGAGCCAGTTCGGAAGCCAGACGGCCCAGAGTTTTACCGGTCGCGTCAACAACATACCAGTCGCGTTTTACGGTTTCTGGTTTAGCTGTAAAAGTTTTCATTAAAAGCTTACCCAAATAAATAAGTTACACGTTGGTGAACACCCAAACGTTTTGTCAGTTGAGGTTCACACGACATTGTCCAGCAAACCTACCCCTTCGAATAGCCTATGCCGGCGCATAGAAAGTTTTGGGAAAAAAACTCTCTCGTAACGTGGGGTCGCAAGATTATAGAGAAGTCAGGGTCAAAGATCGACCCCTTTATGTGATTTGCGGCAGGTTTAACCGGCTAAATGTTCCCGCTTCAGATACTCTTCGCTTTGCATCTCCTGCAAACGCGACAAACAACGCTGAAATTCAAACTTCAGACGCTCGCCCTGATAAATTTCATAAAGTGGTGAGGCCGCACTGACCACCAGCTTAACGTGGCGTTCGTAGAACTCATCCACCAGTGCAATAAAACGCCGCGCTTCGCTCTCCATCAGCGTCGTCATGACCGGCACATCAGACAACAGCACCGTATGAAACAGACGCGATAGCGCAATGTAGTCATGCTGACTACGCGCATCGACACAGAGCGTGGTGAACGACACCGCCAGCGTTTGGTTTTCGACGGCCAGCGTCTGCATCGGACGATGATTGATCTCCAGCGTCGGAGCGTGTTCACCTTTCGTTCCCGCTAATGCCAGCCAGAGCTTGTCCATCTGCTGGCGGGTTTCCTCATTCAGTGGCGACAACCACAAATGCGCCTGCGTTAAGGTGCGCAGACGATAATCGACGCCAGCATCGACATTCATGATGTCACAATGCTGTTTGATGGCATCAATGGCAGGAAGAAAGCGCGTGCGTTGCAAACCGTTGCGATACAGCTCATCAGGCGGAATATTGGAGGTTGCCACCAGCGTAATACCACGGGCAAACAGCGCCTTCATCAGACCGCCGAGCAGCATGGCGTCGGTGATGTCAGAAACAAAAAATTCGTCAAAGCACAGCACGTCCGTTTCAGCCTTAAAGCGGTCGGCAATGATTTCCAGCGGATCGCTCTGCCCCTGCAGGGCCGTAAGCTCTTCATGGACGCGCAGCATAAAACGATGAAAGTGCAAACGCTGTTTACGCCCGCCCGGCAGGCTATGGAAGAACAGATCCATCAGCCACGTTTTTCCGCGCCCGACTCCGCCCCACATATACAGACCACGCACTGGCGCGTTGGTCGGTGACTCACGCTTTCCCAGCAATTTGCCAAAACGCGCCATCAGTCCGCTCTCCTGCGGCGCAGGACGTGCTGGCGTCGAAAGCGCCTGGAAAATTGTTTCCAGTCGATTCACTGCTTCTTGTTGTACGTTGTCGGGCTGATGACTGCCGTCTTTGAGGGCTTGCTGGTAACGCGATGTCGGGGAAAGGCTTTGCATGATGTTATTGTTATTCCTTGAGAATCGATGTGCCGTCGCTCACGGTTGACGAAAAAAAGGCCGTTCTACATTACGTGATATAAACACGGGATTCCACTTCTACGGGATTAGCGGTTATAGTGGCATAATCAGGCGCAGGCATGGAGCCTAAAGCCAACACCCTACGGAAACACAAGACAACGGGAGATGTTCATGACCTGGGAATATGCGCTAATTGGGTTAGTCGTCGGTATCATTATTGGTGCTGTAGCCATGCGTTTTGGTAATCGTAAATTACGCCAACAGCAGGCATTGCAGTACGAACTGGAAAAAAATAAAGCTGAGCTGGAAGAGTACCGCGAAGAGCTGGTGAGCCACTTTGCCCGCAGCGCTGAACTGCTGGATAACATGGCGGACGATTATCGTCAGATCTACCAGCATATGGCGAAAAGCTCCAGCAACCTGCTGCCGGGTATGTCACCGGAAAATAATCCGTTCCGTAATCGTCTGGCAGAATCCGAAGCGGGTAACGATCAGGCGCCGGTTCAGATGCCGCGTGACTATTCTGAAGGCGCATCTGGCCTGCTGCGTAGTGGCGCAAAGCGCGACTAACTGCACATCGTTAAGAAATTTATTGGGCGCAGCAATTGCGCCCTCCGCTTCTCTTCCTGTCCCAGCTATTATTTAGTCGTTAGCCTCATTGTGACCAAACCGAAAATTCAATAACATCAAACTGTTTTGAATCATCTTCCGTTTACTCAAGGTACGAGAGCAGGATCCATGAAAAAACACACCCAGCTGTTGAGTGCATTAGCGTTAAGTGTCGGGTTAACTCTCTCGGCGCCATTCCCAGCCGCAGCGTCGATTCCCGGCCAGGTTCCCGGCCAGGCTGCGCTCCCCAGCCTCGCCCCGATGCTGGAGAAAGTGTTACCTGCCGTGGTGAGCGTAAGGGTCGAAGGCACCGCCGCTCAGGGGCAGAAAGTCCCGGAAGAGTTCAAAAAGTTTTTTGGTGATGAACTTCCCGATCAACCTGCACAACCTTTTGAAGGGCTGGGTTCCGGGGTCATCATTGATGCCGCCAAAGGCTACGTCCTGACCAATAATCACGTCATCAATCAGGCGCAAAAAATCAGCGTTCAGCTTAACGATGGCCGTGAGTTCGACGCTAAGCTTATCGGCAGCGACGACCAGAGCGATATCGCTCTGCTGCAAATTCAACACCCCAGCAACCTGACGCAAATTGCCATTGCCGACTCCGACAAACTCCGCGTCGGTGATTTCGCGGTGGCCGTGGGTAACCCGTTTGGTTTGGGGCAAACGGCCACCTCCGGCATCGTATCGGCTTTGGGTCGCAGCGGGTTGAACCTGGAAGGTCTGGAAAACTTTATTCAGACCGACGCCTCCATCAACCGGGGTAACTCCGGCGGCGCGTTGCTAAACCTCAATGGTGAGCTGATTGGCATTAACACCGCGATTCTGGCCCCCGGCGGCGGTAGCATCGGTATTGGTTTTGCGATCCCGAGCAATATGGCACGTACGCTGGCGCAGCAACTGATGCAGTTTGGTGAAATCAAACGTGGTCTGCTGGGAATTAAAGGCACCGAAATGACCGCCGATATCGCCAAAGCGTTCAAACTGGACGTGCAGCGCGGCGCGTTTGTCAGCGAGGTTCTGCCTAACTCTGGCTCCGCAAAAGCAGGTGTGAAGTCTGGTGACGTCATTACCAGCCTCAACGGCAAACCGCTCAACAGCTTCGCCGAACTGCGTTCACGCATCGCGACAACCGAACCAGGGACCAAAGTCAAACTGGGCCTGCTGCGTAACGGTAAACCGCTGGAGGTTGAAGTAACCCTGGATACCAGTACATCATCGTCCGCCAGCGCGGAGATGATTGCTCCTGCGTTGCAAGGGGCTACGCTCAGTGACGGTCAGCTTAAAGACGGCACCAAAGGCATCAAAATTGATAACGTTGAAAAAAGCAGCCCAGCCGCGCAGGCCGGTCTGCATAAAGATGACGTTATCATTGGCGTTAACCGCGATCGTGTAAACTCGATCGCCGAAATGCGTAAAGTGCTGGAAACGAAACCGTCGATCATTGCTCTGCAGGTAGTGCGTGGTAACGAGAGTATTTACCTGCTCCTGCGTTAACGCATGCAACCGGACATCAGCCCCCCGTGTGATGTCCGGTAAACTCGTGATATGCTGCTGCCGTTCCCTTTATTAATGACGCCGCCATCATGTTTGTGAAGCTTTTACGTTCGGTCGCGATTGGTTTAATCGTCGGCGCTATTCTGCTGGCCGCGATGCCCTCTCTGCGAAAAATAAATACGCTTACCGCGCCACAGTTCGACAGTGCAGATGAAACGCCCGCCAGCTATAACCCGGCGGTTCGCCGTGCAGCGCCTGCCGTCGTTAACGTTTATAACCGTAGTATGAACAGCACAGCACATAACCAGCTTGAGATCCGCACACTCGGCTCAGGCGTTATCATGGATCAGCGCGGCTATATCATTACCAATAAGCATGTCATTAATGATGCCGACCAAATCATCGTCGCGTTGCAGGATGGGCGTGTATTCGAAGCGCTGCTTGTGGGTTCTGATACGTTAACCGATCTTGCGGTGCTGAAAATCAACGCGACTGGCGGACTGCCGACAATTCCAATTAATAACAAACGCGTGCCGCACATCGGCGATGTCGTCCTCGCTATTGGTAACCCGTACAACCTTGGGCAAACCATCACTCAGGGGATTATCAGCGCCACCGGTCGTATTGGCCTGAACCCGACTGGACGGCAAAACTTCCTGCAAACAGATGCCTCCATCAACCACGGCAACTCCGGCGGCGCGTTGGTCAACTCGCTGGGCGAGTTAATGGGTATTAACACGCTGTCATTTGATAAGAGCAACGATGGCGAAACCCCGGAAGGGATCGGCTTTGCTATTCCGTTTCAGTTGGCAACCAAAATCATGGATAAGCTGATTCGTGACGGGCGCGTGATTCGTGGCTACATCGGCATCAGCGGTCGCGAAATTGCGCCACTGCACGCTCAGGGCGGCGGGATGGATCAAATTCAGGGGATTGTGGTTAACGAAGTGGCCCCGGACGGTCCGGCTGCGCAGGCAGGAATTCAGGTTAACGATCTGATTATTTCGGTCAATAACAAACCGGCGGTATCTGCGCTGGAGACCATGGACCAGGTGGCAGAGATTCGCCCAGGTTCGGTTATCTCTGTTGTCGTGATGCGTGATGACAAGCAGTTGACGCTGCAGGTAACGATTCAGGAATACCCGGCTACAAACTAAATCACAAACGAAATGATGTAAAAAAACCGGAGATAGCTCCGGTTTTTTTATGCGTCAAATTCGCGATATTTGTAGGACGGATAAAGCGTTAAACACCGCCATCCGGCCTACATAAAGGCGTTATTTAACGAACTCTTCACCAAGGGTGATATCTTTCTTCAACGTATCCAGCATACCTTCCAGTGAGCTCTGCTCAAATGCGCTCAGCTTGCCGATAGACTGGCGTTCTTCTACGCCGTTTTTACCCAACAGCAGCGGCTGAGAGAAGAAGCGAGCATACTGGCCGTCGCCTTCAACGTAAGCACATTCAACCACGCCTTTTTCGCCGCTCAGTGCGCGAACCAGTGACAGGCCGAAACGTGCTGCAGCCTGACCCATAGACAGGGTTGCAGATCCGCCACCGGCTTTAGCTTCCACAACTTCAGTACCCGCATTCTGGATACGTTTGGTCAGGTCTGCCGCTTCTTGCTCAGTGAAGCTCACGCCAGGAATTTGTGACAGCAGCGGGAGAATGGTCACGCCAGAGTGGCCGCCAATAACCGGGACTTCAACGTCACCAGGCTGCTTGCCTTTCAGTTCCGCAACAAAGGTGTTGGAGCGGATGATGTCCAGCGTGGTCACGCCAAACAGTTTGTTCTTATCGTATACGCCTGCTTTTTTCAGCACTTCTGCAGCGATAGCAACGGTCGTGTTCACCGGGTTGGTGATAATACCGATACATGCTTTCGGGCAGGTTTTAGCAACCTGCTGCACCAGGTTCTTCACGATACCGGCGTTAACGTTGAACAGGTCGGAACGATCCATACCCGGTTTACGTGCAACACCCGCAGAGATCAGTACCACATCAGCACCTTCCAGTGCAGGGGTAGCGTCTTCGCCGCTGAAGCCTTTGATTTTCACAGCAGTAGGGATATGGCTCAAATCAACGGCCACGCCAGGCGTTACTGGAGCGATGTCGTACAGGGAGAGTTCTGAACCTGAAGGCAGTTGGGTTTTTAACAGTAATGCTAGCGCCTGACCGATACCACCAGCAGCGCCGAGGACTGCAACTTTCATCCTAAACTCCTTATTATATTGATAAGCAAAGTGTCTATTGCTCCGCGGCGGCGACCTTAATTCACAAATCCAACGAATACAACAACCACGCGTCAAGAATGCGTAGTCACGCAAATTTGGCTTTTATGCATTTAACTTACGTAAAATAAAACCTAAGTTACGTAATTCAAAACCACCCGCACAGTAGAGCAACTTTCCAACAGGTGCTGACAATATACCCTACCCACCTCTCAAAACAACATCAATTTGATAACATTTAATTTACTTTTAACCTTATTTGCGAGCCGTGACACAGGCATGTTTCTTGATAACGAAATTTGATAAAATTCCGCTCTTTCATAACATTATTTCAGCCTTGAACAAGGCAGACTGTTTGCATAAAAATTCATCTGTATGCACAATAATGTTGTTTCTACTGCCATATTACGGGTGACTTATGCGAAGCTCGGCAAAACAAGAAGAATTAGTAAAGGCGTTTAAAGCGCTGCTTAAAGAAGAAAAGTTCAGCTCTCAGGGCGAAATCGTCCTCGCGTTGCAGGATCAGGGCTTTGATAATATCAATCAGTCCAAGGTTTCTCGCATGCTGACCAAGTTCGGCGCCGTGCGTACCCGCAATGCGAAAATGGAAATGGTGTACTGCCTGCCGGCAGAGTTAGGGGTACCTACAACATCCAGTCCACTGAAAAATCTGGTATTGGATATCGATTATAACGATGCAGTTGTGGTTATTCATACCAGCCCTGGCGCTGCTCAGTTGATTGCACGTCTGCTGGACTCATTAGGTAAAGCGGAAGGGATTCTGGGTACAATTGCCGGTGACGATACCATCTTCACCACCCCAGCTAAGGGTTTTACGGTAAAAGATTTGTACGAAGCCATTCTGGAACTGTTCGAACAAGAACTGTAATACTTCCTCCCCGTCGCCTCGCGGCGGGGGAAAAACCTCTGTATCCACCCTCCTCCCTCTATTATCCACTGTCATTGATTTAACAAATGGTGCGTTTAACCGTCAAAAGTCATTCACATAGCGAATATGAAGAGTTAAAAACGCACATTTTGCAAAAATACATATCTCAATGATTTAATTGAATTTATTATAAAACCGATGTTTAAAACCCTATTTTTAATTCTTTTTGGTTATAAAAAATATTTTTCTTAACACTTAATCCGCACAGAAACAATTAGCGTGGTATTAATTTATCGAGTGATTAGTGTATACTTGATTTTGTGATGAGGGTCACGAAACGCAGACCCCAATAAAAGAATTCGACGAGGTAAATATCATGAAAATCAAAACAACTATTGCAACCTTAAGCCTTCTTTCTGTTCTCTCTTTCGGTGCAAGCGCCGCAGTGACTCAGGTGAACTCACAAGAAGCACAGAACCTGCAATCCATGGGCAGCATCTCCGTATCTCAGATCGGTAGCTCACCAATGGACATGCGTCAGGCTATCGCCGCTAAAGCTGAAAAAGCGGGTGCCAGCAGCTATCGCGTCACCGAACTCCGTGAAGGCGCTCACTGGCACGCAACTGCAGAACTCTACAAATAAACCCTCGTCGTCTAGTCCGACGACTTGCCCCCGCCTGCCGGGGGCTTTTTTATGCCTTACATTGAGTGACGAACGTTAAAGCGCAGCTGTCCTTCCAACTCTTCTTCCGCTTCATCGAACAGTAAAATCAGTGCGCCGTATCGCCTGCGTAGCTTGTCCGGCAAATGAACAAATTCAATCTCCAGCGGCAGCGGTAAAACGTCCCCGATAACCACCTCCCACAGAGAATCTAAATCAACCACCTTTTCCCGGGCGAGATCGAACGCGCGCGTAAACTCACGGTAGAAATCCCCCTGGTCTTCTATCTCGTCAAAATCAAATGTATAGATGTTCATCTATAGCCACCATCCCGACGCCAGTCACTCTACAGACCATCAATATGCAGGAACCTCCTGCATTTTCAGGTAAGTATAGCCATAAAAAAACCGACGCTTTTAGCGTCGGTTTCCAACTCTTAATTACTGGTCAGCGCATGCTGGTATTTGTGCAGCATCCCGCTAAGTCGTTTTACCGGCTCGGTCACCTGCGGTGGCGCTTGCCAGATGATTAATTTCTCCTGATAGATCTCAAGCTCTTCCAGCAGCTGGCTAAAGTAGCGTCGGCGCTTGTCGTCGTTTCCTGCGGAAATCACGTGATCCGCAGTGCGACGAAGCTGGCGATGGAACGCGGATAGATCCTCGTTTACCGGTATCGGCGCATCGCGCAGGCGCTGATGTGCAATGATCATCGTCAGCGCCAGGCGAAACTTCGCCAGGTCGCCGGGAAATTTGTTCATCAGCAAAAACAGCTGCTGATAAAGCGCCGGGAGGTGGTTTTCTTTACGACGTACCACGTTGGTGGTCATCGCTGAAACCGCTGCCGAGACAAACTGGTTGAGCAACACGCGACCCGTTCTGTCACGAGAGTTATCGCGCACCAACAGAATGACGATAAATGCCAGCACGCAGCCAACAATTTGCCCCAGCGCACTATCAAGGAACTGACTAAAGTGGAAGGTCATCGGGTTATCCAGCACGATGATATTAATAGTGCTGGCCAGCGCCCCCATCGATCCCAGCCGTCGTTTCTGTACCTCTATACCCAGAAAGAACCCCAGCACCGCCAGGCTCAGGCACAGTAACAACATGCTTTGTTGCGTATTGGGGATAATCACCAGGAAATAGAGCGCCCCGAGCGGTAACGCCGCCAACGTACCGTAAATAAAGTCTATCGCCACCATGCGCGGGTTGGGCAAACGCATTGCCAGCGAAGTGACAACCGCAATCATCACCATTGCGCCGCTGCCGGAGGTCCATCCGGTCCACAGCCAGAATAAAGTTCCCAGCACACAAGAAAGCGTGGTGCGCCAGAAGTTGACCATCGCATGATGGCGCTCGGCAGACTCCACCTTCACCACTGGCTCACCTTGCAGGATCTCTTCTTCCGTGGCGCTAATTTTGGTATTACTCAGTACACCGCGTTTGAGCAACAGGTAGCGCGTAGCGGCGCCTGCCCAACTATATATCGTGATCGGCGTTTCGCGTTCGCCGGTCCAGGCAATCACCCGCCGCATCCGCTTCAACTGTTTATGAACATCTTGCACCGTTTCAACCGGCATATTGAACAACTCGCGGAAGGTATCAGTGATGAGTTCGGGTCGAGTGTTCTGAATAAGATAGGTTTCGCAGGACTGCGTGATGAGCGTGAGTGACAGCGTGTTCAATGCTTTGAGCCTGCGGTTAGCCCGCCCCCAGCGTGAGGACTCCATATTCAGGTTACTTCGCATGCCTTCCATTGCCGCCGTACGCCGGACTAAATCGCCCCAGGCTTTGTCCACTTCTTCACTATCACCATGCTTAATGCACAACTGCATAAGCTGATACTGCGCCACCAGCAGGCTGTCCAGTTCGACATCAATCTCCTGTTTCACCGAACGGGGCGAAAAGAGCAGATCGGCCACAATAGCACAGACAATCCCCATCACTATTTCACTACAGCGTTCGAGCGCAAATTGCGGCGTCAGCAGCGGTTCAGCCTGGATGGTAATGACGATGATCAGCGCCGTATAGCCCGAAAGTCCCCAGGCATAGGAGTTTTCGATCTTCACAAGCGACGAGATCCAGGTACAAAAACCGGCCCAGATACAACACACCAGGATCATCAATAACGGGGCGCGGATCATGCTGATGATAATGATCAGTGCAGCAATACAGCCAATAAATGTCCCGACAATACGCAGCATGCCGCGATAGCGTATAGCACCAGAATAGGGCTCTCCGCCAGCGGCAAAGGCCGGGCCAGCCGCCACAATGGCGGCGGTCAGCACCGCCCAGCGCGGGGTCTCAAGTTGGAAGTGAAAGCCAACGAACAGCGCCAGTACAATCGCGCACGCCAGTTTCACCGCAAAGCGGATATGCTGGTTGGCAATAGAGAAAATGCCCATCACGATTAGCCAAACTCGCGCAGGCGGTGCGCCATTTTACGGAAGAAGGATTCCCGGCTTGCATCGCGATCCTGCTTGCCGGTAATGACGACGGTAGCCGTAGTCCCCGCAGGCCACAGGGTGCCCTGCTGCTCATCAAGACGAATTCGCACCGGTACACGCTGCGCCAGGCGCACCCATTCAAGATTGGAATCAATGGTCGCCATACCCTTTGCGTCCCGAGTGCTGCTGGCATTCGTTACGCCAGCCGCCACGCTATCAACGGTGCCCTTCAGCACATGATTACTGCCCAGCGGGGTGATCTCTGCGCGATACCCAGGGCGGACGCCTTCCAGCTTGGTTTCTTCCATATAGGCCAGCACATAAAAAGAATGCTGTTTGACCAACGCCACCGCCGTAGAGCCGCGAGTAATAAATTCGCCGCTGTAGACGTTCAGGTTAGTCACCCAGCCATCTGCTGGCGCGCGAATGACGGTACGTTCCAGATCTAATTTCGCCAGGTCGCGGGTCGCCTGCGCCTTCGCAAGCTGGTGTAATACGGTTTGCAGGACATTGTTTGACTGGTCGATCTCTTCACGAGACATAGCCTGCACGCCCAGCCGGTTACGACGGCTGGCCTCCTGGCGTTTTTCCTGTGATAACACCTGATAGTAGGCGACGTCTGCTTCCGCTTCTTCGAGCGCTTTTTTATAGCGCGGCTGATCGATGGTAAACAGAACCTGGTCTTTCTTCACCAGTTGATTATCATGAACGTTAACGTTAGTGATAAGCCCGGCGACATCCGGGGCTATTGCCACAACGTCGGCGCTGAAGCGCGCATCACGCGTCCACGGCGACTCGGTGTAGAACACCCATGCGCGGAAAATGGCGATGAAGGCCAGAATGACCAGTACGAGAGTCGTGGCCGTACGGGAGAGTTTTCTTGTTAGTGTTTTCACTTCAACCTCAAACGAACAGGCGCGTTATTAAATAGAACAGGCAGCAATACAGCGCGGTGTTAAACAGAGCCGGGTGCCAGACAAAATCATAGATGCCAGTTGGAACCAGTACCCGGCGCACCAGCCAGAAAATCGCCAGTGACAAAAGTAATTCGAAAAAAATCGGTGGGAAGGACAGACCAAACACCACGATAACGGGAAACAGACTCATGTTGACCTTGGTAGCTTAAGAGAGTGCAGGTGATAGATTTTCTAGCGTATGTCACCGCAGAGAAGGGCAAGGATGAGCCAGGCGAGAGCGACATAGCTGTTATTTGAATAATAATATATTAACGTAACTGTTATGCTGTTATCTATATTATGTGATCTAAATCACTTTTAAGTCAGAGTGAACAATGGAACGATTAAAACGTATGTCGGTGTTTGCCAAAGTTGTCGAACTGGGCTCCTTCACCGCCGCCGCAAGACAGCTACAAATGAGCGTTTCATCGATAAGCCAGACGGTCTCTAAACTGGAAGATGAGCTACAGGTCAAGCTGCTAAACCGCAGCACACGCAGCATTGGGCTAACCGAAGCCGGTAAAATTTATTATCAGGGTTGCCGCCGGATGCTGCACGAAGCACAGGATGTTCACGAACAGCTTTATGCCTTTAACAACACGCCCATCGGCACCTTGCGCATTGGCTGTTCTTCAACCATGGCACAAAATGTCCTCGCTGGGTTGACCGCAACGATGCTGAAAGAGTATCCAGGATTGACGGTAAATCTGGTAACAGGCATCCCGGCACCGGATTTAATCGCCGACGGTCTGGACGTGGTTATTCGCGTCGGCGCGTTGCAGGACTCCAGCCTGTTTTCACGTCGCCTGGGAACCATGCCGATGGTGGTCTGCGCCGCTAAAAGCTATCTCGCGCAGTTTGGCGTGCCGGAAAAACCCGCCGATCTCAGCAACCACTCGTGGCTGGAATACAGCGTGCGCCCGGATAATGAATTCGAACTTATCGCTCCGGAGGGGATCTCTACCCGCCTGATCCCAGAAGGGCGCTTCGTGACTAACGATCCGATGACGCTGGTGCGCTGGCTGGCCGCAGGCGCGGGCATTGCCTATGTGCCGCTGATGTGGGTGATCAATGAGATCAATCGTGGCGAAGTGGAGATCCTGCTGCCCCGCTACCAGTCGGATCCACGTCCGGTCTATGCGCTGTATACCGAAAAAGACAAACTACCGCTCAAGGTCCAGGTGGTGATTAACTATCTGACGGATTATTTTGTCGATGTGGCGCAGCTGTTTCAGGGGATGTACGGCCGGGGCAAAGAGAAATAAAAAAGCCCGGTAGCGCTTTGCTTACCGGGCCTACATTCAGTGCCAGCGCACATTCCAGGCCGGATACGCTGAGCGCTATCCGGCGACCGGGTCGTTACGCGGTGCCACCTACGGTCAAGTTATCCACCTTCAGCGTCGGCTGGCCCACGCCCACCGGCAAGCTCTGTCCTTCTTTACCGCAAACGCCAACCCCGTTATCCAGTTTCAGGTCGTTACCCACCATCGAAATCTGCTGCATCGCTTCGATACCGGAGCCAATCAGCGTTGCGCCTTTCACCGGTTTGGTCACTTTTCCGTTTTCAATCAGATACGCTTCGGACGTCGAGAATACAAATTTCCCGGAGGTGATATCCACCTGACCGCCGCCAAAGTTAGGCGCATAAATACCGTATTCAACGGATTCGATGATTTCCTGCGGCGTGGATTTCCCCGGCAGCATATAGGTGTTGGTCATACGCGGCATCGGCAGGTGCGCGTAAGATTCACGGCGACCGTTACCCGTTGGTGCCACGCCCATCAGGCGCGCATTCAGTTTGTCCTGCATGTAGCCTTTCAGAATGCCGTTTTCGATCAGCACGTTGTACTGACCCGGTGTCCCTTCGTCATCGATAGCCACGGAACCACGACGGTCCGCCATTGTGCCATCATCCACAACGGTACACAGTTCTGATGCCACCAGTTCACCCATGTGACCGCTGAATACCGAGGTGCCACGGCGGTTAAAATCACCTTCCAGACCATGACCGACCGCTTCATGCAGCAGAACGCCAGGCCAGCCAGCGCCGAGTACTACCGGCAGCGTACCAGCAGGCGCTGCTACCGCGGACAGATTGACTAACGCCATCCGTACGGCCTCTTTCGCCCACGCGTCGGCACGGACTTCACCATCAAGGTCGCCAAGGAAATAGTCATAGCCAAAACGACCGCCGCCACCGCTGGCGCCGCGCTCACGCTTACCGTCCTCTTCGACCTGTACGCTTACGGACAAACGTACCAGCGGGCGGACGTCAGCGGCCAGCGTACCATCAGTCGCGGCCACCAGGATCAGTTCATAAACACCGGTCAGGCTGGCGGTCACTTCCTGGACGCGTTTGTCGGCGGCACGGGCCACGTTGTCTACGCGGCGCAGGATATCGAGTTTTTCTTCGCGGCTCATGCTCTGCAACGGATCAACCGAGGTGTAAAGCGCCTGATGCTCCACGGCCCCCAGCGTTTTTACTTTGCCGTCACCGTTGTCACGCACGATAGTACGCGCGGCATGAGCGCTTTGTTCCAGCGCCAACAGGCTAATCTGGTCTGTATAGGCAAACCCTGTTTTCTCGCCGCTGATGGCGCGCACGCCAACGCCCTGATCGATATTGTAAGAACCATCTTTAATGATGCGGTCTTCTAAAACCCAGGATTCGTGATAGCTCGACTGAAAATAGAGATCGCCGTAATCAAGACGGCGTTCGGCCAGTTGGCCCAGGATGGCAAACAGATCCTGATGTTTCAGGCCATTTGCCGCTAGCAATTGTTCACTTACCAGGTTCAGACTCATCGTTTTGATTACTCATTTAATTCTGCCGGATAGCGGAAAAAACGCCTTATCCGGCCTACGTTGTTAGGCTGCTGTAGGCCGGATAAGCGCTGCGCCATCCGGCAATACTATGTACTGAGATTGGGGCAATTACTCGCCCTCGTCAAATCATTGCTGGCTTTCTTTGCGCGGCTGACGCAGAACTTCGTTAATTTGCGGCTTATCGACCGGACCAGTGATGCGATAGCGCAGAATCGAGACTTTGCTCCACAGCGGCCCCAGCACCTTACTGGCGGCAAACACCGCCGCACCAACAATCGGGTTGACGGCAAACGCGGCGGCAACGCCTACGGTGGCAGATATTTCTGGTGCAACAATGGCTTCCATGTCCAGATCCCGGCGTACCAGGTTCACTGAACCTTTCATCGCAATATCGGCTTCCAGACCGTCCACCAGCGTGTCGTCGGTATGCATCACACCATCTTTGATCCACGCCGTGCTGCGAATCGAGTCGAAATAGAAGCCTTCGCTGAAGGTGTCGCTAAAATCAAAGCGCAGTTTACGCAGTAACGCATCGAAGCTTAGCAGGCGTAACAGTTGCCCCGCATGTCCCGTACTGAGTTCGGTAAGTTCGCCTTTGCCCAGCCGGGTACGCAAAATACCATTCAGCGAGGCTACATCAGGATCCCACGGCGGATTACGCCAATGCAGATCATACTCCACGTTGAATGAAGAATTGCGAATCGGCGTTGATACGCCAAAGAAACCGGCTGCGGAGTCAATTTTATTGCCGCTCAGTTTACCCTTTAGCGACGTTCGCTCCTTGCCCGGCGCATTCACCCACACGCCGTCGGTGGTCAGTCTGGCAAAACCCGTATCCAACAGACCGTTACTCAAGGTCAGCGTGTCGCCTTTAATCGCTACATCGGCGTCAATGCGCCCGTATTTCTGTCCCCACATCCAGCACTCGGCACAGCGCAGCTGAAGGTCCGGCCAGCCACGGAAGCTGACGTTGTCGATGGCTGAGAACGGCGAGGCTGGCGTACTATTTTGTGACGGTTTCGCCGCACTTGGGTTGTAATAAAGATACTTAATATTGGCCAGCCACGGCGCATTATTGCGCATAGCCAGCGTGGCGTTAATTTCACGGCCCTGCGCCTGCACGCTGGAGCCATTGCTCGCAGGCTCAGAAACGATACTCAAATTATTCCACTGTTGACCGCCCAGGGATAACGATGGCGTACGCACCGTGATGCGCTGCGGGAAGTTAGCGTTGCTGCCCACGTTATCCACAGCGCCTTTCTGGAATAACGCCAGCCATTGCGCGCCATCCATAGGGGGAAGATTAAGCTCTATGCCTTGTTGATCGGGTAACGCTGGCACGGTGCGGCTTTCCGACGCCCAGATTGCGCGGTCAAGCGTCAGTTTCTGATTCAGCAGCCAGCGGCTATTAAAATGATTCTTGCTGCCAGCGTTGCCGGTCAGATCAAAGCTGCGCAGATTGCCGTTGGCCTTAACGTTCACCGGCAACGCCTCACCGGCCGCCTTATTCAGTGGAGAAGGTAAGTGACTACTTACATTCTTGAGATCGCCCTTTAACTCAACGTTGTAGGTTGGCCCGGCATGATACGGAAGATCGATTCCTACCTTGCCATTCCACGCTATGCTACCGTTCAACGCGTCGTTGACCTGCGCCGGTAAAATCCCCATGCGGCTTGGCTGCCAGTCACCTTGCAGATTCACGGCTACCTGATAGGCTTTCGCCCCTTCGGTCGTGGAAAAGTCGACGTTCAGCGGCTGATTAAACCAGTTCGCGGTCATCGGCTCGCTCTTCAGATCACCGTTGATAAAGCTGAATTTACCATTCAAATTCTTCAGCGTGCTGTCGAGCGGTTTAATAAACAGGCTGTTATTACGCAGGTTGACGTCACCTTTGGCGGTAACCAGCGAGCCGTCTAGCGGAATATCAAGATGTAAGCGAGCATTCACATCGCCGTCAATCTGCAGTTGCTCAAGCGTAGCGCCGAGTGAATCCTTCAAAGGCGTCTCATCAAAATAAGGTCCAACCGCCTTGCCCGGCCCGTTGATGTCGGCATCAATCAGCAGTTTTTCTTTGGCATAGTCGGGGATGTTAGCCGTCAGATTACTGGCCTTCACACCGCCCAGATTAACGCTATCGGTCTTCATCCACAGACCGTCGTTAATGAAGTTCAGTTCAATATTAAGGTCAGTCAGCGCGGGCCAGTCGGGCTGGAAAGCAAACTTCGCATTGCGAAGCGGCACCAGTACCTGGAACTGCCCTTCATTGTGTAGATACGGGAACAGATGCGGGTCGCCGCCATACACCAACGTGGCGTTATCCGCTTCGCCGCCCTGAATAGCGCCGCTGAGGTAATCAACCAGCTCTTTGCCCATCAGGTTTTCCGGGAAGTAACGCCAGGCCTGAGAGCCATCGTCGGTGCTGATACCTGCCAGAATGCCCAACCATGGCTCATCATTGGCGGGCTGCAGATAGCGAAAACCACCGCGTGCGTGTACCGCTTTCGCTTTAACATCAATGTTGCGCCCATCTAACTGGAAACCTTTATCATTCTTCAGCCAGCTTAGCGTCGCTACGCCGTCCTCTATTTCCAGCGGTGCGCGAAAGACGGTTTCATACGGCATTTTAGCTTGCTTCATGGAAGCAGTGAGCGCCCCGTTTTCAACGCTGCCCGCAAGCGTACCGGAGAAATGCTCTGCCCCTGGCAGCAGCTTCCACTGTTTCCAGGCCAGATTGGTCCACGAGGACTGGAAGCGGGTTTTTTCTGTTGCCTGTAACGGGATATCCAGCGCCAGCACATCTATTTTGCCGCTCGGCTGCGTGGCCCGCCAGATATCACCCAGCGCAGGCGATAACTTGGCCGCCATCGGACGCAGCCCTTCTAACCCGGCCAGCTCCAGATTGCTGGCGCGGATGCGTAGCTCGTCGCTGCGTTTGTTATTCTCGCCGCCGACTTCCTGTTCAGGGATCCAGGCCAGCGTTAACGCCCCGCTTGGCCAGGGTTTATCATCCATCGTGATACGGGTATCGGGAATGGAGAATTGCCAGCCCGACTGCTCGCGGCTGATGTGCGCCGTCAGGTTATCGACGGAGAGCGTATGCGTACGACTCTCTCCCAGCCAACTTGCCCCACCTTTTTTCAGCCAGACATCGCCGCCGGAAACGACACCTTTTCTGATCGTCATCCATGCTTCCAGGCTAAAACGCGCGGTTTGCAACGCGACATTATCCTGCATCCATTTACCCAGCCACGGCTTGACGTCAATATCGTCGGCCTGCAACCAGACCCGACCGTTATTCAACAGCCCGTTGTCATCACGCAGATCCATTCGCACCTGCATAACACCGTGCTGCCCGGTCAAACTGGAGAGACTGACCTGGCCTTCAGCGCGATGCCGGTTTTTACCGTTAAGCCAGGTAAGCTGTGGGATCGCCAGTTCTGCACGCTGGCCTGAGAGGGTTAAAAAGCTAATCTGGCTGTCGCGTAGATCGAAATGATCAAACTGACGCAGGAAGAGATCGCTCAGGTGGCCGGCTTCAATTCCATCACCGCTTTCGCTGCGCTGGATGGGGGTATTAGTACGCAGCTGCAACTGCCAGAAGGTGAGATCGCGAAACTGCCAGCGCATGTGCAGCAAGCTTTGCCAGACATCCAGCGCTAATGTAACGCGCTTTACCGAAAATTCACCACCATCTTTAAGCTGCGCGTGGATATCGCGCGCTTCAAGAGTAGGGCCGAAATTTTGCCAGCTAGCGGAAAGTTGGCTGGCGGAGACGGGCAGACCGGTGGCGGATTCAATCTTGCCAAGGATGGCCGGACGCCAGCTATCAAGATGAGGCAGCGCAAGGCGCAGCCCACTGACCAGCAGCGCTGCGATGACAACGAATGCGGCTCCAGTGAGCAGTAATATCCCCGGCAATCGCCTCACGCGCCTCTCCTTGTCTACCAAAAAATGTGACTCACAAAACCGTCTTGCCGGATGGCGGCGTGAACGCCTTCTCCGGCCTGCAAGGTATCGCCATTGGGCGTTTACCAGGCCAGATTACATCATGACAACGTCGAACTGCTCCTGGTTATACAGCGGTTCGACTTGTACTTTAACCTGTTTGCCGACAAAGATTTCCACTTCCGCCAACGCATGTGACTCTTCACCCTTCAGGGTTTCAGCCACTGCCGGAGATGCATAAACCAGGAAACGATCGGAGTCATATGCATGGTGTACCCGCACGATTTCGCGCATGATTTCATAGCATACAGTTTCCACGGTTTTCACCGTACCGCGCCCATGACAGGTCGGACACTCGTTGCACAGCACATGCTCCACGCTTTCACGCGTGCGTTTGCGCGTCATCTCCACCAGGCCCAGCTGTGAAAAACCGTTGATGCTGGTTTTTACGCGATCCTTGCTCAGCGCCTGTTCCAGAGAGTGCAGCACCCGTCGACGGTGATCTTCATTATTCATGTCGATAAAATCGATAATGATAATGCCGCCGAGGTTACGCAGACGCAGCTGACGAGCAATGGCCTGCGTTGCTTCAATATTAGTATTAAAGATAGTGTCGTCGAGATTACGATGCCCAACAAACGCTCCGGTATTGATATCGACGGTGGTCATTGCTTCGGTTTGATCGATGATCAGATAGCCGCCAGATTTCAGTTCAACCTTGCGTTCCAGCGCGCGCTGGATTTCATTCTCAACGTCAAAGAGATCAAAAATGGGCTGGCGTCCGCTGTAATGTTCCAGCTTGCTGGTCATCTCGGGGATATATTCCGCTGTGAACTCCAGCAACGCTTCATAAGTCAGACGAGAGTCAACGCGGATCCGGTCAAGCTGGGCATCCGCAAAATCACGCAACACGCGCTGCGCCAGCGCCAGTTCGCCGTACATCTGGTAGCGCGTTTGCGGGCGCTTTTTACGCTCCATGACTTTAGTCCAGACGCGCTTCAGGTAGGCAGCATCCGAGGCCAGATCCTCCTCGCAGACGCCTTCCGCCGCTGTGCGAATAATGAATCCGCCCTGTTCATCGCAGTAATCCGCCACCACTTTTTTCAGGCGTTCGCGTTCAGTTTCGCTTTCGATACGTTGGGAAACGCCAACGTGCGAAGCACCCGGCATAAAGACGAGGTAACGGGAAGGAAGCGTGATGTCCGTCGTCAGGCGTGCGCCCTTAGTACCCAACGGATCTTTTACCACCTGCACCATCAGATCCTGGCCCTGGCGCACCAGTTCAGAAATGTCGCGCACGGTGAACTGTTTTTGTTCTTCACCCGCCACGCATTCGGTGTGCGGCATGATGTCTGAAGCGTGAAGAAATGCGGCTTTATCCAGTCCAATATCTACAAAAGCCGCCTGCATACCCGGAAGTACACGACTTACACGACCTTTGTAGATATTGCCTACGATTCCGCGTCGCGCCTCACGTTCAATATGAATTTCCTGCAGAATACCGCCATCAATGTAAGCAACCCGAGTTTCCGATGGTGTTACGTTTACCAACAATTCAGCCGTCATGTTTATCCCTTTTCTCACGCAGTGCGTTAAAATTGGTCAGCAACTCATACGTTTCTACCAGCGGTAAGCCGACTACGGCGTGATAGCTGCCATTGATCTTCCTGACAAAACAGCCACCCAACCCTTGAATACCGTATGCACCTGCTTTATCCATTGGTTCACCGCTGGCAACATAGCCCGCGATGTCCTCATCGGTTAGTGCTCTGAACGTCACATCCGTGACCACCAGACAGTCCAGACTGTGCCGGCGGTCGGCCAATGCCACGGCGGTCATGACCTGATGCGTTTTGCCCGACAGTTTGCGCAGCATTACTGCGGCATGGGCGTCGTCGTGTGGTTTTTCCAGCACTTCGCCATTAAAGATAACAATGGTATCCGCACCCAATACCGGCAAATCGCGCTGCGCCAGCGCCACGCCAGCCTGCGCTTTTTCGCGTGCCAGACGCGAAACATACTGCTGCGCGCTCTCCTGCGGGTGTCGATGTTCTTCAATCCCAGGCACCAGCCGTTCAAAGGTAACACCAAGCTGAGCGAGCAGTTCCTGACGACGTGGAGAACCAGAAGCAAGATACAGAGTATTCATATCAACCTTATTGCACCGCAAACTGCTGACGGACTTTACGCATCAGTAAGAATAGCCATGGCCAAAGCACACCATTCACTACACTACTCCAGAACACTTCGGGTCTGAAAGAGACATTGATCACTAAAAACTCGGCCCAGAAAACAATAATATCCACGACCAGTGATAACAACATGACCACCAGCGCCTGTTGCCAGAGCGCGAGGTTACGGAATAGCTGGAATTTCAGCGCGACCAGATAAGCAATGATACTCATCGACAATGCGCGCACGCCAAGCGTGGAGCCGCTGATGAGATCCAGTATGGCACCCACCACAAACCCCGTGCCCACATTTACGCGATGCGGCAGCGCCAGGATCCAGTACAACAAGATGAGCAGTACCCAGTTTGGCCGGAAAACCAGAATATCGTCCGGCCAGGGCATGACTTGCAGCAACAGTGCAATAAGGAACGAGAGCCAAATCACCCAACGTCCCTGGCTACGATAGCTTGCCACTTACTGTCCTCCCGGCTTACGCGGAGCAGGTTGTGGCGGCGTGGTACCCGCAGGCGCTGGAGTCACGCCTGTTGCGGGAGCTGGCACTGGCGCAGGCGGCCCCATGGCATCTGGTGCAGGCAGAACTTGCGGCATCATTTGCATCAGACGTTCATTGGCAACGCGGTGCACTTCTTCTGGCGTCATCGGATTTGCGCCGTTACGATCGGCGCCCCACAACAGCAGCAGATAACGCAGACGCTGCAGACCTGCGGTCGGGCGTGCCTGAATCACGGTATAAGCGCGCTGAGTGTCCAGCTTAACGGAAGAAACAACACCAACCGGATAGCCTTCAGGGAAACGTCCCCCCAGACCCGAGGTAACCAGCACATCGCCAACGCGAATGTCGGTGTTGGCTGGCAGGTGTTCGAGCTGAAGATCGTCGGTGCAGCCGTTACCGGCAGCGATCACGCGGATATCGTTACGCAGTACCTGAATGGGCAGAGCATGCGTCGCATCGCAAATCAGCAGCACGCGGCTGGTCAGTTTAGCCACCGCTACGACCTGACCCACAACGCCTTTGTCGCTAATAACCGGCTGACCTTCGTAGACACCGTTAACGCTCCCTTTGTCGATCACCACCTGATCGCTGTAAGGGTCATTAACCGTCGAGATGACCTGCGTCACCATCTTTTGTTCGTCCTGACGCAGCGGCGATCCCAGCAGCTCACGCAAACGCGCGTTCTCCTGTTTATATTGCCCCAGCATCAGCAGCTCGCTGTTTTTCAGCAGCAGTTCCTGACGCAACGCCCGATTTTCAAGTTCGAGTTGGTCACGAGAAGCCAGCGTTTGCGAAACGCCGTCGAGTAATTCACGAGGACCATTTGAGATAAAGTAGAAAGGACTGACGGCGGTATCCATGTACGTTCGTATTTGACTAAACGTACCCAGGCGGCTGTCGGCAATAATAACGCCGAGCGCCACCAGCACCGCCAGAATAAGGCGAATCTGTAGCGACGGGCCACGGCTAAAAATTGGCTTCATAGTCTATGCGTATTCTCGTATCAGAGCGGAAGGGCAACCCGCGGGCTACCCTACCTGCATCCGATTACTCTTCGCTGAACAGGTCGCCGCCGTGCATATCGATCATTTCCAGCGCCTTGCCGCCACCGCGCGCCACGCAGGTCAGCGGATCTTCAGCAACAACAACTGGAATACCGGTTTCTTCCATTAACAGACGGTCAAGGTTACGCAGCAGAGCACCGCCACCGGTCAGTACCATGCCGCGTTCGGAGATGTCAGACGCCAGTTCTGGCGGACACTGTTCCAGTGCAACCATCACCGCACTCACGATACCGGTCAGCGGTTCCTGCAGGGCTTCCAGAATCTCGTTGGAGTTCAGGGTAAAGCCACGTGGAACACCTTCTGCCAGGTTACGGCCGCGAACTTCGATCTCGCGCACTTCGTCGCCCGGATAAGCGGAACCGATTTCGTGTTTAATACGTTCTGCGGTGGCTTCACCGATCAGAGAACCGTAGTTACGACGAACATAATTAATGATGGCTTCGTCGAAGCGGTCGCCGCCAATACGTACAGAAGAGGAGTAAACCACGCCGTTCAGGGAGATAACGGCAACTTCAGTTGTACCACCACCGATATCCACAACCATAGAACCGGTTGCTTCAGAAACTGGCAGACCCGCCCCGATCGCAGCCGCCATCGGCTCTTCGATCAGGAATACTTCACGGGCACCTGCGCCCTGGGCGGATTCACGGATCGCGCGGCGTTCAACCTGAGTTGCTCCAACCGGTACACATACCAGTACGCGCGGGCTTGGGCGCATGAAGCTATTGCTGTGCACTTGTTTGATAAAGTGCTGGAGCATTTTTTCAGTCACGAAGAAGTCAGCGATAACGCCGTCTTTCATTGGGCGAATGGCAGCGATATTGCCCGGTGTACGACCCAGCATCTGCTTCGCGTCATGGCCCACTGCGGCTACGCTTTTTGGCGAGCCGGCACGATCCTGACGAATGGCCACAACAGAAGGCTCATTCAATACGATGCCTTGTCCTTTTACATAAATAAGGGTATTCGCGGTACCCAGGTCAATGGACAGGTCATTGGAAAACATGCCACGAAATTTTTTCAACATACTAAGGGATAATCCTGAAAGCTGGGGCGGAAAACAAAATCCGCTTACTTTACCAACCACACGCAGCAGCGACAAGGCGCAAAAATCATCTGCTACGGTGAAAATTAGTGCAGTTCGTTTCCTTTGTTACAAAATCGGCCTGAGTCCATCAGGGCTGAATAAATCAGCAGCACTCCTCGCTTTTGTTTGCAACCTGTCAAAGGTCATTCACCTGCATGTTTGCTGTTACAACCTGGCGAGCAGACAAGCACACCCCCAGAAGGCACAGCGCGCGTTATTCTACGTGAAAACGAATTAAACGGCAGGTTAAACCGAGTATCTTTGCGAATATTTTTTCACGTTAGTGTCAAGTGGCTGTGATGCGGCAAAAAAATCCCCTTGCCCACCCGCAACTCCGCGTTCCGTCAGCGTATGCCACTCGCTACGCGAACGAACGCCCGTGGCGTAAACCTGCGTTGGTGTTCCAGAACAAGCCTCCACCAGGCTTTGCACCAGGAGCTGGTTTTCGGTTCGCTTATCAATATTCCTCACCAGGCTTGGATGCAGCTTCAATAACTCAACGTTAAGCTCTTTGATCCAACTGGTGCTCACCAGCGTTAAACCCGCCTGCGTAACGGCAATTCGCACACCCAGCGCATTCATCAATCTGATGACGGGCTGTAACCGGCTGATATGTTGACAGACATCTGCCTCAGCAAGTTCAATAATTATGCGTTTGCGTAATGATTTTTCGCACTGCATCAGCGTATCACGTAGCCAGCGCTGAAAACGTGGGCGAATTAGCGATTCAACCGTTGTCTGCATCGCCAGGTTTTCCTGCGGCCAATAGCCCAACAGTAAGATCAGACGGCTGATTTGCAGACGGTCATATTCTTCAGCCAGGCCAAACTGCAGGACCATCGGCATATATTCCGCCGAAATAACCTCTTCGCTGCCATCAAAAATACGGCACATCAGCTCCCGGTGGTGCACCCGTCCTTCACGGGTTACCGCAGGCTTTTGATAAATTCTGGGTCCACCCCGGCTGAGCATCTGTTCGATCAGCGTTCGCCAGCGTACGTTACCCCGACCTTTTTCCGGTAGTGAGTCATCATAGACCGACCAGCTGTTCCCACCCTGCAATACCGAGTTCCGCGTGGCGGCTTCGGCGTGATCCATCACTTGTTCCGTCGACTGACCGCTGCGGCAAACACAAATGCCAATATGAACCATATCGGCACGGTCGATCATTTTATTAGCCGGAAGCGCATCTACCGCTTTTAATAATTGCCCGGCAATACTTTCCGCCTCTTTCAGCGTGCGGTGTGGCAACAGGATGGCAAAATCGCTACGGTGGTAGCGCGCCAGCAACGCGCCCGGATAGCGCGTCATAAAAGTCGACAACAAATTGATTAGCGTTGAAATTTGTTCTTCAGCAAGGGTAATTCCCCAGCTATCGCGCAGCAGCGTAAAGTCCGGCAGGCGTACCATCATCACGACGCCATGCGATCCCACTTTTTCCTGATCTTCCAGCAGCGTTGCCAGTTGGTTATCAAAGAACAGGCGGTTGCTTAGCCCGGTTTTTGTATCCTGCGCCACATAGGAACGAATCAGCGTATCCAGTCGGCTACGTTGCTCGCGGGCACTTTGAATTTCGGTCAGCAGCATATCGAGCGCGCTACTGGTACGCGCAGGCCATTCATAAACAGTCCCCCGCACGTTCGGTCCACGTTCGCCGTTAAGAATGCGCGTTGAACGAATCTCCAGCAACTCTTGACCTGAAAGCTGACGCTGAAGCCAGCGCACAGACAAAAAGAGCATCAGTATAATGAAAGCAATCGCCAACGTGAGCGGCGCGGTAGTCATCAGCGAATGGAAATAGTTGCCCATTGGATCCTGATAAACCAGACGCAGCGACATGCCCGGGTGTTTGACCAACGGGACGGTAACATCACGATACAGATTGTTCGTCCCCGCCGGGCGGTAGCTGCTGGTTCGGGAGTGGTCATACACCACGTGTTCGCCCTGTAGCAGTTCGACGCGCACGATATCAACCGAAACCATCAGTTCATCGATTTGCGGGGTTAGCGCAACGACATCGCGGGAGACAAGGTGCGTATCAATCGCCGTCGCCACCGCCTGAACACGGGTGGTGAACTTATATTGAATCGCGTTATAGAAACTCAGCGAGCAGCCGATCAGAGTTACGAAGATCGTTAACCCTGTAAGCAGCGTCACAAAAGCTGAAAATTTCGTCGTTAATCGCATCCTTGTGTTAACTCCGACAGTTATGAAACAGGCATGAAAGTGATAAAGCGGCGCGAAAATGCAAAACTGAACGCAAAATCCGTCCATTTATACAAACAGTGTGGGCATACTACCAAATTAGGTATATCTGGCAATTTATTGCGCGGAATCGGCATCATGTTTTGATTAGCGAGTATAGTCTTCATTAATAATTTTCCAATCCACTATACGAATTGAGGACAGGTTATGCAGGCTTTGATCTTAGAACAGCAGGACGGAAAAACCCTCGCATCCGTTCAACCCCTCGACGAAAATCAGCTACCGGAAGGCGATGTGACGGTGGATGTCCACTGGTCAAGCCTGAACTATAAAGACGCCCTGGCTATCACCGGCAAGGGTAAAATCATTCGCAATTTTCCGATGATTCCTGGTATCGATTTCGCCGGTACCGTGCGCACAAGCGAAGATCCCCGTTTTCATGCCGGTCAGGAAGTTTTACTGACCGGCTGGGGCGTGGGTGAAAATCATTGGGGTGGACTGGCCGAACGCGCACGCGTGAAAGGCGACTGGCTGGTTGCGCTGCCACAAGGGCTGGACGGACGTAAAGCCATGGTCATCGGGACCGCTGGCTTTACCGCCATGCTGTGCGTCATGGCGCTTGAAGATGCAGGTATTCGCCCGCAAGACGGTGAGATTGTCGTCACCGGCGCCAGCGGCGGCGTGGGCAGCACGGCCGTGGCGTTACTGCATAAGCTGGGTTATCAGGTTGCGGCGGTTTCGGGTCGCGAAAGCACTCACGACTACCTGAAGAGCCTGGGCGCTGACCGTATCCTTAGCCGCGATGAATTTGCTGAATCTCGCCCGTTGGAAAAACAGCTGTGGGCTGGTGCGGTTGATACCGTTGGCGACAAAGTTCTGGCAAAAGTCCTGGCACAGATGAACTACGGTGGCTGCGTTGCTGCCTGCGGCCTGGCTGGCGGTTTCGCTCTGCCAACGACGGTGATGCCATTTATTCTGCGTAACGTTCGTTTGCAAGGGGTGGACTCGGTGATGACCCCGCCAGCACGCCGGGCAGAAGCCTGGGCGCGTCTGGTTAAGGATCTACCGGACTCTTTCTATGCTCAGGCCGCCACGGAGATTACGCTGGCAGATGCGCCGAAGTTTGCCGATGCCATCATCAATAACCAGGTGCAAGGTCGTACGCTGGTGAAGGTGAAGTAACAAGCTCTGGCGCAGAAATTTACACTTAATTAACGAAATTTCGCGGCATATCTACAGACTCCCTGCCATATTAACTACGCGTCCCCTGTCAGTTATGACGCGTAAGCCGGGAGTCTGTTATGAAGAAATTACGTCCATTTACAGAAGCCGACGTCACTGACGAGTCGGCTTTTTTTATGCAACGCCGCCAGGTACTGAAAGCATTAGGGATCAGCGCCGCCGCGTTGTCTTTCCCCCTCTCTGCGCAGGCTGACCTTCTTAGCTGGTTTAAGGGGAATGACCGCCCGCCCGCGCCCGCGGGTAAGCCGCTTGATTTCAGTAAACCCGCCGCCTGGCAAAATTCGCTTCCTTTAACGCCGGCGGATAAAGTTTCTGGCTACAACAACTTCTATGAGTTCGGTCTCGATAAAGCGGATCCGGCAGCCAATGCTGGCAGTCTGAAAACCGATCCGTGGACGTTAAAAATCAGTGGTGAGGTGGCAAAACCACTCACCCTCGATCACGATGCGCTGACTGCCCGTTTCCCACTGGAAGAACGGATTTACCGGATGCGCTGTGTGGAAGCCTGGTCAATGGTCGTGCCGTGGATTGGTTTTCCGTTACATAAACTGCTGGCGCAGGTTGAACCCACCAGCAACGCAAAATATGTCGCCTTCGAAACGATCTACGCACCGGATGAAATGCCCGGACAAAAAGATCGCTTTATTGGCGGCGGGCTGAAGTATCCCTATGTTGAAGGACTGCGTCTGGATGAAGCTATGCATCCGCTCACTCTGCTTACCGTGGGGGTTTATGGAAAAGCTCTTCCTCCACAAAATGGCGCGCCCATTCGCTTAATTGTGCCGTGGAAATACGGATTTAAAGGTATTAAGTCGATCGTGAGTATTAAACTAACCCGCGAACGCCCCCCGACAACCTGGAACCTGGCCGCCCCCAATGAATATGGATTTTATGCCAACGTAAATCCGCATGTCGATCACCCGCGCTGGTCCCAGGCCACTGAGCGTTTTATTGGCGCAGGCGGTATTCTGGACGTTCAGCGCCAACCCACGCTGCTGTTTAATGGTTACGCCGACGAGGTCGCTTCGCTGTACCGTGGTCTTAATCTGCAGGAGAATTTTTAAGTGCGCCTGACTGCAAAGCACATTACCGGACTGAAAGTTTGCCTGCATCTTGCCGGTTTTTTACCGTTTGTCTGGCTATTTTGGGCGGTGAATCACGGTGGTCTGAGCGCAGACCCGGTCAAAGATATCCAGCACTTTACCGGTAGGACAGCTCTGAAATTCTTGCTGGCGACCTTGCTGGTCTCTCCCCTTGCGCGCTACGCTAAACAGCCATTATTGATACGCACACGGCGCCTGTTAGGGCTATGGTGTTTCGCCTGGGCAACGTTGCATTTAACCAGCTACGCACTCCTGGAACTGGGCATTCATAATCTGGCGCTGTTAGGACGGGAATTAATCACGCGACCTTATTTGATGCTGGGCATTACCAGTTGGGGCATATTATTCGCCCTCACGTTAACCTCCACCCAGTCGGCTCAGCGAAAACTGGGCAAAAATTGGCAGTATTTGCACAACTTCGTCTATCTTGTGGCGATCCTGGCACCCATACATTATCTGTGGTCGGTAAAAATTATCTCCCCTCAACCGATTATTTATGCAGCACTCGCTGTGGTGTTGTTAGCCTGCCGTTACAAGAAGTTTCGCCAGTGGTGGCGGTAGTTTCACGTTATGTGCAGTGCGTTACAAAATGTGGACGATCCGATTCTCTTTACATGTTAACGGTTGATTATCTTCCCTGATAAGACCAGTATTTAGCTGCCAATTGCTACGAAATAGTTATAATGTGCGACTTTGCTATCCCCGGTAGCGTTTTTAGAGCGCTGAAAGGGTGACATTCGCATGTTGAAGGTATATTTTGTCTTTTACCCGAAAATGGCAGAAGATAGCCGCACAATGACTAACAAGTCTGGCAATCTCACTTAATGGCAACCGCACCCAGTGCAATGCCTGAGATGCGTGGCATCTTGTCACTCACTGTTATAAAAATGCTATACAGACGGCGGTAAAACGCTTGTCACAATCTCACTAAACAAAGAGTACGGAACCCACTCATGGATATTCGTAAGATTAAAAAACTGATCGAGCTGGTTGAAGAATCAGGCATCTCCGAACTGGAAATTTCTGAAGGCGAAGAGTCTGTACGCATCAGCCGTGCGGCGCCAGCTGCAAGTTTTCCAATGATGCAACAGGCTTATGCTGCACCAGTGATGCAGCAGCCAGCTTTGTCTAACGCTGTCGCACAAACTGCCTCTCCAAGTATGGAAGCTCCGGCAGCAGCGGAAATCAGTGGTCACATCGTACGCTCCCCAATGGTTGGTACGTTCTACCGCACCCCGAGCCCAGATGCGAAAGCGTTCATCGAAATCGGCCAGAAAGTGAATGCGGGCGATACCCTGTGCATCGTTGAAGCCATGAAAATGATGAACCAGATCGAAGCCGACAAATCCGGCGTAGTGAAAGCGATTCTGGTAGAAAGCGGTCAACCGGTAGAATTTGACGAGCCGCTGGTCGTCATCGAATAACGAGGCGAACATGTTGGATAAAATTGTTATCGCCAACCGCGGTGAGATCGCCCTGCGTATTCTGCGTGCCTGTAAAGAGCTGGGCATCAAGACTGTCGCTGTGCATTCAAGCGCGGATCGCGATTTAAAACACGTATTGCTGGCGGATGAGACGGTCTGTATTGGCCCGGCTCCGTCCGTAAAAAGCTATCTGAACATCCCGGCTATCATTAGCGCTGCTGAAATCACTGGCGCAGTGGCAATTCACCCGGGCTATGGCTTCCTCTCTGAGAATGCCAACTTTGCTGAACAGGTAGAACGTTCCGGCTTTATCTTCATCGGCCCGAAAGCCGACACCATCCGCCTGATGGGCGACAAAGTGTCCGCAATTACCGCGATGAAGAAAGCTGGCGTACCAACAGTCCCAGGCTCTGACGGCCCGCTGGGCGACGACATGGACGCTAACCGCGCTCATGCGAAGCGCATCGGTTATCCAGTTATTATCAAAGCCTCCGGCGGCGGCGGCGGTCGCGGTATGCGCGTCGTGCGCAGCGATGCCGAACTGGCACAATCCATCTCCATGACCAAAGCGGAAGCGAAAGCGGCTTTCAACAACGACATGGTTTACATGGAGAAGTACCTGGAAAACCCACGCCACATCGAAATTCAGGTGCTGGCGGACGGTCAGGGTAACGCGATTTATCTGGCAGAACGTGACTGCTCCATGCAACGTCGTCACCAGAAAGTCGTCGAAGAAGCACCAGCACCGGGCATTACTCCGGAACTGCGTCGCTACATCGGCGAGCGTTGCGCCAAAGCGTGCGTTGATATCGGCTATCGCGGGGCAGGTACTTTCGAGTTCCTGTTCGAAAACGGCGAGTTCTACTTCATTGAAATGAACACCCGTATTCAGGTTGAACACCCGGTAACCGAAATGATCACCGGCGTTGACCTGATCAAAGAGCAGCTGCGCATCGCTGCGGGACAACCGCTGTCCATCAAGCAGGATGAAGTTGTGGTTAAAGGCCATGCGGTAGAATGCCGTATCAACGCCGAAGACCCGAACACCTTCCTGCCAAGCCCGGGTAAAATCACGCGTTTCCACGCGCCGGGTGGCTTTGGTGTGCGCTGGGAGTCTCATATTTACGCAGGCTACACCGTACCTCCGTACTATGACTCAATGATCGGTAAGCTGATCTGCTATGGCGAAAACCGCGACGTAGCGATCGCCCGTATGAAAAACGCATTGCAGGAACTGATCATCGACGGTATCAAAACCAACGTTGATCTGCAGATCCGCATCATGAATGACGAGCATTTCCAGCACGGTGGAACCAATATCCACTATCTGGAGAAAAAACTCGGACTTCAGGAAAAGTAAGCGTGCGTTAACTGAAAAGGCCGGAAATTCCGGCCTTTTGTTTTTCTCCCCTCCCGCACGTGCCATAAGGTACAATCCCCGCTTTCTTTATCCACAAGGGACAAAAAATGGACGCTCGTTTTGTTCAGGCCCATAAAGAGGCGCGCTGGGCGCTGTGGCTGACCCTTTTATATCTTGCCACATGGTTAGTGGCCGCTTACTTACCAGATTCCACGCTCGGTTTTACCGGCTTACCACACTGGTTCGAAATGGCCTGCCTGCTAACGCCGCTGGTTTTCATCGTGCTGTGCTGGGCGATGGTGAAGTTTATCTATCGCGACATTCCGTTGGAGGATGACGATGCAGCTTGAAGTTATTTTGCCGCTGGTCGCCTATCTGTTGGTGGTCTTCGGTCTTTCCGTTTACGCCATGCGTAAGAGATCGACCGGCACTTTCCTGAATGAATATTTCCTCGGCAGCCGCTCGATGGGCGGGGTCGTATTAGCCATGACGCTAACGGCAACCTACATTAGCGCCAGCTCGTTTATTGGCGGTCCTGGCGCCGCTTACAAATACGGGCTGGGATGGGTGCTGCTGGCGATGATCCAGTTGCCCGCCGTTTGGCTTTCTCTGGGGATTCTTGGTAAGAAATTCGCGATTCTGGCGCGCCGTTATAATGCCGTTACCCTCAACGATATGCTGTTTGCCCGCTACCAGAGTCGCCTGCTTGTGTGGCTGGCAAGCCTTAGCCTGCTGGTCGCGTTTGTCGGAGCAATGACCGTACAGTTTATTGGCGGCGCACGTTTGCTTGAAACCGCTGCAGGTATACCTTACGAAACCGGTCTGCTTATTTTTGGCGTCAGTATCGCATTGTATACGGCGTTCGGCGGTTTTCGCGCCAGCGTACTGAACGACACCATGCAGGGTATGGTGATGCTGATTGGTACTATTGTTCTGCTGGTCGGCGTCGTTCATGCTGCCGGTGGCCTCAGCAATGCGGTGGTAACCCTGCAAACTATCGACCCTAAACTGGTCTCGCCGCAAGGCGCGGATGACATTCTGTCACCCACGTTCATGACCTCATTCTGGGTACTGGTGTGCTTTGGCGTAATTGGGCTGCCGCATACAGCAGTACGCTGCATCTCTTATAAAGACAGCAAAGCTGTACACCGCGGCATTATCATCGGCACCATCGTAGTGGCAATCCTGATGTTTGGTATGCATCTGGCGGGTGCGTTGGGGCGTGCGGTGATCCCTGATCTGACAGTGCCGGATCTGGTTATCCCTACGCTAATGGTCAAAGTGTTGCCGCCGGTAGCTGCTGGGATCTTCCTCGCGGCCCCCATGGCCGCGATCATGTCGACGATCAATGCCCAATTGCTGCAAAGTTCCGCTACGATCATTAAGGATCTGTACCTGAACCTGCGTCCGGAACAGCTGAAAAACGAAACCCGGCTGAAGCGCATGTCGGCAGTGATTACCCTGTTGCTCGGCGCGTTACTGCTACTGGCCGCCTGGAAACCGCCAGAAATGATTATCTGGCTTAACCTGCTGGCGTTTGGCGGGCTGGAAGCTGTCTTCCTGTGGCCGCTGGTACTGGGCCTGTACTGGGAGCGGGCAAACGCGGCGGGCGCTTTGAGCGCGATGATTATCGGCGGCGTTCTTTATGCCGTACTCGCTACATTTAACATTCAGTACCTGGGTTTCCACCCGATTGTGCCCTCGTTACTGATAAGCTTGCTGGCTTTCCTGATCGGCAACCGTTTCGGTTCTGCCGTCCCGCAAGCCGCCATATTGACTACTGATAAATAAAAGAGTTTTGCCATGCCATGGATCCAACTGAAACTGAACACGACCGGTGCCAACGCTGAAGAGTTGAGCGATGCGCTGATGGAAGCGGGCTCCGTTTCCATTACTTTCCAGGACACGCATGATACGCCGGTATTTGAGCCTCTGCCGGGCGAGACTCGCCTGTGGGGAGATACCGACGTTATCGGCTTGTTCGATGCAGAAACCGACATGAAAGAAGTGGTTGCCATCCTGGAGCAGCATCCGCTGCTGGGTGCAGGCTTCGCGCATAAAATCGAACAGCTCGAAGACAAAGACTGGGAACGCGAATGGATGGATAACTTCCACCCGATGCGCTTTGGTGAACGTTTGTGGATTTGCCCAAGCTGGCGCGATGTCCCGGATGAGAATGCCGTCAACGTGATGCTGGACCCGGGTCTGGCGTTTGGTACCGGCACTCACCCCACCACCTCCCTATGCCTGCAATGGCTGGACGGTCTCGATCTTAACGGCAAAACGGTTATCGACTTTGGCTGCGGCTCCGGCATTCTTGCCATTGCGGCACTGAAGCTGGGTGCGGCAAAAGCCATCGGCGTAGACATCGATCCGCAAGCAATTCAGGCCAGCCGTGATAACGCCCAGCGTAATGGCGTTTCTGAGCGTCTGGAGCTTTATCTGCCGAAAGACCAGCCAGAGGCGATGAAAGCCGACGTGGTGGTCGCAAACATCCTCGCAGGCCCATTACGTGAACTGGCACCGTTAATCAGCGTACTGACCGTTGAGGGCGGTTTACTGGGTCTTTCTGGCATTCTTGCCAGCCAGGCGGAAAGCGTCTGTGAGGCCTATGCCGAACTCTTTACGCTCGATCCGGTTATCGAGAAAGAAGAGTGGTGCCGCATTACCGGTCAGAAAAAATAATCCCCTCTCGTTACCGTTGGTAACGCAATAATCGCTCTTTTTTTCGCAAAAGGATTTGCGGAAATGAGAGCGAGATCGCATTACAAAGCCACTATTTGCTCACAAAAACAGCTTTTTATCCTGATAACCTGAGGCTGGCCGTAATAAAAAAAGAGAAGTTTTCGGAATTTATAAACGGATGAAAAATTAGCACAACCACGTATCAAACTGATTATTAAAGATTTTAATTTGAAACTGTGTACTTAACCAGCAATTCATTGATCCACCTCAGTGGATTGGTCAAAGTTTGGCCTTTCATCTCGTGCGAAAAATGCGTAATATACGCCGCCTTGCAGTCACAGTATGGTCATTTCTTAACTCATGCGCATCGGACAATACCAGCTCAGAAATCGCCTGATCGCAGCACCTATGGCTGGCATCACTGACAGACCATTCAGGACGCTGTGCTATGAGATGGGAGCAGGATTGACGGTATCCGAGATGATGTCTTCTAACCCGCAGGTTTGGGAAAGTGACAAGTCTCGTTTACGGATGGTGCACGTTGATGAGCCAGGAATTCGCACGGTGCAAATTGCCGGTAGCGACCCTGTTGAGATGGCCGATGCCGCACGTATTAACGTGGAAAGCGGCGCCCAGATTATTGATATCAATATGGGGTGTCCGGCTAAAAAAGTGAATCGCAAGCTCGCAGGTTCAGCCCTCTTGCAGTACCCGGATCTAGTGAAATCAATACTAACCGAGGTCGTCAATGCAGTGGACGTTCCTGTCACACTCAAGATTCGCACCGGCTGGGCTCCGGAACACCGTAACTGCGTAGAGATTGCCCAACTGGCTGAAGACTGTGGCATTCAGGCTCTGACCATTCATGGACGCACCCGCGCCTGTTTGTTCAATGGAGATGCTGAGTACGACAGTATTCGGGCAGTTAAGCAGAAAGTTTCCATTCCGATTATCGCGAATGGCGACATTACTGACCCGCATAAAGCCAGAGCTGTACTCGACTATACGGGGGCGGATGCCCTGATGATAGGACGTGCAGCTCAGGGAAGACCCTGGATCTTTCGGGAAATCCAGCATTATCTGGACACTGGGGAGCTGCTGCCCCCGCTGCCTCTGGCAGAGGTGAAGCGCTTGCTTTGTGCGCACGTTCGGGAACTGCACGACTTTTATGGTCAGGCAAAAGGGTACCGAATTGCGCGTAAACACGTATCCTGGTATCTCCAGGAACACGCTCCGGATGACCAGTTTCGGCGCACATTCAACGCCATTGAAGATTCCAGCGAACAGCTGGCGGCGTTGGAGGCATACTTCGAAAATTTTGCGTAAACAGAAATAAAGAGCTGACAGAACTATGTTCGAACAACGCGTAAATTCTGACGTACTGACCGTTTCTACCGTTAACTCTCAGGATCAGGTAACTCAAAAGCCCCTGCGTGACTCGGTTAAACAGGCACTGAAGAACTATTTTGCTCAATTGAATGGTCAGGATGTTAACGATCTCTATGAGCTGGTACTGGCTGAAGTAGAACAGCCCCTGTTGGACATGGTGATGCAATACACCCGCGGTAACCAGACCCGTGCTGCCCTGATGATGGGCATCAACCGTGGTACGCTGCGTAAAAAACTGAAAAAATACGGCATGAACTGATACTAATCAGCGAAATGTTTGTTTTAAAAGGCGCTACTCGGCATGGGGAAGCGCCTTTTTTATTAACGTCACACGGGAGGCTTTGGCGATGAACGCGAGATGTGAACCTGTCTATTTTGGCGATGAATCTAAAAAGATAATCCTGGGTGATGCACTTACCGAACTGAAAAAGCTGCCGTCAGAAAGCGTCGATCTCATTTTCGCCGACCCACCTTATAACATCGGTAAAGACTTTGACGGGATGGTGGAATCCTGGGACGAAGAGGCCTTTTTGGCATGGCTGTTTGAGTGCATTGACGAGTGCCATCGCATTCTCAAATCACACGGCACCATGTACATCATGAACAGTACGGAGAACATGCCGTATATCGATCTCAAATGCCGCCAGCTCTTTACCATCAAGAGCCGTATCGTGTGGTCATACGATAGCTCCGGGGTGCAGGCCAAAAATTACTTTGGTTCGATGTATGAACCGCTTCTGATGATGGTAAAAGATCAGAAAAACTACACGTTTAATCGTGATGATATTTTGGTTGAAGCCAAAACGGGCGCTAAACGTGCACTGATAGACTACAGAAAGAACCCGCCCCAACCTTACAACCAGAAAAAAGTACCAGGCAATGTCTGGGAGTTTCCACGCGTTCGTTATCTGATGGACGAATACGAAAATCACCCGACTCAAAAACCCAAAGCCCTCCTTGAACGCATCATTCTGGCTTCCTCCAGTCCAGATGACAGCGTGCTGGATCCGTTTGCCGGTAGCTTCACTACCGGTGCCACTGCCGTGGAATTAGGTCGCAAGTTTGTCGGGATTGAAATCAATGCCGAGTACGTAAAAATGGGGCTCAGAAGAATGAGCATTGGTTCGCATTTTTCAGAGAATGAACTTGCAAAGGTGAAAAAGCGGAAGACAAAAAATCTGTCTAAAAAGAGTCGATTAACAGCAAAGAGCGGCGATCTTTCAGCAAAGTAAAGGCATTGTAAGTCTGCTTTTCAGCTTGCAGATTTCGTGTATATTCCCTGCACGCTTGGGCATGAATACACAGGGTTTGGTAATGATTCGCAAGTATTGGTGGCTGGTTGTTTTTGCGGTCTTCGTTTTTCTCTTTGATGCGCTGCTCATTCAGTGGATAGAGCTGATGACAACGGAGCACGATAAGTGCCGGAATATGAATTCTGTAAACCCCCTCAAGCTGGTCAACTGCGTCGACCTCGAATAGCACGACGAAAAATACGTCGACAGCCGTCAGGCCCTGGCGGCTAAAACTATCCTGGCTGATTTTCACTCTGCATTAATTGCATTACACAGCCGTCTGGGCTTAACATTTTTAATACGTTATCAACTAATACTGGCGCTTGCCCATACAAATCATAACTCACTGGATTCATTAACCAGTTTTTTATTATTCCGCTAAAGCTACCGTGCAGAATAATGATGATGACATCTAAATCCAGACTGGTGGCAATCAGATTTTCATCCACGCACTTTTGCAGTGAATCACGAATGCTTTGATGACTGAGACCTATTTTATCGCGAATGGTCTGTTCTGATATCATATCGTTATGAAATTCACATTTATGATATAAAATTTGCATTAATGCCTGCTGGCGAGGATTCTGTGCAATATATTGCAATCCCACCACAAACTTTTCACGCAGCCGCTGTAAAGGATTATCACCCCAACGACCAATAAGCTTATCCTGAATAAGATCGCGTAATGGAGGTTGTTGTAACCATAGCGCATTGAACAATTGCGTCTTATTTTCAAAATGCCAATAGAGCGCCCCCCGGGTCACGCTGGCGGCATCCGCAATGTCGTTTAACGTCGTATTGCTAACACCACGCACGGCAAACTGCATAATCGCTGTTTCTATCAGGTGCTGTCGTGTTTTGAGGGCATCAGCTTTCGTTTTTCTGGCCATGGTTTCGACTGTCTGAGGTAAGGTAGAGAATGATTAACTTTCTTATGTAATATTTGCTAAACGGAACAAATGTATCACTTAGCGTTTATTTAGACGAGTTCTAAAACAGTTAATTATGGATATTGCACACGAATAAACAAAACAAATAACAACCACCAATATATTCACCAACCAAATACTTATTTCAATATGTGTTTATGCGCATCATTGCATTACTATTAAAACCATAATGAAACAACCGAAGATAAATCCTTTTTTGTTTTTACGTGCCGTGTATCGCGCCCATAAATAAGTATTGCTTACATCGCAAGCTAATAATTTGTAGGATAGCCAACCATTATTTTCACTTGTGCGCGTTATCGCCTCTGCGTTACCCGGTTAATAACGAGCGTTCGGTTTTTTAAGGAATAGAAATGACGAAAAATGCCAGGTTTTCACTCCTGCCCTCATTCATCATCATGTCCGCTGTATTACTCGCCGGTTGTAACGATCAGGGAGAAACACAAGCTCACCCCGCAGAGCCGCAGGTGACTGTCCATGTCGTCGAAAAGGCTCCTTTAGCCGTGACGACCGAATTACCAGGGCGCACAACAGCATTTCGTATTGCTGAAGTCCGTCCTCAGGTCAGCGGGATTGTACTTAAACGGAATTTTACCGAGGGAAGCGATGTTGAAGCCGGTCAGTCGCTTTATCAGATCGATCCTGCGACTTACCAGGCTGACTACGACAGCGCCAAAGGCGAACTGGCAAAGAGTGAAGCGGCAGCAGCTATCGCACATTTAACGGTAAAACGTTATGTCCCGCTGGTTAGCACTAAGTACATCAGCCAGCAAGAGTACGATCAGGCCATTGCTGATGCTCGCCAGGCCGATGCCTCCGTTATCGCGGCAAAAGCGGCGGTCGAAAGCGCTCGTATCAACCTGACCTACACCAAAGTGACATCGCCCATTAGCGGACGTATCGGTAAATCTAACGTCACCGAAGGCGCATTAGTCACGAATGGCCAGGCAACTGAACTTGCTACCGTGCAACAACTTGATCCTATTTACGTCGACGTAACACAGTCCAGTAATGACTTTATGCGCCTTAAACAGTCCGTTGAGCAAGGGAGCCTGCATAAAGACAGCGCCAGCAGTACCGTCGAACTGGTGATGGAAAATGGTCAGTCGTACCCGCTGAAAGGTGCGTTGCAGTTCTCTGATGTCACCGTTGATGAAAGTACCGGATCCATCACCCTCAGGGCCGTATTCCCTAACCCACAGCACACGCTGCTGCCGGGCATGTTTGTGCGTGCTCGTATTGATGAAGGCGTCCAGCCGAATGCCATTCTCGTTCCCCAACAAGGGGTAACACGTACGCCACGCGGCGATGCAACGGTGATGGTTGTCAATGACAAGAGTCAGGTCGAGGCTCGCACCGTCGTTGCTACACAGGCGATAGGTGATAAGTGGTTAATCAGCGAGGGCTTACAGCCTGGCGATAAGGTTATCGTCAGCGGATTGCAGAAAGCGCGTCCCGGCGTAAAGGTTAAAGCAACCACCGATACCGAAACTCCAGCCGCAAAAACTGCGCAATAAGGTAACCGGACATGGCTAACTTTTTTATCAATCGCCCTATTTTTGCCTGGGTTCTGGCCATCATTCTGATGATGGCAGGGGCTCTGGCAATCATGCAACTGCCCGTTGCACAGTATCCGACCATTGCACCTCCTGCGGTCGCTATTTCTGCCACCTACCCAGGTGCGGATGCGCAGACAGTACAAGACACGGTTACGCAGGTTATCGAACAGAATATGAACGGTATCGATAACCTGATGTATATGTCCTCCACCAGCGATTCCTCCGGGAGCGTCACCATTACTCTGACTTTCGAGTCGGGTACTGACCCGGATATCGCACAGGTCCAGGTGCAAAACAAATTACAGTTAGCGATGCCCTTACTGCCACAGGAAGTACAGCAGCAGGGGATCAGCGTCGAGAAATCCAGTAGCGGTTTCCTGATGGTGGCGGGTTTTGTCTCCGATAATAACAATCTGACGCAGGATGATATTTCCGACTATGTGGCGTCTAACGTTAAAGACGCAATAAGCCGAACAGCAGGTGTCGGCGATGTCCAGATGTTTGGTGCACAGTACGCAATGCGCATCTGGCTCGACAGCAACGCAATGAACAAATATCAGTTGACTCCGCTGGACGTTATCAATCAACTGAGAACGCAAAATAATCAGATTGCCGCAGGCCAACTGGGAGGCGCGCCATCCGTCCAGGGTCAACAACTTAATGCCTCCATTATCGCTCAGACACGCCTGAAAACGCCGGAAGAGTTTGGTCGCATAACGCTGAAGGTGGGCCAGGATGGCTCAATGGTTCACCTCAGAGATGTAGCCCGCATCGAACTCGGCGGCGAAAACTATAACATGGTGACGAAAATTAATGGTCAGCCTGCAACAGGCCTGGGCATTAAGCTGGCGACCGGTGCAAACGCGCTGGATACTGCCGCAGGCGTCAAAGCAAAGCTGGCTGAGTTACAACCTTTCTTCCCGCAAGGTTTGCAAGTGGTTTACCCCTATGACACTACACCATTTGTAAAAATCTCGATTAACGAGGTGGTGAAAACGCTGTTTGAAGCCATCATCCTCGTCTTCCTGGTGATGTACCTGTTCCTGCAAAATCTGCGCGCCACGCTGATTCCAACTATCGCAGTGCCTGTCGTGCTGTTGGGAACATTCGCGATCCTCGCCGCATTCGGATTCTCCATCAATACGCTAACGATGTTCGGAATGGTGCTGGCCATCGGCCTGCTGGTCGATGACGCTATCGTGGTAGTAGAAAACGTCGAACGCGTCATGGCGGAAGAGAAACTGCCGCCCAAAGAGGCGACGCAGAAATCCATGGTCCAGATCCAGGGCGCGCTGGTCGGGATCGCGATGGTACTCTCGGCGGTATTTATCCCCATGGCGTTCTTTGGCGGCTCGACCGGCGCCATTTACCGCCAGTTCTCTCTGACCATTGTTTCAGCGATGGCGCTTTCTGTTCTGGTCGCCCTCATTCTTACGCCAGCGCTTTGTGCAACGCTGCTAAAACCCGTTTCCGCCGGACATGTTGAAAAGAAAGGCGGTTTTTTCGGATGGTTTAACGCCCTGTTCGATAAAAGCGTCGGGCATTACAGCAATAGTATCAGCGGTATTCTGCGCAAAACCGGACGCTACTTGTTGCTATATGTTCTTATCGTCGGCGGAATGGCTGTTCTGTTTTTACGCCTCCCTACCTCCTTCTTGCCCGAAGAGGATCAGGGGGTCTTTATGACAATGGTGCAACTTCCTGCCGGTGCGACACAGACGCGCACACAGCAGGTGCTGGATCAGATTCAGAATTACTACCTCAACCAGGAAAAAGCGAACGTAAAATCGGTGTTCACCGTTAATGGCTTCAGCTTTAGCGGCCAGGGACAGAACTCCGGTATCGTCTTTATTAGCCTCAAATCATGGGAAGAGCGTTCGGGCGATGAAAACGGCGTGACGGCTATCGTCGAACGTGCGACCAGGGCGTTCAGCCAGATTAAAGATGGACTGGTGTTCCCGTTCAACATGCCTGCCATTCTTGAACTGGGTACCGCGACCGGCTTTGATTTTCAGTTAATTGATCAGGCTAACCTCGGTCATACAGAACTGACGAAAGCCCGGAACCAGTTGCTGGGTATGGTGAGAGAGCATCCAGATTTACTGGTGCGTGTGCGCCCTAACGGTCTGGAAGATACCCCGCAATTTAAGCTGGATATTGATCAGGAAAAAGCCCAGGCGTTAGGCGTAAGTCTGTCGGATATAAACCAAACGATTTCCACGGCCCTTGGCGGCACCTATGTGAACGATTTTATCGATCATGGCCGAGTGAAAAAGGTATACGTTCAGGCTGACGCGCCGTTCCGTATGTTACCCAACGACATCAACAATCTCTACGTACGTAGTGGGAATGGTGAAATGGTGCCATTCTCTGCGTTCAGTTCGTCGCATTGGATTTATGGTTCACCCCGCCTGGAGCGTTACAACGGTATGCCATCAATGGAAATACTGGGAGAGGCCGCGCCGGGTCGAAGCACCGGTGAAGCCATGGCGCTCATGGAAAACCTCGCAGCACAGCTGCCAACCGGTATCGGCTATGACTGGACGGGGATGTCATATCAGGAACGGCTCTCCGGCAATCAGGCACCTGCGTTATACGCTATTTCGTTAATCGTCGTCTTCCTGTGTCTCGCCGCATTGTATGAGAGCTGGTCTATTCCATTTTCAGTCATGTTGGTTGTACCGCTCGGCGTGGTCGGTGCGCTTCTGGCGGCGTCCATACGCGGTCTGAATAACGACGTTTACTTCCAGGTAGGTCTGCTGACTACCATCGGTCTTTCCGCCAAAAACGCTATCCTTATCGTGGAGTTTGCCAAAGACCTGATGGATAAAGAAGGTAAAGGGTTGATTGAAGCCACACTGGAGGCGTCACGCATGCGTCTTCGTCCAATCCTGATGACATCCCTGGCGTTTATTCTGGGGGTTATGCCTCTGGTTATCAGCCACGGAGCAGGTAGCGGGGCGCAGAATGCGGTTGGTACAGGCGTAATGGGAGGCATGCTGACCGCGACATTGTTGGCAATCTTCTTCGTCCCCGTCTTCTTCGTTGTCGTCAGACGGCGTTTTAGTCGGCGCAACGTTTAATTTGTAAAATAAAGGCGTCTTCGGACGCCTTTTTCACCCAAGATGCCCCTCTTTATTTATTAATAAGATAGCCATTTATTTCTAATAAACCCTTCCTGAAAAACTCGCCAGTCACCTTTCTTTTTATCCATTATTTTTACAATCCACATGAATTGAGATTATTCCTCATGTCAGTATTTTTTTAAGAAGTGGTAAAATAATCGCCGAGTTCGCAGATGGCTTAGTGTTTGTCTTTGCTCAATTAGCGAAACGCTTATTTTTGAGGTAACACCATGAAAAGATTAATATCCGTTGCATTGCTTACCGCATTCCTGGCCGGCTGTGCACACGATTCTCCTTGCGTACCTGTATACGACGATCAGGGGCGCCTGGTTCATACCAATACCTGTATGAAAGGCACCACGCAGGATAACTGGGAAACAGCCGGAGCCATCGCCGGTGGCGCAGCAGCCGTTGCCGGGCTGACGCTTGGGATAGTCGCCCTGACCAAATAAATCTTCTTAAAAGCGCGGTGGGTACCGCGCTTTTTGCAATAAGAATTAAATCTTCATATAAGACAAAACGTTGGTATATAGCACTCAACGTATAATAAAATTATTATAGATTTTCCTCACATATCCACGATTTGAAATTAGCATTTTTTCAGTTCTTCGTAACAGCGCGCTTTCTTTTCATTATTCTCGCGTCATCAATATTAACGTACGAAATCGTTATCACGCGTCCGGTTTGATTTTTAAATTTTTTGCGCCGAAATGTGGCTTACGTTTCAATTTTGCACCACTTCAGGGCGCTGCAACTATTTTTTCCTGTCTACACTCTGAATATTGCGTCGAATAATCGTGCGCAAAAACCTGGCACTACCTTTGCTTAAAAGAGTATGGCCATAGCCACAGACAGGTAAAAGACGTTTTCAGAACGTTTCCATAACAATAATTCCTCCACACAGGATGCTCTATGAAAAAGATGATAATAGCCAGCCTGGCTGCGGCCGGCGTGCTGCTTGCGGTTGCAAATCAGGCACATGCCGGCGCAACACTTGATGCCGTAAAGAAAAAAGGTTTTGTGCAGTGTGGGATCAGTGACGGGTTGCCTGGCTTTTCTTATGCCGATGCAAGCGGTAAGTTCTCAGGTATTGATGTCGACGTATGTCGTGGCGTTGCCTCCGCTGTATTTGGCGATGATAGCAAAGTAAAATATACCCCGCTCACCGCCAAGGAACGCTTTACCGCACTACAATCTGGTGAAGTCGACATGCTCTCTCGTAATACCACCTGGACCTCCTCTCGTGACGCAGGAATGGGAATGTCTTTCACTGGCGTAACGTATTACGACGGCATTGGTTTTCTTACCCACAATAAAGCGGGTCTCAAGAGTGCTAAAGAGCTGGATGGCGCAACGGTTTGTATCCAGGCAGGAACAGATACCGAACTGAACGTGGCTGACTACTTTAAAGCCAACAACATGAAGTACACCCCTGTCACTTTTGACCGCTCGGATGAATCAGCTAAAGCTCTGGAATCTGGACGCTGCGACACGCTGGCTTCCGACCAGTCTCAGTTGTACGCCCTGCGAATCAAGCTGAGTAATCCTGCGGAATGGATTGTCCTGCCTGAAGTTATTTCTAAAGAACCGCTGGGACCTGTTGTACGTCGTGGAGACGATGAGTGGTTCTCCATTGTTCGCTGGACGCTGTTCGCCATGCTGAATGCGGAAGAAATGGGCGTTAACTCGAAAAACGTCGATGAAAAAGCGGCTAATCCTGCAACGCCGGATATGGCACACCTGCTAGGCAAAGAAGGGGATTATGGCAAGGATCTGAAGCTTGATAACAAATGGGCTTACAACATTATCAAGCAGGTAGGTAACTACTCGGAGATCTTTGAGCGTAACGTGGGATCGGAAAGCCCACTGAAGATCAAACGTGGACAGAACAACCTCTGGAATAACGGTGGCATTCAATATGCGCCACCGGTGCGCTAATACGTAGTGATGTAACGGGCGCCGCGACTGCGGCGCTCAGTCCAGAGTCATAGTTACCGAGGTTTTCTTATGTTCCATCGCCGCTCAATCGTAAAAGGATCGTTATCCTTTTCTAACCCTGCGGTCCGCGCCTGGTTATTTCAAATACTTGCCGTCATGGCAGTCATCAGCATTGCGGTCTATCTCATCCATAACACGATAAATAACCTGAATAATAGCGGTATTACCTCGGGATTCTCTTTTCTCGATCGCAGCGCCGGATTTGGTATTGTCCAGCATCTTATCGATTACGAGCAAGGCGATACGTATGGCCGTGTCTTTATCGTTGGCCTGCTCAATACGCTATTAGTTTCTGCACTGTGCATTGTTTTTGCATCAATTCTCGGTTTCTTTCTCGGACTGGCACGCCTGTCAGATAACTGGTTATTACGAAAGCTCTCGACGATCTACATCGAAACGTTCCGCAATATACCGCCGCTGCTGCAGATCTTCTTTTGGTATTTCGCCGTATTACGTAACCTGCCCGGCCCACGTCAGGCCGTTAACGCGCTGGACTTGATGTTTCTGAGTAACCGGGGACTCTATATTCCGGCACCGCAAATGGGAGAAGGATTTTTTGCCTTTTGCGGCGCTGTAATTATCACTATCGTCGTCACTATCGGGCTATTTCGCTACAACAGAATGCACCAGACTAAAACCGGTCAGCTACGCCGGACCTGGCCCACGGCTCTGGCGCTGATCGTGCTTTTACCAATGATCTCACAGTGGCTGTTTGGCGCAGCGCTTCACTGGGATATCCCCGCTCTTCGCGGTTTTAACTTCCGTGGCGGAATGGTGCTTATTCCCGAACTGGCTGCCCTGACGCTGGCGCTTTCAGTGTATACCTCGGCGTTTATTGCAGAAATTATTCGAGCGGGAATCCAGGCCGTTCCTTATGGCCAACATGAAGCAGCACGCTCGCTGGGTCTACCAAATCCGGTGACACTGCGCCAGGTGATCATCCCACAGGCGCTGCGCGTCATCATTCCCCCATTAACCAGCCAGTATCTGAATATCGTCAAAAACTCCTCTCTTGCGGCCGCCATTGGCTACCCGGATATGGTTTCACTGTTTGCCGGCACGGTACTCAATCAAACAGGGCAAGCCATTGAAACTATTGCTATCACGATGTCGGTGTACCTGATCATCAGCCTGAGCATTTCTCTGCTGATGAATATTTATAACCGCCGTATTGCACTGATTGAGCGCTAAGGAGCCATGATGACAAAAGCACTGCTGTCTCACCCCTCGCGTCAGAACAGTAACCCGGCAAGCCGCAGTCTACTCTGGGTGCGTAAAAACCTGTTCTCCAGTTGGTCAAATAGCCTGCTCACGCTGCTGTGCATTTGGCTGATTTGGTCATTTCTTCCGCCACTGCTGAACTGGGTATTCTTTCAGGCCAACTGGGTCGGTTCAACCCGCGCAGACTGCACCAAAGCAGGGGCTTGCTGGGTGTTCATTCATGAACGCTTTGGGCAATTCATGTATGGACTTTATCCCCACGATCAGCGCTGGCGCGTAAATCTGGCCCTGATCATTGGCCTGGCCTCTATCGTCCCTATGTTCTGGAAATCTATTCCCCACCGTGGCCGCTATATCGCCGTCTGGGCCGTCGTTTATCCCGTGGTGGTCTGGTGGTTGATGTACGGTGGTTTTTTCGGACTTGAGCGCGTAGAAACCCGACAGTGGGGCGGATTAACACTGACGCTTATCATTGCATCCGTGGGGATTGCGGGCGCGCTTCCGTGGGGTATTTTACTGGCGCTTGGACGCCGGTCTCATATGCCAGTCGTGCGGATTTTATCCGTCATTTTCATTGAGTTCTGGCGCGGTGTACCGTTGATTACCGTCCTTTTTATGTCCTCGGTCATGCTTCCTCTGTTTATGTCCGAAGGGACCAGTATCGACAAACTTATCCGGGCGCTGGTCGGCGTGATTCTTTTCCAGTCGGCGTATGTCGCAGAAGTGGTTCGCGGAGGGTTACAGGCCCTACCAAAAGGTCAGTATGAAGCCGCTGAATCACTGGCGTTAGGGTACTGGAAAACGCAAGGGTTGGTCATTCTTCCGCAAGCCCTCAAGCTGGTTATTCCGGGTCTGGTTAACACGATTATCGCCCTGTTTAAGGATACCAGTCTGGTCATCATCATCGGCCTGTTTGATCTCTTCAGTAGCGTGCAGCAGGCAACTGTGGACCCTGCATGGTTGGGTATGTCGACGGAAGGATATGTTTTCGCTGCACTGATTTACTGGATCTTCTGTTTTAGCATGTCGCGTTACAGCCAACATCTGGAAAAACGTTTTAACACCGGGCGTACACCGCACTGAGGAATTTATGAGCCAATTATTAATGCCGTCTACCGACGCGATGATTACGCTGGAAAACGTCAACAAATGGTACGGACAGTTTCACGTCCTGAAAAACATCAACCTGAAGGTAAAGCAGGGAGAACGCATCGTATTATGCGGACCTTCCGGTTCGGGTAAATCGACAACTATCCGCTGTATCAACCATCTGGAAGAGCATCAGCAAGGACGTATTGTGGTGGATGGGATCGAACTCAATGAAGATATCCGCAATATTGAGCGTGTCAGACAAGAAGTTGGCATGGTTTTTCAGCACTTTAATCTCTTTCCTCATTTGACGGTCCTGCAAAACTGCACGCTGGCACCAATCTGGGTACAAAAGATGCCGAAAAAAGAGGCTGAAGCTCTGGCAATGCACTACCTTGAGCGAGTTCGTATTGCTGAACATGCGCATAAATATCCTGGGCAAATCTCTGGTGGGCAGCAACAGCGCGTGGCCATTGCACGCTCGCTGTGCATGAAACCTAAAATTATGTTATTCGATGAACCCACATCAGCGTTGGATCCTGAAATGGTAAAAGAAGTGCTTGATACCATGATAGGTCTGGCGCAATCAGGCATGACTATGCTGTGTGTTACCCATGAAATGGGCTTTGCCCGCACAGTGGCCGACCGGGTGATCTTTATGGATCTTGGCGAGATTGTTGAACAGGCAGCACCGGATGAGTTTTTTGCTCACCCCAAATCTGAACGCACGCGTGCGTTTTTGTCGCAGGTTATCCATTAAAGCCATGCGCCGGATACAGCACTGGCGTTTAACAGATAAAACAAAAGGCCCAGTCGAAAGACTGGGCCTTTTGTTTTTATTTGATGTCTGGCAGTTCCCTACTCTCGCATGGGGAGACCCCACACTACCATCGGCGCTACGGCGTTTCACTTCTGAGTTCGGCATGGGGTCAGGTGGGACCACCGCGCTACAGCCGCCAGACAAATTCTTTTCTAAGTGCCAAACTTTAACCGAAAAACTGGTGCTGATACCCAGAGTCGAACTGGGGACCTCACCCTTACCAAGGGTGCGCTCTACCAACTGAGCCATATCAGCACACTAAATTTGATGCCTGGCAGTTCCCTACTCTCGCATGGGGAGACCCCACACTACCATCGGCGCTACGG
>OGSV01000027.1_pt1 | contig 231920 bp, 180 predicted proteins | sample 1574221 | NCBI WGS metagenome assembly OGSV01 (sample SAMN03295823, study PRJEB24534) | human gut metagenome | isolation source: fecal sample 4 from infant 3 | host: Homo sapiens | place: USA: Pittsburgh, PA | collected 2014-07 | reverse complement strand
GGGTTGCGCTCGTTGCGGGACTTAACCCAACATCTCACGACACGAGCTGACGACGACCATGCACCACCTGTGAACCCGCCCCGAAGGGAGGCCGCATCTCTACGGCCGTCGGGAACATGTCAAGCCCAGGTAAGGTTCTTCGCGTTGCATCGAATTAATCCGCATGCTCCGCCGCTTGTGCGGGCCCCCGTCAATTTCTTTGAGTTTTAGCCTTGCGGCCGTACTCCCCAGGCGGGATGCTTAACGCGTTAGCTCCGACACGGAACCCGTGGAACGGGCCCCACATCCAGCATCCACCGTTTACGGCGTGGACTACCAGGGTATCTAATCCTGTTCGCTCCCCACGCTTTCGCTCCTCAGCGTCAGTGACGGCCCAGAGACCTGCCTTCGCCATTGGTGTTCTTCCCGATATCTACACATTCCACCGTTACACCGGGAATTCCAGTCTCCCCTACCGCACTCCAGCCCGCCCGTACCCGGCGCAGACCCACCGTTAAGCGATGGGCTTTCACACCGGACGCGACGAACCGCCTACGAGCCCTTTACGCCCAATAATTCCGGATAACGCTTGCACCCTACGTATTACCGCGGCTGCTGGCACGTAGTTAGCCGGTGCTTATTCGAAGGGTACACTCACCCCGAAGGGCTTGCTCCCGATCAAAAGCGGTTTACAACCCGAAGGCCTTCATCCCGCACGCGGCGTCGCTGCATCAGGCTTGCGCCCATTGTGCAATATTCCCCACTGCTGCCTCCCGTAGGAGTCTGGGCCGTATCTCAGTCCCAATGTGGCCGGTCGCCCTCTCAGGCCGGCTACCCGTCGAAGCCATGGTGGGCCGTTACCCCGCCATCAAGCTGATAGGACGCGACCCCATCCCATACCGATGGAATCTTTCCCAGACCACCATGCGATGGACTGGAGCATCCGGCATTACCACCCGTTTCCAGGAGCTATTCCGGTGTATGGGGCAGGTCGGTCACGCATTACTCACCCGTTCGCCACTCTCACCCGGAGGCGAACCCCCGGGATCCCGTTCGACTTGCATGTGTTAAGCACGCCGCCAGCGTTCATCCTGAGCCAGAATCGAACCCTCCACAAAAAACCTTTTCATGAAGAGACATCGACATGATGACTCTCAAAATAAAGAAAATTGACGATCGCCTTATAAGGAAAGGCGCATCGCACGAAAACCCCACCGTCCTTCAAGGCCTCCCGGCCACTCGCCGAAACACGGCGAGCCGACGATGGACTGGCAATCATTGACTATAAAGAAGTAGTACAGATACGCTCTTGAGTTCTCAAACCACCACCACGCCGGCAGACCGCCCCGAACCATGGGAGCCGGGCCGCCGTGCCGGGCAGCAAGAGATAAACATACACGGGAACCCGCGCCCGCGCAACCCCGCAGGCACGGAAGGACCCGGAACCGTTGCAAACACACGCCTCCCCCGGCGTGTCGAAAACCACCTTACATGGCCGATATCATCGTCGTAGTCCTATGAAACAGCAATCGCATTACACGAAATCGAATGTTCATCGGCGTGTCGTCACTGCGGTCGGGCGCTGCCTACGAGGAAAGCCACGCAGGTGGGCGCCCGCTCTACCAGCGACGTCCGCAATGCTTGCCGCCGAGGCCTGATCTGCCGTCCGCTCCCCAAGGACCACGCCCTTCGGCGCGGAGCATCGCGAGATGACGCTTCATCGCAACCAGCATGATATGGGCGTCTTCCAGACCAAGGTGACGTTCCGACTTCGAGGAATCCAAGGCGCCCTGACGTTTAGCGTAAGATTCCAACGTATTGTCGCCATACGGATGCTCATCGTCGGGAATCGAGCCGTCATCCCAACGGCGGCTCATCGGCAACGTATCGATGATCGTAATGTTGCCGGCACGATAGCTTTCCGCATATCCGGCGATATTCAGCATGAAGAACCCATGCTCGAAACGGGCGTTGTGAGCCACATACGGTTGCTGTTCCAAACGCTGGAGCAATCCAATCTGAGCCGCCGGCCACTCGTCGAACAAGCGAGGACCTCCGGCAAGGTCACGAACGTCGATGCCTGTAAGGCTGAGAATCAGGTCGTTGCCGACAGCGGCGTTCTCGGGTGTGACGCCGAAGGAAAGGCGGGCCTGGCCATAGGCGTCCCCGGTCACATAGGAACTTTGCTCATACCGGTATTCGGCCGGGGCATCCGAGGGACGTGGCGACATCATGTTCATGAATTCGAACCCGACGTCGATGATGTATGTACGGGCCGGATCGGTGCCCGTGGTTTCGATGTCGACACCCATCACGTTGTCGACATCACAACCGGGAAGGTAGGCGTCACGCCAGTCAGGCTTGCGATAATCGGCAAGACGACGGCCCTCCTCCGACCGGCTTGCCTGACCGGCGGCGAACACCGAATCGTCATCGAACAATGTGGAACCGCCGGGACTGGTCACACCGCTCAGGTTCGCACGCGACATGGCATAGCGGCCGGAACGTTCCTGCTCACGTGCAGCCTTGCGGCGAGACGCACGGCCGTTGACGATTTCGGCGGTCCGATCCTGGATATCGTCCAACCGGATGGCGGATGCCGAAGTTTCGTCAGATGCCAATCGATCACCGTTCGCGGTATCGGCGACGGATACGGCATCCGCGGCATCCGCAGGTCGTGCATACGGGTGCAGAACCGGTACGGTGACTCGTTCACGGCGTTCTTGCGTAATGGTCCACAAACGCATCTGCGCACCGATCTCACGCAGGATGGCAATCTCGTCACATAGGCGACGATTCGCATACGCGAGCGCGCGCGGCAAACGATAGGAGGCGATCAAACGATCGAAATCCGTCATGAACGTCGTATTGCATTGCGCGAGGATCGATTCAAGCCGGTCACGAATCGCAAGATCGAGTTTCAGCAGATCATGCAGTTGGCGTGCGGACAGCGATGGAGCGGGCCGTCCGGTCATGGCAGTCGTCGCGGAGGATCCCGTCTCGGAGGAACGCCAGTACCGCAACGCCGCAATCGCATCAATATGCTGCGTCGCGGCCGCACCGATACCGCGCTCCATATCAAGTGAAGCGACCCACTGCCAGTCAATCAACTGATTGTCGGCGTTCTTCGGCATCATCGCCGCCCACTGATCGATGTCTTTCTTGGCTTCGGACAGCCAGGAACCGTCCGTCTGCACTGCTTCGTTCATATCTCGAATCGTAGCCGAATGGCAGACGATTTTTTCCACCCGCCACAATATGACCAAGATGCCAAGCACGAATGGATCCCCCGCACCTATCACCCCCGAATTCGGCGGATGGGCTCGTCATCCAGAGCATAAATTTTGATTTCCCTATAGCGAATAATGGCAAAAACCACAGGAAACAGAGGGCCTGACAGTTTATTTTTACATTATCGGAACGCAAGGAACGTTCCAGATGATGAAAGGAAGTCGCAATGTCGATAATGCATTCCAACATCAATACCATCGCGGCAGGTTATGGTTATTCTGGTGGCACCGATTCCGACAGCGTGGAAGTCAACCCACTGTTCGCCCGTCCGAAGGAAGCCAAGGCCTTCTCTAAGTTCAAGATTCCGCAGGAAGGAAGCCTACCGGAGACCGCCTATCAGGTGGTGCACGACGACGCCATGCTTGACGGCAACGCACGCCTGAACCTCGCGACCTTCGTAAGCACCTGGATGGACGATTATGCGAACCGCCTGTACATGGAGGCGGCCGACAAGAACATGATCGACAAGGACGAGTACCCGAAGACCGCCGAAGTCGAATCCCGCTGCTGGCATATGCTCGCCGACCTCTGGCATGCGCCGGACCCGATGGATACCATCGGAACCTCCACCATCGGCTCCTCCGAGGCATGCATGCTGGGCGGCCTGGCCTTGAAGCGCCGCTGGAAGGAAGCGCGAGAAAAGGCCGGCCTGCCGGCCGATCGACCGAATCTGGTGATGAGCAGCGCCGTGCAGGTGTGCTGGGAGAAGTTCTGCAACTACTTCGACGTGGAACCGCGTTACGTGCCGATCTCCGAAGAGCACAAAGTGCTTGACGGCTACGACCTCGACAAGTACGTCGACGAGAACACCATCGGCGTGGTGGCCATCATGGGCGTGACCTACACGGGCATGTACGAGCCGGTCAAGAAGATCTCCGACGCGTTGGACCGCATCGAGGAACGCACCGGACTCGATGTGCGCATCCACGTGGATGCCGCTTCGGGCGGTATGATCGCACCGTTCATCCAGCCTGACCTTCAGTGGGACTTCCGCGTCAAGCGCGTGTACTCCATCAGTACCTCCGGACACAAGTACGGTCTGGTCTACCCGGGCCTGGGCTGGGTGGTATGGCGTGAGACCGCCGACCTGCCGGAAAGCCTGATCTTCAAGGTGAGCTATCTGGGCGGCGAAATGCCGACCTTCGCGCTGAACTTCTCCCGCCCCGGCGCTCAGGTGCTGTTGCAGTACTACATGTTCCTGCGTTTGGGATTCGAAGGCTACCGCCGCGTGCAGCAGGCCGCGCACGATGTGGCGAAGTACCTGTCGGGCGAAATCGCCAAGATGGACGACTTCACTCTATGGAACGACGGTTCCGATATTCCGGTGTTCGCTTGGATGCTCAAGGACAAGCCGGATCGCAAGTGGAACCTGTACGATCTGCAGGATCGTCTGCGCATGAAGGGCTGGCTGGTGCCGGCCTATCCGATGCCGGTGGATCTGACGCAGGTGACCGTGCAGCGCATCGTGGTGCGCAACGGATTCAGCCATGATATGGCCGAATCGTTCCTGAAGGATCTGAAGGCCTGTGTGAAGTATCTGGATGGCTTGAAGGCGCCGATGCCGAGCGAGGCACGGGTCTCCGGCTTCCATCACTGAGTCTCTACCAATCGCCATCCTCCGTCGCGCCCGCACGCGACACCGCGAAGCCTCATCCGTGGGAGGTGAGGCTTCGCCCACCTTGGCGAATGCCCTCGGCTGGCGAAGGATGGAGAGGAAACCATGTTTGTTCCTACAACGATTATGTTTATGAAAGCTGGCTGCAATGACAGTTCATGCAAAGAAACCGCTTGCCGTGATAGCGCACAATGCGAGCACGGCGGCACATTCAGGATTCGCGCGTTCCGGAGCGGGCACGGCCGTGAGGCCGGTCGAGAAACCGTCCAAATCGCCTGCCGGTGCAGACAATCATGCACATACGGGCACACATGCACATGCCGGGGCGAGTAGCAAAGCCCTGATGTCGGTCGGTCAGCTGGCCATGCTGACCGTGGTGGCAGTGGCCTCTCTACGTTCTTTGCCGGCCATGGCCGATTATGGTCTGGCATCCATACTGCTGTATCTGATTCCGGCCGTGTTCTTCCTGGTGCCGGCCGCACTGGTCGCCGCCGAACTGGCTACCGGATGGAAAGGCGGTGTGTATGTGTGGGTGCGCGAGGCGTTCGGTAACCGTTTCGGCTTTCTTGCCATCTGGCTGCAGTGGATTCAGAACGTGGTGTGGTATCCAATTCAGATCGCCTTCATCGCGGTGAGCCTTTCGTATGTGTTCGGTGCCGGCAATCTGGGCAATAACGGCGTGTACATTGCCGCAGTGATCATCGTGCTGTATTGGATCAGCACGATGGTGGCTTTGCGTGGCGGCAATCTCTTCGCCAAGGTCGGCTCGATCTCCGGACTGATCGGTACCCTGTTCCCCGCGCTGCTGCTGATCGTGTTCGGCGCGATCTGGCTGGGCATCGGCGAGCCGATGCACACTTCCATGCATGCCTCCGCTTTGCTGCCGCCGTGGACCGGCATCGCATCGATCGTGCTCATCGTCTCCAACGTGCTAGCTTATGCGGGCATGGAAGTCAACGCCGTGCATGCCAATGACATGAAGAATCCGGGCCATCAGTTCCCGCGCGCCATCGCACTGGCCACCGCGTTGATTCTGCTCGTGTTCATTCTGCCGACTCTGGCCATCGCCTTCGCCGTGCCGCATCGTGAGCTCGGTCTGATCGATGGCATCAATCTGGCGTTCAAGGAGTTCTTCGACCACTTCGGCATGAGCTGGGGCACCCCGATCATTTCGCTGCTGATCGCATTCGGCGCGTTCGCTTCCGTCGTGACATGGATCGCAGGACCCTCTCGCGGCCTTCTGGCCGCCGCCCGCACCGGTTTGATGCCGCCGATGCTGCAGAAGCGCAACGCCCACGGTGTTCAGGAAGGCATTCTGATTCCGCAGGGTGTGATCGTGACCGTGCTGGCGTTGCTGTTCGTGCTGATTCCGAATGGCAATACCGCCTTCGCGACACTGGTCGATATGGCCACCGCATTGTATCTGGTGATGTACATGCTGATGTTCGCCTCCGCGATTCGGTTGCGCAAGATCCATCCTGAAGTCAGGCGCACGTACCGTGTGCCGGCTATTCGTCTGATTGCGGGCGTCGGCTTCATCGCCTCCGCCGCGGCCTTCGTGCTGACGTTCGTGCGTCCGGCCGGATTTACCGGTCTGAGCACCACGGCCTACGCGATTCTGGTGGCTGTGGTTGTGGTGGTGCTTGGCATGCCGCCGCTGATTCTGTATGCGATGCGCAAGTCGAATTGGGATATGCGTTCGGACGCGGAGAAGAACGCGGACGCGAAGGGAATTCTGGTGAATCCGGAAGGATAGTCCCCGTACCACCTTCTTCTTCCAAGAGGAAGAAACTGAACCATGACAGGCGGCTGCTCCCGTTAGAGGTGCAACCGCCTGTTCGCATACCGTTTAAAGATCGAAGCCGAGTTCGGCGGCGGCTTCGGTCGGCACCGGATCCTCACACCAGAAATCCTCAAGATTCTCATTGGTGGTCAGGCTCCGAATCTCCGCCTTGTCGATGTACAGCTCGCCGCTGAGATGATCGGTCTCATGCTGGAAGATGCGTGCCGGCCAACCATGCAGATGCTCCTCGTGCCTGTTGCCATCCTCATCCTGCCACCGTGCGGTGATGTCAAGCCAGCGCTTACGCACAGCCTGATACCCGTCGAAGCTCAGGCAGCCCTCATAGAAGCTGCGGGTTTGCGTACCAATAGGCTCATAGCTGGGATTGATGATCACGTGGAACGGGAATTCCGCCGCCTCGCGCGGATCGCCGTCATCGCCATCACGTACATGATCCTCCACCACGGCCAGGGCCAGGCCTAGGCCAATTTGCGTGGCGGCCAATCCGACGCCCGGGGCTTCAAGCATGGTGACGTGCATGGTGTCGATAAGCTTGTCGAGCGTCTTGCGGCTCAGCTGCCCCTCATAGGCTGCGGTCTGCTGGCGCAGCACCGGTTCGCCGGCCTGCACGATCGGCAACAGTTTGTCCTTGCCGCCGGATTTGATGAGTTTCTCGACCTCGCGGTTGAGCTCGAGATTCACTTTTGCATTACGTCCAAACATGTTTTCTCCGTTGTTCTTGTTCCCGGCACGCTTCCCCCCCCCATCTCCCTGTGCCATGATGCCATGCCGCAGCATGGCATTTCCTTCGTCAGAGATCGTCAGAGGGTGAAACGGGGATTGCTACAATGCGAGCTCGTCGGCCACGACCTTGGCAAGGCGTTCGCACACCTCGTCGGCCTGCTGCTGGGTTTCGGCCTCGGCCATGACGCGCACGAGCGGCTCGGTGCCGGACGGACGCAACAGCACGCGACCGGTATCTCCCAGCATCTTCTCTTCGCGTTCGACGGCTGCCTGCACCTTGGCATTGGTATCGGCGGCCAGCTTGTCGACATTCGGTACATTGATCAGCTGTTGCGGCAGTTGCGGGAAGTCTGCGGCGAGCTCCTTGAGACTCTTGCCGGACTGTACCACCTCATTGCACAGGGTCAGTGCGGTCAAGGTGCCGTCGCCGGTGGTGGCGAATTCGCGATTGATGACATGGCCGGACTGCTCGCCACCAAGCGAATAGTCACCGCGCAGCATCTCTTCAAGCACGTAACGGTCGCCGACGTTGGTCTGTACGGTCTTGATGCCCATGGAACGCAGGGCGAGCTTAAGCCCCAGATTGCTCATCACGGTCACCACCAAGGTGTCGTGATTGAGTTTGCCGGCGTTCTTCTTGGCGCGGGCCAGAATACCCATGATCTGATCGCCGTTGACCATGTTGCCATCCTCATCCACGGCCAGGCAACGGTCGGCATCGCCGTCGAAGGCTACACCCATGGCCGCATCGGAAGCCTTGACCATGGCCTGCAGCTGCTCCGGATGGGTGGAACCGGCGTTCTTGTTGATGTTATAGCCATCCGGTGAGGCATTGATCACAATCACATCGGCACCTGCGCGACGCAGGGCTTCGGGAGCGACCACGGACGTGGCGCCATTGGCGCAGTCAGCCACGATCTTCAGGCCCTTAAGCGGCTTCGGCTGGGACTTGTCAGGACCGATCGGGGCGATGGTGGAAACCAGATGGTCGATGTACAGGTTGGTTGCGGTGGCGGTGTCATGGCTCACACGGCCCACAGCGGCACCGGTCGGACGCTCCCAATCCTGACCAAGCACGGCTTCGATCTCGTCTTCCTTGGTGTCGGGCAGCTTGAAACCGCCACGGGCAAAGAATTTGATGCCGTTGTCGGGCATCGGATTGTGTGAGGCGGAGATCACGGCACCCATTTCGACGTTCAGCACGGAAGTCAGATAGGCGACGCCCGGAGTCGGAATGATGCCGGCGTCGATCACATCGAAACCGCCCGCAGACATGCCCGCCGACAGTGCTGCGGCAAGAAAATCGCCGGAAACTCGCGTATCACGGCCAACCAGCGCACGGCGACGGCCTTCGAACTCGCCTCTGTTGCCGTTATTTCCCAGCACACGCACTGCGGCATCGCCCAAATCGAGCGCCAGTTGTGCGGTCAGGTCCCTGTTTGCCAATCCTCGAACGCCGTCGGTTCCGAACATACGTGGCATGAGTCTCAAGTCCTCGCTATCTGAAGTTGCTTTTTCCTTGCACTATCGTACTCACCTCACGCCACCACAGCGCAGATCGTGATGAAACGTTACGGAGCACATACGAAAGAAGGTGGATTCCCAAAGGAAATCCACCTTCTGTCTCGGCTCTCGTCAGAGGGCGGCGTTGAAGTCGCGCACCTTCAGTGTGCGATGGGAGGCCTCCACGTTGCCACGCACAATGCGCTTGAGCGCATTGTCGGCGTGCTCATGGGCGTCAAGCCACGCGTCACCGAGTTCGACCAGCTTGGCGGGGTCGGCATACCCCGGATACAAACCTTCGAGCAGGGCCTCGGCCATGTGGAAGGTCTTGTTCTGCCAGATCCAGTCAGCCACCTCAAAATACTTCTCGGCATACGGCTCGGCCAAGTCGGCACGTGGAGTGGCGGCGAAACCGCCCGCCACGGCCTCGAGCTGCATGTTGGTCAGCCCATTGTTGTTCAGCGCTTCGTTCCAAGCCCATGCCTTGGCCTCTGCGGTACCGGCCACCGCTCGGGCACCAAGGGCGAATTCACGGTTCTCGGTGGTTTCGCGCTTGGCAAGTTCCGCATCGATTTCGGCCTGGCCGATTTCGTTCACGGTGCTCAGAGCGTTGATGATGGTCCAACGGAAGTTATTGTCGATTTCAAGGCCCTCGAGTACCACGGAACCGTCAAGCAAACCCTTGGCATTGGCCGCGAAAGCCTCATCTGCCGGCTCGCCATAGCCAAGATAGGCGGTGATGAGCTGGAACTGCTCGTCGGAACCGGCTTCGGCCGCATTGGCCAGCTTGAACAGTTCGGCTGCCACATGTTCCACGACCGCTGCACGGTCGGCCGGAGCGGTGTAATGCCATGCGGTGGTGCTGATCTGGGCCAGCGCATAGCGGAAGGTGGTGGATTCGTGCTCGGTGGCGAGCGCGGCCAGCGAGGTGTCGATGAACTGCTTGGCCGGCAGTTCGCCGTCACGCGTCATATCCCAGAAGGCCAGCCAGATCACGGAACGGGCCAGCGCATCGTCGAAACGATACAGGTTCTCGGCGGCGAATTTCAGGGATTGGTCGTCGAAGCGCAGTTTGGTGTAGGTCAGATCGTCGTCGTTCACGAGAATCAGCGCCGGGCGAGTCTTGCCTGCAGCCGCCTCGACCACGGTGGTCTCGCCATCGACGTCGAGCTCGAACTGATCGGTGCGCACGATCTTGCCGGTTGCCGGATCCTCATTGTAGAAACCGACGGCCAGACGGTGGGCGCGCAGCACCGGATGTTCGGCGGGAGCGGACTGCCTGAGTACAAGCTGCCTGATGGTGCCGTCCTCATTCTCCTGCACTTCGGTGGCGATGGTGTTGATGCCGGATTGTTCCAGCCACTGGGCGCTCCACGCCTTCAGATCACGGCCGGAAGTGAGCTCCAGTTCGGCGAGCAGGTCCGCCAGGGTTGCGTTGGCGTAGGCATGCTTGTTCAGATAGTTATTGATGCCCTGGAAGAACTTGTCGCGGCCTACATAGAACACGAGCTGCTTCAGGACGGAAGCGCCCTTGGCGTAGGTGATGCCGTCGAAGTTCACATAGGTGTCGTTGAGGTCGTTGATCGGGGCGACGATCGGATGCGTGGTGCTCAGCTGATCCTGACGCAGCGCCCAGCTTTTCTCACCGGAGCTGAACGTGGCCCAGGCATCCTTCCATTCGGTGGCTTCGGCGGTGGCGAGCGTGGAGGTGAACTCGGCGAAGGATTCGTTGAGCCACAGGTCATTCCACCACTTCATGGTCACATAGTCGCCGAACCACATATGGGCAAGCTCGTGCAGCACGGTCACCACGCGACGTTCGGCGTAAGCATCGGTCACCTTGGATTCGAACACATACTGGTCACGGATGGTGACCATGCCGATGTTCTCCATGGCGCCGGCATTGTATTCCGGCACGTAGATCTGGTCGTACTTGGCGTACGGGTATGGCACGCCCCAGGTCTTGGCATAGAACGCGAAGCCCTTCTTGGTGATGTCGAATAGATAGTCGACGTCCTTGGCGAAGGCATCGGCAAGGGCCTGGCGGCAGTACATGGCCATCGGCACGGTGCGACCGTCTTCGTTGGCGTATTCGGTGTGCCATTCGGCGTATGGGCCGGCGCAGATGGCGGTCAGATAGGAACTCATGGTCGGGGTCGGCTCGAACACCCATCGGCGGGTGGTTTCGTCCTCATGATCGCCGAGCGTACCTTCCTCCGTCACGATTTCGGTATCGGTCACGGAGGCCGCCGGCATATTGGAGGTGACGATCCAGGACTTGGCTGCAAGCACGGAGAAGTCGAACACGGCCTTGAGGTCAGGCTGGTCGAATACGGCGTAGACACGACGGGCATCCGGCACTTCGAACTGGGAATAAAGATAGATGTTGCCATCGGAGGGATCAACGCTACGATGCAGACCTTCGCCGGTATTGGAGTACTGGCACAGAGCCTTGACGGTGACCTCGTTATGCGCTTCAAGATTCTTGAGCTCAATGCGGTCGTCGGCGAAGGCGGTCGTCGGATCAAGGGTCTCACCGTTCAGCACGATTTCACTCACTTCGTTGGCGATGAGGTCGAGGAAGCTGTTCGATCCCGGCTTTGCGTCGAAGGTGATGGTGGTTTCGGATCCGAAATCCTTGGCTCCGTGGGTCAGATCAAGGCTGACCGTGTAATGGATCGGTGCCGAAATGGTATCCTTGCGTTCTTCGGCTTCGATACGGGTGAGGTTTGCTCCTGGCATGTCACTCCTTGTTGCTTGGTTGTCTGTACAACGTAGGCGGCGTAACCAGTTGTTCCGGTTACGCCGCCCTAATCGTTCCAATGGTCGTTCAGGCTGGTTTCAGCTTACGCAGACGTTACGCCTTTGGTGTCACTTGGCCGCAGTTACGCCCGCAGCGTCATCGACGTCCTGCGCGATGTCGGCCACGACCGGCACGATCATCGGCTTGCGATGCAGCTGACGGGCCACCCAACTGCCAAGCGTGCGGCGCATGAGCTGCTGCAGCTTGTACGTATCGTGGGTACCGGTCATCATGGCATCCCGCAACTGCTCGACGATCTGGTGACGCACCTTGTCGAATTCGCTTTCATCCTCGGCAACGGCGTTGAGATAGATCTTCGGCCCCGCAATCACATCGGCGGTTTCGGTGTCGACGACCACGAAGCTGGACACGAATCCTTCGGTGCCGAGAATACGACGCTTCTCAAGCTCCTCATCCGTAAGCTCGCCGACGGAATCGCCATCCACATACACGTAGCCGCACGGCACGGAACCGACGACCGCGGCCTGGCCATGGTACAGGTCGACGACGTCGCCATCTTCAGCCAGCACGACGTTCTGCGGATCGACGCCGGTCTTGACGGCGATCATGCCGTTGGCCACCAAATGACGGTTCTCACCGTGGATCGGCATGGCGCACTTCGGCTTGACGATGTTGTACATGTACAGCAGCTCGCCCTCGTTGCAATGGCCGGAGACGTGCACGGCCGCATTATCGCGGTTGACCACACGCGCACCCAATTGCACGAGCTTGTTGATGACCTTGTAGACCTCGTGCTCGTTGCCCGGGATCAGGGAGCTGGCCAGAATCACCGTGTCGAATTCGTTGATGGTGATATCGCGGTGGTTGCCGTCGGCGATACGGCCCAAGGCGGCCATCGGCTCGCCTTGGGAGCCGGTGCACATGTAGACGAGCTTGTCGTCCTGCACATCATGGGACTGCTTCAGGTCGATGACGGTGTCTTCCGGCAGACGCAAGTAGCCCAAATCGGCTGCGATGGACATGTTGCGCACCATGGAACGGCCGACGAACACAACCTTGCGGCCGTACTTGTGAGCGGCGTCGACGACCTGCTGCACGCGATGCACGTGGCTGGAGAAGCTGGCCACGATGATCTTGCGGGTCGCCTGCGCGAACGCCTGGTCAAGGGCCGGACCGATGGAGGTCTCCGGCTTGACGAAGCCCGGCACCTCGGCGTTGGTGGAGTCCATCATCAGAAGGTCCACGCCCTTCTCGCCGAGCTTGCCGAATTCCACCAGATCGGTGATGCGATGGTCAAGCGGCAGCTGGTCGAGTTTGATATCGCCGGTGTCGATCAGGGAACCGGCCGGAGTCTGCACGAATACGGCCAGAGCGTCCGGGATGGAGTGGGTCACGTTCACGAATTCAAGGTTGTATGGGCCCACCTTGAGCTTGTCGCGGCCCTTGACCTCGACAAGCGTCGGATTGATGTGGTGCTCCTTGCACTTAGCCTCCGCGAAGGCCAGTGTGAGCTTGGAGCCGATCAGTGGAATGTCCGGGCGCAGTTTCAGCAGGTACGGTACGCCACCGATGTGGTCCTCATGACCGTGGGTGAGCACCAGAGCCTCGACCTTGTCGAGACGATCCTTGATGTAGTGGAAGTCAGGCAGGATCAGGTCCACGCCCGGCTGCTCCTCTTCCGGAAACAGCACACCGCAGTCGATGAGCAGCAGGTGGCCATTGTATTCGACCACGTTCATATTGCGGCCGATCTCACCCAAACCGCCCAGCGGCACGATGCGCATGGAGCCCTTGCGGTACTTTGGCGGGGCGATCAGCACGGAATCCTGCTGAGGTGCGGTGGCCTGCGGTGCCGGACGGGTGGAACGGCGATTGCCCGCGGAACGGGTTCCAGTGCCTTTGCCGCGGCCGGCGCCGTTGGCATTACGAGTGCGGCCGGAAGACTTGCGCGTGGTTGCGCTCTCCTTCTTCGCCGCGGAATCAGTGCGCTTGACAGCCTTGCTGCCGCGCTTGTGCGTTGTCTTTTTCTTGGTTTCTTCTGTAGCCATTTCCTAGTTGGATTTCTGTTACTAATTGTTCCCGCCTATGCGGGAACGAGGAATGAAGGGGCCCGCATCTACTGCGGATTGGAGCGGAGGTAGCAGGCCGTAATCGCAATCATCGTCGTTTTACAGCAGACCGGAGGCGCGCATGCCTGCCTCGGCACGTTTGATTTCAGCCTCACCCGGACCGACATTCGGCAGACGCATGGTGGTGTCGTCAAGAATGCCGCGTACCTTCAGGGAGGCCTTGGCCATGACGGCCTGGAAGCCGTTGCCGTTCATGGATTCGACCAGCGGCGCGAGTTGCACGGCAAGACGCTGCGCCTCGTGGATGTCACCACGGTCGAAGGCGTTGGCGAGGTCACGCATCGGGCCGGCCGCCGCGTGCGCGATCACGGAGATGATGCCGACCGCACCTACGGAAAGGAACGGCAGGAACAGGCCATCATCGCCGGAATACCAGGTCAGGCCGGTTTCCATACGCTTGCGCACGGCTCCCGCGATGTCGCCGGTGGCGTCCTTCACCGCCTTGACATGGTCGAGTTCGGCCAGTCGACGGTAGGTTTCCAGCTGGATGTGCAGACCGGTGCGGCCTGGCACATCGTAGACGATAATCGGCTTGTCCGCCGAATCGTTGACCGCCTTGTAATGACGGAACACACCCTCCTGAGAAGGACGGGAGTAGTATGGCGCGACCACGAGCACCGCATCGGCGCCCGCCTCCTGCGTCTGCTCCACCATGCGCACGGTGTGTGCGGTGTCGTTGGAGCCGGCACCGGAGATGACCGGCACGTCCACGACGTCCTTGACGGCCTGAACCAGCTCGACCTTCTCCTCCATGTGAGTGGTCGGTGATTCGCCGGTGGTGCCGTTGACCACAAGACCATCGGCACCGTCGGCCACGAGCTGCGTCGCAAGCTTGCGCGCGGCCTCGAAATCAACGGAGCCATCGGCCTTCATGGGGGTCACCATGGCCGGGAGAATTCGCCCGAAAGGAGCGGGATCGAGAAGATGCATCGTACCGTCAGTCATACGTTCCACGGTACTTCGCGCCACGGACTCGAAGGGAAGCCGTACGCAAAAAGCGTCACATTCCGGAAAAGACGTATTCGGATCCATCGTAGGCAGCGGCAACGTTGACGCCCGCAACACCCCTCTTGGTATCGCACGTGCCAACATCCCCGACATCCTTCCCGGATCGAGGCCTTCCAGCTTGTGTTGCAGACCCTATGAGCGCTTAAGACCCGATCGAACGCGAAACGCCATCTTTGGAAGATTGTCCGGCAATGACGGCAACAACGCATTGGAGGAACGCCATGCACGCGAACAATCCAAGCGAAACCTGACGACCGCCGGTAAGCTGCATCAATACGCCGAATACCAGTGGTCCCAGCGAAGCTATCAGATAACCGAATGATTGCGCGATGCCCGAAAGCACCACGGTTTCGGCACCGCCCTGTCCACGCATGGCGATCAACGCGAGCGCCACGACCAGCGCTGATCCCTGTGCGCAGCCGCCGATGAGCGACCAGACAATCATGGCTTGCGGGAACACCAGCATGCCGAGACCCGCCACCAGCATGGGAATGCTGGAGGTGAGCGCCGCACAAATCTGGTTACCGCGCACATTCATCAGCTTGGGTATCAGCAGACCGGAAAGAATACCAACGCCCTGGAATATGAACAGGTGCACGCCGGCCGTGGAGGCGTCGAAGCCAGCGGATGCGGAAACGCTCGGTATCCAATTGGACATGGTGTAGAAAGTGGATGATTGCAATCCCATGAACACAGTGACGTACCATGTCATCGGACGTCGCAGCACACAACGGAATGTATCGTATCCCGATTCATGGGAGGTGGTTGCTGCATTGGTTCGCGTCACGTTGGGCACAGTGGTTTGCATGATCTGGCGATTATGCAGTATGCGCAACGCCCACAATGCCGCGACCACTAGCGGCGGCACGCTCCAAACGGCAAGTGAGGCACGCCAATCGCACCACACCTGCGCAAGTGGAGCGGAAATCAATCCCGCAGTGGCGGCACCTACGGTGATACAGCCGGAGTAAACGCCTGTAGCCATCGCAATATGACCGGCATAGTCGCGTTTTACGATCACCGGCACCAGCACGTTGCCCACGGCGATTGAGGAAGCGAAAATCACCGTTCCCAACCAGATTCCGACATTGCCACAATACGAGCGAATGAAATTGCCGACCGCAATGCACAGCAGGGCCGACAGAATCGCCATATCCACACCGACACGGCGTTCGATGAACGTAACCAACGGACTGACCGCGGCAAAGGCAAGCAGCGGTATCGCCGTCAGGACGCCCTGCACGCCTTCGCCCCAGGAAAGGTCGGCACCAATTTGCGTAAGCAACGGACCGACTGCGGCGATGGCCGGCCGTAGATTCAACGACACCACGAAGACCAGTGCCGCCCACAGTCCAGTGGATGGCACATCGTATTCCGCAATGGCATTCTTTGCATTCATGAATTCTCCGCTCCGTTCTTCGCTTCCGGCTTAGCCTATCAGGAGTGGATTCCTTTTGTCGGAATGTCATCGGTGATGCTCAAGTTCGCCGCGATGCTTGCAATGTCCGTTGCTATTCTCATGCGGATTGTACTTGCCGATTTCATGTGTTTGGCCGTTCCGAACGTTGCGATGGCGCAGCTCGGAACGGCCAAACACATGATTGTTGAAAACCGCGGAGTAGATCCTTCGTGAGCCTGCTCGACCGGGCAAGCCGTTAATCCGGATCGTTAGGCAATGTAGCGGGCGGTATCCTGATCAAACTTGTCGGCGCAGCCCGGATTGCAGAAATAGTAGGTGATGCCCTCATGCTCGCGGGTCGCGGCGGCGGTGGCCGGGTCGATGGTCATGCCGCACACCGGATCCTTCACGGTGGTCGCAGTATCGCCGGAACCAGCGTTGCCGTGGCCGCAGTGGCAGGAATGGCCGCCGCAGGAGCCTTCGTTCTTGGCCTTATGATCACTGAACAGTCCCATGATGTTTCCTTTCTGACTGTGTTTGCTATTGCTCAGATTCGGCTTGCGAACCTGATAGGTCTTGGGTTTGCCCGGGTCGAACAAGCGCAGGCGGCTGGCATTCGACACCACGCATAGCGAGGAGAACGCCATGGCCGCGCCCGCAATCATCGGGCTGAGCATCCGGCCTGTAAACGGATACAGTACGCCCGCGGCCATGGCGATGCCAATGCTGTTATAACCAAGGGCGAACCCGAGATTCTGTGCGATGTTGCGCATGGTGGCGTGCGTCAGGTCGATGGCATGCACAAGGCCCATAAGCGAACCGTTCATCAACGTCACGTCGGCGGATTGAATGGCCACATCGGTACCGGTGCCGATGGCGAAGCCCACGTCGGCACGGGCCAGCGCCAGAGCGTCGTTGATGCCGTCCCCCACCATCGCGACCGTATAGCCCTGCCCTTGCAGTCGGGCCACCTCGTCGGCCTTGTTCTCCGGATGCACGCCGGCAATCACACGGGTCACGCCAACCTGACCAGCCACGGCCTGCGCAGTGGTCTCGTTGTCGCCGGTCAGCATGACGACTTCGATGCCATGTGACTTCAGCCGTGCGATTGCCTCGGCGGAATCCGGTTTGACGGTGTCGGCAACGGCCACGATTCCCGCAAGTTCGCCGTCGATGGCAGTCAATACCGGCGTCTTGCCGTGGCTCGACAGACGTTGCATATCAGCGATGATGTCGTCAAGATTCTCATCACCGACGCTTGGCATACCGATCTCAAGTCGGTCGATCAAATCGGTATTGCCTACCGCGACGGCGTGCGTTTCGCGCACGTCCGCATTCGGCAGGACCACGGAATCATCACGCTTCGCCGAGGCCGCAAGCCAGCGCGAGCTCACCGTGATGTCGGCGGTGACGCCCTGACCGGCAATCGCATGGAATGCCGTGACTTCACCGATTGGAATGCCGCGTTTTTGCGCTCCCGCGACGATGGCCGCAGCAAGCGGATGCTCCGAATCATGCTCGGCGGCGGCGGTCAGCGACAGCAGCCCTTCCGGATCGTTACGCCATTTGCCGAGCGGCAGCACATCAGTGAGTGATGGCTTGCCCGCAGTGATGGTGCCGGTCTTGTCAAGCACCACGGCATTGATCTTACCGGTCGTTTCCAACGCTTCGGCGGAACGGATGAGCACACCCATCTGCGCGGCCCGACCAGTGGAAACCGTTACGGAAAGCGGGGTCGCCAATCCCAATGCGCACGGGCATGCGACGAGCAGCACGGAAACGGCGGCGACCAATGCATGTGTGACGCGCGGTTCCGGGCCGAACGCGAACCACAGCGCGCACGACCAGATGGCGATCAGCACGACAATCGGCACGAAAACGCCTGCGATGCTGTCGGCCATGCGTTGCACCGGAGCCTTCGAACTCTGCGCGGATCTGACGAACGCCATAATCTGCGCAAGCACCGTATCCTTACCGATTTTCGTGGCACGATACCGCAATGCGCCGGACTCATTGATGGTGGCGCCGGTTACATTGTCACCGATTTTTTTGGTGACCGGCATGGACTCGCCGGTAATCATGGATTCGTCGACGCTTGAGGTGCCAGCGGTGACGATGCCATCCACCGGTAGCTTTTCGCCGGGACGAATGGCGATGATATCGCCGACCTGCACATCGTCAACGTCAATCTGCTCTTCCTTGCCGTCGCGTATCACCCGAGCGGTTTTCGGCTGCAGTCCGGCCAAGGCGCGCATCGCCTCACCGGTGCCGACACGGGCCCTCGCTTCAAGCAACTGGCCTACAAGCATCAGGGTGATTACCACGCCGACCGCTTCGAAATACGGTTCGCGTGCGTTTTCGGGCAGAATCTGCGGCGCGAACGTGACCACGCAGGAATACAGGAACGCGAATACCGTGCCGAGACTGACGAGTGCGTTCATTTCCGGCGAACGATGCGCAATTGCCGCGAATCCGCTGCGGAAAATCGGCAGGGCCGCGTACCCGACGATCGGTAGCATGAACATCAATTGCAACCATGCTGGCATGCGGTACAGCATGAGCATGGTGGAGCAGAATACCGGAATCGTGCAGACGGCCGCCACGACAAGACGGACGATCAGCATCCTGATTTCGTGTGACCGCGGCGACCGCGGCGACTGCGCAAGGCGGCATGAGCCTGATTCCCTCACGGCATTGGAAACGGCATCGGAAGATGACGGGGCACGTGACGAGGAAGGTGCCGACGTGACCGGCGGACGGAAAGATTCCGCGGCGTCTTCCTGCGTGGATTCCGCACGATGATGCCTGCCGGGCAGTACCTTCAACGTGCCATGCAGCATGTTCATGCCACACGCGAAAGGGTACTCCCCCGGGGTTTGCGGATGCAATGTCAGCGCGGTCGTACGGAAGGCCGGCAACGCCAGATCCACTCCGAAGTCGGAGAACACGACATGTGACGAACACTCGCCGTCCTCTTTACGGTCGAACACCAATTTCAGCGGCATCCCGGCTTCGGCTTCGATGATGGCGGGACTGTAGCCGCCCTTGACCTCGATTACGGCCTCCTGAACATCACCGTCGATTTTCGCACGATACGCCTTGCGCGGCGCGAAAAAGAACCATAGCACAACCGCACTCACGAGCAATGCCACAATGATGGCGATTACAGCTTGCATAGTTTCTCACCGATTTCCTGTTTTTGACTTTTCGCTTCAACGAATACCACCACCATATACCCCTATAGGGTATATTTGCAAGAGTGTAGACTTGAGTTTTAGCTTTGAGGTCAAGATTTCAGCGTCAAGAGGAGTACGGCAATGAACGTTACGCAACACGGCTATGCGGATGACCAGAAGAACATCATCGCCCGCCTCAATCGCATCGAAGGTCAGGTGCGCGGCATCAAACAAATGACGGAGGACGGCGAGTACTGCATTGACATCCTCACCCAGATCTCCGCCGCCAACAGTGCATTGAAATCAGTGGCACTGCTGCTGCTCGACGACCATCTCAATCATTGCGTCAAGCAGGCCACGCAGGAAGGCGGCGCCGTTTCCGACGAAAAGCTCACCGAAGTCAGCGCGGCCATCACCAGATTGGTCAAATCGTAATCCTTCACGTCCTACTCAATCCACCGACGCTGAGAGGCCGCTCACCGTCGGCAGTTTGAGGAACGTTCCAAACTACCGACGCTCACAAACACTCACCGTCGGCAGGTTGAGGATATCGTCGGTAGATTGGGACCCTGCTTAATCTACCGACGTTGACGGGCACTCACCGTCGGCAGGTTGAGGAACGTTCCAAACTACCGACGGTGACGGCCTCTCAGCGTCGGTGGATTGAGGAAGAGGATTGGGGAATGCCCGCCCGCAGCAGCTTGTTCACAAGCGGCACTCGCTCAATCACATCGTCATAGGTGAACCGTACTATCAGCGAGACTCCGGCGCGACGCAACGCTTCCTCACGTTCACGCTCCATCTGCACCACGGTTTGGACGCTCCTACGGCCTGTCATCTGCGGATCGACATACTTCTGCGTACCGTCATACTCGCCTACGGCAATCCGACCGTCCGGCAGTCGCCATGCAAAATCGGCACGGTATTGACGCCCTGTTTCGGGATCGACGAAAATCGTCTGCAATAGCGGAATGGCAAAACCCTCATCAATCATCACTGCACGGCACATCGATTCGCCGCCGTTCTCGCTCGCGCCATCGGCATATCGCAGTACGCGCGCCGCCTGCGCATAGCCGATGCGCATAGCCGAACAGCCGGCGGACAAATCGCGACGTCCGATTCCTTGTCTCAGCGCGGAATCCGCAATGGGAAGCCCATATGGAAAATCGTATTGCACCGAGCAATTCAGCACTGTACGTATTTTGTCAAGAACAGGCAGCCCGTCAACCACCTCCACTGACATGCATTGCTCCGGAATATACACACGGCGAACCTTCGCGATTCTGCAGAAGCCGTTGTGATAGGCGCTCGCGATGGAAACGGTGCCGTCGTGCAGTTTCCAGGAATGTTCGAAACCATGAGCCGCCGCGGCGATGTTTCCAACGAACACCCACTTCGGGTGTTGCCTTGCCATCGCCCGCGCCATGTGCATGGAACGTTCGAACGGATCAAGGCCGTTCCAATAGTCGGAGGGAACATACAGACCGCGGGCGGGACGCAACAGCCCTCCGTCTTCAGCAATCCGCCTGCGTAAGGCGGCATTCTCTGACTCAATAGGCGAAAACGCGCATCGTCGCTCCGCCATAGCCTCTTCGATGAGACGATTAACTCGTGCATGATTCTTCATGAATCGACTGTAACCGGAATCGGCTTTCAAGCGAGGCGTTTTCGGGAAATGTGGATAAGGGTGCGGAAAACCCGCGTGTCAGTAGGGATTCATGGTTGTAGATAACCGTCACCACATCAACCGGCCATGTCGTCAACCGCTTAGCGTCGGCAGATTGGAAGAAATCGCAATCTACCGACGCTGACTGCCTCTCAGCGTCGGTAGATTGGGTTGAGATACAATCTGCCGACGCTGAAGGACTGTCAGTGTCGGCAGATTGAGGAAGGACCCAAACTACCGACACCTACGAGCGCTCAGTGTCGGTAGTTTGGGGGATGGACCGCGGCTTGGACTTCCGTTGGTGCATGGGCCGAACCGTATGGACTACAGGTCGAACCGTGCGGACTACACATGGGCTACAGGTCGAGCTGTGCGGGCTACAGCCGAACCGTGCGGACTATACATGGGCTACAGCCGAACCACATGGACTACACCGTATGGACTACAGGTCGAGGAAGTGGTCCAGGCCCACGGTAAGGCCGGAATAGTCGCCGGTGGCGATTTTACGGACGGCAAGCAGTACGCCCGGCATGAAGGAGATGCGATCGAAGCTGTCTGCACGGATGGTCAACTGCTCACCGGCATTACCGAAAAGCACCTCCTCATGGGCGTTGAGGCCGCGCAGCCGCACGGCATGCACGTGAATGCCGTCGACGACCTGACCGCGAGAACCACCATCGGTTTCGGTATTGTCCGGAACCTCGCCAAGACCGGCCGCATTACGGGCATCGGCGATGGCATGAGCCGTGTGGATGGCGGTACCGGAAGGGGCATCAACCTTGTTCGGATGATGCAGTTCGATGACTTCGGCGGATTCGAAGTACGGTGCGGCCACCTTGGCGAAGTAGTCGGCCAGCACTGCGGAAATGGCGAAATTCGGGGCGATGAACACACTCTGGTTGTCGCGTGGTGCCTCGGCAAGCGCGGCGCGCACCTGATCAAGTTTTTCGTCGGTCCAGCCGGTGGTGCCGACCACCACATCGACGCCCTGCCTGACAAGTGCGAGCACGTTGTTCAGGGATACGCTCGGTACGGTGAATTCAACCACCACATCGGTGTTCTCCGGAGTGATTCCGCTCAGATCGTCGCCGGCATCGAACGCGAGGGCGAGCTCGGTGTCAGCTGCGCCGTTCACGGCATCGACCACGTGAGAGCCCATGCGGCCCTTGGCCCCGACTACGGAAACCTTGATCATGTTTGCTCCTTACTGTTACAAAGCTGCTGCGGATTCCAAATAATCCCAAGTATGGATTCTACGTATGAATCTAAAGAAACGCTTCGACCCGAACCACGATATCCGGTTCGGACAGGCGCAAGGACCAGTCATTTCGGCACAGATATGGAAAGGGAACGGGCCGAAACCGGTCCGTTCCCAAGAGACAATCCGCCCGTCAAAGAGCCTACGATCACCCACGTTTGCGGACGATGAACCAGCCGAGCAGGGCGAACGGAATCGAACACAGCACGAAGATCCACGGCATCATCAGACTGGTATTCGGCGTGGCATGGTCAAGCACGATGCCGGTGATCATCGAACCGAACGAAGCGCCCACGGTACCGGCGGTACTCACCCAGGACAATCCTTCGGTCAGCGACTCTTCAGGCACGGTCTCCTTCACCACCAGATTGCCGGAAGCGAACACCGGCGAAATCGTAAGGCCCGTCAGCACCTCGACGAATCCCATCAGCACCAGATTGCCGAGACAGGCGTGAATCACCACGAATCCGATGGTCATCAACGCAAGGAACATGATCATGTGACGCCAACGTGAACCTTTGAGTTCGCGCGACCCGAAGAACAGCGCACCGATGCAGGAGCCGAGCGCCAGCATGGCGAGCTGCACGCCGAGCACCGAATCGAGATGCAGGGCCTTCATCACGGCCGTCATGGACGTATCGAATGCGGTGAAGCTCATATTGAACACCACGAACACCATCAGCAGCGGAATCACGCCCGCATAGGTGAGCACATTGCGCTTCCTGCGATTATCGGAGGTCTTGAGCTGCCTCATGCTCAGCTTGTCGGAAGCAGTTCCGGCAACAGCCGCATCAGCATCGGTCGTATTGGCGAAACGCACGTCGGCATCGTCCGCATCGGCGGCGGTCACATTCACCATGCGGATGACCGGCGGCTGCGTATCGCGCAATGCGAAGAACATCGTGCCGCCGATTGCGCTGGCGGCAGTCGGTACGAACAGTTGCGAGACCGGATTCACGGAAGCCGCCAGGAATGCGGCGAGAATCGGGCCGAAAATGAACACGATCTCATCGATGGCGGATTCCAGCGCATATGCGGTGTTGAGCATCTCGCTGTTATCGGTGCGCTCCAGCACGTACGCCCAGCGGGTACGCACGAGTGCACCGAAGGCGAACTGCGTCAGACCCATCACGACGGCCAGTACGAACAGCAACGGAATCGGTACGCGCACCAAAGCGGCGAATGCGAAGGACAACATGGCCACAACCTGCACCGCGAGCACGAATTTGCCAACTTTGCGTTGGCCGAAGCGGTCAAACAGGCGCGCATAGAACGGCGTCACGGCCGCGGTGGCGAATACGTAGGCCGCGCTCATCACGCCAGCGATGGTCCAATTGTCGTACAGATGATTAAGCGCCAGAATGATGCCCAATCCCATCATCGACATCGGCAGTCGAGCCAATGCGCCGGAGGCGCAGAACGCCTTGGTCCCGGGAATGGAGAACAGCACCGCATACGGAGACTTCGCGGATTTCGCGGATTCCATGGCTTTGCTCATAGACCCGCCACCTCCCCGCGGTAGATGAACATGTCGTCGAACAGCGGCTCCGCTCCGTCAACGCTCGAGACTCCGGCATTACGTTCAGCGATGCGTTCCAGACCTTTATGATCGTAGAAACTCACATCGCAGTCGGAATCGGTGTGCAGGTAAAACGCGTCCACGTTCCATGCGGCGAAATGCTCCTGCATACGGCGCCACAGGCCGCCGCCCACGCCTTGGCCACGCACGTCGGGATTGACGACGAACAACTCCAACTCGCCTAACGTGGTTTCATTAGCGCGACTGTTCCTCTCCAAAGCCAGTTCCAATGAAAACGCGTTGTTCAGCCTCTCAAGACGTTTCGCGGCCTCTTCGTGAGCAATGATGCCGCGTTCGATGCCCGCCATCTCGTCGGCGACGTCGATTTCGTCAAGCTGCGGCTGTTCGCCGGCGACACGGATGAAGGTGACGCCCGCCAGCGTGCCGTCGACGGTAAAGGCGGCGTTCGCGAACGTGGTCGGCTGCAGATAATGCAGTACGAAATACCGGGAAATCAGCAGGGACGTTTCAGTACCGGCAAGTTCGCCGTCCTGCGGCCATGTGCGGTCGAACAGTTCGACCACGGCATCCAGATCATTCCAGCCGATCGAACGATAGATAATCGAATTCGGGTTGTTTCCGGCCGATGCGCCGGTGGTGTTGGTTGCGTCGATCGCAGCCATGATGCAATTGCTCCTTAACTTTCGTTGCGTCCGGCACGTGTGCCCGCCCACACATGCTGCACGAGGGTAGCGGCGTTCCTCCACAACGTTGCCTGCAGTGCGTTACCCTGCAGGCAGGCCGTCACAGCGCGTCGCTTCAACGTTCGGCGCATCGGCACTAGTCGTTGTCGGATTGCTGCGGAATTCCGTAGCTCAACTCGGCAAGGATCTCTTGTTCTGTTTTGTCGAGAGCCTTAAGCTCCCGATCGCCCTCTTTGGGCTCACTCAGATAGTAGAGGCAGGCGTCGATAGAATCCAACGGCACGCCTTCCATCGCTGACAGCAGAATGCGATACATGTCGAGCTGTGCGAGTTTTTCGTCGATTTCGTTACGTTTGCGCGGCCTGTGTCCTGTTTTCCAGTCGACGATGGTGTAGGTCTTCGATTGGTCGTTCGGATCGATGCCGCCGAAGAACACCGCGTCGAGTTTGCCATTGACGATGGTGCCGAGTTGCGGTACGTCGACGACGAGCTGCCGTTCCGCCCATGCGGGGTTTCGTTCGGCCCACACCGATTGCACAAGACGATGCCGCCAATCGAGCAGCTTGCGTTCCTGCGACGCATTGCCAGATTCGCCGGATTGTTCGATACGTACGATTTTCGCTTCATCCTGCGCAAGACCGTTGATGAGATCCGCACGGGAGACGGCATTGCCGACGCCTGCATCGGATTCGGCATCGGCCATGACGAACCGTTCCGCCCATGCGTGCAAACGCGTGCCGAGTTGTGCGGACGGCGAAGCGACGCGCGGAATCGGACGGACCAGACCACGCCAGTACTCACTGGAGGAGCGGTCATCCATCACACCGGCGCGAGCCTGCAGGGAGGTGACGTTCTGGCGGCCGCCTGCGAGAATCCTCTCGCCGCGGACACGGACGGCCGCATCGAAATCAGTTGCGCTATCGCCGGTGTCGGGCATGAGATGTTCGTCACCGACCAGCAGGCGTGCGCGCAACAGCAGCGACTCGTCGACAGGCATCGTCATGTCATCGGCCGATTGGTCGCCGTCATGTCCGTCATACGCACCGGATAGGGCCTGCATGGCCGAACGGACCTGATCGGCCGATGCGGCGAACGTTGTGGCCAGCCGATCGCTCAGACCGCACGGCCACGGCAGATTCCGCTGCTCGGCAGCCGGCTCAAGCGGCGCATTCCAAGCGTCGCCGACCACCGCATCCTCATAGTCGCGGGCATGCTCGCCCACGAAGTAGCCGTCCGGCAGGGGCGCACCGATTGAGGCGAGCGTCTCCACGCCGTCGATCATGTCCGTTGCAACAGCGGAATCGGCAAGATTGCCGGGCTCCCGCGCCACCGAAACGATGCCGTTCATCGAATCGCGTACTTCGCTCCAGAAGTTCGAAGGGCCCCTAACTCCCTGCTTCTTGCCTTCGACTAAACGGGAGTCACGGCTCTCTTCGCTATGCACGCTGAAGGTAAGCAGCGCCTCGTGCCGGGCGCGGGTCAACGCCACATAGGCGAGCCGCCGTTCGTCGGCGTGCAATCGGCGGCCGTATTCCTCGCTTTGCGTCAGATACAGGCCGGTCGGGTCCATGCCTTCCATATCGTCGATCTGCAGAGAACGTAGGGTTCCGAACACCTCATCGTCAATGGTCTCCGCATCGTCCAGGCTGGCGAGCGCCTCGATCGGGTCGCCGCCGACGAGTGCATCATGCGGGAATCGAGGCAGGATGCCGGCGTCCACACGCACGGGAACGGGCACGGCGGCAGGATTCTGCAGCCAGGTCTTGGCGGTTTCGGCATATTCCGGCGGCGTCCATTCGCCGTTGTTCAGTCCATTGAGGTGTTCCTCGTCGACCGTGACGTTCAGCGAATCGCCTTGGCTGGACGGGAACGTGCCGTCGGACATGCCTACCACGGCTACCGCGTCCCATTCGAGGCCTTTCGACTGATGCACGGTCATAAGCATCACGTCAACGGGCGTATCGGGTGCGGTGGCATTGTCATCGGATGCGTCGCGCAAAGAATCCACCCATGACACGAATGCGCGCAGACTGGGCGTGCCTTGGGCCGCGATCTCCTGCATGTATGTGTCGGCGAGGCTCATCACGGCGTCAAGCGGCGACTCGGCAAGCGTCACATTGGAGGTGTCATTCGGGTGTTGCATGTGTTCGGCGAGCAGCATGTCGATGTCGAGGTTCAGCGCGCCGATGGCCGCGCGCACCACTTCCGGCAGCGGATGACCGTACACGTGCTGCACCCGGCGCAGCATGTCGGCGGCGCGAAGCACGGCTGCCGCTCCCCCGGCGCTGAGTTTGCCGTCGATGAGTTTCGACAGGTCGTCGCGCAGCATGAGGTCGATCAGAAAGACGGCGTTGGGCACTTGGTCACGATATTCGCGCACGATGGCGCGGATTTCGGTTTCGGATGGCATCTTGGCCTGCGCTGCGCCGGTAGCGCTCGAATCGTCCGGTTCGTCCGTCTTGCCGGGAATGATGCCGGCCGCGATAAGCGCACGATACCGATGTGCCGTATTCACGTTTTCCGCGATGGCGGCGAGCGCTTGCAAATCCGCCGCTCCGACGCCGAATCGCGGGGTGGCGAGCAGTCGCATCAGCGATCCGCTATCGGTGTGATCGCAGATTACGTGCAACAGGGCGAAGATATCCTGTACTTCCGGACGTTCCAGCAACGCCGCCTGGCCGACTACCAGCGTGGTCAGTCCGGCCTGTTTCAATGCATCCTCGTATTTCGGCATCGACTGTTTGGAGCGGAACAGCACGGCCACATGCGGGCGATTGTCTTTCACGCCGCCGGCCAGTGCAGCGTCGGATGGCGTGTGTAGCGCGATCGCATGTTTGGCGAAGCGCACGACGGCGTCGATCTCCTGCCCGAAAGTGGCGAAGCCGAGCACGCCAAGCGTACCTTCGGGCGCGGTATCGATGTTGGACAGGGCCGGTACGTCCACTTCGCGCATCAACGAACTGCTTAGGCGCCGGACGGGCAACCGTAACGGTTTGGTGAGGTTATTGGCCGCTTCGAGCACCATGCGGGAGTTGCGTCGGGTCACGCTCAAGGCAAACGGCTTGTCGGTCTCGCTCATGCCGAAATCGCGTTGCAGCATGCGGAATGCGCCCGGGCTGGCGCCTCGCCATGCATAGATCGATTGGAATGGGTCGCCGACGGCGTTGACTGCCGATCGACGTGCCGAATCGACGTGGAACAGGGATGCCAATAGCGCGGCCTGCGTGGTGGATGTGTCTTGGTATTCGTCGAGCAGCACATGCGAATACCGTTTGCGATAGGTGGCGCCGATTGACGGGAATCGAGTGACCAGCTGGAACGCGGCGATGGTGAAATCGCTGAATTCCGCCATGTTGCGAGCCCGTTTCTCGGCATTGTAGTCGGCTACGAGGTGCAGCAGCAGGTCACGTTGACGCGTCACGTCGGATAACTGGCTGACCTTGTAGACGCATAGGGCGTGGCATTGTTCGCGGTACTGGCGTTTGCGCGCTTCGAAATCCTCGCCGGATTCCTTTTTCTTTCTCTTCAGAGGTTTGGGGGCCTTAATATCGGCGGGAATCTCTTCGTCCTCGAGTGCCTTGGCCACTTGTACGACGAATGCTTCATCCCAAGCGCGCACACGCTCCACGGCCTCGTCGAAGCTGGTACAGTCGCCGCCGATCATGGCGCCGGAGATGGCATTGGACAGTGCGAACACCCTGCCGGCGATGGTACCGAACGATGCGAGGTCGCCGTCGAATCGCATGATTTCGTCCATATGCTTGTCGAGCACGGCATAAATCAGCTGCATGGCCCCCGCTTCGCTCAGTGGCTGCGTATTCTGGTCGAAGCCGACGAGCAAACCGTATTGGCGCACGATGGTCTGGAAGAATGCGTCGTATGTGGAGATTTCCGGCTTGAGGAACGCGGCGCCGGCCGATCCAGTCCGGCCACCCTGATTGCTCACCACGGCCGCAGACACGCGGGACAGCAGTTCGGAGGCGGCCTTGCGCGTGAAGGTGAGACCCAGAATCCTTTCCGGCGAAACGCCCTGTTCGATCAGGTTGATGATGCGCCTGGTCATGGTGTAGGTTTTGCCGGATCCTGCGCCTGCGACCACCACCACATCGGCGTATGAGGGGGCCTGAATGACGGCCGCCTGTTCAGGACTGTCGGTGAATTTCGGCGTGCCGCTCATGCCACTCTCCTTTCGAAAACGGTGTTCTGTTCGCCGGCACAGGCCGGGCAGACTGATTTGTTTCTGCATGACTTCACGTGTTTCGATGTCGGCCGTGCGGTGATTCTTATGGCTCGACAGGCGGCCGCCGCATAGAAGACGCGAGCGATCATGGTCAACGACCACACCGCCATTGTGGAGCGCAGTTCCAGGAACTGCCGCCAATGCTCGTCGCTGACCGCTTCGGGGCGTTCAGCACCGTCGAGATCGTCGACGAACAGTTTGTCGAACGTGGGGAGGCAGAACCTGGGCACATACTTGCCCGCATTCAGGCTTCCGTTGGCGAACAGCGCCTGCTGGTGATATGCCTCCTCGCCCTGCGTGCCGCGTGGGGCCGGCGCGGTGGAACACATGACATGGAACAGGGCGCTCTGCCCGATATTCGGCATGAGTGCAATGGCCTGTGCGCCGCGCGGTCCTTCTTCCGGAAACGCCAACCCCAATTGGTAGCATGCAAGTTGCAGATCGCTGAACATGTCTTGGCCGCTGAGCTGTTTACCGGTCTTGTAGTCGATCAGGCGCACCTGTTCGCCGCCGCCGCTCAGCACACGTCGTTCCAGCCGGTCGATCCGTCCCGACAGACGTATCGCAAGCCGTTCGCTCATGCCGGTTTCCGGCCATCCTCCGACAAGCAGCCCCATCAGAGATATGAGCTCTCCGCGCCCGATCGGATCGACGCCCTCGATTGCGTTGTACGCTTCGAGAACGTCATCGAATCCGAAGCGTGCGGCGAACTGCAGTTCCGGCTCCGCCTCCGTAAGCTTGCCGACTTCGAACTTATCGGCATTTTTGGCGGGGTATCCGCTGCGGTTCGAGTTGACGAAATACGTGGCGATGTTACGTAGCGCGTCGACGGCCCGCTCGTCCTTACCGAGTGCCTCGTAACGTTCCTTGGGGTCGGGTATGGCGTTCAGATCGCCACGCAACCGTTCGTATTCGGCCATCATCCACTGCGTGATATTCTCGATGTTCTCCTCGTCGTTCAATGCAGTGTGGTTTTGCGGCAGATCAAGTCCCGCTTCGGTGGCCTTCTGCGCCACCTTGTGGATGAGCGAGCCGAAATTCGTGGCCACGCTACCCATGCGAGGGCCCGCGAAGCGGTTCTCGAGCATCCAGCACACCGGGCAGGCCCACAGGCGATCCACCGCGGATGGCGACAACGTCACCACATCGGAATGATGGGAATCCCGGGGTTCCGAATCATCAGTCTCCGGCTGCTTCGCGAACGGCCAATATGCTGGATCGGCGGCCGCAATGCCGCGCGAAGCCAGCAACGCCAACGCAGCGGCCGCATCCTTCGCCTTGGACGAGCCGGCCGGTTCGTCCGCCAGCACGCTGCGCGCAGCCGCGACCAAGCCACGCGGATCGGCATCGAGCCCATTGAACTCGCCGGTACCGCCGACCAACGCATAATCGCGCTGTTCCGGATCGGCGTCGCGTTCGCGGTCAAAGCGTTCCGGCAGATAGCCGTACAGAAAATCGGACGGCACATTGTCGTCATTCAATACGGCGCTCAGCACCGTGCGTTCGTCGGCGCGGGTCAGCGCCACAAGAAAGCTCTTCTGCTCGGAGGCGAGCACCGCGGCCAACTGCGCATCCTGGCGGCCCGCCGAAGTGACGATGTCGTCGCGCAGTTCGCCATGCAGCATCACATCCGCCAAGCTCTCTCCGCCGAACAAGGTGTTGCGGGGAGCCAGATTCGGCCATTGGCCCTGTTGCAAGGCCGGCAGGAACACAAGGTTCCAATGCCTTCCGGCCGCACCCGCCGGCGTGGTGAGCGTCACGGCCTGGTCGATCGGTGCGGTGTGCGCCAACGAATCGGCTTCGATGGTGAGCGCACGCACCTGTTCGATGAACGCGCCGATGGTATGTGCGGCCAACACGCCACCCGATTCGTCGCCCGATGCGTAGCTGAACAGGCGCATCGCCGCGTCCAAACGGTCGTTCGCCGCACGGCCTGCCGCGGAATTTTCCAACGATACGCGCTGCCAGATCCGTGCCTTGTCGCAGGCAGTCCACGCGCAATCAAGCACGTATTGCGGTTCACGGGAGATGAGCTTACGTTCCGCTTCGATGGTCTTGTCGAGCACTTTCCACAGGCTCGCAAATGCTTTGGATTGCGGGTCGGCGCCCAATACGGAGGCGATTGCGTCGAGCACGCGGTCCGTATTGCCTTCCAATAGCAGCACATACAGCGCGTCCACACCAAACGGAAGATCGGACGGATCGACCAAGTCCGCGGAATCAAGCCGTTCCTCCGACATCAGACTGTCGTCTACCGCAATCGTCGGTGTGGCCGAATCCGCCGAATCGGACATCCGTGTCAACTGACGCGAGTTGCGCAAATCGACGACGTAATCCTTCCAATCGGCAATCAAACGCGGCAACAACGCCTGCTTCGCTACGTCGGCCCTGTCCGAATCGTCCAATTCACCGGAATCATCCGATTCCAATACCGCGGCAAGCGAGCCGAGCGCATTCATCGCCGATTCGACGGTCGCCAATCGTGTGGGGCGCCCCTCATGCTGTGCGTCGCCGCCGACCGTGATCAGCGGCGAATTCATGATCAGCGCTACGCGAGAACGAATATACGCGCCGGCCGTACGAAGCCCCATCTTCGACGCCGCAATCGTCTGCTTCTTCAGTCCGGCCAGTTCGATCAGTGCGAACAGGCCCTGCACGAATGGCTCGTCCTTCAGCGGGCGGGTCACGCTCGAATAGCGCACAGGCACGCCGTCGGCCCGCAGTCGTTCGCCGAACGTACGCACAGTGTCGTTGTCGTGCGCGATCACAGCCATGTCGTTCCAGTCGCGGGAATGTTGCAGATGCTCGGTTTTGATCCTCCAGACCACGTCATCCAGCTCCTCGACGGCGGAGCGGTACATGGCGGTTCCGATGCTGCCGTCATCTGGCGAAATACCGTCTACGGAGACACCCGTCGGCACCGTTTCGATAGGTAGTGAGCCTGGCAGCGCCGGCATCTTGCCCGGACGACTCGGCAGCGCCTCATCCGTCGGTTCGGTACTGGCGATCGACAAACTCACGCGGCTTGCGGCCAGCGTACGATACGCGGGCTTACGTTGTTCCGTTTCCGTGACGTCGATGCGTTCCAGCCGAGCCCCCAATCGCGATTGCGCCGCGTTGAACAGGTATTCCGGATACGATCCGCGGAACGTCTGTACGGATTCGTCCGGATTGCCGACGAGCAGCAGCCGCACGCCGCGCCCGCGCAAAGCTGCGAGCATGTCGAATCCGGCAAGCGTGGCATCTTGGAAATCGTCGACGATCAGTAACTTCGGCAGATCTTCGATCTCGGCCTGCGTCACGGTGGCGGCCGCATCGACCATGAGCTGCGATGCGTCGAGACGGTATTCGCCCGGATAGGCCGCGCGAATCGCCTCATCGTATTCGGCACGCAACGCAAAGGCGAGACGCCATTGGGTACGCATGCGTTCATGCCGCTCGTTGAGCGTGCCATCCTTACTGGCGGCACGTGCAATCAGCACATCCTCGAGTTCGGGTTTTGCGCCGATCTCATTCATGCGGGCGAGCATGTCACGCAACTGGTTGGCAAAGGCGTCGGTGGAATCGTCGACCACCATGCCCGACCAGTCGGCCACCGCGAAATACGTGCGCAGCAGGTCGCAGACGGCACATTCGTCACCACGATTCGTATGGTCCACATGCGAGGCGAGCACGCGACGGATGATCATGTCCTGTTCGGCGCCGTTGAGCAGCTTCGGCAAAGGCAGACCCGCACGCGAGCGCACGGCCGTCACGATGCGGAAGGCCACAGCCGGCAATGTGGTGACCGGTCGGGCCTGCGAAATCGCGGACAACTCACGAATCACCCGGTCGCCCAAGTCATCGGCGATCTGCCGGCCCGATACCGTCATCACGGCCTGCGTATCGCCATACCGCCTCATCGCGGCGATCAGCGCACGTAATGCAAATTCGGTTTTGCCGCTGCGGGGCGCTCCCGCGACCAACGTCACATCCGCAAGGTCATCCAAATCCATCATGCCTCCCAAGACTACTCGACCGATTGCGTCCTCACTGTGCACCCACCGGACAAATCGTCAGCGTCACAACGCACGATTCGCAACCACTCCACATCCGGCATCGTCACGGCACCGGCCCACAACTGCAGAGCAAGAGCATCATCGAATATGGCGCCACGAACTCTATCGACCAGCCTCGATGCTGGCCGTCTTGCCACGGACGCGCAGACCGTTGAACATGGCCCGGATTCCGATGAACAGGAGCGTGACGGCGGCCCAGAGAGCGGCCATGCGGACGGTATCCGGCACGGCGGAACCGTTGCACAGCACACCGATGCCGGCAAGACACGGCAGATAGATGCATGCGGTAATGATGCAGGTGACGGCGAGGTAACGATAATCGCCCGCACCGATCAGAATGCCGTCAATCGCCCACATCCAACCGGAAAGCGGCAGCGTCGCACCGACGACGACCATGCCGACCGTAATCAGCATCCGCACCGGCTCCGACGCGGAGAACGGCGGAGGCGCGATCATTCCCAGAACAATCAGGCCTACGCCGATCACGATTCCCGCAACAAGCCCTGCCCGGCCGGCCGCCTTGGTCATACGCAAGGCCTGTTGTGGCCGTTTCGCACCGATCTCCACCGCCACAAGGCTCTGCCCGGCAATGCCTATGGCATCCAGCATGTTCAATACGAAATTCCACGTCGAATTCACGACCTGATAGGCGGCAAGCACCAGTACACCCATGCGTGCCGCCAGCATCACCGTGGCCATCAGACACGCACGTAGGGCAAGCGTGCGGACGAACAACATCAGGCCGTCGCCCATACTCGCCTTCATGCTTCGCACGCGCGGCCGCAGTGAAGCGCCCTCCTGATGAGCCCACAGCAGTGCCGGTCCGATCAGCACGACCGCCATGAACCATTGCGCGATCAACGTGCCGACACCGGAGCCGAATACGCCCCAGCCGCATCCAAGGATGAGCGTCACATCCAGAATCGTATTCACGACGGCACCGGCAATGGCCGCCACCAAGGTAATCGTCACCTTCGCCAGACCGCGGAAGATGCCGTTCGCCGCATATACCAGCAGCATGCCCGGCAAGCCGAACACCACCGCACGTAGATAGGCGACCGCATCATCCAATGCGCCGCCATTCGCACCCATCCACATGCATATCGGGCGCGCGAACACGAACAGCGCCACGGAAACAACGATGCCGATGGCCAGCGCCAACCATAATCCGCTGATGCCGGCCTCCAATCCCTCGCGCCGTTTGCCCGCACCCATCAGTCTCGCCACGCGGGATGTGGTGCCATAGGCCAGAAAGACGCACAGCCCGGCCACGGTAAGCACTATCGTCGAGCCGACCGATAGGCCCGCCAATGCGCTATCGCCGACATGTCCGACGACGGCGGTGTCGATAAGCGCGAACGCAGGTTCGGCGATCAGCTGTCCGAACGTAGGAATCGCCAATGCAAGAATCCGTCGGTTGACCGACCGTTCCGGCGGCGTACCGGTTACCTTCACGGCATCCGAGGCCATGCCGCCCGCCCGTTCATCATTGGCCATGCCAGACTCCCCGCATCATCGTGGGTTCGACCATTTCAGTCCTCTATGGCATCGACGTAGGGACGCAGTCTCGACAGTAGATGCCGGGCGCTTGTCGTGGCGGATTCATACAGCGCATACGATTCGATCTCGTCATATTGATGCACGATGACGTTGCGCAACGCACGCAGCTCACTCCATGGCAGTTCGGGAGTCTCATTGCGGAATTCGTCCGACAGTTTCCGTGCCGACTCCTGCGCCTGCACCATATCCATGGCCACGGAGTTGAACCGCATATAGTCGCCCTCAAGTTCCTGCGCCGAAGCGACGGCGGAAGCGTCGCGATGCGCACGTTCGAGATGCTCCACAAGACGGATCAGATTCGTCTCGTCCCGGAATCGCTGATCTCCATACTTACGCCGAATCATCATGCCACCCTGATCATATCCGGTTGGATATGCGTGTAGAAACGCCTGCTTGCACGGCTGATCTTCGCATTCCTACGCAATGCGTCCAACGACGTCAACGACACCTCCCTGCCAAACGCCCGTTCCAGATCGCCCTTCAATCCCGCCATCCGCATCATGTCGAGACGGACTCCCTGTGCGGTCACATACAGCAGGTCGACATCGGAGTCGGCGTCCGCCTCACCTCGGGCCACGGAACCATACAGATATACCTCCGCCAGCCCGTATTCCCTGGCGATCCGCTCGATGATGAACTTCACCGTGGTGACATCCACCACACTGTCGGACCGCATCAGCTTGCGCAGCGCCTCATCATAGCGTTGCAGAAAATCCTGCGTCGGATTGCCGACATGCTCCGCCCGGGACAACGCCGACTGCGTCGTACCCATCGCCTCCGCTACCGCCTGTTGGCTTAGCCCGCAATCCATGCGTCGCGCCTTAAGTGAATCAATCATCGCCACACCATCAATATAGCATACATGCTATACTGTGATGATGAAGACAAAAACACTGCGGCCAGCTCTCGGTCATGACGGAGACAATCTTCCCCTTTCCACCCTTCTTTGCGGGTGGCGGAGGAGTGAAAACGGGGACTGCGCCGCCACCCGGCACAGATGCCGGCGGCATCACGAAATCGTCGGCAGTCGCATCGAGCACCGTCGCATCGGGCATTGCCGACGCCAACGGATGACCGCAATGCATGCGGCATCCGGAATCGCCTTCATGCTTCGCACCACAGTCGAAGCAAGGCACGCAATCCGCCCTCTTATCCATCACGCCGTGCAGCCAACCCTATTATTCCCCTTCGTGACGGCAAAGCGCCGCCGCATGGAGCATACATACGGCCGAATCGGTATCGACAGGGGTCAGTTGGTGAGGCGCACATCCTAGAGTATCGAGCAGAGTGGCCGCACGACGGCCTAGAGCAGAAGGACAAGGCATGGAGGTTCCACAACCGGTTCCGCCGCGGATACCCGGCTACGATTTCGTGCGACAGTTGGGTGCAGGCTCCGAGGCAACGGTGTATCTGTACCAACAGCGCTCCCCTGCCCGCCCGGTCGCCATCAAGGTGAGCAACAAGTCCTTGGATCCGCGAGCGGCCGCGCGCTTTCGCGCCGAGGCCGATTTCATGGCGCAGATCTCCTCACACCCCTACATCCTTTCGATTTTCGAATCCGGCGTGACCGGCAACGGGCTCGGCTACACCGTATTCGAATTCGCACCCGGCGGCAGCTATCGGGACGCTTTGCGCAAGGCCACGCTCAATGCCGACCAGATGCTCGATCTCGGCATCAATCTGGCGAGCGCCCTGTTTACCGCACATCGCAAGGGCATCATCCATCGAGACATCAAGACCAGCAACGTGCTCATCAATGCGCAAGGCATGCCGGTACTGTCGGATTTCGGCATCTCCGCCTCGATTTATGACCATCGCACGACCGGCTTCTCGCTGCCGTGGGCCCCGCCGGAGGTGATTTCCGGAGTCGGCGGAGGCAATGAGGCTTCCGATATCTATTCGCTGGGCGCCACGCTGTTCGCCACGATCACCGGCCGCTCGCCGTACGAATACGCCTATCGTGTATCCAACAAGCAGGAGCTGGCCATGACGGTCGTCAGCAAGCCTCTGCCAAAGCTCAACCGCCCCGAGGTGCCGCCGCAGGTGGAGCAGGTGCTGCGCAAGGCGCTCGACAAGAATCCCGATCAGCGGTATTATTCCGCACTCGATTTCGCCCGCGCCATGCAGCGGGTGCAATACGCGCTGTACGGACATGCCACGCCGACCACGGTGGAAGGCGTGCCACAGTATCCGAAGGACCTCCCCTCACGCCAGGACACGCACGGCACGGATGACGCATCCGACTCCGGCCGCACCAAGACATGGGTGAAACCCGTCGTCATCGGTACGCTCGCAGTGGCCGCAATCACCGTGGTCGCACTGGTATTCGCCTTCATTGTGGCCCCTCGCATGGATTCCGTCTCCGATAACGGCCATGCGCGGATCAGCCCCACCACAAAGGGGTACGGCAATGGCGGCACCGGTACCGATGACGATGAGGATGACGACATCGCCACGACGGTCGTGCCTTCCGTGGAGAACCTCGCCGGCCAATACAACGGCGACAAGGTGAATTTCACTTGGGTGAATCCCGATCCGAAGAAGGGCGATTCCTACGCGTGGTCCATTGTCGGCGATTCCGGGACGAGTACGAACGCGCAGGCGGCCACCACGGAAGATACGCAGGTCGAAGTCCCGGCGGGAGACGGCACACAGACCTGCATTCAGGTGAGCCTGATCCGAGCCGATCGGCGGATGTCGCAGAATCCGACGATCGCCTGCGCGGCCAAGCCGTAACGCACCACCGTCACACCGCATTCGCCACGAGAGAACCGGAGAAGACTCATGGACAGATCAGCGCATCCGAGACGGACCGCAACCTCGCAGTCATACGAGAGGTCCCGCAAGATCGGCGCGATGCTGCGCAGGCTGATGCCGTCCGGCAATCGACAGTGGATCACACCGATCATCATGCTGATGCTTCTGTTGGGCATCGTGGCCGGCGCGCTGATCATCAGTTCGGTGACCCAGCAGCACGTGCAGCTTGACGACGGCACCGTGTGGATCACTTCACTGAAGGACCGCAAGGCCGCGCGGTTCAACGTAAAGGTCAAAGACACCGACGCGGGCATCTCCTCATCCGCGGCACGGTTCGACGTAGCCCAGCACAACGGCGACACCGTGATTCTGGAGGGAACGAAGGCCAGCTATATCGCGGCCTCCACCGTCAGCGAGGACGGCGACACCACCATCAAGGCGGATATGCAGACGTTGATCGGCGGGGATACCATCGCCTTCATCAACATGAAGACCGGCAACGTGTGGGCGGGTGCCTCATCCGATGTGAAATCCGTGAACCCGACCACCGCGTCGCCGAAGATGAAGCTCGGGACGGGCGGCAGAATCGCCGTGACCCACGACGGTGCGATCTACGGCTACCGGCAGTCCGACGGCGCGATTCTGAAAATGGACGGACCGCAGGCGACGCCCGGCAAAGTGGCGGAAATCGGCGCGAACCAACGATTGCGGGCAGACTCCTTCACCGTGGTGGCAAATACCCCCGTACTCACTTCCGGCAATGCGATTCACTGGCCGAACGGCAGTGCGGAAGTTTCGATGAGTGGCACGCTCGTCCTCCAGGCACCGCCCACGGACGACAGGCAGAGCGGCTGGGTGGCCGCCGCGGGTCAGCGCGGTCTGGTCACGGTCGATCTGCAGTCCAGGAAGCCGACGCCCGTGGAAATCTCCAATTCCGGCAAGGGCGACGCGGCACAGCCCGTGTCCACCAACGGTTGCGTATCCGCCGCATGGAGCCAGAAGGCGAACAATTATCTGCGCGTGTGCTCGGCGCATGACGGCCATCCGCAATTCACATCCCTGCAGAACGTGAATGCCACCTCCGAACTCGTGTTCCGCGCCAACCATCGTCTGACGGTGCTCAACGACGTGGTCAACGGCAACGTGTGGAATCCACAGGAATCCGTAAAGGTCATCAAGATCCAGTGGAACAAGGTGCAGACGCAGCAGACGAAACAACAGGATCAGAGCACCGACAGCGCCAACAATCAGCATAATTTCAGCAAGACCTGTTCGTCGCAATCCGGTCAGATCAAGGCGCAGGACGATGCGTTCGGCGCACGAGCCGGCTCGTCGCAGATTCTCGACGTGCTACGCAACGATGAACAGACCGACTGTTCGGTGTTGCGCATCACCTCGGCGAGCGCACCGGACGGCGGTGACGTCACCGTCTCGCCCGTATACGACGGTCGGTACCTGCAACTGAACGCCACTTCCGCAGGAGCGGGCACGGTGACGTTCAGTTACGAGATCGGCGACGGTCGGGGCCAGACGTCGAGCGCCACCGTGACCTTGAACATCACCGACGGAATCGACCATGCGCCTGCCCAGACCGATACGCCACCGGAAATCGACGTGGAGCAGGGCGCCACATATACGGCAAACGCGCTGGGCAGCTTCTCCGACCCGGATGGCGATCCGCTGACACTGGTCGCCGCGGTACCGACCAACACCGATCAGGTGACGGTCTCCACGCGCGCGGACGGCCAGCTGGTGTTCAACGCCGGCGCGATGACATCCGGCAGGGCGAGCGTCGAGGTAACCGTGTCCGACGGCGAGCAGACCGGCACCGGCACGCTGTATTTCTCGGTGAAACCGGCCAATACGCTGGGGGCTGCGATCGATCCGGTGGTCAAGCAGACCACGCCCGATGCACGCACCACGGTATCGCTTCAACAATACGTGCATGGCACTTCCGCCGAACCGGCGCAGCTGACCGCGGTGGAGACGCCGAACGGAGCTTCGACCACCATGAACGCGACGGATATGTCGTTCACGTTCACCGCCGCGAATCCAGGTACCTACTATGTGCCATACACCATTACGCAGGGGTCGATTCCCGCAACCGGTCTGGCTCGTGTGGAAGTGCAGGCCGTGACAGGCGATTCCGCCAAACCGGTGGCAGCCAATGACGTGGCGCTGCTCGGAGCGGACAACACCGCCATCGTGGAGCCGCTGGCCAACGATATCGATCCGATGGGCGGCGTGCTGTCGGTCACCTCCGTGAAGGCCGATGCGGCCAGCGGCATTAAAACCGGCGTGGTGAGCAACAAGCGCGTGTACATCACCGCCCGCCAGGTGCCGACCAAACCGGTGCAGCTCACCTACAGCGTGGCGAACGCGGCCGGAACGTCGACCGGCACCATCGTGCTGCAGCCGCCGGCGCTGACCACCGCGAATTCCGTGCCGAAGGCCGACAACATCGACGCACAGGTACGTACCGACGGCATCGTATCCGTCGATGTGCTCGACCACGTCACCTATTCCGACGGCACCACGGTAAGCCTGCAGGACAATCTGCAGTATGACAGGGGCACGTTCAAGGGACTGGTGTTCGTTTCCGGCGACACCGTACGCTATCAGGCCTCCGACCAGGCCGGCACATTCCCCGTGACGTACACCGTCAAGGACAACCTCGGCAACGCCGCCTCCGGAACGATCACCTTCACCGTGCATCAGAAGGATGCTTCCAACAAGAGCGCGCCGACGCCGTCCGACGTGGATGCGCAGGTGGCCGCCGGACGGAAAGTGCGGATTCCGATCACACTGACCGGCATCGACGCCGATGGCGACGACGACCAGCTACTGGGTCTGGGCAACAAGGCGCCGCAGCTGGGCCGCATTACCGAGGTCGGTGCGACCTATCTGGTGTATGAGGCGTATGCGGATTCCTCCGGCACCGACACCTTCTCGTATGCGGTCGAGGATTGGACCGGTCAGCGCGCACAGGCGCAGATCCGTGTCGGCGTCTTCAAGTCGGGCACCGATTCGGGCGTGTACGCGCGTGACGACGAGATCACGCTACGACCGAACACCGCGGCCACCGTGCCGGTTGCGCAGAACGACATCTCCGGCGACAACACGAACCTCACCGTCGAACGCAATGTGGAATCTCAGGGCATCGACGGCGTGAAGGTGAACGACAACATGCTTGCGTTCACCACTCCCAAGCAGGCGGGAACGTATTACGTCATCTACACGGTGAAAGACAAGGCGGGCCTTGCCGACACGGCCACGCTGACGGTGAACGTCGATGAGAACGCGGCCATCGCACCGCCATCGGCCTACGATTACCGAGTGCCGTCCTCCGCAACGATCGATAAGAAGTCGGTCGACGTGGATGTGTCGCAATGGATCGCAAACCCGTCCGGCACCGCCGACGAGCTGCAGGTCGGCGTGGACGATTCCGCCGCCGACCATGCGCGGACGAAGGGCGGCAGAACGTCCACCGTAATCACGGTGGATCTGACCGATGAGGCGCGTGCGGTGCCCTACACGGTGACGAACACCACATACAACATCACCTCCACCGCATTCATCCAAGTACCGGCATACGGCGTCTTTCCGCCGACGTTGCGTCCGAAGGCACCGGCATTGAAGGTGAACGCACGTGAGACGATCACCATCAACATCGCCGATTACGTACGTGTCGGCGCCGGCAAGACCGCCTACGTGGACGGCGCCGATTCGGTGAGCGCCACCAAGGCCGACAATGACGACCTGTATGTGAACGATCAGACGCTCAAGTTCACCGCGCCGAAGGATTATGCAGGCCCCGCTTCGATCACGTTCACCGCGGTCGACGGCAAGCATGCCGGAAACGGCAAAGTGAAGATCGTCAATTCGGCGGTGTTGACCCTGCCGATCACCGTGATCGGCCGCGACGTGCCCGCACCCACCTTCTCATCCTCCACGGTGGACGTGGTGGCCGGTGAGGGCTCCACCACCATCGATCTGACCGCCTTGACGCATTCGCCGTCGGGATTGTATGACGACGAAAAGGAATACACGTATGCCGGTGGAGTCTCCTCCGACCAGGTGACCACGAACGTGAGCGCCGACGGCAAACTGACGGTGAGCGCCGACAAGACGGCCACGCCAGGAACCACGGTGAGCGTGCCGATCACCATCTCGTATTCGAAAGGCACCGTGCAGGCCGGTGTGACCGTGCGCGTGGTGGCCTCCACCAGGCCGATGGCGCGCATCGGCGCGAAGGCCCTGAAGGTCAAGGCTGGGTCAAGCGAACAGGTGAACGTGCTTGGCGACGCCTACAATCCGTTCCCCGACACCGCGCTTACCGTGACGGGATGTCAGGCCGACGGTTCCGCCAAGCTGGCGGTGGACTGCCCCGCCAACGGAATGATAACGATTGCGGCGGCCTCCGATATCGGCGCGAGCACGAACCATGTGATCGTGACCGTGCGCGACGCCACTATGACCAAGGAACGTGAAGTCACTGGAACCATCAGCGTTTCGGTGACGGACAAGCCGGACGCCCCGCTGCTCTCCCCCATCGCCGGCGATGCCCAGGATGGCGCGGTGAATCTGAGCTGGACGGCGGGTTCTTCGAACGGCAGCCCGATCACCGAATACAAGGTCTCGTGGACGGGCGACTCCTCCGGAGAGAAATCGTGCGGCACGGTGACCACATGCCAGGTGACGGGGCTCACCAACGGCAGGAAGTACTCGTTCACCGTCATGGCGCAGAACGAAGTCGGATGGTCCAGTCCATCGAATGCCGTGGACGGGCAACCCGATAAGATACCTTCCGCGCCGCAAGACGTGAGGGCCGAAGCCAACGGCAACATCGTGGCCGTGACATGGTCGGTGCCGAAAGGCAACTTCTCGGAAGTCACCGAATATGAGGTGACCCTGACCGGCGGTGGCGTATCCAAGAAGGAGACCACCTCCGCAAACGCCATCAACTTCAATCTCGAGAACAACGCCATCACGGACGGCATGTCCGTCAGTGCGACCGTGCGGGCCAGGAACAGGGTGAACTGGAGCCAGCCGTCCCAGGCCTCGAACGCCACCGCACCGCGGGGAGTTCCCGACAAGCCGACCGTCTCCGCAACGCAGCAAGGCGATCAGATCATCGTCTCCGGCAAGCTTGGCAACATGCGCAATGCCGGCTGTGAAGCCGTGACGCTGAGTTTCGCAGGCAGGGACGCCGGCATGGCATGCGGATCGTCGGACGTTTCCGCGACCTTCGACATCGCCGAAGACTGGTACTACCAAAGCCTCGCGCCGAAAATCACGTTGACCACCAAATACGCCGGAACCGTCACCGCGCAGGGTAACGCCATCACCCCTGACGTCAAGCCCGACAAGCCGGCCGATGTCAGGGTCGTGCCCGATGGCGACCATTGCGTGGCTTCGTGGAACGCCGCCGGCAAGCATCATGACGGCTTCATCGTAAACGTGCCGAAGCAGAACAACATGCCGACCGCAAGCCTCAGCGTCACCTATCCTCTTGAACATTGGGGCAGCTGTGGCACCGTAACCGTGTGGCAGACCTTCAAAGGCCATACCAGCGATCCGGTGAAGGCCAGCAACGGCGAAATCGGCAACAAGGTCCAGTCTGTGATCGCCCTGCCGTCACTGCGTTGGGACGATACAGACGCCAATGTCATCCATGTCGAGGGCGGTGCCGTGAACGCCTACAACCAGTCCGTGACCGTGACCATCGTCCTGTCGGATGAATCCAAGAAGCAGTATCCGTTCGAATGGCATCCGGGCCTTACGACCACGCTGGACGCCTCGGCGCTGCCACAGGGATTCTCGTACTCGTGGCTCGTCAAGGTGGAAGGCACCACCGACAAGGCGGTCAACAGCACGAAGCAGAGTCCCACCCCGCTTAAGGACAGCGACAGGTATCACGCTCCGCCAACCCCTTCGCCCGGCACCAGTCCATCCACATCGACGTCCTTCGACGACGGCACCGACGAATCGCGGGGCGGGTCCAAAGGACATTCGGCATTGACGACGTTGCCGAGGCAGGCAAATCACGACCATCCCTGGATCAGGGAAATCCGACTGTTCCACGGCCGCCCGCCGATCAATCCATCATTCGTAGGCAATAAGCAGTAGAGGAGATTCCATGAGCAACGCATTCGACGATGCCACCCAGCTGAGCGAGCGCAGCAACGAACCGCACGGAAAGCAAGGCTTCACCATGCCGAAGCTGCCGGAACGCCTCGGGATCGAACATCATGAGTCCACCGACGTGGACGGTACGGTATTGGGCACGCATGGCACGACGGCCCCGGTGACGACGAACGCTCCGACCGTCACACCGACCGCCGCCCCAACCATCACGGTCACACCGGATACCGCCGCCCCGACCGAGCGGATGGCATCGTGGCAGGCAACAACCGAACGGCAGCCGGCCGCCTCCGAGCAGGTTCGTCGGCAGCCGTCGGCCGGCATCATGCCGGAAACCCTGAATACCGGCATGATGCCGGCCGCCGGCGCCGATATCGTCGAATTCCATGACAAGTTCAACGCCTTGGTGGAGAACGTTTCCAAGGTGGTGGTCGGCAAGGACGGCCCGATTCGCCAATGCATCACCGCCATGGTGGTGGGCGGCCATGTGCTGCTCGAAGACAATCCGGGTACCGGCAAGACCCAGTTGGCGCGAGGTCTGGCCAATTCCATCGACATGTCGTTCAAGCGTATCCAGTTCACGCCGGATCTGCTACCGTCCGACGTGGTCGGCGTAACCTACTACGACCAGAAGCGAAGCGAATTCGAATACCGTGAGGGCCCGGTCTTCGCCTCCGTCGTGCTCGCCGACGAGATCAACCGCGCCTCACCGAAAACGCAGTCCGCACTGCTCGAGGTCATGGAGGAGCAGAAGGTCACCGTCGATGGCGTGACCCATGCCGTACCGCAGCCGTTCATGGTGATCGCCACGCAGAATCCGATCGAACAACTCGGCACCTATAAGCTGCCTGAAGCGCAGATGGACCGATTCCTCATCAAGACCACCGTCGGCTACCCAAGCCATGAGGTGAGCGTCGACATTCTGCGTCAGGTCAACGTCACCGACCGCGCTGCCACCGTGCATCACGTGCTTTCCGGCGACGACGTGCTGCGCATGCGCGCCATCAGCGAGACCGTACGCCTCGATGACGCCATCATCGAATACATCGTTCGCCTGGTCGAAGCGACCCGACATAACGAAAGAATCCAAGTGGGCTCCTCCATGCGAGGCGCGCTGGCGCTCACCCGTTGCGCCCGTGTGTGGGCCGCCGCCGACAATCGCGGCTATGTAGTGCCCGACGACGTGAAGGATCTGGCGGTCTCCGTGCTCGCACACCGCATCACGCTCACCGCCGAAGCCACATTCGCCGGTGCCACGGCGGAGCAGATGATCTCGCAGATTCTCGAGGAAGTGCCGGCCCCGACCCTGGGCGCCTGAGGAGACGGTTCCGATGCGAAATTCCCGAACAACGCTACGCAGACGAACCATGATGCGGTTCCTGCGCCGTACCGGACACCGGTTGAAGCGTCTGTTCACCTCATACGTTTCACCGGTGGGATGGATGGTGGCCGTATTGGCCGTAGCCACGTCTGCCGCGTTCGCGATGCTCGGTTGGCATGAACTGCTTGCCATGGCAACGGCATACGCGCTGATGCTGCTTGCCGCGGTAGTGATGTCGTTGGGCAACACGTCATTCTCCGCATCCATCGATGTGTCCAACAGGCGTGTGACCGTAGGCGACACGGTGCAGGTGAGGGTGGCCGTCGACAATCCCGGCAACACACCGACCGCCTCGGCACGCGGCGATCTGCCGATCGGAGACAACCACGAACGGTTCACCATCCCGATGCTCGCGGCCGGGCAGTCGCGCCAGACCGACGTGGAATTCACCGCCATGGCGCGTGCGGTGCTGCCGGTCGGCCCGCTGTCGATCCGCAAGGGCGACCCGTTCGGTCTGGTACGCCACGAAAAACGGCTCGTCGACCAGATCCAGGTATTCATTCACCCGCCGACCGTCATGCTCAATACGTTGAATGCCGGCATCCAACGTGACTTGGAAGGACAGCCAAGCGGCGAAATCGTGGATGACGATCTCGACTTCTACGGTTTGCGGGAATACGAGCCGGGCGACGATGTGCGTAACGTACATTGGCTGAGTTCCGCGAAAACCGGCTCGCTGATGATCCGCCAATACGAGGCCACACGACGCACCGACACCGCCGTAGGCATCAGCGTGAATCCCGATGACTACACCGACGCCCAGGAATTCGAACTGGCCGTGTCAATCCACGCCTCCATCGGCGTGCAGTGCCTGCTGCAGGACCGCCCGCTGACTGCACACGCCGGCGACGATCACACCACGCCCCGCAATGCCACGACGTTCCTGGACTCCTGCAGCGCCATCGAACCTGATCTCGACGACAATCCGAACCTTGCGCAAGGCACACTCGACTACGCCGCCGATGCCTCGTTCTACTACTTCACCGTCGGCCGACTCAAAGACGTAGACGAAATCAAGCATATGGCGCTCGCATTGCCACGCTCAGCGACCTGCGTAGTACTGCAGGCAGCCGTCAGCCAACAACGCGCCATACGAAGATTCCCGAACTTCATCCTGGCCACGGTCGGCGATCTGAACGATCTGCCGATGATCATGGGAGTACTGTCATGACCTTCCCACCGATTCCCGACCAAAGCCATACCTTCACCGGATCGTGGGCCGATTCCACGCATTCGGTGGTCTGGATGACCCGCAGCGGCAAACAGCGGCCGCTGATCAGCGCACACCGCCCGGCAAGCCGGCAGTTCGCCAGTCTTCTGACGACAGCACTGCTCACGCTCGCCATCGCCAGCAACCTCATCGACGTGTATGGCTCACCAGCCGCATGGGCCGTCGCCGCCGTGCCAGCCACCGCCATCGGCTGTCTGGTGGCGCTCGCCGGCACCGTCGAGGCGTTGCGACTATGGTGGCAGGCCCTGTTCATGGCACTGGCGCAACTCGTCATCGGACCCGTTCTCCTGCTGAACGAGACCACCATCGCACACGTCATACCCACCTTGCGTACGTTGACGCAAGGATGGACGTCCATGCTCGGATCGTTCAAGTACGTACTGTCGATCGACCCGCCTACCGGCACCGCCAACGGCAGTCTGCTGGCCGTATGGACGATCTGCCTGTGGTTCGCACTGCTGACCGGCATATTCGCCGTCGCGCAGGACGGCCGTCTCACCATGATCGCCATCATTCCGGTGATTGCGAACATGGCGATCTGCGCATTGCTCGGCACCGCCAGTGGCTACTATCGTTTCGCCATCGGCACCGCCGTTGCCATCGTGTTGATGATTTGGGTGAGCGCTCGCTGGGGATTGCTGGAGTTGGGCCGTTGGATCAGCTCCGCGATCATCGTGGCGCTTTCGGCTGCACTGGCGATAGGCGCATGTCTGACGATCCCGCAGGACCGAATCATTCTGCGAGACTATTACGACCCGCCGTTAAGCCCGTACGATTACACAAGCCCGTTGAGCGGCATGCGATCCTATATCAAGAATCATAAGGACGATACGTTGCTGACCGTCACCGACCTGCCGGCCGGCTCCACCGTCCGTCTGGCCGTGATGGACCGTTTCGACGGCAATGTGTGGAATCTTTCGGATTCCACGATGGCCGCCGATTCATCGAACTACCATCGTGTCGGCACCACTATCAGGAACAACGTCAAGGGCAGGAAGTTCGCGGCCACGTTCACGGTGAACAGGGGCCTGAGCGACTACTGGCTGCCGATGACCGGCACCGCCTCCGGCGTGACGTTCGAGCATGAGGATGATGCCGACTCGTTCTACTACAACACCGCCACGCATTCGGCCATCTATGCGTCCAAGACGACCGCCGGCCTGACCTACACGGAAACCGGCATCATGCCCGCCGTGCCCACCGACAGCCAGATCAGCAAGGCCAAGGCCTCCTCGGTAAGCCAGCCGCAGGCGCAGCACGTGCCCGACAGCGTGGACAGGCTCGCCACCGCAGTGGCTGGCGGCCGGTCCAAGGGCGGCGAGGCGGCCCTCGCCCTGGCGAACGAGCTCAAGGAATCCGGCTGGTTCTCGCATGGTCTGGCCGGAGACTATCCATCCTCCCCCGGCCACGGCAACTATCGCATCGATCAGCTCCTTGCCGGCACCGCCATGGTGGGCGACAGCGAACAGTATGCCTCCACGATGGCGCTGATGGCCCGCAGTCTGGGTCTGTCCAGCCGTGTGGTGCTCGGATTCCTGCCGAAGAACGAGGAAGGCGACATCAGCGAGGAACGCACCGAACGGCACGGCAAGTCCACCACCACCGAATTCACCGGCAATGACGTGACCGCATGGGTGGAGATCAAGCTCGACGGCTACGGATGGGTGTCGTTCTATCCCACACCGAAGGAGACGAAGGTTCCCGACGAAAACCAGAATCTCACTCCGCCGAACCCGCAGACGCTGGTACGCCAGCCTCCGGTGCCGCTTACCGACCCGCTTCGTGACGACAATCAGGCCAAGGGCAAGTCATCGATCGGCGGCAGCGAGGCCGACGAATCCCCTACCAACCTGTTCTGGCAACGTTTCGAGCGCATCGCCAAAAAGGTGGCCATCTATGGAAGCCCGCTCTGGGCGCTACTCACCATCTGTGCGCTGCTGCTCGGCATCAAGGCGATCGCCTTGGCACGGGCCCGCAGACATGGCGACGCACGTCAGCGTGTAGCCGCGGGATGGCAATCCGTCGCCGCCCTGGCCAGGCAAAGCGGACTCGATGTCGACGGCACCCGTCGCGATCAGGCGCAGGCCATCGGCCGACAGCTTAACGTCGATGCCGTCTCACTGCTCGCATTGGGCAAGGAAGCCGATTACGCGGCGTTTTCGGGCGATACGGTGCAGGAAGAGCATGTGCAACGGTATTGGCGGAACATCGATGTGGTGCGCCGGTCCATACTCGGATCCCTGCCTCCTGCGCGGAGGTGGAGAGCCAGGCTGTCGCTCGCGGACGTATTCCACATCCGACGGCACGGGAAAGGGCGGAGCTCATGAACGCGAACCGTATCGTGACCGGCCTGAACAGCGATATCGGACTGCGTCGCGCCAGCAATCAGGACAATGCCTTGGCCGGGCATGGCATATTCGTCGTATGCGATGGCATGGGCGGCGGCATGGGCGGCGAGCGGGCAAGCGAGGCAGTGGTGCGCCATTGTGCGCAGCTTGGCGCCAAGGCCGCGCGCAACCGGCATGATATCGAAGAGACGCTGAATGCCGCGCAACGTGAGGTGCTGGCATTGGGCGGATCGTTGGGCGGCATCGCCGGCACCACGATTTCCGGTGTGATCATGCCTGCCGATATCGATGACATGACGGCCCATGCAGCCGATGCCAACAGTATCGCCGACGGCAACGATTCCTGCTATATCGTCAACATCGGCGATTCACGCACCTACCATATGTGCGCTGCCGAAGACGGCGGTTGGGATGCGAGCACGTTTACCCGCATCACCCGCGATCATTCGGAGCGCCAGAACGCCATCGATTCCGGGGAGATGCTGCCCGAGGAGGCGTTGCGAAACATCCCGCGCAACATCATCACGCAGTGTATCGGAGCGCCGAACGGCATCGCACCCGATTACTACGCGGCGGATGCCTTCGGACGTTTCATCATCTGCTCGGACGGCCTGCATGCCGAAGTGGACAAGGAACGTTTCGCCGCCATCGCGGCCGCCGACAACGATCCTCAGACCGCCGCCGACGCGTTGGTCAAAGCGGCGCTGCGGGCCGGTGGCAACGACAACGTGACCGTGGTGGTAGTCGACATGATCACACCTTCGCCCATCGGGCGGGAGTGGACGGTCGGCAAACTCGCCGAGCATGAAGACATCGGCGATCTACAAGACGGCACATTACAAACATTACGAACCATTGATGTAAGGAGATCATGATGGTTGATTACGATACCGCGGTCGCGGCGGTGCAGGATCCAAACGCCGATCCCGCATTCCTGGCGAAGATCGCCTATGAGAACCCGGAATTCGGGGCGAATGTCGCAGCGCATCAGCGCGCATACCCCGGGTTGATTCGCTGGCTGGCCCAGTTCGGCGACGACCGTGCACGCCAGATTGTGATCCAGCGCGGCTATGCCGTACCTGAGACCGCAGTGGCGCCACACGAACAGCCGGCACAGGATTCGCCGGTGCAGGATTCGCCGGTGCAGGAGCGGCAGTTTGCGCAGGAGCGACAGCCGATTCAGGAACAGCTCGTACGGTCCGCGCAAGAGCAACCTGCAGTGCAGGACAATCAGGCTCAGCCAGTCCATCAGGCTCAGCCGATCCATCAAAACCAGCCGATCACCGACACTTCGACCGAATATCTTGACCCCTACACCAATCCTGCCGATCTGTCCGAGGTGGCGGATTATGCCGAACCTGTGCAGGAGCAGCCGCAACCACAGCCGCAGCAGCCGATTGCACGGAATCCGTATGGCTTCACCGCGCAAATGGCACTGACCACCACCGATCAGATGCAGATCGCACAGATCGCACAGTACGCGCCGGAGCTGCGTGCCTGCATCGCACGCAATCCCAACACCTATCCGGCATTGCTGGAATGGTTGGCGCAGTTGAACGATCCGGCCATCAACGCCGCCTTGCGCACTAGGCAGTGAGGCCGACCATCATTCATGCGCACTCATGCATACGTATCGCCTTGGGCGGTACCGGCGGGAGCAACCATCATGCATTGCAGTGGTTTTTCGTCCGGTGCCACCCAAGGCGATACGTTTCGAATGATGTAGGCTAGCGTTCTTCGAAGGAGAAGAACTGATCGCCGATACGTAGCGTGGCCGGCGCCTCGAGCTGCATGGGCCTGCCTTCCACCTTGATCTCTTCGTCGTCTTGGATGAGGTACGTACCGTTCAGCGAACCGTAATCCTCAATCCACAGACTTCCGTCCCGATCGAAGCTGATGGCCGCATGATTGCGGGAAATGGTACGTGTCGGATCCTCCAGCCTGACCGACTTGGCACCTTCCGGCACATCGGCGGACGGCTTGCGCCCCAGCAATGTGCTGATGTCCACGGTCACGTCCTGGCCGGTCATGTCATTGTGCAGCAGATACACGTGATCCGGCTGCTTCATGGTGAACGCGGACGACAGCACCGTGCTGTCCCAATCTTCGATGCTCTGGTCTTCCGAATCGTCCTGCGACGGTTCGGTCTGCATCGTTGCGACCTGCACATCCGCCACGGGCTGCATGCTCAGCGCCGACCCGTCCTGCATCGGCTGCCTTCGTTCGAAAGATTCGGATTGGATTGCACCGGACAGTGCGGTAACGTCATCGTCATACCAGCCAGGTTCCGGCGGCGGTGGGTAAGGTAGAAAGCTCATGTGCTCCATTGTATGTGCAAGAGACCCATAACGATAGCGCAATTCATGTATCGACATGTTCTTCGGAACGACTTCGTTCAGCATGTTACCTGATTTTGCGGCGCTGAAGGGCTATGCTGGAACAATGCTAGTCATTACGGAAATATTTTTGAATATTCGGAAATATGTGACTTTGCATACGAAGAAGCAGAGGATACACAGTAAGGATTTCTCTTATGGATGACCAACTTCCTACCGATGGCACGCAACCGAACAGCGCTCGGACGCCATCCCATGCACAGCCTCAACCGCAAACGTCAAGCACGGCGGACCGGCAGCCCCAGCAGCCGGCACAGCCTCAGGCCAACCAGCAACCGATGCCGCCATATCAACAGACGCCTCCGCAGTACCAGCAAACGGCTCCGCAGTATCAGCAGCCGATGCCGGGTCGGCCGGGCGTGCCGGGTCAGCCGGGAACCCCTCTCATGCAGGGGCAACCGTACGGGCAGCCCATGCCGCAGAGCGCCGCGAAGAAGCCGGCGACCGGCCTGATCGTAGGCATCGTAACGGCGGTGATCGCCGTCATCGTCGTTCTTGCCGTAGTGGTGACGATGATTATGTCGAAACGCATCACCGCCGCCGACTACACGGCCGGAGAGAATCAGGTGCTCACCATGCAGAAGCATTATGCGAGCGTGAATGAGAAGCTGCGCGACGCCTATCTGTCCGCATACGGCAGCAGTTCCTTCCAGGACACAGACAAGAAGCGTCTCAAGGACCGTCTCAAGACCCTCCAGAATGACAACGCGAAGTTCGAATCCCTGAAGGTCATGAACGATGAGACCGTCAATAAGGAATATCAGGCGTATAAGAAGAAGACCGCGACATACATCAAGTTCGTCGACGAGATGATCGAATCCGGCGAATCGCTCTCCAAAGCGGCGAAGGCCTGCAACAGCAGCCCCAGCGTCAGCTCTTACGACAACAGCTTCTACACCAAGTACGGTGAGTATGTGTCCGCCTGTAAGGCCGCACTCGACGATGTCTCCAAGTCACCGAACAAGGACATCGCACAGTATGGCAAGGATCTTGGCGATTACGTCGATAAGCTCGGCGATATCATCTCCAGCATGCAGGCCATCGGCGATATCAGCTCGCTGCAGTATGGCACCACGCAGTACCAGCAGTTCCGTGACCTGCTCGACGAGTTCAACAATCTGGAGGCGCCGTACAGCAGCGTGAGCACGTTGAGCCAAGCGTTGCAGGATTCCGCAGAGGAAGCCGACCTGAGCGATTCCTTGCGCTCTCTGTATGACGCTTTGACGGATGGCGCCGATCATGCCCACTGATTGAGCGGCCGCTGCCGCGAGCATCCTCCCCTATGATTAAGGCTGGGCCCCGACCATCTGCATGGTCGGGGCCCAGCCTTAATCAGTTATCGCCGTCGGCGCCACGGATCAGAGGGTGTCTCCCAGATCCATCTGACCGCCGTTATCGTCGAGGAAGTCATCCGGGTTGAAGTCGTCGCCGAGCTTCAAATCACCGAAGTCGATGTTGGAGAAGTCCACATCGGACAGATCGGCGTCGCCGAAGTCGGCACCCGTTTCGTCGCCACCCAGACCGAAGTTCGGGTAGATGGTGTCACGGATGGCCTTGTCGGGCTCGACCACGGCATTGCGATAGCGGGCGAGACCCGTACCGGCCGGGATGAGCTTACCGATGATGACGTTCTCCTTGAGGCCCTTGAGGTCATCGACCTTCTGGCTCAGGGCGGCTTCGGTGAGTACGCGGGTGGTCTCCTGGAAGGAGGCCGCGGACAGCCAGGAGTCGGTGGCCAGCGAAGCCTTGGTGATGCCCATCAGCTCCGGACGGCCGGCGGCCGGCTTGCCACCGTTCTTCACGGCCTCCATGTTGGCGGCCTTGAAGCGTGCCTGGTCCACGAGTTCGCCCGGCAGCAGGTCGGTGTCGCCGGAGTCGATCACGGTGATACGACGCAGCATCTGGTGCACGATGACCTCGATGTGCTTGTCGTGGATATCCACGCCCTGGGAGCGGTACACGGTGTGCACTTCCTCCACGATGTTGACCTGAGCGGCGCGCGGACCGAGGATGCGCAGGATCTTCTTCGGATCCACGGAACCCTCGATGAGCTGGGTGCCGGCTTCGACATGATCGCCGTCCTTGACCAGCATCGGAGCGCGACGGGTCACCGGGTAGACGATCGGCTCGACGGAGTCGTCGTCCGGCTTCAGGGTGACCTGACGACCGCGATCGGTGTCTTCGACCTTCACCACGCCCGGGAACTCGGCGATCGGAGCCTCGCCCTTCGGGGTACGGGCTTCGAAAAGCTCGGTAACACGCGGGAGACCCTGGGTGATATCGGAAGCGGATGCGACGCCGCCGGAGTGGAAGGAACGCAGCGTCAGCTGGGTACCAGGCTCGCCGATGGACTGTGCAGCCACGATGCCGACGGCTTCGCCGACGTCCACCAGCTTGTTGGTGGCCAGGGACCAGCCGTAGCACTTGGCGCACACGCCACGCTTGGATTCGCAGGTCAGCACGGAACGGGCCTTGACCTCTTCCACACCGTGGGCGACAAGGTCGTTGAGCACATCCATGGACAGCGCGTCGCCCGCCTTGTACAGCACGGTTTCGCCGTCGGCAGGATCGATCACATCGGAAGCGAGCAGGCGGGAGTACGGGCCGCCATCAGCGGCCTTGACGAGCACGAGGTTGCCGTTCTCGTCACGCTCGCCGACCTTCATGGGCAGGCCGCGCTTGGTGCCGCAGTCCTCTTCGCGCACGATCACATCCTGGGAGACGTCCACCAGACGACGGGTCAGGTAGCCCGATTCAGCGGTACGCAGTGCGGTATCGGCCAGGCCCTTACGCGCACCGTGCTGGGAGATGAAGTACTCCAGCACGGACAGACCGTCGCGGTAGTTGGACTTCACCGGTCGAGGAATGATCTCGCCCTTCGGGTTCGCCACGAGGCCTCGCATACCTGCGATCTGGTTGATCTGCATCATGTTTCCTCGTGCACCGGACTGCACGATGATGGCCAGGTTGTTCTTGGAGTCGAAGTGTTCCTCGACCGCCTCGGACACCTCGCTGGTGCACTTGGTCCACAGGTCGATGAGTTCCTGACGGCGCTCCTCTTCGGTGAGCATACCGATTTCGTAGTTCTCGTTGACCTTGTCAGCCTCGGCCTCGTACTTTTCGATGTACTCGTCACGCTCGGGCGGCTGGATGACGTCGGAGAACGCGAAGGACACACCGGACCACGGTGCACGGGTGAAGCCCATATCCTTCAGGGCGTCCAGCGTCGCGGCCACCTGGGCGGTCGGATAACGGGTCGCGATGTCGTCGACGATCTTGCTCAGACGCTTCTTCGGAGCCTGATCGTTGACGAACGGGTAATCCAGCGGCAGCGTGCTGTTGAACAGGATACGGCCGTAGGAGGTGGCGAACAGCACGGAACCGTCGTGGAAGCGCTCTTCCTTCACCACGTCCGGGCTGCCCGGTTCCGGGTCGACGACCTTGAGCTCGCTCGGCTCCCAATCCTTCGGCAGCACGAAGTCCTGCGGCAGACGGATGAGCACCTTGGCCTGCATGTCGATCTCGTGCTTGTCAAGGGCCATTTCGGCCTCTTCCAGCGAGGAGAACACACGGCCCTGGCCCTTGGCGCCGTCGATGACGGTGGTCAGGTAATACAGACCGAGGATCATGTCCTGGCTCGGCATGGTCACGGTGTGACCGTCCGCCGGCTTCAGAATGTTGTCGGACGCCATCATCAGCGAGCGGGCTTCGGCCTGAGCTTCGGCGGACAGCGGCAGATGCACTGCCATCTGATCGCCATCGAAGTCGGCGTTGAATGCGGCGCAGGCGAGCGGCGGCAGATGGATGGCCTTGCCTTCGACCAGAATCGGCTCGAAGGCCTGGATGCCCAGACGGTGCAACGTAGGAGCACGGTTCAGCAGCACCGGATGTTCGGCGATGACCTCTTCGAGCACGCCCCACACCTCGGAATCGCCACGGTCCACCAGACGCTTGGCGCTCTTCATGTTCTGCGCATAGTTGAGGTCCACCAGACGCTTGATGACGAACGGCTTGAACAGCTCGAGGGCCATCGGCTTCGGAAGACCGCACTGATGCATCCTCAGGGACGGGCCGACCACGATCACGGAACGACCGGAGTAGTCCACTCGCTTACCCAGCAGGTTCTGGCGGAAACGGCCCTGCTTGCCCTTGAGCATGTCGCTCAGGGACTTGAGCGGGCGGTTCGAGGCACCGGTCACCGGGCGACCACGACGACCGTTGTCGAACAGGGAGTCAACGGCTTCCTGGAGCATGCGCTTTTCGTTGTTGAGCATGATTTCCGGGGCGCCGAGCTCGATGAGTCGCTTCAGTCGGTTGTTACGGTTGATCACACGGCGGTAGAGGTCGTTGAGATCGGAGGTGGCGAAACGGCCACCGTCGAGCTGCACCATCGGGCGCAGGTCCGGCGGAATGACCGGAATCACATCGAGCACCATGGCCTCCGGCTTGTTGCCGGTGGTCAGGAAGGCGTTGACGACCTTGAGGCGCTTGAGGGCACGGGCCTTGCGCTGACCGGTGCCGGTGTCGATCTCCTCGCGCAGCTGCTTGGCAGCGGCGTCAAGGTCGAAGTCCTGCAGACGCTTCTTGATGGCTTCGGCGCCCATGCAGCCTTCGAAGTAATCGCCGTAGCGATCCTCCATCTCACGCCACAGGTCCACATCGCCTTCCATGTCGCCCGGCTTCAGGTTCTTGAAGCGGTCGAACACGGCGTTCAGACGCTGAATCTGCTCGTCGAAGCGGGTACGGATGGCGGCCATCTCACGCTCGGCGCTGTTGCGCAGCTTGGCGCGTGCGGAGCCCTTGGCTTCACCTTCGGCCTCAAGCTGGGCCAGATCGGCTTCCACCTTCTTGGCGCGATCTTCGATCTCGGCGTTGCGGCGCTTCTCCAGATTGGTGATTTCGGTGTCGAACTCGTCCTGCAGATCGGGCAGATCCTGATGACGCTGTTCCTCATCCACGCCGGTGACCATGTAGGCGGCGAAGTAGATGACCTTCTCCAGATCCTTCGGCGCGATGTCAAGCAGGTAGCCCAGTCGGGACGGCACACCCTTGAAGAACCAGATGTGGGTCACCGGGGCGGCGAGCTCGATATGGCCCATGCGCTCACGGCGCACACGGCTCTTGGTCACTTCCACGCCGCAGCGCTCGCACACGATGCCCTTGAAGCGCACGCGCTTGTACTTGCCGCAGGCGCACTCCCAGTCGCGGGTAGGTCCGAAGATCTGCTCGCCGAACAGACCGTCCTTCTCCGGCTTCAGGGTACGGTAGTTGATGGTCTCGGGCTTCTTGACCTCGCCATAGCTCCAGTTACGGATGTCGTCGGCGGTGGCCAGGCCGATCCTCAGTTTGTCAAATGCGTTGACGTCCAGCACTCTATTGTCCTGTCTATCGTTTCTTTTGATTATTCACGTTTCGTGGGGACCGCCACGCTTCGGCGACGTTTGCCTCCGGGGCGTGACGGTCCGAGGAATCACTGGAATTCAGGGGTTTCCACTACCTGTTCTTCCTTGGCGGATGCATCAGGGCGAGCACCGATGTTGAAGCCCAGGTCGTCGGAGGCGGAAGACGGGTCGTCGTCCTCGTCCTTCATGTCGATGGCCACGCCTTCGGCGTTGAGCACCTCGACGTTCAGCGACAGGGACTGCATTTCCTTGAGCAGCACCTTGAAGGATTCTGGGATGCCTGCCGGCGGCAGGTTGTCGCCCTTCACGATGGCGCCGTACACGCGCACGCGGCCGTCGACGTCATCGGACTTGGTGGTCATCATCTCGTGCAGCGTGTAGGCGGCACCGTAGGCCTCGAGGGCCCACACTTCCATCTCGCCGAAGCGCTGACCACCGAACTGCGCCTTACCACCCAGCGGCTGCTGCGTGATCATGGAGTACGGGCCGGTGGAACGGGCGTGGATCTTGTCGTCGACCAGATGGTGCAGCTTCAGCATGTACATGTAGCCCACGGAAATCGGCTTCGGGAACGGTTCGCCGGTACGTCCGTCGAACAGGGTCGCCTTGCCGTCGGGTCCGACCAGCTTGTTGCCGTCACGGTCCGGAAGGGTGCAGGAAAGCAGGCCCTTCAAGGTGTCCTGACGCACGCCGTCGAACACCGGAGTCGCCACCGGAGTGCCCGGAGCGCCCTTTTCGGCGCCCTGCGGCACGAACTTCTTCCAAGCGGCTTCGGCATCCGGGTCAAGGGAGATGTCCCAGCCGGCGTGGGCGATCCAGCCGAGGTGCAGCTCGAGCACCTGGCCAAGGTTCATTCGAGAAGGTACGCCCAGCGGGTTGAGCATGATGTCGACCGGGGTACCGTCGGCCAGGAACGGCATATCCTCTTCCGGCAGGATGCGGGAGATGACGCCCTTGTTGCCGTGGCGGCCGGAGAGCTTGTCGCCCTGGGTGATCTTGCGGTGCTGTGCGATGTAGACGCGAATCATCTGGTTCACGCCGTTCGGCAGCTCGTCGCCGTCCTCCTCGGCGTCCTCGCGGGTGATCTCCTTGACGGCGATCACGGTACCGGTCTCGCCATGAGGCACGCGCAGCGAGGTGTCACGCACTTCGCGGCTCTTCTCGCCGAAGATGGCGCGGAGCAGACGCTCTTCCGGGGTCAGTTCGGTCTCGCCCTTCGGAGTGACCTTGCCGACCAGGATGTCGCCGGCCTCGACCTCGGCGCCGATGCGGATGATGCCGCGCTCGTCAAGGTTGGCCACCGCATCCTCGCCGACGTTCGGCAGGTCGCGGGTGATCTCTTCGGCACCCAGCTTGGTTTCACGGGCGTCGATCTCGTATTCCTCGATGTGGATGGAGCTCAGGGTGTCATCCTGCACGAGACGCTGGGAGATGATCACGGCGTCCTCGTAGTTGTAGCCGTTCCACGGCATGAAGGCGATGAGCAGGTTCTTGCCCAGGGCCATTTCGCCCTTCTGGGTCGCCGGGCCATCGGCCAGCACGGTACCGGCTTCCACGCGTTCGCCGTCGTGGATCAGCGGCACCTGGTTGTAGCAGGTGGTCTGGTTGGAACGCTGGAACTTGGCCAGCTTGTAGGAGCTGGTGGTGCCGTCGTCGTTCATGGTGCGGATGATGTCGGCGGAAACGTAGGTCACGACGCCGGGCTTCTCGGCCAGAATCACGTCGCCGGAATCCACTGCGGCACGCCATTCGGCGCCGGTGCCCACGAGCGGACGCTCGGACTGGATCAGCGGCACGGCCTGACGCTGCATGTTGGTACCCATCAGCGCTCGGTGGCCCTCATCGTGCTCCAGGAACGGAATCAGGGAGGCACCGACGGACACCATCTGGCGCGGGGACACATCCATGTAGTCGACGGAGCTGACCGGCACATCGACTGCCTCTTCCTCGCCGACTCGGGCAAGGGCCTGGCTCTTGACGAAGTTGCCGTTCTCGTCGAGCTCCTGGTTGGCCTGGGCGATCACGTGCTCGGCATCGCGATCCGCGGTCATGTATTCGACCTCGTCGGTCACATGACCGTTGACGACCTTGCGGTACGGGGTCTCGATGAAGCCGAACGGGTTGATGCGGCCGAAGGTTGCCAGGGAGCCGATAAGACCGATGTTCGGGCCTTCAGGGGATTCGATCGGGCACATGCGGCCGAAGTGGGACGGGTGTACGTCTCGCACTTCCATGGAGGCACGGTCACGGGACAGACCGCCGGGGCCCAGTGCGGACAGACGGCGCTTGTTGGTCACGCCGGCCAGCGGGTTGTTCTGATCCATGAACTGCGACAGCTGGGAGGTGCCGAAGAATTCCTTGATGGTGGCGTTCACCGGGCGGATGTTGATCAGGGACTGCGGGGTGATGGCCTCCGGATCCTGCGTGGTCATGCGTTCGCGCACCACGCGCTCCATACGGCTCAGACCGGTACGCAGCTGGTTCTGGATCAGCTCGCCGACCTGACGGATACGACGGTTGCCGAAGTGGTCGATATCATCGACATCCACACGCAGATCCACGTCCTGACCGTCACGCTTGCCCGGGAACTTGGCCTCGCCCGCATGCAGGGTGACCAGGTACTTGATGGTGGCGATGATGTCTTCGCGGGACAGGCTGCGGTCGTTGACGTCCTTCTCAAGACCGAGCTTGCGGTTGATCTTGTAGCGGCCGACGCGGGCCAGATCGTAGCGCTTGGTGTTGAAGTAGAAGGAGTCCAGCAGATTGCGGCCGGCTTCCGGAGTGGCGGTGTCGGCCGGGCGGATCTTGCGGTACAGATCGGTGAGGGCCGCTTCCTGGGTGTCCACGGTCTCCTTGGCGAGGGCGTCCATGACCAGCGGGTAATCCTTGAACGCGTCCGCGATCTCCTGCTTGGTCATGCCGATGGCCATGAGGAACACGATGGCGGACTGCTTACGCTTGCGGTCCACACGCACGCCGAGCACATCGCGCTTGTCGATCTCGAACTCGAGCCATGCGCCACGGCTCGGGATGATCTTCGCGCCGAAGATCTCCTTGTCGGAGGTACGGTCCTGGCTGCGGTCGAAGTACACGCCGGGGGAACGCACGAGCTGGGATACGATCACTCGCTCGGTACCGCCGATGATGAAGGTGCCGTGCGGGGTCTGCAGCGGGAAATCACCCATGAACACGGTCTGGGACTTGATTTCGCCGGTGTCGCCGTTTTCGAATTCGGCGTTCACGTACAGCGGTGCGGAGTAGGTGTAGTCCTTCTCCTTGCATTCCTGCACGGTGTGACGCGGCTCCTCGAAATACGGATCGGAGAAGGTCAGGCTCATGGTCTGCGCGAAGTTCTCGATCGGGGAGATCTCCTGGAAGACCTCGTCGAGACCGGAGGTATGCGGTACGGTGTTGGTGCCGTTTTCCAGATCCTCCTCGACGCGCTGCTTCCAGCGTTCGCTGCCGATGAGCCAATCAAAGCTGTCAGTCTGTACACCCAGCAGGTAGGGTACATCAATGGGCTCGCGGATGGAGCCGAAGTTCACACGGTCCGACGCCTTATGCAGATCAATGTCATGCTGGTCGGCGCGTGCGATGATGGTGGTGGTGTTCGTCGTAGCCTCAGCCAATGGACGTTCCTTATCGCTCGCTTAATCGTATCGATATGTTTCCCCGGAAGCGCTCTCATTGGCCACCATATGCCTAATACGCGGGCGCTTCTTCCTTGTCAGCATGCCCGCTATATGACATGCATCTTACGCAAAGTCAACAGAATACCATATCCTAAAGATTTTCCGGATTCGTACCCGATGCCGTTTCCCCTCGTATGAGCAGGCCGGCACGAAGCCGCGGAGGGAGAATCGCGCGAACTACTCCACGGTGACCGTGACGGGGTCGGATTTGGCCTTGGCATGGCCGGCAAGGGTCAGCTGCGCCACGTACGTGCCGCGGTCGACGCGAGGCAACGTGGAATCATCCGCGCATTCGGATCCGGTGCGATCGCCCGGCCACGTGATCGTGCCTTGGATTTTGTCGCCCGTGGCGATCAGCCGCAGATCCTGATCAGCCGGGCATACATTGGATTTCCAGATCACGTCATCGCCGGATTTGATCGTCAGCACCACGCCGGAGGTCGACGCGTCGACCAGACAGCCGACCTTGCTGGAACCGTCATACTTGACCGTCGTCGTGAAATCAAGGGTGCCGCCGACACCGAAACTCTGCGACGTCGGCGTCAACGACAGCGACACGTTGGATGCGCCGCAATCCGGCACTCCGCTTTTCTTCTCGTCCTCGGAAGGCGACGGCACCTCTTTTTTGGAGATCGCATAGACGTCGTCGTGGTGAATCTCACGATTGACCGCGACGATGCCCTGCGAGACCGAGTAGATGCAGAATACGACGAAGATTATGGCGATCAGCGCCGCGATGCCGACGACGATGCGGCGACGACGGAACATCGCCTGCTGCTTTTTGCTGCGTTTGCGTTTGACGGTCGTCTTCGCGGAATTCTTCTGTGCCATGATTCCCCAGTCTACCTTGCCGACGTTCGGTTGCTCGGGTTTCCGCCATTGCGGACGGAACCACGTCCGTCCACGAAGGTCAGCACGGCAGCCGCACACTGCCGTCCGGCAACATTTCGATCAGGCCGTCATCGTCAAGCGACGCAATGCATTTGTCGAGCTGGATATGATCGGACCACAGTGCCTCGATGTCCTTGCGATCGATTGCGATTCGCCCATCCGGCAGTCCCCGCAACGCGTTCAGCACCAGCCCGCGCACCTGCCGGTCGGTACCTCGGAACCGTTGACGGGGACGCGTGCGCCGTTCCCCCAATCCAGGACGGCCGTTGGCGAGGAACATGCACTCGGCAGCGACCGGGCACTGTTCGCACAGCGGGCTTTTCGCCGTGCAGATCACCGCGCCCAATTCCATGACGCTTTGATTCCACACCACGGATGGCCGGTCGAATCCACGACATCGTGCGGCGGAATCCTCAGGCAACACCCTGTTCGCCAACGCACGTTCCGCAGGGCTTGCCGCCCCTCCTCTCGACTCGGCGCCGAGGAACACCCGCGAGAGCACACGTCGAATATTGGTATCGATCACGGCGATCCGCTCACCATAGGCGAAGCTCATCACCGCACTGGCCGTATAGTCGCCGATCCCAGGCAGGGCGACCAACTCGTCGTAGGTACGCGGCAGATCGTCATGGTAATCGTCTGCCACCATTCGCGCGCATTCCTGCAGACGCAAGGCCCTGCGCGGGTAGCCGAGACGACCCCAAGCGGTGATCACATCGGCTTTGGACGCATCCGCGAGCGCGGCCGCATCCGGCCAACGTTCCATCCATGCCTGCCAATACGGCACGACGCGACTCATCTGGGTCTGCTGGCTCATCACTTCGGAGACGAGCACGCCCCACGGCGTGGCCCGTCCGAATCGCCACGGCAGATCGCGGGCGGATTCATGCCACCATTCGGCAAGCGATTCGGCCACCATACCGGCATCTCCGTCATGTCCGTCTTCCGGCATGGAGGGCATGGTTTCGGCTGAAGTGTTCGTGTCGTTCATCGTTTCTATTCTTAGCATTTATGACGAATGAAGAGCGTGCCCTTGAAGCTCAGGGCGCAGAAGCTGCACAGACCGCCACGCGGAACGCGGAGGCCAAGGTCGAGAAGATGTTCGAATACGGCTACCGTAAGTCGAATTACGGTCCGGATGAGTTGGTGACCGACGCGCATGGCAATCCGATTTCCGTGGTCGACGCGATGCTGTCGGCCGAAGACGCAGCCAAGGCCGAAACCTCCACACCGCATCTGTGCTACTACTCCCCTCGTATTCCGGGCAATACCGGTTCCGCGATCCGCCTGTGCGCGGTAACCGGCACGATCCTGCATTTGGTGGAGCCGCTTGGTTTCAATCTTCGTGATACGAAGCTGCGCCGTGCGGGCCTTGACTACCATGACATGGCACATGTGGTGCTGCATCCGGATTTCGACAATCTGGTGCAGTCCATGCCGAATTCGCGCATCATCGCGTTCACCGCGCATGCCACCAAGCTGTACACGGAAATCGAATACAAGCCGACCGATATTCTGCTGTTCGGCCCGGAGCCGGGCGACATTCCCGATCCGATGGATATTATGGCCGGCCCTCACGTGGCCGAACAGGTTCGCCTGCCCATGCGGCCGAGCCTGCGCTCCCTGAATCTGACGAACTGCGCCTCCATCGCCATCTATGAGGCGTGGCGTCAGTTGAATTTTATCGGCGGTAAGTAAAAACTGTATATGAACGCAACAGAGCCCGGCCCTCCGCATAAGGAAGGCCGGGCTCTGTTTTCGGAGAACGTCAGTTCTTGAACGAGTGGATCGGCGCGGGAATTCGGCCGCCGCGGGTCACGAAAGCCTCGCAAGACGTCTGGTTCACCGGGATGATCGGCGCGTAGCCCATCAGTCCGCCGAAGTTGGCCATCTCACCGACGCCCTTGCCTTCGACCGGAATCACGCGCACGGCGGTGGTCTTCTGATTGACCATGCCAATGGCGGCCTCGTCGGCGATGATGCCGGAAATCGTCGAAGCGGTGGTATCGCCCGGAATGGCGATCATATCAAGGCCGACCGAGCATACGCAGGTCATGGCTTCGAGCTTCTCGATCTTCAGGCAGCCATTGGATGCCGCATCGATCATGTTCTTGTCTTCCGAAACCGGAATGAACGCGCCGGACAGGCCGCCAACATAGGAGGACGCCATGATGCCGCCCTTCTTCACCTGATCGTTGAGCATGGCGAGCGCCGCAGTGGTACCCGGAGCGCCGACCTGCTCCAAGCCGATCTTCTCGAGCACTTCACCGACGGAATCGCCCACGGCCGGAGTCGGCGCGAGCGACAGGTCGATGATGCCGAACGGCACGCCGAGTCGACGGGATGCCTCCTGCGCCACCAGCTGGCCGACACGCGTGATCTTGAACGCGGTGCGCTTGATGGTTTCGCACAGGAATTCGAAATCCTTGCCCTTGGCCTCGTCGAGCGCACGGGAGACCACGCCCGGACCGGAAACGCCGACGTTGATCACCGCATCGCCTTCGGTCACGCCATGGAAGCCGCCGGCCATGAACGGATTGTCGTCCGGAGCGTTGCAGAACGCCACGAATTTGACGCAGCCATAGGAGTCGTTGTCGGCGGTGGCGTGCGCGATGTCCTTGATGATGTGGCCGAGCAGTTCGACGGAATTCATGTCGATACCGGTTTTGGTGGAGCCCACGTTGACGGACGAGCATACGATGTCGGTTTCGGACAGCGCCTTCGGCAGGGAGCGGATGAGCATCTCCTCGGCCGGGGTCATGGACTTCGACACGAGCGCGGAGTAGCCGCCGATCAGATCGACGCCGACCTTCTTGGCCGCCCGGTCGAGCGCGTGCGCGATCTTCACGAAGTCGTCGGAGCTCTTGCAGGAGCTGGCGCCGACCAGCGAGATCGGGGTGACGGTGATGCGCTTGTTGACGATCGGAATGCCGTAATCGCGTTCGATGGCCTGGCCGGTCGGCACGAGATCCTTGGCATAGGTGGTGATTTTGTTGTAGATGTTGTCGCAGACGGTATCGACGTCATCGGCCGCGCAATCCAGCAGGCTGATGCCCATGGTGATGGTGCGCACGTCGAGCTTCTCCTGCTCGATCATCTGGTTGGTCTCGTGGACCTCCATGATATTCAGCATAGGTGTTTCCTTTTCTCCCCTATCAGACGCGGTGCATCTTGGTGAAGATCTCTTCGCGCTGGCAGCGGATGCGCACGCCGATCTCGTCGCCGAGCTTTTCGAGGTCGTCCACGACCTCGCCGAATTCCTTGTCGGCATTGGAATAGTCGACAATCATCATCATGTTGAAGAAACCGTCGATGATGGTCTGAGAGATATCGAGCACGTTGACCTGATGTTCGGACAGATAGGTGCAGACGCGTGCGATGATGCCGACAGTGTCCTGACCGACGACGGTGATGATTGCCTTGTTCATGGAACTCCCTAAACGTTAGGTACGAATATCCAGCTGCCGCCTCGGCAAATGCCGGACGTGACCCCAAGTATAGAAAAGGCACGTGCCAAAACACGTGCCTTTCAAGCGATCGCCTTACATTGTGAGACGGCTCGTTTCGCCATGCCGGCCTCGTCGGATCCTAGCGCGAGGCATCCTTGCCTCCTTCAGGAAGAAGGAGAACGCGAGCACGACCACGATCAGCACCAGGCCGAATACGTAGCCGTAGCGGGAACCGGCCACGAAGCCCTCCGCCTCGCTTGCGCCGGAACCCATGCCGAGCAGGCAGGTGGCGATGGACGTGCCGATTGCGCCGAACACCTGCTGCATGGTGTTCAGAATCGTGGAACCATCGGCGGCAAGCTCACGCGGCAATCCCTTCAGCGCGGCCGATTGTGCGGACTGCTGCATCAACGGAATGCCAATCATGAACACCACATGCGCAAGAATGAAGAACACCGGCGCCGTAGTCGCGCCAATCGCAAGGAACAGCAGGGAACCGACGATACCGATGACCGCACCTGCGCTCACCAGCGGACGTGCCCCGACACGGTCGTACCAGCGGCCCGTCAGGAACGAGCACACCGCATTGACCACACCACCGGCGAGCATCAGCATGCCGGCTACGGAGGTATTCAGTCCCAGGCCACGTTGCAGCTCCTGTGGAGCAAGGTACATGATCGCCAACGTGCAGGCGAACGAGCAGGTGACCATCAGGGCCGGTGTACGGAACGAAGCGATGCCGAGTGCACGCAGATCCAGCACCGGGTTGGCAATGTGCAGCTGACGGTATGCGTAGCATGCGACGACCAGTACGCCGATCACCAGCAGCGCCACGACCAGCGGTGAGAATCCCATGTCGGCGACGAGGCTCACACCGGCCACCAGGCAACCGAACCCGATCACGGATGCGAGCACCGACAAGGCATCGACCTTCGGACGGGTCGTTTCGATCGGCGTGACGAACGTGGCCGCAGTGCAGGCGATGGCGACGACGGCGACGACGGCGAACAGCATGAAGATCGCACGCCAGGAGAAGGCGCCGATGATCAGACCGGCCAAGGTCGGGCCGATCACCGGAGCGAACATGATCACGAGACCCGCCACACCGTTGGCGGCGCCGATTTTCTGCGGAGGGAACACACGCATGATGGCCGCATACATGGTCGGCAACACGATGCCGGTGCCGATGCCTTGGATGATTCGTCCGGCAAGCACCAGCGCGAACGCCGGCGCCACTGCGGAAAGCAAGGAACCGACGAGGAAGCAGGAGAGCGCGACCAGCACGAGGGTCTTCGCCTTGACCCATTTGAGCAGGAAGCCCACGCACGGCAACACGATGCCGATGGCGAGCATGTAGCCGACGACCATCCACTGTGCGATGCCGGTGGTGATGCCGAACGTGTCGCACAGATCCGGCAGCGCGATGTTCATGGACGTTTCGGACAGCATGCCCAAAAACGCGCCGACGTATAGGCCGAGCATCACCCTATGCGGGTGTGCGAAGCGTTCTTTCTCCTGTGATTGCGCATGCACCGCGATTCCTTGCGGACGCATGATGACTTGCGATTGCTGCGTTGCCATGCTTTCGGACAACGTCTTTCCTCTCTCGACGGCAATAGGTGTGATTGGCCCGTGTTGCGGGACGGTCGTTCGATTCGCGAACCGCCCGTTTTCGGGCAACAAAAAACCGCATGGCCAAGCCTGATATTTCGGCTAAGCCATGCGGTTATTCAAACAGCCGTCAAGCTACCATGGATCCCGATTCTTCGTAAGTTCGCCCGGCGTGTCGCCTGCGTTTTCCATTGATGCCTCACGCGTTGTACAGGCGTTCCGGCGACAGGGTCTCCTGTGTGGCGAGCACGATGCCGCCTGCCAGACCGGCGAAGCGTCCGAGCGGACTGCGACCGATGCTCAGGTTGCGCGTGGTCAGCGGGCGTGCGGTCCTGTATACGGTGGTGCGGATGGCGGTGAGCAGCTCGTCGCTCGCCTCCACGATGAGCCCGCCGACGATGACATGCCTCGGATTGAGGACGTTGCACAGCGTCGCCACCATGATGCCGATCGCCTCGCCTGCCTCACGCACCGCCTGCTCGGCACCGAGATTGCCGTCGCGCAGCCGTTCGATGAGCTGTTCCACGCTGTCCGGCTCGTCGGCGGTCGGCGAAAGCGCCTGCATACGCCGTAGCATGGCCGGTACGGATGCCTGTGTTTCCAAGCATCCGGTCTGCCCGCAAGCACATCGTTTCCGATTGCGCGGATCATATGACGTATGCCCGATTTCCCCGGCGGATCCGTCGAATCCGTGGAAGATGCGCCCGTCCTTGACGATGATGCCGCCGCCGATGCCGGTGCCTATCTTCACTTCGATGATCGGCCGCTCGTCTTCGGGCAGCATCGCCGCGTCGCCCAGCGCGCGGATATTGGTGTCGTTCTCCACACCAACCGGGCAGCCAAGCGCGTCCTGCATGTGCCGCACCGCATCGAACGCATCCCAGCCGGGCATGATCGGCGGACGGATCGGCGCATCCTCACGAATGTCGATGCGCGCAGGCAGCGACAATACGGCATGCCGCAACGGCAGGTCGGCATTCACCGCCGATGCCATGCGCCACAGCTGTTCGCTCACCCAGGCCAGAAAATCCTCCGGAGTGTAGTCGGCTATCGAAATCACATGCCATTCGTGTGCAAGCAGCCGCATGTTCATGTCGGCGATGCCGAGCATGGTGTGCCGGGCGCCCACGTCGGCCACGGCGATCAGACCAAGCCGATCGTCGATCACCAGTCGTTCCGCAGGGCGTCCACGGTCCACTGCGATCACGCCGGAAGTCGTCAGCACTCCCCTACGCAGCAGCCCGTCCACGCATGACGACACCGTCGATCGGGCCAAACCGGTTTCACGCACCAACTCGGCCTTGCTGTTCGCCTTACCGGAGGAGACCAGCAGCGCGACTTCGCTCGGCAGCTCGCTGCCGGTAACGGCCAACGTCCACGGCCGGTCCGGCAGGGTGAAACGCCACTGTTGTTTCGTCGACGATATTGCAGACCGCTTCATCGCAATCCTTTCAAAAATCGTTGAGATTCCAATGCTTTCGACATACGACAGATTAATGTCGAATTGCTGCATAAATCTGTCGTTGAACCACATTAATCGAAATCGTATCGTAAGAACCACCTTAAGGAAAACGGCGCAAGCGCAGCAGCTTCCCCGTGTTGGTACCGACGAAGACAGCCATCATAAGAAAGGACCCGATATGGAAACCCCAAAGTTTGCGGTCTCGCTGATGTGCATGGACTTCTCCATCGCCGGCGAGCAGGTGAGCACGCTGAGCCAGCATGCCGATTCCCTTCATCTCGACATCATGGACGGCCATTTCGCTCCGAACCTCTCCCTGAGCCCGGAATGGCTCAAGTGGGTGCTGCCGCATAGCTCCGTACGCAACGAAGCGCATCTGATGACCACCGACCCCGACTATTGGCTGGAGCCGCTCGCCCAGGTCGGCGTGAACGTGATCTCACCCCATGCCGAAACGCTCAACACGCATGCCTTCCGCACCATGAATTCGATCCGCGCACTGGGCTGCGGCACCGGTCTTGTGGTGAACCCGCTGACCACGTTCGAATCGATTCTGCCACTGATCGAACGCGTCGATCTGCTCACGCTGATGACCATCGACGTCGGCTTCGCCGGCCAGCCGTTCATCGACGAAATGCTTGCCAAGATCGAGCAGGCGGCCAAGTACAAGTCCGACCACGGCCTGGATTACGAAATCCAGATCGACGGCTCGTGCAGCGAAAAGACGTTCGCCAAACTACGCAACGCCGGCGCGGAAACGTTCATCCTGGGCAATTCCGGCCTGTTCTCGCTCGACCGCGATCTCGACAAGGCCTGGGCCAAGATGCGCGCCAACTACGAACGCACCACCGGCGAGACGCTGCCGGCCGAAGACTGATTCGGTCCGTCGAATCCGTCGCGGCGACTCCTCCCCATCATCACTTGGCGCAGGGCCGTTCCCTCTCCTTCATACCTTTCATCCAAATTCGGAACGGTTCTGCGTCACCCTCAGCCGTAGCGACATCCCGGTACGGCCACATCGATTCCACCAACCCTTCCCTTGCAATGGAGCAACCATGAACAACATCGATACAACTCCGGCAACCGCAACCGCAATCGCCAACAACGAGCCGATCGTCGCCACCGCCGACAGCCCGGTCAATTCCGCCACGTTGAAGACCCCGGTCGTGCTTGGCATCGACATCGGAGGCACCAACCTGCGCGTCGGCCTGGTCGACGCTCTCGGTGCACTCGTCGATTCCCGTCGCGTCAGTTCGCAGGAGGCTCTGAGCGGCAGCGATCCGATGACCAAGCTCGCCGACTATCTCGAAGGCTATCTTGCCGAAATGCTCGACGGCAAATACGAGCTGAAGGCGATTTCCGTCGGCTTCCCGTCCGTCGTCGACGCCACCCGCACCGTAGTGTTGCAGACCACGTTCATTCCAGGACTGAACAACGTGAACGTGCCGGAACGACTGAGCCGCTTCGGCGTACCGGTGTTCATCGACCGCGACGTGAACATGATCATCCGGTACGACGCGAAACGCCTGAATCTGCAGAATCTCGAAGGTGTGACCTTCGGCTGCTATGTCGGCACCGGAATCGGCTGCGCACTGGCGGTGGACGGCAAGATTCTGGCCGGCCTGCACGGCGTGGCCGGAGAACTCGGTCACATCTATGAGGCGACCGGCAGGACCTGCGGCTGCGGGTTGGAAGGCTGCTCCGAAACGGCCGCCTCCGGCGATGCACTGGTACGTGAGCTCGAAGCGCACCATCCGGGCGCCTCCATCGACGACGCGTTCAGCGAGTATGGCGACGAGCAGTTCATCGACGACTGGCTGGAGCATCTCGCCTGGACCTTCTCGACCGTCATCAATCTGCTTGATCCGGCGAAAATCATCATCGGCGGCGGCGTGACGCAGATGAAAGGCTTCCCCAAGCAGCGACTCGAAGAGAAAATCAAGCGCATGTCCCGCAAGCCGTACCCGGCCGAGGATCTGCCGATCGTCTACACCATCCCCGGCAAATACGACGGCGTAATCGGCGCGGCCCTGTGCGCGCTCGAGCAGATCTGACGGCTTCCCTCTCATCATTCTTCCGGACGGAACCCGTTTCATCCTTTCTTACGGGCTTCGTCCGGGCATAATAATCACAGACGATCACCAACCGACAATATAGAACATTCCTGTTGTAAGGACGCAACATGACCAACGCAACCTCTTCCATGGCCGGCACCTCCGCCACCCGTAGCGGATATGGCCCGCTGATGAAATTCTCCCTGCTTTCCATTTCCCTGCTGCTCACCTCGTCGAACGCGATTTCCGGCGTGATGCCGGCGCTCATCAAGCAGTTTCCCGACCAGCCGCGTGCCAACGTCGAACTGTTGAGCACCGTGCCCTCGTTCTCGATGATCATCATGATCATCGCCTCCGGTTTCATCGCCCGTAAAATCGGCGACAAGGCCACCGTGACCGCGGGTCTGGTCATCGCCGCCATCTTCGGTATCATCCCGTTCCTCTTCACCGGCAATTTCTGGGTGATCATGGGTTCACGCATCGGCCTCGGCGTCGGATTCGGCCTGATCAACTCGCTGGCCGTCTCCATGATCGCCAAATTCTTCTCCGGCGACGAAAAGGCCACATTGATGGGGTTCCGTTCCGCCTTCGAATCGCTGGGCCAGTCGCTGATGACGCTCGCCGCGGGATTCCTAGTGCTGCTCAGCTGGAACAGCTCGTTCCTCGTCTACCTGCTGGCCGTGCCGATTCTGATTCTGTTCGTCGCCTTCGTGCCGAAGGAACCGGACGCTCCGACGGACGCTGCCATGGATTCCGCCGATTCCGATGCCGTCAAGCAGTCGGTGAACGGTCCGATTCTGCTAATCACCGTCTTCCTGATCGCCGCCGTGACCATGTACGTCGGCCTGACCACACGCCTGTCATCGGTAATCGCCGACTCCGGTTTCGGTACCATCCAGCAGGCCTCCACCCTGCTGAGCGTTATGACCATCGGCGGCATGCTGATGGGCTTCGCCTTCGGCTTCATCAATAAGGCCCTGCAAGCACAGACCCTGACCGTCGGCCTCGCGGCGCTTGCCGCAGGTTCGCTGGTGATCTACTTCGCACCGAATTTCGTGGTGCTGTGCGCAGGCGCAATGATTGCCGGAATCTCCTACCCGACCATGATTTCGTATACGTTCAACCAGATTTCCGAGGTCTGCCCGAAGGGTTCGGATACGCTGTGCACGTCGGTGGTGTTGGTCGGCTGCAATCTCGGCGCCTTCACCGCTCCATACACGTTGAAACTAGTCGGTGGTTTCGCCTTGAGCCAGCCGTATCTGGTGTATGGCATTGTGCTGTTGGTCATCGCCGCCGCTTATGCCGCCTATCATCTGATCCGCAAATAGCCGCAGTCGATTTTCGTGCACGGTCCTCCGAAAAACTCGTTTCGGAGGACCGTGCGCGATTGCACTTCGCCTGTCACAGGGAATCGCCCCGGCAATGCCCGACAATGCCGTTATCGGAACGTATCTACCGGGGACAATCCCATGTGATTGCGGCCTTAGATTTCGCGGCTCGCGGCGGCTGCGGCGAATGCCGGCAGGGCACGCGGGGCATTGAAGCCCTTGGCTTCGAATTCGTCGGCTATCTTCTGGGCGATCTCATGGCCACGACCCTTATCGACCAATGCGATGATTGAGCCACCGAAGCCGCCACCGGTCATGCGGGCGCCGTACGCACCATTGGCGCGGGCCACATCGACGGCGGTATCGAGCTCTGGCACGGTAACCTCATAATCGTCGCGCAACGAATCGTGCGAAGCGTTGAACAGATCGCCGGCCGTCTTGATGTCACCTGCGGCGAAAGCATCCACGAACTGGTCCACACGGCCGATTTCGGTGATGACGTGACGTACACGCTTCTTCATGGTTTCATCTTCCAGCTTGCCAAGCACCTCCGCCAATGCGGCATTCGAATCGGAAGAGGCCGCAACGGTTTCGGCGGTAACGCGCAGATTGGCGACGCCGAGAATCTCGGCGGCCTGCTCGCAGGTGGAGCGTCGCTGCGCATACTGGCCATCGTTAAGCTGATGCGGGGCGCGGGTGTCGAGTACGAGTAGTTCCAGACCGTACCTGTCGAGATCGAATTCCTTCGGTTCGACGCTTTCCACGGCCGACAGGCCCGGCTTGCAGTCAAGGCGGATCGCATGGCCGAACGAGCAGCGCATGGAGGCGTTCTGATCGAGACCGCCCGTGGATGCGCCGGCCATGTCGTTCTCGGACTTGATGGCCGCATTGATCAGGGTCACGCGGCCGGCATCGGTGGATCCATAGCCCAGACCGTACACGTCATCGAGCGCCAGTGCGGTGGAGCAGGTCATGGCGGCCGAGGAGCTCAGGCCAGAGCCCAGCGGCACGCAAGACGAGAAGGCGGCGTCAAAGCCCTTCACCGTATCGAAGCCGGCTTCTCGCAATGCCCAGGCCACGCCTACCGGATAGGCGGCCCATCCTTCCACGCCGCCGGCGGTCAGGCCATCGAGGTCCGCTTCGGCGACGGCATCCGGCGCCACGTCGGAAACCACGCGTACCTTCGTGTCTTCGCGCGGCTTCAATGCGATGAAGGTGCGATGCGGCAACGCGATCGGCAGGCACAGGCCCGCGTTATAGTCGGTATGCTCGCCGATCAGGTTCACACGGCCCGGGGCCGCCCATACGCCGGTCGGCTCCTCTCCGTAGACGGCCTTGAACAGATCGACGGCGATCTTCACGCCCTCGTCGTGCGAGAGCGGCTCAATGAATTCAACATCAGTCATTGGTGTGTCCTTATGCTCGTATTGGTTCCGGTCAGCCTTCGATGTCAATCGGGCCGAGCTCGTGGAAGCGCTTGGCGATGAGTTCCGGCGTGGTGTCGGAGACCCAGGCGGCCATGCCGGATTCGGAGCCGGCCAGATACTTGATCTTGTTGGCGGCACGGCGGAAGGAGAAGAACTGCAGGTTCAGGCGGTAGTTCCCGCGACGGGCGTCGTGGATCGGAGCCTGATGCCATGCGGCGATGTACGGCAGGTCCATGCCCTTGCCATCGCCCTTGTCGAAGAACGCATTGCCACGCTTCAAGAGGGTGGAGTACATCACGGCGAGGTCCCAGCGTTCCTGATCGTTGAGCTCGTCGAGGGTGAGCACGTCGCGCACCGGGGCCACATGCACCTCGAGAGGCCAACGTGCGGCGGCCGGCACATAGGCGACCCAGCTGTGGTTGCGCATGACGATGCGCTCCTCGGCTTCGATTTCGGCGTTCATGAGGTCCTTGAGCAGATTGCCGCCGGTCTTCTCGTGATAGGCCTCGGTATGCTGCAGCTCGGCTTCCATCTTCGGCGCGATGAACGGGTAGCAGTAGACCTGACCATGCGGGTGAGCCAGGGAAACGCCGATCTCCTGCCCGTGGTTTTCAAACGGGAAGATCTGTTCGATGCCGTCGATCTTGGAGATTTCGGCGGTACGGAAGGCCCATGCCTCCACGACGGTGCGCAGACGGGAGACCGGCAAATCGGCCGGCAGGCCATCTTCGTCCGGATCGAAGCAGATCACTTCGCAGCGGCCGGCGGCAAGCTTCTTCTCCCACAGCGGGTTGCCGTCGACGTATTCCACGGCCTCGGAACGGCCCGGCACACGCACCATCGAGGGGAAACGGTTCTCGAATACGACCACGTTGTAGTCGGTGTCCGGCACTTCGCCATCCTGGTACGGGTCGCCCGGCTTACGTGCGGCCAGCGGATTGCCCTTGGCGGTGGCACCGGGGCCGGCGGTGATCGGACGGTTCATACGCGCGGTCGCCATCGGAATCCAATCGCCGGTCAGCGGGTCGCGGCGCATCTCCGGAGCGGCGTACGGCACTTCCTCGCCGGCCGCGTTGATCTGATTGGAGAAACGGTAGGCCAATTGACGCGGATCGTTCAGTTCGCGGGTCTTGGCACCGGAAACGTATTCCGGATCGTCGTCGAGATAGAAGAAGTCACGGCCATCGGCAAGCGTGGTCGGGGTGATACGGATGTGTTCCTTCGCATATTCTCCAGGAGCATAGGTTGCGAATTCACTCATGGTGATTACTCACTTTCCTGCATCTGCTCGGTCTGGTGCGCCAGCACGAGCTCTTTAACCAAATCCCTTGTTTTCCCAACCGAATCGGGATCGAGTCCATCATCGGTAATGACCGTGTCAACCTGGTCGAAGCGTGCAAACAGCGACAACGACGTGCAGCTCCACTTGGTGTGATCGGTCAAAATTATCGTCCGATCGGCAATGTCCATCAATGCCATATCGGTCGCGGCCTCAAGCGAGTTCGGCATGAGGAAGCCGCGTGGAATGGACACGGAATGCGTGCCCAGGAATACGGTGTTGACGCGCAGGGAGGCGACCACCTTGTCGGCGATCGGGCCTACCAGCGAGTTGGAACGGGTGGTCACGCCGCCGGTTACGATGACTTCCACGTCTTTCGATTCCAGCGCCTGCACCAGTTCCGCCACGGGAATGGAGTTGGTCAGGATGGTGATTCCGGAGGATTGCTGCGATTCGAGCAGATGCTGTGCGAACACGTAGGCGGTGGTGCCGCCGCCGATGGCGATCACGTCACCGGGGGCCACGTATTTGACGGCTTCCTGCGCAATGGCGTCCTTGAGACCGATGTCCATCTGCGACTTTACAGAGAACAGCGGCTCACTCAGCAACGTGCTGGTGGTGACCGCACCGCCGTGCACGCGTTTGAGAAGGCCCTTGTCGGCCAGATCGGCGATATCGCGGCGAATGGTCATGGCGGAAACGCCCAATTCCTTGGATAACGCGGTAATACGCACCGCACCACGGGTGCGCAACCGGCTCAGTATCAGATGCTGACGTTGTGACGATATCATTCGAACATTATCGCACACGTTCACTCAAAATAAAAACCGGAATGAGCGTTTCGCGCGTTTTTCACGACGAAACGGTAAGCAAACATGGTCGAATCGCACAAAAGCGCACGCAGTATCCTGAGTTTCACACCCACTCCGCCGCACTGAACGCAGGCATATCCGTGTAGCCACAGAGTCCCGACACCCGACCGATCGGCATTACTCCACCCCCGCCCGTACGAAGCCCGCCTTGACGTGAGCAGCTTCCCGGACGGCGCCACGATTCCACCCTCTCGCCCGTACGAAACCCGCTCCTGCACTCGTAACCGTTCCGCCGCCACTCACTCCATCCTGCGTGCACATCAAATCCACGGACCGCACACCCGTGCAGCCAAGCGGCTCTCGCTTCGTATGCGAATCAAATGGCTTGGGGATGCGGATCACTTATGGAACAGTCGCTGCAAGCCCCAGACGGTGACGCGACGCATCGCCTCGATAACGATGGCGTTGCTCATTTTCGATTTGCCTCGCACCCGATCGGGGAACACGATCGGCACCTCCACGATTGTTCCACCCGCGGCCGCCACGCGACGGGTCATGTCAATCTGGAACACGTAGCCGTTCGCTTCAATCGCGTCCAAATCCAGGGAACGCAACATCGATGCGCGGTAGGCTCGGAAACCTGCGGTCATATCGCGCACGCCAATCCCCAGCATCGTCCGCGCATACCATGATCCGCTACGTGAAATGAAATCACGGAAAGGAGACCATCCTTCCGTACGCCCGCCGTCCACACGACGCGAGCCGATCACCAGATCCGGTACGGCACCGGCCGCAATCCCACGATTGTGATCAATCGATCGCCCGTCGCCCGGTTCCGCAACAATGTCATCGCACGGCCCCTCCACCGCGAGCGCTTCCAATAATTTCGGAAGATCCTGAGGCCGGTGCGAGCCGTCCATGTCCATCTCGCAAACCACGTCGAAGCCACGCTCCAGCGCCCACGCGAAGCCGGCCAGATAGGCTGGTCCGAGACCGTTCTTTTCTGCGCGGTGCAGCACGTGGATGCGCGGATCTTCCGCAGCCATGCGATCGGCCTCCTCGCCGGTTCCATCCGGAGAGCCGTCGTCGACGATTAGGATTTCGACCGACGGTCGGCATGCGAAAATCCCGCCGACGGTCGGATGCAGGTTCTCCAACTCGTTATAGGTGGGCATTACCACGCAGACCCGTTCCGCCATAGCCGCACCTCCTCACGCAACATCCAACTCACCATAGCATTGAACATCGGAAACAACGAGACCATTCGGCTCACGCCTGAGAGAACCAAACCATTACCCAACAACCAGAGCCCCACAACACCCAACCGGAGGCCCACACCCAAGAGAACCAAACCGTTACCCAACAACCACACCCCCACAACACCCGACCAAAGGCCCACACCCGAGAGAACCAACACACTACCCAACAACCACACCCCCACAAACCGTCCGCCGCCATACATCCAACCCAAAATGACGTCAAGCCCACCGCTCTCAGCCATATTTATCCTGACCTAGGTTGAAGAATCCTCCCCAACGGTGCGAAAATAGTGAACCATGGGATATGTTTCTGAGAATTTTTGGCACGACGCGGTGAACAAGGCCACCACCGATCTTTTCACCTTCGGATACAAGCACGTCATCAAACCGTATTTCGTCTTCAACCACCAACCCGACGTGGCGCATGATCAAATGATCGAATTCTGCAAAGTCACCAAAAACATCCCGCCGCTCATGTGGCTGTGCCGCGAAATGCTCAACTACACCGATCCGGTGCTCGAAACGAACGTGATGGGCATCGACTTCGCCAATCCGTTCGGCCTTTCCGCAGGCCTTGACAAGAACTGCGAAATGCCCGTGCTCATGGATAGCGTCGGTTTCGGCTTCGAAACGGTAGGCTCCACCACCTCGCGCCCTTGCCCCGGCAACGAAAAGCCGTGGTTCCATCGCCTGCCTGAGTACGATTCGATGATGGTGCACGTCGGTCTCGCCAACGATGGTTCGGAGCAGGTGATTCCACGCGCCGAGCACGCCTGGCACGACGCGAAGAGCATGCAGGTGTCGATCTCCATCGCCCGAACGAACGACGATAAGACCGGCGACCTCGACGAAGGCATCGAGGATTACTGCATGTCGATGCGTCGCGCCGCAGGCCGTTCCGCCATGGTGGAGGTGAACATTTCCTGCCCGAACACGAAGGCCGGAGAACCGTTCAACGAAAGCCCGGAAGCGCTTGACAGGCTGTTCACCGAGCTTGACAAGATCGATCATCCCCAGCCGACACTCGTAAAGTTGCCATTGAACAAAAGCTGGGCCGAGTTCAAGGATCTGCTTGATGTGCTCGCCGAGCATAACGTGCAGGGCCTGTCGATTGCGAACCTGCAGAAGGACCGCACCGGTATGGAAATACCGCGTGATTGGGAGGGAGGCCTGTCCGGCTCCCCTTGCTATGCGGCCAGCAATGCGATGATCAGGCAGACTTACCGTGAATACGGCGAACGTTTCGCCATTGCGGGCATTGGAGGCGTCTTCACGCCACAGCAGGCTTACGAGAAGATCCGTTCCGGATCAAGCCTGGTCATGTTCATCAGCGCCCTGATGTATCGCGGTCCACAGCAGATCACCGTGTTGAAACGCGGCCTTGCCGAACTGCTGAAACGGGACGGCTTCGATCACGTCAGCCAAGCCGTCGGCATCGATGCGTAGATAAACACGTATGTAAGGCGAGTACGTGCAATCGCAGGAGGACGGCATGCCCTCATAGCGCTTGTCGGAATTGTTCGGACGAATCCCTGATTCCGACAGGCCTACGGGTTTTGTATGGGGTATGCCGCCCTCCCGTTCGCCTGTTCGCACGCCGCCCATCCGTACGATATCCGTTCGTGCGTCCGCCCGCGCGCATTGGCGGTTTATACGTCACCTATACGAGAAGGCGGGATCAGCGGAAGGCTCCGCGCACATACTGCGCCGGATACGGCGCTTCCTCAACCGGCACGCCCAGCTTGTTCGCCGCGCGTAGCGGCCAATATGGATCCCGCAATGCCGCACGTCCGATTTCGATGGCATCCGCCTGCCCGGCTTTCAGCACCTTCTCCGCCTGCTTCGGTTTGGTGATGAGTCCCACCGCCGTCACCGGAACATCGGCACGTGAGCGAATCTGCTCGGAGAACGGCACTTGATAGCCCGGCTTGACCGGAATGGTCACGTCGGGAATGAGACCGCCCGTGGATACATCCACCAGGTCAACCCCATGCTCCTTCAGCACCTTCGCCAAATCGACGCTCTGATCAAGATCCCATCCGCCTGCAGCCCAGTCGGTGGCGGAAATACGCACCAACACCGGCATGTCGTCGGGAATGACGGTACGTACCGCATCCACCACTTCGACCAGCATGCGAATACGGTTCTCGAAGCATCCGCCATATTCGTCCTCACGTTCGTTGATCAGCGGATCAAGGAATTGCGACAGCAGATAGCCGTGGGCCGCGTGGATCTGCACCGCGTCGAAACCGATGGCATACGCACGCCATGCGGCATCGCGGAACTGCGCCACGATCGCATGGATTTCGTCCACGCTCAATGCACGCGGGGTACGCAGCGATCCGTATGCGTTCGCGCTCGGGCATACGGTCTGCCATCCGCCGAATTCCTCCGGCACGCTCTCATCGTCGAATCCTACGGCGAAGCAACCGGTGGAGGCCTTGCGACCCGCATGGTTGAGTTGCACGGCCATGGTCGCACCGGCGGCCTTGGCATCCGCCACGATCCATCGCCATGCTTCCATCTGATCGTCGCTCCACAATCCCAAGTCGCAGGGCGAGATACGTCCTTCCGGCGCCACGGCGGTGGTTTCCACGATGATCATGCCGAAACCGCCCATGGCACGCGATACATAATGCTGGTAGTGGAATGGCATAGGGAGGCCATCCTGTGCGAATGCCGAATACGTGTCCATCGGCGGCAACCAGATGCGATTACGCATGGTCACTCCGCGCAGGGTCATCGGTTCGAACAGCCGCACCGAACCCTTCTTCTTGCCTTTTTTCTTGGTTTTCTCGCCGTCGCCCATGATTCCGCCTCTCTCGCTCGCACAGCATCACCGTTCGGATTATGATGATTGCCAAAGTCCTGCCGGCAATCCACCCGGCATTACCTGCATTCTAAGCAGAACGCCCGCCGGTTGGGGCGGGCGTTCATGGACTGTTCACTTTCACCAAGCAATATCGCACCAAGCAATATCGGCATGGTAACTATTGTTCCTGCTGATTGGCATCCTGCTGAGCCTGGGCCTGTTGCTCGGTCTGCTGCTGTGACTCAGTCTGCTGCTCAGTCTGTGACTGAGTCTGCGTCGTCTTCTGCTGCAGTGTGGAGGAGGCGCTCTTCGCCGTGATGTACTGTGCCGCGGGTTGTCCGTAATCGTTATCCATCGGAGCGTTGATCGCCGCCAGATAGGTGTTCATGAACTCCTTCCAGGCCGGGGTGGCGATGTACATGCCGTACCAGTTCGAATGGTATACGCCGTTGATGGTCTTGTAGTCGAAGGTGTTGTGAATCGGATCCTGCGCATCGGCCACGGCCACGAATGCGGCCACCTGATTCGGCACGAAGCCTGCCGTGGTCATCACCGTGTTCTCGTTCGTACCGGTCTTCGCAAAGGTCTTGCGGCCGCCGTCGAGCTGCGTGGTGGCGGCCTCGCCTCCCGAGACCACGACACCTTGCTTCAGGGCGTATGCGGTGGTCTGTGCGATTTCCGAGCTGATTGCCTGATGGCAATTCGCGGATGGCACCTTCACATCGGAGCCGCTGCGATCGGTCACCTTGGTGATGGCGATAGGCGTGCATTCCACGCCGTTGGCGCCAAGCGTGGCGTACACGTTCGCCATGGTGAGCGGCGATGCCTGCACGGTACCGATGGTCATTGGCGGCTGGAACGAATTCGCCGAATAGATGTCGGTGGCGTTCGCGGTCGCGTTATGGTAACCCATCTGCTTGGCGGCGTCCGCGATGGAACACAAGCCGATCGTCGAGGCCATCGAGGCCTGCGTGGTGTTGTGGGATTTGATCAGACCCTGCAACGGGGTTTCCGGTGAGGTGGTGCCGCCGCCGGAGTTCTGTACGCTCCATGCACGACCGGTGAAGTAGTAGTCGTTGCAGCTGAACTTCGACATCGCATAGCTCGTGGAGGTGACCAGCGACTCGTTGATGGAATGGCCTTGTTGCATCCAGGCCACCAGGTTGATCGGCTTCCATGTGGAACCGACGTTGAAGCCCATGCCGCCGCCGTCTTCCTCGTCGACCATGTAGTTCATCGAAGTCTTGGTCTCGTCGTTCTTTGCGTCATCGGTCGCGTCATAGGTGCGGTTGATGCCGAATGCCAATATCTCGCCCGTACCGGGTTTTATGGCCGCTATCATCACTTCGAAGCCGGTCGGATCATCGGCAGGCACGGTGTCGTTCGCCGCCTTCATGGCAGCATCGTTGGCGTTCTGGTCGAGCGTGGTCACGATCTTCAGGCCGCCTTCCTTCAGCAGCTTTTCTCGTGCCTCGCTGTCCTTGCCGAAGGCCTTGTTCTTCAGAATCTGATTGACCACGTATGAGCAGAAGAAGCCGGTGTTGTTGGCGGCCGCCTGGCATCCGGAGCTGACATCCTGAATGTTCAGCGTATCCTTCAGGGGCGTGTTGACGGCTTCCTTGTATTCCTTCTCACTGGAGATGAATCCTTGGTCGTACATCAGCTTGAGCACGATGTTGCGCTGATTCTCGGCCTCTTCCTGATTGGCTTCCACGGAAGGGTCGAAGTTCTGAGGATTCTTGGTGATTGCCGCAATGGTCGCCGCCTGCACCACGTTCAGGTCGGCGGCGGATACGTTGAAATAGCGTTTTGCGGCCATTTCGACGCCGCATAGGCTGTTGCGGCCGAACTGCGCGATGTTGAGATAGCCCTGCAGGATTTCCGCCTTGGAATACTTCTTCTCGATCTGCACCGCGATGAGCATCTCTCGCAGCTTACGTGCGATGGTATCTTCGGATGCGTGGTATTCGGCGATTGGATCGTCATCCTCTCGGGCCTGCGTGGCCAGCACGTTCTTCACATACTGCTGGGTCAGGGTCGAACCGCCCTGCTGGTCGCCGCCCTTGAGATACGTCTGCACGAATGCGCGGAGTACGCCCTGTACGTCCACGCCGGAATGGTCGAAGAATCGTTTGTCCTCGCGGGCTACGACCGCCTGCTGCATGGCCTTGGAAATCTTCTTGAGCGGCACCACTTCGCGATTCTGCGTATAGAAATCGGCGAATTCGGTTTTGCCGTCGTTGTAGTAGAAGGTGGAGCGCTGTGGAAGGCTGGTCACATCGAAATCAATGCCCTCCACCGTCAGTGACGGAATCACCGCCTTGGCCACGCTGTTCGCTCCAAGCACGGCAGGCAGGAGGAACACACTGGTCGCCACGCCGCCACCCACGCATAGCGTGATGTAGGCGAGCACCAGTGTAAGCACACGTCGAGCAGTCAAAGTCTTCTTCTTGGGCATGTTGCCCATTCTAAAGTGGCGGGTATACTAATCAACTCCACGCCCATAGCCGTCACGTGTTCATCACATACCGGCTCTAATCTCAAAAAATACTGAAAACAAGCCGAAAGACCGTTACCTTCGTGACCTGCGGATCAGCATGCCCGGCTGATAGATGACGATCGACCGACCTTCACGCGCGATCCACCCACGATTGGCGAAATCCATGAGCGCCTTGTTCACCGTTTCACGCGAGGAGCCGACCAGTTGGGCCATTTCCTCCTGTGTCAGATCATGCGGCACCTTCAGACCCGCCTCCACCGGTTCGCCGAACCGCGAGGCCAGATTCAGCAAGGTCTTCGCCAACCGGCCGGGAACGTCCATGAACACCAGATCGGAGATGCGCTCGTTATTGGCGCGCATACGATGTGCCAGCACCTGCAGCATATCCACGGCCACGCGCGGATGCTCATCGAGCCAGGCGAACAGCGCATCGTGTTCCAACCAGACCACCCGCGTGCCGTTCGTCATCGCCACCGCGGAGGCCGTACGTGGTCCGCCATGCGGGTCGAAGACCGGAATCTCGCCCAGCAGTTCACCGTATGCATGGATGCTCAGCAACTGCACGCGCTTGTCGGAGGATTGTCTGATCAGCTTGACGCGGCCCTCTTCCAGCACATACATGCGGTGGTCGGTATCGCCTTCGCGGAAGATGAAATCGCCTTTGCCGTATTCCGCATGCTGCAGATGCGGCAGTAGCTCCTCGGCCTCGTCTTTGGAGACCTGTTTGAACAGTGCGGTGTGCAGCAGCGTCGTGCTTTCGTCGTAGATCCCGTTCGGCGTAACCACACCCATCGCACCTCCATCTCCGATCGGATCGCCCTCGACCATTCGCGCTATATTGTAACGCGCCTGGCCGCGGCAATCAGATGATTCACCACCACATCACGGCTCATGCCGGTCTGCGAGCGCATCGGATCGACGCGCTTCACCGCTGATTTCACGGCTTTATCCGACATCTTCTCGCGTGACACGTGCAACACGCGCATCATTTTTTCGCCGTCGATGTCATAGGCGAGCGTCACATGATGCAGTATCGCGCCGGGGCCCGTATCGATCGGGGGGAACCTGCGCTGCGCCGCTCCGCCGATCTTGCCGTATTGCGATGCGATGTCGTTCAATCCGGTGAACCGCACGTCCAGACCAAGTTCGCGCAGTGCCGTGACAAGCCAATAGTCACACAGCCTATAGGAGTCCTCGATGCTCACGCCTTTGGCGAAATCCAGCGGCGCGTACAGCGAGTAGGTGATGGTGTTGCCCGGTTCGATGAACATCGCGCCGCCACCGGTGCATCGTCGCACTATCTGGATGCCTTCGGCTTGTGCGGCCTGCTCGTTGACCTCGTCCGGCAATGATTGGAATCGGCCGATCACCACGGCCGGAGCGGCCCATTCCCAGATGCGCAGGGTCGCTTTGCGACTGCCTGCCGCCACTTCGCGGGCCCATTGCAGGTCCGTGTCCATCTGTTCCTGCGGGCTGCGTGGTGCATCATGCAGGACCGTTGGCTTGAGACCGCGCCATCTCGCCGCGCATTCCACTGCCGTCAGCTCGCCGAATTCGTCGCCCGTCGAAGTGTGATGCGATGCCCGCGACGATGCGATTCGCGGCAGTGACGTTTGCGATTCCCGCTCTTGGGGAACGGAGTCATCTTGCGTAACGGCCCTGCGAAAGGCCGTTTCAATTCCCTGCATGGTCATGCCGACCAGTGCAACGTCCGGATATTGTTGCGGAATGCCGCGGATCGACCGTCCCGCGACTAACGTCCGTTCGATGTCAAGCAGCATCTCATGGGCACGGTTCTCATTGCCGTCAATGAAAAAATCGCCGTCGATATGGCAGTACCCATCACGAAGCCGGGCGGTAACCCCCACGAGTTTACCGCCCGGCTGCTTGTATACGCCTCTGCCCATCAATCGCGCAGCTCTACGCCGCGACCGTCGCGGTGCCACGGGGAACCGATGTCGGAGCACAGAATCAGAATGCCTTCGACAAGGCCCCAGATGCTGGCCACTACCGGTCCGATGAGGATGATCCATCCGACCACCGTCAGCAGTAGCTGCACAACGGCCTTGGTGGTGTTGCCGAGATAGAAATTGTGGATGCCCAGACTGCCCAGGAAGATGCCGAGCAGGCCGGCCACGATCTTCTGGCGGGGCACGTATCCCGGAGGCAACGGCTGGCCGTTCGGCTGATAGTACTGCTGTGCATACGGGTTCGGCTGAGTGTAGTTCGGCTGTCCATAGCCCTGCTGCGCGTATGCGTTCTGCTGGGTGTATGCGTTCGGCTGCGTATACCCGTTCTGTTGGGCGTTCGGGTCATAGGCCGACTGGCCCGTCTGCCCGGACTGCGCATAATAGGAGCCGTTCTGTCCGTAAGCCTGGCCGGACTGTTGCCCATAGGAACCGTATGAGCCATACGTTCCATCCGCGGTTTGGCCGTAGCTCTGCTGTGCGGAGGACTGCTGCCCGTAGGAACCATAGTCGGCGGCCGGCTGCGTGTTCGTGGTCTGGCTATGGTCGGCGGCCGGCTGTTCGGCACCGTATTGGCTGTAGCTCGACTGCGAATCGTTTGATGGGGTCGATCCGTCAGCCGAAGCGGAACCATTGATGTGGTCGGGGTTGGTGAAATTAGTGTTGTCGTCGTTCATGGTTCAACAATATCGCATAAATCGTATGGTTACCTTGGCGACTTCCCCGAAAAGCCCCTGAGTCATCCCTGAAAAAATGTTCCCTCCGACGAGTGGCGCCGTCGGAGGGAACATTCGCTATGAGCAGACTTACATACGTGCCAGAATATCGCGGCCGACCTCGTCGGTGGAACGCGTGGTGGAACCCAGCTCCTCGATATCCGCTTCGACTGCGGTGTCGATGCGTGCGGCGGCCTCGTCGAAGCCGAGGTGGCGCAGCAGCATGGCGGCCGACAGGATCGCAGCGGTCGGATTGGCCTTGTTCTGACCTGCGATGTCCGGAGCGGAACCGTGGATCGGCTCGAACATCGACGGATACTCGTCGGAGGCGTTGATGCAACCGGAGGCGGAATAGCCCACGCCGCCTACCACGGCACCGGCTTCGTCGGTAATGATGTCACCGAACAGGTTGTCGGTCAGAATCACGTCGAAACGGGACGGGTCGGATACCATGAAGATGGTGGTCGCGTCGATGTGCAGATAGTCGTGGGAGACTTCCGGATACTCCTCCGCCACCGTATTGACGATGCGCTGCCACATGTCGCCCGCGTTGACGAGCACGTTCTTCTTGTGCACGAGCGTCACGTGCTTCCTGCGTTTCATGGCCAGCTGGAAGGCGTAGCGCACCACACGTTCCACGCCGTAAGCGGTGTTGATGGACACTTCGGTGGCCACTTCGTTCGGGGTGCCACGGCGGACCGCACCACCGGCACCGCAATACAGGCCTTCGGTGCCCTCACGCACCACCACGAAGTCGATGTCGCCCGGATCGGCGAGAGGCGAGGTCACGCCCTTGTACAGTTTGGAGGGGCGCAGGTTCACATACTGATCAAGATCGAAACGGAGTTTCAGAAGCAGGCCGCGCTCCAGAATGCCGGCCTTGATGCGCGGATCGCCGACGGCACCCAGCAGGATCGCGTCGGTCTTCTTGATGCGCTCCTCTTCCTCTTCCGGAAGGATCGCACCGTCACGCAGGTAGCGTTCCGCTCCCAGATCGAAGCGCTCATACTCGAATTCGGCGACGCCTTCGGCCGCCTTCTCCAGAGCCTTCTGGGCCCACGGGGTTACTTCCTTGCCGATGCCATCGCCCGGAATGACGGCGATGGTGTACTTCTTCGTTGTTTCACTCATAGCACGCGACTCTACTCAGCGATTCATGCTTCGAACCGGAACCGCTCAGCAAGTGGACATCCGCCCGTCACACGGCGAATCATGGCGCGAATCATGGGCGAATCCAAAGATGGTCCAGTTGATCCGGGCGGATATGGGCGGCCTGAGGCCGCCTAGGCTGCGATCAGCTGGTAATGCCCATCACACTCAGGCACCAGGCGTTCTCATATGAGACTTCCTCCCACTGCTTGTAGCGACCGGAAGTGCCGCCGTGGCCCGCTTCCACCTCGATCTTCGCCACGGCGTCCACGCCGGCGCGCTGCAGACGGGCCAGCCATTTCATCGGCTCCACATACAGCACGCGCGTATCGTTCATCGACGTGGTGATGAAGATTCTCGGAAACACCGCCACGCGCGCGTCGTCGGTGGATTCCGGCGCATTCTCATACGGCGTGTATCCCTTCATATACCGGTACACATCCGCATTGTGCAACGGATCGCCCCATTCATCCCATTCGGTGACGGTTAACGGCAACGACGGATCGAGAATCGACGTCAACGCATCCACGAACGGCACGTCCGCCTCTATGCCTGCATAGCATTCCGGCGCCATGTTGGCCACCGCACCCATCAACAGGCCGCCGGCCGAACCGCCATTCGCCACGGTACGCGACGGCGAGGCCAGTCCGGCTCGTTGCAGGGCCCGCGTGGCATCCACGAAATCCTCGAACGAATGCTTCTTGTTCATCAGATGTCCCTGCTCATACCAGGCGCGTCCCATTTCGCCGCCGCCACGGATATGCGGCACGGCATACAGCACGCCTCGGTCGAGCATGCTGATGCGCGACACCGCGAACCCAGGGTCGGAACTGATTTCGTACGCACCATAGCTGGTGATGAACATGGCCGAATCGCAGGTCGGCACGTCGCGCCTCCACACCAGCGACACCGGAATGCGTTCGCCGTCGCGTGCGGTGATCCACACACGGCGTTCCATATAGTCGCGCGGATCGAAATCGCCCAATACGGTGGCGCGTTTGAGCAGACGGTCCTCACCGGTGGCCGGGTCGATGTCATGCAGTTCGCCCGGCCGCGTGTAGCTGGAGAAGGAATAGCGCACGCGCGGTGCATCGTATGAAGGATTGCCACCCACGCCGATCGAGTACAGTCTGCGGGTCTCCCCCGGCATGTCGTCGGCGGTCGCACCGTCGGAAGACGTCATGGCCTTGCGTGAGATGCCGTGTACCGCGGATCCTTTGCCCTGCGCCGCCTGCAAGACGTCGGCATGGCCATGCAGATTGCGCGCGTGGGGTCCTGCGGTATCGTCGGCGCCCATGATGTCGGAGCCAAGACCGCAGTCAAGTGCGGCCCACACTTCGGCCCGCTCCTCATTGACCTCATCCACGGATTCGTCTACGTCCCAATCGTCTTCGAGCGCATGCGGCACGAGCTCGGTGAAACGCCACGGCCGGCCTGCCAGAAAATCCTCGGCTGCGGCCGTCTTGGTCATTACGGCCACGTGTGGCAGACTTTCCGCACGATACTGCAATGCCACGAAATGCCGGTGAATCGCGATACCCTCGATGCCGAGGCCGTGCGCGCCCTGCAAAATGGCGGGATTGCATGGATTCGAGTATGCAGTGCCGATCGGTCGGGCGAAGGCGCCAGGTTCGACGGCGTCGCCATGCTCGCAGCCGTATGGCGATCCGGAAGCCACGCACACTCCCTCACCCAAGCGGTAAGGCGGCTCATGCGAACGCATGTCGATGACGTCGATTTCGAAATTCGGATTCAGCGCATTGTGGTACACCACGGCCAGCGGAATATCCTCACCATGCTCGCCGGCGCCTTCGAAGCATGCGAAGCTCACATCATATTCCACATCGGCTTCGCGCGGAATGAACGCCTGGAACTCGCCTTCAGGCGTATCGGTGGGCAGCAGCAACACCTCCGTGGTGGTCTTGGAACCGGTACCGATCACGATGTTGCGCTCGTCGAACGACAGACCGACACCCACCCAGAAACGCTCATCGGCTTCACGGAACACTTCCACATCGTCGGCGACCGGCGTTCCCACATGGTGGCGCATAATCACATACGGACGCCACGCATCGTCGAGCAGGGTGTAGAAGACCCATTGCGCATTCGGCGTAAAACATGCCCCGGCGATCCCCTCGAACACCTCCGGCAGTTCTTCGCCGGTCTCGAGATCGCGTATACGGAAATCGTAGCGTTCATCGCCACGCGTATCGATGCCATAGAGCAGCCAACGGCCGTCCTTGGAGATATCCATGCCGCCGATGCGGAAGAAATCGTGTCCTTTCGCCTCGGCATTGGTATCGAATACGATTCGTTCACCATCGATCGGCACACCGGCTTCGATATGCGGCGGATCCCAATCATCATCGTCGCGAATCGGCAGGCGGCACTGCACTCCGTATTGCTCGCCCTGCTTGGTACGGGTGAAATACCAGTAGCCGTCCATGCGCGTCGGTACCGACATGTCGGTTTCCTGCACATGCGACTTGAATTCCTCGAACAACGTGGTGCGCAACGTTTTCAAGGGTTCCATACGCGCCGCGCAATACCGGTTCTGCGCGGCCACATATTCCCGTACTTCCGGTGAATCTTTGTCGCGCAGCCATTCGTAGTCGTCCACGAACGTATCGCCATGAAACACGCGCTCCTGAGGTACCCGCTTCGCGCACGGAAATTCCAGCCCACTCTGGTTCCGGCCCAGCCCACTCTGGTTCTGCTCCAATACGCCCTGCGCACCACGATTTTCACTCATGCACGCGATTATACCGGCATGATTCTCCCAAACTACCGACGCTGAGTCGGGTCTAACCGTCGGCAGATTGAGAAACCACCCAAACCACCGACACTGAGAGAGGCTAACCGTCGGTAGATTGTGAAGACCTTACTTGTCGAGTTGCTGCTTCAGGTACGGCATCATGGTTTTCATCAGATTGGACCCCGTGGTGCCGGTGAAAACAGGCACATCGGTGACCGGCACCGGCTGCGTGGCCGCGAGTCCCGCCATCGTACCCAGACTTCCTGCGGATTCACGCGGCGAAAGCTGCCGTATGCCTACCGCAAGCACACGGCCCGGGTAGCGTTTGGCGATGGTTGCGTATGTGGTCGGATCCTTCTGACCGTCATCGCCTATGAGAATGAATTTCATGTCCGGAAAATCGGCCATCAGCTGTTCCGCATACTCGAGTTTGTGCTGCACGCCGGAAGGAATGAAGGTCTTCGGTCGCGGATCGAGATCGCGTAGCAGAAGCGGTCCTTCCGGGAATCCGTGGTAGGTGATGAAGTGTCGGATCGAACTTTCCACGTTCCATGGCGATGTCGACAGGTAGAAGAACGGTGCATCCGGAAACATGTCGGCGATGCGGTTGAACAGTAGGTTCATGCCCGGCACCGGTACTTTTTTCTTGGGATCAAGCAGCAGCAGATTGTAGGCCGCCTTCATCAGGCTCGGTGCCTGCGTGACCATGATCGTGTCGTCAACGTCAGAGATTACGCCGACTTTTGTGCCGCTTGGTATCGTGAAGAGATTCGCGGCGACCGGTTTGCGGCTACGCACGCGATACGACACGTTGTGGATGCCCGGTTCCAGCGAATGTTCGGCGACCAGATCGAGATAGCCTGCGGAATCGGAAGCGGCGAATTCACTGGAGATGTCACGTGACCTGTCGACGTGGTCGTACACTTCGGATATGCCGACCTGCACCGTTTCCAACGGTACATCGTCGATGGCGATACGCACTTTCGTATGCGGTGACGGAATGGTGAGCATGCCTCGAATGCCGCGGGTCAGCCGTCCGGACTGACGCTTGAACGGACCGAACACGGTACGGCATATCAGTCGGGAATAGTGCTCGGTACCGTAACCGACATACGGCTCGACGCGCGGATACCAGTTGAGACGGCGCACCAATGCGGTGGAAAAACGCAACCAGATGCCGAATCCATACGTGATGGCGCGACGGCAGAAACGAATCAGCGGCGGCTTGATTTCGATGCGCTCATGCCGTGAGGCGGCGTCGAACGTAGTGACGACCTTACGTGCGGGAATCGGCACGGTAGGCATGTCGTCACTATCACTCGCATCAATCTCGCGTTGGGGCAACGGCTGTGGTTCGTTCATATCCTCACTATAAAAGGCCCGGGAGAACAACCCGTTACCCAAACGCGAAAATCAGGGAACTTTCAGGGTACTTTGAGCCTCGCACAGTCAACTGTTCGGCGGCTATTCGGTGACTATTCTCGCGTATTCCCCGGAACTGAGCAGATCCGGCTCGTCGTCTTCGAGCTCGATCTTGAAGATCCAGCCTTCGCCATACGGGTCGTTCGTGATGATGCTCGGATCATCCGAAACCTCGGCGTTCACGTACCGAATCGTGCCCGCCACCGGGCACACCAGAGGGGTCACGGCCTTAGCGGATTCAAGCTCCGCCACTTCATCGCCCGCCTCGACCTGGGCACCGACCTCAGGCAGATCCACATACACGAGCTCGCCGAGCTGTTCGGTGGCATATTCGGTGATGCCCACCATGGCGGGTTCGACGGAGGCGTCGACCCACACATGCTCGTCGGAGTATTCGAGGTGCTCGGGCACTTCGAGATTCAACTTGTTGTCGTTATCTTCGCTCATGTGCCTAGCGTACCGCACCGGACGGCATGGCGCCTACCACTTGCACCACGGTGCCTTCGGGGCAGTTGTCGTAGATCCACTTGGCATCCGCCTCATACATGTTCACGCAGCCGTGCGAACCGTAGTGCACCGGATCGCCATGCGCAATGCCGTAACCATTCCAGCTTGCCGTGTGGAACCCTTCGCCGCCGTTGAAATAGCCGACCCATTTCACGCCTTTGGAGAGGTAACGCGAACCGTCATCATTCAGGCCCGTCATATCCTGCACGTTGTATTTCAGATAGATGTAGTAGGTGCCCAGATCGGTTTCATGCTTGCCGGCGGTTCCCGTGCACACCGGGAAGGTCCTGACCGCCTGATCGTTCTGATACACGGTGGCGGTCTGAGAGGCACGGTCCACCACGATGCGGTACTCCGACTTCTTCTGCACGGTGTCGAATGCGTCCACGTCGCTTTCAACGGGAATCGTCGCGCCTTGGCCACCCTGCAGGGCGTTCACCACCTTCGGGGTAAGGGCGGACACGTTCTTGACCTTCAGCCCATCCACACCTTTGACTATGGTCACCAGCACCGTGCCGTTGCTGTCGACGGCGTCTTCCTGTGAGACTTTGTCTTGGTTGAGCTGGTTCGGCACTTCCTGTTCGAGATAGTTGCCGATTGCCTGTTCGTCATAGGTCAGGGAGATCGTGCCCTTGTCCAGATCGGCATTCGGCTTGATCCAGGAAGCGACGACATCGACCGGCAGTTCGAAGGTCTTGTCCTTGCCGTTGTCGAGTACGATCTTGTTGTTCAACCGGGCGTTCGCTTCGTCGGTGGCCCGCTGTGCCGCGCTCACGCTGACCGGCATATCGACGTTCCTGTAGCTGATGGACGCGGTGCTGTTGCCACCCGGTACGTTGATGGCGTTCCGTACGGCGGCCAGCACCTTGTCGGTTTCAGGAGTGCGTCCCTCCCGGCCTTCCACGGTGGTGAAGGCCTGCTCATCGGAGTCATAGGAGATAGTGGAGGCGACCGCACGCTCATCCTCATCCACGAACTTGTCGGTCACATACGTGGTGAGATCAAGCTCGTTGGTCTGCGCCGCAAGCGGCACCTCGCTTTTGTCGAAAGGATTCACGGCATTGATGGCGGCCAGCACGCCATCGTCATCATGCTTGGCGGCAAGCAGATTGGAGACGGTCTTGTTGATGTTGACCGTCACGCCGAGATCGGTGAGCTTTGCCGTATCGGTGTTGCCATCATTGTCTTTGATGGTGATGGTGGTGCTCTTCACCGCGTCGCTGACGGTATCTTTCAGCTGCTCCCTGGTCTGCCCGGCAACGCTGGAACCGGCGAAGGTCACGCCCGGAGCGGCCTTATCCTGAAAATACCAACGTGCAACGAAGAATCCGGAGACGGCAGCGAGCAACATCACCCCCATCACGATGAGGGTGATGATCAGCGGCCACTTGTTTTTTCTCTTTACTTCCGGCATGGCGATCTCTTCAATAGGAGTAAACACCGCCGGTGCCACCGGAAGCGGTGCAATCGTAGCGGTATCGTCTCCAGCCAGGGCTTGCTCACGCTCGTCAGACATGCTGCTGTTCCTTATATTCTTCCCCTATTCACAACAACCCCCAACTATACGCCGTGCGATGACCAATTTCGGTATCTCGCTCACGGCAGCTCGTGTCCGAGCCATTCCTCAATCATATACCGTGCGATCGTCGCCTTGCCGGGAGCCTCCATACGACCCGAAATCAACTCGTTCATGTATTCGTCACGGGTCACCCACCGTGCGGAGAGCGTCTCCTCGCCGTCCACTCGTATGTCGGTGGTCGTGGCAAGCCCTTTGAACGCCATCATCAGCGACGCAGGGAACGGCCACGGTTGGGAGCCGAGGTATCGCAGCTCCCCCACTTCGATGCCGACCTCCTCCCTGGCCTCGCGACGGCAGGCGTGCTCCAGATTCTCGCCGGCCTCCACGAATCCCGCGGAAACGGAATACAGCCCGGCATTGCCCCATGCGCTGTTGTGCTGCAGCAACAGACGGTCCTCATGGTCGATGACCGCCGTGATCACAGCCGGTTCCACACGGGGGAACAGCAGTCTCCTGCCATCCGCTTCGTTGGTGCAACGTTGGGCCCAGCCGCCGAGCGCCGGTTCGGTCAGCGCTCCACAGGTCGGGCAGTGGCGCTGACGCGTATGCCACATACCCAGCGAGATGGCGGTGGTCGCCTGACCGGCCTCACGGGCGTTGGCATGCGGTGCGAAGGCGCGCAGATCCACCCAGTCGAAGCGTTCCGCGGCGGATTCGAGCAGCGATGGCTTTCCTGAAACGGCTTCGGCGGCATTGCCTTCGTCGAAGGCGTCGTCGGCACCTTCGTAGGCACTGTCGGCCACGGGAGTTTCGATGGCATGCACGCGGGTCACGTCGACTGCCACCACATGCTCATCACGGCAACCGCCATACGAGCCGAGGAAGATGGCGAGCGCCGTCGGATGCGAGCGTAGCTCGGCGGCGACGTAGCCTCCCGGCAGTTGCGCGAGTCGCATGTTCACGTTGGCATAGTCGGCGATGGCGCCTTGCCCGTGCGGTACCGCCACTTTGCCGTCTTTGACGAGGATGACTTTCGTGGCCGGTTCCGGCAGTACGTTCGCGAATAGGTCGGGTTCGCCTCTGCGGCTCACCTCATAGTCGATGTCACCTTGTGCCAATGGCAGGAATGGCAGTGCCTGCGTCAATGCCAAAGGAGAAAACACGCTCATCGCATTCCTTTCCCCGTATGAAATATCTGAATTCCATATAGTATCCGCATCCGGCAACCCACGTCATCCGAAGCGCACAGCGAGTCGGCGATGGCGCGGTGAGAAACGGATGCTATTGAATTCTACGCACGAGCTGACGCAATGCTTCGGCCACCGCTTCGGGATGCTCGTATGCGCTGAAGTGTCCGCAATCACTGATTACGGTGAAGTCCACGGTCGTGCCGGTCATCGCATCCGCTACCGGACCCATCACTTCGGGCGGACTTGACGGATCCTTGTCGCCGCAGATCACCGCGCTTGGTGCGCTTACCTTCGCCAGCACGTCGTTCAGGTCAGGGCGTCCTGCGGCCATGCGTTCACGCCAGGCGATGCCGGCTGCCGGCTGCTCATTGATCCACAGCGTGAATTGGCGAGCGTATTCGGCGGATTGCTTGATGCTGGAGTCCGTCTCGTTTGCCACGGCGAATCCCATCACCGGATCATGCGTGCCGGTGGCTTCGCATTCGTCGGCGATGGCGATGCGCCTGCCACGCATCGCCGCCGAATCCGCATCGCCTTTCGTGTCACACAGGGCGAGGCCCGCCACCGCTTCGGGATGCAGTCGCTGAATGTCAAGGATCAGATAGCCTCCCATGGAAAGGCCCACCCAGATGGCCTTCTCATGGCCGGCCTCACGAATCATGTCCACGTATGCGTCCGCCATGCGATCAAGGGCATGCGGGAACGTGCCGTCCGCGTCCTTGCCTCCGCTGGCTTCGTCACTCGGAATCGGACCTTCGCCCGCACCGGGCATGTCCGGTGCCCAGATCGGGAAGCGTGTCATACCGTGCTCGTCGCAGATTCGCGCGAGTGCGGCGGCGCACTGGTCCCACATGCGGTGATCCACCGGAAATCCGTGCACCAACACCACGGGAATCCCCTCCCCTTCGCGATACACGGTGTTCTTCAATTCAATCCCCATGTCATGCTCCAATCCGTCTCGCGTCATCTGCCGGCCCATGCCAGCGCCTGCCTCACAATCGTTCCATATCCATTGCCCATCTGCCCGAGGAACGTGTCAAGCATCGCACCGTTCGGATCGACCCATTCCACATCCAGCGTCTCGTCCTGAGGTCTGCAGTCACCGGCGATCGGCACTACGTAGCACAGTGCAATCGCATGCTGCCGGGCGTCGAAATAATCCGAGATGCCGGGCGTGGGGAAGAATTCCGCCACCGTGAACGGCTGCAGGCTGGACGGCAGCACCGGCAAGGCGATATCTCCCAGATCCTTGGCGACGTTGCGGGCGATCGCCTCACGAATCGACTCATGGTAGAGCACGCGCCCGGCAATCAGCGTCCGTTCGATGCTGCCGTCATCGGAGACACGCAGCAGGGAACCGACCTGCGCGACGCGGCCGAGTTCATCGGTGCGCACCGGCACGATCTGCACGTAGGGAATCGGCATTTCGCTGCGCATGCGGTTGATTTCATCGGAGCCGAGCCATCCGGGAGGATTGCCCGTTCCGCGGATGAAATCCTCCGGTGTGATGTCGTCGAATTCACCGCGCCTGCGTCCGGCATCGAAATCGCCCTCGTCGGGCACCTCATCATTCATCACTGGCATGCCTCCCATTATCGCGCACCTCGCGTAACGTTCAAGCCTTTTTTCGTTCCTCCCATAGCGGACACCGGAATGCAAGACGAATGCCGGAGGTTATATACTGCACCACACGCGAATGTAAGGAGCAGCTATGGCAACGCATGCAGTCACCTCTGAGAACTTCAACGAGGTCATCGAGGGCAACGATCTCGTATTCGTGGATTTCTGGGCCACTTGGTGCGGCCCGTGCCGCGCGTTCGGACCGACTTTCGAAAAGGCGAGCGAAGCGAACCCCGACATCTATTTCGCCAAGGTCGATATCGATCAGAATCCTGATCTTGCTCAGGCGGCCAAGGTACAGGCCGTTCCGACGCTGATGGTCGTCAAGAAGCAGCAGATCGTGTTCCAGCAGGCCGGTGCCCTGCGCGCCTCCGATCTGGATGATCTGATCGGACAGGCCAAGGCGTTGGACGTGAACGCCGCAGCTTCCGGCCGCACCGGAGCCGAACAATAGGCGGAAGTACCCCACAACGGCAATGCGCGCCCGTCGCGATCGACAAGACATGATTGCGACGGGCGTTCGCATGTGCCCCCGTGTATCTTCGGCTGCCGATAATCGAGCGCTTAGGGTAAACTGCTCTTTTAGATGCGCGCATTCCGGCGAAGCCTTTGCGGCCGCGTGCAGAACCCGAATTCGTCGAGGCCCATGAAGTCGCTTTATAGGAGCAGAATGGCTAACCACAGCAAGCATGGACGCCCGTTTACCCTGAGCCTGCCGAACAGGTCCCAGTGTGTGAAGATCGTCGCAACGTTCGCGGCGGTGGGGCTGCTGGCTACCGGTGGCATTATTTCACGTAGTTTCTATACGTCATCCACCCAGGCGGAGCCGACCACGCGTGTCACCGCCTACTCCGCCACCGATGCCGAAGCGTCCCGTGGCAACGCCCGTGAGGCTCTCGGCGGTGATACCGCATATGTCACCGTGAAGATCAACGGCAAGTCCCGCGTGGTGCCGGGCACCAATTTCACCAACGTCAAGTCCGTGCTGGAAGCCGGCAACATCACGCTTGAACCGGAAGACACCGTCTCCCCGTCGCTGACCACCAAAGTCGATGAGAAGACCGTAATCACCGTCAGCCGTGCAGGTGCTTCCGTCGAGGTCTCCGACTCGTCGATCGCATTCAATGTCGTGAAGAAGGAGACTTCTTCCCTGCCGAAGGGCCAGGAGAAGGTCGAGACCGAAGGCGAGGAAGGCGTGATGGAATCCACGAACCTCGTAACTCGCTCCGGTGACACCGTCATCTCCTCGAATATGATCAGCTCGTACGTGAAGAAAGCTCCGGTCGACAAGGTGGTTCTCGTCGGTACCGGCTCCACTTCCACGTCATCGTCGTCTTCTTCGTCCTCGTCTTCGTCCAGCAGCACCGCTTCGGTCGGGACCACCGTGCCGGCTGGCGAGATGCAGCAGTGGGCTCATGACTATCTGATTTCCAACGGTTATACCGAGGCCGATTTCACCGCGACCGTGTACATCATCTCGCATGAATCCGGCTGGAGCGTGTCCGCCACGAATCCAAGTTCCGGCGCGTATGGCCTGCCGCAGGCACTGCCCGGCAGCAAGATGGTCAGCGCCGGCGCCGACTGGGCCACCAACTACCAGACCCAGCTCAAGTGGTTCTGGGGTTACTGCGCCTCACGCTACGGCTCCATTCAAGGTGCCTACAGCTATTGGCTCGCCCATAAGTGCTACTGATTTTCACATCAAAGACCGCAAATCCCGCACGCGCAAATGTGCGGGATTTTTTCATACGTCGATCGCGGATCCGATCACCTCACCCCAGACGGCAGAGGCAATATCTTGCGAACCGTGCCGAAAATGGCACCCCTTCTCGATATACTTGAGGCGTTTATGCCATTTCTCGAGAGTTAAGGTAACCCGCATATGCGCGTCTTGTTCGTATGCACCGGCAACATCTGTCGCTCCCCCATGGGGGAACTGCTGTTCCGTATGTATACTGCCGGAACGTCCATTGAAGTGGATAGTGCCGGCACGCATAGTCTGGTCGGTCACGAGATCGACGGTTCAAGCGCCGCACTGCTTACGTCGGCCGGCATCGACTCCTCTGCATTCCGCTCTAAGCAACTGACCCGCCAGATCGCACAGGAATGCGACCTGATCCTCTGTTTTGAGGAAGATCAGCTCCATAATATCGTTGGCATTGCGCCTGCCGCCGTACACTATACGTTCACGTTGCCGGATTTTTCGAATATGTGCGCCTATTGTGCCCAGCAGAACATGATTGAAGGCTTCACGTTGCCGGAGCGCCTGCAGTCGGTAATCGCACAAGCCACGACGATTCGACCGATGCTGCCGCAAGCCGCCACCATCGCCGACCCGTATCGCAAGGATTTTTCCGCTTTTCGCAGGGCCGTGGATGCCACTGATACCGCCATCCGCAATATTATGAAGTCGTTGAGCTTCGGCACGTCCGCTTCCGCGATGGATATGCTACCGTTGACCGCTTCGCTTGCCGATGCCTCGAATCCGCCATATTACCGTGGTGACGTGATGGCCGGAAACTGGTCATGGCCGATCATGCCGTTCGATAACGCCATAGTACCGGTAGGTGTGGCTGAAAAGAGCGACGGCACCGAAACGATCGCCGATTCTTTGAAGACAACAATGATCAGGCCGGACGGCAACGATGCTATCGCACTACCGACTGAAGTTCCTTCCGAGGCCGGTCATGCCAGCAATACCGATGCGATGCCGCAAATCACCGAGGATACGTCTATTCGCGACGTGGCGGTGAATGCGGAATCCCGGAGCCGCAAGCGGCGAATCATCCTGATCGTGTCTGCGGCCGTCGTACTGGCTTTGGCCGCAACCGGCGGCACCGTATTCTGGCATCATACGCAGACCGTGGCCAAGCAGAACGCGTTCAGCTCCTGCAAGAAGTCGGCGTCCCGTTATGCGAAGGTCAAGAAGCAGTATGATTCCGCGATTCAGAGCGCGAACCTGCTTACCACGATTCCCACAAGCGAACTGGCCGACGCAAGCACCGTCGACATGTTGAAGTCGGAGCTCTCCTCCACATACGATTTCATTCCGACCACACAGTGCGTGGTTTCGCTTTCGACCGCGAATCTGACGCAGGCTGCGGAACAGAACAATAAGAATGCTTCCGCCATGGAAAAGTCGTTGAAGTCGTTGACGAAGGCCTCCGATGCCGTAACCAAGGCACATGATGCCCAAACCACTTCCATCGTAAGCGCCGCCAAGCAGGCCCTCCAGACTGCCATCGAGCAGGCCACGAAGCTGTTGGAATCCAGCAAAGGCAACGTGGCCGACGAACAAACCCGGACCGACCTGCAAAAGACGGTGGACGACGCCAATGCCCTCCTGCAGAATGATGATGCGACCATTGAGCAGCTCACCGAGGCGCGTGAGGCGATGGGCAAGGCCATGCAGGCCGTTACCGATTCCGTGGCGCAGTGTAACGCCGATAACCAGGTGTACGAGAAGCCGCAGCAGACTACAAATAGTTCGAACAGCGGGCAACAAACCTACTACAATCCGAGCGAATACAAGACGGACACTTCGACGGAAACGCCTGGCATCAATGACAACAATGACACAAACTCCAGCTCCGAAAACAAGCTGACGCCGACCAGTAAACCGACCACATCCCCGACTGTGCAACCGAATCCGTCCACCGATCCGACACAAAATCCCGAGCCCACTCCGGAGCCTACGACCGATCACACCGAGAAACCGAATCCAAGCCCGATCGCGTCCCCGAATTCAGGTTCGGACACTCCTTCTCAGTCCTCCGCAGACGCAGAGAAATAGTCGGCATACGTACCTAAACAAAAGCGAGTGGTGCGGACATCGCAGAATTGAGCCACGCTCCGATTATCAGACTGACAAAATTCAAATTCGATGATTGGGGATGCGGCTCAGATAAACCGTACTGTCCTCGCATTCCCCACCATACAACTACTCGGAAATAGCTGTCGCACTATATTTGTCGATGGCTTCCTGAAGCTTGTTGAGCTGATTGATGTATACGTTCGGATCAGCGGAAGCGGACGTGGTTGCTGTCTGCTGAGCATCGTTCAGAGCCGCGGACAAATCCTGACGGGCGTTCAAATCGTTGGAACGCACGGTACCGAGCACGCTCTGGCCATCATTGACCCTGTTGGCCAGATCAGCCTTTGCCACGGCAACGTCACGGGCGTTTTTGGAACGTTCCACCGCAGTCTTGGCGCTCAGAATGTTCTCAATTTTGTCCCCCAATTCACGTGTGGCTGCAGTAATCTTTTCATCACTGGCCTGATTGTCCTCAGCCGAGGCCGACGCGTCGCAGCCGGTGTCAATCTTCGTCTTCTCATTGCCCTTGTCAACTGCAGTGCGCAAGTCAGCCACCGTCTGCGGATCCTGCACCTGATTTTCCGCAATCTGCAAATCGTCGGCCGCACCATCAACGGTCTTCTTCAAACGTTCCGTATTGGATTGATAGATATCGACGGACTGTTGGCAGGAGCTCAGCACCTCCTGGTTATCGACATGCTGACGAAAACCAAATGCAAGACCCGTCACCACTACGGCGACTGCAACGATCGCGGCGACACCGACCAGCTCGCGGCGATGTCGGTATACGAATCCCTGTGGCTTCACTTCCGCCACGGAACCCCCGATAACACTAACTGAAAGTCCTCTGGAAGCCCCTTCTCCGGCAAGTCGATCCTCCTCTGTTAGGGGAAAATCATACGTCGTCGTGACCTGTGCTCCGTGAGCCCCACCCGGAGCATGCACATCCGGCCATTCCTTGAACTCATTTCCCGTCATACTCCACTAATCCCTTCTGACGTTTCCGACTGTCCTCCCGCACATTATACGGATGTCCCACCACAAAAAGGGGAGTCCGACAACAACCTTGCGCACACATTTAAAGGTGAATACGAAAACATACTTAGGGGAAAGTATCATACGTGTAACGGGGGATGCGGAAACCACCCTAACATGCAAATTTTGGAGAACATTCAAGGGGAGAGCATGACCGAGGCCAAGAAGAAACTGCTCATCGTGCAAGAGGCCATGGGTGGCTGCGGTCGTAACGTCGTGGATATCGTCACCGGCATCGACCACAGCAGGTTCGACGTGACGGTCGCCTACGGAACTGGCCGACTTGATGATTATTACCGCAAGGCCCTACCCGAAATGGAAAAGCATGCGACGCTCATCCCCATCCCCGAACTGATCCGGGATATTTCCGCACCGAACGATATCAAGGCATGGTTACGCGTGCATGCTCTCATCAAGCAAATCAAGCCCGACATTCTGCACTGCCATAGCTCGAAAGCGGGCGTCATCGGCCGCTCCGCAGTCATTGGAAGCCATGTGGCGAAAGTATTCTACACACCTCACGCCTACGCGTTCCAGGCTCGGGAATTTTCCAAACCCAAAAAGTTGCTGTTTGTGATGCTCGAACGAATGTTCAGCCACCTATTCACTACCTGTACATTCAACGTCTCTACCGGCGAACGCGATATCGCATTGCAGTATGGGATTGACGATCCGAATAAATTCAAGGTCATCTATAACGGCATTCCCGATATCGCATTGCCGTCGCGCGAGGAGGCGTTGCAGTCGCTGGGATTGTCCGGTTTGCCGCAGGACGCGATTATCGTCGGTTCGACCGTACGCCTGGCGGCACAGAAGGATCCAATGACATTCGCGAGAATCGCCAAGATGGTCGTCGAGCGTAATCCGCGTGCGCATTTTGTTTGCGTAGGCGACGGAGATCTGCAGGATGATGTGGCGAGGTTCGTCGAAGACAACGATCTTGGCGGTAACGTACATCTGCTCGGCTACCGGGATGATGCGGAGCGTGTCGTCACTGCGTTCGACGTGTATCTGCTGACTTCACTGTATGAGGGTCTGCCATATTCGTTGGTTGAGTCATTGCGTGCCGGCGTGCCGATCGTGGCTACGAATGTGACCGGCAGCAACGAAGTGGTGAGGCCCGGTGTGAACGGCTACCTGTTCGAGGTGGGGAATGTGGAGGATGGCGCACGACAAGTGGAACGCGTCATCGCCGAACGGTCTCGCAATGGCAGGTTCTCTCCCGATGCTGTTCGTAATACGTATCTCGACAAGTTCACGTCGGCACGCATGCTTGACGGCGTGCAGCAAAGCTATCTAGACTGAACACGTCTACCCTCGCGTAAGCTTGCTTCGCACCAGTCCGAACACCCAGCACACGGTCTCTTCCCGCAGCAGAAGGCCGGCAGCCAGCCACACCGAACAATATGCGAACATGCCTGCCACCACCTGCACCGCGCATCCCATTGACAGACCGGGAGCGTTATATAGCAACATCGACAGGGTCGCGAACGAGCACGCGTGGCAACCGCCCATACGGCATAGTCGCCCCAAGTTTACTGACTTGCAGAGCACGTCCCAGGAGTAGTGCATTTGCATCGTGCAAATGACGATCTCCGCAACCAGCATGGATATCGCCGCTCCTGTGGCACCGAAACGCGCGTCCAGCAGCAGATTTCCCGCAAGACTGATTGGCACGCCCATCAGATTAGAGGCGGCAAGCCTATTTTCGCGGTCAAGCGGAGTGAGAATGCACAATCCCAAAAACGTACTCATACAGGAAAAGAAGCTTACCAATCCGATGATTCGCACCGCAATGGCGGCATCGAGGTACTTCTCCGTGGATACCCATATGGTCAATGGTTCGGCTTCCGTTACCAGATAGCAACATAGTCCGAGACAAAGGTTGCAAATGGCACCGAAACCTTTGCCGACAAGATCGTGATATTGCCGCATGGAATGTTTCGCATAATATGACAGACGCGGTACCAGCACTCCGACGATTGCGTTGATCACGCTCCAGCACACGCCCTTGAGTTTAGCTGCAAGCTGGTAGAAGCCGACCTGCATATTGTTGGCGGAAAGCATACCCAGCAGGATACTGTCGAAGAACAGGTAGATCGATGAGGCGATTGACTGTATCGCGAACGATGCGAGCGGTTTGACGTGACGCCTGATACGGAGCGGTACCGGCGTGCGTAGGTCAATCATGTTGCCGAGCCGAATCAGATTGAGCACGTTGTTTCCACAGGTTACGAACGCCGTTATCGCGCCATAAATCAGATAGTCGCCGTCGGCCCGCACAAAAATAAGCATGGCGACGAACGAGAGCGTTTTAAACACAACGCTGCGTATGGTGATGTATTCGTACTCCTCCATAGCTTGGAAGAACCATTCCACCCCGTAGGAAAGCAGTAACGTGCTGACGAGGAACATAAGCATCAGTACCGAAAGCCCACGCAGCCTAGGTACGAATACTATGGTCAGCGCGAAGCATCCCAGTACCGTCGACGTACAGCCGGTGATGATGATGAGCAGCTCTTTGACCACGGACGCCAATTGGCATTCGTCATGGCGCACACGGGCGCATTCGCGTATGCCGTAGGCTGGTATGCCCACCAAGCAGATCGTCGACAGCCACTGTGAGATGTTCTGGGCGAAGGTGACGTTGCCGTAGCCTTCCACGGAAAGCGTCCTAGTGATGTATGGAATGGTGATAGTCCCAATCACCATGTTGGATGCGGTCAGAATCGTGTTCATCGCTGCATTGAATTTCACGGAATGAGCGAAATGCGTTGGCATCTTGAAACTCCTCGACTCAGCCCAAGACCTTGACATGGCGACGTTTGAATATGATGAGCACCTTGCGGTACAGGGCAGGTGAAAGACACAGCAGGAGCATTTGCGCGCATTTGGCTTTGGGGATCTCCGGCAGTCTCATGACACGGGGCAGAGCCTTGCGTACGAGCCTGACGGCATGCCGTTCGAAGTCCGCCCATTGCCCGCGTTGTCTTTGCAGAATGATGTTGTTGTAGGTGCCTATCGTTGCGATGAGATGACCGTACAGCATGTAATCGTACGACCGCGGATATTTGGTTCGTACCAGTTCCAGCGCGGTACGGGTCTCGTCGCTTTGCGCGGTGGTGATGCGCAGACGTAGCGTCATCCGCTCGTGCAGATGATAGCAATACTTCGGAGTGGAATCGTAAATCAGCGTCTCGGCCTTATCGATCATACGGAATGTGACGGGGTAGTCCTCGCCACTATGACGATCCACCGGGAAACGTACGTCATCGAATAGTTCACGTCGGTACAGTTTGTCCCATACCGCGACATGGAAGTATCCGGGCAGGTTCACATATTTGAAGGCTTGTTCCGAATTCATGCGGAAACGGCATTCGGTCGCATACGGCACGTATGACTCGCCGTCCTCCCCTACAAGACTGGTACCGATGATGGAGATGTCGGCTTGTTCGCGCAACAGATTACGCAATAGCGTTTCGTACATGTCCTCAGCGATGCTATCGTCCGAGTCCACAAATCCGAGATATTCACCTTGCGAGGCCTCAATTCCGGCATTACGGGCGGCTGATGGCCCACTATTGCGTTGATGGATGACACGGATTCTGGAATCCTGAGTCATCCAACGGTCGCATAATTCCGGACAACGATCCGGTGATCCGTCATCTATCAGAATGATGTCAAGGTTACGGTGGGTTTGTCTCACGATGGATTCCACGCACGCGTCCAAGGACGCCTCGACACCGTATACCGGGACAATCACGGAGATCAGCGGTTGTTCATCGGCCATACCGTTCCCTTTCGCATCCTTCGCTCAGAAAAATACCTTATAGGGCAGCACACCGAAGTTTCCTCTGATGTAGACCTGTCGGTAACACATGAGGAACGATGCGGCCAGAATCACCAGTTCCACTGCGATCTGCATGCGTTCGCTTAGTGCGGCAAGCAAAGCCGCCAGCAACCAGATGAAAAACATGGTGAAGAAAATGGACATGCGGTTCAAGGTGCCTACGCCAGCGAAAGCGTTGACCATGACCACATAAATCAGTGCTCCCGCCAATAGCAACGGCTCATTGCACTCGGATTGCACCCCTTCACGCACATTGTTCGACTGACTGAGACGCTTCCGCCATACGTAGGCGATATAAACCGACGACAACGCCAGAGTGTATAGCACCCAGAATATCGACGTTCCGGTGTTATTCATCAGCGAGTCATGCTGGTAGTGACGGTATTTGGGAATGAAACCGGCAACCCAGACGATAATGCCTCCACAGTCAAAGAACTGTATCAGGAAAGTTACGACGACAGCCGCTATGGACTGCAGTTCGAAGTGCTCGGATTGCGCCCACCATCTCACGAAAGGGAGAAGCAGTACCACGATGGATGTGATATGGAAGGTCATGGCAAGCAGCACCAAACCCAGCGCGAGCTTCCAGCGTTTCCGTTCGTACAGCATGAACGCAAGCATGCACAAAGCCACTGCGATGTACTGACGGGAGATGTTCAGGGCCGTGAAAAACGTACGCATCCCGAAAATCATCAGGCAGGAGAAGCCCCACCACCGTTCTTCAACGTACTGGTAAATGAATAGGCCAATGGCACTGTATAGCAGGAGACTCTCCAGAACGAATAGTACGGAGTAAGTGGCCCCTGACCAATGTATAGCACCATTCAGCAAGCAATAGCCAGCTTCAAAATTGTATTTCAGACATTTGCCCGAGTGTCTAAGCAATCTCGCATACATGGGACTATCCGTACCGACATTGCTAGAACGCAACCCGGAAACGGTCGTCATCATCGTCAGCATCATAACCAGGCCGAAACATCGGAATTGCCGTAGCCTTGGTATCCGCATGAGTAGACATAGCATGCAACAGACCAGCATCAGCACGCCATAAACCATGTCGCCCCCATTCTCGTCATGCCCTTCGTACCCCTAGAATCCAATCCAGCGGTAGTATCCTCGATACAGGCTGCAGAACACAGCGAATATAGGCTCTCCCGCCATCACGCAGCATGTGGCCGCACGATCCTTCAACCGGGCGCCGCTATCGGCTCGGGCCAGAACACAGTATCGTTGGATTTCCTGCCATATGGCTTCCTTATTGCCGTACTCCCGTGCATCCAATGAGGAATACACCGTGCACAGCAGAGCCAAACAGCGCGAAGCAGTTTCCTTGCCGAGTTCAGGATGCCACCGCATCATATCCTCATAAAGCCCATGCGATACACGAATCGCAGACTTCACTTTCTCATCATGAAGCGCACCATAATTCCCCATGATGCCCGAACATCTACGCCTATAGGCATACAGGCTCTCATATACCAGCGCGCTGCCCCGCGCTTCATGCATGATGCGGTAGACGGTTGCCAAATCCTCGTACAACAGGCCTTCCGGAAACACCTTACCGTCGGCTGCAATACTGAGTAGTACGTCTCGTCGACATAGCCTCGCTTGCGCCCCGCAATTAATCCGTTGACGCAGCAATGCTTTCTGAGCGGTCATTTCATCCGCGACTTTCACGTTCTTCCCGACGACTCTCATAGACGGCATTCCGTGGTCTCCATACAATCTGCAGCCGCTGCCATCACGAAACGGTCTAAGGTGGGCGAGAGAGGCACAGGGCATGCCGCTCTGCTCGATGGCGGACATGAGCGTGGACAAATAATATCCAGAGACCCAATCATCACTATCCACAAAGGAGATATACTGGCCGCTGGCATGAGTCAAGCCCGTATTGCGAGCCACACTCAAACCAGCATTCTGCTGATGCACGACTTTGAAACGTTCGTCTTTCGCGGCATATTCATCGCAAAGCAGGTCGGAACCATCCGCCGATCCGTCATCAACGAGAATGACTTCGAATGACAGATAGTTCTGTGTTGCCAAGGATTCAAGACATTGACGGAGATAACGTCGAACGTTGTATACGGGAACGATGACGCTGATGTGACTGCTGGTAGTCATACCACTTTTCCTTCTGTCGTTTGAGCTAAAATCAAGCTCACCGCATCAAGATCATCAGCTCCAGCATGGAGCCAGCAGAAACTCTGCGCACCCGTAAACTTTATTTCCATTGTGCGTACGCGACAATGTTTTGGCCGGCAAGCAACTTCCAACTAGGCAATGTCCAGCTTCTCCCAGGCTTGACAGAATACGAATGCCCGTAAATGACAATGTGCCAGGCTGTCAATTTCTTCCCCTCCTTATACACCTCTGACGGGAATCTAATGCTTTCTCCCAACGCTACCGCTTGGTTTTTGATCTCACTAATTCCCCCATTAGGATCAAAACAAACAGTCACACTCTTAGAAGAGTCCCCCGATGTCTCCTGTTGCCATATCGCATACATGGTTGTGATGTTTTTATCGGGAATGTCCATGACGTCTCCCGGTTGCAACAATTCTCCGGATCCGTTATTACTTGACGACCATCCTCGGAATATATACCCATATCTCGTGGCCGCCGCAGGCAAGGTGATTTGCGAACCCATCTTGCCTTGGATTGGTGTAATCGGATGCGGTCCACCCATTGGGTTGAACGCAACGGTTCGATACCCGCTTTCTTGCACACTGGTGGAAATATCCAGCACGAAGGATCCAGTAGGAAGATTATTACCGTTATATAAATTAGGGTTTTGAGGAACGTTATCCGCAGCATACCGTATCTGCTGAGGACTCCCTTCTATGCCTTGCAGACTGGCAACGAGTTTCCCACCACTGACTTTAGCTTGAACCGTATGGAACACTCCATCGCTTCCCGACACTTCAACTTCACTGATTTCTCCGGAAGTATCGTTTTGACAGATATGATTAGCACGAACCTTAAGCTTGTAAATCGGTGTGCAAGATTTAAGCCCTGTCCCATGCTTGAAGCTCACACTCACAGTATCTCCCGTCACAACCGCCTTCTTGGCGATTGGACCAGATGGCACCGTCTTTTTTTGCTGAATGCAAACAACTGATTTCCCATTCTCTTTCCCACTATTTCTTTGCCTAGAGGATGAAGCACAGGCACTCCCTTATCCGTATCAAGGGTGGAGACCATTCCTACATTTTTCTTTAGAGCGTAATCATTTTGAATAGAACGAATCGAATAATAGATCCAATTAGGACCGTCATATCGCGTTAGCTGAGCTTGAACGAATGGCAGATTTTCATCTCCAAAATTTTTACGTATCTTAGATAAGAAATTCGACCAGTCAAGCATATAAAATTGCTTATTCATTAAAGGTGGAACGTTGAGAGAAGTATTTGATTCTCCTTGATACCACAGAATACCCATAACGTTAAAACCGGCAAATGGCGCATAATGAGTATTCCAGATGCTCGTCATATGTTTTTTCAGAGTCGTTCCGCCCCAAGCCAAGTCCAGCACGCCGACAGGAACATCAGGCTCCTTGGCGCGAATTGCTTCCGCCGCGTACTGGGCTACATAGCTCAATTTATCTGCATCATCTTTTCCGTTGAGCCATGACTGATCGGAATAACGAAGAGGCACGTCAAAAGATGTCTCATCTTCATCTCCCACCTGATCCGCTTTAATGAAGTAGATATGCTCGTCATTCACCAGTTCTGGGAGGTCTTTCTCATCAAGCAGACCAGTAAAATTCACATCCGCCTGCGTACCGCTGTAATACAACGCATCCGATGCCTCCATATTGGACTGACCTGCAGCAACAATAACCTCACCGGAATAGACTTTCTCTATCCTCTTCACAATAGAGCCGTTAACAGAAACGCTCATCGAATACGGGTCAAGACTCGCCTCTAGCGGATCTACACTAATCTCAAATCGTCCCTCATCATTGGCGACGCCGCTTGCAGAATGATCACCGATTGTCACTTCCACGGATGCACCGGCACCAGCCTTCCCTGAGATGACAAACGGCTTGCCTCTCTGGAAAACAACGTTCTCCGTATAATAATTAGGTAAAGAAAACGTCCCATCGCACTGTGCCGTCATAGGTAGACCAATGCTTGCGATAACCAACACACAAGTAATCGCCATTGAAACAATCCACATCACTGGCATATTATTCTTAACGCGCATACTCTCCCTCAAATATCACGTAGCACAATTACCATATCTGTTTTTGAATTAATTCAATTTTAGGCTCAACGGTAAGGCGTTTCACGAAATATTATTTAATAATTTTCAAAATTCTATCTACAGGAAATCTTTGAGAAATACACGTTTTAGATTCAGCAGCGAAATGACCGGCAGCGATATACATAACTAAAAATTCGCTATCCGGAACTCCTACTAAAGCCTTTGTTTTTTTATCGATATCATCGGACATCATGGTATTCAATGGACACGCGGCCAAACCATTAGCCTCAAGAGACAAAAGCAACGACATCGAGAACAATCCACCATCCGTGAAGCCTTCATTACGTTCATTTGGCCACAAAAAAGCACTATTATCTGCAGTAATCAAAAACAAGACCGGCGGCATTGCATAACCATTAAAACCACCTTGTAGCTTCAATGCTTTTTCTATGGTTGCCTCATTCGTGATGGCATATACTCGAGTTGACTGACGATTACAGACCGAAGGTGTCTTCATAGCCAATTCCACAACACGTTGAATCTCATCTTGAGTAACCGGCTGGGATGAATACTCTCGAATTGATCGTCGAGAAGAGAACAATTGGCCAAAAGGCAATTCTGCGTTGTTTTCTTTTGAAGTAGCAGTAACCACAACGCTGCCTCCAAGGTGCGCATTAGTTTTTTCTGCATCATCCCAAATATCTTTTGGAAAAAGAGAAATAACCTCCGCGATATCAAAATGAGCAGCTTCATGCCTCGTCCGATATTCCCACAACGCTGCCAGAGCACTCATATAGACAATGTTTTCCTTATACATAGGATCTTCATCTTTTAGCTCTGCTAAAGATACAGACAAATTTCGCAATGCATTTTTTCCAAAGCCCATACGAAATTCACCATGGCTCAAGCCTTTTTCAATCTGGTGCCCATAGAAGGTCACACGCGCCTCAGATTGCGTTTTACCTCGCTTCCCAGGCTTAGCGAATGCATTATTATACCGTTTCAGTTGTTTCAAGGCTTCTGCTTTTAGCTGCTTCCATGCCTTGTATTCTTGATATTTGTTTAGAATTTTATTTGGAATAATCCTCTTGATTGCTCTTTTCACCTGCATCTGTGACACTCTTTCAGTCTAATTCTTCTTTTAAGAAATCCAACGAATATTTACGCTCAATTTCTAAACGTTTATCAACATTATTCCAATCAGGATTAATGACTTGCTCAGCTACCTCATCTTCATTTATCCCAATTAGTTTTAAAAGGCTTTCTAGACGTGAATTAGCATTTTCTTTCCATCGATTCATCACAACGGTAAAAGGCTTATGCATCATGATAGAAAAACATGTTCCGTGAAAAGAACTGGTTACTACCGTTTCTGCATTCCGGATAAGGGCAATAAATTCATCTGGACCTGCAGTATATATGTTTTTTGCGCCAGCTACCGGTGCCCAGTCGTTACTGTGCACATAGACTAATGGAATTTGATACTCCGCAGCGATCTTTTTTGCTCTGGAGACAACATCATCTTTCATATTAACCGCATAGGCCAGAATGTATCTTTCCGGCAACTTCCGAGTATGACTAGAAACGCCGCACCACTGTTCAGAAGTCAGCAGCAAAGTTGGATCAAGCACTTGCGTGGCATCGATTCCCATCTCTCGCGCTATCTTGACACCATCAGCCTCTCTGACGCCAACATGTTCGAAGTCCCTAAGGCATTCAGCAACCTTATTTGCCTGCGAAACCTTTTTACTTCCGAAACTTGCGGCATACGAATTTTTCTTTACCTCAGCAGAACCTGGAAGGAAATATTGGAAGTCTTCGCCTGTTAATCCAAGATTCCAAACCTGATCACTACCAACTATGACAGAGTCCAAATCTTGCAGCTGCGGAGCCAAATCCGCACCGCTCTTCACGGAATATAACGCAGTGACTTTTATTTTTGAATTAGAGAACGAATGCCTTCGAGCACACTTCATCAACATCTCGAATGGCAAACCAACCAGATTCTTGATATTTCTACGAGAAAAAAGACGCGGCTTCATTTCACGCTGTTCGATAATTGGAGATCTATAATCAATTACTGACGCTTCACAACTGGCATTGCTTACTACTTCTGTAAGGGCAAAACATTGCAAGACGGCACCGTAATTTAAAGTTCGATGAAAAGTTAATATTCCAACTTTTTTCTTAGTATCATGATTCATAAAATACACCTCGCATTCCTCATTAAAAACATAAACAGATACAGTCCGATTACGAAAATTCTGGTAGAAATCATGTTACGCCGCTCCATACCGGATTGCCCCTTAGCTTGATGGACATTCGACGAACACTCCAAATATGTTCAAGCCGAAAAGATTAAAGTTGAATCCGGAGTTACGAGAGCTCCTGGCTAGAGCATTACAACAGCGCACGATCCACGCACATACAATCCTAGGAACTATCAAGGCCCGGACCTTTCTCACCATAAGCCCCCGGAATGAACTGCGTCCCTTGACAGAAAACGCAAATCCAGAGAGAGCAAGACGAAAAGCATCATCGCGAAAATAGAGGCGATGACGCGCAAGAGTTCGAAAAAGACGCTATATAGTACCAAGACCAGCACGATACCAGAGCCTTTTGCGTCGTCCACCCACGTTGTGTACCTATAAGACATTGTAGCTCATGCCATCCTTCATCCTCTCAATCCCTTGGCACATGATAACCTCCGATGAGGATTTCCCCTGTTCCCCCTATCTGACTACACTTTAAGTTTCGACATGACTTTCTACATTCAATAAGGGTGCATCAGGAAAACCGGATAAGGAGAAGTTATCTACATGGACAATGGGAAACGTCTTGCAATAAATCTGGTGTCAAACCTCACTGCCTTCATCATTCAATTTGGTATCAATCTCTTCTTAACGCCTTACATCGTCAATTCTCTCGGCAGTGAAGCATACAGCTTCATTCCTCTAACCAATAACATCATCGGTTATATTACAATCATCAGTGTAGCCTTTTACTCTATGACCGGACGTTTTATTTCCGTCTCCTTAAACCAAGGAGACAAGAAACAAGGCAACATTTTCTTCAACTCCTCAACAGCTGCGAATTGTGCACTCACTGTTTTCCTATTGATTCCAACAAGTACTTTATTAATCCTGTACGTCAATAAAATCCTTATCATCCCTGACTATTTAGTCAAAGATGTTCAGTTAACATTTTTCTTCTCACTGTGCGCCATGAACATCTCCATGGCGTTAGCTTCATTTGGTGCAGTATATTTTGTAAAAAATAGAGTAGATTTAAGTGCTAAAAGAAATATTGAAGGCAATATCATTCGTGTAGCGGTACTCATCACTCTTTTCACAATATTCAGCCCGAAAATCTATTTTTTAAATGCAACAATACTTGTCGTAACATTATATTCATGTGGAGCAAATTTATACTACACAAGGAAATTGATGCCAGAAATTACAATACAGCGCAGATATATAAAGAAAAGCGCCGTTAAAACTCTTCTGTCATCAGGCATCTGGAATTCCGTAAATGAGCTTAGCACTGTTCTTCTCACAACCCTTGACTTGTTCCTTGCCAATTTGCTCGCAGGATCACTTGCCAGCGGCAGTTATTCCGTAGCTAAGACAGTTCCGAATTTCGTTCAATCTATAATTTCCGTACTGGTCGCAGTTTTCGTACCCCAACTCACAATATATTTCGCACAACACAAGCAGAAGGAAATGACATCCAACATCTCCTTCTCAATAAAATTCATAGGCATTCTCACAGCAGTGCCTGCGGGTTTCCTTTTGGCTGCGGGACAGGATTTCTTCCAATTGTGGGTACCAACACAAGACGCCAACTTGCTACACGGACTATCGGCACTAACTTTGATTCCATTGGCAATAACTTCATGTACAAGTATCATCAATAACGTATTTACAGTATCCAATAAACTCAGGATTCCATCCCTGGTACTTTTACTGTTTGGCATTGCCAATACAATAGTTGTAGTTATTTTAATGAAGTACACCTCTCTAGGAATCTGGGCTATACCAATTGTGGCTCTTGTGACCGGAATAGCGCGCAGCCTTTTCTTTAATCCAATCTATGCAACACATTGCCTTGGAGTAGGGAAGATGACTTTCTACCCTTCCATCATTCGCGGTTCCGCCTGCACGTTTGTTATGACAATTGTAACCCTAGCCTATAAAGTCTTCTTCCCTACTGACAGCTGGATGACATTATGTCTCTGTGGCGCAGTATGCACAATCATGTCTTCTCTAATTAACTTTACGATAATTTTCAACAATTCAGAACGCACAAAAGTGCTTAATATTATTACGACTCAATTTAAAAAATATTTACACAAGTAGGAACAGGACACTCTCATGAGCAAATGCACATTTATTATTCCATACTATGGAAATTTCCCGAATTACTTCCAACTCTTTTTAAACTCCTGCAAATATAATTCAGATTTCGAATGGCTAATTTTTACCGACAATAACAAAAGTTATGATTGGCCAGCAAATGTTCATGTTCATTACGAAACATTTAAGGACATGCAGGAAAGAGTGCATAGCGCTTTCCCTTTCCATCCGGAGTTGAAGACACCTTACAAACTTTGCGACCTTAAGCCAATGTACGGCTACCTATTCTCCGAATATCTCAAGGAAGCGACTTTCTGGGGTTATTGCGACTGCGACCTCATCTTCGGCAATCTCGATATGTTCGTCACCGATTCTTTGCTCGAAAACTATGACAAGATCTTCGTTCTGGGACATTGCTCACTGATTCGCAATACGAGGGAAAACAATGCAAGGTTCATGCGGCCTCTACAGGGCAGGCCTCTTTTTCAAGAGGTACTTCAGTCAGAACGTATATTCACATTTGACGAGAGCTATCTTCCCACAAATGTCAATGAGATTTTCAAACAGAGCGGCGCACGTATCTTCGCCAAAGACTATTCCGCGAACACAAGGGCACGAGGTACGGTGTTCCAAATTACTCGATACCATGACGATCTGCAGATGTATCTTACCGAGGATCCCCAGCAAGCCGTATATGTTTGGTCTTCAGGACATCTCTACCGATACTGTATGAATTTAGGAACATTCTCTCAAACGGAACTAATGTACATGCATCTGCAACGACGAAAAATGATAATCAGTGATTACAGTCTCTTGGCTAGCTCCATATTCAAAATCATTCCGGGATCGTTCGAGCCACTTGAAGTGTCAGAAGTTACTGCACAGAATTTTCGATCCATTCGGTGGAAGAAGTATGGTAATAATTTTCAACACCGAATGGATATCATTAATGGCGACATTAAATTTTGGACAAAACGAATCAAAAATTTAATTTCCAAATAATAAAATCAATATTTTATTATTTTCTGCCATAGCTCTTTCACCCACGGGATACTCCTACTTTGAATATAGTCCCAAAAAACTTCAAAGCAGGAGTATCTGTTCCAATTCACAGTAACTTTGAACAAAGCCTGCCTAATAAAATCGAAAATAATACCAATCGCAAATATCAATAAGACCCAGCCAACATTAAGCACCAAACCCTGTGCCGAATTCATATTGTCAGTAAAAGCATCAAACACTGCCTTTAAAGCATGCGCTGTCGGCGCGTACATCGAAATCACAAATGGAGCCAGTGTGGCGGATGCAATAGCGTTGACGGTCTCCGAATGGCGTTCTTTCCGCTGATATGCCCACATCAACAGTCCCAAAGCCGTGAAAAGCGACGGAAAGCTCCAAGCCTGATTCATATACGTGTAAGTGTGATTCCAGTGAACTAAAGCGCCAGCCACAGAGACCAGACTATCAAAACCTACGCCAACACCCAATCCCACCGCAATAAGCACGCTTTTAATCCTTCGAGACTTCAACAGGTCATCATGATACCAACGAACGTAAGCAAGTAATACATACTGATAGATGAACAGCAACACGTTCAAACCCATGTTAATGGGGAAGAAAGGAATAACACCCCATATCGTAAATGTCACAAGGACAAGACCACGATGAACCCTCTCCCCCGCCGCCTGTAAACAGCTATTGATAAAAGGATGGACCAGCACAAACAATACGTACGCTGTGGGATACCACCATAATCCGGAAATTACAGGTAGTATTGACTCTACCCATATCTTCAATAATTCACTCTTTGAAGCGAAAAAAGAATACACGCCGCATACGTATTGCAAAATGAAAAGAATAGCAAATGAGCCAATTGCATAGAACCACAGCTGTTTTTCCAACTGCCATACTCGACGAATGGACTTCTTGAATGTGGGTTTGCCCGCGCACATATTACCATGATGTTATTCCAAAGAACAGGCAATCACCCAATCCACCAAAATCAGTTAACAAATTGGCAAGCCAACGCACTGGTACGTTGGCGCTAGTAATATACTTCCACGTTATGAAATGACAGAAAGTAATCAACAGCATCGCGACAATGCGCAGTAATTCAAAATTTGAGTTTCTTGACGTTTTCATCCCGTCAACCTTTCTGGCGCAACTCTCTACAACAGGGGTACCACCCCACACCCCCGAATATTATAGATATGCTCTGATATGTTAGCTCTATATTAGGGTTATATTGCGAAAATAGGGGGAATATGACATCGTCACCGCTCATCAGTATAATTGTTCCTGTATATCAGACGGAACAGTACCTTCAGGAATGCCTAAAGAGCCTCTCCACACAGACCTATAAGAACCTCGAATTTCTGCTCATTGATGATGGCTCGACTGATAGGAGTTCCAAAATATGCGATGAACAATCTTCGGTTGACTCGCGCTTCCGCGTATTTCATTGTGCGCATGCAGGAATCGCCGCTTCTCGCAATAACGGACTCCAATTGGCCAGAGGGGAATTCATCGCATGGGTCGATAGCGACGATAGTATTGCGCCGGACTATATTCAGACTTTGTATGATGCCTTGTCAGCCAACGATGCCGACATGTCCATCGCGATGCACCAACTCACCCCGGATACACCCCGGACTCTCACCGATTCCATGATCTTGCGATATCAGCTCGATAACAAACTTGGAGTGCTATGGAGCTCACTCATCCGCGCATCCCTATATCGGGGAAAGTCTTTCCTCGGCTATTCTGCGAATGAAGATCGCATCATGCTTACCCAGATTTGCGCGGAAGCCCGACTCGCAACCATTGTTGAAAACGACGGATACCATTATAGGATTCGATATGACTCCGCCGTTCATTCTCCGAATGTCGAATCGATGATCAGCCGTCTCAAAGCTTTAGAAACACGTAACGAATGGGTCAAGCGTAATTACTCACGCATGTATAAGTACACTCATTACTCAAGTGTCCTTGAAGCGACAAAGGTTAATCGAATGCTCCGCAATAATACTGCTGACGGGAATACAGAAACACTGCACCGAGTAATTCATCAGATGATCAATAATCACATCTTCCGTATTCCAGTTGGCTCATTAAGTCGCTCCAGGCTCAAAGAAATCGCGGCCGGATACAAAGTCTTGATCCTTGGACAATAACCTTTCGCCATGCAGCGAGCCCCACAGTATTGGAGAAAGCAATGACGCATCCACTCATCAGCATCATCGTTCCCTGCTTCAATTGTGAGCACACCATAGAACGCACTGTCGGCAGTCTCGTCATGCAGGCCTATCAAAATATCGAGATCCTACTTATCGATGACGGGTCAACAGATGCCACTTCTTCAATCATTGATGCAATCGCTGAGCACGATAATCGAATAGTCGTGCAGCATACCGTCAATCGGGGAGTTTCCCATGCACGAAACTATGGTCTTGAGCTTGCCAAAGGTTCCTTTGTCATCTTCGTGGACAGCGACGATGCCCTTGAAACCGACATCCTGCAACGCGCCGCAGCTACGCAAGAAAGTTTCGATGCGGACATGGTCATCTTCGGCCATGCAGATATAGTCCAAGAACATCAACGCATCAATAGGCGAGACTATTCAACGAACAATCTAATCGACCTATCCTTCACCCAACGAGATGAATCTTTTTTCCAAGTCATGTTTACCTTGGAAAACTCGCGATATTTATTCTCTTGCTGGGGCAAGCTAATTCGTAAAAGCTGGATAGCCAGAATTCGATTCGATCCAGACATCAACTATGGCGAAGACACCACATGGATTCTGACGCTTCTGCAACAAGAAGGACACATTACGGCTCTGCCAGATGTTGGATACCTTTATTACGGATCATCTCAGGGGCTGTTAAATTCATTCTCCAAGCACAAGTTCTCATCCATCGTCAAAGCGCACCAACAGCAAGTCAAATTCTATTTGTGGAAACGAATGTCTGATGAATACCAACAACTAGTGCAGCTACGCTTGACCAATGATGTTTTCTGGGCCCTGCAAACACTTAAGGCCGCTGACGATTCCGTATCATCTCAAGAACGTGTGCAACTAGCAACGATTCTGACTCATTCACCCCTGCGACCGTTGTACTTACGCAATATCGAACTGGCCGCAACCAGTAGATATCTCAAAATCCTATTTATGATAGACAGCAATTTACTGTGGAAACTATACCTGCGATAAAAAGTGATATTTTCAGCAACATCCCGCTTTATTTCTTCCAAGGAAAATTCAGCAGATACCACGTCATATCACAAGGCAGCCTTCCGTCGTATCTACAGAAAGATGATAGGTTCGTCATATGGCCAGCAACCGGGAATCCGTCGCTGTCCGGCCAAACACTGTGCCCGGTCGGACAGTCCAGTACTCAGCCGCCTGAGCCGCACCACGTTTATGGTAGAACTCCCGCTTTAGATGGCCAAAGAAATCCTTCGCAGCCCCTATTGGATTTTGTTGATTTGCTATGAATACAATTTCTTGAGTACATTAAAATGTTCATAGTTGGCCATAGTATAAATTACATACGATACAGCAATGCTTACACTGACTGTCAAAATAAACAAGAGACATGTCTTATCAATTTCAAACCCTATTATGGAAAAAAGTTTGACAATAAACCACTTGACCCACAAATGAGTATAAAATATCAAAGAACTTAAGTTTCTTAACGTTTTAAAAAAAACACTATTTCTACTTTGAATACGATGATTTACAACAAAACCAAAAGCAAACCACGTCAAAGGAATCAAAAATAGATACACATCCCTAGCCCTTACAAAATCAAAGTATTTAAGACCTAGAGCTTCTATAAACATTAGAATATACGCAACAAGAAAACCAATCAGCGCATTTCTTTGCTGCATCTTAAAACCGTAAAATGCAACAATCGCACCTATTGCAACAAATAAAAGTCCTTCAAACAACCCATCCCTGGTTGTAAAGATCACTATCTTTAAAAACCTTAAAAAGCTCCAAAACTCAGGCATATTAAATTGCAATGGTCTAATAACGCCAAACCAGCTCTCCGTAAGCAGACCCATCACATAGAAACAAAAAGCTACTGCAGTTATTTTTTTAAGACTTACCTTCTTTGATAAAAGATATGATATAACAACAACAGAAAAAATCAATGCCGGAAAATACCACAGTTGCATATAATTGCCCACAAATACAATATCTCCGCAATAAGTAAAGACACCGTAAATAATCCCTCTCTCATTCATCAATATCGATTTAATCTTGAAAGGAAAGTAAATTAGCGTCCAGATAACATATAATTTTATTAATTTAACAACATATAACTTAGTACGATCTAACGAAAAATTATTTAACGACGATTTATGATATAGTAAAGACCCGGACGAAATAAAGAAAAATGGTACCGCAATCCTTGCTAACCACTGTTGAATTCCGTAGTTCAGCAATTGCAGTGTTTCATTATCCGTCAAACCAAACGGAGCTACATGTACCGACACAACCAATATTGCACATATAAATTTTGCTAAATCAATAGCATTATATTCTTGCGGACCTTCCGACCTTCCGACCTTCCGACCTTCCGACCTTCCGACCTTCCGACCTTCCGACAAAGCTTGAAGATTCATCATCGTACTACCAATTTTTATTATTTAAGCAGATGCTACAAAATATGTATAACTTTAGTTTGTTATTGATGAAATTATCTCTTATTTACCGTTCGGACCGATTTACCTAATAGAAAAGGTGCGAAACAGTTTATCACACTTGCACACGCTGAGCAAAAAACGAGATTGATAATAACCGTAGTTAAGCCACAAGCAATCTGCGTCCAGACACAGCCAGAGGTAGTATCCAGTCCGACAAGACGCAACATACTTGGGAAGTAGCTTTCAATTGCCTGATTGATACAGTAGAACACCAAAGTGTTCCTTCCACAATATGTGAAAAAGCCAAAAGATTTAGCGCTCGATCCCATCATATAGCATAATGACAGAACAAACCACATACCACCTATAGATGCAGCTAGGAAACAGAAAATATTACCGTACTGGTTCATATATGGATTAATACGCGCACCAAATATACGACCATCCAAATATGTTCCAAGGAACAACAACAATAATGCAGCCACCATATATCGTTTATTCAGTAAACGACTGAATGCGTCCACATTCTTACGCGCGATCAATCCAAGAATGAAATACGGCGCCATGGTTACAGCAATATCCACAGACCAAGGCAATGTGACGTGCACTAACGCGCTATAGGCATATCCAGCAACCAGCGCGGCAATCGATACAATAGCATACGTACGAATCATATTCTGAGTACGCTGCGCACATTGAACCAAAAAAATCCACCCAGTTCAATAATGAATAGACAGGTTAAGAACCAAGGAATTTGACCAAAACCTTCCTTTCCTCTCAGATTAACGCAGTAGCCAATAAAGTACTTCACATACCAGCCAAGAGAATGAGCATTCTTCTGGAAGGGTACCTGTATCAGGAATAGCAGCACCGAAAGAACCAGTCCAGGAACAACCAGAGTACGTATTTTGTTCCATAGGAATGGCCAGAATGAGGAGAAACGACGAATTGAAAACACAAATCCTGAAAGGAAGAAAAAGAGCATCATACAGAATGAGCTGATGTATGCAGTCGTGCTCTCAGGAAACGCGCTATACATCAGAAATACTAATAGGATGGCAATGCCCTTCGCGTAATCCACCCATAAAATACGCTGTCGATTCATCTGTCACCTATCGTCTTTCAAATAAAACTGCTGCAATCCCTCAGCGATATTCCGAACATCAAATCCGGCATTGCGCACTATGCCTGAATAATCAGACCTTCGTCTATCTTCACCCAGCAAGCTTCGGCATTGTTTCGCCCACGCATGAGCCTCCTCCCGAATCGAGCAAGTGTGCATCAGTGGCGTAACCGCCGCTTCAAAAGCCATGGCTTCTTTGGAAACCAAACAAGGCAATCCGGAACATTGAGCTTCCATATACACGAGGGCAAGTCCCTCAAATAATGAAGGCAACAAGAATAGGTCCATCGCTTGGTACAGATCAGGCATATCGGTACGAGCCCCAAGAAACATGACTCTGTCTGCAATGCCAAGCTCTTCCACTTTCTTGTGCATTTGCTGCTCAAGTTCACCAATACCGACCAGCATGAGCTTGGCGTTCGCCTCCATATGAGCGTACTCAGCGAAAATCTCCAACAAGAACAGCGGGTTCTTCTGCTGACGGAAACGTCCACAGAAACCTATGAGTTTGGTATCGTCACCAACCCCCAATTCGGCACGTACCCGCTGACGGGCATCCGGACGAAAAGCAAATTTTTCGGTGTCGATGCCATTCTTCACCCAAGTAAACGGCTTGCCTGGAAACATATAATCGGCAGCTTGTTGCGAGCAGGCGAAGTAATGAGTGGGAGCAGTACTGATCTGCTTGTGTATGACGCGATCACGATATGTCTTAATCAATGCCTTGAGTCCACTTGGCTGCGGTCCAAACTGTGCACCTGAACCAGCATTATGAGAATGCAGGATGCGTAGAGGAATTCCCGCTTCCTTAGCTACTTTAAGTGGATACGCATAAGGATAATTGGCATTCACATGGATGCCAGCAAATTCAGGATGCTCCCGAAAGAAACGAAGCAGTTCCGAATGAGATTTGATTAATGATTCGCGCTGCGAGTACATCACTCGGTAGATGCGTCCGCCCATGGCAAGGATCTTATCCTCATAAGCCAGTCTGCCTTCGTTGTGGGATTCAAGAAAATCAAACTGGACTTTACTTCGGTCAATGTTACGGTAGACATTCATAATGAATGCCTCTACCCCTCCAAAGCCACCAAGCATACCCCACTGAAGTATACGAATTGGTTCAGCCACTTTAAACCCTTCTGTTTTGCACTCAGCGATTAATGAGATATGCGCGTATACAACTCTGGAATATGCGCCATCATCCATATCTTTGCTTTGCGGGAGACGCTCAGCGTTCCATCCTTATAAACCTTCTTCGCGGCATAGGCCAGTTTTTCCCGCCAAACGGCAAGCACTTCCGCGCCCATATGCTTTGAAGCCAAGTCATAGACAATGTCGTATCTGCCTTGCATGGCGAAGAACGCGAGCGCATTTCGGTCAGCATACCCGCTTTCGGAAAGGTACTTGCAGCATTTGTCAGCAATGATGGCACGATCAAAACTATGTTCGTTCAAACTGGCGGTCGTAATGGAGTTCTTGCGGATCCGGTAACGGTACAGTGCCTTTGGATTGAAGTAGATTCCCTTCATCGTGCGGTACACGTGGGCGAGCACGTAGTAGTCCTCGTTGTTCAGACCTTCGGGGAATCGAATGCCATCCTCTCGGAAGAAGCGCGCGTCGAACAGCTTGTTCCATACCGCGCTGGCCATACGATCCCGATGGTAGAGGAAGGAACGCAACGCTTGGTCAGATGTGAAGACACGCGCCGGCAGATGCCCGTCGATATGTTCAGTGTCGCCATCTTCAAAGTTCTTCTCCGTGCCGCACATCACCACGTTAACTTCATGTTGTTCCTGCATCCACTGCCACATGGTACGCAGCATGTTTGGGTCGATCCAGTCGTCGCTGTCCACGAAAGCGATACAATCTCCCCTCGCCTGGTCAAGTCCGGCATTACGCGCGGAAGACAATCCTCCGTTCGCTTTATGAATGACGCTGATGCGATTATCTTTCGCCGCCCACATATCACATTTGCCCGGGCAAGCATCGCGGGAGCCATCATCGACGAGGATGATTTCCAAGTTGCGATAGCTTTGCTCGACAATGCTCTTGACACATTGATCAAGATACCGTTCCACGTTGTAGACGGGAACGATCACGCTGATCAGTAGCTCATCGGGAACCTCATTACTCATGCGTGCACCGTCACAATGCTTTCGGCGTCAAAACGCTTGGACATACAGGTTTCAACCTCCGGGAGGAAATGTCCGACCGCAATGTACATCACCAGGAATTCGCTATCCGGCAGATTCAGCAACTTGCGGGTGGCCTCGTCTCGCTTCATCGGCAGCATGGTGTTCAAAGGGCATGCGGCAAGCTGCTGCTCCTCAAGCGCAAGCAGCAGAGACATTCCGAACAGTCCACCATCCGTATATCCCTCATTGCGCTCATCCTGATTCATGAAGGCCTGATTGTCTGCGGTGAGCAGAATAAGTGCCGGTGGCATCTTATATCCACGGAATCCGCCCTGCAGCGGCATCAGCTTGGCAATCAAATCGGCATTGGTAATGATGTGCACACGCGTGGGTTGACGATTGCATACCGATGGGGTGCGCATGGCGATGGCCACGGCTTGCTCGATGTCTTCGGCGCCGACCGGCTCGTCACTGAATTCGCGTACGGAATGGCGTGCTTGAGACAGCTGGCTGTACGTAAGCTCCGCATTATGCGTTTTATCGGCGGCTTTGATGGTCAACACACCTCCGACATGCCCCTGCGCCTGGCCTATCTCATTCCACAGGTCATCCGAAAAGAGGCAGCGCATGTAAGCAAGATCATAACCATTGCGTTCATGACGCGTACGATATTCGTGCAGCGCGCAAATCGCGGATTGGAAGATCTCATTGTTCGCATATTGCGTGTCAACGTTGCACAGAGCCGCCAACAAAGGAGCAAATTGAGCAAGTACGCCTTTGCCGAATCCGAAACGAAAGTCCCGATGGCTCAATCCTTTTTCAATCTGATGGGTGAAAAAGATGATTCGGGTTTCCAGATGTGCTTTCCTCATGGATCCACGCCTGGCGTAGTTTCGTCTGAAACGCCTCATCTGGTGAATGGTTTCGCGGCGCAATTTCAAGGAGGATTGCACCCCGCGCACCCACGCAATCAGTGACTCGGGGACAATGCTTTTCAGCTTCTCTCTCATGTTTCCTGTCCTTCTAGTCCTTCAGCGCATCACGCAGGTATGCTCTGGAGCGTTCGACTTCACGCCCCAGTTTTTCATTGGTAGAACGATAATCGATGGTCGAATCGTCCCAAGCCTCGCCCTCGATGAGCTGCCTGCTGTCCAATCCACACAGCTTGAGCAGCGAGCTCATACGATCGTCCATGTTGACTTTGCCGTTGTGCTTGCCGCGTACCACATAGAACTGCTTCTCGAATTTGATGGAGAACGCCGTGCCGTGGAAGGATGCGGACAACACGTAGTCGGCGTTCTTGATCAAGCTGAGATAATGGTTTGGCGCAGCCACTTCAAGCAGATGGAAACCATACTTCTTCAGGCCATAGGACTTATTGCCAGTGAACATCACATATACCGGCAGCCCCTTGCTCTGTGCAAACGCCTGGACCGCCTTGGCCGCGGAATCATTGAGTTCGATGGAGTCAATGGCGTAGTAGAAGATGTACGGCTCATGCACCAAAGGTGCGTCGGTGATGGGATCATACGCATCGGCATCAATCAGCAACGTCGGATCGAGTACCTGTTCCACATGCTGCGGCACCAACGGCTGCAGATATTCCTGCGCGGTCAGCTCACGCACCGCGATGGACTGGTAGCCGGACAACAGTTTGGCATAATGCTCGGCAAGAGCCTTGTCTTCCTTTTTGTCGAGGATATGGCCGCCCATGCTAGAAGCGTAGGAAATCTTACGTCCTTGATGCACGAAGCTCAACAGGTAGGCGTCGGAGTAATCCCAGGCGTCCGTGTTCCAGATTTGATCACTGCCTGACACGAAAACATCGTACTTGCCATTGAGATCCTCCAACTGTTCGACGGTTTCATAGAACTTCGGAGTAAGGCTCAACGCCTTATGCTGCAAATTCACAAAGTCATCGTGACGTTGCTGAATCAGCTTGTGGTGGAAGAAGGCATACGCGTTCTTGGCAATGTCCTTCGGACCGGACACCTTCTTATACACGTCATACAGATACTGCTGGCGCGGCGTGGAAAAATCGATGACGTCGCATTCATGGCCGAGCTGTTCAATGGCTTTCTGCGTGGCGAACGCCTGCAAGAACGAACCATTATTGTGGGCTGCATGGTAGGTAATCAGTGCTGTCTTCATTGCATCACCTCATGTAGTAGTCGAATCCAAGACTGCGTAATTAGGCGCATTCCATATCGTTCGGCATTACTGCCGCTCATAGATGAATATTCGACACGCTTGGCCCTGTCATCAATCAGTGTGTTGATGGTTGCGGCCATGGTGTCAATGTCCCCCAACGGCACGACCGCACCGTTGACTCCATCTTCAATGACTTCCGATGGGCCTGTTGGACAATCGAAACTTATCAGCGGCAGACGATGCGCCTTGGCCTCAAGCAGTACCATCGGCAATCCTTCAAAACGGGATGTCATCACGAACATGGCAGACCGTCGGTAATATGAGTCCATGTCGTCAACACGTCCCTTAAGAACCAGCTGGTTATCCAAGCTCGCATCGTGAATCATTTGCTCTAGGACGGGCCTATCCTCGCCTTCTCCGAGAACCATCCACTGCCAATCTGGATGATTCGGCAAAACCTTGCTCGCAACTTTGACCAGCAAATCGAAGCCTTTCTGGTAGGTCAGCCGTCCGGAGCTGAGGATCAGGCGGGAGTCAGCATCATAGGAAACCTCAGTAGGTGTTCCCATGGGATTCGCAATCGCCATGATCGGACATTTCAGCTTGAGGTTGCCTTCATAAAGCTTTCTGTCGGTTTCGGTCAATGTCACGATGGCATCCGCACGTCGTGCCGCCCAACGGCGGGTCAGCTTACGGTAGGGCACTCCGGGATTCTGTAGGTAATTGAAGTGTTCCCATGACACCACCTTCACGCCGGTACTATGCTTGACCGGTAATGAGTACATATCCAAGATACCGTCAATGTCAATCAACACATCGATATGCTGGTCATCAACAATGTTCCGCAATCGTCTGCAGGTATCGAAATAGTGTTGCATGCCATGCGTGACTGTCGGGTACAGCGCAAATCGGTGGATACTCGGATCAATCGAGAAGAACGGACTATCGCATTCCTCGAACAAGCTAACGAACGAAATCTCGTAATCGGTCCGTGCCAAAAGCTCGTTGGCAATCATGATGGACACGTTTTCCGTGCCACCTGATCGGGTGATGTCGCCGGAGAAAAACCCAATATGCATCAGGCCTCCATCTTTCCAGCCACATTCGCATGTCTGCCAATGCGTCCCTTAATCTTATTGATGTCCTGTTTCCATTGGGACAAGCGCTGATTCTGTGAAAATACCAGCAACTGCAACACCGGGAAGGTGGCTGCCTCATGACGAACCCACGAACCAAAATCCGGTTCGAACAACACAGACGCAAGCACATAGCCCAGGAAAATCGAAATGGCCAGAAACTGCGTCTCATCTTCAATCTCGTCGAGTTTGCCGAACAAGTGCGCCAGATATACGGTCACGGCGACCTGGAAGCAGAAGAACGGTAGATATTGTATGCCTTTTACCGCCAACTCGAGGGGAATCATCATGCGGAACGCATTGATCAAATAATTCAGCAGGAACAATGGCAGATTCGAGGAATTGTCTCCACCAACCCAGTTCTTGATGATGGTGACGCTGTCGACGTCATCTTCTCGACCGTTCAGGCTGTAGTCGCGGATGCCCATGATCTGCTCGTACTCGTCGTGCATGGCCACACTAGTCACCACCATCATCACGCACACCAGCACATACATCGTCACCGTCGTGATGATGATCTTGACCGCAGGAGGAAACTTATGATTCTTGCGGAACATCGTCAAAATGCAGTAAATGGCAAGCACAAGCGCGGCAATCAGCACATAGTAGGAACGGAATACCTTGCTCTCGAAATACAGGATTACCGTTGCAAAAGCAATCTTCATGGTCGAACTTTCAATCGGCATCAGTAACACCAGATAGACCGCCATGAAGAACAGGAATTGAATAACATCCTTACCGATGTTGAACACGTAAATATTCAATAGGCCGATGCAGGCCAGCAAAAAGATGGCTTGTACCATGTCGGGTTCGGGAAGTTTGAGCACCATGAAAAACACGATTACGGTCAGCAACATTCCTAAGAACCAACTCCATTGGCTGATGGAGGTGAACCCAAAGATGTTGATGGCCTTGAAGAAGTTCGCCGCGACAATATAGCTACCGGCCCAAGCCTTTACCCTCATATCTTCATTGACCATGCCGACGATGCGGTTATTATCGTAGAAGTATTTTGCCGGAAGCATCATGGTCAGCAACTTGGCTGCCAGCATCACAACGAAAGTGAGAACCAGAACAGCATTCTTGTTACGGCTCTCCCACCAGCTGCCTTTGTTCCCAAGTCCAAGCTCATTGCTCATGAATCGTAATCACCTCAAACACGTGTGGATTCGGCCAACGCGTCCACATAGAACCTTTGCAACCATTCCGCGTTGGCCTTGATGTCGAACCCCGCCTTGGTCACCTTGTCCGTGCCTTCCGTGCGATTGGTTCCGGCGTATTCGGCATGCTGGTCCAGAATCCGTTTAGCCCATTCTGCAGGAGTGGCATTCAACCCGATAATCTGCACATTCCCCGTCACATCGCACTGTTCGGGCACACGATCGGAAATAGTGCACGGCAAGCCGGACGCCTGTGCCTCGATCATGGTCACCGGCAAGCCCTCATACAGGCTTGGCAAGATAAAGGAATCCATACCTTGCAACAGTCGATTTACATCGCCGCGCACGCCAAGGAACTCCACGGCACCAGATAGACCGAGATCGTCAACCTTGGCTTTAATTTGGTTTTTCAATGCGTCGTTCAGCTCTCCGCCGCCTACGAGCCACAGCACACTGTTCGGATGACGCTTATGCACCTCTGCGAAGATGTCAATCAGAAATGTATGGTTCTTTTGCGGGAAGAAACGCCCTACATGGCCGAGCACGAAAGTACCCGAATCGGTGACGCCAAACTCCTCACGCACCTGCGTTGCGATGGCAGCATCGTATCGGTAGGCCGACGTGTCGATGGCGTTACGTTGCTGAATCACTCTGTCACGGCTCTTCTCACCGTACAGCCAGTCTCCCGCTTCGGTTCCGCATGCAAACATGTGCGTCACATACTTCGGCAGACGCATACGGAAGTATTCTCGGAAAATGGATTTCAGATTGAAACCGACCGGGCGATTATGCGCATGTGCGATACGTACCGGAATGCCTTTTTCAGCCGCGATCCGTAACGGGAAGTAGCTACGTTCCTCAAGATTCGAATGAATGATCCGATATTCCGTGTGCTGCTCGAGGAAGTTGCGGAATTCACGCTTGTACCGTCCGAAATACTGCGGGTACATTGGGCACATGCGGTAGATGCGTCCGCCAAGCGCCTCGATTTCATCCTCGTAGGCCGCACGGTAATCGCGGTTCACCAGAAAATCGTAGGCAACTTTGCTACGGTCGAAATGGCGCAGATAATTCATCATCATGGTTTCGGCGCCGCCACGATCCATCACCGTGTCAAGCACCAGTACCCGAAGCGGAGCATGCTCAGTCATGGCGGACCTCTTCTTTGAGCAGCTGCTGTTCCAAGCGGACCACGGTATTGGAAGGAATGTTCTCGGCTATCACGCATCCGGCGCCAATCACGCAGTTGTCTCCGATGGTGGCGCCTTTGAGAATCGTCACATTGCTGCCGATCCAGCAATGCTCGCCGATTACCACCGACGCCGTGGAATAGCCTTGGCCTTTGATGGCTTCCTTCTCGTCGGCAAAACGATGATTGTGATCGTACACACGTACGTTCTCCCCGAAAATCGTTTCGCTGCCGATCCTAACCTCCTTGATGGCATGCACCGCGCAATCGTTGTTGAAGAAGACATTGTCTCCGATGGGTAATGGTGCCACCCATCTCGGCAGTCAACTGCAACCCCTTGCGGAAATGCAACGATTTGCCCCAGTGGACGGATTTGCCGTAAATAACCTTATAGAGAGACTTCAGCAGCACTCCGGTAAACCGGTACCACAGCTTCACCACTACCATCGGAGTCCCCTTACTATGCAGACATGAACCAGTTACGTAAGCCGTTGCTTACTTCTTGGAGCGAGCGGCACGCGACTTGGACTTCTTCCTAGAGGAGGAGCCGTCTTCGTGGTCTTCGTAGTAGTAATAGCTGGAACGGCCGGCGTTGTTCACAGAGACCATATTCAACACCACACCACGAATAGCGGTCTTGGACATGCGGAATTCCTTCACCACTTCACGCAATGCCTTCTTCTGTGCAATGCCCTGCCCCACGACCAACAGCAGTACACCACCCTGTTCCGCAAATACGGCTGCATCGTTGGCCACGGTCATAGGAGCAGTATCGATGATTACGTAGTCATAACGTTCAGCGGCCTGATCAATGAGCTGGCGCATAACATCAGACCCCAAAATAATGCCAGACGGTGTCTTCTGCTCTTCGGCAGGCAACACATGCAGGAAGGATTTCCAATATGGCTGGATGGCTTCTTTGGCGGAAACTTCGCCGGCCAGCAACGAAACCAGACCGACGCCACTGTTCATGCCCAAGGCCGGAGCCACGGAGGGATGACGCACATCAGCATCAATAAGCAGCACACTCTTGCCTTTTTCAGCGAACGAGGCAGCCATGTTCACCGACACCGTCGTCTTACCCTCACGGGGGTTGGCGGAGGTAACGATGATAACGTTCGGCTGCTTCAAATCTTTCGGAGTGACAAAAGAGATGTTTGTAGTCAGACGACGGATTTCCTCTGCCGCACGTCCCCGAGGCTTGGCAATAACAGCAGGAACGCCGTCGGACACCGTGTGTGTTTTTGGCACGGAAGCGAGTATCGGATCACGAACGATGGATTGCACATCGGCAGCGTCATTAATGCCTTTATCGAACATCTCACGGATGACAGCACCCAACATCGCGATGATGGCACCCGCAACAATACCGATGGCAAGGTTTGCCTTCACGTTCGGAGAAGAAGCGGAGGTAGGTTCCACCGGGGCTTGGATAACAGCGAAGGAGACGTTAGTGCTGACGCCAGCCATCGCATCAGCTTGTTTTTTCAGCTGCTTCACCAGCTCATCGACAATACGCACGGTTTGTTTCGGATCGGAATCCGTAGCATAGATATAGATAATGGACGAAGCGTCGTTAGACACTGCCGAAACGTTGGAGCGCAAAGCTGATGGTGTGGTGTGGAGTCCCAGATTGTCTATGGTGGCTTGCAATACTTCATCGGACTGTACAAGATTTGGGTACAGGCTGGTCGGAGACGTCCCATTCGAATACTGCTGGTTCGAAGTAGCCGTATCTCCGCTGGACAATGCGGAACTATACTGTGCCAGTATCTCGGTGCTCGCCGTATACACCGGCGTGGTCGTGAATGTTTTTCCCGCGACAACGCCCACCACCGCGCAGAACAGCACAATTTCCACAATCCAGTGCTTCTTGATGGCTCTCAACACGTCCGATATAGTCATGTTCCCTCTCATTCTCACACTGAAGCGGGCACTCCACCCCACTTGCCGAGAAACGCTCAGTCTTTCGTAGGCTATCTTACCGGCCACTCTGACAAGAACAGACCCCTATTTAAAAATCGGATAAACCCCCTCTCATACCAATTCAGCATGCACCCTTACGACCGAGTGCTGCACCGACGGTACCGAACGGCAGTGCCATGTTGCCCAGCACGGACCAGTTCCACACGTAGCTCACATATCCAACACCTCGGATTCCATAGCACTCAGATCGGAACGGCCAGACACCTGCCATGGACCGGTCATGAGAGACGACAGCAGAATTGCGATGGAAGAGATAACTAGGTTTAAACACGCGTTTAGCAATGGAGCCCTACCGGGACACAGTTCAATCCGGTAAGGCTCCGTCACTAAAAAACGTCTCGTCTTTCTAATGATCAGACAGCGGAATCGAGCATCAGGCTTCTTCCGATTCGGACTTCTTGCGGCCACGCTTCTTCATCACACCCGCTTTGGCGTCAGCCACGGAGAACATCGCCACACGCTCTTCCGGATAGAAGGTTCCCTGCATGGACTGGAACGTCACCTGTCCGTCCTGAGGCTCATCAAGCTTGAAATACTTCAACACGGAGTCGAGAACCATGACATCCTTGATGTTCACAGAGGCGGTCTGCTTGCCTTCCGGCTTGCTGAACTTCACGGCATTGGCATCGGACTGCTTGCATGGTTTGACGGCAAACTGCTTGGTCTTGTCGTTGATCAGCACCTTAACATACGCCGGATATCCGAGTGCGATCGCAGTCGCCTTGTTGAAGCGCACCACATCCTTGGTAATCAGCATGGAGAGCTTGCCACGCGGTGCAGTCATATTAACTTCTTCAAAACCCTGTAATACCGACATTCTTTACTCCTATTCGAAAACAATTTTAACTAAATTTACCAATAAGTGTACTGCTTAATAACGGTAATTCAAATTCGAATAGGATTATTTTTGAATTTAATACGATCCCGTTCCACGGAATACCACTAAAACTGTTTTCGCAAGAATGGCCAAATCGCCAGTAATGGACCAATTTTCGATATAGGAAACGTCCAAATATTCACTTTGCTCTTGGGAAAGATCGGAGCGTCCGGAAACCTGCCACGGTCCGGTGATGCCGGGCTTGACCAACAGTCGCGCCGAATATAATGACCCGTAGCGCGCCACTTCCTCAGGCAGTGCGGGGCGCGGCCCCACCAGCGACATGTCACCTTTCAAGACGTTGAAGAATTGCGGGAATTCATCCAGTGAGGTCTTTCGAATAAAATGACCGATTTTGGTAATGCGCGGATCGTCTTTCATCTTGAAAATAAAACGATCGGACTGGCCACTTTCCTCTGCGAGTTTCTTCTTCAACTCCTCGGCATTGGTAACCATGGAACGGAACTTATACATTTTGAATGGGCGGCCATGCAATCCGATACGCGTCTGTGAGAAGAACACCGGACCACCATCATCCAATTTGATGGCAATGGCCACACCCAACAGCAACGGAGAGAATACGATCAGCGCAAGCGCCGAGCAAACGATATCAAGTACGCGTTTGACCGCATACGCGGAGTTGGTGTATTGCGGCAGACTGGCCAGCAGCACGGGCTGTTCCGTGGTGTTACGCAGGTACAGGCGATGGCCGCTGATGTCGGCCAACGATACGGACAACGCCAATTCCATGCCCAAGGATTCGATGGCCAGGGACATGCCATGCAGCATTTCGGAATCGCGCGACAACACATCGGCTATGTACACCTCCTGAGCACCAAGGCTTTCGCAAGTGCGCGGAAATGCCGAATTGAACGGGATTACCTTGAGTTTGTCGGCACCGGGAATGTTGGGATCCGGTACGAATGAGGTGACCACGTAGGCGTCGGGTTCATGCAGATCCGCTTCGATCGGGCAGACTGCGATCGGTTCATAGCCCCAATTGGAATAGTCGGCCATGGTGCGCAGGGCGGTATTGATGCCGACGGATGATCCGACCAGCACGGTCTTGTATTTGCACCGTCCGTTCCGACGGTTGCGATGCAGGCTCATACGCATCTGCCAACGTTCAATCACCGCCAGAAAGAACGCGATGACCGGTGCTGTGATCAGTGCGGTACGGGGCAGGTCGAGATTGAGTGTGAACGACAGGCTGCAGTACAACAGGACGGTGAGCAGCGAAGCATTGATAATCTTCGCATACAGTTCATAACCATCCGCCATGAGATGTCGATGGTACGTGCCGGCAAGTGCCAGGCACAGCACCCAAATCAAGCTGAAGCAGAACAGGAACAGCCCGAACGGCATGGATCGTACGATGGTGACGTATGCTTCACCGTTGACCAGCAGGCTGATCAGCAGCGACAGCAGCATCACCGCGATGTCGAGAACGACCATGCAACTTACGAAAGCATATCGCCATCGTGGGCGCCGATCCGCGTTGCGTGCCCTCCGACTCCGCATACCACCCTTGTCTCCGGTCGGGAACGGCGTATTGGAGAAGGTCATTGGTTCGAAAGATGTGGAAGGTTGGCCGGAATATGCCTGATTCTGAGTTTTTGCATATGTCTGACGGTTCGTATGCGAGGAAATCATATGAATCTCCTGCGTACGGGCATGCTCGTCGAATTCGATTGCCTCACCCTGCATGGGCATACGGTCCTCTTCTCTTCGCCTCATTCATCGAACGGCTGATATCACAGTATCACATAGGTCCCCTGAAATCGGGTGCCTCAACGGTATACGGGTGCATCATCTAAGGAAACACAACAATCCTGCAAGAAAAATACCCTCTGAAGTCGGTGGTGTGCGACTATGTATCGAGCAAAAAGGGAGGCAGTCGGAATTCATTCACCTTAATCCGAAGTGTCGGATTCAGAGGTGTCGTTGGACGTACCTGAGCTCGATGGTGTGGTGGGGCTTGGAGACGGATCCACAGGAGTCGTCGACGAACTACCGTCATCCTTCGGTGTTTCGGTGGCACTTTGCGAAGGCGATTCGGATTCGGTGGAGGCCGACGGTTCAGGTACGGTTGTGGTGGCACCACGTCTGTAGGTGTTCGTGTTGCCGTTCGTATTGGTGTTGGCCTGATTTTGCGCGTCAATGGAGGCGTTCACACTGTCGGAAGCGGAGGTTATGCCGCTGACGGCGTCCTGCATGGCCTTAGTGTCCGTGCTGTTGCCGTCAATCAGCGCCTGTGCGGTGTCGATGGCGTTTTCCAGCGCCACGCGTGTGGAATTGTCGGCCACCTTGTACAGGCTGCCATCCAGTAGCTTCTGCGCGGCATCGATGGCGTCCTGCAGATTCTTACGTGCTTGATCGATGGCGTCCTGCTTCGTTTTGGCTGTCTTGCTGTCTGTCACGGCCGTGGTCGCCGAAGTCAGCGCTTTGGTGGTCTCCTTGATGCCACTGATCTGCTTGCTCATTGAGCGGGCATGCTGACGTAGCACTGAATCGGACTGTGATGCTTCGCATCCGCCTATGGTCTTCATGTTTTGCGCTTTGGTGATCGCATCGTTGAGCTTCGTCAACGTCTGCGCGTCCATCACTTGATTGGCGGTGGTGCTCTGCAATGCGGTCGCCTTCTTCAGCGCAGCGGCCATACTTGTATTGGCGGAATCGTACTTGTTTTTGGCTCGTTCGCATGTCGTGACGGCAGCGCGACGTTCCTGTGAGGTCTGACGATTATGCCATGTCAGGATCAGACCGATAATCACCGCCACCGCAATGATCGCCGTAATTACTCCTATGATGATCTTTTTGGCATTCGATGGCTGTTTAGGCAGGATTGGAACGAGTTTCAGCGGATCATGTTCAGGGTCGTTGGAAATGTCTTCGATGGAGCCAGCCGTCTTGGCTGCGGCATCCGCAGCGTTGTCGGAGGACGGCACATCGAACGCCTGCGGAATGGATGAATCCGCCAACGGCATGGTTTCAGCGGCATCCGTGACCTTGGTGGTCACAACCGGAGTTTCGACGGCAGGTGCCGTGATGGTCATCACAGGTGCGGCGTTCTCGGTCTCCGCGTCAAGTTCGGCTTTGCCCATGGAAGAGATGACCCGTCCACTCTCGGAAAGCGGCTCCTCAGTGGCGAATTCCGACTCGGAGAAGCTCAGCGGCGGAATATCCCAGAACGTATCGACGATATCACGGGAGCGGCTGGCCAACGCACCTTCAACAGGCTTGGAGTCATGCTCGTCGTTACCCATACATCCTCAATTCCGTATGCATCTGCCGATACCAGCTCTTAAATCACTAGTTTATATTCCGTTGCTCACAATATGCCAGAACGCATATGAAAGGGCTCCCGCCAATCGACGGGAGCCGCAACAACGGCAATCAGTGCCTCTTGCCCTTATGGGTACTGCGAGGCGCTCCGTCTTCGTAATAGTAGTAATAATTCGAATGCGAGTGGACCTTCTTCGGGTCGGCGAAGTTGAAGATGAAGCCGAGCACCGGCACTTCAGCAGTATGAAGCGTATCGGCGACCTCCTGCAACTCCTTCTTCTCGCACACACCACGACCGGTGACGAGCACCAGGCCTTTGGCCCAACGACCGAATACGGCACCATCGTTGGATACGCTCAGCGGGGCGGTATCGATAACCACATAGTCATACTGGGTGAGTGCCTGCTCCACCATAAGCTTCATGGTTTCGGAACCCAGCAACACACCAGCATTGGCCGGGCGCTTACCCGCAGGCAGAATGTGCAAGCTCTGCTTCCAATAGTTCTGCACCACATCCTTCGGGGTCATCTGGCCGGAAAGCACGTGCGCCAGTCCGGCAGTGCCTTCGAGTCCAAGATGATGGGCCACGGATGGGTGACGTAGATCGGCGTCGATGAGCAGCACCTTCGCGCCATCTTCGGCCAGAGCGGCCGCAGTGTTGATGGCAGTGGTGGTCTTGCCTTCGGACGGCGACGTGGAGGTGATGACGATCAGTTGCCCGACGCCACTGGTCTTGTCGGTCTGCAGGAATTCGATATTCGTGTGGATGCGGCGGAATTCCTCGGCAATGGCACCGTTCGGCTGCGATACGATGACCGGACGCTTTTCGGTAAGAGATTCATCCTGCGGCACGGAGCCCAATGCGGACGAACCAACCACGCCACGCACGTCGGAGGTATCCTCGACCTTGGTGTTCAGCAAATCCTTGATCAGTGCGGCGAATACACCCACGATAATGCCCAAAACCACACCGACTGCAAGATACAGCGCGGTCTTCGGCGAACTCTTCGAGGTCGGCGTCTGGGCCTTCTGCACGATGGACATCTTCACCGGCGACTTGTCGGAGGTGGAGTACAAATCGTTCTGGATGACGTCCTGCAGGGATTCGGCCACCGCGTTGGCGATGTCGGCGGCCTGCTTCGGATCGCCGTCCACTGCTGAGATATTTACGAACGCCGTATTGGTGGGGTTGGTGACGGTCAGTTGACCGGCCAGTTCCGCAACGGTCTCATCAAGACCGAGCTCGTTGATAACGGGCTTGAGCACCTTTTCGGTGGTGGCCAGCGTCGGATATGAAGTGATCTGATTGGAAATATAGCTGCCGCCGGTGCTCTGTTGGCTGATGTCGGCGCCTTCCTGCGAGGCGTTATAGGTAGCCATGGTCTGAGCCGTCGCCGTGTATTTCGGCGGAGCCAGGAAGGTGTAGGTGCTCACACCAGCGACTACCACCACGAATGCGATGATCGCAGTGACGATATGCTTACGAATGATTGTCAGCAGACCCATAAGGGTGATGCCGTTATCCGTCTCTTCAGATGCCCCTTGCGGCACGACAACCTGCTGAGCGTTAGTGTTCTCTGCAGAAATCACTGGATTCTCCATCTCATGTGTGCAAATCAAAAGCCTATTTTGGAATGTCCCCTCACAGGGGGTGAAGTCACCGCTTGTCGGTGTTGGGCACGAGCATGATCTCACCGTCGGCAATACCCTGCAAGTGCTGGCCGTACGGGCTTTTACCGTACCGTTCGGCAGATTCCACAAGCTGCCCACGACTAATCCACCCGTTCTCGTAGGCAATCTCCTCGACAATGGCGATTGGCAGGCCCTGCGCATGCTGCACGGTACGCACGAACTCACCCGCCTCGAACAGCGAATCCATCGTGCCCGTATCCAGCCACGCATACCCGCGGCCCAGCGTACGCACGTTCAACGCGCCCGCATCGAGATACATGCGGTTGAGGTCTGTAATCTCCAGTTCGCCACGCGGACTCGGCTTGACCTGCTTGGCGAAATCGACCACACGTTCGTCGTAGAAGTACAGGCCCGTCACCGCGTAATGCGATTTCGGCCTGGCCGGCTTCTCTTCGATCGAGATGGCCTTCTTGTTCTCGTCAAACTCAACTACGCCGTAACGTTCCGGATCGTCCACATAATAGCCGAATACACTTGCGCCCTCGCCGGATTCCGCCTTGCGTACCGCGCCGCGCAGCGTAGCGCCCAAACCATTGCCGTAGAAGATGTTGTCTCCCAGTACCAGCGCGCACGGTTCGCCGTCGATGAACTCTTCACCCAGCAGGAATGCCTGCGCCAGACCATCCGGGCTGGGTTGCACCTTGTAGGAGAAGTTCACGCCATAATGCGAACCGTCGCCCAGTAGCCTTTCGAAGTTCGGCAGATCCTTCGGCGTGGAGATAATCAGGATGTCACGGATCCCGGCCATCATCAGCACGCTGAGCGGGTAGTAGATCATCGGCTTGTCATACACCGGCAGCAACTGCTTCGACGTGACCGTGGTCAACGGGTATAGACGGGTTCCGGATCCGCCCGCCAGAATGATGCCCTTCATTGACTTCTCCTTACCTATGGCGTCCCTTCGACGAAGGAGACGGGTTCAGTTCTTCAGTTCCTTGGCAACGTATGCCTTCAGGGATTCTTCCCAATCCGGCACGTTCAGACCGGTCCGTTCAATCTTCGCGAGGTTCAGCGCCGAATTGGTCGGGCGCGGACTGACCGGGTTCTTCGCATTCGCGAAATACTGGTCGGTCGAAATCGGCTTGACCTTGTCGCCGTTGCCATTCGTTTCATCGAACACCGCCTTGGCGATGTCCGCCCAGGACTTCACCGCACCGGAACCGGTCAGGTTGTACGTGCCATATTCGGCGTTCGTATCCAGCAGGTGGAAAATCGCCTCGGCCATATCTGTGGTGAAGGTGAGCCGGCCGTACTGATCGTCCACCACGGTCACCTCATTGAGCTGGTCGTTCGGGTCGGCCACGCGATCGGAGAGCATCATCATGGTCTTCACGAAGTTATGGCCTTCACCGATCACCCACGAGCTGCGTACGATATAGTGGCGAGGCACGTTCGCCACGGCGATGTCGCCGGCGGCCTTGGTCTGCCCGTACACACCCAACGGCGCGAACGCCTCGGTCTCGCTGTGCTCCTTCTCGACGCCGTCGAACACGTAGTCCGAGCTTACGTGCACGAGCGTGATGTTGTGTTCCTTGGCGATTCCGGCCAGCAGGGCCGGTCCTTGCGCGTTCGCCTTCCATGCGATGGGTCGGCCTTCGTCGGTTTCGGCCTTGTCCACGGCCGTGTAGGCACCGGCATTGATGATCGTACCGTACAGGCTCCAATCGAACTGGTCGTATTGGGTCGGGTCGGAGAAGTCGAACGTGTCGATGTCGTTGAATTCAAAGCCTTGCAGACCGTGGGTCTCCACGTAGTCGCGGATTGCGTGGCCGAGCTGGCCGTTGCAACCGGTCACCATCGTGCGACGCGGCGCCATGGGCTTGGCGTCCTTGAGCATTGGATGATGCAGGTCGGCTTCGCTTCGTTCGGATTCCTCAAGTGGGATCGGCCACGGAATATTCAGTTCCGGGTCGGCGAGGTTCACGAAAGTGTAGGTCTTCTTCTGTTCCAGGCTCCAGTGCGCGTTCACCAGATACGTATACGCGGTGCCGTCTTCAAGGGCCTGAAAGCTGTTGCCTACGCCACGCGGCACGTAGATCGCCTTCGACGGATCCAATCGGGTCGTATACACCTGACCGAAGCTTTCGCCTGGGCGCAGGTCCACCCACGCACCGAAGATCTCGCCCGTCGCGATGGAGATGTACTTGTCCCACGGTTCGGCGTGGATGCCTCGCGTCACGCCCTTCTTCGCGTTGAAGCTAATGTTGTTCTGCACCGGTCCGAAATCCGGCAGGCCCAGTTCCAGCATCTTCGCTCGCTGCCAGTTCTCCTTGAACCAACCGCGATTGTCTCCATGCACAGGCAGATCAAACACCAGCAGGCCCGGAATGTTCGTCTCCGTGACCTTCAGTTCCTTCTCAAAATCCATATTTCCCATCTCTCCATCAGACCATTCGAATGCGGATACGACGGATTGGGCGATGAGGGACTCGAACCCCCGACACCCAATCCTTGCCAAGCCTCACTGACCTTGGGCCTTGTAGCGTGCTTCGGTCGCGGCCTTGGTCTTCTCCCACCACTGGCGGTTTTCGGTGTACCAATCGATTGTCTGCCTGAGTCCCGATTCGAAATCCGTGTGGGTCGGGGTCCAACCCAACTCCGTCTGCAGCTTCGTCGAATCGATCGCATAACGACGGTCGTGGCCCGGGCGGTCCTTTACCCAATCGAACGCATCCTCACTCTGCCCCATCATCTTCAGGATCATGCGCAGCACGGTGATGTTGTTCTTTTCGCCGTTAGCACCGATCAGATACGTTTCGCCAATACGGCCCTTGGTCAGAATCGTCCACACGCCGGAGGAATGGTCTTCGGTGTGGATCCAGTCACGCACGTTCTCACCCTTGCCGTACAGCTTCGGGCGAATGCCTTCCAAAATGTTCGTAATCTGACGCGGAATGAACTTCTCAACATGCTGATATGGACCATAGTTGTTCGAGCAGTTCGAAATGGTCGTGCGCAGTCCGTACGTGCGAGTCCATGCACGCACCAGCAGGTCGGATGCCGCCTTCGTCGACGAATACGGCGAACTCGGATGGTATGGGGTGGACTCGGTGAACTTCGCCGGATCATCCAGCGCCAGATCGCCGTACACCTCGTCGGTGCTCACGTGATGGTAGCGGATGCCATACTTACGTACTGCTTCGAGCAGACGGAACGTGCCCTCCACATTGGTGTGCAGGAACGGCTCGGGATCGGCGATGGAGTTGTCGTTGTGCGATTCCGCCGCATAATGCACGATTGCGTCGTGCCCCGGCACGATGCGATCCAGCAGATCCGCATCGCAGATATCTCCTACGACCAGCTCCACGCGGTCTTCCGGAAGTCCGGCGATGTTCTCAGGATTGCCGGCATACGTCAGCTTGTCCAATACGGTGACATGCACATCCGGATGATTATTGACCACGTAATGTACGAAGTTCGATCCGATGAAGCCGCAGCCACCGGTCACGATGATGTTCCTAGGGGTAAAGGTCTCTTCTGTCATGCCCCCGATTTTACAGCGTCCTATTCCCACACCACCCTACCGTACTTTTTTCAACAACGTGATATTTCGCGCAAACCATCAAAAGCGATATTTCATTCCACCCAAACGTATTCTCATAAGAGAAATAGCCAGATAATGATACGAAATGAAGTTCTCACCCTAATCTAAATTGCGCCATCACCACTCCACTCTCAAAAACGTTTATTTTCCTGAAAAAATAGAAATATAAACCCCCGTGATTATCCCCCGTCAACCATCTTTTGATATACTTAATTCAAGCACAGCGCTGTACTTGCCTTTTCATTCTCTCGCTTTTGCGAGCACATTACCATCAATTCGACGCACGAATTTGATTCATGAATTCATATTTTCGTGCGCCATACAGAAAGAATAATCATGCAACAATTAATCGCCAATAGTCGTATGTTTTTCATTTTCATGATGCTGTGTTGCACCCTTGCGCTATTTCCTGGCCATACGGTTACCGCATGGGCCGACGCTCCTCCATCAGCCGTGGCACAGGTCGGCGACAACACATATGCCAGCCTGCAGGCGGCAATCCAACATGTCGGCAACGGCGACTCGACCATCACATTGCTTACGGACGTCACCGAAAGCATCGACTTTACGCTTCCCGATGATGCCGATACCGCAATTCTGGATCTCGACGGACATACGCTTGCGGCAAGCGGCGGCCCCGCGATCAGCATTCCCGCCGATACCACGCTAACCATAACCGGCTCCGGCACTGTCGCCGGAGGCACCGAGTCGGCCATACTGTGCTGGGGCACGCTGATCGTCGAGAATGGTACGTTCACGTCCAGCCATACACTGATGCAATTCGGCGAAGACAGCGAAGGCATGGCGGAAGCTTACCTGGAGCACGGCACGTTCAGTGCGCCCACGATTGTCGAACGCGTCGGTGCTGCCGATTATCTCGGATACGTACAAATCGGCGGCGGCATGTTTCACGGAACGTTTCCCGCAGGATTGGATACGTTGGAGATACTGCATGGATCATTTTCCGACGTATCGAACCTAACCTCATATCTGCAACTTGCCGCTGGTCTGGCTCAGGCAGAGAACGGCATGTACGAAACCACCACATTGCGAATCATCAGCGATATTCCGCAACTCGAGCTGACCGCGAGCGCGGATATGCCCGAGTTCACCGTCTCCAGCTTGCTTGAACAGACCGGTACGAGATTGAATGCACTGGCTGATTACCGACTTGATGTCGATGAGGTTCAGCTTGCGGCACTTAACAAGCAAATCGGCTTGGCTGCGCAAGCGGTGCAAGGCGGTACCGCATTCGCCGGAGCGAATCAGGATGTCGACATCACCGCAGCACGCATCACCTCCGAAAAGATGCAGTCGCGCACCGCAACGGAAGACCATATCGCCGCCAAGGTGAATGTGATTATCAAGCCGGTTGAAGTACCAGCTCAACCTGAGGAACCCAAGGAGCCAACGACTCCCCCAGCCGAACCCAGTGAAACCCCTAGGGAGACGCCCGCAGCTCCATCTCAACAATCCATCAGCCGCAGCATGCCGAAAACCGGCATCGTCACGCTCCCGATGATCTTTGCGGCCGCGCTTCTTTTGTCCGCAACCGCAATCGTCGCTGTCATCCGAGCTCCCATTTCCCGCCGAAAGCTGAGATGATACAGCCGAACGGCCGGTCAGCAGTATGCATTATGCATACGCCGCCGGCCGTCGGCGCTTCCCAACTACGCATGAGAGGTGGAGGCGCCGGCGTTACCATCGAATTCCACAAGGCATGTCCTCATCGGACACACCCCATTTTAGGAAAAATTCCGGTAAAAAAGCCAACATAACGGCCGTTATCGGCTAATTTTCACTTTATCTAAAAGACTGATGAAAAAAATTCTACAAACTGTAGTTTTTGCCGAAAATCATTGTGTTTAGAGATGTTCGATGGAATCATTCGTTGTAGTCTCGTCCGGGAAAACCGGAACCAGATTCACCCGTCTATAGGGGAAACCATAATGGACATAGTTTACTGAGAGAAGTGCAGTCAGGTCTGGATAGCCTTTGGAGACAAGGGGTTTGGCGCTTTTCTGAGTATGAAGCAGAGGTCGAAAGGGTTACTGTATGCCGAGCAGCGCCGATAACGGCCGCTATGTAGAGACATCAGACGGCGTTCAACATGTGTTCGTTGTGGGATCAAAGGGCATCCCGGGTAACTATGGAGGATACGAGACCTTTGTGGATCGGCTGACCGAATACCATCAAAGCGTCCCCCTGCTGAAGTATCACGTGGCCTGCAAGGCCAAGGACTCCAAGACCTTCGAATACCACAACGCCGACTGCTTCAACGTGAAGGTACCTGATATTGGCCCGGCGCAAGCCATCTATTATGACGTGGCCGCACTGCAGCATTGCGTCAACTACATCCGCGCGAATCGCATCCCGCATCCGATTGTTTATGTTCTCGCATGCCGCATCGGACCGTTCGCAGCCCACTTCCATCGCGTGATCCGCAAGCTCGGTGGCAAGCTGTACATCAACCCGGACGGCCACGAGTGGATGCGCGCCAAGTGGAGCGCACCGGTACGCAGGTATTGGAAGATCTCCGAACAGCTCATGGCCAAGCACTGCGACCTGCTGATCTGTGACAGCAAGAACATCGAGAAGTACATCCACGACGAGTACGGCAAGTACGATCCGAAAACCACGTTCATCGCGTACGGCGCCGAGACCCGCAAGAGCTCACTGGCGGACGATGACCCGAAACTGCTTGGCTGGTATACGGAGAAAGGCCTCAGCCCGAAGGGCTACTACCTGGTGGTCGGACGTTTCGTGCCGGAAAACAACTACGAGACCATGATCCGCGAGTTCATGCAAAGCGGGTCCGAGCGCGACTTCGCGCTCATCACCAATGTGAGCGACAGGTTCCTGGAGGAGCTCAAGGAGAAGACCCGTTTCGACCGGGATCCGCGCATCAAGTTCGTGGGCACCGTATACGACCAGGAACTCCTCATGAAGATCCGTGAGAACGCGTACGCATACTTCCACGGCCATGAGGTCGGCGGCACCAACCCGAGTCTGCTCGAGGCGCTCGGCTCCACGGACCTGAACCTGCTGTTGAACGTCGGCTTCAACCGCGAGGTTGCCGAGGATTCCGCTCTCTATTGGAGCAAGCAGCCGGGCGATCTGGCCGGGCTGATCGACCGCGCCGACCGCATGAGCGCTGCGGAGATCACCGAGCTGGGCAGACTCTCCACGCAACGCATCCGGAACGCCTACAGCTGGCAACACATCGCAGACGAATACGAACAGGTGTTTACGAGTAATTCCATGGAGCAACATCAATGAGTCAACAAGTGGCAATCCTTCTGGCGAGTTACAACGGCGAGCAATTCATACGAGCGCAAATCGACTCAATCCTCTCCCAGAGCTGCAATGATTGGCATCTATTTATCAGAGACGACGATTCCACTGACAGCACCTTCGCCATCGAACAGGAATATGCCAATCGCTATCCCCAACAGATAACGATTGTGAACGCTCCCAGCGCCAAGCACAGTTCCAAACATAACTTCTGGACACTGTCCCAATACGTGTTAGATAAAACCGATTCCGAATACGTTATGTTCTGCGATCAAGACGATGTCTGGACACAGTCGAAAGTCGAAGATACGCTCCGTGCGATGAAATCCGCCGAACAGAGGTTCCAAGATCGGCGAATCCTAGTTCACACGGACCTCGAAGTGGTGGACAAAGATCTCAATGTCTTAGGCGATTCCTTTATCAAGTACCGAGCTTTAGATCCGTCTTGCACCGAAGTCAACAGGATTGTTGTGCAGAACAACGTCACGGGCTGTACGACAATGCTCAGCAGAAAGCTCCTACAGAAAGCACTCGAGCTCAACGACATCGAGAAAATCGCCATGCATGATTGGTGGTTTTCTCTGGTGGCATCCGTATTCGGTCATATTGTCTTTCTCAACAAATCTACAATTAAATATCGCCAACATGGTGGCAATGTTGTTGGAGCGACAAAAGTCAATAGCCCGTCATTCATCTTAAAAAGACTCTCCGGAAGCAACCACGTCAAAAAAACATTACGGATGGCCGTTAAACAAGCGGAGGTTTTCCTTGATACGTACCATGACATACCGTCAGATGATCGAAATACGTTATCTGAGTTTGCAAATCTGTATAAGAAATCAAAGATACGTCGAGTTTCTCTTATCATAAGAAAACGATATTTAAAGCAAGGCCCTATTCAAATTATCGGTGAGCTTCTCTTTATCTAATAATGGTAAAACAATGAGCACCAATCAATTCAGATTTTCCTCGACCAATCTATTCAGCCATCTCCTGTTCTTCATTGGGATTTTTTCTTGCATCCCGGTTCTCAGAATTGGGCATTACAGCATATACGTATGGCTCATGGCGCTTGCCGTGCCCCTGCTGATCATAACCGGCAGGTTTAGAATGAGGCGCACACCCTTGATGCCTCTTCTCTTTTCCGCGTGCATTACTTTCTTTTTCACATATTCAACGCTTCCCGAAGCATATGGCGAAAATAATTTTAAAGGTTTACTCAGCATACTACTTGTCTTCATAGTTTCGGCATCTCTTCTTCTAGACAGCAAAGATTCTGAAAGAGTCATATCTGGTGTTCTGATTGCCGGAAAAATAAATATAATCTGGATATTTCTACAAACCATATTCTGGGGCATCCTGAAAACCGATCTTAATGATCTTGTTTTCAACCAGACCCTCCATATGGTCGAAAACGCATCACAATATAAAGCATCTGGGTTAGTATCAACCGGGCTCTGTTGGAACGCCGGAGGAATTGCGGCAGCGATCATCCTAGTTTTCGCGTTTGAAAGCGTTCAATGGAAAATCCTTGCACTAATCTCAGGTTTTTTAACACAAAGCAGCACAACAATCATTGGCGTCGTTGTAGTTATGCTGTTTTTCTTTTTCCAATACATCACGTCAGAGAAAATCAAAGAAAAAATCAAACTTCGAAATTTTCTTATCTCTTTCACTATTATTGGCATGGGTATATCGTTACTTGTTTTTGTCCCAAAAATTCAAAGCATGCTTGATAAGGTCATAGGAACATCTATAGATAGATTAAACATGATATTCAACGAGGGATCCCAGTTGGATTCCAGTGCGGCCGCCCATTTTAATTACTATTCCAATCTCCCGGATTTAATTCACCAGATGAACAGTGGGCAATTATTCTTCGGACATGGAATTGATTGTTCAGGCTTACCGTACACGAAATTGACTCGTCAATATTTTTGGCTAGATTCTTGGTTCCTAGAAAGCGATATAGCGAACACTTTTCTTGGAATGGGACTTTTAGGTATCACATCACTTTATTTTTTCCTTTTCTACATAGCAGTTAAGAGATGGGCTGACTCTAAAATCGTCTTCATAGTTATACTTTCTTATATCATATGCGGATATTTTTACGACGTTCAATCTGTAACTTATTATTGGTTGCTATTTATAGAATTTGCATTACTCAATTACAAAACACACATGAAGGAACGCAAAAAGGAGTTACCGAATGAATAAAAACGTTATCCGTATCGTTCTATGCGGTTTGAGCTTCAGTTCCCCTAATCTTGGATGCAGCGCTCTGGCATATGCTTTCCGTGAACTGCTACTGGAGATGTTTGAGGGTAGCGGAACACAACTCAAACTCGCTGTTCTATCGAATGTTGATTGTGCTGACTATGTTGCCGTCAAAAAAAGCTGGGTAACTGAAGAAGTAATCAGATACTCATTCAAAAATCTAGCCTCAATGAAACTAGCAAGACAAAAGATCGCGCACAGTGATGTGGTCATTGATTTCACGGAAGGAGACAGCTTCTCGGACATCTACGGGCTCAAGAGATTCGCTCTAACCTCATTCTTCAAGGTCGTGGCCATCAGAAAAGCAGGATGCCTTGTCTTGGGTCCACAAACATACGGCCCATTCAACAGTGGGCTGGTCAAAAGGATCGCCCGATGGCTCATAGTATCGGCGGATAGAGTTTATGCGCGCGATAAGAAATCCGCAAGATTGGTCAAAGACATGACCGGCACGGACGTAATTACCACGACGGATGTGGCTTTTGCCTTGCCAAAAGATCAAGTGCAGCTTAAGGACCATGGCCCGCGCTTCGGTCTAAATGTATCGGGATTGCTTTGGACTGGCGGATATACGGAGTCCAACCAATTCGGCTTGACGGTTAACTACCGTGAGTACATCAAACAGATCATTCCCGAAATCACCAAGCGGGGCTATACCGTTCACCTCATCCCGCACGTGGTGGGTAGCCTGTATCCGGAGTGCGACTCTCCCATATGCAAAGAACTGTCAGAACAGTATGAGCATTGCATCCTAGCACCGGACTTCAAATCACCGATGCAGGCAAAAGGCTATATCTCCAACATGGACGTTTTTTCCGGCGCAAGAATGCATGCCACAGTCGGTGCATTCTCTTCCGGAGTGGCGACCCTGCCCTTCTCGTACAGTCCAAAATTCGAGGGGCTGTATGAGTCAATCGGATATCCTTTCTCAATCAATGGCAGAAAGCTGTCCACAGAAGAAGCCATCAAGGTGACGCTGCAATATCTCGACAACCCCTCGGAATTGCGCGAGGCACAACGTTTCGCTCTCGACAAGGCGAAACAGAATCTTGACGCGTTCTCCACCGACCTCAAAACCTGGCTGGATCACTCCGTATTAGCCGCCGACTCAGGGCGTTAGATTGGGAATCGCATGATCAAACAAGTCGGTAAAGCCGCCCTACGATTGTCACGCGCCTGCTCTGCGTTTATCCAAACGCTTAAAGCAGGCGGAGTCAACACCATCGCGCTCAATCAAATCCAAAATCATGATGCCTTATCGGGAAAACGCATTGTCATCACCGGAGGAGGATCAGGCATCGGATTCGCCATTGCGAAGCAGTGCGTCGAATCAGGTGCGACAGTTCTCATCACAGGCCGGAACGAGAAGAAACTCAAGACGGCCGCAGCGAAGTTGGATGAAAAACGGATGCGCTATCTCGTATGGGACATAGCCGACTCCTCACAAGCCGACGCCAAAGTCGCGCAGTGCGTCGATCTGCTCGATGGACATGTTGACGCAGTCATCAATAATGCCGGCATGCAACCGCATGAGTTCTTTCCGAACGTAAGTGTCGATGAATGGAATCGGATATACGAGACCAACAGCCGCGGTACGTTCTTCGCCTCTCAGGCTTTTTGCAAACATTGGATGGAACACCCTTCACATTCCTACCGTCATCTCGTCAATATCTCTTCACAGGGAGGATTCGTCGGCGCCACCTACCCTTATCGCATGTCCAAATGGGACATACGCGGCCTGACGGTAGGACTCGGTCTTCAGATGGCCCCTTATGGCGTGCTTGTGAATGGCGTTGCGCCAGGCGTGGTGAAAACCGCAATGCAAGGCTTTGCCATGAAGCAGGGCGATAACGGCTACTGTAATCAGAACCCGCTCGGGCGGGTGGCGCTTCCCGAAGAGATTGCGCAATTCGTTGTATTCATGTTGAGCGGCGCCTGCAATTTTATGGTGGGGCAAACCGTTGTGCTCGACGGCGGCTATTCGCTGAAAAACTGATTCTTTTAGGAACAATTGGAGAACGCTATGCCAAATAACATGGAAAACATCAGCATCGTAACGCGTCTGCTGAAAGCAAACGGAATCAACCACGTGGTCATCAGTCCCGGAGGAACCAACATCGCCTTCATCAAGGCCTTGCAGAACGATCCGTTCTTCACCTGTCATTCCGTTGTCGATGAACGGAGTGCAGCATACTTTGCCATTGGCATCTATCTTCAGACCGGCATCCCGGTCGCCTTGTGCTGCACCAGCGCCCAAGCAACGCGAAATTATGTTCCGGGGCTCACCGAAGCCTACTACAAACGCGTTCCGCTGTTTGTCATCTCCATGCAAAAACATCCTCGTTTCACCTATCAGGAATACATGCAGGCACCCGATCAAGGGTCATTGCCCGCCGACAGCGTCAAGAAATCATTTACGCTACCGTATATTTCTGATGTCAACGATGTCTATCACAGCATTCGAATGGCTAATCAGGCCATCCAAGAGCTTACTCACAATGGGTTTGGACCGGTTCAATTGTGTGTTCCGTGGCTTGACTTTCCCTTAGGAAACGAGGAGCCGATCCTGCGATGCGTGCAAAGGCACGGAACGGAAGACTGCTGGAATCTGCCGCTGAAGGGGAAAAAAGTGATGGTCGTCATTGGCGAGCATCGTCCTTTCAACGCACGCATACACAAGCTCATCAACGATTTCTGTGAGCGCTGGGGAGCGGTCGTATACGCGAATCTGTTGTCGAACTTCCATTCTCCATACTGTGTCGCCACGAACATGCTGATGTCTTCGCTGAGCATGGAGACATTCGGCCAAATGGCGCCGGATATCATGATTACCATTGGTGGCCAGACCGGCGACTACCCGTTGTACAGAATGATTTCAAAACCGGAGTTCGCCTCCATTGAGCATTGGCGTATCGCCGAAGATGGCAACGTCGTTGACACATACGACAAGCTTACCGAGGTGTTCCAGTGTTCCGAAGATTTCTTCTTCGAAAGGGCATGCTCTGTCGAGGATGATCAGGCTCGTAACGACGATGCGTATATCGATCAGTGGCGTGGTCTGCTTTCGAACGTTACGACTCGTGTTCAGGTGCCGTTTTCGAATGCCGCCATCGCGCAATACATGTCATCGCGTATTCCTGTACAAAGCACCATCCAGCTTTCGATCCTCAATAGCCTGCGAGTATGGGAACTTTTTACGTTCGATGATTCCATAACGTTTTTCTCGAATGTGGGAGCATTTGGCATCGATGGCGGCATGTCCACGCTTATCGGCCAGAGCTTTGCAACGGAGGATCTGTGCATTATGGTCACCGGCGATTTGGCATTCCTGTATGACATCAACTCTCTGTCGATCAGGGGCGTGAAACCCAATGTCAGAATACTGTTGATCAACAATAATGGCGGATTCGAGTTCAAATTAGGCGTTGGCCATGACGAGGATGTGGATCGTTACATCGCAGCCGGCGGACATTTCAAGACCGCCTCAGGTTGGGCTAGCGACTGTGGATTCACCTATATGAGCGCTTCATCGATGGATGAATTCGAACAACTGAGCGAAGCGTTCCTCGCAGATTCCTCTAAACCCGTTGTTTTGGAGGTGTTCGTGTCTGACGACAATGAGAACGAAGCATATCAGAGGTTGATTGAGGCGAATCAGATGCTTTCTTTTTCTGAATCGGTAAAGAAGCGTATGAAGCAATCAATCAAACGAGTGATCGGTGCCGGGAACGCACGTCAGGCCGCTTCGTTATTCACCGGACGGAAATAAGGCATTGAACGAGTAACTCGCAATGTCGGCTGATCGTGACGCATGACCAAGAAGCGAAGCATGCATGCCTTCGAGTGTTCTGACGCAATACGTCGACGAATGTTATTGGCTTAATTGACGTTTTATCTGAAATGGCAAGGCTTTAGGATGGGCAAGTACAGACGGCTGGTTCTCAATACCGTTTTATTCGCGATCAATGCCGTGGCGACAAAACTGATTACTTTTTTCCTGGTTCCCCTATACACCTACTACATGAGTGCCGGGGAATACGGTCTTACCGACATGTCCCTCACGGTCATCAACCTTGCAATGCCTCTTGCGACATTCTCCATCGCGGAGGCAGCGGTTCGTTTTATTGTGGGTGACCAAGATAAAAAGGATGAATATGTTGCGATATCGATTTCGATAACGCTTCTCTCCGTAGTGCTGGTAACGCTTTTCTCTCCGATTCTTGACTTGGATGCTTTTGGCGGCCTCGGTAATTACAAAGCATGGTTCATCCTTGCCTATGCGACCAGCGCGATTATGAATCTTTGCGGCGAAGTCGCCCGAGGCATGGGTGAGGTGAAACTCATTCCAATATGTGCCGGGGTTTCCTCTGTCACCACGCTTGTTCTTGCTTGTCTTTCCATCGGGCAACTGGGAATGGGCATTACCGGATACTTTATTTCGGTATCAGTCGGCCCAATGCTTGCAATCATGCTCTACATGAGTTTTGGAAGGCTGACGAAGGCCTTCCTGAGCGGAGCCAGGCATATGACGAAACTCGCCGTGAACGATTCATGGAAGATCATTCGCCCTATGCTCATCTATGCGCTCCCGTTGATTCCCAACAATCTCTTTTGGTGGTTGAGCTCGGGCATCAATCGACTGTTCATTACCGGAATGCTGGGCATTGCAGCATCGGGCATGTTCGCTGCCGCTTCTAAAATTCCTGGTCTTCTCAACACTGCCTACATGGTGTTTCAGCAAGCATGGCAATTATCCGCATATCAAGAATCCGGCAGCAAAGGACTTGGAAAATTCTTCTCTTCAGTATTCTGTGCCCTGCAAGCCGCACTTACCGTGATGTGCGCGTTGCTATCGCTTTTCGCGCCTTTCATAGCATCCATCATGCTGCAGGGAGAAACCTATGTTGCATGGCCGATGATCAGCATCCTACTGATTTCCAATCTCTTCAGTGTGTTCGCGTCGTTCTATGGAACGGTCTATTCGACCACAATGCACACCTCCTTTGTCATGAAAACCACGATGTTCGGGGCAATTGCGTGCGTAGTCCTAACTCCTCTCCTCATTCCCGTATTAGGAACAACGGGAGCGTGCATCGCCTCTGCCTTAGGGCAGATGCTGGTGTTCATGATGCGAGTCGTTGATGCCGGACGATATATCCGGATTACAGTTGGATGGCGCTATCTGGCACCCACTCTCGCGCTGCTCGTCTTTCAGGCATCGGCAATATCTTGGCAGATTACCGGCTGGAATATCGTTTCTTGCGTATGTACGGTATTGGTAACAGCAATTCAGATAACCCACGTTGCCACTAGCCTTCCTCAAATCAGAGCGATCCGCGGGAATAAGACGCGGGCATAATTTCGGCAGCACCCGCCTCTCGATCTTCATCGACACTGTATCCGACATCTCAGTGCCGAGTGCAGCCCTGATCCGACCATAACCGGAACACGTTTGAACACGTCATCCATCGACGAATCAGTCCGGCTCTCGCAAACAACAAGCAACGAACTATCGAATGTTTGGATAATCAAACAAAAAACGATATGTTCGATTATCCAAACATCAAATATATGATAATGTTTGATTATTCAAACAACAATATGGATGTACGGAAAATCGAACAGGACGGAAGATGACCGATTTTCAAACGGAGATCAGCTCTCTCACACAGCTCTCCACGTCACTGCAGGATGCGCGAATCACCAACAACATGACGCAGACCGAGCTCGCAACAGCCACAGGAATCCCCCGTCCTTGGATCAACCAGCTGGAACACGGGCATATCGCCAACCCCAGCTTCACCAGAATCCTGAAAATCATGGCCGCCCTCAAAATGAGCATATCCGTAAACTATGTCGTCACCGACACCCCACAAGACGGCCCAAGACAGGACGTCAAACAACCTGCACCAACCGAAACCAGTCCATCAGGCCAAACCTACGCGCAGGTTGCAAAAGGCCTTTCGAGCTCCGTCGAGACACTTCCCATGACCCAATTGAAGGAAGCCCTGGCGAAATTCAACAGTTCCTTACAGCCACATTTCACTGAAGAACTTAGCAAAACGATGCAGAACGTCCTCGCATTTTATGACCGCGACTTCTTCGACACCTACAGTGTCATGCTAGACAGATCAAAACAGGTCACCCAGCAAGCCAAAGATCTTGAGAGAAGCACCCACAACGACTTGGATGACGGAGAAACGCGACAATGACCGACAAAACACTTATCGTGCTACTTGAAGGACAAAGAATCGGCGTTTTACAGGAAAACGCTGCCGGGAAACATTCCTTCATTTACGACAAACATGCACCGGGGCAGCTTTCTCTATCCCTGCCAAGAAGATCGGAACCATGGACCGGCAATCCGGTCGAAGCCTATATAGACGGCGTTCTACCCGATAATCCAGAAATGCGCAGGACAATTGGCCGGCTTCACGGAGTCAACGGCAACAATCCTTTCGCTCTGCTCACCGTAATCGGTCTGGATTGCGCCGGTGGAGCACAATTTGTACTACCAGAGCAACTTGAATCAGTTGAGAATAGCGAATATTCACTCACCCCGATCTCGGAAGAGGAAATCGAGAAACGTCTCAAAGCCATCACAGATACACATCAAGCTTCTTGGCAGGTCTCAGACGAACATTGGTCCCTGAACGGTGCACAAGACAAAATCGCACTTCATCATATCGATGAAATTTGGTATGAGGCAAAGGGAGCCGCACCGACGACACATATCATCAAGCCGGGCATACATACCTTGCATGAGCAGGCGTTCAATGAATACATCTGTTTAAAGACCTTAAATGAAATGGGAATCCCTGTTGCGCAAACTTCGTTTAAAACGTTTAGCAGCACTCCGGCACTCGTGAGTGCGCGCTGGGACCGTAGGGTCGTGGACCGCAACGGCCGCTCTGTCGTCGCTCGAATCCATCAGGAAGATTTTTGCCAAGCGACGGCGCATCCAACCGCAAACAAGTACCAATCCGAGGGAGGTCCTTCCGCTCAAGATATCATTCAGTGCATGCGGGCCAACGGCCTCGATGAAACAGAAATAAAGTTGTTCTACATGGCGCTTGTCATTAATTTCCTCATTGCGGGAACCGACGCCCATGCGAAGAATTACGCATTGCTTGAGCCGGTTGGCGAAAAACCGACATTTGCGCCACTCTACGACATAGCATCCATGTTCGCTTATCAAACTCAGCGCAAACAGCGCAAACTGGCCATGAGTATTGGTGGTGAATACAACTACGAAAGAATCGAGCTCAAACATTGGGAAAAGCTCACTGCCCCGTTTGGAGCGGATGATTGGGAATTCTGCCGTTCCGCACTTAAAGCACTCAGCCAGACCCTGCCATTCGCTTTTATAGTAACGGCGCAAAACTGCTTACAAGAAATATCGTCTTTTGACCCATCCCCAGAGACAAGGTCAAATAGAGGAATGCTGATACGGCACATAGCAAACGGAATCATTGGTCAGTGCCGACGAGTCGAAGCTTGGTTCGAATAAAGTATTCGCCTATTGCCGTAAGGCGCTGAGATCCAAATCGAAGATCATCGATTCCGGCCGACGCTCCGGTTCGAGGAACATGCTCATATACAGCGGAAGGTAGGTAATCCGACCATCCTGCCGAACGTTGCCTTTGCACAGCACATATGCTTTGTTCAACGCCCAATCATCAACCGCAAGCACATTATCCAACGCTTTGTGCTTTGTCCAATCATTGCCTGACTTCACTTCGACAGGTAACACGATTCTGCCACTCTGTACCATGAAATCGACCTCGCCAAGACGATTCGTATTGAAATAATACAGGTCGAAACCATGCGCACGTAGCTCCTGGGCCACGACATTCTCCATGATTGCGCCCATATTCACGTCAAGGTTTCCCTGCAGTAGATCATATTGGATGCCGCCCATGGATGCCGTACATAGCAGACCGGTATCACTGAGAAACAGTTTGAACAGGCTGTGATTGCCGTTGCCTTCCAATGGCGGAACCGGCTCCTTGACGTTGTAACAGGGCAAGGCCACACCAGCATCCGCCAACCATAGGAAGCTACTGGCATAACGATTCTGCCGAGCATTTTTAGAAAGATCCGCAAGCACGAATCGACGATTCTTGTCATCAAGTTGGGAAGGAATGGCATCAAAAATCGACCGAATCTTCGTTCTGTCCTTATCATCCGCATATTTGGCGATGTCAAGACGATACAAGGCCAACAGGTCGGACTGCAAGGCGATTACCTGCGCGATATCGTGAGTATCCACATACCTTTGAACCACGTCAGGCATGCCACCCACTACAACATACGCCTGGAACAGGCGCATCATGGTGTCATGCACCGAATTGCTGACGGGTTCGTTCCCGTTGAAGCGGTCTCGAAGCATATCAATGGTCGATTCCTGCACACCATTGGCCAAGCAGAATTCTTCGAAGTCCAATGGATACATGCGTAGTTGCTCTTCAAATCCTACCGGGTAAGAAGCCACTTGCTTATTCTTCACGCCCAACAAAGAGCCCGTTTCCACATAGTCAAAACGACCATCCTCCACCAGGAACTTGATGGCGGTACGCGCCGATGGGCACTCTTGGATTTCATCCAACAGAATCAATGTATGCCCTGGCTCCAATTGGGTCTGCAGATACGCAGTGAGGTTGGAGATAACGGCATCCGCACTCAGAGATCCGTCGAACACCGATGCGGCTCTGGGATCTTCCAGAAAATTCAACTCGGCAAAACGCCTGTAGTGATGTTTAGCGAACTCACGAACCAACGTCGTCTTACCGATCTGCCTGGCACCGGTAATCATCAACGCTTTCCGCGCATCGGTCCGCTTCCAGTGCTCCAGACGTTCCCACGCCTTGCGTTTCAGCATCACTCCACCTCGCAAAACTCGACTACCGTAACGGAATCCGTGTCAATCAGTATATCAACTGCCACGTTTTCCGTAACGTTTTACATGGCTTTCGGGTGGCTTTCCGTAACGTTTTACACGGTTTTTAGGTGGCAAACCGCCACGTTTTACAAGAATGGCTGCCGTTGAGGCGCGTGCATCTAGCCTTTCGACCGTCGCGCCCGGGTTCGGGTACGCTTCCGGCGCTTGCGAATCCAGCCGACCAGGCACGCAACCACGAGAATACCGACGGCGGCCAACGCCCCGGCAATCGCATAGACCCAAAGATGACGCGGCAACTCGGCAGGCGGCGTCACGGAACGTACGGATGGTCTTTCGGAGGCATTCCATCCTGCGGGCACCGTGGTGCGTTCGGCATGGACGAGCAGACGATGGGTGTTCACACCGTAGGGCGTACAGGTCACGAGCGTCACCAGATCGCGGCCCTCCTCCGTAGTGAGGCTATCCACCTCACTCGGCAGTACGACTTCGGTGGAATAGACCTTATAGGCATGATCCTCCCCCAAAACGCGGATGATGAACCAATCACCCTTCTTGAGTTCGTCAAGCCGATCGAACAGTCGCGCCGTGGGAAGTCCCGTATGTCCGGCCAAGACACTATGGGTGGAGTCACCTCCGATGGGTACCGAAGTGTTCACCACGTGCCCCACTCCATGCGAAAGCGGCTCTTCTGTGGTGTAGTGGTAGATGGGCAGGTCAACGCTGATGGAAGGAATGATCAGCTCTGCCATGACTCCATCACCGGCGACGTTGAGCACACTCTCGTACTCGTCGTTGCCAGGGGAAGCATCATCTTGGTCGAAAGGGTCGACCACTCGCGAACTACCGTCGCGCAAATGGGCGTTGTATGCTTCCGCCTTCGCCTTTTCCGCGGAGAGATCCGCGGGTTTCAAGGCAGCGACCGTCTGCTGCTGAGTATTGCTCACAGCATCCTGCGCACGCTGATTAAGCCAGTCACTGACGAATGGGTAGCTTATCAGCGCAAGCCCCGCTAGCAGAATCAGGCTGGCGGCGGCAAGTCGCAGACGGCGCCTTCGTCTCAAGCGTTTTTTGGTACCGGACACGGCAAAAGCAGGGGAACCCGAAGGTCCCCCTGCTTTCATGGCGTGCCTTGCATGTTGTGCAGACGACAAGGTCTTCAGCCCGCCTGAGTGCTTCTTAGAGCTCTTGCTTGCGAGAGCGCAGGAAGAAGACGATACCCACTGCCAGCAGGGCCACACCGCCGGCGGTCAGGGCAAAGGTGCCCGCCGCACCGGTGATCGGGAGAGCCGGCTGCTTCGGATCGACGACGTTCACCGACGAAACCAGGTAGTTGTTTTCGACAACGGCGGTGGCCGGGTTGTCCTGGGTGCAGGACGCCTCGTTCAGCGTGAACGTCTGGTCGGCGACCTTGCTGAAGCCTGCCGGCACCACGGTCTCGGTAACGGTGTAGGTGCCTTCGCCGAGATCCTCGAAGTACACATAGCCGTTCTCGTCGGAGGTGGAGGTCAGCGTAGTGGTGGAACCATCCTTGTTGGTGACCTTCAGCTCGAAAACGGCACCCTTCAGGGCGTTGCCATCAGGATCGGTCTTCTTGAACACGAAACCGTAGGTCTTGACCTTGGTCTTGCTGTCCGGAGTGACGGTCGTGGAGGTGTACGGGTTCGGGTTGAAGGTGACGGTGGCGGTGTTGCCGGTCACGTCATTGGCATCGTGAGAGAAGGCAGCCGAGGTGAGCTTGGCGTTGTAGGTGACCGTGATAGCCTCACCCGGGTGAGCCAGCACGTAAGCCTTGGCGAACTTGATGGTGTAGCCGTTGGTAGCCGCAGTGATGGTGTAGTCAGTACCGGAAACGGCAGCCACACCATTGATCTTGATGGACGTGGTGTCGATTTCAAGACCGGCGGTCGGCTGATCGTTGATTTCGAAGGTGGCATCCTTGGAGTCGGCCGGGTAGTTCGGAACGACGGTTTCCACCTTGAACGGGACCATATCGCCCACGCTGTACTTGTCGGTGGACTCCTTGTATTCGGAGCCGACACCCTTCTTGATGGTCACATCGGTCTTCTTGACGTCGATGGTCTGGGCCGGATGAGCATCATAGGTTCCGGAGGCATTGGCCACCGGGCTCGCGTCGACGACCATGTTCTGGTAGACGCGGGTCTGGCCGCTCGTGCTCGTCACGCGCACAAGGTAGTAGCCGCTACCAAGCGTAAGCGTGGCCGAGGTGCCGGAAGCGGTGGCGCTGGCCGCCGCAGTCGTACCGGCGTCAGCGAACGCCTTCGCGATGGCGCTGGCGGCATTCTGCATGTCGCTACCCTGATGGAATGAATTGCCATCGGAAGCAACAACCTTGATCTTATCGATCGAGTCATAGGCAGACGGCAGATTGGCGGCCATCGTGTAGGTAAGGTTGTTCGACGCATCGATATCGGCATCGGCGATGAGGAAGGCCTCCACCGTGTCACCGTCAATCAGATTGTTGATCGTTACCGTGCTATCGGCCACATCGGTCGGGCTCGTCGGGGTAGCGTGCGCCGCGACCGGAGTGAGCACGAACGCCATGGCGATCGCTGCGAGCAAGCCTACCAGCATGCTCATCTTCTGCTTGAGAACGGTTCCCATATCCTTTTCTCCTTTTCTCATCGGGGATGGGAAGATTACATTGATTGCTCAGACCCGGCTGTGCAGTCCTGAGCCTGACCGCCGACGAAGCATGACCGCACCGCCGCCTCCGATGGCCAGAAGGCTTCCGAGGAAGAGCAGTATGGCTGTCGCACCCGAGCCTGCCGTATGGGGCAAGTTGGGAATGGATTCGTCAGCGATAGTAATGGCGGCCACCCCGTCTTTGAGGGGCAGCGCAGCGGTTGTTCCGCCGCTGTCTTTGGTACTCACCGTTCCATCATGTGCAACGGAAATCAGATGAGCCGCAGTATCAAGGTTGTAGCCAGCCGGGGCCTTGGTCTCTTTGAGCCAGTAGTCGGTACCCGGCATAAGGCCGTAGTAGTGGGCCTCTCCGTTGCCATCGGTCGTAACGACGGCGCCCGGAATGGCTGCGGTGAGATTGGCGTCGGAATACACGGTAGCGGGCTGATCATTATCGTCGTAGACACCGTTGCCGTCATCCTTGTAGAGCGTAAATTCCGCACCGGGAAGCAGACTGCCGTCAGTCGACTTCTTGATGACAGTCAGAGGAATCTTGCGCGTGTTCTTGAATACCGGGGCGTTGTCGCCATACGACGGAGTGAGTTTCAGCTTTCCTTCGCCGGCATCCTCCACCGTGACGGTGACGGTCTCGACGTGGGTATCGTACACAACGCCCGGGGTGTTCTCCGCCTGTTCCTCAATGGTGTAGGTGAAGGTCTTACCGACATCACTCAGGGTGTAGTTGATCTCTTTGAAGGTGACGTTGCCAGAGGCGTCGTTCTTCTGCGTGTCGAGCTCGGTTCCGTCCTGATCCTTCAGTGTGAAGGTGAACTGGCCATCCTGCAAGGTGCCACCTTCAAGGTGCTTAATGGCCTTGAGCTGAATCGAGCCCTTGGCTTCATAGGGCACGAACACATGCACGGTGTTGGTGACCTTGGCGTTATTGTTGATCGCCACGGAAGCCTGGTTGGGTACCTTCCAATAAGAGATCCCATTGATGGTCTCACGTTCATACGAATTCAAGTCAGCTGTAGTAGAAACCGGCACCGTGATATGGAATACATGCTCGTCTTCGGCATATCCATGCCCAGTATTCTTCGCCGTAGCCGTGATGGTCTGACCGGAGATGGCAATCTTCCAGTTGTCCGTGACGTCAACGTAGTTCCCCGATACATTCTTCAATACCGTCACCGTGGCGTGCGATGCATCCAAGGCATTATCCAAGGTATCGGTCATGACGATGGAAGACGCCTTGTTGGTGTCAGCCACATAGGGGAACTTTTCGGTGACATCGAAATCAGCGACATCACCACGATTATGAATCTGACGTTCCGGTGACTTTACCGGGGTTGGCCATTCAGGATAGACGGTGACCGAGGAATCGTACCCCATTCCGGTATCGCATCCTTCTCCAGACCACTCAGTAACGAAACTGGGTCCTGCTTTTGCCACGACGGTGGAGATGTCATCCGGTACTTTTGAATCATCCTTTTTACTGGATTTGAACCATGTGGTCCCGCCCTCTTCAGAAACCTTAAGCGTGGTGTTGTTTCCAATCAGCGCAGACTTGTATCCGCTGACCAGTCCTACGCCCTCTCTTCCTGGATGGGTGAAGTCGGCGATTCGGGGGAAAGCATTGGCGCCGTGATGAATAGGCTGGTCGATATCCCAATACGTGACATTGAACTCATTGTCAGACTCGATCGGAGTATCGGTCCCGTCTTTGACCAGCGTGGTCGTGAAGCGCGATTTGATGCCAACATCAAATTCAGAGCTTCCATATCCGGTAAGTGACACAGGATAGCTGTTGGCAACCGCGGCGGCTGCAGGACCAAAGCGGTCTCCCAAATGGAATGGGCAGACAAAAGCGGGTTCTTTAAGGCCAACGGAGTCGAGCTGCCATGCATGCACTGAGTTAAACTCAACGATGGAGCTGATCCTCTCACCGGAGGTGGTGTACCCGATATTGTTGAAGCGCATCTTGAAGCCGCTCCACGTAGAGCCCGAAAGTGTCACTTTGCCGTTATCCGGAGCCCGGTACACCATGTACACACCGCTGTAATACGTATGTATCCAGCGCATTTTCCAGCCGTTTTCCAAATCCACAGGATTACCGTCCTGGTTGGCGGGATCAGCAGGCGTCAGATCGGACACATTGTGCCACGATCCGTTAGCGTAATACTGAGCGGCGCTTTTCCAGTCGATGTTCTTATCGATGTAGACCGTGCCACCAACCGAATTCAGCAAATTATTCGTAGTGGTATACGGCGTGCCGGCATGCGCCGGAGCAGTCGTAAACAAGCAGGAACCCAGCGCCACGATAAGGCTGATGAGTACAACAATGATGTGCTTGGATATTTGGAAGGGTATTCGACTACCGAGGTGACGCTCGCCTGCGTTCATCGCTTCTCTCCTTGCATAAAAAAAGCAGTCATTCATACCCCCCCCCCCCCGCAAAAATCGGAGAGGGAGGAGGTACGACTGACTGCCAGTCACACCCGCAATTCTGTTTCTCTACATAACGAGAAGTTGAATTATTTTCTCTATATAAGAAATATACCCATAAGATTTTCAGCTCCCCCTCTGCATAATTACAGCATTGACATCTTATTTGCCGTATAAACCGTCATTCAAGAGTGATTCCCGACGGAAAATCGAAGCACCGTCAAGGGTGTAGCTAGGGGTATGGCACGGCTTGTCGTTTTAGCTCTCAGCGCAACATACTGGCCATTCAAACGCGAGAATACGGAAAATTTATCGCTAGGCACAGTACCCACAAGGTCATGATGCATAAGGTTTAGGGGCCCCACGAAATCACCGGCATCTTCGCCGGCAGAACACCCTCCAACTGCGTACACTATCCGAAAATAGAGGCGTATTGCTCAATCGTGCACGGCAACGCCATCCTCAGCACTAGTGCGGCAGTCACGACTTATTGGAAAATGGCCATCTGAACATCATTAAAAAGGTATGAAAGGCACAACAAACATCGTCTTGAAAACACGAATCGGAAAAACGTTGGTCAATCCGGATTGTGCGCGAAAGAAGGCATTCCTACGAAGCGGCATATCAACAAAAGTGACTACAGCCGAGCTTGACGAGAAACTCCCCGAGAGATGCAGGGCATCATCACGAATACCCTTAATGAACGAATCCAGGATTCGGTTTATCGAGCAAAAAGTCGCCACCGACGAAGCCCGCAAACGTAAGCCCTAAAAACAGCGGGCATCAAGCCTCCCTGCTTCACGAGAAACGGAAGCAAAGAGGCTTGATCCCTGAATGCATGACGCAATGCCGCACGATGTGTTGGCTCCCGTCATGGTTCACGAGAGCCAACACATCGCGCGGCATGGACCCCAAACCGATCAGCTAACCGGCATCAGTGGGCCAGCATCTCCTCGACGATCTGGTCCTTGTTCAGGCTGGACGGATAATACGTCGGCCAGTTGTCCATCTCCTTGAGGGTTTCCTCCTGCGAATCGCCCGCGAAGATGTGGAAATGCGCGGCCTTGCCCGGGGCGATGCCATGGTCGGAGAACTGCACGACCTTGGGGGCGCCGTCAGGCACGTCACCGACTGCGGAGAACAGGTAGCGCACGCCACGATTGCCCTTCTTGTAGTCGAGGATCTTGTATCCGTCGTACTTGTAGGTGGCGGTGGTGTCCTTGCCATTTCGGGTGAAGGTGATCTGGTCGCCCTTGATGGTGATGCGCTCCACATCGGTCTTGTAGCCTGCGTCATAGTACTTCGTATACTCTTCGGCACTCATGGTGCCCTTCTTGGCCTTGGCTTCCATGACCTTCTTGAGGCTGCCGTCCTTCAGATACGGGTAGACGGATTGCCACTCCCCCTCATAGTCGGCCATCGAACGGTTGGCGACATCCTGGGTGAGGAACCAGCCGTTAGTGGTGTCGTTGGCCAGGGCCTGCTTGGCGATGGTCGTAAGCCAGCCCAGCAACGTGTCCTGGTTCTCGGGCAGCTGTTCGGTGGCGGAAATGATCGTCTTGTTGCTGCTCTTGGCGGCATCGTTGAGTTTTTCGGCGAAACCGTCCATCTCCTGCGGGTTGACGACCAGCAGATCCACGTCGGATCCGGAAACGATGTCGAGGGTGGATTTGAGATCGGCGGCGGAAGGCTCGCCTTCGCTGTTCATGGCATTCGTATAGGATTCCGGCGTCTTGTCGGTGGCGCCAAGATAGTCGAGCAGGTAGCTGATGATCGATTCGGTGGCCACATACGAACGCTTCACGCCGGCGGCACGAGCCTTGTTGACCATGGCGACGAATTCGGCATAGTCCGCATTCCAGGCATTCGAATGACGCTGTGCGGTGGCCGCGGTATCGGTGCCTTCACCGGCCTTAGCGGTGTAAGCGTCCGTAATGGCGGTCGCGGCTTTGAGTACGGCTTCGGGGCTGAACCACAGGTGAGGGTTCGTGGAACCGTGATGATGGTGGTGGCCGGACTCGCCATCGCCGTCCTCATGCTCATGCTCATGCTCCTCGGTGGCGGTGATACCCATGAGATCACCCACATTGACGATGGTCTGCTTGCTCTTGTCGAGCTGCGCCTTCTCGGCCCAACCGTCGTAGCCGGCTCCGTTGATCACCACGATGTCGGCCTTGGACAGCTTGGCCAGATCGGCTGGCGTAGGCTCATAATCATGCGGCTCCACGGAGGTGGAATTAATCAGGGATGTGACCTGCGCGCATTTGCCGCCAAGCTCCTGGGCGAGCGCACCCCACTGGTTGACGGAGGCGACCACGGTGAACGTGGTGCTGCACGAATCGTTGGCGTCGCTGACCGTGGAGGTCGAACCGTGAGATGCAGCGGAGGCGTTCCTGCCGTTTTTTGCATTGAGGAACGCGAATCCGCCGACGACGAGTCCGGAAACCAAGGCGCCCACGATGAACGCTACGATGATGGCGATGATGCCCTTCCTGCCGATGGCATCCGTGCTCGCTTTCGTCACGGCCATGGTATCGGACGAATCTCCGGACGGTTCGGATGCCGTATTCTCCGGATTTTTGCTTTCGGGCTGGCTGAGATTGTTCTCGGTCATGCTCTTCTCTTTCTATCTATTCCTTATATATAGGTGACAATCTGTGTGATGCCTTCAATCGACATGCATGTATCCGCGACGTGCCGCGGCCGCAAGGTTCGAGGGCACCTGGACCGTGCGCCCGTCGGGCGTGGTGACGGTGGCCAATTGCGGCGCTTCGGTTTTCCAATGCGCGCGTCTGGAACGTGTGCGGGAGCGGGATGTCCTGTTTTTCGGTGTCGCCATCAGCCTTGCCTGCCCTTCCACCGCGGATTCTTCTTGTTGATGACGTAGAGGTGACCGCGGCGTCGCACGATCATCGATCCTTTTTTGCGAGCCAATGAGCGTATCGAAGCCCTGACTTTCATCGGTCATTCCTTTCCATAGGTGTCGTTTGCTGTGTTTTGCTGGCGTTCGCTTGCCGTATGTTCGCCGGCGAATCGTCCGAAGAGTCCGGTCACCAGCTGGATTTGACGACTCCGGGCAGCTCGCCCGCATGCGCCTTGTTGCGCAGATTGATCCGCGACAGGCCGAATGCTCGGATGAACGCCCGAGGACGTCCGTCGATCGCGTCGCGATTGCGCAGTCTGACGGGGCTTGCATCGCGGGGAAGCGCATGCAATCGACGCATCGCCTCCGCCCGCTCCTCTTCACTCAGCCGCATATTGACGGAATCCTTCTTGTATCGTGCGCGGCGTTCCGCGTATTTCGCCACGATGGCTTCACGCTGGCGTTGTTTTGCGATGTTGCCGGTCTTCGCCACGTCAGCGGACCTCCCGGAACATCACGCGTTTCCTGATTACGGGATCGAATTTCATGAGCTCAAGTCGGTCGGGATTGTTACGACGGTTTTTGGTGGTGGTGTAGGTGGATCCGGTGCCTGCCGTGGATCGCAGGGTGATAACCGGTCTGATTTCCGTGGTCTTTGCCATACGGTTGTTGTCCTCTTTCTATTTGAGATGGCCGATCTCACCGGATTCGATGAGTCGCGCCGCCACTGCTTCGATGCCCTGCCTGTCGATGGTTTTCATGCCTTTCGGCGTGAGCGTCAGGGTGACCGTGCGTCCAAGCGACGGTACGTAATAACGCTTCCTTTGCAGGTTCGGGCTGAAGGTGCGGCGGGTTTTTCTATGTGAATGCGACACCGCGTTGCCGACGTGGGCGCGCGTGCCGAGAACTTGACAATGTTTGGACATGCCGGTAACTATATCATAATGATAATCATTATCAATAAAAGGATTGTGGAAAGAGCTTGAATATGCAGCATCCAGTATTGCCATCACTGGGAAACGCCGAAACGGACAAGGAGGCGATCTCCGTAGTATTGCTGACCGGCGTACACCGATTGGCGTTGGACGCCACATCATTCTCATTGGCGGACTCATGCCCGTCGGTCTGCTGCGTGACATACGACTTCGCCACCGACGACACCGCCGAAACGGGCTTCAGCATGACCCGCACCATCCGTCGACCGGGCGGTCTGGGTCAGTTAAGCGAAGGCGATTGCACGACCTTCCCCATGGAAGCCTGCTGCCCGACCTGTTCGGTCAAACGGGATCTTGTCGCCGCCCTCGGCCATCTATGCAACCGGGCCGACATGTTCCTCATCACCCTGCCGATCGGCATCGAAGGAGCACCGGTCGCGCAATATCTGCTGGAATGTTCACTGCTGGGCGGCACCGCGCGCCCCGTGGATGCGGCGACGATCGCCTCCGTGACCGACCCCGAAGGCTTCGCCTCCAGACTATGCGACGACGAACAGCTGCTATTGGCAGGAACGGATGAACACGACGGCGTATTCGATCCGCGATGCGTGGGCACGGTCCAGGCCAGACTGATCAGCGAAGCCGAGCATGTGCTGCTGCTTCCCACAGCGCGCCCCAACCATCCCGACACGAAAGCCGTCGCGCCGGAACGCAACCACGAACGACCGTCAAGATCTCATGATCTGATAGCCGCCCTGGCCTCGCCCGAAACGGTCATCCATCCGAATGCGCATGCCGTCAGCCTGCATACGTTGCTGGAAACAACACCCGCGGCAACGATCCCCGAAAGCGCCGATGCATGCGGCCGCGGCAACGGACTCGTCTAGTCCATCACATCATTCCATCGCATCATCGGAATCGTCTTCACCGTTCCCTATGACGTGCCCCTTCTCATCCCACGGGCATGAGTAGATGACACAGGGCGTCGACGGGGGACGGTTGACGAAAGTATAGATCAGCTCCAGTTGACGACGTGAAATGCCGATGCGGGCATCCGGTGAGATCAGCAATAGCGGCGACGCCAATTGCGTATGGATGAGCGCAGTAATGGTGCGATTATTGATCGCACCATCATCCACCCAGATGATCGCGTGGGCATCATATCCCCGTTCGACACGTTCACGCTGCTTGATGATCTCGTTCATGATCAGGTCGAGCTTCTGCATGACCCTGCCTTCATGGGTGTTGGGATCATGCCAGAACACGCTGGATACCACGGAATCGTCCCACCCCAAGCGATCGCCGAGCATCTCCGTATACGGCTGCCAAGTGGACAGCCAACGCAGATCCAGCATTCCACCCCTCGCCAAGGCATACAGTTTGCCGGCCAGTTCATCGGACCAATGCAGTTCATGGAAACCGCGCCGCCCGAAATCTATGACCGCCGTCTTGTCCAGCGGGAACGCCCTTTTCGCCGAATACAGGTCCGTACGGTACCCGTCCGGATCGGGAACCAACTCCACATGCCCGACATCGGAATAATTGACGATTCCGGTGTTGGGGAACGCGTTCAGAACGCCATCAAAATCCAGATACATCACCGGCTTGTTCGCACGGCTCATCTCCGTCTCACGATTCGCACCATGGACTATCTTGACCATCTTCCTCATGACTACTCCTCTCGTTGCGTTTACTTGGCGAATGCCATCGTTCAGCTTCCGGAATCGGCCTGTCTCCAGATCTGTTCATCCTTGATGAGCTGGGTGCCGTAACGCATCTTGAGCTGGGATACCAGATCGTCGATATGCCGCTGCGCTTCGATGATCTCGGCACTGTACTTCTGCATTCTCGCCTGATTGAAGGCGATGCCGGTCTCCTCCGGCATCTCACCGACCACATGAGGCTTCTCACCGGACAGCGCATATGCCGCCGCCTCATCCATCAGTTTCCGGTCGCCGCTCCACCTGCTGATGCAACGCTCGATGCGCTTCGCACCGATCAGTTCAAGCGGCATCCCCACACTGGAGAAAATCTGATAGGGGCGCAATCCGCGCATGTACCAGTACATGCAGTAGACCTGGAATTCATGGGCGTAGGTGATCCGTTTGCTTGTCACATGGGCGATCGCCGGCAGCGATTCGAGGTAGCAGACCTCTTCCAGCGTGAATTCGACGTTGGTCATACCCCATCATTCCTAACGTAGATGAGCGATCATCTTGCGGATACGCTCCTGCAACGTGATGATCGTTCTATTGAGCTCCTGTATTTCGGACAGACTCGAAAGGATGATCTCATCACGCATGGCGGGCTTTCGTCCCTCTTCATCGAGCTGTCGGACCTCGGCCATGAGCTGGGGGTTGCTCTTCCACCTGCTGATGCACCGTTCGATGCGCTTCGGCCCGATCAAGCGCGAAGGAAGTCCCGCATTGGAAAAGATGACGCTCGGCCGTGTGCCATGCACATATTGGTACATGCAGTACACCTGAAACGCATGCGAGTAGGTGATACGGCTCGTGGTCGCATGTTCCACAACCGCCAGGGACTCGAGTTCCTCGATCTCCTGATCCGTAAACTTCTTATTGTTCCGCATATGGTATTCCCCGTATCCGTTCTTGCATCGGCATATGCCGACCTTGAGTTCTTCCGCACGGTCTTGCGTCGTCGCAGACCTTCAGATGCTTGCATTCCTTTCGATAATTTGCCTCACTATACTCTGTTCGGGCAGGAAATCCGCAGAACGGGGAAGCCTCTCCCCCTATAAGCAAACCGGTACTCCTCAATCCCCTTACGTACCCTTGAAACGAGTGGACGCCAAATACGACACACCACCCATCATGCTGAGAGCATAACGGGTGGCTGCCATGATATTTCGGGGGCTTACGATCGGGTCAGCTTTTTACGCTTCAGATTCAGCACGATATCGGCGGCATCGGCCACACGCTCGGAATGCGTGACCACGATGACGCACTTGCCCAACTGGTGCGCGGCATCACGCAACAGCGTGATCACATCACCCGTCGTCTTCGGGTCCAGGCTACCGGTCGGCTCATCGGCCAGAATCACGGAACCCGGGGAGACCAAGGCGCGGCCGACCGCGACACGTTGACGCTGACCACCCGATAGGTGCATGATGTTGCGCTTCGCTTCCTCACGGGTGAGACCCAGATCCTCAAGGATCTTCAGATCGGCCTTGGGATTGACCAAACGTAGGTTCTCCACCGGCGTGAGATAGTCGATCAGATTGTGGTCCTGGAACACCAAGGACACATGCTCACGGCGATGCTTCGAATACCCCGTCTCGGCGATGTTCCCGCCTTCGAAACGGACCACGCCCTTCGACGGGGAATCCAACCCTGCCAACAACGACAACAGGGTGGACTTGCCCGCGCCGGACGGTCCGGTTATCGCATACATCTTACCGGCCTCGAAATCCGCGCTGACATCCGACAGAACGCGTATCTTGGCCGCGCCGTACATGTAATCGACATGATCCAACTGTAGACAAACCGACATGATTGTTACTCCTAACTCATGGAGGAAAGAATGGACTTGGGAGAACGTGCCAGCACCGAGGCGAGCGACACCACCAAGGCGATCGCGATGACCCCGCAGCCAAGCAGCAATATGAGCGATGTCTGAGCAGGCGGCAAAGCATCCACCTGCAACGACGAAAGGGAGGCATCATCCGCATTGGCCAGCAGCATGGACGACACGAACCCCGATAGCAAAGCGCCGGTACCAAGCGAACACAAGGCCGCAACCAACGCCATCAGGCAGGTTTCGATCACGAACTGCCCGACGATCCGGGCCTTGCCGATGCCGATGGCCAGAAAGACACCTATCTCATGGATGCGGGAGCGCACCCAGAAGACCAGCACCATGCCCAGCACCAGAACGCCGACCAGGCAGACGACCGCCAGGATCAGACGTACCAGATTACGCACCGTATTCACAGCCTGCAGTACGCCGGAGAAACGGGATGAATTATCCGTGACGTCATATTTCGTCCCGGCCAGCTCCTTGGCCTTCCGTATCGTGTCAGGCAGGCTTTGCGCGCTGGCCGACAGGCATCGTACCGTATCGATCCGCGGTTCACCGGTCAGTTTGGAAGCCACGTTCATCCCCGCATACAGCAGATTCTCCGAGGAATCCGACGGCATGGGACTTTGCGACTGCGTTTTGCCGGAAAATATTCCGGATACGCGCACGGTGGAGTCATGATCGCCTTGTTTCAACGTGAACGTCGAGCCGACCGACAATCCGTTCCGCTGCGCGAAATCCCGATGCACCAGTACACCATCGCCATCACCGGAGATGTGCTTTCCCTGTTCGAGCCGGTACAGTCCACTCTGGAATTCCGTGGACAACGAGGAATCCGTGGACCCCAATACGCTGACCTGTGCGGCCACGCCAACGTCCAGACGAGGCCCCTGTTGGGGAACGACAGGCTGGGCGCCGTCCAGTTCCGCAAAGGTCTTGGTCTCATATGCGGCCTTTTTCACGCCATCGAGATGAGCGAATCGGTCGGCCTCCTTCGCGCTGATGGGATCTTCACGCGCCTCGACCGCAAAACCGATGCCCATGCTCCCGCCGATGCGATCGGCCACATCCTGCAAGGCCGCCGAGACTCCGGCCTGCGCCACCAGACCGGTGAAGACCAACAACATCAACAGGCCGATGAGTCCGCTACGGATCGGCTTGCGCACGATGGCCAGCACGGCACGGCTCCACACATTCACACTCGTCATCGCTGCATCCCCAGCAGGTCACGCGGCGACTTGTACAGCATCGGCATGCAGGAGACGAGCACGCACACCAACACCACGCCCAAGAGCCCGAGGGAGACGGGAAGGATGGCGCCCGCATCGACCGATACCGCAAGCGTGCTCAACGAGCGAGTCGCCATATTGGATTCGAGATTGCCGCCGGCCTGCCCCATGCTGCTCAGTTCGCGGGCGGCGGAGGCATTGACCGAACGAAGCGTGGACGAACCGAGCCATTGCGCCACCCCTCGCGCGCACAGCCAGCCAAGCGCCAGGGACGGTATGCCGACCAGAATCATCTCGCTGACATATTGGGCGACCATGGAGGGCTTGCCCACGCCGATGGATACCAGCACGCCCATTTCCCGGCGGCGGTCATTCATCCACAGCAGCAGTACCAGGCACAGTACGAGGGCCGCGAAGATGAGCACGCCGATCAGGGTGCCGCGCATCATGGAGCGCACGCCCTGAGCCGCACTCAGCATGCCGGCCGTGTACTGGTCGTTGCGGGTGATCTGGTAGTTCTTCCAATCCACCGGCAGCTTCTTCGCGTCGTTCATGGTCTTTTCCACATCAACGCCTTTGGCGAGAGTGAAGGTGGCGTCCTGGTAGATCTCCTTATCGGGCTTGTACTGGTACAACTCACGCGTGGTATTCAGATCCGTGTATACGGTGTTGGAGGTCAGCTCGGCCCTGGTGGCCACCTTCCTGTTGCTGTCGCCCTTGAAAATGCCCGCAATCGTGGTGGTGACGCTTGCCGTGGAGCCGGATTCGTTGTCGGCATCATACGGATTGGCCCTGAGGGTGAGCGTATCGCCCACCTTGAGGTTATTGGCTTTGGCGAGATCCTCGTGAATCATCGACATGTGCTTGTCGGAAGCCTTCAGATGGCGTCCCTGCGCAATGCTGAGCGCATGCGAGGCGAAGGCATTGAGCTTGGCCGAATCATTCGTACCCTCAAGATTCACGGCATTGCCGAATCGCTGCTCCTTCGTCTTGTCGTAATCGTCACCTTCAGGCAGCTTCATCGCATCGGCATCCGTCAGATCGGCGGTGACGTTCTGACGGACGACATACGAAGCGATTCCAGGCAGTTTCGCGATGCGCTGCACGTCGGCCGGTTTCACCGTGCCGGCTCCGCGCGGCGTTCCCGAATTGTTCTGAGGATTGTTGGCCAGCACAAAACCGACGACCGCCTGCTTCTCGATTTGCTCGGCTTCATGCTTTGCCGCTTGCGATACGGCAATCGTGGCAAGCATGCTTGCGGACACTATGGTCAGGATGACCAGCAGAACCAAGGTCCGTATTCGTTTTCTGAGTACATAGCGTCCCGCTCGTGAGATGAACGTCATGATTTCCTTTCCTATGAGAAAACAAGAAGAGGGCCTTCACACAAGCATTCTGAAGGCCCTCTCACATGAATGGAGGCGGATAGGCGTTACTTGCCACCGCGTCGACGCATGAACAGCGAGACACCTCCCGCAATCGCCGCCACGACCACCAACGACACCAGCACAACACCCGGTATGACCAGACTCGAACCCGTCGCCGCCATGACCTCCCGCATCGACGTCGTTCCGCCTGAATCGGCAACGGTCGCACCGGGCAGTTCAGCGGCCTGGGCCGCGGTTTGGGTGAATCCCACGAATAGGCATAGGCCAAACGACAGGACCGCACTCATCCATTTCGTCATTCTTCGCATTGTGCCGAGGTCTTTCCTATGAGATCTTTTTGCTCAATGGTCGGCTATCGCTCAACCGACCGATTATCCTCATGGTAAAAGTCCACGGAATCCCGTCCCCTTCGCTATTCGGCGACGGTATCATGCCATTTCGTTATCGGCGCATGCATCATCATTATTTTTCGGGTGCGTCTAGGGTATGTTTCGGCCCGTCGTTCACCTTCCGTCCGACCGAATCGATCATGGTGCGACACCGTTCGCTCAACGGCACCGACATGGCGATGAGGAACAGGCACAACGCCAGCACGACATCTTCGACCACTCTCCACACCCCGGTCGCCAAATGCCATCTCGTAGCGTCCAGATAAATCACGAAAACGATGAGAATGTACAGACGGACACACAACTGACGAACGGGAAGCCGTTCCTCATCATGCTGACGATCAGACACCATCCCCCGCTTTCCTTCGACGCCGGCCATCCCTTTGAAACGCCATGATACCGCCGAACGTGACCATCACCTGCAGTCGGGGGCATCCATCATCATGGACAAGCCGTCATGCCATCCTTCATCCACCCTATTTCAGCGGAAAACGCCAATCGGGACAACGATTATCCGAAGGTACGTCATAGGGGGACTCCAACGAAGACGCCGCACAGACGCGTAACATGATTCTTGCTTGCGAAAGCAAGTAACGGAGCATAGGGGCTATTGGCCTGTTCGGATTTTATCTTTCTCTCTGTCCGCGCAGGCCATATCCTTTCCGAAACTGCCGGGGTTCCACGCCTCTCCCCTCTTATCCTTCGTGGAACCCCGGCAGTTTCCTTTCCTCAGCATCGTCATGGCATGCAGCGACGAAGCCGGTCATCCCCGACGACGTGCCGTCCATGGCACACAGGTTGCCGAAGGCCCGTCGACGGACAACGCTCCACGCCGCGCACCTCCCGTACCCTCCCCGATGGATAGGGTACGTATAGGGGGATTATGCGGCTTGTCAACTCCTTGCAGACACCGGCATCGAGCCATAGCATGCCTTATTACGTGGGGTGCTGATGCGGCCTGCGCAAGAGGATAAGGATTTCAATGGACTTGAGTAGGGCATGTATGGCAATATTCTCTGCTGCATTTTTTACGCCACTGGTTTTTTCTCCGATTGCCGCATTGGCATCCGCAGCCCCGATAGACACCGTTCCTCCCACCATGTCCGGCATGAACAGATTCCTCAGGCAGGGAGGCAAGAACAAGCTGGTCTTCGATGCCGTCTCGGCCAAACGGGCCGGATATTCGGACCGTGACCTGAAAATCGTATCCTCCCAGATCAGGCTGATGAACATGCTGCTGAGCGAGGGGCAGGCCATACTTCACCCGGACGGCTCCCTATCGTTGCGGTATTACGCATCCGAAGGTTCTTCACGAACCCTCGCACGGGGAATCAACAGAATGGTGATCCAATGGTATGGCGTCTTCGAATACTGGTTGGACAGCGACAAGGCGCGTGATCTCATCTCGGAAATGAAAATGGGACGATTGCTGCCCGATATCATTCCCGGATGGCTCGGCCCGACGATCGACATCGACTCGACATCGTTGCTTCGGGGCGCGCGAGCGGCGGTCAAACCCGATCGAGGCGTGATCGTGTATGCGAGAGCCATGCGGGCCGGTGAACTGAATTCCATCTGGTTCACCTCCCAATGATGCCGGACCGGGTCTGAAGGTGTCTTCAGGCGACGATCTGCGAGCGAATGGGAGCCGGCTCCACGGCGTAATGCTTGCGCATGCTTTTCAGCATCGTACGAATGGCTCCGTTGGTCTGGTTCGCAGCCGTGCGGAACTTGTCGAAAGTACGACCGTGCGGATCGTCGATATCGTGCGGAGCCGGCAACATCGGTCGAATCATCGAAGAGGACCTGATCACCGACTGCAGACGCTCCTGAATGGTCAGACCTTTGATCATGCCGTTACGGGCGCAGTATTCGCACATGTTCGCGAAATCGCTTAACAGGAACGTATACCGTACGGCGGCCGGCGCCAAGGCCACGATGTCCTTGCGCTGGCTCTTTTCAAAACACAGGATCAGGTCGGCCTCGTCCGCCATCTGACGTGTGAGGCGACGGGAGCGGAATCCGCTGGACTCGATGCCCACGCTATCCATCAGACGCGCGCTGGATGGATCGATCTGATGCATCGGCAGACCGCGGGTGCCGGCACTGGAGACGCGTACCGTGGTACCGGTCAGATATTTCGTCAGCAACAGCTCACCCATAGGCGAACGGCAGATGTTGCCCGTACAGACGAACATGATATGCATACGCTGACCTCTTGCAGTGCGTGTTTCGGTTCCTTATGCCGGCTCCAGGGCCGCCATACCCTATAAATGGATATTTTAGCGCAGTCCCTGCCTTCACCGAACCGCCATCGTGAGGGCTCGGGACGGAAGGCTTCCACCATCACCGTCAAATCACTATATGGACATATCTTGCAGTGCGAAACGGTTCGGCAATGTGGTTTCGATACACTGCCACGCACTACGTAACAAGCCGTGACCGCCTACGACAGACGGGGCGTACGGCAGGGGTTCCACGAAAGGACACATGATGAGCGAAGAAGACAAGCTCAACAAAAAAGTGGCCGAAGCCGTTGAAGTGGCAGCGAACGAGGCCGCAAAGCGTGAAATCGACGAACTGACCGAATTCGAACACGCGGTCGACGAGATGCTGGCCTCCGGCTATCTGGATGATACGTTGCGCGTAATCGACACGGAAGGCGTGGCACAGGTGCTTCCGGTACTGGATTCCGAACCGATCTCGCATCTGGTCGAAGGCGTGGAGGCCGTCGGCGGGCGTGCGAACGTGTTCGTTCATACCAGCCAGGGCGTTGTGGCGCTGAGCGTGTTGGAGTACAAGCCGAACGACGAGGAGTGACGGCCGTACGGGAGTCGGGCTTGCTGGCTCCCGTACGGCTTTGGCCACGGTTACGGCCACGGCCAAAGAGGCCCTCAGACTTTAATGTGAGATGCGGGCCAAGGCGCGCTGAACGGCTTCGCGTGTGGTGCCGGCGCCGCGTCCACGCACCCCGAAGAACACCATCAGCACCATGATGAAGCAAATGCCGGCACTGATGCGCAGAGCCCACTGAATGCCGAACACATTGGCGACGGCATACGTGTCTTTCGCACCTCCGATGGCGGCCCAACGCAACGACGTAAACGTTTCCATCAGAATCACCAGTACCGGAGCACCGACCGCACCGGCAATCTGACGTACGGTATTCGTCACGGCCGAACCGGCACTCACCTCCTGCGGCCGCAGACAATTAAGCGACCATGTAGTAATCGGCATGAGCACGAATCCCATGCCGATCTGACGCACGAACTGCCAGATCGACACCCACCAAATCCAAGACGTCATGGAGATCAAACTCATCATGACCGTACCGAAACACAATGTGATCGTGCCGATCAGAGCAACCGGCCGGGCACCGAATCTATCGAGCGCCTTGCCTCCGAAAAACTGCGAAATGCACTGCCCGAGAGCGCCGGGCAACATCACCAGACCGCTGATCGTGGCGGAATAGCCGCGGCAATTTTGAATATAGAGCGGCATAATCACCATAATCGAACTGAATGCGAAGAACGACAGGGCCGCAGTAACCGTACCGACCATGAAACTGCGGTTCCTGAGCACACCCAGATTGAGCAGCGGCGGCTGAACCGTCCGACGACCATCTTCAGGCCGGGCGGCGGCATACCGGCGAGCGCCATGAATCTGGCGGGCGACGAACCAGATGATGCCGATGATGCCGATCAGCATCGGCAGCCAGACCATGGGATGCGTATATGCGTATGATTCAATGTTCGTGAAGCCGAACATCAGCCCGCCGAAACCGAAGATCGACAGTCCGACGGAGAAGAAATCGGCCTTGGCGGAAGGGTCGTGCACGCCGAAGTTACGTAGTCCGAAGAATGCCAGAAACAGTGAAATCACGCCGATGATCGTCAAAGTGAAGAAGATCGAGCGCCAACCGTTCAAATCGGTCTGCACACCGCCCAAGGTAGGGCCGATGGCCGGGGCGACGCTCATGGCCATGCCCACGGTGCCCATGGCCATGCCGCGGTGGGACAACGGGTAGATCGAAAAGACGGTGATCTGCAGCACCGGCCACATCACACCGGTGCCGACCGCCTCCAACAGGCGGCCGATCAGCACCAATGCAAAGGTGGAGCCCAGCCAGGCGAACACGGATCCGGCAGTGAAGACGATCATCGAAGCGAGCACGATCTGACGGGTCGAAAAACGGCGGGTCAAATATGCCGTAAGCGGAACCATCACGCCCATGACGAGCTGGAAAATCGACGTCAGCCACTGTCCGGTCGTGACGGAAATGCCGAAATCGGTCACAATGGTCGGCAGAGCGGCGCTCAATTGCAGCTGCGTGAAGTTGCCGACGAAAGTGATGAACGTCAGAATCGCGATGGAAACGAATGCCGCATGCGTCAGATGGCCGTTGGCATAAGCCTCTTCACGTGCGAGCGCCTGCGATGTTCCCTTCATACCATTGTTCATGCATCACCTCTGCCACGTCATAAATGACTCCAGAATTCTATGCCTACGGTCGGGCATTGCGCCCCCGGCCAAAGCTGGTTCAGACCTTGCCAAGGAGCGTGAGGAAGATAAGGAGAACGTTGAGTGCGACGATCAGCGCAGCGACGGCGATGTTGAGCGCATGCTTGAACGGACCGTCCGCATATTCGCCCATAAGATCCCTGTCGTGCGTGTAGCGCATGAGCGGAATGATTGCGAACGGGATGCCGATCGACAGCACCACCTGCCCGACGATCAGCGCTTCGGTCGGATTGCCGGCGAACCACAGCACAATCAGCGCCGGCACCAGCGTAACGATTCGGCAGGCCCACATCGGTGCCTTGATCCGCAGCAATCCGTGCATGATCTCGGAACCCGCGTACGTGCCGACGGACGTGGAGCTCAGACTGGAGGCCAGCAATCCTATGGAGAAAATCGTGCCGACGACCGGCCCCAACACACTCGCGATCGCATGCTGCGCACCTTCGATCGTGTCCGTGCCGGTCATGCCGTACAACGAATTCGCAGCCAGAATCAACAACGACAGATTCACGGAACCGGCCAACAGCAGCGCCCAAAACACATCGATCTTGCTGCCGTGCAACAGTTGACGGACGGTCGGCTTGCGTTGACCGGGCGCATAATGGTCGTTCACCAGCGTGGAATGCAAGTAGATGGCATGCGGCATGACGGTGGCACCCAGCATGGAAGTGGCCATCAACACCGTTGCGGAACCTTTGAAACGTGGAATCAGACCGGCCGCCACCGCCTTCGGATCCGGCGGCGCTATGAACAGTCCCGCGATGAAGCCGAACGTAATCACCAGCAGCAATGCGATGATGAGTTTCTCGAACATGCGATGCGTGGCACCTTTCTGGAAAATCAGCAGAATCGTGGAAACCACGCCGATAATGCACCCGCCGAGAAACAGCGGCAGGCCGAACAGCAGATTGAGGGCGATGGCACCGCCGATCACCTCGGCCAAATCGGTGGCGATGGCGATGACCTCGGCCTGCATGAAGAACATGAACCGACCGCCGTCGCCCATGCGCTCGCCAAGGATTTCCGGCAGGCTTTTGCCGGTGACGATGCCCAGCTTGGCGGACTGGTATTGGATCAGTACGCTCATGCAGTTGGCGATTACGAGCACCCAGACCAGCAGATAGCCATATCGTGCGCCGGAAGTGATGTTGGCGGCCACATTACCCGGATCCACATAGGCTACGGCCGCCACGAAAGCCGGCCCGAGAATGCCCGCCAATGCGTGTCCGTGACGTTCCTTGCCCATGGCCTTTCCGTGCCCTTCCCTGTGACTGGCGATTAACGAGCAACGTTATAGCGCGATTATGTTACCTCGGCCTGTATTTCAGCTTTCCGGAATGGACTGTGCGGGGCAGCCGTGGAGCACCGACAGCATGGCCCGCTTCTCCTTGGTGGTCACGGTCAGACCGTACTTGTCTTTCACGCCGATCTGACGCGCGACGTAATCGCAACGGTAGTCGCCGTTCGTGGGCAGCCAATAGGCGGCCGACGCGGAACCCTTCTCCTGATTGGCCGGACCATCGACCGCCAGCAGATTGTACATGTCGTTGCCGTATTCGTAACGTTTGGCCCTGCTCCATTCGCGTGCGCCGGATTGCCACGCATTCTCAAGCGCCACCACATGGTCGATCTGCACGGCGCTGGACGTATCGCGCCCACGCCGGAAATGAATGGTCTTACCCGTGTACGGGTCGTTGAGCGTACCGGATTGCACTTTGCAGCCGCCGGCACTCTGGTACCGCACGTCCGTCAGATCACGGGCCAGCACATCCTCACGTACGTCGCAACCATTGCCATCCGCGTCCGTCTGACGATAGCCGAACGCGGTACGATCATAACCGGCCTTGCTGGGGTTATCGTCGACCGTAAGCCGTTCCAGCGTTTCCGCAGCGGTGCCGGTCGCCGTATATTCACCGGTGATCTCACCGACGGTCGGACTGGTTTTCGGCAGAATCAGGCCGATGGTGATGCCGACCACCGCGGCGATCACCAGTAGGCACAGTATGCGTTCGACCGGTCCTTCCGCATTGAAACGCTTCTTGCGAAAGTGCGTGGCATTACGTCGTCGCGGCATGGGAATCCTTAATCATAGGCGCATGGGTCATGGGCCATGACTCATAGCTCATGTGGGTCATAGGCAGAATCTCATCGGTAAGCAAGCCGTTTTATGGGCGGCCGACCGTCGAATCTTCGGTACAACCGAATCTTCGGTACATTGCAACGAACTGCAGACTATTGCGAATCAGGCGTAAGTGAACGTCAGCGGATCGTGACCGGCACGAGTCGGACCATCAAGCGCATCGATGGCCGCATGCTCCTCCTGGGTCAGCGCAAAACCGAACAGGTCAAGGTTCTCCCGCTGACGTTGCGCATGCACCGACTTGGGGATGATAATGGTGCCGTTTTCGATGTGCCAGCGCAGAATCACCTGTGCAGGGCTTACATGATGAGCTTCCGCGATACGTTCGATCGCACCGTTTCCGGCGTTCAGATCGGCACCGCGCGCCATTGGCGAATACGCTTCGACCGCAATGCCATGCTCCTTGCAGTATGCGACGACCTCCCGCTGCTGCCAGGTGGGATGCAGTTCGATCTGGTTGACTGCCGGGTATTCGCCGGTCTCATCATGAAGTCGGTCAAGATGCTCCGGAAGGAAGTTGCACACGCCAAGCGTCTTCACGCGGCCTTCCGCGCGGAACTCGACGAAGGCCTTCCACGTTTCGCCGCTGCGCCAGTTGAACGGGGTCGGCCAATGCAGCATATACATGTCGACATACTCGAGTTGCAACAGACCGAGCTGACGGTCGAAGGCCTTGCGTGCGGAATCATAGCCCTGCTCGGAATCACGCAGTTTGGTGGTGACCCAGATTGTTTCGCGCTTGCTGCCGGTGTTGTAGCCGGTGTTCGCAAGCGCACGGCCTACGCCAGCCTCGTTGTTGTATCCGGCGGCGCCGTCGATATGGCGGTATCCGGCCGCAATGGCGCTTTCGACGACCGGCGTCACGCCTTCATCATCGATGCGTAGCACGCCGAGGCCGACCTGTGGAATCTTATTGCCATCGCTCAGCGTGATCGTCGGAACGTGCCGTTCCTGTGGTTCCGTCATTGTGGTTCCTTCCGTTCTTTGTGGTTCGGTTCTGGTCCGTTCTGGCCTTGTCTGGTCCGGTTCGGTTCCGTTCTGGTTCTGTCCGGTCCGGTTTCCGTGGCATTTCCCAGATTAGCCCCGTACGCCGCCCGACTCATCCGGACCGGACAGAACCAAACCGGATCAAATGGAACCAAGCCGGACCAGACAAGGCCGGACCAGGCCTAGGCCGAACCACACCAGATCAGACGGAACCACAAAGAACGGAAGTCTTTCGATCATCAACCCTTATGCTCGGGTGGTGGCGCGTGCAATAACACGCGACTGGGTGGTGATCAGTTCCGGCTCAAGATGACGCCCGTTGATGCGGTCGATAATGCGACTGACTGCAGTGGGGGCGGTCCAATCAAGGCAGGAATCCATGGTGGTGAGCGGTGGCTGGAAATAAGCGGCTTCTTCGATGTTGTCAAAACCGATCACCTGCACCTGATCGGGCACGCTGATACCGTTGGCCGCCAAAGTGAACAAGGCACCCAACGCCAGCTGATCATTGAACGCGACAACGCCATCAAACGGCACACCGGAGTCGATGAGCCACTGCGTCACACGGGCACCGGAGCCGATGGTCCAGTCGTGGCCGGTGTTGCCGAGCAGACGCGAGTCAAAGGCAACGCCGCGCGCATCGCATGCCTCAAGTACGCCGCGCATACGCAACTGAGCATTGCCCTCCACCGCATCGTGCAAACCATCCAGATCCTCAGGCGCGGTTCTGGCACCTACCACGGCAATTCGAATCGCACCGCGGTCGAATAGGTATTCCGTCGCCTGCCTGGCTTCCTGCACATCGTCGGGAGTCACATGATCGGCCTTACCATGCGTGTCCCGCGCACCGACACAGACAAGCGGATAGTCAACATCAAGATCCTCCGGAGACAGATCTTCCACTTCGGAAATGGACAGAATCATGCCATCCGACACAGTGGTGTTGAAGCCTTCGAGCAGTGCACGAGCGCCACTGGCAGAGCCTTCCGCATAAGTGGTGACGTAAACGGAGTAGTCGTGCAGTCGCGCCGCGTCAATCACGCGATTGGCTAATTCGGCCAGGTATGGCGCGGTGAGGCTTGGCACGGCGAGCGTGATGAACCCCGTATTGCCACGATTGAGATTACGGGCGGCCACGTTCACACGATAGCCAAGCCGATCGATAACCCCTTGCACTTTCTCTCGCGTGCTTTCGGTCATGCGGCCGCTGTTGTTGATCACGTTGGAGGCGGTTTTCAGCGAAACGCCGGCCTCTTCGGCCACATCGCGCAGTGTGATGCGCTTCTTGTCCTGCTTCGTTTCGCTCATATCAGGGCTCCTTGCCTGCCTTTTGGCCTATATGTGGCAGATGTATCGGTTCTTCCGCAGTTTTCTGGCTTATGTATAGCAGGTATTCAACGAAAACCGAGATATTACCGTTGCCATGATAAGGCTCGGATTCCGAGATTCACGATTCACCTGCCATATATAGGACGGATAAAGACGAAAGAAACCGGTAATCCGCCACATGTAAGCGAGATGCCCTCGAATCATGCCGGCGTGCCGACTGATTTCGATTATCGTCTGGTAATCAGCATGCCATTGCGATGAATGACGTAGGAACCCGGCCCTTCCGGACCAGCCTCGCTGTGGAATTGGCAGATCGGTTCGCCTTCGATGCCACGCAATGTAACCTCCTGCTTGCCGCGGGGCATGTAGAAGTCGAAGGTCGCATCAGCGGATTTACGCACGGTATGCAGTACGTCGCCGTATCGGGGATCGTCTTCGCCACCTGAAGTAGTGAGATTGGCGCGGACGAACCTGCTTAGATCGGCCACGTTCAGGTCGCAGCCCACAAAATAGGCGGCGCCGGCACCGTACGGGTTACGGGTGATGGCGGCGGTGCCGTCCAATTCCCATTCGTCCGCGGACTTTCCCGAATAGGTGGCGAGCACTTCGGTGTCAGGGCCTTCCACGTTCACATCGTTCTGCCACAGGCGGGTCACGGCACCGTCCATGCCGCCTCCCAATTCGATTTCACATGGCTCGCCTTCCGCTTCGCATCCGAGAATGTTGAACTCTTCGCCACGGATGCCAAGCATCTTGCGGAGCAAACCATTACCGGCACCCGGATATCCGCCGAGCCAAGTGTGGAAATGCTCGTCGATCAGGCCGGTCGCATAGCCGATCACCACCTGACCGCCGGCAGCCGTGAAGTCGGCAAGCCGTTGCGTATCGGCGGCGCTCAGCATCAGCACGCTCGGCAGCACCACCACGGAATATGCGCTCCAATCGTACTTGAGCGGCACTACGTCGGCCCGCTGCCCTGCGTCCAGAAACGCGCGATACCAGTCACGCACGTCATGCCAATGGCTGAGTTTCATGCTCGGCAGGGTTTCACTGCGCGTGGCCCATTCGGATTCGGCACTGAACAGAATCGCCGTATCGGAACGTTCGAGCGTGCTTCCCTGCATGCCTGCGGCGCTCAAATCCTTGAGCACCGACCCGAGTTCGCACACCTGACGGAACACCCTGGTGTCTTCACCGGCGTGTGGCAGCATGGCGGAGTGGAAGGCCTCCGATCCGAATGCGGAAGCCCGCCATTGGAAAAAGTTGATGGCGTCGGCGCCCATGGCCACGTGCGCAAGGGAGTCGCGCACGATTTCACCCTTACGTTTGCGGATATTGAGCGGCTTCCACTGTACCGCCGAAGTGGAGTGCTCCATCACATACCAAGGCCTGCCGAGCGCCAACGAATCCATGAGCGCATCGGAACAGGCGAGCTCGTCGAGATGCGATTCGCCTTCATGGAAGTAATGATCGTTGGAGACGAAATCCACTTCTTCAGCCCAATCGGCATAGTCCATGCAGCACTGGTCGGTGGAGACCATGAAGTTCGTGGTGAATGGCTTGTCGGGGCAGATTTCGGCGATGGCGTCACGCTCGGCCTTGTAGAAGTCGAGCAGCATATCGTTGCCGAATCGCTCGAAATCCAGTTTCTGTCCGGGATTGACCATGCTGTCGGTGCCCATGAAGCGCGGAATGAGCACTTCGTCGAAGCCGTTCATCTCCTGCCCCCAGAAGGTGGTGCCCCAAGCCGCGTTGAGCGCGTCGATGGTGCCGTATTTGCGCTCACACCACTTGCGGAAGGCAGCCAGGGCGTTGTCGGAGTAGTCTTCGCGGTTGTTCCAGCCATATTCGTTGCCCATGTGCCAAGCCGTCACATATGGATTGTCGCCATAGCGTTCGGCGAGTTTACGACACATGGTAAGCGCATATGTTTTGAATACCGGGCTGGTCGGACTCCACGACTGACGCGAGCCGGCGTTGACCTGATGACCGTATTTGTCTCGCGGAAGGACCTCCGGATGGCTTTCGTACAGCCAAAGCGGAGCGGTGGCGGTGGCGGAAGCAAGATCGACCGCGATGCCCGCTTTGCCGAGCTTGTCGATGATGCGGTCGAGCCAGCCGAAGTTCCAGCGGTCCTCGGTGGGCTGGATGCGATCCCAGCTAAAAATCGCCAGGGCCACGGTGTTGACACCGGCCTGCTTCATCAGGCGGATGTCGTCGTCCCAGATTTCCTCAGACCATTGGTCGGGATTGTAGTCGCCACCGAACGCTATGCCACCTCCATTGCGAGTCAGCAGTCTCGGCCAAGAAAAGGTTCTTCTTGTCGTCATTCAAGCCTCCTGAAAAATGCGTTTGCCGCTTTCCGATTCTTTGATATCCCATATGATACAACGGTGTAGCAACGCTTTCTAAATCGATATTTCGCACAGCATGGCGAGCCACGTCTCCGCCAGGCGCGGCCCGCCCCAGCTCATTCCTTGACGGCGCCGGCGGACAGGCCGGACTGCCAATACCTCTGCAAACACAGGAACGCGATCACCAACGGCACGATCGTGACCAACGAACCCGTGATCACCAGGTTCTGGATCGCCTGCCCACCCGCCGTGGAGGCCTGGTCCTTCCACTGGTTCAACCCGATCGTGAGCGGATACCAATCCGAATCCTTGAGCATGATCAACGGCAGGAAATAGTTGTTCCACGTCGCCACGATCGCGAACAGGGCCGTGGTCACGATGCCCGGCGCCAGCAAGGGCAGCGACACCTGGAAGAACGTACGGAACTCGCCCGCCCCGTCCACGTGCGCCGCCTCGAGCAACTCGGTCGGCACGGCCTGGTCCGAGAAGATCCACATCAGGTACAGGCCGAACGTGGACACCAGGCTCGGGATGACCATGGCCCACGGCGTGTTCGTCAGGTTCAGCTTGGCGAACAGCAGGAACTGCGGCACCGCCAACGCGATGCCCGGCACGCTGATCGCGCCGATGACCACCACGAACACGGCCCTGCGCCCCGGGAAACGGAACTTCGCCAGACCGTAGCCGCCCATGATCGCCAGCAGCGTGGCCCCTCCCGCGCCGGCCACCACGTACAGGACGGTGTTGAGGAACCAGCGTCCGAAGATCCCGCCGTCATAGGTGAACACGGTGACGACGTTGTCCCACAGGGCGAACGTCTTGCCGAACCCCAGACCGAAGGTCGACGTGAAGTCCGCCTGCGTCTTGGTCGCGTTGACCAGCAGATAGAAGAACGGGAACAGGCAGTAGACGGCGAAGACCGCGCATACCAGGGTCAGCAGGGCGCTGCGCCTGGGGTTCGCGACGTTCGCGAACCCCGACCTCGCGGCCCTCGCCCGCTCCGCCCTCTCGTCCCTGGCCACACGCCTGCGGCGTGCCCTCTCCGCCTTCCCGGCGGCCTTCTCTCGCCCCTTCGGACCCGCCGCGGCGGCGCTGCTTGCATTGCTCATCTTGATGCTCCTTGAATCCTCGTGCCCGTGAGGCGACGCGCCCGCGCGCCTACCTCATCTGCTCTTTCATGCTCCTGAGCTGCACCGCGTACGCGATCGCCATCGTGATCACCGCCATCGTGATCGCCAGGGCGGCCGCGTAGTTGCTCTGGTTGCCCGCGAAGCTCAGGTTGTACGCGTACATGTTCGGCGTGTAGTACGTGCCGATCGCGTTGCCCGGCACCATGTTCTGCATGATGCTCGGCTCGTTGAACAGCTGGAACGAGCCGATGATCGAGAAGATCACCGTGATCGCCAGGCTGCCGCGCAGCTCGGGCAGCTTGATGGACCTGACGATCTGCCATTCGCTCGCGCCGTCGATCGACGCGGCCTCGTACAGCGAATGCGGGATCGTGGACAGCGAACTGTAGAAGATCAGCATGTTGTAGCCCGTGAACTCCCAGGTCACGATGTTGCCGATCGAGGCGAGCAGCACACTCGGGGCCAGCACGTCCAGATGCGTGCCGAAGAAGCCGTTGAACGAGCCCACCAGCCCGTACTTCGCGCCGTACATGAACCCCCAGATCAGCGTGGAGACCACGGCCGGCACCGCGTACGGCAGGAACGTGGAGATACGGAAGAACCTGGTGCCGTGCAATTTCATGGAATCCAGGGCCAACGCCATCGCCGCGGCCAGGAACAGCATGACCGGCACCTGCACCACCGTGAACAGCGCCACCCGGCCCACCGCGCTCCAGAACTGCCGGTCGTGCAGCAGACGGACGTAATTGTCGAATCCCACGAACCGCGTGCCCCCGATCATCCTGTTCTGGAAGAAACTGATGTACACCGCGTACATGATCGGGATGACGAACACGAACACGAACACCAACGCGAACGGCCACATGAACTTCCAACCACGCCAATCCGCATGATGCCTATTGACACGGACCTGGTCGGGAGGTGTGTGCAACTGCGTCGGAACGTTTGCTGTTGCTTGGGTCATGATTGCTTCTTTCTGTTGCGCTGCAACTGCTGACGCCAACCGCTTCGTCGGCCGTTCAATCGCAGATGGTTGCGATTCGGGCATACGGAAGGCGAGGATCCGCACGGGACGTCTCCCCGCCTTGCCTTACCCTGTGCTTGGTTATGCGGTTGGAAGTATGGACGGTCGGCAGATACCGGACCGGAACTCAACCCTTATTGGTGACGGTGTAGCCCTGCTGGGTGCCATGTTCCGCGAGCACCTTGCCGTAGTTGGCGAAGGCTTCCTTCAAGGTGATCTCCTTGTTGTACGCCTTGGAAATCTGATCGCCGAAAGATGACTGCGCAAACGGATTGTACGGTAGGTAGGAGAACTCGGAGACCTTGCGCTGGGCGGCTTCGGAAAGCACCTCGTTCACATTCTGGCCGCCGAAGTAATCGTTGACCTTCTTGTTGGCCTCGGTGGTCGGGTCGGTGAAGTCCTCGGAGGTGAGAATGCTCTTGAGGCTCGGGAAAGTACCGGTGTCGGCCATGGTCTTGGCGCCCTCGCCGTGGGTCAGGTATTCCACGAACTTGTAGGCGGCGGCCTGCTGCTTGGACTGGGAGACGACGGCGAGCGCAGAGCCACCATCCTCGGCGGAGGCCTCTTCGCCTTCCTCCCACTGCGGCAGCTGGGCCACGCGCCAGTTGCCGGCCTGGTCAGGAGCGCCGTTCATAAGATTGATCGGCATCCAGCCTCCGATGGTCAGCGAGGCGATGGTGCCGTCGTTGAGCTCGCGGTTCCAGTCGTCGGACCAGTTGGCGGTCTTGGTGTCGATAAGGTCTTCGTCGATGAGCTTCTGCTGGAACTCGATGTACTTCTTCATGCCGGAATCCTTGGTCATGTCAATGGTGAGGTTTTCGCCGTCGACCTTCCAAGGCTGGGCGCCGGCCTGCCAGGCTTGCGCGGTGAAGGGCTGGTATTCCATGCTGGAGCCGGAATTGTTGGTCATGTAGGAGCCGATGGCCCTGACCTTCTTGGCCGCCTCGTAGTAGTCGTCCCAGGTCTTGATTTGAGTGCCATCGACACCGGCCTTCTTGAATACCGCATCGTTATAGAAGAACATTTCCGGACCGGAATCGATTGGCAGCGCGTACGGCTTGCCGCCGTACTGCAGCTTGTTCCATGGACCGGCGGAGAAATCGTCGGCGAGCTTATCGGCACCGAATTGGCTCAGATCCGCCAAATCTCCGGTTACCGCGAATTGCGTGACGGTCGGGTCCTCGAGCATGACCACGTCGGGGGCGCCCTTCCCCGCCGCGATGGCATTGCTCAGTGCGGTCTGCGTGTCAGATGCGGTGCCGGTGTTGTTGAACTTCACGGTAATGCCGGGATTTGCCTTCTGGAAGTCTTTGATGAGGTCGCTCATGGTATGGCCGGTATCCCAGCCCCAGAACACGAGTTCCGCCTTGTCGGCGTCACCGGCGTTGCCATTGCTGGCGTTTGCATTGCCACAAGCGGCCAGACCGGTGAGGGTCATCACCGTGGCCAGAGCCGCAAGAACCTTCTGAGAGTTACGCATGTTTCCTCCTTCGAGAGCCAGCATCAGACCGTCTTCGTCCGATACGATCAGGAGCCTCATCCCACTCTGCCGCCCGTTTTGATATACCGCTGTACCAATGATGATGACAGTCGGTACGCCCTCTTACGGACAGCCTTGGGATTGCTTCTGTTTGACTCTGTTTCCTTCCTGATACAGCTGTGTATCATTGACTCTTATGATACACAGCTGTATCAACATGTCAAATCCAGTCGAACATCCCCTTTCCGATATCCGTTCGTCAATCGATTGACTCTTGATTTTCCAGGCGTTTCGCATTCACTTCGTGACAGACGACTTTCCTGCAGTCGTATCCTCAGGCATCTGACCGACCGAAGATTTCAGCTCCACCCTGAGCAAACTCTCATACTTAGAAATCATCAATCAAGGGAAACATCATTCCAATGTGGCGCGTCCGACAGCGCACGATCCCCTAAAAAACCGGTTCGCCGGCAGAGCGTGCACCAGGGATAAGTCCGAAGTCAAATATTAGGGGGCATCAATCCGAAGTTTCCCCCTCCATCTGAAATCATCCCCGGCAATCCTCCGTATGCAGGCCCTCACCCCGATCGAGCAACCGGAAGTGAAGGCCCAAGCATACGGTCGGTTTCGCTACAAACTCAGGAAAAGCTCGTGAATGCGGGTATCGTCGGTAAGCTCGGGATGGAAGGCCGTGGCGAGCATGTTGCCTTGGCGCAGGCCGACCACATTGCCGTTCACTTCGGTCTCGACCGTCGCCGCCGAACCGACTTCGGCCACGAACGGCCCACGGATGAACACCAGCGGAACATCCTTGAGTATGACATCGGACGAGACGCCTTGGGGAACATGCTCGCCCGGTGCGACCACGACGGCGTTTTCGCCGGGAGCGGAGCCAAAGTCGGCAGTGGCGGCAAAGGAACCGAGCTGACGCCCATAAGCGTTACGGCGCACGATGGCGTCAAGCGCACCGAAGTAGACGTTCGGATCATTATCCAGCCGTCGCGCCAACAGAATCATGCCGGCGCAGGTGCCGAACACCGGCTTGCCCGCGGCGATATGCGCCGCAATCGGATCAAACAGCCCGGTCGACCGCAAAAGCTTGCCCTGCGTGGTGCTTTCACCACCCGGCAGGATTACACGGTCGATGGAGTCATCGAAATCCTCGACGGCACGCAGCAGCTTCCACGGGGCGCCAAGACGGTCCAGCATGGCGGCATGCTCGGCGAATGCACCCTGCACTGCGAGAATGCCGGTCACGCCGTGACGGGCGGATTCGGCACCTGCGGCCACATCGGCCGACTCTTCCTTTGCGATATACTCAACGGCTACAACCATCGGATCTCCTTATGCGACGGCAAGCGGGAGCCGAGAATCCTACGATTCCCGGCTCGCCGCGTTTGTTCAGCATGATGGGCGCACCCATCCGGAACGACGAGGCCGGCATGCGCCCCGTCAGAACGACATGTCAAAACGATATGGGCGAGAAATCACTCACCCCTGGCGGCCATGATGGTCTCGATCTCGTCCTCATTGATGCCGACCATGGCCTCGCCGAGATTCTCGGACAGGCGCGCAAGCAGGTCGGCGTCCTGCCAGTTGGCGGTGGCCTGCACGATGGCGGCGGCGCGCTTGGCCGGGTCGCCGGACTTGAAGATGCCGGAGCCCACGAACACACCTTCCGCGCCAAGCTCCATCATGAGGGCCGCGTCAGCCGGGGTCGCGACACCGCCGGCGGCGAAGTTGACGACCGGCAGGCGGCCGTTGTCATGCACATACTTGGCCAAGTCATACGGCACGGCCAGCTGCTTGGCCGCCTCGTACACCTCGTCGTCGCGCAGGGAGACGAGCTCGCGAATCTGCTTGTTCATGGTGCGCATATGGCGTACGGCCTGGATGACGTCGCCCGTGCCCGGTTCGCCCTTGGTACGGATCATGGATGCACCCTCGGCGATACGTCGCAACGCTTCACCCAGATTCTTCGCACCGCACACGAATGGCACGTCGAACTGATTCTTATCGATGTGATACACGTCATCGGCCGGGCTGAGCACTTCGGATTCGTCGATATAGTCGATTTCGATGGCCTGCAGAATGCGCGCCTCGGCGATGTGGCCGATGCGCACCTTGGCCATGACCGGAATGGACACGGCTTCCTGAATGCCTTTGATCATGGCCGGATCGCTCATGCGGGAGACGCCACCGGCGGCGCGGATGTCAGCCGGGATGCGCTCGAGCGCCATCACCGCGCACGCGCCGGCATCCTGCGCGATCCTCGCCTGCTCCGGAGTGGTGACGTCCATGATCACGCCGCCCTTGAGCATCTGCGCCAGATTCTTATTCAGTTCATTTCTGTTGTTGGCCATCGCCAGCCTTTCGTCGGTAGTCTTACTCACGATACAGATACTAACGATTTGTAATTAACAAATTACATAAACTGAATATCACAGTGGTTCAAAAAGTTGGTTTCACTAAATTTTTGACCTCATTTTCACCATCTCGCCATTCCCTGCGATTTCGATTCAGGTGACAATCATACGATTTCGCCCGATTTTCTTGCCTCACCCGCCGATCACGCTTTCGAATCGTCGGTTACGCACGATATCAGAAAAACGAATAATCAACGGTTGCCATACGACCACATTGCGGACGCCTACATGTGCACGATCGCATCGGCGATACGCATGGTGGAATCACGATGCGAAACGAGTACGACCATGCTCCCCTGCTCCGCAAGACCGTTGATTGACTGCAGGATCACCGATTCGTTATAGGCGTCGAGACGGCTGGTCGGCTCGTCGAACAACACCAGATCGGCATGACGAAGGAACATGCGTGCGAGTCCGATACGCTGACGCTCCCCCTCAGACAGCCGGCCACCAAGCTCGCCGACCGGAGTGTCAAGACCTTGCGGAAGCGAATCGACCAATTCGAGTGCGGAGGCCCTGTCAAGCGCGTCGCGAAGCACGCGGTCAAGACCCGCGCCGTCTTGTGGTCCGGAGTCAGCGACGGCACCTGTGCCGGATTCGGATTCGGCATTCGCGCGGTCGGCATCGGGACTGACGGACGGCTTGCCGGTGGCGGAATCGTCTCCGCACACTCCCTGAGGCAATGCGATCATCAGATTCTCACGAATCGTGCCATCGAACAGATACGTCTCCTGACTCATCATGGTCTGCACCCGCCGACGCCAGCCGGCATCGACCCGAGGCAGCGGCATTCCAGACAATTCGACCACGCCGGACCGCGGATCCCAGTAGCGCATGAGCAACTTGAGCAACGTGGACTTGCCTCGACCGGACGGGCCTTGAACGCCAAGAATTCCATGCTCCGGCACGTCAAGCGAAACGTGCGAAAGAACGGGAGCCGAGGAATCCGCCGGCCCATATCCGAACGTTACGTCACGTACAGTCATGCCATGGTATTCCGGACGCGCGGATCCGGTCTCGACCACGGCAGGAGCTTCGTCCATCAACGAGAACAGGCGGCGCGCAGAAGCGAAAGTCTGCGTCAGGTTCGCAGGCAGCGCGCTCAACGCAAGCGTCGGACCAAACGAACTGGCAACCAGCACGAACGCGGCGACAAGCTGCGGTACGGTCAGTCGCACGACAATCGGCATGACAGCATCCGGGCCGGCATACGCCGCGAAATTCGGCATGACCATCGCCAGGAAAACGACCAACACGGTGAACAACATCACCAGCACCGCGCCAAGTCCTGCAAAATCGCCATTGCGCGCACTCAAACGAGCACGATGCGACCACAGGGAACGAGTGCGGGCAACGATACCGGCAAGCCGCGATTCGCCCTGACCAAAACGGATGATCTCGTCGAGACCACGCATGTCATCAAGCATCTCATCATCAAGTGCGGCGGATTCCCCGCGAATCCCGGAACCCAGGCCGCGCACTGCGAGCGCGAACAGCTTCGGCAGCACGACACCGACCATGAGATGAGCCACAATCAGCAGGATGGCGAAGACCGGGCTCAGCGCAAGCAATGCGATGGCATAGATGACGGTGGTCGCAACGGCGATTACGACCGGCGAAATGGTGTGAGCGAAGAAAATCTCAAGCAATTCCACGTCGGTGGTGACCAGCGCGATCAAGTCGCCCTTGCCTTTGCCTGCGAGCTTGGCGGGCGCAAGGCGACGCAATGCGGAGAACGCCTTGGCGCGAAACAGCGCAAGCAGGCGGAAAGCCACATTATGGTTCATGTACTGTTCGGCGTAGCGCATACCGCCACGGATCAGCGCGCAGACGATCATGGCCGCAATCGCAACGGTCAGATTCATATGCCAGATCGGCAGATTGATCGCAGCGAATGCCGCAGCCACGCCGAAAACCGGTAGGAAAGTGGCCGCGAGATGGCCAAGTGTGCCGCAGGTGCAAGCGATGATCATGCATTTGCGCAGAGGGCCGACCTCATGCAGAAGTCGCCTCACAAGCCGCCAATCGGACATGGCACCATTGGTGGAAGGTACCTGAACTTGCGGCTCGCGACTTGCGAGGTCAGGGTTCGCCTCCGCAGTTTCGTTCGTGTCGGATTCGGCGGAATCGGACATCCGGAGCCCCTGAGCGGACATTCCATAACCCGCCTCCTTTCGCTTTCCGACTCGTTCCACACTGTCCTGAGCACGAAACAGCTTGGCATACACGCCGTCGGCCGCCATGAGCTCGGCGTGCGTGCCGGTTTCCACGGTTCTGCCGTTTTCGAACACCGCCACTTGATCCGCATCGACCGCATTAGCCATGCGATGCGTGACCATGATGACGGTCCTGCCACTGCCGGCAAGTTCACGAATCGTCTGCAGGATCAAGGTCTCGCTTTCCATGTCGACGCTACTGGCCGCCTCATCGAACACATAGACGGCACTACCGCGCAGGAGCGCCCGAGCGATGGCGATGCGCTGACGTTGACCGCCCGATAGGTTCGCCGCGCCTTGGTCGATGCGTAGATCGAGACCCCGTGGATCGGCCCGTACGAATTCCGCGATTCGCGCCGCATCAAGGGCGCTCCACAGGTCGCCGTCGGTGGCGTCGGGGCGTGCCATCAGCAGATTCTCGCGCAACGTTCCGGCAAACAGGTGACTGTTGGCTCCGACCAGGGTGACGTTGCCTGTCAATGATTCGCAGGTCAAGTCGCGCAATTCGCATATGGACCCGTCATCTCCGCCAGATGGGTTCGAGATCGCCGAAGGCGAACCAGACAAAGCGATGGAGCCCTCATACCCGACTAGAGAGCCGGCGAGAAGATTGGCCGCAGTGGATTTGCCGGAACCGGAAGGGCCTACGATCACGGTTAGATTGCCGGGGGTTGCGGTGAGGGAGACACCTTGAAGGGCACCACCTTTGGCCGTGCCGCGCGCGGCGTTTTCCGATTGCGGAGGATTGGACGGTGAGGCGTAGCGGAAGGCGACGTCTCGGAAGTCGACGGTGACACCATTGCCATAGACGGGTAGACTGACCGTGCCGCGGGTCGGCTCGGGCGCATCCAACAAAGCGAAAATACGTTTTGTGGACGTCATGCCGTTCATGGCGACGTGGAAGAAGGAACCCAACTGTCGCAACGGAATGAAGAAGTCGGCGGACAGCAGGATCACAATCAGCACTCCGGCGAGCGGCAACGATCCCAAGTCGGCGAAACGGAAAAAGTTCGGCAGCCAATCGTATATGCCGGCCGGATACCGTCCGCCAACCATGTATTGCCAGATCGCGACGATGATGCCGGCTGCCGATCCACCATAGGCGACCACGTCCATCGCGGTAAGCGAACGTAGCTGAATCTGCAGTACATTCATGGTCATCACGCGGAATTGCTCGGCCTTTTCGTCCATCTCCTGCGCAGCGCTGGCGTCGGCGTCGAAGGTCTTCAATGTTTCCAGCCCCTGCAGATTATCAAGGAATGCGGAGCCCATGTCAGTGTACTTGCCCCAATATTGTTTGAATACGCGGGCGGCACGCATCGCCACCAGTCCCACGATCAACACGATGAGCGGCGCGCAGACGAGCAACGTCACAGCGGTCGGCACATTGATCGGTGCCACAACAAGGAACAACGTAATCGGCGCCAATACGGCATAGAACAACTGGGGCAGGAACAGTTCGAAGAAGCTTTGAATCTGCTCGACGCCCTCGCCGGCGGACTGCACCACGTCGGCGGTGCCCACACGTTGCGAATACGAGGGGCCGAGTGCAAGCATCTTATTGAACAGTTTTTCACGCAATGCAAGTTTGACCCGTTCGGCAGCCTCGGTGCCGAAGTGGGCTGCGGAACGCAGCATGAGGAAACGGACCACCATGGCGAAGACGATGACGATCGCATAGGCCGCAATCGCCCCTCCCGGCAGTCCAGCGGCAAACGTCGAAGTACCCACATGGGCGGCGAAGCCACTGAGCTGACCATTGAGTACGGTGATCTCCGTATCGAGCAGCAGGTACTCAAGCATGTGCGCTAACGTGAAAACAAAGACGACGTTCGCGAGCAGGCCTATCCACTGGCATAGCACTTTCGCCGCCACCAACCGACCGACGCCGGGAGCCATGGAGAACAGTCGTCTATCGAACATCGCGCCTCTTTCATAAGCCTCACGCCGCAAACGCGGCATACGCAAATCCACATCTCAGGCTACAGACCACGTGCCGAATGCACAATGACTTCTTCTTAGAGCCAGTCACCGCCGGCACGCATACCCCCCCTAATTCGCTATCTCGCCGCCGTGCGAGCACTCTGCGAAACTCTCCATAGTTCATGAATTTGGGAATGGCTATTTTTCAGTGCCATCACATTGGCGCAATGCCGAAAGACGAGACGGAGTGCTCGCACGGCGGCGAGATAGCAAGTTAGGAGGTAGTGGCAGGAATCCCGTACGGCCTCAAGAGAGGCTGGATGTTCGCCATTGAGCAGGCAGCCTTGACGCAAGGGGTAATTGCGTCAATCGTGAGTGTACACGGATAACACGGTGATATTCAACAACATTTCAGCAGATTCTGATGCATTCCGTTCAGACGACACCCCCTTGCTGACGGCTCCCATTCCATTCAGATTTACGTCGGCGCCATGTCAATCCTTTTTCAGAACGATTGTCACGCGATTGCAACACCGTGTTTGACGATTTCAATTCATTTGTCAGTTCATACAAAGTGAATCGAAGTGTTCTTGTCGCTTCTCACAATGCAGACTCATATCGTTACCACGTATGATGTGCAAGGCGTTTCAAGGGGTAAACCTCCCTTGTGCAGAGGATTACGCGGCAGTACCGCACCGCTACGCGGCCGATTCCCGCGAGAAAAGAGAACACTTCATGCTCACCGAGTACACGACTCCAGGCACATCCGCTGAGGTACGCGACGACGAATCCATCTACTCCCTGCTCACGGAGCGCATTGAGCGCACCGGCGAAGACACGATAATCGCCGCCCGCAAAATCGGCCCAGGCCGATGGGCGAATGTAACCACAGGAGAATTCCGACAGGCCGTGGTCGCCGCCGCGAAAGGCCTGATCGCCTTTGGAGTCAAACAGGGTGACGCGGTGACCATCTTCTCCACCACCCGTTACGAATGGGGCGTGCTCGATTTTGCGCTTGCCGCCATCGGCGCCGTCAGCGTACCGATCTACGATACCGATTCCGCAGCACAGGCCGAGCGCATTCTCAACGATTCCGAAGTGAAACTGGCCATCGCGGACAATCGCGAACGATTCGACCGTCTTGATTCAGTCATCGACCACTGCCCTTCGTTGAAGCACATTCTCATGCTTGATTCCAATGCCATGGGCGCGCTGGAAGGCATGGGCGTGGCCGTATCCGATGAAGAGCTTTCCGCGCGCATGGGTGCGGTGAAGGCCGACGATCTGGCGACCATCGTATACACGTCCGGTTCCACCGGAGCTCCGAAGGGCGCGGAACTCTCTCATCGCAATTTCGTTGCGATCACGCGTGCCGCAAGCATGGCCCTGCATGAGATGATCACTGACGACCATCCGCGCCTGCTGCTGTTCCTGCCGTTGGCACACTGTTTCGCACGTTTCATCCAATATTGTTCGATCGCCTCCGATGACGGCGTCGTCGGCTATCTGCCGGATACCAAGACGCTGCTTCCGGACGTACGTTCTTTCGAACCGACCTATCTTCTGGGCGTGCCACGCGTGTTCGAGAAGGTCTACAACGCCGCTTCCCGCAAGGCCGGCACCGGCTGGAAGGGTCGCCTGTTCTTCAAAGCCGCCGAAGCCGCACGCGATTGGTCGCGCATGGAGCAGGCCGGCGAGAAACCGACCATGAAGCAGACTGCGCAACACCTGTCGTATGAGGCCTCCGTGTACCGCACCGTCCGTGGCGCTTTGGGACCGAGGATTCGTTATGTCGCCTGCGGCGGCGCTCCGCTGGATGCATCGTTGGCGCATTTCTTTGCCGGCATCGGCCTGCCGATGATTCAGGGTTACGGCATGACGGAAACCGCGGCACCGTTCGCCGCAACCCGCGTCACCGACAATGTGATCGGCACCGTCGGCCAGCCGGCACCGGGTTCGTCCGTGCGCATTTCCACGGACGGCGAGTTGCAGGTGAAGGGCCCGAACGTCTTTCTGGGCTACCACAATCTACCCGATAAGACCGCTGAAGTGTTCACTGAGGACGGATGGCTATGCACCGGAGATCTTGCCTCGATTGACGATGAGGGGCGCATCACGATCACCGGCCGCAAGAAGGACATCATCATTACGGCCGGAGGTAAGAACGTCTCCCCCATTCCAATGGAACAGGAGATTGCGAAGTGCCCGATCGTGGAGCATGCGGTGGTCGTCGGCGACAATCGTCCGTTCATCGGGGCGTTGGTTACGTTGGATCCGGAGGGGCTGGCGGCGTGGTTGCCGACCGTCGGTCTGTCGGCGGATACGCCGCTGGATCGCGTAGCCACCACCGCTGCCGTGCATGATGAAATTCAGCAGTATGTGGATAAGGCGAACGCCACGGTGTCACGTGCCGAATCCGTGCGCAAATTCGTGGTTCTGGACACGCAATTCACGCAGGGAAACAAGTGCCTGACGCCGTCGCTGAAGGTGGTGCGCCCGGCGGTGAACCGCATCTTCGCCGATGTGATCGACCAGCAGCTTTACAACGGCAAGCGCTGAAGCCTGCGTTCACCAGCCGCACATGCAGTAGGCGTCGGTGGATTGGGAATCTGCTCAATCCACCGACGCCTAAGTATGTCTGAGTGTCGGCAGTTTGCGACACTTGCCCAATCTGCCGACGCTCAGCACATTTCAACGTTGGTGGTTTGAACATAAACATCACCCAAACCACCAACTCCTTTCGTCCTCTGAGCTACCGAGTCGCAATCGGCCCAAACCTTCATCAACCTAGGATGACGGCTGCATCAGTCGTTCAAAGTTTCCGGCCGGGGAATCAGGAACGAGCATCCGAGGGCGAGCAGCAGCACTACCGCACCTCCAATCATACTGGCGACATATCCGGCGGAAGTACCGTTCGATTGGGAGAATGCGTCCATGACGCCATACAGCACTGTGTAGCTTATGCCTGCGCCAAGGTTGAATGCGCCCGCATTGAAGCCGATCAAATAACCAGTGTTGTCCTTTGGCGAAAGCACCACCCCAAGTCCATTTAGCATAATATTGACGGTACCGGCGTAGCTGATACCAAGCAGCAGAGAGAGACCAAGCAGTCCAGCCACGGTCGGTGTGTGCACAACGAAGGTGCCAATTGCAGCGGCGGCTACACTGATGCCGAGTCCGCAACGCAACACTTTCAGATAACCGAACTTGGTGGCCAGAATACCGGCGATTGGACCAAATATTAGACCGATGATGGCGTATGGCGTTAGCGTAAAGAACGATGAGATGCTCGCGGAGACACCCGCACCGCATTCACTATCCTGGGCGATAGCCGGCACCACGCCATTCATAATGGCGAACACACCGGTTAAAGACAGCAGGGTGGTAAGCAGCAGACCCCAAGTACGGCGCTGCTTGAGATAGTGCACGGGAGATAGCGGATGGCTACTCTTTCTTTCAACGGCCCAGAATGTCACAAATGCAGCCAAGGCAATCGCTAGCAAAATACCAACGAACATCCAATTGACTTCCGCGATATGTTGCATGGAATTGACTGCAGTCAGCGCCGTTCCAACAGCGACAACCAGGAAGATCACACCCAGCCAATCCATCCTCTCGTTCTGAGATCCTTCCGCGACACTTTCGTCTGCGAAAATGCCGACCAGGATGGTGGAGGCGATGCCAATCACAGCCATGGTCCAGAAAATCGGACGGTAGCCCCACGTTCCCGCAATCCAACCACCGGCAATAGCGTCAACGCCTGCGATACCGCCATTCACGGATGTGATGACGGCCATCAACTTGGTGTATTGCTTTTCGTCGGGCACGCGGACATGCAACATGATGATGCATAGCGTCACAATCGGTCCAGCAGCACCTTGTAGCAAACGACCGACAAGCAGTACGGTGACGTTCGGGGCAAGCGCGGAGACCGTGCAGCCGGCGACGGTGAACAGTAGCATACCCATAAGCACCTTTTTGCGCCCCATCAGGTCGGCCAAGCGCGGCAGAAACAGTGAGAATAATGCCGCTGAGGTAAAGAAAACTGTCTGTGACAAGCCGATTTGGGTGGCCGTCGTGTTCAGCTCGCTCTGCATAGTCACCAAAGCTGGAGATAACATGGAGGCGTTGAGCTGAAAAGCGAACGTGGCCGTCAAAAATGCGACCATCAGAAACGCAATTGATGTACCGCCCTTCCGCAACGGCATGGAAACTTCAGGCTGCATTGTCCTGCTCATTTTCAAACTTCTTTCCTGTGATGATGCTTGGCATCGTGAAACTCCTTTGTTTTGCCCGAGAAAATATCGCTGGATCAGGCAAATCCACGACTTTGTCAACGCGATACTTTAAAGATAAATCGATTTGGCAAAGATGTCAAAGACGAGAGGATGACTCTAGCCTACAGAGACGGCTCTGTTATGAGATTCCCTTGAAAACTGCCCATTGTTGACATCACCAAAAAACGACACGCCGAACACATACCTGCCCACATATCCTCGGAAAAGAGTCAGTGAAATCCGAATAACCTATCGCAACGGAGCAGTGCTGGAACGGACAATAAGCTGCGGAGTATAGGTCTTCACCTCACGCTTACGATTTGGATGATCGATGCGATCCATCAACATTTTGGCCGCATCGGCGCCCATTTGACGCGTCGGCTGACCCATGGTAGTCAACTCCGGATTCATCAACCCCGCGAACAACACGTCGTCATAACCAATCACGGAACGATCGTCAGGCACCCTGTACCCCATTTCCGCCGCCACTTTGCACACCGCGAGCGCCGTAAGGTCGTTGGCAGCCACCACCGCAGTAAAATCTCCCCAATTCATCATTCGTGCGAGGTTAAGCGCCGTTTCATAGGTGTAGTCGCCCTCGCGCACAATACTCGAATTGTACTTGGCACCATTCTCTTCAAGCGCCTGACGATATCCTTCGAAACGACTGCGCGCCCCTTCGAGAAACAGCGGGCCAGTGATGCATGCAATGTGTCTATGTCCGAGACGAATCAAGTATTCCGTAGCTGTTTTACCTCCGAACAAATGATTGCCGGCAACCACGTCACCACTGTCGGCGCTCGTGAAATCAAGCAACACATGAGGCATACTTCGTTCCTTCAGGATATCGACACACACCGCATCTCGGCTTTTATCGCTGGTAGTTCTAGCCAAAATCACGCCTTCGACGTTCTTCTGGTACATCAGCTCAATGTACCCGCTTTCGCGATCAGGCTGATTGTCGGAATCGTTGAGTATAAGACTCCAACCGGCTTCATGACAGGCGCGCTCAACCCCCTTGGCGAACGTCGCATAGAAATCGTTACTGATATCGGGAACAATTAACGCCATGGTGTTGTTGCTGCCCTTACGCAGGTCGCTAGCAGCCTGATTACGCACGTAATGCATGTCCTCGGCAGCTCTAAGCACCTTCTGTCGCGTTTCCTCCGAGACTCTAAACGGTTTGCCATTCAGAATCAACGAAACCGTAGGCACCGAGGTTCCCGTCGCCTCGGCGATGTCTTTCATGGTCACTCGCATCACATGCACCTCCCTCAATATTGTACGTGCCGTTCCGGCGTGTCGTTGTTTGACATGAATTTTGCTAAATGTTTAATATGTATTTGCCAAATCGATTTATCAACAAAGGAGTTATATCATGGCAAAGCAGAAGATCATTCTCGATTGTGATCCGGGGCATGATGATGCCGTCGCCATCATGATGGCCGGCAAACACCCAAACATTGATTTGCTTGGTATCACCACTGTTCGCGGTAACCAAACCTTGGAGAAGACCACCCGCAACGCTTTGAACGTCTGCCAGTATCTCGACCTTGATGTGCCGGTATATCAGGGTATGAGCCGTCCGATGGTCATCGAGCCGCGTCAGGGCGAAGAACGCGTGCATGGCAAGTCTGGCCTTGACGGCCCACAGTTTGATGAACTAACCAAGCCTCTCGAAAAGAAACATGCATTACAGTATCTGATTGAGACGCTGATGGCCTCCGACGGCGACATCACACTGGTGCCTACAGGTCCGCTAACCAACATCGCCATGGCCATGCGTATCGAGCCACGCATCTGCGAGAAGATTCAACAGATCGTACTCATGGGCGGCAGTTATCAACATGGCAATGTCACCCCATCCGCCGAATTCAACATCTGGGCCGATGCGGAAGCGGCGCACGTAGTGTTCTCCAGTGGGGTGAAGGTGACCATGATGGGACTTGACGTGACCCGCAAAGTGCTGTGCACCCCGGAAATCGTTAAGCGAATGAGCGTACACACGAACAATGCGGGCAGGTTGTTCTGCGATCTGATGACCTTCTTCGGTCAAGCCCAGAAGCGTACCTACGGATGGGAGGGAGGCCCTCTACATGATCCGACCACTGTGGCTTATCTAATCGACCCATCCATCGTGACCGTCAAGAACATGCATACCGATATCGAAATCCGCAGTGAGCAAAGCTACGGCCGCACCAACTGCGACTACTTCCTACTTACCGACAAGCCTAAGAATACCAACGTCGCTATCGACATCGACGTGGAAAAGTTCTGGAATCTCGTGGAGCACTGCATCTCACTGTATGACTAATCCCTTGAAAACAATCACGATGTATGGGGGTGGTCGTAATGAGCGTTCCGAACATACGGATTTGCGATTCCTATGTAATCGCCATTGCATGGCACACATACATTACCGGCCTTGGCTATACCGCCAAGCTACAACGATGGGGAAATAAGTGGCGCGTAATCACCATTGACTAACCTCATCACATTACGAAATCCAAGATTCCTCATGTATCTGAGGTCGATCAGCCACCACAGGAATGGAATCCGAACATTATTCCGGGTTCTATGCTACCGGTCGACCATAATCACCTGAGCGTCGGCGGTCCGGGGCCATGCCCAATCTGCCGACGCTCAGCGCCTCTCAGTGTCGGTAGATTGAGGCACCTCCCAGTCTGCCGACGCCTAGAGTGCCGTAAGCGTCGGCAGGTTGGGCATGGCCCCGGACTGCCGACGCTTACGGCACATCGACTCAGTGACGATTGTTGAGACGGTGGTACATCTCACTGATCTCGAGGTCACGCTCGAATTCGCGGGCGGTGGTGTTCTCGTCAATGGTGGCGAGCTCGACGCCGGCAATGCGGGCGAAGTCCTCCCAAGCCTCACGGCCGACGGAAGTGGTCATGCAGGTGTGGTGCGAAGCACCGGAGCGCAGCCAGCACTCGGCGGAGGTCTTCAGGTTCGGACGCGGAACCCACAGGGCACGGGCGCACGGCAGCTCCTTGAGGGAACCGTCCGGCTCGACGATATCGACCACGTTCATGGTCAGGCGGAAGCGTTCGCGCACATCAGACATGGACACGACCACGGCATCCTTCTTCGGGGCGCCGGTGAAGACCAGACGCACCGGATCGGCCTTGCCGCCGATGCCGAGCGGATGAATCTCCAGTTTCGGCTTGGCGATGGTGCCAATGGACGGAGAGGTTTCAAGCATGTGGGAGCCCATGATCTTCTCACGGCCCGGCACGAAGTTGTAGGAGTAGTCCTCCATGAGGGACGCGCCACCGTCAAGGCCATGCCCCATCACGGCGCCGATACGCACGAGCACGGCGGTCTTCCAATCGCCCTCGGCGGAGAAGCCGAAACCGTACTCGGATGGGAAGCGCTGCGGGCCGACGCCCGGCAGCTGCGGCAGGGAGCCGAGGTCCTCGAAGTTGTCGACGCCGGCGGTGCAGCCGTTGGCACGCATCATGTTGACCATGGCGGCCTCTTCCTTGGCCGCGATGAACAGGGAGTCGTACTTGGCGTCAAGCAGTTCCGGATCGACGTCGTACTTGGCCTTGTAGTCTTCGATGATCTCCTTGACCTGATCGTCCTTGACGGCGTCGTAGGCGGCGCACAGTTCGTTGACGGCCCAAGTGTTGATGGAGGCGCCGAACACGCGCTCGGCTTCGGTCTTGTCGCCTTCGGTGACAGCCACGTTACGCATGTTGTCGCCCCAGCGCATGACCTTCATGTTGTTGGAGGCATCCCAGCCGGCACAGGCGCGGGTCCAGGTGGCGATCTGCTCGGCGACTTCCGGATCGGTGTAGTGGCCGACGACGATCTTACGATTGATGCCCAGACGGGTCAGAATGTAACCGAACTCGCGGTCGCCGTGGGCGGCCTGGTTCAGGTTCATGAAGTCCATGTCGATGGTTTCCCACGGAATCTCGAAGTGATGCTGGGTGTTGAGCTGCAGCAGCGGCTTGGTGAGCACTTCGAGGCCGCGAATCCACATCTTGGCCGGAGAGAAGGTGTGGCACCAGGTGATCACGCCGATGACGTTCGGATTTGCGGAAGCTTCGACCATGAAGGCTTTGACGCCGTCGGAGGACTTCAGGGTGGGCTTCAGCACGATCTTGACCGGAATCTTGCCGGTGGCGTTGAGCGCGTCGACGATTTCGCCGGACTGTTCGGCCACCTGGCGCAGGGCTTCTTCGCCATAAAGATCCTGGGAGCCGACGCCGAACCAGACTTCCTTGCCTTCGAACGGGTTTTCCATTGTCATGTTGTTTCCTTTACTTCGTTGTTGTTGCGATCGTTGATTGTGCTTTGTCGATTATGTTGCGCTGCCATCTCTGGCGAAGGAGCGTCGTCAGTGCTGTCCGTAAACGTTCTGGTAGCGGTCGTTCAGCTTGTCGATGTCCTCCTGCGGAATCGGAATGATATCGCCCAGCTGTTTGGCCGCCCACATGGTGTGAGCCACCTCCTCGGTCATGGCGGCGGCCTTGACGGCGCCTTCCGCATCCTTGCCGATGGTGAACGGGCCATGATTCTGCATGAGCACGGCCGGAGACTTCGGATACTTCTTCAGAGTCTCCACCACGCCCTCGCCAATGGCCTCGGAACCGATCAGTCGGAACGGTCCGACCGGTACCGGCCCGCCGAACTCGTCACCCATCATGGTCAGGCCGCACGGAATGTTCTGGCCGGTCGCCGCCCATGCGGTCGCGTAGGTGGAGTGGGTGTGCACCACACCATACACGTCGGGCATGTGGCGGTAGATGTAGGCATGGGAAGCGGTGTCGGAGCTCGGCGACTCGGAGCCGTCGACCACGTTGCCGTCAAGGTCGCACACGACCATGCTCGACGGAGTCAGGTACTCGTAGCGCAGGCCGGACGGCTTGATGACCATCAGGTCGGCGGTGTGCAGACGCTGGGACACGTTGCCGGCCGTCCATACGACCAGATTCCATTTGATCAACTGCTCGTGCAGGGTTGCGACGACTTCGCGCACCTGCTTGACTTCGGCGCGGACCTCGGGGCCGTAATCAGCCAGAGTTGCCATGATGTGTTTTCCTTTCGTCAGGTCTTGATTTGGTTTACGATTATTTGGTTTCCAGAGGGATGCTTGCGATTGCGGCGTGCTCCATCGGCAGTCCCTTGCGGAAGCGGTCGAAGAATTCCTCGAAACCGGCCACGTCGTCGGCGTCTGGCTCTTCCGTGGTGGAGACCGCGTCCGAGAAGACGCGCGAATCGAGGTATTCGTCAAGCGGCTGGTCGGCATGCCATAGGTAGTCGGCGAGCACGGCCATACCCCACGCTCCGCCTTCAGCGGCGGTGGCCATGACCTTGATCGGAGTGTCGAACGCGGCCGCGAGGATTTTCTGCGCGACCTTCGGCGTGGTGAAGATGCCACCATGCCCGACGAGTGAATCGACTGCGACGCCTTCGTCCTTGGTCATGACGTCCATGCCGATCTTCACCGGCGAGAATGCGCCGAACAGTTGGGCCCGCATGAAATTGCCAAGGCTCATCCGAGCTTCCGGACCGCGGGCGAACAGCGGTCGGCCTTCCGACAGGCCGGCCAGGAATTCGCCGGAGCGGAACGGATAGTTGATGAGTCCTCCGCAATTGGAGTCGACGTCATCCGCGATCGCGGAACGGAAGAGCGTGCCATACAGCGTGCCGGCGTCGAGCGGCTGTCCGATGGCAGCCGCGAACTGGCCGAACAGGCCGACCCATGCATTGAGATCGGAGGTGAAGTTGTTGGCGTGGCTCATACCGGCCAAATCACCGGCCGGAGTGGTGACGAGATCCACTTCCGGATGCAGTCGTGCCAGCTTGTGTTCGAGCACCACCATGGCGAAGATCGAAGTGCCGGCGGAAACGTTGCCGGTGCGCACGCGCACTGAATTGGTGGCCACCATTCCGGTGCCGGCGTCACCTTCAGGCGGGGCGAGGGTGATGCCCGGCTGGAGGGTGCCGGTCGGGTCGAGCAGCTTGGCGCCTTCGGCGGTGAGTTCGCCTGCCGGAGCACCGGCCACCAGCGGTTCGGGAAGTAGGTCTTCAAGCTTCCATGGCTGGGCCGCGACTTCCGGCAGCGCATCGAACTTGTCGATGAACGTGGTTTCGTAGGTGTGAGTGGTCGGGTCGATGGGGAACATGCCGGAGGCATCTCCCACGCCGAGCACCTTCCTGCCGGTGAGCTTCCAGTGCACATAGCCAGCGAGCGTGGTGAAATAAGCCACCTTGCCGACGTGCTCCTCCTTGTTGAGCACGGACTGGTAGAGGTGGGCGATGGACCAGCGTTCCGGAATGTTGTATTGGAAGAGTTCCGAGAGCTTCTCATGAGCTTCGGATGTGTTGGTGTTCTGCCAGGTGCGGAATGGGACAAGCAGCTCGCCGTTCTCGTCAAAGGCGAGGTAGCCGTGCATCATGGCGGAGAAGCCGATGTGCCCCACATGGGTCAGTTTCTCGCCGTAAGCGGTTTCCACGTCGCCGGCCATCTTGGCGTATGCGGTCTGCAGGCCCGTCCAGATCTCCTCCTGGGTGTAGCTCCACAGGCCGTCTTCCAGATGGCTGGCCCAGCCGTAATCGCCGGCGGCGATGGTGTGGTATTCGTCATCGATAAGTACCGCCTTGATTCGGGTAGATCCGAATTCGATGCCCAAGCTCGTCTTGCCTGCGCGGATTTTCTCGGCGGTCAACGCAACCGGCTCTTGCGACATAGTTCCAAACTCCTTGCGTCCGAGCGCCTCGTAACCACTCTGTCAACCGAATGTTAGCGCTCACTGTTAACGCTCACTATTCTAAACGGAAAGCATCGACCACACAAGTCCGTCGTGTCCTGCCACTCCATGCAATTCGCCTGATCCCAGGAAACGGGGGACATCCAAACCATCCTCGGCAGACCTCATCCGTCCGATTCACCAAAATCGGACAACCAGGGAACGGCAAACGGCTTGTGGGTGTCCGAATTTGAAGATTCGGACACCCACAGGCCAAAGAGTCACGGGCAACGGAACTCAGCGGTGGCGTACAGGCCCCAAAGAACTGCGATTCATGACTTTGGCGGGGATAAGACCCACACCATGCTGCGAGATGGAGAACGAGTTCTCGTCGCCCTCCCCAAGCAGATACAGCGCCTCACGCATGGCTGCGGTACCAAGTCGTTCGAAGTCCGGGTGAATCGTGGTCAGGGGCGGGAACATATTGTCCATCGCCGGCATGTCATCAAAACCGACGACGCTGACATCCTGCGGAATGCGCACACCGTGCTCGTGCAACGCGCGAGCCACGCCCACGGACTGGCTGTCGTTCGCGCACACCACACAGGTCGGCAGTTCACCGCCGGTGCGTCCGATATTGTCAAGCACATGATTCATTTTGCCGTACGCTTCCGTGGCATCCCACGATTCACATTGCACGGTCACGGAACTGATCGCGTTCGCCCCGCATAGCTTGTTCCAAGCGAGCAAACGGGTCGCCGCATCCCGCCATTCCTTCGGACCGGCGAAATACAACACCGAACGGTGGCCATATTCGCTGACCATTCGCATCACGTCAGCCATGGCACCCCACTGATCCACGCCCACCACGGAAACATGACGGCGGTCGGTGGACGTCATCAGCCGCAAACCGTCCTGCACGCTTACGCCTCCGTGAGTGGAAGTGACGATCACACGCGGCTGCGAAATCTGCGCACGGCATGCGGCGGAGAACATCACATCGGTCGGCGTCAGGAAAATGAACGCGTCCACGTTCTGTTCGTCGAAGGTGCGGCATAAATCGTCAAAATCACCTTGCGTACACAACGCCTCGTGCACCATGCTCACCGACATGAACAAACCATGCGACCGAGCCATGGACTCGATGGCGGAAATCGCGGAAATCGGGCCATAGAAACGCTGGCCGCCGGCAATCAATCCGATGGTGCGCGAGCGGCGCGAAGCCAGAGCGCGCGCGGAATTGCTCGGTCGATAGCCAAGTTCGTCGATGGCCTTCTGCACTCTCTCCCGCGTGGCGTCCGACACATCAGGCGAATGATTGATGACGCGCGACACCGTCTGATGACTCACTCCGGCAAGCTTGGCGACCTCGAACATGGAAGGACGCTTGTTCGCCGTTTTACGCCTGACTGCCATGCCTCATTGCCCTCCACACGCGACCATTGTTGCCTTCGACCATTCTACACGCAACTTCAGTTAGCGCTAACAGGCGTTCTCTCGCGTTCACTTAGTGCAGCATTCGTGCATGCCGGCAACCACCGGCGAACTTACTTACCGAGCTGCCAGACGGGCAAGTCGAGCCGCAAAATTCGGCCAGTCGGTACGCATGGCGGTCAGGAGCCTGCGATTGGGGACCTCGTCGATCGGAACCCATTCGACTTCCATGCTTTCGTCGTCATTCGCGGCCGGATGCACATGATGCCCGGGCTTCTCGAAGGCGAAGACGGTGGTATATGCCCACGGTCCGTGATCCTCACGGTAGGAGCCGACCACTTCAATGTCTTCCGGAGTGATGTTGGCTTCCTCGTAGGATTCCCGCAACGCACCTTCGATCGGGCTCTCGCCGTCGGCGGTGGCGCCTCCCGGAATGCCCCACGTGCCGCCTTCCGCGCTCCAGACCGCACGATGCTGCATGACGATATGTGTCACCTTGCCGGTCTCTTCATCGCGTCGGGCCAGTAGCACGCCGGAAGCGCCGTTGATGCCCCAATGCTTACGTCCGCAGGCGCAGTCCACCCAGCCGTCGCCTGGCTGATGCACATTTTCTTTGGGCGGCAACGGTTTCGCCGCTCCCGTTTTCGCATCATGAGTCACGCGCGGATATTGGTCCTCACGCGTCACATTCCACAGATCGGTCCATTCCACACCCAGTTCGGCCGCCAGTCGGCGCACCAATGGCAGGCTCAATCCGATGATGCCGTGTGGATCGCCCTCGATGGAATCGATGAACGCGCCACCGAAACCTTCCAGCGTAAAGGATCCGGCAACCTCCAGCGGCTCACCGGTGGCAATGTAACGCTCGATGTCAAGGTCGGAATATTCGCAGAAATGCAATGTGGCCTTACTCGCGCCACGGACCATGCGACCAGTGGCGAAATCAATCAGGCAGTGGCCGGTCCACAGTTCGCCGGTGGCGCCTCGCATGGCGCGCAACCGCTCACGAGCGACGGCTTCGCTGTGCGGCTTGCCATAGCATTCGCCATCAAGCAGAAACATGGAGTCGCAGCCGAGAATCAGCGGGCCGACGGTGGCGCGGGTAAGTCCCGGCTGGCCTTCGACCGCATCGGTGATCGGCTCGGTGACGGTCGGAATGGCGACATCGGAAAAATCACGGGTCTGCACATCGTCGGAATCCTGCACGACTTCCGGTCGCAACGTAACGACATCGGCCGCGGATCCGGTCTCAAAACCGGCGACGGCCGTATCTCCCGCAATCTCACGGGACTTCAGCGGATATCCGATGATCCTCTCGCCCGAAGCGGCGGCTGCGGTCGCCGCGACGTTACGGTACGCCTCATGTACGGCCTCGGCCTTGGCGGAAGCCAGAATCATCACTCGCCGCTCGACCGACAGATCGGCGACGCGAACCCCGGCTTCGGCGGCGGCACGTTCCAGCGCAGCCGGCTCGTCGACGTTCGAAACGCGGATGGTCGGGCAGATGCCGGCTGAGAACAGCACGTCGCGACGTGGCTTGGATTTCGAGGCGAGAATCAGCGGAATGGAAGTACTCATGCGCGCTCCACCTGCACGCCCTTGGTGTCGACGCCGAGATGCAGCACGCGCCAATGGCCGGAGGAAAGCTCTTCCGCCGCAATCCGTTCGAGTTCCTCGCGGGCGTCGCCATGATGCAGCACCAACACGCACGGTCCGGCGCCGGAAACGGTGGAGGCGAACCCGTAGGAGCGCATCTTCTCGATCAGGGCCCAGGACGGTTCCATCAGCGATGCACGATACGGTTGGTGCAATCGATCCTGCGTGGCGGCGTACAGCAACGCATTGGCGTTCTTCTTCTGGCCAAGGGCGAGCATGCCCGGATTCATGGCGGCCGGCAACAGGCTCACACGGGACACATTGTGCACGGCATCCTTGAAGGAGACCTTGCCCGGCAGGGCCTGACGGGCCTTTTCGGTGGACAGCTCGTAATCCGGAACGAACACGGCGGCGGTCAAGTCATCGGCCACACGGTAGTTGATGGTGTGGAAGCCATTGTGGAGCGGATCACCGCCCGGAATCGGCACGGAGCCGACACCTTCCGCGGTCTCCATATCCCACGACATGGTCAGGCCTCCGTACACGGCCGGCGCCACATTGTCGGGATGGCCTTCGATGGCGGCGGCCAGCTCGAACACGGCGTCACGATTGAGTTCGTCATCCTGCGCGAAAGCGGCCGCTGCGGCGATGCCGGCCACGATGGCTTCGGCAGAGGATCCCATGCCCCGTGCCTGCGGAATGCGGTTGTTCGCCTGAAGGATGAAGCCCATGCGCCCCAGCCCGAAGGTCTGGCATGCACGGCGGAAGGTGGAGACCACCAAGTGGGTTTCGTCGCGCGGCAGGGTGTCGGCGCCCTCGCCTTCGATCATCACCTGCGCCGCGGTGTTCACCGGGTCGGTGCACAACGTGAATTCAAGTTCGTCGTGGTAGTCCAGGGCCAGTCCGACCGTATCGAAGCCGGAGCCGAGGTTGGCGCTGGTGGCCGGAACGCTTACACGCACCTTGCGAGTAACTGGAGTCATGTCTCGTCGTCCTTCGTCACATCTTCATTACAAATCATGCACCGTATACCCGAACCGGTACAACGGTCAAATCATGGCACGCAATCATCATCGAAGTCGGGGCCCACGTTTGCCTTGCCTGCAATCGTGGGCCCCGCATCGCAATCAGTTCAATACGCGCAAAATCGACGGCTCGCCGACCACGCAATCGAGCTCGCACACATCTTCGACGGTCTTGCGCAGGGTGAGCTCGTCGGTCATATGCGTGACCAGACGCAGCTGCTGCAGCTCGCCGTCATAGCCCGGATCCTTGAGGGTGGGCTTCAGATCCTGATTCACACCGTTGATGGACACGCCATGCTCGGCGAACTTGGCCGCGATGGCGGCGAGCACGCCCGGATTGTCGTGAATCACGAAACGTACGGCGAACTCGGCCTTGGACGCTTCGATCGGCGCCTTCTTCAAGTCGTTATACAGCGGAATGACCGGTCCCGTGCAGCCTTGCGCGATATGACGCGCCTCGGTGACCACGTCGCCGACCACCGCAGAGGCGGTCGGAGCGCCGCCCGCGCCACGACCGTAGAACATGAGGTCGTCGGCAGCCTCGGCCTTGACGAACACGGCGTTGAAGGAACCGTGAACGGATGCCAGCGGATGGTTGTTGGAGATCAGCGCCGGATACACTCGCGCGGAAACGCCGGCTTCGGTATTCTCCACGACGGCCAGCAGTTTGATGACCTTGTCTTCGGCGGTGGCCGCGGCGATGTCATCGGCGGTGATCTTGGTGATGCCTTCGACGGACACGTCGTCGATGGTCACATTGGTGTGGAAGCCCAGGGTGGCCATGATGGCGGCCTTGTTGGCGGCGTCATAGCCTTCGATGTCGCCGGTCGGGTCGGCTTCGGCATAGCCCTTGGCCTGAGCGTCCTTGAGCACGTCGTCGAAGTCGAGGCCCTTGGTGGTCATCTCGTCGAGAATGTAGTTGGTGGTGCCGTTGACGATGCCGAGCATGCTCGTCACCTTGTCGCCCACCAGCGATTCGCGCAACGGCTTGAGGAACGGAATGGCACCGCCTACGGAGGCCTCGAAGTAGATGTCGACGCCCTTGGCTTCGGCGGCCGCGTAAATCTCCGGACCGTACTTGGCGAGCAGAGCCTTGTTGGCGGTGACCACGGAAGCACCGGATTCGATGGCGGCGAGCACGAACTTGCGGGCTACGCCGGTACCACCGATCAACTCGATGACGATGTCCGAACCGGTGGCCACGCTCATGGTGTCGGTGGTGACCACGGACTTGTCGATCCATGGGAACGGGTCGGTTTCGGCGGGGTCGAGGCAAGCGACGCCGGTCAGTTCGATCGGTCGGCCGATGCGCGCTGCGAGTTCATCCTTCTGCTCCACCAGCAGACGTGCGGTCTGGGAGCCGACGGTACCTGCACCCAGCAATCCAACGCGAATCGGTGCAACATCTTCCTGTGCCAAGGCATCCTCCCTCGAATGTGAAATATTGGTATAACGTTGCTCATTGTACGGGGCCGATATGACGAACAGCGGCGAAATTCCAAGAAAGAAATCGCTATTTGCGACAATTCTGCCGTGAACGTCCCCATACGTGACGTACCATGTTCAGTAGAAGGTAACCACGAACGCGTTCGTGCCGGCTTCAACGTTGAGCGCCCGCCGAACAAAGTCCACGAAAGGACATGCAATGGCAGGATTCTTCGCCTCTCTGTTCCACAAGAAGGCCGACGCCTCCGTCTCGAATCCCGATGAGGGGGCCTTTGTCGAGTCGCCCGCCGACGATTCCCGCACGGCATCGTCGCAGGAGGAACATCTGCCGACGCGAATCGCACTCTGCTCGCCTGCCGACGGCGCCGCGAAATCGTTGGAGGAAGTGGCCGACGACGTATTCTCCACAAAGGTGCTCGGCGACGGTTTCGCCGTAACGCCGAGCAATGGGCTGATCGTGGCACCGGTCAGCGGCACCATCTCGACCATCGCCAATGCGAGGCATGCCGTGGGCATCACGATGGAGAACGGCATTGAAGCGCTGGTGCACATCGGCATCGATACGGTGCAGCTCAAGGGCGGGCCGTTCACCTTGCTGGTACAGCCCGGGCAGAAGGTCAACGCCGGTGAGCCGATCGACGAAGTCGATCTGGCGGCCGTGCATGCGGCCGGAAAGCTCACCGACGTGATCGTGGTGTTCACGAACGCCGACGACATCGATGCAATCGACATCACCGCCCACGGTGCCGTACTTGCCGGCGGTCCGGTGGGCACGTTGATTGCGCGCTGACGTTCCGTCGATACGCGCCGTTACCGGCTGACGTCCCAGCTGAGGAGATCGTCGATGCTCTGACGGCGAATCATCACATGCGCATCGGTCTCGCCGATGCCGACGACCGCCGGAATCAACGCCTGATTGTAGTTGCTGGCCATGGTGCGCCCATACGCGCCGGTGACCGGCACCGCGAGAATGTCGCCGCGCGTGATGTCGGCCGGCAGCCGCACTTCGTTCACGACGATGTCGCCGGATTCGCAGTGCATGCCCACCACACGACACAGTTTGGTGTCGTCCGAACCCTTACGGTTGGCAAGCCGTGCGGTGTAGTCGGAGCCGTACAGGGCGGGACGGATGTTGTCGCTCATGCCGCCGTCGACGGATACGTACACACGTTCATGCACCGGATTGCCGGCCTTGTCGGTGGCGTCGCCATTCAGCCGCACCGGTTTGACGGTGCCTACACGGTAGAGCGTCACGCCGGTCGGCGCGACCGTCCAACGACCCGGTTCGAAGGAGATGACCGGGGCGGGCATGCCGAGCGCACGGTTCACGGTGGTGACCGCGTCGGCGAGACGGCCGAGTTCCACGTCGATGTCCATGGCATCCTCGCCATCGGTGTAGGCCACGGAATAGCCGCCGCCCAGATCGACCTCCGGCAACGTGTACGCATCGGTGGCGTAGAAGGTCTTGCGTAGGAGCATCATGCGTTTCGCGGCCTGAATGAAGGCATCCGCATCATGGATGTTGGAGCCGATATGCGAGTGCACGCCGACCAGTTCAAGTACGTCCTGATGGCGTTGGATATCCTTCAGCACGGCGAGCGCCGGTCCGTCGGCCACCATGGTCATGGCTTCGGCAAGTTTGCGATCGCCTTCCGAAACCTTCTCGTGGCTCATGTCATAGGGGTACTTGATGTCATACCGCAGGGCACGGTCGGAACCGGCCTCGCCCGACTGCTCCCCCAGCCTTGCATTGCTTCCTGCCGGAGTCACGTCGGTCAGATCGTCCAGCACGCTCAGCTTGCTCGCGTCGGCGTCCACCGGCAGCAACGCCACGCCGAATTTCTGATCCTCGTGCGCGGTCGAAACGAATTCGTGACCGCCCGCATGGATGCCGGAGGTGACGCGCAGCATCACCCGTGCTCGCTTGCCAAGACGTTTGGCGATGTCGGCGATGCGAGCGGGCTCGTTCGGCTCGTCCACCACGATTTTGGCGAATCCCTGTTCGATGGCGAGCGCGATTTCCTCATCGGATTTGTTGTTGCCGTGCAATACGAGCCTACGGCCCGGAACGCCTGCGGCGAGCGCGATGCGCATCTCGCCCATGGTGCAGGTGTCGATGAGCATGCCTGCTTCGGTGACGATGCGGCAGATCTCCTTGGACAGCAATGCCTTGCCGGCGAAGCTTACGTGCGTGACGGTGTTGTTGAACGCATTGCCTGCGGATGTTACGAATTTCGAGGCGCGCGCACGCACTTCATCGGTGTCGATGACGTAGAGCGGCGAGCCGAATTCGTCGAGCAGGCTTTCGGCGGTGCGACCGTGGAAGGTGATTTCACCGTTGTCGTTCACGGCCGACCCGGCCGGCCAAATCGGGGTGATGGGCATGTTCGGCCTCACATCCTGTCGGGGGCGGTGACGCCGAGTAGGTCAAGACCTTCGGCGATTACGGTCCGGACGGCGTCGTTGAGCTTCAGGCGTGCGGCGGCGCGGGCCGGTTCCGGAGCCTTGGCGATGCGCACGGCCTCGGCGTCCTCTCCGCGGGCTTCCGGGTCGGTGAGTGCCATCGGCACCACGCGTTCCACGTTGTACCACTTGTGGTAGGTGGCGGCAAGGTCCTCAAGGTAGTGGGCCACGCGGTGCGGCGCGCGCAGATCGCCGGCTTCCCGAAGCAGGGCCGGCCACTGGGCCAAGGCGGCGAGCACTTCGCCATCGGCCACGGTGTCGAGCAGGCTCACGTCGGCGCCATCGTAGGTGATGCCGGCCGCGGCCGCGTTGCGGTCCACGTTGCAGGAACGGGCATGCGCATATTGCACGTAGTACACCGGATTTTCGTTGGAATGCGATGCAAGCAGGTTCAGGTCGATGTCGACCGGGGAGTTGTAGTCGGTGCGGGCCAGCGAGTAGCGGGAGGCGTCCACGCCGATGGCCTCGGTCAGATCGTCGATGGTCACGACGTTGCCGGCGCGCTTCGACATACGTACGGCCTTGCCGTCCTTCATCACGTTGACGAGCTGGCCGATGAGAATCTGCATGTTCCTGCCCGGTTCGTCACCGAATGCGGCGCACATGGCCATCATGCGGCCGATGTAGCCGTGGTGGTCGGCGCCGAGCATGTAGATGGCCACGTCCGCCGGATCGGCTTCGCGATGGCGCTTGTTGCGATAGTAGGCGATGTCGGCGGCGAAGTAGGCGTAGTTGCCGTCGGACTTGATGATCACACGATCCTTGTCGTCGCCATGCTTGGTGGATTCGAACCAGGTGGCGCCGTCCTTTTCGTAGATGTCGCCGCGTTCGCGCAGGTCGGCGATGGCCTTGTCGACCTCGCCGTCCGAGTACAGGCTGTTCTCGTGGAACCACACGTCGAAGTTCACGCGGAAGTTCTTCATGGATCTGCGGATTTCGTCGAACATCATCGGCACTGCGCGCTTGCGGAATTCCTCACGCTGTTCGGAGTCACCTTCGCCGAGCGGTTCGCCCTTGTCGTCCTTGCCGCCGTCGATGCGCGGCAGATCGAGGATGTCGATGCCGTCGGACTTGGCTTCATCGATGACGCGCTGCGCGATTTCATCGATATAGGCACCCCTGTAGCCGTCGATCGGGGTCTCTTCGCCGTGGGCGGCCGCCACGAGGGATTTGGCGAAACGGTTGATCTGCTCGCCATGGTCATTGAAGTAGTATTCGCGCACGACCTTGGCGCCATTGGCTTCGAGCACGCGGGCCATGGAGTCGCCGACGGCGGCCCAGCGAGTGCCGCCGATATGGATGGGGCCGGTCGGGTTGGCGGAGACGAATTCGAGATTCAGGGTCTCACCGCCGAGATGGTCGTTCTTGCCGTAGGCGTTGCCTGCTTCAAGCACGGCATCGACCACGGCCGCTGCGGAAGCGGAGTCGAGCACGATGTTGATGAAGCCGGGACCGGCCACTTCCACGGACTTGATACCGTCGGACTGGGCCAGTTCGGCCGCGAACAGCTCAGCCAGATCGTGAGGTTTCATACCGGCTTTTTTAGCCAGCTGCATGGCCGCATTGGAGGCCCAGTCGCCGTGTGCGCGGTCCTTCGGGCGCATCACGGTGAGCTTGGACACCGGGGGGATCAGCTCGTCGGTCAGGGTGCCTGCCTTACCGGCGGCAACGAGAGCATGGGCAATCTTGGAAATCAGTTCACTTAACGCTTCTGGGCTCATTCTCCCCAGTCTACCGAGCGCGCCGACAGAACCCCGGCCCGAGCCCGCACGCCTCTTCCTCTCCTAGTCGGAATCGGAGGAATCGAATCTGGTCTTGAGGTAGTAGCCGGCATAGCAGAGGGCCACAAACGGAATCATGTACAGCAGCGTGGAACGCTGGGAGGGGTCGAGTACGACCAATGCCAGAGCCCCGACGCACATCACGATCGCGGCGATCGGCACGAACGGATAGCCGGGCGCCCGGTACCTGAGTTCGTCAACCGCATGCCCTTCCGCCAGCCATTGACGGCGGAAGCGAATATGGCACACGGATACCGACGCCCACACCACCAGCGTAGCCAGACCCGACACGGCCACCAACGCCAGATACACGGTGGAGGCGGCCACTACGGAGGAAAGCAGCGCCAGCAGGCTTCCCGCCATGCTGAACATCACCGCGAACACCGGCACGCCATGGAAGTTCGTTCTGCCCAGCACACGTGGAATCATGCCCTCCCTGGCCAGAGACCACACCATGCGCGAACACACATACAGACCGGAATTCGCAGCGGACAGCACGGCCGTCAACACCACGAAATTCATCACGTCACCGGCAAACGGCATGCCTATCGACTGGAACACCAGCACGAACGGACTGGTGTCGACACCCGACTTGTGCCACGGAATCAATGCGGCCATCACCGCAATCGAGCCGATGAAGAAAATCGCCAGACGCAACACCGTCGTATGTACGGCCTTCGGAATCGCCCTCGACGGATCTTTCGTCTCTCCGGCCGCAACACCGACGACTTCGGTTCCCGAAAACGCGAACACAACCGTCAGCAGCGTCGAGAAAATCGGCAGCACACCGTTCGGCAGCCATCCGTCGGCGGAATAGTTCCCGAACAACGGCGCATGCGTATAGCCGGCGATCGGAATCACGCCGAATATCGCCAGCAAACCGATCACGATGAACGCAATGATCGCGAAGACCTTGATCGACGCGAACCAGAATTCCGATTCACCATACAACCGTACCGACAGTACGTTGAGCAACAAGACGACCGCGATGAACATGGCCGACCATGCCCAAGCGGGAGAATGCGGAAACCACCGTTGCATCAACAGACCGGCGGCCGTGAATTCCGAAGCGAGCGCCACCGCCCAATTGAGCCAGTACAGCACGGCGATGGTGAAGGCGGTGCCGGGGCCAATGAACCGCTTCGCATACAGGTGGAAGCTGCCGGCATACGGCATGGCCACCGACAGTTCGCCGAGGCTGAGCATGATGAAATATACGAGCACGGAGCCGATGCCGTATGCGATGATCGCGCCAAGCGGCCCCGCCTGATGAATCGTGTAGCCGGAGCTCAGGAACAGGCCCGTGCCGATTACGCCGCCCAGCGAGATCATGGTCAGATGACGGGTCTCCATCTTGCGTTCGAGCCCGCCCTGCTCGCGTTCGACCGCGGTTTCGTCGCCGCTTCCGGACTGCATGGTCATTCGTTCCAACTCCTTGCCTGCCTCCGCATGTGCGCCATGGCCGGGCGCATCCATCATGACATTACACGGCATGTCTGAAGTCGGCCGGGACGAATCGGCACGAACGAATGGAAGAGTAAGAGCGCCATACGCCGTTGTACGGCACCCGATTGGTGAGGAATCCCGCCTTACACGATGCCTCGGGCAATATGCGCGAGGCATTCCCATGCGGCGGGATTCGGCATACCGTCTGATGGATCAGAGAACCGCGATGGCGTCGATCTCAACAAGAGCGCCCTTCGGAATCATATTGTTGCCGAAGGCGACTCGTGCCGGCTTCACGGAGCCGATGAACGCCTGCGCATAAACGGCGTCGACCTCTTTGAAGTCCTCGACGTCCTTCAGGTAGATGGTGGCGCGGCACACATGTTCGATGCCGGTTCCGGCGGTGTCGAGAATGTGCTTGATGTTCTTCAGGGCCTGTGCCGCCTGCTCGCCCGCGGTGTCACCCGCCAGTTCGCCAGTGGTCGGATCGATGCCCAGCTGACCGGAGACGAATACGAATCCATTGGCCTTGACCGCCTGGCTGTATGCTCCTAGGGCGGCAGGCGCTTCGGAAGTCGCCACCGCTTCCATCTTCTCGCTCATATTTTCTCTCCTTTGAACGCACACCGTTGCGCGGCGAACGCGAGTGGGCTTGATGGGGATCGAACCCACGACCTTCTGTTCCGGAGACAGACGCTCTATCCACTGAGCTACAAACCCGTGCGTCACCCTACTTTACACGCTCTTTTCCGCAATATGCGCAATCGTGAGCAAATTCCGTTGAAAAAACCTGTGATTCGGCCGAAAAACATTACGTTCTCGCCGTTTTCCAAGAATGTCGACATTACACTGGGGCTATGGGAGAGCATATGAACGATTTCGAGTACACGCGCCGTTTCTTCTGCCGCGCGATGCCCACCGAATTGGATGATGGGGACAATCCCACTCTGATCGTGCAAAGCTATTACGTGCACGAAGGCGGCTACGCGCTGCGCGTACGGCTGAAGACGCGTTCCGTGCGTCTTGACATGTCGCCTGACGTTCAACCGTTGCAGATTCTGGAACGGTATCGCGACGACTTTCGTTCCGGCTCAATCAGCGTGAAGGGCCCTTCCGTCGGCGGCACGCGTTATGAAGCCAGCCGCGACATCGACGCCCGCATCGCCGGCGAACTGATCCGTCGTGGCGGCGAGGTGACCATCAAGAACCGGTTCAGCGATTGGATCGACGAGGATGGCTGGAACATCGACGTATTCGGCGGGGCCAACGCTCCCCTGATCATCGCCGAAGCGCAACGCATCGGACCGGTCACGAACCTGGTGATTCCGAAATTCTGCACCACCGAAATCACCGATCAGCCCCGCTTCAGCAACGAGGGACTGGCCGTGAAGCCATACTCGCTGTGGCAGTCGGAGTTCGAGCGGGAACTGGAGGCGCAGGGGCCCCGGTTCCTTGAACTGTTCGGCAAGAACCGCATGGAATAGCGGTCCGACCGCCATTGAGCGCCGGCCGCGATCAGTACGATCAGTACATGAGCGTGGCCAGACGGCGCCGCGCACGCTTCAGACGCTCATCGGACGGTTCCGGAATGGTGAAATATTCAAGCAGACGCTGGCGTACCGGCTCGATATCGGCCTTGTGCCCGGCGGCCACGAAATCCAGCAGACGATCGAAGGCGTCCTGAATCTGGCCGCCGATCATGTCGATGTCGGCCACGGCAAGCTGCGCATCCACATCATTCGGATGCTCGGCGGCCGCAGCACGCACCTCACGCACGTTGGCGGAGCCGGAACGGGCCAGCAGCAGCGCCTTCGCGCGTTCGCGAGCCGCGCGGGAGTCGTTCGGATCGGATTCCAGCACCTTTCCGTATGCGGCCGCGGCACCTGCATAATCGCCTTGCTGGGCCAACATGTAGGCCTCCTGATGTTCCGGCGGTATCTGGTCCTGGGCGGAAGCGGCGGATGCGGAATTGGCCGCATCGGAATCCGGATCGCCCGAATACGGCGCGGAACCGGTCACACCGGCCTGCTGGGCCGCAGCGATCAGCTTCGGCACCACGACTTCGGTGATCTGCTGCAGCTCCTCATCGGACGGCAGGCCCTGCAGAATCGGCATCGGACGACCGCCGATCAGTGCGAAAAGCGCCGGCGCTCCCTGCACTTGGAAGGCCTGCGCAATCGAAGGATTGGATGCGATGTCGATACGGGACAACTGGATCTGGCCGTTGAGCTGGTTCACGGCATCGCCCAGTTTGCGGGCCATGTCGAACAGACGGTCGTCGGTCGGCACCCACAGCAATAGCAGAATCGGGAACGTGGTCGAAGTCTGCACCATGGCCTGGAACGTGCCCTCCGTGGTGTCGATCACGTAGCCGCCCGCAGCCGGAGCACCGCCGGCCTGCCCGGGCTCGGCCTTCACCTGATGCTTGAGCGCCTCCAAATCAACGGCTCCAGCCAATGAAACTCCCGGATTGAACGGCCTTTGTTCTGCCATGATGCCTCCCAAGACACAAAAATCGTTGCTGGCACCCACTATAGGTACCAGCAACGATTTCAGTTCGGAGGTAGGGCCGCTTTCAGTTCCGGCCCGTCATGGCATCATTCAGACGCTTCGACCTTGATGGGCTGGCGTTCCGAGCCCACGGCGGTAACCTGCTTGCCCGTGTTCGCCTTCGGAATATACAGCGCCACGACGTTCACATACGTGGTCTTCATGATGCTGGTGGCCTTGCCGTCGCCGAACAACGCCTTTTCGGCGTCGGAGGCCGGCTGCGATTCGCGGCCTTCGCCGGCGGAACGCGTCCATTCGGAATTGATCTGAGCCACCACCAGATCACCGCCGTCGGAGGAGCGCATCACGCATATCGCGTCGTCCACCGGGGTGAAGGTCTGTTCCTGGGTGCCCTTGTTGAGTTCCATGGCCTTCTGCACCTGATCGGTCAGTTCCGATAGCTTCGTGCGCAGATCATCGTCGGCGAACTGCGAGGCATACTTGCTGTTCGCGCCGTGCTGCAACACGTCGGCGTATTCTTTGACCGCTTCCTTCGGCGTCATCAGCAGGCCGGAATCCTTGTCGGTGCCCTGCTGGCTGCCGAGGCTCGCAATCTCGAACTTCGGCATCTTCACACCGGAGAACAGGCGCGCCACACCCCACAGCTTGTAGTTCTGATGCGCGGAATCCTGCTTGAGCACCAGAAGACGCTTGGACTGCTGGTCTTCGGTGGTGGTGGTGATGGAGAACACTGTACGCGGCCAGCCGCTCTCGGTGGAGATGACGGTCTGCGCCAAATCGGTCGGAATGGTGGTCTTGCGGTCCAGATTGTCGGTGGCACGCGCCACTTCAAGCTCGCTGGTGCGAATGGTCAGTTCCGGGCCTGACAGGATCGTGCCGAGTTCATCGGTATTGCGATCCTGATTGTACTGGTCGAGTGTTTTGAGGATCTGCGTACGGATCTTCTTTTCCTGTTCCGCAGTCAGATTCGGTGCCGCGGAGGACGACGACGTGGACGACGACGCTTTCGGTAACTGGCCTTCGCAGCCGCCCATGCCGATCATCAGTCCGACGGCGAGTACGGCCGCCGCGATTTTGCTGAAACGCTTACTCATCACTTGGCCTCTTCCGTTTGATCGTTGCCGTCGGCACCGTCGTCGGTATTCGACTGTACCTGCTCCTGCGCGAGTCGCGCGAAATACGCCTGCAGCTCATCCGCCGAAATTACGGAGGTAGCCTCGCCGTCACTGTTGCCGGCGGTATCCGTGGTTGCGCCGCCATCGGACGGCACGGCGTTCGCCTGCTGATCGGCGACCAGATTGCGCGCCGCCGGATCGATGATGGTCGGCTGCTGATCGTCTGGTTCCTGAGTGCGTGCGCCGGAACGATGCGACGCATGGCGACGGCGCTTGCGCTTGGCCGTCGAGGCCTTTTCATTACGGGAGGCGCTGGTTTCGGCGTTCTTCACCCATGTCGACACCGCTTCGCTGTCGCCCTGTTCGGAGCCGACGCCGGCAACGGCCGCGGCCGCCCGATGACGGCGCTTGTGCGGAGGCATGGCGAAGACCGAGGCGGCAAGTATCGCCAGGATCACGAACAGACCGCCCGCGAAATACAACGGCATGGCGAAATCGGGAAGCGTCTGTCTGGTCCAATCCAATGAAACGGTGGCGTTCTTCGCATCACCGAAATCAATCAGTGCAACGGCATTGGTGCCGTCATCGGTCGAGGTGCCCTTGATCTGCAGATTGGCGGTTCCGTTTCCGCATGAGGTCTTCGTCCACATATCGGAGTCCTGCACCGCCACCTGGTTGTCGGATTGGTCCGCGGTTCCCTGGGCCGCGGCCTTTTGCGTGGATAGCGCGGACCAGTCGGACAGTCCGGTGATACGCGTGTATGGCGTGCCTGCAATCCAGCCGGCGACATCGCGGGCCGACCCGATGACGATGCATACGTTCGCGGATGCATCCGAGGCCTTTGCCGTGATGTTCACGCGCTTGTCGATCAGGGAAAGCACACCAGGATCGGTCACGACATAGCGTGAACCGTTCACCGACGAACTGGCGGTGATCCGCGCGCTCGGCTTCCACATGGTGGCGTTCAATACGCCGAGAACGATGCACGCGACGGCGAGCAAACCAAGAATGGGCGTAACGATGCCACGCATGATCTTGGCATGGCGCGTGGGGCCTGCCTTGACCTGTGGCTGTTCTTGTTCTTCTTGCGGTAAAGTCATAGCACCAACCATTCTACAGTCTCCCCATATAAAGCCCCCTGAACCGAGGAAAATCAAGGTTTGCCGGTATGGTTGAACCCATGCGCAGAACTACTTTCCTGAAAGCCGCAGCGGCAGCCTGCACCATGATCATGTGCCTGGGCGTCTCAGCCTGCGGCAATGGCTCCGATTCGAAGGCCTCGTCCTCCTCATCGGCCTCGTCATCCGCGTCTTCCTCCAGCTCATCATCGACCAAAATGCATCAGGTCGCGGGCGTGACCGCCACCGGCGAGCTCGGCAAGAAGCCGACCGTCGCCTTCAAAACCCCGATGACCGTCGAGAACAACAGCTACGCCATCCTGCAGAAGGGTGACGGCGCCGTCATCGAAGACGGCGACCGCGTATGCTCGCAGGGCATCGCCATCAATGTAAAGGACGGCTCGGAACTCATGAGCACGTGGGAGAAGAACACTCCGGATTGCTCCACCGTGGTCTCCTCCGACACCAGCCAGATGACCGCGGCCTACTACAATCTGATCAAGGGCCAGAAGCTCAACTCCACCATCGCCATCGGCGTCAATGATTCGAATTCCTCGGGCACCTCGTATCTGATGGTGCTCACCTTCGTGTCCAAATCGAAGGATCTGACAAAGGCCGAAGGCACCAAGGTCATGGATGTGCCATCCGACCTGCCGAAGGTGACGCTCGACAAGGACGGCAAGCCGTCGATCGACATGAACGGCTACAAGGGCTCCGATTCGCTGGTGTCGCAGGACCTGATCAAGGGCAACGGCGCGGAGGTCAAGGACACGCAGACCGTTGTGGCGAATTACACCGGCTGGCTGCTTGACGGCACCCAGTTCGATTCCTCCTGGGACCGTGGCGAATCCAGCTCCTTCTCGCTGGACAGCGTAATCAAGGGATGGAAGCAAGGTCTGGCAGGCCATACCGTAGGCTCGCAGGTGCTGCTGGTCGTGCCGCCGGATCTCGGCTATGGGAACAAGAAGCAAAGCTCCATTCCGGCCAACTCCACGCTGGTGTTCGTGGTCGACATCCTCGCCGCGTACTGATCCGCCGTTCAGGTGCATCATCCGATAGTGGGGGCCTTCCCGTTTTGCCGGGAAGACCCCCACTCGTCATCCACGCACTCCGCACATACGTGCCCCTACCCATACACCCCATACATATTCCCGCCCCGTCCATCGCCAGCGAATCAGTCACCCCAATCTACCGACACTCAACACACCCCCACCGTCGGCAGATTGGGAGATACCCAAACAAGTACGGGAATACCCAGACATACCCGTGTAGACAGGGATATACCCAAACTGCCGACGCTCACGGGGTACTCACCGTCGGCAGATTGGGGAACACCCATGCAGAAAAGGGACATACCCAATCTACCGACGCTCACAGGACTCACACCATCGATAGTTTGGGAGAAATCCAAACCACCGACGCTCACAGGGTACTCACCGTCGGCAGATTGGGAGGTAACCGAACAAAGTAGGGGAAATACCAGAAATACCCGTGTAGACAGGGACATACCCAAACTGCCGACGCTCACAGGACTCTCACCGTCGGCAGATTGGGAGATAACCGAGTAAGTATTAGGAGAAATCAGAAATACCCAAACTACCGATGCTTACGGGGTGCTCAGTGTCGGTAGTTTGGGAAAATGCCCATACGATTTGGGAAATATCCCTACGAAAAGGGGATACCGGACTGGGGATGTTCCGGAATCTCCGTGAGAACAATCCGAAGGAGTCGTCGAATAGGGTCTCACGACGTCTGAAGAGCCTCTTCAAAGGCAGTGGCGGATTCGTTCGCAGTCATATTCCCGGCATAAATCGAATTCCCTCGATTCCTAGTATGGAACCTGACACTTATCCTGAAAGCTCCCTAGTCGTCAACGCTCAGCATGCCTTCACGCATCGTGTAGATATGGTCGGCGATCTGGTTGAGCTCGTCGCTATGGTGGGATGCGATGATGACGGTATTGCCCTTGTCGCGCTGATGCCGCATCTCCGCAAGGAACATCGCCACCGATTCCTGATCCAATCCGTTCGTCGGCTCATCCAGCACAATCAGATGCTGATGCTCCATCAGCGCCTGTACGATGGCCAGTTTCTGACGCATGCCCAGCGAATACGATTTCACCGTGCTGTCGGCATGCTCCAACAGGTCGAACAGTCTCAACAGCCGTTCCGTTTCCTCCGGGTCGAAATCCCTGTTGATGCCGGCCAGATACTTCAGATTCTGCATACCGGTCTCCTGCAACACGAACCCGGGATTCTCGATGATCACGCCCACGGAATCCGGCAGTTTCCGGTTGAATTCCACTGCTTTGCCATTGATGGTCACCGTACCCGCATCAAGCCGGATAAACCCGCAGATCGCACGAAGCAGCATGGTCTTGCCTGACCCGTTCGGCCCTACCACGCCATAGATCCGCCCACGCTCGAAACCTACGCTCACATCACGCAGCACGGCCTTGCCCTTGATGGTTTTCGACACGTGATCAAGATCGACATACATGATTGCTCTCCTTACGAGATGAATGATTCAAATGATTTCCAGCCGATCGAACAGCACGTAATTGGCCGTGACCAGCACAATGGTCAGAATGCCCAGCACCGCACCCCAATTCGGCACAAGCAGTGAGGATTTCACAAGCCAACGCATCACCGGCGCGCAAGACAACGGCGCAAGGACCATCATCAATGCCGCAAGATAGCCATAGGCGCGATTCCCACCGAGATAGCCAAGATTGATGGTCAGAACCAGCACCAACAACGTCCACCCCGCGCACACGGCACCAAGCGCCAACGGCGCACGCGACGCGTAGACCACACGAAACGCCACGATCAGCTGCACGCCTGTGTAGGCGAGACAGTACGCCAACACTATGGCGCAGTATCCAAGGAATCTTGACAGTCCGCGGCGGCGACGCACATACACCATCGTCTCGGGAACGCTGAGGTACGTCGAAGGCTGTTCCAGCAGCAACGCCACGCCGAACACCATGAATCCGATGGCATACATGTTGCCTTCCAAATGGGAGGACGCCAGGTCAAAATCAGGAACGCGGAACATACCCATGAAGACCCGGTAATCCTGACCGCTCGTATAGAAGCGGTACATCATCACCGCGTATACAAGTGCAAGCATCAGGCGAATGCCGTTGCCTTCGCGCACTATCTGGACTATCCGCTTCCAAGCCATCATGACAGCTCCAATCTGTCGCTACGGTCGAACGCGGCCACGTTTGCCATCGTTAGCAGTATGCAGTAACCGATGAAAGGCGCTACTTGCTGGACAAGCACCGCCACCAGGGAATCGCCGATCGGATACCAGAAGTAGAAGGCATATCGGGTCAGGTCGCCGGGCATCGGCTTCAGACAGAAATCGGCGATGATGGGTATGGCGATGACTGGCGGCAGAATCTGCCCCCACGCTATACCCAGGTTCATCAACAGCCATACCAGCAGTGCGACCGATGCATTCATCATGAGCAGTTGCAGCAGCATGATCGTGCATAACGACCATTGCCCAAGATCGTTCATGCCCTCTTTGAGCATATTCGCCACGACAAAAAGACCCCAAGCGGCTACGGACACGACACCTGAAACGAATACCAGCCAGAAGGCGTTCAGATGGAATTCATCTCGCGGGTTCCGACGCACCCGTTCGAACGCGCCGAAACGCGCGCAACCCATGCAGAACAATATGAGATTCGCAGGCAGAACCACACGCTCCGCAATCTCCACCATGCAACCCCGGTACAACACCGGCAACGGCATGGACTGCTGCAGCACCGACAGATAGTATGCCGATCCACAGGCCACCGCAATCCACATGAGACGTCTCGCACGCACGGAAACACGCCTGATCGGCACAAACAGGTCGTTAATCATGGCGTTTCCTTTGCAACCAGCACAATGCGGCGACCATCGCCGGAAGGCCGACCAGGGTCATGGCGATGCCGATAAGATTCGCAACGTTGGCTCCGGGTGTTTCGAAGCCATCAAAGCCGAGATAGAGGATAGGATTCAGCTCCTCCACATGGCTTGAGAAAGGACATATGGAGGGAAGCCGGATTATCCCCGGAAGCATCCACCACAGCAGCAGGAAGGCGACCGGCACCAGCACTTCCACGTTCCGATGCCTCACAAACGGCGAAATAGCAACGGCCATGCATGCGAACAAGCCTGACAGCACCGTCATCAGCAGACCGGCAACAGCTATACATAGCAACTGGTTGAACCGGTATATCGGATAGATCCAGCCTTCAGACGAAATCAGAATGAATTGGAAGCTCGCGACATCGACGTCCGTGCTTTCCACCCCATCGATGAATGAGAGATGAGGGTTCCCGGCAGCGGCGAGAAGAACACTCATGACGTAGGGAAGCACCCCTCCAAGAGCTCCCAAGAAAAAGCCCGAGCACAAGGAGGTACGTTCCACGACGCCGTAGCTTGAACGAGCTTGCAGGAACGTCAATCTGCCGCTGCGACGTTCCACGGCCAGCGTGCTTCCTCCGGCCAACGCAGCCAGGAATGGGAACAGAAACTGATATAGCGTGGTCCCGCTGCCATATGTCGAGAACAATAATGTCTCGTCCAAAAACGTCGGCTGATGATATGGCAGCCTGTATCCCGCATGCCGCATCGTCCACCACTGGAACACGGCCATGAATACCGCCAGCGCCAACACCAGCAGGAAACGGATGCTCAATAACCCGCGTCTGATCTGCCCACGAAGCAAAGCACCATTGACCATTCTCACACAACCTTCTCCAACGATTCGACGGTTGGAGGTGCAAACATCACGCACCTCCAACCGTCGACTTCAGACAGAATCCGGGCTCCAAACGCCCCAGGCCTGAGTCACGTCGTTGTACTTAGCCGTATTCTGCAGCCTGAGATGAATCTGGCACGGCTTATATCCATTATTTTCAAAAGCATACTGACTGATTTTTCTTGACTGGCCAGTTGTGAAGTTCACCGTACTCGATTTCACATCGTTATTTGAATAGCCTGGTGCCCAAGCCCGAATCGTACGATTCTTTGTAACGAAGTCAGCTTTGATATACGCATAGGATGAATCCTGCTTCTGCCGATTTGGAGTATCTGATGTCTCCCAATTTTTTAAGTATGCGCTCCATGCGGTATCGCCATGATTGTTGGCCATGGCAGGAGCCGCGAAACAGCACATAGAGGCAACAGCAGCGAAAAGCGCCACACAGCATCTCATTATTCTGCTCATACGTAACGATTTCATCATCGGAACCTTCCTTCTGCGATGTCTTGCAAAGCCGAGTGCCTTGCGGAATCCACTGTAGAGAAACTGCATTGGGAGCCATAGGTCGTCTGCAGATAACTGCAGAAACCGCTGCACCACGAAACGGCCGACCGACGCAACCTCGAGCGACGCGATACACTGCAACCATGGCACTCATGGGGAATACGAACATTCGCAGCATACGCATCGGTGTGCTCGACAACGATGCCTGCGCATTGAATTACATCATGCTGATGCTCAAGCGGCTGGACCATCGAAATGGCATGAAGCTGGATCTTTGGTCTACGACCTTTCCAACGCGTGCACTGCAGGAATGCCGGCATGGCTTGCAGCACACAGACATCCTATTGCTCGACATGGCCTTGAATGGCGTCACAGGTCCGCAGATCGCGCAATTGCTCCGTCGCGCTTCACCCACCACAGCGGTCATCGGCATGACCTCATACGAACCGGAACTGTACCAGGCAGAGGCAACGCAAGCCGGCATCACAACGATATTGGACAAGACGACGATTGCCGACGATCTTCCCGAGGCAATCGCCGCCGTATTGAATGCTCCCCCGGAATCTTGCGAAACCTCACCCGCATCATACGGAACCGAAGCTCCGCTGCCGAAACTCACCGACGCCGAGCAGCGGATTCTTATGCTCAGCGCATCGGGCCTGAATGCGAAACAGATCGCGGCACGTCTGGGCATCTCCGTCGACACCGTCTTTTCGCATCGACGAAACATCAAGACGAAATTCCACATCTCCGATTGGCATGACGTCGTCGCGCAATGCCGGAACAGGCATATCATCTGAATGATGCTGCCAGCGGCCCGAATCGAGGAACCTATGAAGCAACCCACCACGCTCCGCCTTCCTTGCCGCACTCCAATGCCACGTACCGCACTCGCCGCGTTCACCTGCCTGTTCGGCCTCGCCGCCGTCATCGTTATGGGCGTCGACTGGTCTCTCGATGCCGCACAATGGCCGAAATACCTGTGCTGCGTCATTATCGCCGTCCTAAGTACGGCATGGTTCGCGTTCGTGCCGGATCATGGCTGCTATCTGGTCATAGCCATGAGCGTGGGCGATTTTCTTGTCGGCGGAACAGCTTTCGCTCCGGTTCTGCTATTGGCCTTGCTCGCCATGGGCTCGATCGGATATGCGAACCTTATCGAAGGCGTTTTGGCGGGCATCGCGCTGCTCGCCGCCGTTTTCTTCTCCCCCTATGCCGTTGCTTTTCCCACAATCGACAATAATCTGCTCTCCTTCCCCTGCCTCATCGCGTTGACGCTATGCATCAGCATGCTCATTCGCAGGAATGGGGAACGGCAACGCCAACTGCAGCGGGAACAGGCTCTGCTGGCCAACGCGGGAATCGCTCAACGCCTGCACGACTATACGACGAATGATCTGGGAGATATCGTCATGATGGCCGATCACCAGCTCACAACATGTGACGACGGGCAACGGGAAGTGTGGACGAATGTCAGGAAGCTTGCGCTTGATGCGCTGGCGCATACCAGAAAAGCCATCCTCACGCTCGAAAGCAACAGGCCGGCGGCCGGGCAGAACGACGGCACCAATCAAGACGACCATGAATGGCGGACTCTGCAACAACAGGCCAACGACATGTCTACCGAATCCAGTGGGCTCTCCGAACTCGACGAACTCATCACCGTATGCCGAGGCAATCTGGCGGCGAACGGGTGTGCCGGAGAGGTGCTCCGTCTCGGCGTGGAGCCTACGTCAATCGATGGCAAGACTGCACCGCTTATCATCGGTCTCGCCCGCGAACTGTTCGGCAACATCGCCAAACATGCCCGGGCATATGCCGGCTATACCATGCTGATCAGTTGGACCGACGCCGCTTTCGTGATCGAGCTTTCCGACGTTCCGAAACCGAGTGCCGATGCCGGTCTGCGGTCCGGCCTGGAACGATACCGTCGGACCATCGAGTCGATGCAGGGGCAATGGAACGTCGAGAGTGCGGACGACCATTGGAGCATCCATGCAGAGGTTCCGTATCGGCGCACAATCTGTTGACACCCATAGAACACGATTGAGAAAGTCCTGGAAGTCGCCCGACACTCAAACTGGGCCAATTGCCCCAATCTACCGACGCTTACGGGGCGCTCACCGTCGGTGGTTTGAGAACGCCGGCTTGGGATTGGGGAAACTTCCCGGAATCTTTGTCAGAACAGACGCAGGGAGTCGTCCTCCACGCCCTTCATCTCCTCGTAATCGAGGATCAGGCAGCGGAAGCCACGGTCCTCGGCGAGTACGCGGGCCTGCGGGGTGATGGTCTGCGCGGCGAAGATGCCACGGACCGGAGCAAGCAGCGGATCGCGGTTGAGCAGTTCGCAATATCTGGTGAGCTGCTCGACGCCGTCGATACCGCCGTTGCGTTTGATCTCGATGGCCACATGCGTGCCTTCGGCGTCGGTGGCCATGATGTCGACCGGGCCGATGGCGGTCGGATATTCACGACGCACGAGCTTCGCTCCCTTGCCGATACGTTCGATCTGTTCGGCCAGATAGCGTTGCAGATGATCCTCGACGCCATCCTTGGTAAGTCCCGGGTCCTCGCCCAGATCGTAGGATTCGTCGGAATAGATGTGCTGCAACGTCACCTCGAGCACGTCGTTCGACTTGTCGGCCGAGGCTCGGATGACTTTCTGTGGCACGGCGGTGTCGACGTCATCGTCGGCATTGTCGGGCGTGATGTCCTTGATGGTGCAGGGCGCGGCCATCCAGTTCAGCGGCTTGTAGGAGCCGAGTTCGGAGAAGATCAGCAGGCTGTTGTCCGCCTTGATCAGCAGCACGCGTTTGGCAAGCGGCAGGAAGGCGTTCAGTCGTCCGGAATATTCGGCGGAGCAGTCAGCAACAATAATTCGCACGAGGCACTACCCTACCATGACCGGATGTGGGCGAGCGGGATCCCGTATACGCAAAGCGGCCTCCCGCCTCGATTGAGGAGGAAGGCCGCTTGCAATCGCGCTGCCTGAAAGGGATTACTCGGCGCGCTTGACGTCACGTCCACGCTCGACCGCAACGGTGAGCTTGTTCGAGTCGAAGGAGATGAAGCCGTCGGTCACTTCGAAGGAGTGACGTTCGCCTTCCGGATCCACCACTACGATGGTTCCTTCCTTGATCACGGTCAGCACAGGCTCGTGGTCGGGCAGGATGCCCATTCCGCCCTCAGAGGCCGGAATGGTAACGGACTTCGCCGTACCGTGCCACACGGGGTGGTCGGCGGCGACGATGTTCACCTGCATGATCGATCCGGCCATCACGCACCGAATTCCTTCTGCATGTCGTGCCACTTCTTCTCGAGATCCTCGATGCCGCCGATGCCGGAGAACGCCTGCTCCGGAACGTCGTCATACACACCGTCGCAGATGCGGGTGAAGGCTTCGATGGTCTCGTCAGCCGGCACGTAGGAGCCCGGACGACCGGTGAACTTTTCGGCGACGTAGAAGTTCTGGCCAAGGAACTGCTCGATCTTACGGGCGCGGTTCACGGTGGTCTTGTCTTCTTCGCCGAGCTCGTCGATGCCGATCAGGGCGATGATGTCCTGCAGCTCCTTGTTACGCTGCAGAATCGCCTTGACGCGGTTCGCGCAGTCGTAGTGGGCCTGGCCCACGTAACGCGGATCGAGGATTCGCGAGGTGGAGCTCAGCGGGTCCACTGCCGGATAGATGCCCTTGGAGGCGATGTCACGGGACAGCTCGGTGGTTGCATCCAGATGGGCGAAGGTCGTTGCAGGGGCCGGGTCGGTGTAATCATCGGCCGGCACGTAGATGGCCTGCAGCGAGGTGATGGAGTGGCCGCGGGTCGACGTGATTCGCTCCTGCAGCGAGCCCATCTCATCGGCCAGGTTCGGCTGGTAGCCCACTGCGGACGGCATACGGCCGAGCAGGGTGGACACCTCGGAACCAGCCTGGGTGAAGCGGAAGATGTTGTCGATGAACAGCAGCACGTCCTGGTTCTGCACGTCACGGAAGTACTCCGCCATGGTCAGTGCGGTCAGCGGCACACGCAGACGGGTACCTGGCTGCTCATCCATCTGGCCGAAGACCAGTGCGGTCTTCTCGAGCACGCCGGCCTCGTCCATTTCGCCGATCAGATCGTTGCCCTCACGGGTACGCTCGCCGACGCCGGCGAACACGGACACACCGCCGTGGTTCTGGGCGACTCGCTGGATCATTTCCTGGATCAGCACGGTCTTGCCCACGCCTGCGCCACCGAACAGACCGATCTTGCCGCCCTGCACGTACGGGGTCAGCAGGTCGATGACCTTGATGCCGGTCTCGAACATCTGGGTCTTGGACTCCAGCTGGTCGAATGCCGGCGGGTTGCGGTGAATCGGCCAGCGCTCGGACACGGTGATGGTCTCGCCGGGCTTCTTGTTGAGGATGTTGCCGGACACGTCGAACACGTGGCCCTTGGTGACGTCACCGACCGGCACGGAGATCGGACCGCCGGTGTCGTGTACGGTGGCGCCGCGCACCAGGCCATCGGTCGGCTTGAGTGCCACGGTGCGCACGGTGGAGTCGCCGAGGTGCTGTTCGACCTCGAGGGTGATCTTGTGCGTGGTCTCGCCCTCTTCGTGAGCGCCGGTGTTGGTCAGCTCAACGGTAAGTGCGTTGTAAATGTCGGGCAGGTGGCCCACCGGGAATTCGACGTCGATGACCGAGCCCTGGATGCGCGTAACGCGTCCAGCGGTCGGCTCTGCAGCCGTCTCGGGAGCCGCTGTGGTCTGATTGTCAGCCATATGCGTTCCTACTCTTCCTTCTTATTCAGCGCGTCGGCGCTGCCGATGATTTCGGTAAGTTCCTGGGTAATCGAAGCCTGGCGGGAAGCGTTGAGCTTGCGGGTCAGGTCGTCGATTAGGCTGCGGGCGTTGTCTGTGGCCGTATGCATGGCGTTCTGTCGGCTTGCAGTCTCGGATGCCGCCGCGGTGAGCAGGCATTCATGGATGCGGGACTGAATGTACTTCGGCAGGATCGCGTCAAGTACTTCGTCGACGTTCGGTTCGAACGCATAGAGCGGGGTCGCGGCGTCGGCATCGGATTCGGACACAGGACCGGAGCCCTGCTGTTCCGGAAGCACGAGCTCAACGGGCAGCATACGCAGCACACGCACCTTCTGGACCACCATATTCACGAATTCGGTGAACACGATGTAGAGTTCGGAAACCCCACCCTGGTCCGCCGGCTTCATATAGGCGTCCATCAGTGCCTTCGAGATGGATTCTGCGACTTCCACGCCGGGCTGGTCGGTATCGCCCTCCCAAGTACCGGCAACATCACGGTTGCGGTACTTGTAGTACGTCACACCGCGGCGACCATACACATACAGTTCCGGCTGCTTGCCTGCCGCGTCGAGGCGGGCGAGCAGCGATTCCGTTTCGCGGATGATCGAGGAGGTGTACGGGCCTGCCATACCACGGTCCGAGGTGAGGGCGAGGACAGCCACGCGAGGGTTGTCCTCGTCCTTCTTCACGATCGGATGATCGATATGGGTGTGCGCCACCAGCGCTTGCACGGCGTCGAAAATCGCATCGGTATACGGCTTCGCGTTCAGGGCCACGTCACGTGCCTTGGCGATATGCGAAGACGCGATCATCTCCTGCGCGTTGAAGATTTTCTCCAGCGACGCAGTGGAGGCGATCCTAGATTTCAATGCGAGTTGCGAGCCCATGAATCACTTCTCTCCTGCGACGATCTTTTCCTGCTCAACCGGAGTGGCGTTCTTGACGTCAGGCTTCTTCTCGACCAGCGGTTTGCCCGCGCTGGTCACGAAGGTCTCACGGAACGCTTCCACGGCCTTGTCGAGGGCTGCCTCGGTGTCGGCGGTGAAGTCTTCGGTCTCACGGATGGTCTTGAGGATATCGGTGTTGTGATCCAGATAATCCAGCATGGCCTTCTCGAACGGCAGCACGTCGCCCAACGGCAGGTCATCCATCTTGCCATGGGTGCCGGCCCACACGGAGACGACCTCCTGCTCCATCGAGTACGGGGAGAACTGAGGCTGCTTCAACAGCTCGGTCAGATGCGAACCACGGTTCAACTGAGCCTTCGAAGCCGCATCCAGATCGGAGGCGAACATGGCGAAGGATTCCAGCGAACGGTACTGTGCCAGCGAAATCTTCAGCGTGCCGGAGACCTTCTTCAAAGCCTTGGTCTGGGCGGCGCCACCGACTCGAGACACGGAGATGCCGACGTCCACTGCAGGACGCTGGTTCGCGTTGAACAGGTCGGACTGCAGGAAGATCTGGCCATCCGTGATGGAGATGACGTTGGTCGGAATGTACGCGGACACGTCGTTCGCCTTGGTCTCGACGATCGGCAGACCGGTCATCGAGCCGCCGCCGAGGTCATCGGAAACCTTGGCGCAACGTTCGAGCAGACGGGAGTGCAGGTAGAACACATCGCCCGGGTAAGCCTCACGTCCCGGCGGGCGGCGCAGCAGCAGGGAGATCGAACGGTAGGCTTCGGCCTGCTTCGACAGATCGTCGAAAACGATGAGCACGTGCTTGCCGTTGTACATCCAGTGCTGTCCGATGGCGGAACCGGTGTACGGTGCGATGTACTTGAAGCCTGCGGAATCGGATGCCGGGGAGGCCACGATGGTGGTGTACTCCATGGCGCCGGCCTCTTCGAGGGACTGCTTCACCGATGCGATGGTGGAGCCCTTCTGGCCGATGGCGACGTAGATGCAGCGGACCTGCTTCTTCGGATCGCCGGATTCCCAGTTACGCTTCTGGTTGATGATCGTATCGATTGCGATAGCGGTCTTACCGGTCTGGCGGTCGCCGATGATGAGCTGGCGCTGGCCACGGCCGATCGGCGTCATTGCGTCGATGGCCTTCAGGCCGGTGGACATAGGCTCGTCAACCGGATGACGATGCATAACGTCAGGTGCCTGGGCCTCGAGAATACGACGGCCTTCGGTCTTGATTTCGCCAAGACCGTCAATCGGGTTGCCTAGCGGGTCCACGACGCGGCCGAGATAGCCGTCGCCGACGGGCACGGAGAGCACTTCGCCGGTACGACGCACTTCCTGGCCCTCCTCGATACCTGCGAAATCGCCGAGGATAACCACACCGATCTCGCGGGCGTCAAGGTTGAACGCCAGGCCAAGCGTGCCGTCTTCGAAGGTCAGCAGCTCATTGGCCATGCAACCAGGCAGTCCCGTCACGTGCGCAATGCCGTCGCCAGCAGTCGCGACGTAACCGACCTCCTGGGTCGGCGTATCCGACGGCTTGTACGACTCGACGAAATCATCGAGCGCCTTGCGTATCGTGGTGGGATCAATGGTAAGTTCTGCCATGATCACTCCTTATTGTTGTTTTTAAATTCAGTCAAGTCTTGTTTCAGGCTTGTTCACCGTGCGGCGAACCGCGTCAGGCGGTTGCCTTCACCGTGCGCTGAAGATGCTGCAGTTGTGCGACCACCGTGTTGTCGGTGACCTCGTCGCCCACCTGGATGCGCATACCACCCATGACGGTCGGATCGACCACCGAGTTGATATGCACCGGATGGCCGGTCTTGGCCGAGTAGACGGCGACGAGCTTGTCGACCTGCTCATCGGTCAGTGGCTTTGCCGTGGTGACGGTGACCATGGACTCGCCCATATGACGGGAGAGCTTGTTGATCAGCCACTGAATGGTCTGCAGATAGCGACGATTGCGCAGATTGCAGGTCGCATGCTCCGCCAGACGCTTGGTCACCTGATTGAAGTCCGCATCGCCAATCAGGCTGTACAGCAGCTTGATGCGGGCTTCGGCGGGGACGGTTGCGTCATAGAGCTTGGATCGTACGACCGGAAGGTTGAGCAGTGCGGAATGCAGCTGGGCAAGTTCAATGGAAACCTGCAGCGTGGCATTGGTGTAATCCGCGTAGTACATCATGCCGTCAACGCCGAAATCCTCCACGGCGTTGGCGATGTCGGACACGCGGCTCCAACGGCGGGATACCAAATCGCTCATGATCTCCATCGTGAGCGGATGGGACTGTTCGCCGATCAGGGTCTTCAGCACTGCGACCTTGTCTTCGACAGGGCGCGACGGGTCGGTGAGGGCACGTTCAAGCTGGATGTTGTGGTCGAGCACGCTGGTGATCGTGAACAGCTCGTTCCCGATACGCCATGCATCCTCGCCGGAGCCACGCAGCTTGGGGGCCAGCGAGTCACGCGAAACGCGATCTGCGATGCGCGATGCCTCTCCTCGCATTGGTCACCTCCCTTTCTTGAAGGTCTTCAATCACTTCTTGTCGCTGTCCATGTCGGCGATCATCCGGCCGATCATCGACGACTGCACATCATCATTCTCGAGCTTGCTGCCCAGGATCTTGCCGGCCAGTGCCGTTGCCAGCACGCCGACCTCACCCTTCAGGCTGACCAGCGCCTGCTGCTGCTGAGATTCGATGGAGCGCTGGGCGGTGGCGGTGATCTGCGCGGCGTCGCTCTCGGCACGGGAGCGTGCGTCAGCGATGATGTGCGATGCCTCCGCACGTGCATCATCACGGATCTTGGAAGCCTCGACGCGGGCGGTGCTCAGCTGGGCCTCGTACTTCGCCTTGGCTTCATCGGCATCCTTCTGGGCCTGCTCGGCCTTGGCGATGCCACCCTCGATCTTCGCGGCGCGCTCATCGAACACGGCCTGGAACTTCGGCAGGAAGAACTTGTAGAAGAACACGGTGACGATGATCAGAATGACCAACGACCAGAAAATGTCGTAGCTTTTCGGAAGGAACAGTTCCATCTCGCTAGCTGCGGTCACCATAGTGTCTTCCTCCTTTCACGTTCGTTTGCGTCTTCGGTGTTACCTTGGGTCAAGGCTTACTTGATGAAGGCGAGCACGAAGCCGAGCAGTGCCAGCACCTCGACGAATGCCAGGCCCAGGAACATGAGGGTCTGCAGACGGCTACCGAGCTCAGGCTGACGGGCGGTGCCTTCGATGGTCTTGCCGATCAGGATGCCCAGACCGATGCCAGGGCCGATTGCGGCGAGGCCGTAGCCAACGACGTTCAGGTTGCCGGCAACCTCAGCGAGGGTAACGATATCCATGATTGTTTCCTTTCTGGTTATTGCTTAGCAAAGCAACACTTACAAAGCCGGCGATCAGTCAATCTCCGGATAGCTCATATTGATGTAGGCGGTGGTCAGGATGGCAAAGATGTAAGCCTGCAGGCAGGCGACCAGCGCCTCGAACAGGAACATGAACATGCCAGCGGCAAACGTGATGATGCCGAACGGCATCATGAGCTTGTTCACCACATCAATAAGGAAGAACTGCGTGGCCGAGAGGCACAGCGCAAGGATCAAATGGCCCGAAACCATGTTGGCGAACAGTCGAATCGTCAACGAGAACGGGCGGATAATCAGCAGCTCAAGCAGCTGAATCGGGGACAGCAGAATGTAGATCGGAGCCGGCACGCCCTTCGGGAAGATCTCATCCCTCAGGAAGTGGCCAAGGCCCTTTTCACGGATGCCGGCAATCCAGTACTGGCAGAAGCACCACATGGCAAACACCAACGGCAACGTGATGGACGCGCTTGCCGCGATATTGAAGCCCGGAATGATGCCGCACAGATTGAAGATCAGCAGCGTGCAGAACACGGTGGTGATCATCGGCACATAACGTTTGCCGCGCAACTCGCCCATCACCTGATAGACGATGTTGTCGCGGACGAATTCGATCAGCCATTCGACTGCGCCCTGCCAGCGGCCGGGAATGAGCTTTGCACGGCTAGCCGTGATACCGAGAACCAGCATCATGATGACGGTCGCGAGAATACGGACCAGAATGATGCGGTTGATGGCGAACGGCGTGCCCTGGAATACGAACGGATCGGGAAGGAAGTCATTGATACTCGGCATCTCGGGACCATCAGCAATGGTCAGCATGCCCTCTCCCAATGCACCAATCATTCACGCCTCCTGCTCTTGTGTCAGCTGTTAGTTTAGCCCAACAACCGAGTCGAATGTGACGTTCTGGTTACTAAACCAGTTCGTCCTTCGAAGCATGTGCCAACGTGACCGGAGCCGCATCGACACATTCAACTCCGAATGGCTGGAAAGGATTATTAGCCTGTGTCTCGACAACATCTCCACGCACGGCTCCTCCTTTACTGCCATCTGACGTTTCCGGCGTTTCGCACGGAGCTGCGACAACTAGACACGGCTTCATGTTCTGTCGGTGGCGTCAACGTTTCGTCGTTAACCATCATTAATGATAAAACGCTTTATCGAAGTCTATCCCACCTTTGGAATACCAAGATAAACACTAGCAGACGTATCGCAATCGGAAAAATTCCGAATACGACATGGCCGGCCTGGAAGACGCGACCTGAATCAGCCCCGAATCACACCGTATCCATCGCGCGAGAACGGCGTGAACGCGTCGACGCGCGGACTTCCGGGCTCATGCCGAATGGAGCGATCCGTACCAAGGCGTTTCTCGGCGCGCAACTGCGGCACCTCGCCCAAATCGTACGGCGTGGTCTGATAAACCCAATTCAGCCAGTTGCGCCACAGCAGATTCGCATGGGCGCGCCAGGCGAACACCGGCTCGAGCTGCGGATCGTCATGCGGGAAGTAGTTCTCGGGGAATGGCACATTGGTCATGCCCTTCTTCATATCACGCTCATACTCTTCGGAGAGCGTATATTTACCGTATTCCCAGTGACCCAGCGCGAACACCTCGGAGAAATCTCGCGTGGCGATCAGCCCCGGACCGGACTTCGGCCCCCAGGTAAGCACCTGCAGATCCGGATTGCGCGCGATGCCGCCCTCATCCACACCGGCAAGACGAGAATGCGGCTGCAGGCTGATCTCATCGAAACCGTTCGTCAGAAAGCAGTACTCATCCTGCAGATACTGCGAGAACACTCCGAAGATCTTCTCGGGAAGATTCACCTTGCGCACGCCGTAACGGTAGTTGAGCGCACCCATCGCACCCCAGCACAGATACATGGTGGAGAAGACGTGACTGCCCGCCCAGTCAAGAATCCGCTTGAACTCGTCCCAATAATCAACCTGTTCGAAGTCAAGATGCTCCACCGGCGCGCCCGTCACCACGAAGCCGTCATAATAATTGTCTTCGAAAGTATCGAGCGTCTCGTAGAACTTCACCAGATGGTCGGCGCTCACGTGCGTGGCCTCATGCGTAGAGGTCTTCATGAAGTCGATCTCGACCTGCAGCGGACTCTTCGAAATCAGGCGCAGCAGCTGCGTCTCCGTCTCGATCTTCTTCGGCATGAGATTCAGGATCACCAGTTTCAGCGGGCGCACACGCTGACGCTCCGCTTCTGGCTTTTCAAGCGCGAAGATTCGTTCCGAATCGAGGATGGCTCTGGCCGGCAGGCCGCTGGGGATCTTGATAGGCATAGTCCCTATTATGGTGCGGGCACGGATATGGAACGCTCCCCTAACGGGCCTACCGATATAGGAAATATTGATAATGCGTTATCCGACGGGGGTTCACGACATCAACCAATCACGACACGCCGACTTGACATTTATTCGCTCATTCGTAAAGTAGGTAGAGCTGTCACGAAGACAAGCCGTCGCGGGGTGGAGCAGCTCGGTAGCTCGCTGGGCTCATAACCCAGAGGTCC